>Ga0116231_10000029_pt1 | contig 131491 bp, 93 predicted proteins | sample S1TSphgellanicum_2_FD_89695 | JGI IMG/M metagenome (GOLD analysis project Ga0116231, IMG submission 89695) | Host-associated microbial communities from peat moss isolated from Minnesota, USA - S1T2_Fd - Sphagnum magellanicum MG | ecosystem: Host-associated > Plants > Peat moss > Unclassified...
CCAAGTCCGGGCCGTGGTGAGTCTTGTGTGTTTGTGTTGCCCGTGGCTCGTCCTAGCACCAAGGGTGCTCCAACTTTGCACTAACCACTTTGTGTGGGTTGTGTGCAGGCCCGTGTGAGTGAGTGAAGCTTGTCAACTCTTCCTACTCCCATCCCGGAGCTCCAACACGCCCCTCTACCCCTTAAAGTGTTGTGAGTTAGGGAGCGTGCTTCGACTCCTCCTTTTCCGCTGCTTTCTACTTGGGTTCACATTTGAGCCCTTTAAGGAGTTGGGAGTGCGTCAATGTTGGTTGTAATTTACCCAACCAAGTAACCAACCTACAATGTTCCAACTCCAACCCATAACAACAGATTCGATTCAAAATCCATTAGTTAAATAAGAAACTTTAAACCTTAAAACGTCAAATCTAAAACAACTAACCACATTACCAAGATTTTTCATTCTACTTTTCCCTTGTGGCAACATGTTATTTCAAGAAAAATAAAATAAAAAATCTAATGGTTGTAAAAAATCATTGGAGATCATCACTACCCAATGTCATGCCCGTACATGGCCTCATACATGATGGCTAATTACGGGCATACCCATGTGTGCTTTTAGGGTTAATGTACGATCTTAAGCAACTGTACGCTATTAGGTACTTAGGGTTTCAATTTGTTGGCGACGGTATAAAAGGTCTAACCTTATCTTTCTCTTTTTAATTTTTCTAGAATTCCTTTGTCAAGAGAGCTTCCTCCATAATAAGTTAGGATTTCTAGATGCTCACGGCAGCCATTGCACGACCACCATCTACATACATTTCATTTTCTTCTTTCTTTGCAACTTAATTCTAGAAAAAACTACATTTTTTGTGCTTCATGTTGAAAGCCATAGATTTCTTTTGCTTGTAAGTTCTTGAGTTATTTTTGTTGTTGCTATTGTTACTATTGTTAGTGAAACTGTTGCTGGAGGGTGTTGGTGTTGTTGCTGTCGAAGGGAATTGGCATTGTTACAAGAAGGAGCTTGTGTTATGCTAACCAATAGAGTGGGAAAACAGGTTTCGAATCTCTCTCCTTTCTTTCTTTCTCACTTTTTTTTTTTCTCTTGAAGTTGTTGAGTAAAAAAAAAAACAAAAATTTCGGTGGTTGCCACCTGCCATCGCTACACAACAGTGGAGCGCTACCGTTGCCATGAACTCTAGCGCCGCTCGCCATTATTGCATAGTACATTGTCGTCCACCGTTGTCGCGAGCTGTAGCGTCACAATGCTATAACGTCACAGTGTTGCGAGCTGCAACACCACAGTGCCATTGTAGTAGCAGCACCGCAACGCCATCATTGTAGCAACCACGCCGCAACAATAGCAGTGCTATCGTTACAGTAGCCGTGCCACAACGCCATTTCCGCAACAACAGCGCCACAATGCCATTACCGCAGCAACAGCGCCGCAACGTCATTACTGCAACAACAACGCCGTAGCGCCATTGTTGCAACCCCATCGTCACAGCGCCATTGCCACAGTGCCATCACCGTAGCACCATCGCCACAACAACAAGGCCGTAGCGCCATCGTTGTAGCACCAGTGTCGCCGCGCCATTACTTTAGCACCAGCACTGTAGCAATAGTGTTGTGAGCTACAACGCCATTGCTGAACACCAATGCCATCGCTGTAGCAACAACGCCATTGCTGTAAGAACAATGCTAGAACGTTGTGAGCTGTGGCGCCATCGTTGCGACCTTGGTCCATTCGATGTTCGTCCGAGTTTCGTCAGACTTTCGTCCGATGATTTGTTCAGGTTTTGTCCGTCAAACTTCCGTCCATCCAGATACTTCCGTCCGACGTTTATCATATTTTCATCCTGCACTTTGCCGTCCTACGCCTTGCGCCCTGCCATCCTGCGTACTATTTTGTCATCCTGCCTTTTCATCCAACATCTATTTGACTTTTGTTCGACCTTCGTCCGACCTTCGTTGGACGTTCGTTTGACCTTTGTGCGATGTCTGTGTGTCACGGGTCATTCCTAACAACGCACTATATTCTTCAAACTATACATTGTGTTAGAATTTTGTAGTTAGTGCTATGTATTATCACAAAATTTTGGGGCATGGGATAACACCATGTCCTTAGATGATGAGAGCACTATCGCTCAGCGCGAGCCCATGTATTAGCTATGAAATAACACACAATCCTTTGAGCTGATTTTTTTAAGCTAACAATCTTCATGACGATACCATCAAGTGTCTACAGTAGCATCGTCATCTAGTACAACTCCTACCAAGAATTCAGGCTCAGGTTACATTACATCAACGGTACATTAGAGCCCATTTGGAGGGGCTCATTAGTGGGGTATGCTTGTTGTCGCACCTACTTTCACACCATCACTGTGACCATGGAGGTCAACAGTTCTTCTGGGAGAATTTAGAAGTTCAATGAAAGGCCAGGTACTATTTCTTTGAGGGAGTTTAAGGCAACTTTTTCAACTGTGGTTTTTGAATTGGAGCTCAAGTATGGGGCTAATTACACCGAGGCGTTTGCATTCAAATAATTAGCTCGTTATGTGCACTATGAGGCATTAGATGTCTATGAACAACATTCTGCAAGGATTTTGGGTGTCACCTAGATTCCCAATCCAACTTACGCCATAGCCATCGCCACTGCCTTTCAAGCTGCATTACAAGCTACAATTGCACATCACGGGACTGTGCCGAATAATCCAGACCCGGTACCTACCTCAGTAAACGTTTTTCCTCAACAACTCATTGCTATTACCACAAACATTCCTCCCACCATCGATGCGCCAGCTTTTGCTGATCCGGTGGGGGAATTCTTGTGAATTCTTGAGGTGGAATTTCTAGTTAAAAAATTCTGCAGATTGATGAAACCCTCAAGATGCTCTATAGGAGGCTTCTCAAACTCAAAGAAGATACCCAGAGCATCACAGACCTAGAAGCGGCCCACCGGTATCTTCGTTCGTTGGAAGGTACTCCAACACTCCATGCGCAGGTTTTACAATGGGTTTTTGCAAAATTTGGAGACTCGTACACTTTACTGGATGCGTACAACATTTCCGAAAAGCTAAAACTAGCTCATGCACACTATGAGGCCAGTACTATGAGGCCTCCATCACGTTCAAGGCCTCAACTTACACCAATTACACCAACTTGATCATCACATTCTTCTTCAAAGACTAAAGCGGTGCACTCGACTACACCCATCTTACCTTCTTACAACTACTGTGGCAATCTCGTGACAAAGCTAATGAGTGCAACATTCCTTCCGAGGATCTCTTTTGTGATTATTGTGGGAAAGAGGGACATCGGGAATCTGTTTGTTTTACCAAGTTCTCGAAACGGAAGCAATTTTGATTATAATGGCAAAATCTGCAAGCATCTTCCATTGTCCCTCAACCAAAAGCCAAGGCACCTCAGCCTTCCACTCGGGCTTTGCCCACCAAAGGTAATTCCAACAAGAATGTTAAGAACAAGGAGCACAATGCTAGCAAGAGGGAGGTGCTTCAAGCCCATGCAATTCAAGTTCAGACTTTACAAAATGAACTCGAATCATTAAGGGCCCAACTTGCTAATCTAAAAGGCAAGTCCTTCTAACCAGTTAATCATGCCCAACCTGTACAAGGTTTAGGATCACGAGAAGGACCTCCTAGGTTGTTCTATGGCCTTCCACATGATGCCATGGTTGGGGGGTATGTTCTTTCCACTCCACACAATTCTAGTCTCACACCATAATTTGCTACTTCTTTTTGCCCTTCCTATGTCGCGGCACAACAAGCTAGTGTGGCACCCAGAGTTTCTGCCATTAGGCAGGTAATTCAGACTAATGGATTCGCATTTGGTTCAAGTCCTATTACCAGGGCTAGAGTAGCTCGAGTAGTCATGCCACAATCTTTTCGTCCTTTTAACATGGAAGAAGAACGCACCTTGTTGGCGAGGGGGCAGGAGACTACTACACCACAAGTTGTTAGGGCATCAAATTCTCGTGTCCCAGGAATACATGTACATCAGGAAAACACACAATTTTCCATTGATCAACTTATGGAATGCCAACTTCAAATGCATGAAATGGCGCAAAAGCTTATGAGTACACCATTGTTTAGTTTTCAAGATTTGAAGCTAAGCACCAGGGACATAATTGCAGTCCTAGAAGATACCTTGAACACTACATCAGGTCCTTTACCAATCCCTGATCCACATACTACAGAAGTCCCATCCAACACCTTAGAGAGACATTCGATTGGCTCACGTGTTGTAGATAGTGGTCGTAATTTGGTCACTAGTCCTAGCACGGTTAAACTAGTGGGCTTTCCTACCTCTGATTTTACATTCACATATCAAAAGGGAGTTAAGAACACCTCACTTGTAGATTTATTATTTAGCAAAGGTGTTGTGGATAGCCATTCTCTCCACAAAGTCTTTCACTCATTTCCGAAGGTGGTGCCTAATGAGAGAACTTCCATCGCCACCGGAGTTGCCATTGTCGACAATACTAGGTCAGCAATCCAAGTGGGAGGACATACACCCAGAATGGTACTTCTTGACACAGGTGCCCAACCAGTGATTCTTGGATTTCAATTCGCCAAGAAGATGGGCATGCTTGACTCCAAATTACGGAAGTCTATGTGGTAGATTCGCATTGCTAATGGGAGCGTAGAGGAGATACTTAGGGAAAGCTCGGATTTGATTACACTTAACTTCAATGAAGGTATAGATCGGGAGCTTTGCTTATAGGTCAAATGTTTAGTCACCAACGCCACCAATTATGATGTGTTCATTGGGCAAGAGGCCCTGTTTCCACCAAGTTTCACAATTGACAACTAGTTTGAACATGCGTACTACCGAGTGGATTGGGAGACTGATGGTCGCCACCTAGGATACATACCCCTTGATTTACATGGTAACCATAGTCCTATGGCTCACCATTGTATGCTCAAACAAGCACACACCATTTCCTACATCCAACAAGTTAACCACGAATGGATAGAGGGAGATGAGGAAGAGATAGCTTACGGTCAAGCTACTGAAAGCTTGAGGGTGGTTCCTACTGACATTCAACATGGACTAGAGGTTTTACAGAGGTTCAAAGTAGCCCACAAGCCCTTGGTCAAAGCTTTGTTTAGTTTTGAAAACATGGAGAGCCATGGTGAATCGATTAAACCATTACTTCGTCAATTAATCACCTGGACACCACCTAAGGAAGGGATTACATTACTAGAGCTCTTTGGTGGTATTGGTATAGGTGTCGAAGCCCTACTACAGTCAGGGATGGTGGTTCGAAGGTATTTTTACCTAGACATTGATCCTATTGCAAAGCAAGTGGCGACATCAAGAATGAGGGAATTCACAACAAGATTTCCACAATAGTTTGTAACCACCACATGGAAGGTTAGTTTCACATTTTTGCCCTCTGACATACAACCAATTCAGAAGAAGCATATGGAATTACTTGGCCCCGTCGACCTCATCATTTCAAGTTGGGAGTGTCAAGGATTTTCAGCGCCTAGATTTGGAAAAGGCTTGAGTGACACAAGATTTGGTCTTTTCACAGACATGATACAATTAATCACCTGGGCTCAATCCATTTCTCCTACACTTGGTTATGTAATTGAGAACACCCCTTCTCAACTTGACCAGAGGGAGAAAATCCAGGAGCACTACACACTGGTCAAGCATTACCTTGGAGAGCTGCTCCTACTTGATGCGGCACAATGCGGTTCCTATGCGCACCGGCTGCGCAATTGGTGGACCAACTTGGCACCACTCTTAGTTCTGCAACTAGCTCTGAAATACACTATCAAAGACCCCAACTTACAAGTTTCTCACATATTGGATGATCAAAGTTTTTGCCAACCAGTTACAAGGCAAGAAAAACCTCCTTGGTTTCATGCGAACATAATAGGAAAACCAAGAGGTGCTTGGCCCACCTTTGTTTCCTTCCTAGGAGCACATGCCTTTCAAGGAGATGGACCAGGCTTGGTGTATTGTCATGCTTCAATCACTTGGGATGAACCAAGCCCAGAAGAAAGAGAAAAGGCTATGGGGTTCCAAGCTAGCACTACTAATCACACTAAGGTGACTAGATTGGAGTGTAATGTTCTACTAGGGAGAGGCATGGACCTGAACTCCCTTACATGGTTGTTGGTAATTTGTGTACTCTTTCAAATGTACACAACACTAACAATGATTCAATCAACTTGCAGTTCTAGCGATGTAACCACATGGCACCTCGACTAAGTACACTTGTCTATTTTCAACACTCTACATTTCACTCTTAGTGTTGGGGGGGAGGAGGTACCATGTAATTTGACTCAAGTTGTGTCTAATACACCTGGAGGTACATCAACTTCTAGAGAAACAATTACAACCTTTTACGAATCTACGCAATTGGATAGTGGAAAACCCAATACACCAAGTTCCTCAAACACACTTTCCAACTCCATTCCATGTGTTTCCAACTACCCTTTTGTTATGGGAAATTAGCTCACCAAGAACGAGAGAGACCAAGTCACAGACTTGCTAATTAAGTATGAGAATGTGTTTGCATTCTCAATGAAAGACTTAGGTAGGTGTAAGACCATGCAATTTTCTATAGACCTTACAAATGAAACACCCATCTATCGAAGGAAGCATAGGTTGAGCAAGCATGAGTGGGAACCGGTAGATGAAAGATGCAAAGAACTCCATGAGGCCGGTCTCATTCAGCCATGAAGTTCTGATTTCGTAGCCGTTACAGTAATGCTAGCAAAGAAAGATTCAGCTGGATTATGGACTGAGAAAAGGATGTGCGGGGATTATAGGCCTTTGAACCTAGTTACACCTTAGGATAGGTACCCCATGCCCATCCCTGAAGAATTATTTGATAACATTAGAAATTCAAACATCTTCATAATTGTGGATCTGAGGCAAGGTTTCAACCAGATTGTGCTCGTTGCGAAGGATCGCAAGAAAACGACATTCCATGGAAGTAACAAGTTATGGGAATGGCTTGTGATGCCTTTTGGATCGAAAAATGCACCTGTCTTATTTCAACGAGTCATGGACCAGGTTCTCAAAGGGGCAGATTTCTTGAAATGCTACATAGATGACGTCCTAGTGCATAGCAAGGAACTCCTGCAGCATTTGGCTCATCTTGAGGAGTTATTCAAGTGGCTCCACGAAGTCAATATGAGGATCCATCCTAAAAAGTGTGAGTTTGTTGTCACCGCAGTAATCTACTTTGGACATAGAATTTTGCCAAATGGTATTATGGCTCATTGGGCCAAAGTAGTAGCCATTTTGGAGATGCCTAATCCTAATGATGTTCACACGTTGTAGAGCTTCATCGGACTATGTAATTACTACAGAATTTATGTCCAAGACTTTAGTACTATTGCTCATCCTCTCTATGCATTGTTAAAGAAGGATGTTGCTTGGACATGGAATGATGAGGCTCAGGAAGCTTTCAACACACTCAAGGAAAAGCTTTCAGAGTTCCCCATTTTGAAAAGACCTAATTTCAACAAGGTCTTCATTCTACACACTAACTAAAGTGCTTTTGGTATTGGAGCTATTCTTGGCCAACTTGATGAGGAAGGTAAGTAATATGTTATCGCCTATGCATCTCGAAGCAACAATAAGGCTGAAAGCAACTACTTTTCATACGAGGGGGAGTGCCTTGCTGTTGTATGGGTCGTCATACGTTTCAGGCCCTATCTTTATGGCACCAATTTCACTTTGTATATCGACCACCAGCATATCAAGTGGTTGATGACCAACGATAAGTTTACTGGTAAGTTAGCTCGTTAGGTGCTTATACTTCAAGAGTATGAATTCAAGGTTATTCACTGACTTGGTATTACACATCAGAATGCAGATACCATGTCGCGAAGACCCCTTGCTACCTCTAAAGATTTTTCAAAAGCCATGCAAGATTTTAACCACATTCCAGCAATACATGTATCTTAGGCATCTAGTTATCTTGCAATACTGCAATGTAACCTGGTTGAGCATCCCATTCTGGATATATGGGAGGACTTGGACACCTTGAGTTTTCTTCAACATGGGGAATACCCTCCCCAAGTTACATCAAGTCAACGGGATCACATACAATAGCGGTCAAAACAATACTCATGGAAGGATAATCACCTCGTCCGATGCTTACCACAAGGCGACAGAATGGTTCCACCACCACATGAAGAACCTGGTCTTATTCAAAAGGTACACTCGGAGCTTGGACACTTTGGAATTAAGCGTATTTATAGCCTTCTTACTCCTCATTACCATTGGAGAGGTATGTCTGCTCAAGTCCGAAACATCATTGCTAGGTGTGAACAATGTGATAGAGTGAGAACTTCTTTCTCCTCTCGATAATTCACGCTTTCTCCACTCCCTATTCAGGGCATGTTCTATCGTTAATCATGTGATTTAACTGGAAAGTTACCACAAACCTCCAGGGGTAATGTTTACATCATGATTATGATTGAGCATTTTTCAAAGTGGGTTGAGCTTGTTGCGCTATCAGACAAGTCATCACATAGCACTAACCAGGCTTTCTTACAACAGGTTCTAAGTAGGTTTGGGGCTTGTGTTGAGTGGCTTACTAATCAAGGATCAGAATTCAGGGGAGAATTCCAAGACCTATTTGACCATGTTCTCATTGACCATCGTCGGACTTCAAGAGATCATCCCCAAGTTGATGGCCTTGCAGAAAGGATGGTTCAAACATGCAAGAAAGGACTTCAGAAAATTTGCCTCACTAAGAACAAAGAGGATTCGGACCTAGCCTTCCCTTACAACACCATGGGTTACAAGATGTCCAAACACGCCTCTTTATCTCATTTCTCTCCTTACTTTTTACTTTTTGGGAAACATCCCATTCCACCCTCTTCCATTACTGCTCAAATGGACCAAGTTGTGGACTTGGACTCCCCAACCACTTGGGCTAAGGTCATTACAGAAAGGGTCGTTCTATTCAAGAGGGTTATGCCCATGGCCATGGAGAACTTGTCCATTGCACAACATCGAGACACCTTATGATATGCACACACACAAGGTGGCAGTTACAAACCTAAGGTGAGACAATTTGATGTTAGCGATTTTGTGTATCTCCAACGGCAACCCAATGATACTTTAGACGCCTCTTCCGGTCGCACTATCTTGAGGATTAAGGCGATCATGCCTTTAGGTGTGTTGGAATTACAAGGAGTTGACGGACGCACAATTCGGGATCATTCCAAAAATTGTGCGCCTTGCCACCTGCCGAACTTGGATCCTACCATCATCACGTCGACTTGGATTCCTCCACTTGATTATCCATGTCAGGTTTGTCAAAGGATAGATGATGTTGATCAGATGTTGCTTTGCAATAACTGTAATGGTGGATACCATCTATTCTGCCTCAAGCCGGAGCTCATTCAAGTTCCCACCGGCAATTGATATTGTTCATCATGTTCTCCTATAACATTTTGATTCCTACTTAGACCATGCCACGCTTTTCCCGGCTCAGGTCTAGGGGGGGGATACATGAGAATTTCATCTCAGCCTCCTCTTGTGCATTGTATATATATATGTGTGCATGCATCTCTTTTTGGTTAATTAATTTATACCTTTGACTAGCTTTAATCTTTTTGTTTAGTAGAATTTACTACAGATTTACACCCTTACGACACTGTATGTCACGACATTACACGTCACGACACCAATGCCACATCAAAAGAAAAAAGACAACCTCACAAAATATACAACAAATTCAAGCCAAGTTGTGGTATGTTTTGGTCTATTAGTGGGTTTTGTAAACAATGTTCAAAGCCCTTGTTTCTTTCACCCTAATGATATCCTTTAAACCCATAATATTAGTTCCTTCCCCATTTTTGTTTTACACTTACAATTCATTTACAATTGATAATGTCATCAAATGACACACTTGGTGTAAAACTTGGTGGAGTAGCAACAATTTAGACATTGTCTTATCAAGGAAGGGGACCTGACCCCTTGGCTTTGGAAGAACTAGCTACTTACAACTCAAATTATTTACAAGTTGTCAACACAACAATTTCACTCCAAAACAAAAAAACAAGGTGTTAAATAATCACAATATATGTAAATGTGTTATGCGTTCCCAAGTCCCTTGCTAGACCCACTTGAGGGTCAAAGTACATTGAATTGCGGAAAGTTGGGATTTGAGGGCCGCTCCCGACTTCCAACACTAAAAGGGGGTAGAGGGGCGTGCTAGAAGTCCCGGGATTAGATTAGGAAGAGGGACAAATATTATCTCACTTGAATCTGCATCCAAAACCAACCACAAGAGGGTTAGTTCACATTCGGGAACACCCTTGGGTGTTGGGACAAGCCACGGGCACTTGGACTCACTTGACTCACCACGGCCCAGACTCGGGGGAAGCCACCACCTTCCCCCATATAGTATTCTCTACAGTTCTCCACCGAGGCTACATCTGAATGGCATTTTTTCCCGGGACTCCTCATTGTCCCGAGTTAGAGTCCCGGGACTTTGGGAGCTCATATCTCTTGGCTCTGACCTCCGATTGAAATTAGTTCTTGAACCAAAGTTGTAACTCTCCTCGAGACCTTTCCAACACCATGTTGCACTCCTTCAGTAGACGTCGAAAAGAGTTCAATTCCCGACTTTTAGTGGTCAGGAGTCAAACTGCCAATTTGACTCCCGGCCCTTCTTTTGCCCATAACTTGGTCTGCAGATGTCCAAATGGCACATGAGAGGCCATTTTGGGCATCTACACTTCAAGACCTTTCCATTGATATAAAGAACACCTCAATGCAATGTGTTTTGACCCTTGAACTTGAGCTCTGAGTTTTTGGGAGTCCCGGAGGACTCCAACTTCCCACTTTTGGGGGTGTGAGTTTCATCCTCACACTTATCCCAAAGTGGGGTTGCGACAATGTGAAAACACCTAATGTTAAATTAACAATTTTGAGGTTAGGTATGAAACATTGATGTCAATTATAATTGCATTTGTACCTAGCTAAGTGTCAAGGGCAAAAATTTGCTCCCCGATCATTAACATCCACCAGGGGGTAAGACCAAGGCACAAAGTTGATAACTTATTTCTTGATGTAAATAACTACCCTCCCTATCTTATTTTATTACAACTATTCAAGTAGGAAGTAAGAGGTCATACCAGGAATAAAGAAGATAAAGGTATGTTGTTTATGACCATACCTACCCTCTTATAAGTAATCTCAACTAAGGAATGGGGAATGGAATGTAGGGAAAGGAACAATATGAAAAAGGGGAAAAAACCTATGAATAGTTATTCTCCTTATTTTTGTAGTACCTTCAACACCCCCAAGATATTGCTATGGGGTTTGCAAACCTTTTTACCACTACCATCCCTCCTTCCCCCTTTTTATTGATTCTATAATGGCTTTGTTTACCACCTACAACCCTTGAAAAGTCCTTCCTTTGTTTTGTACCTTTTGCAACAAGATGTCTTCCCTTTAAGTTCATGCCTTCTACTTATAGCAGTACCTTCCAGCTTGCAAGAAGTAGTTTGTTACTTTATTCCTTCTTTGATTCCCACCACCAAGGACTGGTTGTTACCCTTTTATGGGAACTAGTAACTTGGTGCTCCAAAGGCTATCCATGGTCAACCCCATTACTCTTTATCTTAGAAAAAATGCAAGGATACCAACTCCAAGAAGTATCCTACTTACATAACATACCTTATTCTACTTCCCACATTTAGTACAACAATAATGCAACACAAGAGACTCAAGTCATTCAACCATCTTCCATTAAAATCACATGCCAAGTACGTACATCTTTTTTCATTCATCCCATCCCTCTCCAAGGAGAGTTTTCCATATCCCACATAAATCTATAATGAATCCTTTCATCCCCTCCCACTTCTTCTATCCCCCTTCCTCACATACCACACGCAAGGCCCACATTGAGCTTTAAAAAATAGGGCTTTTATCCTAATCCCTTCCTAAAAATCTCTTAGATGATTGGGTGAATTACCCCCAACCACTCACTAACCCAAGCTACCTAATCCCACTAATTTCACCACTTGGGCAAGGGACGGTAAGTCTACTATTAATAACTAGTAGTCACTTGGAGACCTATAGAACTAAATAATATAGAGATTTCTACCTATTAACATTAGGTCCTAATATAACATTTTAATTAAAGTGCAAAGTTTGATTTAGCCCTTGCACCTTCATCATTGTGTGACACATGTTATTCATTTTGCCTCGTCATTTGCATTTTGTCTTCTTTACATTCATCTTCTTGAAGTTTCCACCTTTTGTGATGGTAAACCTCTTTTTGTAACTTATGATACAAGGTTTTTTTTTTGCAAGATCCTTTTCAAGTGCATTTAAATTTTTCAAAATTTTGCATTAATTTTTTTATAGTTAGCAAATTGAATTCAATTTCACTTCTATATCAAATATGTTGAAGCATGAAAAAACTTGTAAGTATATGGATTTTCAATCTTTACATCACAATCAGATTTAATTCTCCTTTGAAGTTATCAACATTGGGCACCTTGTTGAGCCATTTTGAACACGTGAAGTTCATCCAAAATCTTCCACCCTTGAATCAATTAATGAACTTCTATAGATAGGAGTCTTCACCAAAGTTGCAAACTCTTCCTACATGTGATGGCAATTGAAGTTGTAGTTGTAGAGCTTACAACAATGTTTATGAATGCATGTTTGATAGATGGTGGTATGATGTTTTTGTTTACATTTACATGAATAGTTTTTGTTTCAAAAAAGTTTCTTATGTTTTGTAAAGTTATACTTTTTACAAGGTAGGTTCAAAACATCATATGTGTTTTTTTGAACCACTAATTTTACATGTCTTGTTTTATCTCACATGTTGGCCTCTTTTTTTATGATAGGCAAGAGCCTTAGAGAATGACATTACTAGAACTAGGTCCACATTCAACTATCCCTCATTTAGACTTACTTTGGTAATACATGCATCCTAAGTCATTACCATACATGAAAATTAATTGTTGTGAAAATACATGCACATAACATTCATTGGAATACATTTGATATAATATATTATGTAATTTCATTTATTCTATATAAAGTGTTGAGATATCCTACATGAGTGTTGTCCCATATGTGAGAATGAAACCTTTTATAGAATATATAATTTAAATGTTTTCAAAACACACCATGTTTATATTTACTTATGTATTTTTAATGGGTTTCTAAATAGATTTTCCACAAATGGTTGGTTGTGAATATAATAAAAGTGTTGACATATAACTAACAACAAAAAAAACTATCAAAGTTTAAATAGATTTCAATGCAAAATATTTCAAATTGACCATTATATAAATGATTTATTTATAAATAAAATGTTTGGACATTAATAATTGAAATGATGCACTTATGTGTAATCCAAATCCTTTTCTAATTTTACTTTACATCAACACAAAGTTGTAAGGGTCAACTTTAACATTTCTAACATAAATTTATATATATCTAGATTTCAATAAACAAAAAGGAAACAACAAATACCCATGACTTTCATAACACCGAGTATGATGATCTATTCATTCTGATTGTGGCAATGTATCAAAAATCTATACTTGATTTTTGATTAGTTTTCTAGTTTGACAAGCCACCAACCCATTTTTTGACATCACATAGTCATAATCTATCACCATTTTCACATATATCTTGATTTAGGTTTTGAGAACATTTGTTTGTGCTCAAAGATTAATCACCTAAATTTGCAATAGTGAAAGCTAATGCAAGTTGCATAGAAACACATTAAATGAATTTAGAATGTACCAATGCATTCATGGCACAAGGCAACAATTCTTTTCAAATGTGTTTCAAGAATGCATAGATAAAATTAAGGAAAGAATTGCAAATAGTGAATCCAAATATAGACTTGTTTTGTGATCCTTTTATTATACCATTTTTAGCAAGCTACTCAGAGATTTTGATAGGGTTTGAACTTTTCACAACACCTATTGTGACTTACCTTTTCAAACAAATCAAACATTTTATTGTTTACCTCACTCAAACATTGACTCCATAACTCAAATTGCACTTTAAGCATATACCAATCTCTCAATCAAGGGAGGATGATGCATATCAAATTAACAATTTAGTTGCAACTATGGAGTTTTAATATAAACATTAATTATTACACATATTAGAAATCTATTGAGGCAATTTTTGAACCAATATAAAAAGAAGGAAAAAAAAAACCAAATAAATTGCAATGAATTCAATGAGATTCTGATGTGGCAAGGTGCACACCCCTATGGTGGATGTATACATATAACATAGTCAAAATTTTCATCAAACAATTTCCTAATTGGACTATTGGTTTGTAATTCCTTGTTGCTTGTGAATTTTTTTTGTTATAATAATTTTAATTACAAATAGACCAGCTACAACTAAAATGTTAGTTAGAAATTAATCGTTATTTTTTAATTTTCTTCCAATGAAGGTAGGAGGTAATTGGGTTATAGACCATGCACCCTGCATTAGGGCCAAACATGAAAGGATGCACACTTGGTGAATGTCACGAATCTCTTCATGAGATAACATGTTGGAAAGGGTGTGATTGTGCAATTATTATGAGATGCAATCATGAAATCAAACCATTTGTTGACCAATAAGTTACTCAATGGGTGATAATCACGTGCTAGGGGTGGCAAAAGTTTCCAATCCATTTTCAATTATTGTTGAAAAGAAAATTTCCTTTCATTGACATGTGAATTAAATCTTATAAAAGAAAAAACGTTGGTCAAATATACACCTAAAAACTACCATTGAAATTCTAGGAGCCCATCTCCTTATATGTCATCAAAACATATCAAGGTGATTAATCTAGCTACTGAAATGAGGATGATGCTTCCAAAGGGTATTGGGAAAAAAACATGTTTAAAGGTTCAAATTCCATGTGAGATATCAATGAACCCTAGGACCTTCATCATTTGATACATATATAAATTTTGGTCTTTGTTGTATAGTGAAATTGAACTTGGGGTTGGTTTCATGTTAAGGGAAGGATTGGCTACAATTTTCATTTCATTTGTTCTCTTTCCCTCTTATAGATATTGTGTCATGTTGTTGTTATTACTTTGTGTTGTAGTAGTGGCACCACCATGGGGTATATTATTATTAAAGCCTAGAAAGGAAGGAAGTGGGATCCGTTTTGATTTCCCATGCATATGAGGAAGAACGACTTGAACATATTAATCATTAGGTTATGCCTAGTGGAATGCATGTACATCAAGGGTGTAATGTTGCATGTGGTTCATGGGTGTTTCCATAGTATGGTGTAGACAAAAATGAGTCACAATGTTGTAGTTTTCATTACAACACACTTTTACAACACACTTTTGAAGTGGCTTTCTAGGTATTTGGAGAAGACTTTGTGGTAGAAATGTGGAATTAAAAGCGGATCACATCATAAACTCTCATTATGTTATGACATTGGTGCACATTTGAACCATTCAATGGTTGATTAAATTACATTTTTAACTTGCAAGAACTTGTCACAAAGATTGTAATTTAGTGGAAGGACTGAAAAATACTAGTTTAAAAAAACATTTGTCCACGAAATTTTGCACATAAAAAAAGACAACCATAATGAATAATCTTTTTCATGAAAAATTTAATTTAAAAAATAAATAAAGATGTTTGTATCATATGATAAATAAATGTTCAATGGTACATTATGTTATGATAATATTAATGATTATGATTTTTTAAAGTTGTGAAATGTTTTCCCATTAAAGATATAGTTAGGTTAAATGTTTTTTTAATCACTTTAGAAAGATAAAGTGAAAACTTTAAATTAATGAAACTAATAAACGCATGTTAAACAAGTTGTTTTAAATAACTTTTATTAAATTATTGGTGTAAATTTACATTAAAAAAATTGCATATTCATGGTTTATATAATTTTTCTTGTTTTTAAGGCCCAAATAAACCATATGTGATTTTAAAAAAGAATTAATAATGAATAAAATTTTATGTGTTATTATTTTTGATATTATATGTACTTCCAAATTTGACACAATGTGTGTACATTTTACCATGGAAACATGTTCATAACTTTGGTAAAGGAACACCATTACTTAAAAGTACCTTACGTCATTCTTTCATTTTTAAACACTAAAAGGTGCATTTCATTATTATGGAAGGTATATAGACTTGGGCTATTTTTTATACTACATTACTTGTTAAAAAATATTTTTTCCTTGAGGTCCATGCCTAAAGGAGTTGTTGTGTGAAATGTGGAACACTATATGGGTGACTATGACATGTTCACAAAAGTTTTCATGGACCACACCATCATTGTTTCCCATAACCTTGACACATGCGCTACACAATAATTACCTCGGTTAATCTCCCTTTTTTAATGTAAAAAACCCTAAATGCAAAGACATTATGACAATTGTAGGACCTTATGTATGGATTTTGATATCTTCATAACACAACTCTTTAGGTGCTTTATGAATCAAACTTCTTTGCTCATGCCAATAGAACTTAAAATTAGGTCAAATTCAATTTTGTGAATTTAATGCACACATAGTTTTGTCATTAAAGCCTTACATTATGTGCTTAAAAAGAGCTTGTGTCGTGATGGTTTGGGATCTAGTTCAAAATTGCTTCAAGTGATCTATAGGAGAAAACATGCACAATTGTTTTAAATTCATCACAATTTATGGCTCATTTTGTTTTGAAAATTCATGATGTTTCTTTGTGTTGGAAATGTATCAAACTACCATCAAGATTGAAGAAGATAATTCTTAGTAGATGTCGTACCATGATTAAATATATAGTAGGAGGGAGTGGCATTAAGAAATCAATGTTGAAAATGTTATACCACAAGTACAAGGTGAAAAGGAACAACTAGCTTAATGTGTAGGGGTGGTAATGCACCATGTGGAGTATCTGCACAAAAAAGTAGCCATTGAAACATATTAGGCATGCCAACATAGTGAAATGTGTTGCTCCTTAAGGAAGAAGGTTGGTTTAATTGTTGCTTGTCACACATGTCATTTGTGTGGTTAACTGCAACAACTATGACCAAGACAAAAAAGGCTTAAATTTTTATGATTAATCTTGAGCACTTCATAAAATTGAATATGATCAAGATGGTAGAAAGGTGGACAACACAAAAGATTTTATTGTTAGGGTTGAATTATTTAGATATACTTGTTACGACAAGTGATCCCCATGGAGGTTCCTAGAAAGATTCTTGGGTAATGAAATAATATTGTTGGAATATAACTTTGTAAGTTTTGATACTAAAATGTGAGGTTTTTCTTTTTCAATTTAAAGATTTGTTTGACATTGTTATGTTCAATCTTTGCTTCTAGCAATGGAAAATTAAGGCATTTGCACATGAAGCCATTAACTTTTAGTTTTTTAATTTAGTATAGTGACATTGTTGTGCAATTAATCTTTCTATGATCTTGTACATATGATAATGGTGTGCAACTTGGCTCTATACTTGTAATGGTGTACTAGAGGTAATTGTTAAAAGTTTTGTGATACTTACATGTTTTTATCTTAATTATTGTAGGTAATTTAGGGTAATTGAGGTTTGAATTGATTCTAGCAAGAACATAATTTCAAACATTTTGTGTTTGGAATATAATCCCTTTGTGAGTGGTTTCAAACCACTTTTGATGATTTAAGATTCCAGAGAATAAATGCTAGGGTTCAACTAGAGTCATTTAAAATGGCAAAATATGCACGAACAAGATTCGAATGATAATTCAAAGAAATTTACAATACCCTATAATGAATATGTTGTACAATAAAATTTATAAGTATGAAAATGTTATCCATGCGTTTATGACACTAGTGTGGAATGATCTATTTATATTTAAATTGCTTGATGATTCGTATCGATGTTTCATTCTATTTGTTATATTTGGTCTTGTTTGTTTTGTCCTTCTTGTTTGCTTTGCTATTTTTTCCTTCTTATTGTGTGTCTTTTTTCTGTTTGTCCCCGAACTTTTTGCTATGTGTTTCCCCTAATGCTAGTAGTTGCTAGTGAATATCATGGCTTAGACTTCCTCTTGCACAACCTTGCAATAAAAAGTTGGGACATAGCTTAGTAGTTGCAATGGCTTATACTCATTGTAGGGAGCTAATGAAGTCAATGAGGGAAGTTGTGACCGAATAAGTCACTATCATAAATGCTACTATGGATAGTCCTTGAGGAAGTATTGTTTATATTTCACATGTGTGTACTTTTAATTTCTTCATGCTAATTTTGTTCCGTCACGGTGATCTCTCTTCACAGTTCTGGAAGGTCCGAATCTGGAAGTTTATGTTTGATTTAAAACGAGAAGTTTTACACTTTGTTCTGGCTTTTTAGATCGTGAGTATGGAACTTTTTCTTAATGCTCATGAGACTTATATTGTCATATTAGTTTTGTGGTGTCTATAATACCATTGTATAACATTTGGTTTCATTTAGAGTCTCTTAAACAGTGTTCTAGTTCATGGAAATGTATTTTCTCTGGATTTGGAAAGCATTGTGTCAGATCTAGCAAGCTAATCAAGGAAGTCACCGTGGATGAGTTTTTAGACACATCGAAACAAATCAGCTTTTCTTTGTGACACATTACAAGGGAAGTACTCGTGATTGGTAAGCAACCAATTCCAATTTGGACAATAGTTTGCAAGTATCAAGGAGGTTTGCTCAAGATGTTGGAGCTTTCCCGGGTGCTCATGCCAACGAAAAATTGGATCAAGCAAAGTAGAGATGCAGCATCAGATTCAATATTGCACATCTGGAGGAGTCAATGGTAGGAGGTGGATCTCCAATCCTTGACAGTGACAATGTGTGCGTGTACAGACGTCTCAAAACATAAAGAGAAAGAACAATGCTTGCATAAAAAGCATCAGAAACAAACCAAATTTGAGAAACCAGATGAGAAATCACAGTAGCCTCGTTCGACAAACGCACCCAAAAGCACGGCTCAAACCGCCGCACACATCAAATTTTCAATCTCGCACATTCGCATTTGTATTCTAGTTTCTCTTCATGGCAGGTAGAGAATACGCTCTCAATATCACATATGATTTCCTGGCCACGATAATCACTGAATGACAAAGGTGAGAGAGCTCCATGACCGCCTTTTCCAACCACCTTCCGCACGTTGTCAAACATCGTGCAAAAGAAGAACATGACTCAATAATGAACAGACACGAGCAATCCCCGTTTTAGATCCGATCTTGTCACACATGCACAACAGCCGCCACAAGAAGTGAGACAGAAAAAAAATACAAGAACAACCAGGTTCACGCCGTCAACAAAGCAACATGCCGAGCAATCCGCAATCCATCACTAATCAAATAGTTGGGATTTCGGTTCCCATCAAACTGCAGAAATCCACTTCCATACTGCGAGACCAAATGCAATGCTAAATCTTGCAATCGGAGATAGCACGAGCAATGCATATACGAAGGAAAGAGCGCCGCCTTTAGAGTTAGGTTTCGACGATTGTCCGTCAGACGCCCCTAGGGTTTTACAGATTCTCTTTGCAGGCTCTTCGTTAGAGCACGCAACGGATGGAGAGCACCAAACCCTAATTTGTTGCAAGCGGAGATTGGGAGATTCAAACCCTAACCCCCCACGTGAGAGAGAGAGAGCGTAGGGCGATGGCGGATGGCAACAACGCGGATGAGAGCAGGAGATTGGTTGACTACATCTCGCGTGTGGTGGACGCCTTGAGCTCCCAGGATGGAGTGGCGCTTGCAGAGTTGCTGGCCGTCTCTGGAGGTTCTTGGGGTCACTCTGTGGCCTCTGCTCTCGATATTACTAAGGTCGGTCTCATCTGCCTCCTCAACAAACCTCATTCCACGATGAAAGTGTTCGGAGCACTTGCAGTAAGTTCAGTCTGGCAATGATTCATCTTGTTACTGTGGTGATCAGAAACTGGGAAATGACACCATCGTTGAAGTCTGCCTTGATCTGCAAGGGGTGGAGGATTGTGATCTCCTTAGAATAAGGGCACTGACTGTAATTGTTGGTCTACCATACTAGGAGAAAACTCTCACAATGTACTTCCAGCCAGTGATCTCTGCATGGAAGTGTTGTAGGTTTCAATCATAACCAGGCAAATTCGGACTTTTTCGCCTAATTTTCAGAGACCCTATCACAAGATGGTGGATATTGATGAAAATTTGCAAGATTGAGTGAGGATCGATTAGTATTCAAAATGTAGCCATGACTGCTCTTGTGGAGAATTGCTCTGTAGTAGAGGATTTCATGAAGAAATCAGGTGAATTTTCTTTTTTGTGATTTCTGTTCAGGGAAAAAGGCCAAAGAGGGTGGTGCCTTGTATGTGACTTGCTAACTCTTCAAGGTGTCCTTTAAGGTAATGTTCCCCTGGCTCAAGGTTACATCTGTCTTTTGGGAACTTTGCAGTTATAAGTGCTTGAAACTGTGTTAGAACTGGGTAGGGATTTGGATGATGTCATTATTGCCATACACAGTTCAGTGATGTGTGCACAGTCTTTTAGTTCATGTGCTTCACTCTTGTAGAACTTAAGAGATTCTCATTTGGGGAATGGCAGGTAGGGACAGTCCATTTGTGCAGAAGTGTAAGTCAAAGTAAAGAGATTGCGCCTGTGTTCAAGTTTGAGGAGTTCCCTACTAATGATCAGGTAAGATATCTGCACTTGTCTTCCTCCTAGCCGCAGATTAAGTGAGGTTGACTTGCAAATCAAGGCAGAGTGTTCATGTAAAGTTCATGGAGTTATTTGTTTGATATCTTCTTGGATGACACTTGTAAGGTTGTGAGTTTGTGTAAGCACTCAAGGTTACCTTCAAGTATGTCCTTGTACATCATCTCCTCCCATTAGGCTGTGGGTTATAGCTGCAAAAGGGTGTGGTCATGGTCATGTTTCTCATTCAAGATGCTATGGCCCATGTTGAATAGTTAAGGGGTTGTAGCTGGTTTGGATAGGAAGACCTACAATGTGGTAATAGACCATAAGTTCAACTGATTCTTTTGCAGGCAGACCATAAGTTAGTGTATGCCCTTTCATATTGCAAACCCTGCAGAACATCCAACATCAGGTCTGATCTTGATCCTTAGTGTCTTCAATCTGTGACATTGAGCAGGTCTTTGAGGAACAGTGGGGCTAAACCAAAGTGGAGTTTGTTGTACAGGTTGAATGTACCATGGCAATTCTCATCCACAGAAACATTATCAAGGGCTACTTTTCACATAAAGTAAAGTATTAGTGCTTAGCAAGCAGGATGCATTCCCAGTACTCAGTGCAAGGCCTTTGACGTAGATCAAATTGAGTTTTCCACTTGAGCCTCTTCTGTTGAAATATTGGTAAGACATCTTCCATTCCTGTCCAGTGCATTCTATGTCTGACTGATTGGCAAGTTTGTTACCATGTTGCTTGTTAGGGTTCCCCATTCCACTTGTGATGTATCTATTCAGGATTTGTGACTTTGTGTAGCTGCTCAGTTGTATTTGGTGTAAATTGTAGTCATTTCAAGTTGTAATGAACAAGAGGGCACTAGTTTCACTGAAACATTTGTCTCCTCTCCTTTGTGGAAGGTCTGCCAATAAGCTCAGGAGAATCCTCTGCAGTCACTTCAGGTACCCATATGGTGCCATCAGGGTCACTTGAAGGTGTAAAAATCATTCAAGTGATGTTGTGATTGTCATTTACCTAATTGTTTGTTGGGTGTTTGTTTTCCAAGCATCTGTGGTCTCTCAATGTTGAGTTGTTCCCTGGTGACTATTCAGCTTCTGTTGCCAATTGAAGAGCATTTTTGGTGTTTTGGTTAGCAATTCTTGTCAACAGGGATACTGGAAGGTGCAATACCTGTGTGCTTATTGGTTATTATCTTGAGTATAGCCCATTGATCTGGGTTGTTGACCAATCATGGTTTCCCTTTGAAATGTCTAGTGATCTGGGTACAATGGTTTATCTGCAGTCATATAGTCAGTTCTTAGCATTTCACCATTAGCTTGATACCTGCAGTGCATGATTTTGACTCTCATGGATCTAGGGTTCGCAGATAGGCTCTTAGTTTGGCTATATCTGGCCCGAATCAGATACATATTCTATGCCTGGTAATGTGCACATGATAAGTTAACTGATCAAAAGAAAATTTGCTTGTAGCAAACTGCCATTTCTATCAGATTGATCTAGACTTCATGATAATTCCCAAAAAACTGATCAATTAATTGCTGATTGCCACATGGATCATTCTTAGTTGCTTGCATCTGTGTTCATCTGTGTTCTTCCATCAGATGAAAACCCTTGTTCCTCATTGATCTGGCATTTGACATGAGATTTTAATAGATGGTCCAAGTTTTTTTGCACTACTGACATCCCTGTGTGCACTGAGGAATAACCCTCAGTGTTGGATGAATGGCAAGAGGCCTTAACAAGTTCTATTCAACAATTGAAGTTGAGTAAAAGATTTATGGCAAATTTCTGACAAAAGAGTCAATTTTTAGTTTTGTGAAAATCATTCAATATCCCTTACACCTTTCACCTGCTCAAATGCTATGGTGTTGAAACAAATGAAAAGAAAGCTGAAAGGAGAGACAAACTCAGATGGGAAAGATGTGAACTAAATTTCATGCTAAACATGGACATGCTTGGTCTCTTTTATTCCTGCATATTCAATAACTGTGGGTTTCTCCAAAACTATGGGTGCCGTTTTCTCCATCAAATTTCCACCAAATGACACACATGCAACAGTCATCACACTTTGCAAAATTCAAGTGAGAATTCTTTTTGTTCTCATCCTTGTATTGAAACAATAGATTGTATGTGAAAACTTCCATCAAGGCAACTGGAATGTTCTGAGTATTGGATGATGTTTTTTCTCCTTCACATAACCTAGGTCTTACAAAATTTGTTCACCAGTAATCCCATCACAAAACAAAAATCTTCACAGTTTCCAGGTGTCAAAGGACATCAACCAAAAACCCACCTCTCAGTGTGTTGTACAGCAGCTCATGATGCCACTTCTTCTGATGTCAAGTTCAGCTAGCCTGTCACTGCTTCTCAGTGTTGTAGTGCTGCTCATGATGTCAGCCAACTGTGTGCCATTTCTTCTGATGAGTTCAGCTGGCATATCAATCTCTAAATCTTGTTAGCCATGTGCACATGTTAGTCTTCCACTCCCTATTTAGTGCAATACCTCATCCTCCTCCTTAGAGCAAAACTTTTCATTGACAGGGTTTCCATTAATCTCCCTATCATCTTCAACCAAGTCACTGTAAGTAACTGGCATCCGTAACCTTTCCTTGATATTTGATATACTATGATTGCCTGGTATTGTTAGTTGGTTTTCAGAATCAAATTCTTCCTCAACTGCTGTTTCTATTCTCTCTTTCGCTCTTATGCCTTCAGCCCAAGCCTTCTGTGCCTCAATTGGCGTCCTCAGCTCGTCAATTGGCTTGAATGAGTTAGGGAGATTAGGGTCTGCAGAATGGGTCCTGGTTGGTCGTGAAGCCCACATGGTATCTTTGATTGGTGGTGAAACACCATTCAGACCTGTTTTGTGGCGTTTTCCATTATTTACAACCTCTTGGGTCAACACTGGGCGTTCTCGCTTCAGATTGTCCTTTTTAAACTTCTCCTTCAGCCTTTGCTTCTGCATAACACCTCGATTCCTGTCAGTTTGCATAGGCATAACCTGGAGTGGCAAGCCACCTGTAAATCACAGGATTGGTTTCAATCATCCACTCTGGTCCAAAACTTATAGAGTCATTGCATGCTTCAGTAGATCTATCTTATTGTCTGCCCTCCTGCCTTGCTTTTTTCTATTTCCTGCTTACCCTTTACTGGAACTCTAATCCATGTACAAGAAACAAATGCTCCACAAGACAAGAAGCTTACCACTCGTTCATTGCCCCGTGTCATGATCTCTTTATAAATGACAGGCCCAACACGGTTGCTAAGAATATTCCAGAGCACACCACCAGGAGTGCGGCGTCTGCTTCCATCATTTGTCATCTGTCCTCCACACTTTTCAATCACATCCACCTGCCATCAAAGAAGCTCAGATCAAATAATCAGACACTGGCTTTCTTTTATGACTCAGTTCTGTTTGACTAAATGAGGTATACTTTGACAGGTACACCTCTGCATTGATTTCTGGCTGGCTTGTGGAAACCAGTCCAAATTGAGTCCTTTTTTAGTAGTTTTGAAAGCATAAGATGAAAGGAGATGACCTGCTAAAGAAGAATATGGTTGTATGCATGATCACTGCAAAGAGGTAATGATCAAACTCTACAGAGTGTCAAAGGTTGTCAAGTTGCAGGTCCTGCAAACTACACCACCTAAACATCTCGATGATCAATTGGCCAAGATCAGGCACAGTGGATGACTAACCTCCTGTACAAGGTCCTGGATGACATCCACACCCAGTCTTTCAACAGCTTCCCGCATCAATGGGTACTTAGGTTCTTGTAAGTATTTGCACGTTTCAACCACAAATCTGCACAAAAACAGAAGTTAATTTCAACAGCACCCTCTCAACACCATGCACCTCAAGCATTCAGTTTAGAAAGAGCCATAACTTCATAGAGGCTGCCATGAGATAGCATGACAGAGACAGGATAAGATGGCCTTTCACAGTTGCACATACAATCTGAAGCGGATTTCTCAATTTGCACTGATAGATGTCTGTTGAAGTTGTATGAGTACTGAATCCTACCACTAACATAGGGTCCCACACTCATGAGAACTTGCACTGTTAACCTTGCTTCCAACTCCCATCTCCCATCAACCCCAAACCTTACCAATTCATAACCTGCAACTACCAATGCTGGTTGAGGGAGCCATGACCAATGATACTAAGTACAAGAAGGACATTGCTCTTCCCAAGTACTTCAGCCCATGTGTTCAGACCAGAGTCTCGATACCATGATTTGTTGTCCAAGGATTCTGCCTACTGTCACTCTTCAAAATATTTGAACCATCTGCACTGTAATTCATAAGTTAGAGCTTCCACCTGTCAAGGTTGATCTTTTTGTTGGGATGATTTCTCCTCTTCCTTTTGTGCTTCTTCTTGGAGCTACCTGAGGACATTAATTCCTCTACAAATCTTTCACCTGCAACATCTTGATGACAAGTTTGCAGCTTCACCTCACTCTGTACATTCCCCTCACCTGCAAACCCCACAAGAACAAGCAATCTCATGCATCAACTCCAACATCAGAAACTGCAAAATAAAGATGACCACATTACTTTTCATGTAAGTTCCTCATCCTAAATCCTTGACAACACAGCATGACCACATTTGAGTTTGCTTGTGCCAGAAAGTCAATAGACCTAATCTGAACCTAACTTTAATCCTTCAGCAAGTTTTTTGGCCTCAATTAACCATAGAAGTATACAGCCTTTTTACCCTAAACCCTAAACCCTAAACCTTTTGAACAATGTCAGCAATCGATTGAGAAAATTGTGGGCAATCGCTTGAGATCCTTCATCGCATCGAGATACAATAGAAGCAGTTACAACCATCTTTCACAGAATGATGGAAGCTATCTTACTTGTAACATTATTAGACTGCTTTTCAGAATCTCCAATGCTAAAGGGAGAACAATCCCCCTTTGAAATTTCGTGGTCTTCAGGGACCTCGCCATCTTCCAGCTCCATGGCCCGGAAGCCAGCCTGTAGCTCACCCTCTTCAATATCATCATCACCCAACGAGATGTCATAGTCCAGCGGATCGTGTTCATTGATAGCGGCGAGTACGCTATCCGGATCCATCAAGAAGAAACGAGAATTTCTACCCGGTCACTCATACATTTTGCAAAGGAAGAGAATGAATATGCGCAACAGTTCAAAAAGAATCAAGTTGGACCTGATAACCCACAGAAACAAAAAACCAACAACAACAACAACAACAACTCGTAGAAAATTTGGTGGGAGTTCACGAATTAAACCGTTTCCAAGAATGATAGAAAATTGGCAATTAGGGTTTTTACTTTCAAAACTAGGGTTTTTTAATTTTCAAAACACATTTTATCAAGCTTGGGGGAGGATGGCTTGGCAGGCAATCATCTTCTTAATTGGTATTGGGCAGGTTTCATTGAGATGTTGGGTGTAATTTGTGGGGGGCTTTGGACTACTTTGTTGCAACAACAGAGGCAACCGCTGTTGTTCAAAGGGTGAAGGGGGGATGCGACGGATGTGGAGCCTAAATTAAAGATGACCTCAATCACACGGTATTCCCTGCTATGAGCGACAATGGATACTGAAATAGTTTTATCAAAACATTTTTTTCAGCAAGAAGCTCCAACTCTTTTTTTGGGAAGAGAAGTATTGAGCTTCACAGCTGTTTGTAATTTCAACTTATGTTAGTAGATTTAGTCCTGTTATACCCCACATTAGGTGTCAATAAAAAGGTCTATTACACCACTCACAAGAGTGAAATTGATTGAAGATATACAAGCACAACAGGAGCTTCAAATCAGCAAAATTGAGAACAAAATTTACCTCGCCTCTGGCAATGGCTATGGCAAGTGTCTGACAGAAGTTGGTAGTTGGTATTAGGAATCAAGGTTAAACATTTTGATTGCATCCTTACTGAGAGAAAAACTACATGCAGCAGCAGCCCCACTTCGAAGGGAATGGATAGAGAGGGATGGCAAGACCAGAAGATAAAATTGCAACCAGTTCAAACAAAAGTAGACAAAGGTATAAACAAGATAATACAAGCAAGGGCAACCAAAATGATCAGAAAGCGAGCAATTGGATTAGAATATTTAACAAAGGATATGACCCTGAAAATTCAGATCAATGCCAAGATCGCTTGGAGTATCTCTCCCATGTATAATGTTGTTCTACAAGTATGGCAACTAACATCACTTTAACATCAACAAAGTGCCACAAATTACGATATCACAATTTTTAACATTGCAAGTCACCATCGATCTCTCAAATATTATATCAACATGTCTAAACATGATGTTAATTTGTAACTAACATTAAGTCTTTTTTGTGGGGAGTTTGGTATCTTATCCACACCTACAAAGATCAAATTTTCCCCTCTTTTTAAAAAGAAAGACAATAAATAAATAAATAAAAGATAGACAAGGATGCATGTTAAACATTGAGCTAATTTGTCATTTTTTGACACTTTAGTTAACATTCATGTTTTGTTCTAAAATCCACTAGTTTTAAAGATTTAATGTTAGTTAATAATTTAGATGTGAACTAGCAATTAATTTTAACATCCTTAACATTAGCCTAATATTAGAGTTAACACTAAATATGATCATACTAGGTCATATGCTTGTTGATGTTGAAATGTTAGGTTTGCATTTTCAAATGTTTTTTCATAATGTTGGTCTATCATGTCACATGTGACTACATTAAAATTTAAAATGTTTTATAACTCGGAGCACATAGTTAAGAAAATCTCTTTGAAAAAAAAAAACTTAGACATTACAATTATAAACTTAAATCAATGAAAGATTTGAAGAACAAATAAATTGTTGGAATTGCTTTTCAATTCTACTTTTCGACAAAGGTTTCAAAACAATAGGAAAGTACAATAGGAGCAACAAGAAGATAATGGAATTGAGTGGCAACATATCAACCTATCTTGTGTTAACTCTTGAATCACTTGATCATAGCATGGTGTGTTTCAAACCCATGCCAACTAAAAAAGACCCCAAATTTCTCCATTTTGGAAAACACCTAATTTTCACACTACTTGCCAAGAAATTGAATAATAAAAAATCTTTTAATTTAAATTTTTCATGTAGTTTTAAATTAATGACTGTGAGGAAAACCCATGACATTACTTTTCCACCTAGACTAGGAATCCCTTGACAAAAAAAATGACTATAATCCCTAGATGGAACTATTGATGTTATCACTATGAAGTCTTTTATTATCATGCCTAAGCAAAGCTCACTAAAATCAAAATAGCTTCAATAAAGTCAAATGTTTGTAACTTTGGCATTGTCTTACTTGAACTCCTCGTTGATACAACTTGTTTTTTAAATTTCACGTGTTTTCCTATTGCAACTAGTCATGTTAAATTCCTTTTCAATGTCATTTTGTAAATTGTTTTGTGCAAAAAGTAAGGTGTATCAATTTAGGTCACAAAAAAAAAGTTTTTGCAATGTGTTTCTTTTTACATAAGCCATGGAAGACAATATTTCTAGGATTAGGTCAAATGTAATCACCTCAAAATTTGTATGCATCTTAATGTAGTCTTTGTATCACTTGCAATGTATTGTGATCTTTGTATCATGAACTTAATAGATCATGATGCAACAAAAAGGTGGGGCATCATCCAATGTTAAGTTGTTAAGTATATCGTTTGATGTATGTTTGAAAAATGTTTGTTGATGTGAATGTTAAAAAGGTGTGGTGGATTTACCAAACTACATGGCAAAAGTTGTAAATACAAATTTGATTACATAAGTATTTCATTTTGAACTAAAAAAGGTCTAGTTGCACCATTTGAAGAATAGTTAATGAGAGCTTTACAATTAAACATGTAGTGTGTGACATTTGAATTAGTTTTTCAACTTAAAGGGAAAAAATTATTCATTTCCTCTAGGATCCTTGGTTTAAATAACAATGTTCCCCATCAACTTGATTCAATCATTATTCTCCATGATTCAATTTTATTGTACCAAATTTTATACATTTAAAAAAAAAATTGTCACATATGTTTTTTTTTCAAAAACTATTGTCATATCATGATTCAAATTAGTGCACATGTTCAATGCAATCTTGCTACCTCATCATGCCATAGGACTTTGGTCCAAATGATACCTTAACATTGCAATGTTGCACCTAAATTTGTCATTATATCTTTGTGATGGGTTGTATTGCATACCACAAGCGCAAAGTTTAATTTGATCCATTTATTTTCACTATTTGCAAATTACATAGATTGAAGCTTAGATATGTGTATGTACCTTGTAGCCTTCAATTTAATTTAGGATGAACAATGTAGTTTTAAGCCCTATGATTTTTGTGTATGTAACTAATCACCATGTCCCTCCCAATGGAACTAAACCATATTTTATATAATACAATTTTATATGAGAAACGTGCCTACAATCAATCATTCATTTACTCTTTTTTTCATGATGCAAATGTTGCAACCATTGAGGCTACATAAAAAGTGATTGTTGATGTTTTTTCCTTCATGGGGAATTTTTTCTTTTGCTTTTTATTCCTTCTTCCCATGTAATCTAAGTAGAAAACCTCCAACATATTTTCATATATCTTATAATATTAAGAAAATGTGTTATTTACAATCATCAAATACATCTATACGCTACAATATAGCATTATTAAATAAATATTTCTTATCACAAATTAAATAGTCATGACTTGGTAGAGATGGTTCCATGCGCTCTAAAACTGAAACTTTTTTTGGTGCATATTTTATAACAAATTCCTTTTTGCACATTTCCCACAATTGTGAATGTTGGTGGGATTTTTGAACTCCTTTAATTGGAAAACATCAAGGAATTTGATTTGGATTTATGTTGGTTGGTATATTCCTCCCCCCTTTGGTGTATTGAGTTTTTTATTTGAATTATGAACCATTTCAATCTTCAATTTTGACAAGAATGATTCATGGTTGAGTTTGCATGTCCTATTATGTCCCATTGCCACGTCTACATAAAACTAAAATAAATAAGCTTATTCCTTCATGTGCTATGTGTTTTTTCTATACATTTAAGTTTGTGGCACACATCCCTACTCAAGAAAGTATTCAAAAAAGTCATTAGAGTCAATTTCATTTTGACAAACAAAAGCCTTCCACATACGTGAGGTGCATGTTAAATGGTGTTACCAACTCAAAGTTGTTGCCTCTGATGAACTCAAGTGGGAAAACATTATTTCAAGCATATATATGTTATTCAACTTTCATTTTCAAAGTGTGGCTTCTATCCTCCTATTTTATATCTCATGTTGCTTTCTATGTGTTTGTGTAAGCTTTTGACTTTCGAATTAATTATTTTTTCTAATTTAGTTTTCAATTGGTTCAATTAACCACGTGTTCACATGTGTAAAGTCATTGTTAAAGGGGAAAAATATATAGAGTATTGTAGTAGTAGTACCTAAATAATTACTAAAGAATAAAGTTGACTTGTTCCACTACTTCTCGCTTGATTTAGAAAGCATTGCCATAAATTCATGAAGTTGGTGAAAAAAATGAAGAGAAAAACATGTAGTGGAGAGAAAATAGGTTTGAAGTTGGATACTCATCATTTATCTAGGTGTTGGTTGGCTACTCAAAGGAAAAATATTTGGAACAGAATTGTAATGGTTTTATGTGGCCCAAAATTCTAGTGTGAGAAGGGATGCGTGTGTGATAAAGTAGGAAAATGTAATTGATATTGAGTATGGTCAACACTATAATATTCTAATTCCAATAGCTTTGAACAATATGTATATTTTCAAGTAATGCAAATGTGTGTTGTGTGAAAATTGGAACATCCCACTATTGAAATGTATGTGTGTGATTATTTTGGTGTTTCAATAGATTATGTAAATAGTTAATGTTGTGGAGTAAGGTTAACTTCTCATATTGTAGTGGTAAATTTTAATTGGAATCACTTACCTTAAAATTTGAACTAGTTTAGTTTGGATTTGAAAGTTGTTTGTTGTAATAGGTATCTACCTAGTTATACCCCCATTGCAAATCTCTTCCCTACTAGGGGTGAAATTCAATAGTTATTATTTTCTTGTTATTAGCCTCAATAGCCAAAGGTATTAAAATATGTTGGTAGTGAAATTTTTTTTATTAGCACCTTGGGCCACCTTGGGATCTTTTTCATAAAAACCGTCATGAAGTAATTTATTTACTATTATTTATGTATTTGTTCATGTTTGCTAACCCAATAGGATTGCATTGTTTTGTTCCATAGGTATTTCATTCATGTCCTATATGGTCTTTGAAAAGTTCCATGAATTTTTTTCAATCTTCAATTAGTTAAGTTTCCTATCAAATCATGATGGGTTATAACAAACAATTCTTGTTTGTTGTCCATTCCTTTCATGTTTGTTAAATTCTCCAAAAAACATTCCTTGTCATTTTTGGTCCATTTTCAATTTCTTGTATTTCTATGTTTCCAATTAATTTACATACCCAACCTATGTTCTTTGCATCAATTTTATACAAGTGTTAAAAACATTTAATCGGAAAGAAGACTTAGGCCCACTTTACATTAAGGTATAAGAATTGGCCCAACTTGAAATGAATGATTTATATTCGTTGAAAGTTCATAATATATTAAGTGCTTATGTTTCAAAATAAGGCTTGAGTCAAAAGACTTAAGAATGAAATGGTTATTTACATTAGATTATTTTGTTGCTAGGATCATGGTCATGTTCAAAAAGGACCTTTGTAAATTGAAAACTCAATTTTTTGGGCTTGGCCCAATAATTATGTCATTAATTTAGTCATATATCATTTCAATTTTTGTTGTTGGATGGAAGGCATTTTTAAAGCTTGATTTTAGGTCACCAAATGGCATTTTAATATACATGGCACATTAAGGTGGATCGATTTAAACAAATGTGGAGTCCAAAAGAAGTCCCAAAAATGCGTAAAATAACCTATTTAAACTTGTGATTTGAATTACAACAACTAGAAGACAAGGTGTCATTGGAAGGTCTTTGATAGGCCTAGCTTAGTGGTTTATACTGTTATAGTTGAAATATGGGCTCCTATGTAATTAATTCCAACGAAGAAATGATTTTATACATAAATAAATATAATAACATAAATATGTCTTTTAATGTTTTGGTCGTTGACATCCTTCCAGAGGGTCTTCCTTTGTAACATTATCACCACACCATATTCCATCCTAAAATATTGATTAAAATGGGCATGACATTAGGGCGCATTGAGTCCATATTCATATGCTATGGACTATTATTAGGCTTGTTAAATCATTTCAAAAAGTTCACTTTATGTAAAATTACAATATTTTATCATCAATTATTTGTATGAATGTTTCAATAAACATTATAGATTCATGAAGTGTCAATCAAAGTATTTCAATCCATATTGAAATTCATATTGTATCAATTTTACCTTTTACCCTTATGAAAACCACCCTTATGGCACCAAAAATTGGATCAAGCACAATGTGCACATGAATGTGAATGAAATGTCATTTTGAAGTGTTTCAATCCATATTGAAATTCATATTGTATCAATTTTACCTTTACCTTTATGAAAACCACCCTTATGGCACCAAAAATTGGATTGTGTAATGTGCACCCATGAATGTGATTCAAAATGGGTTCATGGCTTGGGGGAACACTAAGTGTTAAAAATTTTCATTGTTTATGTTAAAACAAGGTGTTCTTTAAGGGGTATTAGGTGAGGGAACCCATTTTTTCTTTATAGGTGCAATCACATTAATAGATATCATTAGTAGTTGTAATTGCAACTTAATTTTGTGTATTTCAAATTGTAAAAAAAAAAAAAAAAAACCTACAAATAATTTTTTAATTATAAAATTTTAGTTTTAATATATTGGCATACATGTTCAAAAAAATTAGACTCAATTTAATGAATAAAAAATACATAATTTTTTTTAATGTTATGTAAATAGTGTTTTAAGGCAATAATTAAATAATAAAAACACAAAAAATACAATTTGAATTGTTTTTAATGGCATGGTTTTGGAATTTTTAATTATAAACCTCAACATAATAAAATTAACATAACTGTTAAAATTTTAAGATTTTTACAAATGATGTACTGAATAGATTCTAAAAATATTCATTAAAACGAATGAAAAAACATAGGTCTAAAAGGGCATGTGTGGCTCATATTAATGTGGGTGGACCCCTACCCTATTATTAATTAATTTTCACATATTTAAATCATTGTAAATTTAATTATAATTTTTTTCATCAAATTTTTATATCTTATATGTATTTAAATTTAAAAATGTAATATTTGATAAGAAGAAGGAACACATGATGACTCCCATTTTCAAAGGTTTGAAAGATGTAATGAAAATAATATAACTATTTGTTCGTTGGAAGGATAAATTATAGTTCCTATCGAACAAATATGATGTTTTGAGCCATAAACCATTTCATTTCATTCAAAACAAACAAAAGTGAAAAGGAAATGATAAGTGTATGATCTACTATCTAAAAATTAGGTCATGCTTGCATTTATTGTAGGCAAAATTTCCATGTAAATGATGTGTAAATGGAACTAATTCACTTATTAACCTAACCTACTAATAATATTTTAAAATTTCAATACATATGTTTTTTTAAAAAACTATTTTTCTAATAGTCAAGATTAATGCATACCTTGTATTAAATAGAAATTGGTTTTCAAGATAAATATACCATGTTATATAATTAATTAAATTAAAAATTATATCCAAAATCTATATACGGTAGTTTATATTTGTATTCACATATTTTAAAATTCAAATTAGAATGTCCTACCCAAGGTTTTTTAGATGAAATTTCAACCAATAGAATAATTAAGGTAAAAAAAATGCAACAATATTATTCATTATATTAATTTAAAAATCCATCATATGCCAAGAATTTCCATTTCATATCCTTATAATGAGATCTCTATAATCCTATATTATTATTACAAGAGGTAACAAAACTACAATGCCCATTGCATTTTACATGCACTTGTAATTTATAAGGCTTGTGTTATATAACTTCCAAATATCTTTACCCACCTTTGATGTTAGGTATGCCAATCAACATTGATATATTTAAATGCAAACAATTTCACCAACAATCCCTTCAATTGAAATACAAGTTTAACATCCCATAGCCATTGAGTTTTCACTCCAAATGACACAAATTGCAACACAAATCATGCAACACACATTACCCCATACTTAACAACCATAGTGTCCACAAATTGTGATCATTCTCTTTATATTTTAGGGTATTTTCTCATGATATTTTAAAAAATAATTATGCAAAAATTTCCAACAACTATCACTCCTACAAAAACATGGTTTTTCTTGCTAGTAACATTGTAATTAAAATGGTTGTAAACTCAAGTCCATTTGCTTGAAATGACTAACTATGTCCAATTTGACTAAAATCAAAATTAGATGTGTTTAGTTTGATTAAAAAGGACTAAATATCTAATTAAAATGGACATTATGTTGAGCACATGACATGTGTGGTATTCAAGTGGAATTGTTTGACTTTGATTAATGTGATTAAAACCATTCATTTAAATATGATTGATTATGATTATAATGTTAATTTTGATGATGTGATAATACTAAGATCATTTTAAAATATTATTTATTTATTTATTGATCTGAATCACTGAAAAAGTGAAAGTAAATTATGAATATTGTGATTTCATTTTTTAAGATTATTCACATAAAATTAAAAAAACGGTACAACAATTGAAATTTAACAAAATGACATGTGAAAAAATGGAAGATATAACTGATTTTTTTAGTTTAAATTGATTTAATTTTTAAAAAAAAATTATATGTGAAACTTGACTAATATAAAATTTTAAAATTTTAAAAAATTAAAAAAATAAAGATGTGTATTTTTGTTATATAATTTTAGAAGTGATTAAATTCATTGTGAAAAATTTAAAACTTATTATACTTGAATTTTTTCCAACATAAAATATAAAAATGAATGTTATTTTTGTTGTTTTGGAATTTGAAAATTTGAAAAGTTTTGTTACATGAGAAACTAAACAAAATAATCACACTTAAAGATATTTGAAATTAGTGTAATACATTTAAAATTATAAATTTCAATGTAATTATGAAATAAAATTTAATTAAAAGGAATAATAATATTAAATGTGTAAATGTGTAATCAATTTCATTATGAAAGTGCTTGAATATATAATAAGGTTATAATGCATAATATTCAAAAAATATGTGTGTTAAATATATATGTTGCAACAACAATTTATATCACAAAATGAGGTGGTGGTTAAATGGGAAATGCCTTGGGTTGTGACTAAGGAATTGAAGGTTCAAACTTGATGTTGGAAATGTTGTGTCCATGACATCACCATGAGGACCTATCATAGGTTTGACTAACGCATAAAAAGTTACATATAATACAATAATTGGTTTTTCGACTATGTTTTCTAATCAAGAGATACCCAAAATGATAGGCATAAAAAAAACCACCATGTCAATTTGGACTAATCGTTTTGAACATGTCCAATGTGATTAGGCAATCAAATTGGACCTCGTCATTTTGACTAGCATAATGACTAACAAAATGATTGATTATTTGACTAGTAGATAATGGACCATTTGAGTAGGCCAATTTTATACTTAAATTAAAATCAGTTTTTGGATTATTATTTAAAAATTTAATAGGTAGGTAGGTAGGTAGTAAATAGGTTTAGGTAGGTTGAAAAAAGGGATCTAGGTAGGTAGGTGTTAACTTAGTTTAGTTTAAGCTACTTAACCTAACCTACCTAACCTAATTTAATCTAACTTCATTGAACTACCTTAATCTAACCTACTTACTATACCCTTTTAAGCATGCACATAGGTTGTAAGTATAAATAATTGAACCCTAAACATTCACAATGATAAACCAAGTCCTTACCAATGGATCGCATCATCAAAGGTATTTGATTTTTATCAAGTTTTTTATTTCACATGTTTATTTCACATCATTAAACATAATGGTTAAACCTAGGTGACAACTAGTGGCTTAAATAAAATAAAATATAATGGTTAAATCAAATGTTTAAATTCAGTGACTTAAAATAATGGTTAAACCTAATGATTAAACTCAATGATTTAAGGTAATGCCTAAGCCTAATGGTTAAATTTAGTGATGAAACTTAGTGGTTAAAAATAATGATTTAAAGTAATGGTTAAATCTAATGACTAAAAATAATGATTAAATTCAGTGACTTAAAATAATGGTTAAACCTAATGGCTAAATGTAATGATTTAAAGTAATGGCTAAATCTAGTGACTAAATGTAATGACTTAAAATAATAGCTAAACCTAGTGATTAAATTTAGTGATTTAAATTAATGATTAAACCTAATGGCTAAACTTAATGACTTCAAATAATGGATAATCTTAGTGGTTAAACTTAATGATTTAAATTAATGGTTAAATTCAATGATTTAAAATAATGGTTAAACTTTGATTAAATATAATGGTTAAACATAATGGTTAAACCTAATGTTTAAATTTCATGGTTAAACATAACACGTCATATTAACATGTACCAAAAGCAGTCGTAACCATTGTTTAATTTTTTGAAGTTTAGATTATAAATAATAATAATGATAAACACATAAATAATTTTTTAATAAAATATTATTTTGAATATATTATGTACATATCATAAAAATTTTGAATTAATTTAATGAATGAAAATACGTATACTTTTTTTTTAACCTTTTGTAACCATTGTTTAAAAGCTACACAAAAGCAGTTTAAAACAATTTTAACATTAAAAACACAATTTGAAAATTTTTTTAATGAAATATTTTGGGATTTATTAATATACACTTTAACATAATGGTATTTTAAAAATTAAAAAATTATATATATAAGGACATATTTTAAAAATTCTAATTTTTTTGAAGTATAAAGTCGTGGTTTAAGGGGGCACATGTGGCTCCTAATAGTGTGGTTGAACCCAGTGGTTAAATTTAGTTGATAAACCCAATGGCTAAACGTATTTCATGGTTAAACTTAATGGCTAATCCTAATGGTTACATTTAATAGTTAAACCTAGTGGTTACACATAATGGTTAAATTAAATAAATAAGTGAGTGGATAGGTAGGTAGATAATATGTAGGTAGGTGGGTAGGTAAGTAGGTAGGTTAGAAAAAGTTGAAAAATATAGGCATGTATGTAGGTAGGTAGCTAGTTAAGTAAATAATAGGTAGGTGGGTGGGTAATAGGTAGGTAAGTAGCTAACTAAGTAAATAGGTGGATGAATAGGTAAAAGGTTACATAAGGTAGTAAACCATGTCGTATTTGACTAAATATTATTGACCATTTTGATTAAATGTTTAACTTGATTAAAGACCATTGGTCATTTCTATTGAAGATTATTGGTCATTTTGATTAAATGTTCAACTTGGTTAAAAACCATTGGTCATTTCTATTGAAGATTATTGACCATTTTGATTAAATGTTCAATTTGACTAAAAATCATTAGCCATCTTGAATAATTGTTCAACTTGATTAAAGACTATTAGCCATTTTGACTAAGGTTATACAATTTAACTATGTGTATCTAATCAAATTAATCATTATAATCAAGTTTATCAATGAACAAATACATGTGTCATTCAAGCCCTTGGCCTTTAATCAAAATGTACGTCTTTTAGTCAAAATGACAAGTTAATCGATTTGAACCTTTTAAAAAATCATAATTTGTAATAATGTATATAATTATTATTTTTTGAATTGGAGTCACGAGTTTAATGTGATTTCATTTTGGATTCATCTAGTCCAATTTGGAAAAAAAAAATAAATTATTATTTCTATTCATTAAATTATATAATAATAAAATAAACAAAATATTGCCATGTTAATTAATAGTTTCAATCATTTGACTAATTTGAAATAGTCACATCAATTAGTGGTTTAGTCATTTCAACCATTTAAAAAAATCATTTCAACGAATTTTTTTTGACATAAATGATAGGTTTGATTTGATTGAAAACATTTTTGTTCATCATTTGTTGCGATTGAAATGTTAGTCATAAAAATTAACATAAGAACCATGATATGTAATAATATATATATAGATGTGGGGATTTGCAAAGTCTTTCACAAATAGTTTTGTTCATACACATATGTCCTTTATTTAACAAATTCCAAATAGCTTACACCTTCTTACACACTGGGATTTAATTAACATAACATTTATTACCATCCATATGTGCAAGTTGTTATGCACATCAATTCTCCATCACATTTACACATATTATTTCAATGATAATTCATGTGTGATTTTAGTCATAAATTATTACTTTGAATTTTATGTGTAAAAAATCATAGTCGTATATTAGTGGGACATGTGATTAATTAACAATGAGGTGGTGACAAGTGGAGGGTTTCAATTTTTATTGTTTTTGTTTCATCTATATGGCATCCATGACTAATGACAAAGTGACATGGATGTTCAATTGTCATTACAATTTGATTAAAAAATGATTACAAATCATTTAATATGAACATAGACAAATCCACCACCCACTTACTTACGTACCTACCCACCCACACATTTATCAACCTACCTACTTACCTACCCACCAATTCACTTACCTACTTCTATATTTACCTACCCACCTACTACCCACCCCCACCTACCTACCTATTTATGTAAATACCCACCAACCCACCCACCTACTTACCTACTACCTAAATGCCAACACACCCACACATGACCCACCCATTTACTTACTTACCCATTCACCCACCTACCTACCTCTTACAACCTGCCTACTTATTTACTTACCTTTTACTTATTAGTTCCTACAATTGACCTACCTCTTACTTACCATCCTATAATTTGCCTACTACCTACTTCATAATCTTATAATGATATGAAATAAACATGTGAAATAAAAAACTTAACAAAAGATGGACACCTTTAATGGTGTAGTCCATTGGTAGGGACTTAATTTATCATTGTGAAGGTGAAGGTTCAATTCTTAATATTTGCAACCTATGTGCAATCCTAGAGGGCTAGGGTAAGTATGTTAAATTAAAGTAAGTAAGTAAGTAAGTACGTTACATAATTTACATAGGTAAAATTAGGTAGGTTAAGCTACCACGTACTTGCTTACCTTTTTCAACCTACCTATCTACTAGACTTATTAAAAATAATTATTTATTATGTTTTTAAAAAGTGATTTAAATTTAACTATAAATTCAAGTAATCAAATAGTCCATTGTCTACCAATCATATTTTAATCATTCATTACATGACACCTTAACAATATATATGACCTATCCTTTATGATTATAGGTTAAAAAATTTCCATGTTGAACACTCAATGACTTTTTGTCCTAAACAACTTATTCATCATGATTGAGAACCGTTTAATCATATAATGTTTGATATGATTACAAAATTAGCCATATATGGAATCATAAATTAAAAAATTTCTTTTATTGTTGGCTTCAATAAATAATGCACCACACGCTTCCTTAAATCTTCATGTAGTAACATCATTTCCTATAAGATGCTCATTAGTAGGACAAACCAAACAAAACAACATAATGAGAAAAGAAGGACATTAAATTCAAACATAACAACTTTGAGATTTTTAAACCAACAAGCTCATTGCTATAACCACATCTTTCCAAAACAACAAATAGACTTTTATTCACTTAACTTTTATTCTTTACTATGAAACTATCATGGGCATGAAAAAAACTAAATAAAAAGATTTTCAAATTGCATGAACAAAGGTAGGCCTAGTTTTAAATCTAGGTCATGGAATGAAAAAATCAAAAGCAAAAACATGATGTGTGAAAATGTGAATGCAAAATTTTTTTATTACAAAAACATGATAAGAACAGAACAAGATCATGACAAAAATACATACCCAAAATTGGTGTTGAATAGACTAAATGTAATGTGTGACTCTATCTTTATCATACCCATTGGGCATCTAACTCAAAAAAACTTTTAAAAAAAATGCAACCTACATGTGGCCCATGTTCACCCATGTGTGACTCATGTGCACCCATGTGCACCCATGTCCATTCATGTGGGAACTAATAATGAACTGATATTTAATTATGAGTTAACCAAAAATTAATTAAAAGTGAATTAATACTTAATTAAAATTTAACTGATAGTTAATTAGAAATGAATTGGAAGTGTACTAAAGGATAATTACAAAATAATTAAAAGTTAATTAAAAACTAACTAAGAATTAACTGAAATTAAACTAGAAGTTAGATATAAATTAATTACAAGTCATGGATGAACATTTATATGAATGAACTCCATGATGTTGGCATTTGTGACAAAAACAACAAGCACACAATGCCATGAAACTTTTTAATTTTCCCTAAATAAAAATGACAATTCTCATAATCTTCATCTTTTTTCCACTAATCAATCACTAGCAATGTGAATTTTTGATGATTAGACCACCACCATCTTGTCCTTCAATTGTAATAAACTAAACCTTTTGTTGGTTTTCACTTCTTGTAACAACAATTGTAACCCTTGATTGATGAATCACTTAAAATCCAAATATTCTCATAGCATTCCCATACTTCTTTTAATTCTATAAAATAATTTTTTGAGAAAGGAAGTTTAAATTTGAAAACCTCATGCCATTTGAAGTGCAAAACGGTTTAGTAGTCACAATGAACAATTAAGAATTGCCAAAATGTTTGAGGATTGGAGCCAATGTTGTGGTTCATTGATTTTGCTTATAACCTTAGGTTCATATTTTTAAAATTTTAGAAACCAAAGAACCTTTGCTCTAGGTTTTTGAAAATTTTAATAATCATGGTTTCCTAAAAAAATTCAAAATCAAAGAAACATTGTTTTCAAGTTTTTCAAAATTTTCAATGAATTGATGATTTTCATGAAAGAACCAACACTTAAGGTAGGTTCTTTGATTTGGCTTTTGTTAAGGGTTAAAACCAATTTTATGATTTTTTAAAACCACTAGGCAAACATTACAATTGATTCTTTAATTTTTTGATGGAATGTTGGTCAAGAGCAATGGTCCATATCAATGTTGGGTGGGTATATCAATTTTGATATAGTAATTGGATAAAGGTAGATACACAATTTCAAAATGCTTATCAATTGGGTAGAGGTATATAGGCTTTGAAAAATTGACAAATTGGGCAAAGGTATAAATGTTTTGCAAAACTATTCATCAAGTAAAGGTAGAAGTAAATTATGAACAGTTGGCTTGTTCATTTAAAAGTAGGGGCACATTTTTCATGATTTAGTTTATATAAACCATGTAGGTGTAATTGGGTAAACATAAGTTTTTAAACTATTTACATATGTATGGTACATTTCAATGTGAAGAAAGACAATTACTTGTGAAATTGGAATTGAAAACATGAATATGTACATTTTCAAATATCATATCATGAAATCAACAAAATACTATAAAAAATTTAATAGAATTGAAAATATATTCAAAATAGTTTATAATGACAAATGAGAGTCAAATCTATATGAGTTCCAAAAGCATATGGTAAATATTTTTCAAGGTACTAAATATAATGAATCAATATAAAATGCAAAAAGAAAATAAATTCAATAGTTATTCACCATAATCCAAACAAACCATCATAACCACATGCATTCCAAAATATGGAAATGCATATATGTTAGTGAATGATTTTGACATATACCTTTATTTTCCTGCTTTAAAACAATTGCACTCCTTTTAACTGCTAAGGAATAGGTAGGTGTAAGATCCTCCTCTTTTTGAAGAGGTATATCCATGGATATAAGGTGACCTCAAAGCACAATAGGAAAGTGTGGGTGGTGAGGGTTCATACAGTACTACCAAAGAGTTGGAAAGATCTTACACCTATATAAGTAGGTACGATTTCTCTGCAACTTTAAACTAATAGGTACGTGTGAGCTCCAGCTCTTTTTTCTACGGCATTCATGGACATAACGTGACCTAAAAATCCACTAGGAAATTTCCTGGAATTCTTCACCCTAACAGCTTTAGGGGAGGAAAAAAGAGGGTAGTTCACAGAAAACCATCAATGAACCAGTTCTGAGTAGGCCCAGAAACCCGTGTGTACTTGTGCACATATGAACACACTTGCCTCGTGAATCACTCACTTGCTGAATCTCTCTGCTGTAGAACTGCGATAAATTAGTATAGATAAATTTTCCCTCCACCATTGAATTTTGCAGGAGTAGTATTAAGGTACCCAGCTGTTAGAGCATGGGTGCTCAGTATGTGACCCTGCAAAAATGTTTTCATATCCAAGTTTAGTTCTGTACTCTTCTGCAACTCCACCCATAAAACTGAAGCTGGGGCAGTAAATAGGCGGAGGAAGTCCTACTAATAGCAAACCACCTGGACGAATCATTATGATGGGCCAATCAGAAACACTGAGCAGCAACTAGATCGTACTTCGTATTTATCACACTCTTTTCTGGATGTACACTGCTCTGCTGCGGCTTTAACCAGCCACGGCAATGTGCGCAATTATGTGGAGCCAAGACCATTTTCCTGAGCCAAACCGACATACTTTGGATTTCTTCATCTAATTTTATTGTGCAGGATGACATACCAGGCATTCACTTGCGATGCTCTTAGGTCTTATTCTTCCTTTTAATTGACTAATTCTCGTGTTGCATCGGTAGGCCTTGCTGATTCTGTTAGAACTTACACGGAACAGCTGTTAAAGTCCGGGAACCAACGACTAATACTAATTCGGGCTCTATCTTCTTAGCTCACCTATATGGCCTAGTCCTGCCCTCTCTCTACTTTGATCTTAAAGCACTGGCCGTCTATCTAGATCTAGAGGGAACCTTATCTAAGGTAATTTCTCTGAGGTGAGGCATTTTGAAATGCCCAATGGATATTTTTCTTTTTTTCCCATAATACCTTGAGGATATCCTACCGATATCATGGAGATTTTTTTGTTTTCGTGGGTGCTTTAAGTTTGGTAACGCGCATGGAGCAGGTCATTCTCCGAATAAGCACCCCTCTGCTCCACTATACATACTGTATGGCAGTGATTGTGCAGGTTGAGTACTACAGGATTTTTTGCAGAGATTTCACAGAACACTTCTGAAGTCCGTATGGAATCTCCTTTCTTCTGCTGACAAACCGCGTTGTACCAGTTGTTCCACTACTTGCAGCAGTCTGATGCAGAGTACACACTAGTGCCTCGCTCTTCGCGCAGTTGCTACATCCGTCTGCTACGGAATTGGGACCCCCAGCATCTTGTGGTAGAACCACTCAATTTTCTGATGTTGTCATTGGCTAGCAGCCCAGGAGGGATTTAGCATTAAACGGCGACAGGCTAAAAAGACTAGTTTTAAACATGCTACCAAACTAAAATCAGAGTCCAAATGTGGCGAAAAAGTTCCTTTTTTTTCCCGAAATTTGACGATTTGAAAAAAAAAGAATATTGTGACTGAATACTCACTTTTAATTTTTCTTTTCCGCATTTTGGCGAAATTTCGCACCAAGAAAAACGCTGCCACCGCTCAATGGATCAGTGAAGATGGGTTTTAGTGCAATAATAAACTGTTTTGCCAGTGATTGTAATTTGAGGTTCGATCGAGGACTAAAATAATATTGTTTTGGTGTTTGTTGGAGAAAAGCACATGGGCAACTGGGGTAGGTAGCCTACTTCTTCCACGAAAGAGTCCAAGCTCATCATCAGGAGCCCAATTTTTCCTTGCGGGCAAACCGCGTGATCACTGGTGCACACACCAGAACAACACACACATTTGCTTCACAACTTCGCCGGGCTACAATAGCTTAATCTTTTGCCTACAAAAAGGAGCTAACTTGCTTCCTTACTCTCCAAAGTTCTGGGTTTTCCTCCGGGCTAACGGGGTTGTTTTTCAGTGATGTGATCGAGCGTCTGTGTGTATAGACATAGATAGATAGATAGATGTGCCAGACTCTTCCTCATGTGGACCAGCTTGCTCACGTTTGCTTCCGCTTGCTTGTCTGAACAGAGTTAGACAATTTTAACCTACTGCGAGAAACCAGCTTGTGGTATGAAAGTCGTGGGTTCACAGGCTAGCTGAGCATACGTTTCGGCTAGTGGTTCGATAGCTGCTGTTACTCAACGAGATCGCAAGATCATGAAGTTAGAACCCATGGCCATTCATTGCAGAACTGCGGCTTTTTCGCAGGTATGTATAACCTTGGTGTTTTACATATATGTGTCTCACACCTGCAACGTGCTTCGAATTTCCGGACTCAATAGCCACCTCTGTAATCTTGACTTGTGTTGCCGGAAGTAATAACCTTGAGTTCTGGAAGAAAACATGTTATCCAAAGTGATAACATGTACGATTAGCGCTCTCCTTACTACTGGGGTTTAGGAAACATAGCTTTTTTGTTTGTTGGGAAAACAATTTAAACCAATATATATGATTTGGGGAGTCATTAGAAACAAATGAAGCTTTTTAAACAATTGACATATGTGAAGTTGTTGATGTATGAGTGAAAGTGATGGATTTTTTACAAATGGTGATGTCATGAAATTTTCTGAGAAGGGAATGATAATTGTGGACATTTGTGTGCAAGTTAAAAATGAAAATGTTTGCTTTTGTTTATGAACTTTTATTGTCATTAAGTCAATGGACATTCTTCTCAAGAAGCCAGAGTTGTGCTCAAGATGACTAGCAATGGCAAAATACTCTTACAAAGTTACCAAGTGTTTTTGAAGCATGTGTGAACACACAAGGCTTGTGTGAATGGAACATCGAACATGCTTGTCATCAACCCAAACATTGTGTGGAAGCTTTTGAGAAAGTTATTGCTGACAAGAGAATTAATTTTGTTGCAAATTGGTGGATGTGGTGTTGCATTGTTGATGGATGATGTTAGTGAGAGGAACTATCCTGAGGATGAAGATTTTTGGTTGTGAATCCTAATTGGTTTTGTTATGAGGTAATGATGGTTTCCAAGATCCAGCAAGTATCATGGTAAACACCATCACTTCATGACAAAACCAATTGGGATTCAAAACCTCAAGTGTTTTACATTTCACGATTCCACATATGAACTAGCTCTGTTCAAGGAGGATCCACAAAATTCAAGGTGTGAATTTTTCCCTAGTAAATTGACATTCAATGATGGTGTTGTGAAATTTTACATTTGTGTAATGGGTGACTATCTATTTTTTCCAATGCAAATTGTTTAGCTTGGACAGAAAGTGCCATGCTTCTAAGAGGTCACCACTCACCACCCTTTTGCCCAATATTTCCTACTTATATCTAAAATCTTCACTTACAATCAATAAGAAGGGAGTTTGTTTACTGTTACCACTTCGATAATATGGATAATATTTAAAATGCAATGTATGTGAGTATTATGGATGTCACATCCTCTTGTTTCTTTAAAGATGTGTTTTTTGGTCATGGTGATTGTGCTAATTGTATGGATTGTTGTGTCGAAGATATTATGATTATGAATAGAAAATCCCCAAAAAGTTCAGAAATAGAATGTTGAATAAATTTTTTTGGAGTTTTTAAGCCCACTAAAACATTAACACCTCGTTCAAAGTTCAGAAGATGTAAATATAAATATGTGACACACATGGAGATGATGAAAATTTGTCAAGGGTCAGATTTCTCAACCTATTTATGTGATTAAAATGGATGGTACACCAAAAAGGGGCCTTTCCTCATCCAAGATTCACAATTCATCACCATGTACCAAGTATTGCCATGCAGTTAAGAATTGTCATAATCAAAATGTTTGATTTGGCTACTATGTTTTTAAGTTTGGAATTCTGTTAATATAAACAAATGGTTGTCCCAAGTAGCTAAAATAAAAAATTCAAACATTTGTTCATTTGGCAATCAACTTATAAGTTTAATAAAACATGGTTTTTTTGGTATTGCATCAATTTTAGCTATTCAAAAAACAATGCAATGAAAAAGACCATCGAGCTATTAGCATTGAAAGTTGAGAATGGTTCATTGAATCTAATCTAATAAATCAAACTATGTGAAATCTTTTTCTCCTTAAATCAAAAATCCTTTCATTGTGCAGGTGTTTGGGCAATGCAAGTATATCAGTCCGCTACAACTTGACTTGTCTATCCTTTACATTGTTTTGTGTATGGAAACATTGATTCCATTGCTAATGCACAATTGTGTTAAGCACAAATTCCAAGGAAGTTGCACAATGTGTCAATGATACAAGCTATGAACAAATTGCATGTCGTAGCTAGATGTTGTTAATTGGATGCATAATATTTGCAAACTCCATATTATTGATATTGTTTCAAATCTATTCCCTGTAAAGGGTTTCTTGCCGTGCAAAGGCAAGCAACTATTTGCATACTTCAGGTCTACTTTCATTATTTGTGCCACTTTTGGAACTTCCTTGATTGCATAAGTTGTTTCCGATTGATCTTCGGTTTTGAAGACTATTGGAACGTAGTAGATTCCTTGGGAACCCATCATGATCAAATGAGGGAAATCTGATGGATTAACAAGAAGAATCTTGCAATTTAGAGTACAAAGTGGAACACAAACTGTGTTGTCCTTTTAACATCTAGCTTTGTTATAGATTTTTGAATTGAGACATATCAAGATATGTGATGATCAAATAGCTAACAACTAAATTATATTGAACTTCACATAGAATCTACCAAAAAAATTCAGATTACAAATATTGAAAGCTCTGTTTGTGTGCTGATTTGTGGTCTTGGTTAGGTGTATGTTTAGGATTGTTCAAGGATTGTCCACACGCATCTTGAATCTACAAGTCAATTTTGTGGCATAAATGAGATGTTTTGTGATTCAGCAAACCAAAGGGCTAATTCCATAGTTTGGACATCTAAAACATGGAATGAACAGACCTTGACATTCTACAATTTGCTTCATCCCGTAAGCATCACAGTTCTTGTAATGTTTGAGACTAGTTTTAGCATGTTCGCATCTAGTAACCACTCAAGGTGAGTTGGCCATGTCCATATTTTTCCTGTAACACAGCAAGTAGTCATGTTGAAGGTGGAGTCCAGTTCATCACCTACCTCTAACTTTTAAAAATCTTGTTGGACATATTTTAGGAGGTCAATATTTAGAACATATTTTACAAGCTTTATAGTTGTTGGAATCAAGGCCATTAATGAATGCCATATTAGCAAACTTTATCAAAGCCTAGATATTATGGTGTGAATTGAACAGTGGTTTCTAAGAACATCTCCAAGGCAAGTTTAGTTATTCACTTATTTCCAACCCCACCTATAAAATTGGGACTGCAAATAAGTGGGAGACTACTACCGCAGTACAATTTTCAGGTTTGGCATAATTTAAATTATTTTCTAATTTTTTCTAACCACACCTATAAAATTGGAACTGCAAATAAGTGGGAGACTACTACCCTATTACCTTTTCAGGTTCGGGATAAATTAACTTATTTAAAAATTTGCTATTACCCTATTACCTTTTCAGGTTTGGCATAAATTAAATTATTTTAAAATTTATATTACCCTATTGCCTTTTCAGGTTCAGCATAAAATATATTATTTTTTAATTTGTGGAATTTTTTGGATATTAATTGTGACGAAAATTTTAAAAAATCATGAAACCAACCAATTTTGATCCCTGAATCTCTCCATGTAGCTTATTGACCACCTAAGCACAATAGCACAAAGCGTTTTTTTATAGATTTTTGGTTATAACACATTTAATACAGAGTGCCAAAATTTTCAGAATTCAAATTTTAACCACTGAATTAAAAATTGAAAATTAAATTAATTATTCGGCACCTCAGTGCTGAACCTGAAAAGGTATTACGGTAATAGCAAACCATCTCCACGAATCATTATGATTGACCAATGAGAAAAACAGGGAACAACACTCAAATCATATTTATTACACTTTTCTCGGGCAAGTGTTAGCCTTTCCTATGCCATTTACCAGCCTTAGCAAACTATGCACAAATGCTGAGCCAAAACCATTTTACTGAACCAAACTGGCATGTTTTAACTTTTCTTCATCCAATTTTAAATTTCAGGGTCACATAGCGAGCACCCCTGGATTGCTCTAGTGCAACTCAAGGATGTCTTCATGATGTCATTGCCGCATATTACTAATTTAGTTGCATCAAGTTTATTGTGATTAGTATTTTTGCTTTAAGATGTGAGCACATTCCTGTTTGGAATCTACCTTTTTTCGGTCTTGTGGAACCTGTAATGTTAAAGAGTTCACATGATGGTCGTTAATGAAATGCAAGTCATGGCCTGCCATTTGGATAACTTTTATTTGAACTACATGCCCTAGTTTATGAGCACTTGAAGAGGTAGATGCACCATGCACACATCATTCCATGCCGCTCAGTTTGATGTCCTTGTGGATAAACTTAAACTCTTTGTGAAGGTCATATTGTTGTTGTCTTGTTTACATAATGCAATATGATAAGCTTCAAATAAAGTTCTAGTTCAATGAGTAGTCTCTATTGGACAATTTTCATTTCAACCAAAATATCTTGACAAGGCTTCTCAACTAGTATTTAGGAAAATTATAACAAAATCACCATTTCATGTTAAAAGAGAAACTACGAAGCTCTAGGACAAAATAACTCAAGTATGGATGCACACACAAGTCCTAGAAAATTCAACATATAATTTTTGGAATGAAGTTGGTGGCAATAAGTTACAGATTAGGGAAGTCAATCCTAGAAGGAGATAATGTAACCCTAGAGCAAACAGTTTGAAATTATGTTGTTGGCCTTGCCTACCAGGGCAAGGATATTGTGTTTAGATTCATTATACAGCATAGTAGCTTAATGGATTTTGGCTCCTAGGTAATAGGTCTATCTTTCTATGAGGATTTTTGAAAGATGACATTTTGGCTTGTGTTGAAACTTGAGATTAGTTAGAGAGTTATAATACCTTGAAGGATTTTGGTTTCTTTTAGAGGATTTTTTGAGGATTATATTTTGGCATGGTGAAATATTTGAGTTTTCATAACTCTTCTTTAGCCTTAAGATCCTTTTTAATGTAAATGGCAAGGCCATAATGTGACACAACCCCTTATTTATTTCCATTGTCTCCACATTAATTTTTGTTAAAGGACATGTGATTTCAAGTAAAAGGATGTGGCAATATGTATCTTGGATATTCATGGATGAGATAGTAATGCTATCAATATGCATGTCCATTATATCATATAAGCGTCAATCACATCTAACAAGTTTCATTGTATCATTCCCCTAGTCATGTTTTAAGCTTCTTTTATCAATTCATCCACATCATAATCTTCATTAATCATTCTGTTGGCTCATGTTTTGAGTGTGTTGTTAATGTTTGATAATTTGAGTGTACATTGCCAAATTTCATCCATATAATTTATTCGACTTATCAATTTCATCCATATTGTGATTTGTCATCCATTGGCTTGTCAAATTCATCCATCTTGTTAAATGTCATCCATTTTGCCACTTTCATTCTCAAATTAGTATAATTTTCCAGCTTAAAATTCATCCAATCTTGTTTAATCATCATGCATATCACCAAATTGCATCCATAAATTAGTATAATTTGGCTTGTGAATTTCATCCATATTGTTAACTAGGTATCATCCATTCTTGCCCAATTTGATAATCTTCTGACTTATCACTTTCATCTAGATTGTTAATCATCATCCATATGGCCAAATTTCATCTACAGAGTAGTTGGCATATCAATCTCATCCATTTTGTTAACTATCATCATCTGGCCAAATTTGATCCCTAAGTAGTATAATCATCCGACTTATCAATTTCATCTACCATCATGCTATATTGCCAGATTTCATCCATAGAGTAGTTGGCCTATCAATGTCATCCACATTGTTAACTATCATCCATCTTGCCAAATTTCATCCATAAAGTAATATAATCATTTGACTTATCATGTAGATTGCCAATCATCAATCCATATTGCCAAATTTCATCCAAAGATTAATTGTCCTCCCAATCTCATCCATCTTGCCAAAATTTCATTCGGAAATATGTCCAGCATATTTGTCAATTTCGATCCATCTTGTCGATTTCATCCATGTGAGTGATATTTTTCATCCATGCCAATGGGAATTCTCATCCATTCATACGAAATTGCGAACAAGAGTGGGTCGAGGAGGGTCAGGGCATTGCAATTTCTTGGTTTCCTTGTGTTTTTTTTTGCTTCGTTTTCGTCTCTTGGCGAGACAGGAGAGACCATCGCCGGCCGGCCGGCCGGCCAGATTTTGTTGCAAGTACGTGGATGGTTGGGGCCGTAGCGGAGGAGCAGCACAGAATGAGTTGCTTGAAGCAGAATCGAAAGAAAGAGCGAGGGACTTTGAAGGAGATTTGAGGAAGAAATTGGGATTCAAAATTTCCTTGGCATGCAGGCGAAGAAGAGGTGCTGCTGATCTGATTGCGGGAGGCCGCTAAGGAGGGAGAACATGTGCAAACAACTGCTGATATGAAATGGAGAGGGCAAACCGATGTGTCGAACGTGGGGTCACAATGGCCGACGATTGACGGGCCTCTGGGGGTGTACAACGAGGAAGCTGTGAAACTGGCCAAGTCGTTCTACTATGGCGGATTCCTTTTACTGCCGGTCCTTTGGTTCGTGAATTGCTTCTACTTCTGGCCAGTGGTGTAACACCGTGAAGCCGAGCCCCTTATTCGTCGTTGTAATGACCAATCTTGGCCCCTCTTGTCTCGTTTGTAATCACAACGACTTTCTTTTTTTGTGCATCAGTATGCCTTAGTTCTCTACATTTGTCTTCTCCCTTCTCTCTCAGAGTTTTGTTGTGCTATAGCTGATAGTCTTCCATCACTTCCATACATGTTGGTGTGGAAGGTCTCTCAACATGTGTTTGATGGTTACTGTTGTTCAGACTACTCATCTGTTTGATTTTCTGTTTCCTGAAACAAACATTCTCTGCTCTTTGGGGTTTGGTTTCCACTTTTTCCTGTTGGTGATCTGTTTAGGTTTTTTTGTGCTGTTGCTGAGTCTTCCATCAATTCCATACATGAGTTACTGATATTGCAGTCTTGAAAGTAAGTATGGTTCCTTGTTTCATATGTTGGGTTTGTGGATCCATGATTTGTGAGAAACTGATTCATTGAATGTATGGTTGAAAGATAGGCACATGCATGGAACTAGTACTTAAACCAGGCTGTCAAGTTCAGATTTTTCCACCAATTGCAGGAATCAGATGCTAATGAGAAGGTAGCTCCATATTGTGAAGTCTTAGTTCTCAGTTTTCATATTGTGAATTTTTGGGTCCATGTATATGAGAAACTAATCAATGTACAGCATACTTAAAAAATTTTGGAACTTGCGTGGAAAAAAGGTAGTAAAAACAAGCTGTAAAGTCCAGGTTGTTCCATGAATTGCAGGATTCAGATGCTATAGAGAAGTCAGCTGAGAAGTGAGCCGAAGTTGTGCTTCTAAAGGCAAATCTACTAGCTGTGGTAAGTTTCCCTTGCAAGAGTGCCTTTACATTTGAGTTTTTATGCATAATGGCCCCTCTGATACTTACTGAATGATGTTGTGACCCACAACCTCTCAGAAGTAAGTTGTGAGACTAGATTGAATGCTGAAGTTGGAATAGTCCGTGGGATGCTACTTCATCTGGAGTAATTCAATGACAATGTTGACTGTGCTATTGTATATTGTGGAATGAGCAGCTCCTCAAGTTTGGCTAGCATTGAACGCTGTGTCCAAGTCCAGGACAAACGAGATGCATTGCATGTGCCATCTCCAGTATTCTGGTTTTCCATTTATTGTCTGTTTGCCATATTCCAAGTTACTTTGGAGACTTCTAAATGAACGATTTTGTTAATATGAAATTTCATCATAATGTAAAGATTAATTTATCAAGAATTTTAAAATAATAACTTTTTGGTATATTTAGTTTAATAATGATTTAAATAAAAATTAAATAATATAATAACTTTACATTAAGCATTTTTATTAATTAAGTCACATATGAAAACATTAAATTTCAATTTTTTTGTAATATTTTAGTGGTTACTTTTTAATCAAAATTTAAAGTATATTCAAATCAACATTGAAAATGATATATCCATCAAGACATTTGATCAAAGTTGACAAGTTTACATTATTTTCATCAATGTCATGTTCATGAAATTAGTTAGATTTAATAAACACATTTTAAACATTGAATTCATGAATATTTAGTGGGAAATGGCATTTGACAATCTTTTTATATCACCTTCACACAAAGACTTGGTGGCTGGACATTTTATTTTGTCTTTTCTAACCACCCTTTCATTAAAATGGGTAAACATTTTTTTTCCCTTCTAAATATTTTCTTTTTTCACATTAATTGAATACATTGCCCTTTTCAACTTAGATTGCATTTAGAATTGATGAAGATTTGACCCATCTATTCACAAAATTTTGAGCTTTGAAACCATTATGCTTGTTATTAGGCTAATTTTTTGAAAGGTCCTAAGATAAGACATCAACTTAACAAACATTTTCAAATCTAAACATCTTTACAATTAGTCAAAATTCAAATTGGCGCAATGTTTTGGGTTTGAGAATGACCTCAGTTTTGTCAACAAAACAAAAAAACACACCTAAACAACACCATGAATGACAAAAAATGGAGAAAAACAAAAATATAGGAATGTTGACAAGGAATGACAAAATAACAACAATAAATAATAGAGGTGTGAAAAGGTACATTGGAAACATTAAGGGTGTTAAGTTAAACATGAAAATTTTCTTTTTTAGCAATAGAAGGCATCAAAACCTTGAAGATTGAAAGCATTGGATATAATGTTGGAGGACATTGAGAAATACATAGGACATGTTGTGGGCTTTAGGGTTGAAAATATTTTATAATTATATATATTTTAAATCAAGGGTCATTAGGAAGCATAGGAAAGACATTGGGGGATGTTGGAAAGGCCCACAAATTTTTTTTTTAAAGATATGAAAAGTATAAAAAAGCACATACAAGTGTTAAAAATATGAGTGTTTTAGTAGGTGAAAATGAAATCTCATATTCTAAAATTAATGAAAATGAAAAAAATTGCATGGGTAATCTGTATGATCATGGATTACTAATTTTTGATAACGAATTATTTTTTAAGTAATTCATTTAAATAAAATTAAATCTATTAATATTTTGACCTTGTGTCAATTGATTGTCACTAGTAACACAAAGCCCAAATGTATCTTATGATAATACCCATTACTTCTATGACTTCAACTCTTCTTTCAGAAACTTTCAATTGAAATATTTTGAGATCAATTTCAAATTACAAAGTTTTATCAAAAGTCATCAAGGAATATAATTATGAAGTGTTAGTTCTAAAAATTAAGATTTTATAGTGATTAATTTCATTTACATCATCCACATTCATCTACATTCATCGACATTGATATCCATCATTAATTCTCTTGTGGTTTGCAATATGTACATGAGTTTTATACATGCATTTTCAAATACATACCCTTGAATAGATGTAAAAGTCAATCTTGTATTTTTCATTCCACAACGTGGAACATTGGCATGGTCCTTAATTACATACCTTTGCCCCACCTATTTTCTTCACTACGCACTCTATGAAAGAACATTCCTAACAACAATCCCCATAGGGACACCATACTTTGAGTTTAACTCATTGCATCCCAATGAATTTGAACAAACAATATGAGATTAAAAAGTACTACTATTTGGAGAATTAGATGAGACCATAAAAGACCCTGCCAAGGGGCCCTTTTCTCGCGAAAGAAAATAGCGACATGCATTCATCCATCAACGAGGAAGGAAGACTGATTCATCATAGATGATGGATATCCCATTCATCCATTTACGTACAAACGCAGTGTCAAACCCTAAAAGAATTTCATTGAAAGTAAGCTGAACAACCGAAACCCAAAACACCGATTTTGCTCCAAAGCTTCCAAACCCTAAAAATTCGTCGAAACAATCGCGACAATCGAAACCTCGAAACTCCGATTTTGCAGTTGCAGCAAAACAACAATCCAAACCTCCGAACTCCGATTTTAAAGTCGCAGCAACAGTTGTGCACACATCGATGCTGTTATTGTTGCCAATATAAACTTCCAAAAGTCAACCACCCACGGAGAACTCAATTGCTGCAAAGAAGAAAAACTCGTGTTCAAGCTCTGCTGTTGTTACGCAGATTTTGGGGCGAATGTTTGTAGGTTTTTGACTGTGCATGCACAGGAGTTTTTGTGCTTGCAGGTCTTAGTGCCAATGGTGGTGCGGATGATGTGTTGTGGCGGAGATTTATGTGGTATGATGGTATGGTGTGCATGATCTTTGAGAGAATTGGGTTTGTTGTTGTTGCATCTCGTGGAAGAGTTTGAGCAATGGGGGTATTGAAGTAGAGAGGTGATTAGGGATGGATGAGGCAAAGCACCACCACCCTGCAGCTGCTGCTGGAGCTGGTGGTGTTGTTGAAGTGGATGCTCGAGCAATCATGGTTCAGGAAGTATCGGCAGCAGCACCAGCTAGTGGAGACGGAGAGAACAGAGGAGTGGTGATGTCTCCTTCCCCATTACAGAAAGTCCCAATCTTCCCGAAACATGATGTCAAATCCATGGCGCAAAAGGTGGCATCTCACCCGGTTTCCATTGTGTGGGGCCTATTGACTGCTGTCTCTGAAAAAGCTCGTGCACGACCACAGGTACCAAAGCTCTGCAACCTTGGGGTTTGTAAGCACTCATTGCACCATGCACTGATTTGCACATAGTGCCATCTAGTTTGTATCAAACAAAGCATCTCCTTCTGCTGATATGAGATAGAGATGCACTCTTCTCAATGCTCTGGACATGAGGATATGTGCTGAATTCATGAGGGAGGTTTTTCTTTGGAAGGGTACAACTATTGTGCTATGTGGTTCGGAACATATTCTGGGTCGAACAGTGAAGGAGGAGGTGTGCCGTATCGAGTCACTGAATGTCAGTGGGATGCATTGCACAATCTCTCGAAGAGTCTGTGATGCGGATGGGAAAGTTCAGCCTCTCAATCATGAATTCAGCCCTGGGGATCGTGTCATGATCTGCATCAAAGACTCAAGGTACTGTCTTGTGTTTTTTGCAGCCCCACAATCAATGTCCTTCATCTTTTCTAGATTAGGGATTTTCCTAGCGTGCTGAATTATTTTGTTGCTACGAGATCAGGGTTCCATGTTTTGGGATTGGAACAAGATTCAGAAAAGTCTCAGGCTAATGTTCTTGTTTTTAAATTTTAAAAAAAAGAAGTTTATTTTATTTGTTGAGATTCATAAATCTCACTACAATTTTTCCTTTGCTGCAGTTCGAATGGAACATTTGTTAACAACCAAAAGCTTCAAAGGAATGGTGCGGAAGTTGAGCTTCAACATGGAGATATTGTGTCACTTGTTGGTCCACCAGAGCATGGTGAATCTCTTCATCTAACCATGCATCTCCTTTGGTTTTTTTCTTTTACCATTGTCAACCTAATGGGGGATAGAATCAACTGATCAGAAATTCTAAGAGGCTTTTCTTTTGGCTATTGTTTGTATGTGCCTCCAGAGAATGCTTTTGCATTTGTCTATAGAGCGGTGCCAACAGGGACAAGCATGTTGGGGATAACTCTTCAGAATGACCCCACTGAGGCCACAAGAGCAGCAGCTCTCAAGAGAAAAAACACCCCATCTCGTAGGCAATCCTGCAGCCATCAAGCCAATAGCAAAGTGGTTGTAGGGACCCTAAATTCTCAAAAACTTAATTTTCTCAAAAATCATGCACCACTACACTATAGCCCTGAGTATATCAGACTTGCTTGTGATTACATTTTGCTCATTTCATATTGGGTTTGTGTGGCAGAGGATGTGGAGGAAGGTGGGGGGGCAGAGTGTAAGCGTAGTCGAGGTCTTGGAACTGGAGGCCCTGATGGTCCAGTCTCACTCAATGATGTTCGGCGCCTACAACGTTCAAATGAAGTGAGCTTCACAGCTTGTAGACTTGATGAGCAGGTGTAGGCGTGTTTTGTACTTAGAACTCTGCTTCTGTGTTTTAATTGGCTTCATCTTCAACTCAGCATCATGTTTTGTTCATTGGTTGTCTATGACAGCAGTTATGGTTAAAATTTGGTGTCATATGATGCCATTTTTGCTTTCTCATGCATATTTGACTGAGGTGGGAGCAGGAGCTTCGTCAGCAGCTAGAGGCACACACTCTTGCCACTGAGAAATTGCGGTCTGACTACCGTGCATCTGAGGCAGTTCATGATGTGGTGGGTGTCTTTCCTCATTTAATACATCCAAGCTCTCCAGATTCCTTAGGAACTGGTTGGTCAAATAGCGTGTGTCAAATACTTCAGATCTGGAAAAAGGCTCTGAATTGGTGTTGTGGGGCAGACATTGAAACATCATATTCTGTTGCTGCACAGGAGCTAAAAGAAGTTCGGGCATCAATTACTCAGAAATATGCAGCCCAGATTGACGACATGCAAGTGGAGCTTTCTGCTAGAGCAAATGAACTTGAAGAGTCTGCAGCCATGATCTCACATCAGCAAAGCACCATAGAGGATCTGAAGCAGCATCTGGCTGTTGCTGCCAAGTCACGCCTTGATGCTGAAGAAGCAATAGAGAGGTCTTGAAATGTCTCAAAGATTTGCCACATCCCAATGTTGAGTTAAGTGGAAGCTTCTGGTACTGGATGTATGTTGTCTTGTATTCATCATGCCAGGCACAGCAACCAACAGACTATGTTGTCATTACTATGCTTGCAGTCACAAGGGAATCATTCAAGAATTAGAGAATCGGCTAGAAGATGAGCGCACTCAGCATAGCAAAGACAAGGCAAAGGCAGAGGCCAAATCCAAGGCAGATCTGGACCGTGTACGTATTGAATCAGCAGAGGAGCTGAAGCATGTCCTTGAAAGTGCTGCTCTCCAACACAAGCAACAACAGGACATTATTCTAACTCTTCAGGTTTCTACTCCATGATGATCTTTTCCTCAGTTCGTCCTTTTCTGGCTACAATTCAGGTTGTTGTTAATATGCCAAAAAGCACTAGATCAATGATCTTGCTGGCCTAGTAAGGAACCTGGGCCTCAATCTGCTTCTTGTGGGTTATCTGAAGATGCAATATCTCCTTTCTAATCATTGAATCAGCAACTCTCTAGAACAGTTGCTGGGTAGGCACCAACCAAAGTTTCATTTCTAACAGGGGTACTCTTTCAGCTTGATGTTAGAAGCCATAGATGGAACATGAACACTGGTTCAAAGTATATTTTGTCTACACAAGCTACTGGTTCTTATTCTCACCCTATGCAGGAATCGGACAAGGAGAATCGACTTGCAGCTGAGAATCTGCGAAAGAAGTTGGTAAGCTGTAAAGTGGTGTCTGTAGATTATTCAGCAGTTCTTCTGGCTGCTGTTTTGGGCCCTGCTGTTTTGAAACTACTTTGTGCAGATGCTGAGTTTTTATTGCACACATGGTAGTACAGAATGGGGATTCTTCTATTTGGGTGAACAATATTTCCTTTTCCACTTTTTGTGGACTGCACACACATGATTGACATGGATTTGATGACTGTTCTCAATTTCTGAATCTCTGATTTTTACTCAATTTTATGACAGGATATAGAGAGGGCAGCAGTTGTTGCTGCTGAAGAGAAAGGACGCCGCTTGGAAGCTCAGCTCCAGGAGGAGAGGATCCATAATGTCAATTCCCTAAATGTAAGTTGTAATAAGTACTTATGATCAAAATGCAGGCAAGCAAGTGACGTGCCATTCTGCTCTTTCTGAAGAAGGACTGAAAGTAACCACAGCATTTCAGTTTTCTCTCTTTCTCATCTGTATGAAGAGGTGTCATATGTGTTTCTCACGCTTTCTTTCTTGTTTGGATTCTGAAATTCAGAAACTTGCTGAAATTGAGAAGGATCTGCAGCAAGCATGCAGAGTGCGTGAAGATGAGAAGGTTCTGATAACTATGGCTTCATTCCTTTGCATATGTGCCAAAGCAGATGCTGATTCTTTGAGCCATAGAGTCTCTATAGACATACCTTGCCTTGACAAACCTGCATTTCAGCACTATAGGAGATTGTCTGCTAGTTACTGGAGACCAGCTGGTAGAAGCCAAGTCTACATTTATGAACATGCAAAATTGTCTTCAAGTATGTTGGCATTCAGTGTGTAAGAGTGATGTGTGGGAGAGCAGAAAGCCAGGGAGGTTGCAGAACGGAAGGTTGCAGATTTGGAGTTGGAGATGGAAGTGGTCTTTAGGGACCTGGCACTGGAAAGACAACGATTACAAGGTGCAAGAGAGCGCATCCTGCTCCGGTATGTGTGTTGAAATGCAGGGTTTTTTGGCTTACACATAGGGTCTAACAATATTGTTTTGTTTACTAATTGTTAAGATTTATTCCAACTCTGTTTGAGAGGGTGGTTAAAGAAAGCTTCTCATCTCACTGCAATGGAATTTCAGCTCAATTGTCTGTTGCCCAGCATCAGGCAAGATATGTGGTGGTATAGTTCATTGGCACTTTGCTGGTGACTGAAGCTCAAAAATGCAATGTGCATCTGTAGTACCTGTAGTACAATTTGCACCTCTATTAGAATGAAAATGTAAGCTGTTAGTAGTAGGGGCATACTAATTTGCACAGGAGGTTATTGGTTTAGCAGGGAAACTCAAATGCGAGCATTCCATTCGACTGCTGCAGAAGTTGCAACCCTACAGCAGAAGCAGCAGGAGCAGCTTGCTGCAATGTTGAGGACACTGGAGGATGGGGATGATGAAAAGATGAAGGGTGAAGCTGATACGCCTAGCACAAGTCCATATACAACAGCCAAAGTGGATTCACCAAAGTGCACCCCTGAGAGAAACAGTGCAGCTACCAAGGTTGCAGTAGAGGATCCGCATAGTAGGTTTGGTATGTTGAAGCAGGTTGACAGGGAAGCCCAGTCTTCTCACCAAAGAATGGCAGGGGACACTTCTAAAATCAATTCCACCAACAAATCCTTTGGGGATGAGAGCCCCATGCGAACAGATAGTCTGCACAGTGTAGGAGACAAGAGTGCTGCGAGCAGCTCAGAAGGAGGCCACAAAATGAAGAGTCCAGTTCAACATGCTGTTTATGGAAATGGAGGTGATAAGCAGGAGTGGTCTGATGGGGAGACACAAGAGGAAGATGGCATGAGATACACTGGGTTTCTCGCAGCAGCTGTAATGGACACACAAATAGAAACAATCCCTATCACTACTGAAACTATGGTTGGGGAAAGCACAGCTTGCCAGAGCTCAGTTCAATGCTTGTCTTCAAATGTATCTGTTCTTGCAGAGGCCGGATGCACACAACTTTTGGATGCTGAGGGAACCCAAGGTGTCTGGAGTGGGATTACAAGTGCCATTCAAGGCCAGTGTAAGAAATTGCACATTACTGGGGAACCAGAAAGACAGGCAGCCAGTGTCATGCATGAGGCAGAGATGGTAGCTTATTCTCCTCACATCAACTGTGAAGTTCCAGCACATGGAAATGAGCATCTAATTAAAGACAGTAAAGAACAGGACAATTGTGATGAAGAAACACAGAAGTATGATGACAATGACATAGCTGAGAAGGCCGATTTACCATATGATGAAGGCAAGGGTGAAGATCAGCACAGCACCATGATCTGGGAGCAAACTACAGACCAAATGTCTCCAAAGATGAATATGGGCATCCTGGAGGAGCCAGTGGATCAGCAGCTCAAGGTGTCTGAGAACAGCAGGAGGATGGGTGCTGAAGAAGATGGTTGCAGCAGAATGCACAAGGGAGAGCAGCAGGGTTCTCTTTGGCTTGGGAGGAGAGATTTGCAATTGAATGATTCTGCAAACAATGAGACTGAATCACAGAGCAGAAAAGAGGTAGAAAGTTCCCAGTGTGCAGGTGATTTGCGGGTGTCAGAGGTTGTTGGTAGCTGGGCATTGTACACTCCTCCTGCCACACGGGGACATGCTGAGTCTTCTTCAAATGATGATGATGCAGACTCTATGGCAGATGAAACACCAAGAATCTCTGAGGAAGGGAACCAGCCAGACTTAGCATCCAGCCAAGTGGATACTAACTTGCTGGAAAGAGCAGAAGCAAGGAACCCAGAGCATCGACATGTGGCAGTAAATTTCCCAATTGCAGATGCAAATATAGATGACAGCCAGACAAGCCCCACTCATAGTAGTATGGTCAACCCAGAGATCCGGACTTTGGATGGCTTTCGTCCTTGGGTGGCTGAAGTACAGAGTGTAGTGGCTTTACCTAGAAACACGAGCAACTTTTTTCCAGGTTTTTATAACTGTCATGAAGTTGAGGAGGCTTCATGTCATGAGTCTGAAAGTAGAGAAGAGGGTGAAATTGGTAACTCTGCTAAGACAAAAGCTTAGCAAGTGCAGTGCTAAATGTTTTCTAAACATGTGCAGTGGATGGAGATGTCTTGAATCTTCATTACATCATGTTTGGATTTCTGGCAGTTCTGTTTGTACAAATACAGAGCCTTGGTAATGGCTAGCAGCATAACTACTTGTGTCTGCCTGAAATTATTTGATAGTTGTTTCTGCTACTGTACGTACAGTTTAGGCTTTGATGAATTGAGTTCTCATCTGACACCATGTACACCCCAGTATTGATGATTCCACTGAAATGTAAACACAGAAAACCTCATGATTTTACCTCTGTCAGTGTTGAACCCCTTCAAATGTGAACATATATGTCACATTAACAACTCGTCAAGATAACTGTGGTGTGGGTGCCAGCAAGACTAAAGACAAAAATGAGTGCATCTTTCAAACTACCCAATCATTACATGTGAATAGCATGTTGATGAATGGGATGAAAAGAAATGACTACCTGCCATTACTTCCCACTGGGCAGCCACTTTGCTACTTTATGATCAGCTCCTAACATTGTGGGTGAAGATGCATGCATGACAAGCACAAAGCTTGAACAGAAACAAATATTAAACATTTCCATCCCAAGGTCTCTTTTGCATTTCTGGAAGCAATAGTTGTGCCAACCAGTATGTTAGGCATATGTGTATCATAAAGATTCTCCCCAACTTCTCTGCTATATATTGATGACAGCCATATACACTTCTTACAGTCAACTAGACCTGCATGATAACACAAAAGTGAAATCACTCAATATCACATTTAAGTCTTCGCTTGATACAGACTGAGTTGAGAAGGGAAAATTGTTTCCAGAATCCTTGAATGATGCTGAATAGTTACGGTGCTCAAACAACCATTTCCTCAAAATTCTGGGCTGTCTTTGAACAGCTTTCCAAACAATGGTACTACATCTCCCAATAACTGCTATCTCATCAAATGCACATCTACTCCTCAAGAATCCCAAGAAGATCGTCATTGCGGTAGAGTGAAAATCTGCAGAATAATCCAAATTGTATCAGCTCATTGTTCACAAGATGAAGCAAGTCAGTTCATGGCTTGCTAGGCCATTCATTACCAGGCACAAATGTTTTCTGCAATTGCTGCAAGGCTACCATTTCTCCTAGAAGTTTCCTGTCTACTGAATGGGATACTTCCTCATTCCTTGATAACAGCCTGATGATATGAAGCTAACACATATGGCCTAGAGCAAGAGTCTATAAATGAAAAGCGAAGGGACAGGCCAACTCACTCTTTATCACCAAGGACAATCGGTGTACCACCATACTCAGGAAGGAGGACCTTGTCTCCCTCCTTGACACTCACAGGGATGATACCCCCATCCCTTGTCCGAGCACCAGTACCTGTTGCAATCACAACTCCTGAATTCAACTAAAGACACCCCAAAACAAGCAGAGGGTAAGTATGGCACTGCAGAGTAGGGTTTCTGCAATGCAAGGAGAAGAATTAGAGTCTTCCATGTTCTCATAGCCCACAACATATAACCAATGTGTTGGCCTTAGTAATGGTTGCTGCTGAGAACACAGTGGGCATCTTAGAATCCACAACCTCAAACAAGCTGTTTACAAAGCAGAAAAGGGTCCGCATGTGCAGAATTATGCATCCTCCATCTATTCTCCAGAACTCCGGTTTTGTGTTGCACAGAATTCTATGTTCATTGTGCTAATACAATGCAATCATCATCGTACAAAGCACAAACACCATACATAGCCTCTAGTTTTTCCTCAGACTCCTACACATGGAGAACAAAACCTACATTTGAGGATATGTAATGCAAATTGAGGATTGAGGTTTAAGAACAAGGAGGACACATGCATGCAATGAACACATTACATGCACACTAAATTAAGTTTTGCTCCATAAGAACATGCCACGAAATTCAAAATGTCCGCCTCCCTAAGAAGCCGTAAGTGGCGACGAAATTCTTCACCCTTAGCGGCGGAAAAGAATCCGATTAGAAAGAAGCAAGCCTAATACACCTATTCTGCATCATGCTTCGCAACCGAGAGCAAAAAACATAGCACACGAGCATACAACCACACCAAAGAACTCTGCGCAATACTGGACAAATTAGGGTTTTTCTCAAGCAAAACCACAGTGACAAGGAAGGAGAAAACCTAACAGCCTGCCTTCAACATTACCTTGGTGGTAGTCTCAGGGAGAAGGATACCCGCAGTAGTTCTGGTGGGCGCCACGATCTTCTCGACGAGCACGCGATCCAGTAATGGCTTCAGCCTTCTTGCAGTGAGCGACATTGCGCCTAAAGATTTGCTGCGAGATTTTCCGACACACGACAACAAGGAATTGATTCTCAATTACGTACCACGATTGCAGCCAATGCCGAAAACAATCGCACACAAAATGCCAACGACAATCGCACAAGGAAATGCAGTTGCAGAGTGCGAGCACTGCCTGTTGGTAGAACCTTCCACGCGCTCTTCTTTAGGGTTCCAGAATTAGGGTTTCCAGCGCTAGGAATTTGGTTAGCGATTGGTTTCAGTTAGGGCTCTTGATCCAACGGCTTAGATCTCACAAATGAAGCAATCAAAACAGCAACTTTGAGGTCTAGATTCAACGGTTCAGATCTTCCCACTAAAAAAAAAGTATTGCAGTTTGTTGGTTTAAATCCAACGGTCAAATTGAGCACATGAAAGAGAGAAGAAGCTTGAATCCAACGGTCAAATTGAGCAGATGAAGTAGAAAAGGTGCTTGAATCCAACGGTGAAATTTAGGAGATAAAGTAGAACGAGAGGCTTGAATCCAACGGTGAAATTGAGGAGATGAAGTAGAAAGAGAGGCTTCAATCCAACGGCACAAATTAGAAAGATGAAGAAGAAGGACGGATTCAATCGAACGGCTCAAATTCCGCAGATGAAGAAGGAGAACAGGAAGAAGGGAGGTAGGAATCTAACGGCGCAAATTCAGCAGATGATAATAAAGGATCCCAGTTTAAGGTTAAGATCTGACGGTGCAGATTGAGATACCGAAAATTTCTGAGGGCAAAAAAGAAAGTTACTGCACGTGGCTTTTTCATCACACGTACACGTGTCATTTTATTATAGGATGTCTGGATTTTAAAAGTAACGACCCAAGAGTAACTTTCGAGGAAAAGGGGGAAAAGAAATCCGTGACAGACGGAAGAAGATGGGCACTACCGACGCCGGTGACCAGACCCGGCCACAATCCGGCAGATTTTGGGGGCACGGCGTGAGATCCTCTTTTTCTTTTCTGTTCCCTTTTCTTTCCCTTTCCTTTTTTGGCTTTTTGCCCTTGGAGTAGTAGGTGAGATTATTCCACGGAACAACGTGTGGGTATGTACCAGTTCTTTGCTATAACGAAGAACCGCCGGTTCTAAAAAGTAACATGACTATGAAATGACCAGTATCGTGGTTATGAGTCATAAGAATCACCCTGATAACTTGACAAGGGTCTGTTGCATTTTTTAATAACCGCCCTAGATGCAGAAAAAACCAAAAAACTAGATACCTGATGGGTACAATTTCATATCCATGGGTATACTTGTTTGTTTAGCTCTTACACACATTAGCCTAGTATGCTGAATGTTTTTATAAACACACAATTAAAAATCGAAAGTGGTAGGTATGGCCCCAAGAATGGGTCATTCCCAAGGCAAGAGTCATGTGCAGGCCTGAATTTCAGGAGTGCCCCATTTTGAAGGCCTTACATGGCATCAATTGAGCATTACTAGTGTAGCCTCTGGTGGCCCAAGAGTGAACTGGTTATGCGACTAAAATTTCCTTCCGAAATTATAATTGAATCCAATTTCCAATGATAAAGCCACTCAAAGTTCAATATCTCTCAGAGCTTAAGTCTATTTTTTTTCAAATGACCTTCATCATATCCTACTCATCAAGGGTTTTCCAACAATACCAAGAGCACACCCAACTTCCCTTATAAATATTAGTTTTGATTCAAATTATTTTAGTGAAAAAAATGTTCAATATTCAATAACTTTTCCACCATATCTGAAATCATTATGAAACCAACTTGATGCACTTTACTCATCAAGAGCTTTCCAAAGGTAACGATTGTGTGCTAAAGAGGGAGATCTCAACATGACAAACAAGCTTACCTTCCTTCATAAATAGATGGCTAAATTCTGCAGAATGGTGGCAATGACTTTTGCAGTAAGAAGTTGATATAAGGGCAGGTTCTTTTGCATAGTACCTTAGCCATTTCAACACATGTCCGACTAATAATTGATTAATTTTGAAACATTCATTTCAACAAATAGAATATTCTTAAATATTCCTATTTTCCTTCACAATATTTATGATTTGGAAGAAATATTTTTTGAAAATTTCAACATTTCTGAAAATAATATAATTATGTCGAACTGGCCAAGGTACTAAGGTAGTAGAGCTCCAGGGTAGAGGAATTCCCACAATAGGTGGCCTAGGATATGGAGGTAGAGGAGCCTTACCACACATTTTGAGAATGTCCTCCCACTGGTGGGCTTTACCCATCCTAAAGCATTAGGCAAATGCTACAATGAACCCTGAAAACCTTTGACAATTTTTGCAGTGTAATTGAAGGGCATGTTGTAGTGTCCAATTATTCTTCCACCCCGCAGGTAGGCATGAATTAGGGTTCTGTTTTCACAACAGGCTTTCCAAAATAGTAAATCTCCTCACTTCACTTCGAAGGTTGCATTGATTTTTACACAATTTTTGTAGTGTAATTGAAGGGCATGTTGTAGTGTCCAATAGGTCTTCCACCCCGCAGGTAGGCATGCATTAGGGTTCTGTAGTCACAACAGGCTTTCCAAAATAGTAAATCTCCTCATTTCACTTTGGAGGTTGCATTGATTTTTACACTGTGTAAAGCTTGCAAGTGAGAACATTATCAAAAGCAGGCTTGCTCTCACCGCTCATCTCACCAACACTCATTTCAATAATGCCCTTGCCCTTGAGCTTTGCCCTACACTAAACATTAGTGGATTAGGAGGAGTAAAAGGGGGACTACTCTTATGCCTAATCCTTAGAATGAAAAGGATCTTATAAGGACTCAGGAGGCACAAGATCTCTCCTCTTCTCTAGGAAGGATATTCACTAATGCAAGGTAAATGTCTTGGAATGCCTCACATCTTGAAGTGACAGAGAAGAAAATTCCAAGTGCAGTTATGTACAGTTATGTTTGTTTCAATATGGTTGATAACTAGTGAGCTAAAAGTAAAAAAATAAAAATTCTGCTAACTCTACCTGCCAGGCCCACTGAACATATATTTCTTTTGGCTGTCAGTTGCTAGCCACAAAGATCCCTAGACAGACCAAAATACAAATGCAGGGTCCCAGGGCCCTCGTGGAAGGAAAGTGGTTTCTTAATGAGTTTGGCACTATGCTGTGAGCACATTTTAGACAACCACTAAACAGTCTTACATGACTATGCCAACACTTGGGGTATGAAGAAAAGCCTAAAGGTCTTCCACTTTTTGTCTTAGTTACTTTTTTTCACCAAAGATTTTCCATTACTCTCCAAGCATCTTCCATCTTAAGTCAAGTGGTAGTGATAAATAAATACATAAATAAATAAAGAAAAACCACCCAGCAAGAGAACAAGAGAAGAGAAAAGAAAGGATTGAAGTCCAAACAAAAGACCACACCCAAAAATGCAGAACACACAATGGGGAGCCCTAAGATGAGAAAAATTGAAACCTAGGACTTAAACCCATCATCAATAGCACAAAGCAACCCGTGTAAGGAGATCGGTGAAAAACCTGAAAGGTGAAAGGGCACCAAGCCTAGTTAGAGGCCTCCACAACTGCCCAACACAAGATAGTGGCGGCCTAAACTCTTTGAAGAGCCAATGACACCCTTTGCTTGTAAATTGAACATATAAATGGTAGTGACAGGATTAGCTACATCTCAGCTCTCCCCTTTAAAACCCATGTCTCATTCCTGCTTGTTGCCAGGAGTTGGTAGTAGAGTGAGATACTCACTATCACTTCCTACTTTGTGATAAAAACTCATAACAATGCTAGTAGGAGATCCTCTCTTTTTGCACTCTGGTGGATTGTTCTGTTCATCAATAAAGCTTGGCAGGGTTACAACATCTAAAATGAACTTACATAAGGAATAAAAAGGTTTTGATACCTTGTGAATCACCATATTGGGAAAAGACACAGTGGTTGCAAGTACATTGGGTAGGATAAGCTTGCCTCATGTGAAAGTTTCTTGAAGTTGCTTTGTGTGACGTCTCTTCTCTATCTGTCCGGCCTTTTCCTATGTTTATGCAAAATTTCCCGTATACATTATTACTTTTGCTTTGGCTAACATGTATGAAATCTTTCATCTTTTTGTTCATGCAATTTTGCTCTATTGTTCAGAAATTTCCCATATACATTACTTTTGCTTTGGCTAACATGTATGAAATCTTTCATCTTTTTGTTCATGCAATTTTGCCCTAGTGTCCACTCCACCTACCTGAAGAAGTGATTCTCTTGCTCAATTCCTAAATTTTGTTAGGATTTTAAAAACGCAGCAAAAGTGTTGATCATGCAGTGGAAGATTGTAAAAAAAAGTGGCAATCATCCTTAGGAACATTTAGTCAAATCTGGCCCCATTGCGACCAATCCTCTCAGACAGTCCAATATGGGGTTTAGGGTTGAGATCCTCTCAAACTGTACCCCTCGGATTCTCTGGATTCACTTAACAAAGAACCCCTTCATTGTACACAATCCTCTTGGGTTGTACTAATATGGGTTCTGGCCAGTCATTTGCTTTTGGACAAAAGATTGTGGAAAGGCAAAACTAAAAGAAAAAGTGAATATTCTGTTGCAAATTCCCTTTTAAAAATGAAATATTCACCAAAATTCGCGCAAAATTTTGTTTTCGAGTGGCAAGGGGGGGGTGGGAGCGTGTCATCATAGCTCTGTCTACTGGCTATTGTCCTAATGGTCCTTTACAAACGTGGCGTCAATTAAGGCGATATTCGTTTTGGGATGCTCGCCACTATGGCTGCATCACAGAATTGAAAATACACCTGGTTCTGGGGTTGCCGTAAAGACCTGGCTCAGTCTTTTGAGTTGTAAAGCCCTGGCCTTACTTTTTTAATTATAAATTAGGGTATATTATAAATAAAAATAGAGCCTCCCCAAAATGCGCTTTTAATGCACATTTCGATGTACAGTTGAAAGTTTGTTTTAAATTCTCATTTTGACGTAATTAGGCTAAAGTCAGGGCTTTACGTCAGGTATTGAAATATGAGTATATATTCATGTTTCAATTAATTAGATGGGACTGTCTCCCAAGTTCAATTTTAATTAGTTATTTATTTTTGAAATGAGACATTTTTGATCAGTTGATTTTATTTTATTTTTAAAAGTACACTTTGGAGGCTCCCTAAAATAGAAGTTTCTAATGGAAGATGGAGTGCCTTCCCTTTGGCCCACTCAATCTATATAGCTGAAAAGAAGAGAACTTTAGACAAAGCACATAAGATAAAAGTGTGGTGCTATTGTGAATATCTTGAGGAACACATTGAGAACTTGGGGAACCTATGGGACCAGAAAAACCAAAAAAATCCAAAAGCCCCCTAGAGAAGCAACCTGGGCTTCTTTGGGTCCATGCTGCATCATCTCATTGGTTGAGCAGAATCTCTATTCTTATCTTTGTTTGTCAGCATTTTCAACTTCAGCTAACCCAATGGCTGTATGGTGGATGAACTGGGATGTTGCTAGTTTGCATCCAATCCAATGGGTTTCATCATCAGGATGTTTACGGTTTCAGTGTTCACTAGTGTGAAACAGTCACCCGTGAGCACCCTAAACCCTAGCTGCCATTGCTGGCAGGAGGTTCAGGCCTTAGTGTGAAAAGGCAGTTTGCTTCAAGCTACTTGTTACCATTGTCATCCTGGGCATCACTTACTGCAACTTACGCTTTAGGGTTGTGTCTATTTCCCTTTTCAACTGTTGATGGCTACTGTAATTCCTAAGTGCATTTCCTGAGTGTGCTTCTTATGTTTGTTGTTGATTCCCCTAAACCCAGTGTTTATCCATGCAATTTAGGGTTGTATTGATTTCCCTTTTCAATTGTCGATAGTTGTTACAATTTTTAATGTGTTTCCTCAGTGCATTTCTTAGGTTTGTTGTTGATTCTTTTAAACCCAATGTCTATCCATGCGATTTAGGGTTGTGTTGATGTCCTTTTTCAATTATTCATGGTTGTTGCAATTCCTAAGTGCATTTTTTATGTTTATTATCCATTCCCTTAAACCTAGTGTCTGCCCATGCGATTTAAAGTTGTGTTAATTTCCCTATTTAATCATTGATGGTTATTGCAATTCCTAAGTGTGCATCTTAAATGTGTTTCTTACATTTGTTGTTGATTCCTTTAAACCTAGTGTTTGTTTAGTGTTGATTTCATTTTTCAATCATTGATGGCTGATGTAATTCCTAAGTACATTTCTTGAGTGTGTTTTTTACATGTGTTGTTGATTCCCTTAGATTCAATGTCTGTCCATGCAAATTAAAGTTGTGTCCATTCCTTCTTCAATTGTCAATGGCTATTACAATTTTTAAGTGCACTTCTTATGTTTGCTATCAATTCCATGAAACTTAATGTTTGTCCATTGTTGATTTCCCTTTTCAATTGTCAATGGCTATTACAATTTTTGAGTGTGCTTCCTAAGTGTGTTTCTTATGTTTGTTGTTGATTCCCTAAAATCCAATGTCTGTTCACTATCGACTTCTTTTTTTAATAGTCCATGCTAGCTATTCCAATTCCTAAGTACGTTTCCTAATGAACTCCCTCTTCTTTCAATCACTATTTGTCAATTTCCCTCTTCAATTGTTGTTGGTAATACCTTGATGTTCATACACAAACTATAGAATCCACATCTAAAGATCACTAGCATCCATAGCTAGGTAGTAATACATGTGAAACTTTTGTAGCCACTTCATATAGATAGAGCTTTAGGTATCATCGCCATATTGAATATGTATTGTTTTGCTCAATTGCCTAAAGGCACTTTTGATTACAATGGCAACAACCAAAAGATTTTTGAGATATTATTTAGTTTTTGCCACTTATGTATCCAGTAACAAATTTTTTTTGCCATTTGTGCCACAACTTTAAAATGAAAAAATGGTGTTGCGGTGTTGTGTTGCAACTTGCAACAACTCCCTATTTTAAGATAAAAGGGAGCACCCATTTTGGGCACTCCCAATTTGTGTGTTTAGTTTGTAATGTTTGTGGTTTTGCAAGAGTTTTTTTTTTCTTGTTTTTTTGGTTTCACATTTAGGATTTCAATTTTTTTCATTCCTACAACTTTGCCACTTGCTTGTCACTTTGCCATTTGCCACTTGTTGCTTTGCCATTTATTGTTTCATTGCTTGCCACTTGTTACTTACCTGTTGTTTTGTTGCTTGTCACTTGTTATTTTGCTACTTACCACTTACTGCTCCACCACTTGCAACTCATTATTATGTCATTCCTTGCTTGTTAGTTCATTGCTTGTTGCTTATGGCTTCATTGTTTATCATTGTGTTACTTTGTTGCTTGTTACTTCCCTACTTCATTGCTTGTTACTTCATCACTTGCTACTTCACCACTTGTTATTTTGTTGCTAGCTGCTTTGACATTTATTGTGTTTTGCTTTGTTGTTCGCTACTTTAATGCTTGTCGTTATTGCATCATGGCAAATTTTTTTTAGGTACCAACTACCCACCCCCATTACCCCTTGTTGTTGTTTCATCACTTATTGCTTGCCACTTCATTACTTGTTTTATTGTTTAAGTTGTAGTTGGTATTTACACCCATGTTGAGGTGTGTAGGTGGCAAAATGTGGAACATTTGGATCGACCAACTCCATTTTTTTGGCGAGGTTTTAATTTTATTCTTATTATTTTTTGATTTGTTTTTTAACTATATTTTTGTCTTTGTTTTTTTAGGTTTACTACCATTCAATTAGATGTTAAAAATCTTGTGTGTTTGTGGTACATGAACTTTACACATTGTACAACATTAGTATAGTTGACAATTTTAAAAATAAAACCATAACCAAAATCAAACATCTCCCTTTTTCCAAACAATTCCTTTTTTGGATGATGTTGAAAAAAAAATGAATTAAATTTTTGAACCTTAAACCCCAAACTTTTTACCTTAAACCTTTTATTTGTAATTGTTTATTTTTATGCTTTGAATTTGTTTGTAAATGCTTGTTCACCTTTCGAAGTTGTGATATTGTTTCAATTTATTTTCATTTATTTGGTAGAATTTTTTTTTAAAATCCTCCATTTTATTTACACTACCTTGTGAAATTGCTAGTGGATTAATCATTTGGGAATGAAAATGAAGTTATTGTAAATGAAACATGTGGAGATTTCATAAATGATGTAATAATGGAAAAAACATGCGATGAAAACCGAATTGTGCAGACAAAAATAAATAGAAATCCAAAAGGTGAAAATGAAAAATTAATGCATAATAACATTAAAAAATTATGTGTGCAAAGGAAAGCTTAGAAACCCCATGGAAGAACTTCATTATGTTGGTTTTATTATTGTGTTAATGATAATACAAATGTTGATCTTGAGAATCCATAGATTATGTGTTGTATATTTTGTCATGACAATCTAGTAAATGCCATAAATACAATAACACAATTTAGAAAATCATTAATTTCATATTATAAAACCAATGGAATAACATCTTTAAAAAAACATGTTGATGTAGATCAGGGTCAAATTGTCAAAATATTTGAAAAGGAGTGGATTGTTTGTTGATAGGAAAAGAGGAAAGATAACCAATAAAGAAAAAGGCAAATTTGTTTGGAAATTTTATCTCCAATTTTTTTGCTGCAAAAAATCTTTTCAAAAAAGTTGATGTGTAACAAAAATAATTTTTGGAAGATCTTGGTCTTTTGATTGTGAAAAATAACTTGTTTATTGTCATAGATGTTAATGCCATGGAATTCATACATTTGAATGTTCATCCATCTACCTAGCTTTTAGTTTAGTTTTAGTTCACTTTTAATTAATTTTTAGTTAAGTTTTAGTTCATTTTGCTTTAACTCATAATTAATTTTCAATTGACTTTTAGTTAATTCTAATTAAATTTTAATTAAATTTGAGTTAATTCCTAATCGACTTCAAGTTTAGTCCAAGTAAATTTGAAGTTAATTCATAACTAACTCCCAGTTAAGTCCTAGTTAACTCTAATGAATTCTTAGTTAATTCCTAATTAAATATTAATTAACTTTCAATCAAATTTCAGTTAACTCATAGTTGACTCTCAATTAGGAAGGTTTTCAAGAATCTTCTTTATTTGATGTACACATAGAAACCTCCTTGTAAGCTTTTTTAAGCTAAATCCTTAATGGGGTATAAATAAAAGTAAGACCCTTCATTTCCTTCAATTTGTTCAACATTAGTCTTAAGTACGATCTTGCACCATAGCCTTGTCATGTTTTTTTCATGTTCATGTCATATGTTAGCATAATAAAGATCTGTTTTCATGTTGTTTTGCACATTTCATGTTTTTATTCTTAGTTCTCGTGTTTTTATTTTTGAATCACGTAATTTTATTTTGTTCCTTGTTAGAAAGTTAGAATTAGACCTTTCTTTTAGCCTTTGTTTTTATGGTTCTTCATGTCCTTGACATCTATTCAATTTGTGAAAAATGTCTAGTTTAAACATCTAGCTTTGCACTTGTGTTCAAAAATTATTTTTCCTTCTAAAAAATAGTTCTCACTAGATATATTATCAAGCTTAATGGAAAAAACAAAAAAAATTTATGTTTTTCCTACATTGGCAAAATATTATTTTACAATTGTTAATTATGATCTTTGGATGTTCAAAGGGGCATATGATGTTTGCATTGGTGATTAATTTTTTGGGAAATGATTAGCTTAAACATGTTACCATTGGCCTATTTGAGGTGACAACTACTATAGGACATGCATTAGCTCAAAATTTGACATAATTGTTGGACAAGTATGCTTTGACAAGATCATTATTCATGTCAAAGATGAAGGGTCAAACTTCAATGCAATGATTAATGCATTGAAATCTATTGTTAGTTGTGAATGTTTTGGTGCGGAGACAAGTTTTCAAGGGAATTATTTTGGTCATGTTTTTTCCAAGGCATGCCAATATGATTCAACAGATGAAAAAATATGCAAAAATTTCAAATATGTCTATGTTAAGTCTACACAAATAGATTTACATAAGTGCATTACTTGACCAAAAATATTTGGGATAGGTAAGCAAGAGTGGGAAAAAGCTTGTGTTGAAGCTAGTTAATGCCCAAGAAAACTAAACACACTAGTGAAAACAAGGTATTGATTATTGCTTATCCTAGATAATTTTTTTAGTTCATCTTGTTTTTTTGATATTTCAAAACCTAATTTGGTATTAATATTCTTGTTATTGCTTTGTAGATTTGTTAGTAAAGTAACAATGTTTCAAGAAGCATTGCAATTTTGAGCTGTTATTGTGTTTTGTTATAATAAACAAACTATTGTGAAAGTTACTAAACAAATGCGACGTCTTTTAACATGGAAAATTTCTCAAATTATTGTGGACTTTCTTTTTCCCATTGTCATTGCCTGTGTTCTAAACCGGTTTCATGGACATTGGATGCTTATTGATGTACATTTTGTAATTTCCTTGAATTTGAAACTAAAAGAAGATAATGCACTTTTGGCTTATTTTGAAAGTTTAATGGAAGATGAACCTAGCGTTGTCAAAGAATTAGTTCTCTTAGGTTCTAACATTAGAAAGGAGGTTTGTGATGTATTAGATTCCTTCCTTTCATTCTTGAGAACATATGAAGAAAACAAACACACAACACGATTTTTTTAATGTTAGATTTTAGGTTTAAAAGCCTTAATATAATTTCATCATTTATTGGAAGAGACCAAGGAGTCGTTGTGGTGTAGGAATATGACAAAAAGTTTCTGTATTGTATGTCGATAAAATGCTATGAACATTTGCATCCTTCTATGAGAAGTTATATTGATGAGGGTATTTTTTATCAGGATTGCATTTAGGACATCTTCAAGTAGATTGCAAGTATAAATGAACCAACAAAAAAAGGAGTTGTTACTTTTGAAACGTTACCAACTAAATATTAAGGAGATCAAATGTCCACTTCTTTGGTGAGAGAAACTTGAAGCAATGTTTCTTACTATTGGTTTCCTTGTTTGGTAAATTTTAGGGATTGTTGGTTTATAGATTAAAATAGAAATAATATTTTCTTTAGTTGAAATTCTTATTAACCTTAGGAGATGTATGTTGCAAACTAATTTTTTTTTAAAGTTAATTTTTGTGAGAAAATATTGACCCAATGACCTTAAAGTAGGATGCAAATCTCCATGTAGTTTAGTAGAATTTATTGAGGCCGATGGAGATTTGAAGATGATTATGAAAGAGATGAAGTTTCTGAACTTTAAATGTGTAAAATGATAGTTATTTTCACCTTATTAATGTTATAAAAAAATTAAGTTAATTTTTTTTTAAAAATCATAACTGGTTTGTGAGAACCAGCCAAGGATAACCGATTGTTATGAAAATTGTGAAAATTGACCTTGTAAGAACCAGTTCAAATTATTTGTTTTAAAAGTTGATACCCTAGCTCAGCATAGGAAAAATAAAATAAAAACATAGAGAATCAAAGTTTTTGGTCATGACTAGGCCTGGTGGTTCTAAAAAAAACCAATACCCACCCGACACTGGTAAGAACCCTCCCATTCACATATGCCTTGTGATTTACTTAGGTTTGGTTCATGATAAATTTTACCTGGTGCTTTACAATATGTAAGATCCTAGGGTGGGGGACATTCCCAAAATGCGGGGTTGAACTCAGTTATTGCCTCAACTTAGGCCCCTTATTTTGAGAATGCCGCCACACTAGCGCTGAACCCTACACTTAATTTCTCTCCCAGTCCGTGGGAGAGGGAGATAAAGGCTTTGAATGCATGATTCTGCAGTGACTTGGGTAATGACTTTTGTCTTTCTCACCCGGGGCCAACCAACAATCACATTGGGAGTTGCATCCCATACTTAGTGAGACTTAGATCCTCATGCAATCCCCTCCCACAAGAGCCTTTTTGGTTCATTGTGTTTCCAATGGTCCAATTTCGACATAAATTATTTTTTTGTTTTGCCAAATTTTCGAAATTTTATTTGTTATTTCTACCAAAAAATTTACAAAATCAAAGATGCAAAAGATTTTTGACCATTAGGTTTGAATAGCAGACCTTAACTCAGACAGTCTACACACACTGGAGCGTCCCACAACCTTAAAACACAGCTGTTTATAACCATTACCTGCTAAAAATTTCAGAATTACAAAACCAAGTGCCGAAGTTCAGATTTAAAATTTAATTAATTACTTGGGAGTTTGTTGCCAAATCCATCGGGGAGTATGGTATACATATTTTTATGCTTTGTTGCAAAGGGGGACGATGGGGGCGTATTAGGCCAATTTAAGAATCTGATCAATGATCAAGAGATCATGGGATGAAACTTTATGTAACATTTTTGGTCATGCTGTGAGACCTTTCAAACTATTTTTTTTTTACATTTATTTCCAAATATTTTAAGTAACTTTTTCAATGCAAGAACCAAGTGCTTGGATTTGACTTCTTGAACTGTTGAATGGAAAAGAACCTAACTTACTAATTTATAAGTTCTGCAAACGTAGGTAGCCTAAAGCCAAAAGCCTAGAATCTAAACTCCCTATATCCTAGACCCTACTTCAAAAGTGGACTTGAGGTTATCCATATAACCTACCCAGGTTTCACATTTAGAAAAATCTCATGACAACTCCCTTCTTTGTGATCCGGGTCTTTCCATACTGATACTATCGAGTATCATCAACTCAGGTAACAGCTCGAATGATACCCGTTGATTTCTGTTTAATACCCGCCAAACACTGGAAATTACGTAAACCATCTTTTAAGCGCCGGCATTTCTTTCTCGCCTTGCATCCGCTGTATATTCGGCGCTCACTTCGTTGCAACAACCCTCTCGGACGGTGTGTCTCTGGGCTGCATTCTGTGCTAGCACATTTGTGGTCAGTCAGGATTACTCAGCTCTGGACCTGCATGAGTTGGTCTCATCAACTTGATGCCAAAAACAAACGAGTTCTAAGTTCTAGAATCTTGTGCACTAATAAAGTCGAGATCGACATTTGTTTGGTCATGTAATTCGAACTTAGAGATGTTTGAGAATCGCGAGAAGAAAAGATCAGTTTGAGTTTTGAGGCGGTGTAAATTTTTTTGGGTCTATTCGAAAGGAGTAGTTTTGATATGGTTGGAGAGCAAAACTGTATTCTATAATATGATATAGTTGATTTGTCTAGTTGATTCTTGAGCATCATTAACATGAAGCTCAGAGTTTTCTTTTGTTTTCAGAGATATTATGAGAGGAAACTAGATGAAGCTAGAAGAATTTTCTTTTGCGTTTATAATGGTCAGAAGCTTCTTCAAAAGATGATTTTGATGTAAGTGGAAAAAGAAGTAGAAGAAAGAGTGTCGAATTTCAAGGCTGATATAAAGAATTCATCAAAATTGGAACTTGAAGACACCAAATTTGAAGAGGAGAAAGAGAGAGAGCTTTGCATGGTAACGGATTAGACACGGGGTTTTACGTACTGGAGTGAGTGAGTTTTTCCAAATGATTTTAGAGCTTGGGATGGTCTTCAAATCCACAGGATTGACGTTCGTTTTTTTGGAGAAATTTCTTCAAGATTGAGAATTTGGGAAACTTCGTGCCTGAGCTGCATCATCATCGTCATGAATATGGAGGGAAAAGATCATGCTAGGGACTTCAAGATTCAAGAAGCGAATGGGTTGACAAACGGGTTCAACTCACTGGATGTGGTTTCACCATCACCATCACTCTCACAAGAGGAGTATCGACATTCAAGCTTGAGCGATGCTCGCAAAGATGTGGGGGCTCTGAAGGTTCTTGAATCAAAAGGTGCTCGCACAACTGAAGAGGACATCCTTATGAACGAAAAGAAAATACATTGTCATTTTGCTGTACATAACTCTAAACTGGAGAATGTGATCAGATGAAGACGGAGATGTGTTTGACAGGTCTAAGCTTCGCTTGAAGTTTTCTATCCCCACATCCGGAGTTCTCGAATCCGTCCTCAGATTTCTGAAGAGAATGTCTGAAACTTCAAAATTAAAGCTCAATTTCTTGGTCGATGTCTTTCTTTCTTTCATTCTTTGTTTTTTTTTTCTTCCTTTCATGGACCATCATCAAAACTGCTGAGCCTGCTGTACACACATGAATGTAATGCTCCATCTTCAAAGACTTCAAAACTCACTCAATTATGTAAACCCTGAATCCAATTCTACTTCTCAGTGCATAAGGTAATAGATTTTGCTTCAAACTCTTTTGTTTTGAAAACATCTGGGAGTGAGAATTTGGTGGGATTTTGGTTGCAGGAACATGGGTTGCATGCATGTAGGGTATCTTTTGGCAACTGCAATTGCTGCTCCTTTGATTGCTGCTTCCATTGCCATATGCAAATTCTCATTTCCAGCAGGATTTTGGTTGCAGGAACATGGTTGCATGCAGGGTATCATTTGACAACAGCCATTGCTGCTCCATCACTGCTTTCATTGCCATATGCATTCTCATTTCTGGGATGGGCACCAGGATTACTGGCAATCACAATCTGTGGCCTGGTGTCAAGCTATGCATACTGCTTACTTTCTCAAGTCTTAGATGATTGTGCTTCCAAAGGCCATCGATTCTATCGTTTCCGCGAACTCTCCCAATTTGTAATTGGTAATCAATCATTCCTTTTCTCTTCCCTCAAATTAATTTTGACAAATCTTTTGCCCAAATTTGTGATTGGTAATCAATCATTCCTTCTTTCTTCCCTCAAATTGATTTTGACAATTCTTTCACCCAAATTTGTGATTGGTAATCAACCATCCCTTCTTTCTTCCCTCAAATTGATTTTAACAATTCTTTCTCTCAATTTGTTATTGGTAATTAATCATTCATTCCTTCTTTCCTCCCTCACATTGATTTTGACAATTCTCTCTCCATATTTGTCATTGATAATCAATCATCCTTCTTTCTTCCCTCAAATTGATTTTGACAATTCTTGGGATTCAAATTCAGAGTTGACATAAAATTGCACAATTCCTGATCTGCAAATCCATCCCTTAGCTCATTTGTTCTGGATTTTGCAAATTGCTGTTCAGTGTGAGAAACGTTGTGAAGCTTCTTCTTGTTGTGGGTTTTGTGTAGGGTGGGGGCATTCCTGAAATAAGGGGCATAGGATGTGCTAGTCAAGTTTGGCCTTACACCTTGGGAATATACCTCACCCATGCACCACAAGGCAAACATTATAATGAACCTAAACAAACATAGATCCCCATGCATAAGAGCAGGACAGTACTTACACCTACTTAAAAATGAGAAGAATCTTAACCTACTTAGCTGTGAGTAGGTGTAAGATCCTCCCACCCTTAAGGAGGTGGTGTTTAGGAGGGATATTTGAATGGATATAAGGTGCCCTCCAAATACACTTTGGAATTTTCTCCAAGTTCTTCATGTATCTCTAGTTCTATTACTATAGATGCTGCAAAGAATGGGAAAATTCTTCAGTAAATCTCTATTTGAAACTAAATAGAAGAAACTCTGAGCTTGAAAGTTCATCTGGTTTCGATAATCTAATTTTCTATTATGCTTTGATCAATCAACAACCCTAATTAAGCAGCAAATTATCATTAAAAACTCCAAGAAAGCCCTTTATAGAAATACATTACAATGTGAGGAAGGAAGATGAACAACACTGTGAATCTACAAACCTCCTCAAAAGCTAAACACTAGTTGTCAGTGATGAAGAAGATGTTGCAAAAACAAAAGTCCAGCTGGTTGTGCAATCTGGTGTATTAGGACTTAACCTGCACACATGCCACAATAGCTACTGATTTAGAAGCTTCATATCTATGCAGGACAAAAATGGACGAGATTTTTCGTGATGCCTGTGCAATTCGGAGTATGTTTTGTGACTGTTATTGGTGCTATTTTAGCAGGTGGCAGTGCGGTTAAGGTATGGATTGTGTATGTCAAAATTTTGGCTTCTATTTCGTGAAATTTTCTGACAACTTCAGAACTTGAGCTGCCAGCAAAATTTATAAACATGCACTCACATATGTCTTGTTTACTTTAGTGGGGTCAAGAGCATCATGGAAGAATGTGCACTTTTGTACATTTAGGACAAGCACCTCATGACAGGCTCCATTGTAGAAATTAAAACTTGTGATGATATGAGATGTTGACATGGTTGACAACCCGAAACACAAAGCGCTGGATGATTACAGATTTCTATGATTCTCATAAAGAAGGCTCTTGATCTGTGCAGCTGATTTATAAGGGAGCAAATGCCAACGGGAGTATTCCATTAGCAGAATTTGTGGCAATGTTTGGTGCTGTCATGATACTTCTTTCACAACTACCATCCTTTCATTCACTGCGCTATATCAACTTGGTTTCTGTAATACTGTGCTTAATCTACAGCCTTGCTGCTACTGTAGGCTCTGTTTTGGCTGGTATAAATCTCTTTCAGAAGCATTTTATCAAACGTTTTATGTGCCCAAATCCTCTGAATTTTCTGCATTTGTTAATCATCATGCTTTCATGGTACACAAAAGTAATTGTATACTCATTGTTGATTACTGATAGTTTTCCCTGTTCTTTATACATTGTACAATGACAGGCTATAACAAGCACATCCCACCTAAAGATTACTCTGTAGTTGGAAATCCCACTGACAAACTGTTTGGTGTTTTCACCGCACTATCGGTCATGGCTGGAGTTTATGGGGTGGCAATAATCCCAGAAATACAGGTACACCTTTTTCTATTGGAACCTTGTTTGCTTACCTTGCATATTCTGGTTGCAAATTGTGCTATGACAGTGTCCCCCTCTATGCAACAAGCCTACAGTGACTTGCACTAGATTTGCATCATAAATAGCCTTAACAAAGGAAATTCAAATATGTTGCTTATAAATGATCAATGTTGCACTAGTTTATGTGCACTTAACAATTGGACTACTAGTGGAACCAATTGGGTAATGTTGTACATTTCTTCTGCATTTAGCAATTGGGCCACACCATGGGAACTGAATGGGCTCCTGTAATGCACAATAATAATGTGTTCTTTTGGAAAGCATGATGATCATAAATAAAGGGACTAACTCTATTTGTCTTTTAGAAAGGTAGTAAACTCTTGCCCACAATATGGTGGAGATTTAAAATCCCTATTACTTTCTTAATGAAGACAATTAGCATATCATAAGAATCAATGAAACTTGAAACAGTCGATAAAAAAGTTCTTTTGTGATAATACTCACTAAGTTCCACTAGAATTATGGACAGGCAACAATTGCACCTCCAATTGGTGGGAAGATGGTGAAAGCTATTGCATTGTGCTACACAGTAGTGGTGGCCACTTTTTATTCAGTATCCATTGCTGGGTACTGGGCTTTTGGAAATGATGCACAAGGGAATTTATTTGACAACTTGGTGCCAAGTTATGGACCCCAACTTAATCCAACTTGGCTGGTAGCTATTTCGGGCTTTTCAATAGTTGCTCAACTCCTTGCTAATGGCCTTGTAAGACACCACCTGAAGCTTTCCATTTTGCTAATTAATATTGACCATGCCCCAATTTCTAAAACAACTAGAACCTAACTCTTAGAAATTAAGAGCAAAAACAAGTTTTGGACTTTGGTGAAATTGTGTATCTTTCTATCGTAAACTGAATTGAAATCATGTTTCTAAATAGCAACCAAAGATTTCTAAATCCTACCATTGTCAATTTGATTGTGTTCTATGCAGGTGTATCTTCAGCCAGCATTTGACGTATTTGAATCATTAACAGCTGATGCAAATTGTGGGAGGTACACCTTGCGCAATGTGGTTCCTCGATTAGTTTTGCGTTCAACTTATGTGTCCTTGGCAACATTTCTTGCAGCCATGCTTCCATTCTTTGGGGACATAGTCTCCCTAGTTGGAGCATTTGGATACACACCATTGGATTTTGTCCTACCCATACTTTTCTACCAACTTGTGTTCAAGCCATCAAGAAGGACTTATATGTTTTGGCTCAATTGGGTCATCATAGTAACTTTTACAACAGTTGGAATTGTTGGATGTATAGCTACAGTACGTCACATTGCAATTGATGCCAACAATTATAAATTGTTTGCTAATGTGTAAAATATGACCACTGCACCAATAACAATACCAAACAAATTATGCAAGGAGCACTTGGAAAAGGAAGAGGCATAAGTGCCAATTTCAGTGCCATCTCTTTACAAGGAGGCCCAAATCCATTTTCTTTGCCATGCCTTTATGAAGTAAACTGCAGAAAGAGTTTGCTCATTAGCAACTTCAATGTGTACTGTGAAGAGATCTTTTGTCCACAAACAGCAACTTATTAGGGGAGTGATACATCATTTTCAAATTTTGTTGAAGTAATCTTCACAATTTGATGGAGTTGCACAAACTTTATGAAGGTTATGTTCCAATTTCCAGAGAAGTAGATTGCCTACTCTCTCCCATGATTGCCATGGATTTATGGTTGCAAGTGCTAATTGATGAGGGCATTGATTCAAAAGAGATTGAATCAATATTCACATTTTGTCAATGAGCAATCCTTTCAATTTTATGGAATTGCACAGATACCATGGAGTTTATTTTCCAATTTAGGGAATTGATTCATAATCCATTTTGAAATGTTATCTCTCTACATCTATATACTAAGCTGGAGGGGTGAAGGATTTTTGTGAAAAAGATGCCCCAAACTAACCAGATTTTGAGGATTTTTTTTTTCTGAAATCACCATATTTAGACAAAAGTTTCTAGTGGGTCACCAAAATGTAGTAGGATTCTTAAACTTTTCTATTTTCCTCTCTAGCCTATAGCCAATTTTGGCTAACTCCTCTTCTGGACGATCACCAATCTGGCTACATCAAAAAATTGAAATAAATAAATAAAATCCTGAATTAAATGTTTTTTTTACCTTCATTTTTGGCAATAACTACTTACAAGCATGTTTTGAATGGAACATACAACTATGCCACTATCTAGGGACAACCATAAAATTTCATCAGTGTTTGTTCTGTCTCAAGTTTCAACCTTGCTAAGGATATTTTCCTTGCTAAATCAATGCTTAAGGATGTGTTCTTCTTACTAATTCAACACAACACCACATGTATCTTAAGCCAGAAGCACAAAATAATGAGTATCAGTGTTTGATTAACTTGCAGGGGCAAATTAGTGAAACAAACCCTCAATCCTTTACAGGTTCTTTACTAGAATTCAGAGATGGGGATAAGGAAACAAAATTTTGCAGAATTTGTTAAGTAGGTTGCATGTAGATGGGCTGGCATGTAGGTAAAAGCTAGTGGGGGTTGTTAGTAGGTAGGTAGCAAAACAACCAAATTGGGCCACCCACCATGATTAACTTAGCGAGGGAACTGGAACCCCAAATGGAAAAGTGTTCGTCATCCCACCCTAGTTCAGCATAAATTTCAAACTGAGATGGATTTCAAACTTTTGAAGGAACAAGGATTGATGACAACAGAACAAATGTGATCTACTGTTGGTACTGAGCTGAACCAAAACTGAATCTGACATCCAGATCCTGTATATAATATATGAGATAGATCACAAGTGTGTTTCACTAGGCTTTCGTATGCAGTAAAACCAATGTAGCACCACCACTGCACAAGAATTCCAGATTCTTGTTCAGAAACAGTGTTGGCCACACAAATTGTCAACAACAATTGTCATCAAGCCAGCAATCGATGCCGATTTCTTGACATCTGAACATACATTGGCACAGCAGCAGACATTAGAAAAACTGGATGTGGCATTCTACAAATGATAAACATGCATCAAGATGAGAGAGGGACCTTGCTGTACATCTTGCATGCACTTCATTTCTTTGGCTGTGGCAAAACACTAGACAGATGATTAGTATTAACGTAACAAAGCTGTGTTTTCTCATGATATCAAAATACCTGCTGCCTGGAACAAGGCCTATTTGGAGGTTTTTAAAACCCTCAGGTGGTAGATCTTACTTATGTCCTCAGCAAAAAGGACTGTGTTGTGCTCATCTCTCATGCACCTGACACACTGATTTAGTAATCTAAAGCTTCTTTCTACCAGCAAGAATACGTGAAATTTGCAGTCCTCTACTGAAGGCCTGATTGAAAAGCAGCCGTGTCTGAAACTCAGAGACAAAGGGAAACCATGACAGAACTGCAATAGGTGTGAATAATAGAAGTCCCATTGTGAACTCGTATCCTCGTGCCAACGATTTCACTGACTCCCAAAACCCAATCCTGACCACAATTGGTTTGCATGCTTGAGCTATCTGCAAGAACAAATAACTGGATAAGAAGATCAAGTCATCTGCAAGATTGATCAATAACTGCGTAAGAGGACTTATGTCTTCTGTGAAGGGAGAGAAAAAGAATGTGCAATTCAGTCGTCAACTCCTCATACAAGCTTGAAATAGTTCATATATTCTACTATGGGACCCATATGTCAGAAACATTTGACAGATGATGGCTTTCTTCTCAGCTCAAGAGTCTGACTAAGACTGCCCACTTTCATCACACTTGTCCCACTCAGATGAGGTCACTCCACAACATGGGTTGCATATAATGCCAACACACACAGCCCATTAATTCATTTCCTACTTAAGAGTTCCAAAATTTATATGGGTTGTCTAGACAAACCTGCAGAAGTGCCCACCCTGTTGGAATGAACGCCAAAATACTTGCAAAGAAATCACCAACTGTGAAGTCCCTCACATGGAGGACACCAAGCACTGATATTGAGCCAATGAAGAGCATAGCTTTCAGGAGTCGAAACATGAGCTGGAAATCTGCACTGAACTTGTCCCTTCCAATTGACACTATCTGCATTTGTATGCCATCATCACAAGTAAAAATTGTGCTCGGAGGAGTTACTTCGTTCCTTTTCAATAAATGTAATATTGAAGCCAAGATCCATCAAACTCTGAAAGCAGCTTCCATGTGTTTCTGTTTAATGATTTGATAAACTTCCAATGTTGGCAGGAAGCAAGAAAGAAAAGCTCAAGTGCTGCATCCATTATCAAATCATATATGTGGGACTGCCAATGCCCACTTGCTTGGTTTTATGATTAAAGAATCTGTGTTTGGACCAGCACATATAAATTGAGAACAGAAGAGGAAGCAAAATTTCAAAATGGATGAAGGAAAAACCTTTAATATTGTCAGAACTGCAACAATGACAAGCCATGAGAGCCCATATACCTGACAAGGTCAAGAACAATACTAACGATCAGTAAAAAGATACCAGATGTTCAAATTATGTGTGGAAAATTAGAATACCATGCAAACCAGATTCTGTTGTGTTCATCCATGCTCAGAACCATTCCAATGCTCAGTGATGGTCCACACAAAGCATTAATATCAAAGTCAATGGAAATATAACAATAGGAAGGATTATATGGGAGGAACATACACCGATGCTGCGATTTTTTGACACTTCTACTATATGCAAGTGGTAGACAATCCCATACTGAAAGAGGAAAAATCTGAATGCAAGTAAGCACTCAATGAAACGACCACAAATTCCTGTATACTTAAGGTGCTCCTGTTCCTCGTCCCACCATGATTCCCAACTCTTGTTGCCCTCAACTCCAATCCCTCCCCTGCCAATTACAGTACATGAAAGCCTTATATGTCAGGACCTATGGAATAAGCAAACTGAACAACAGGTCTCATCATAGGTCTTGCCATCAAGAGCACTGCAGAGTCTTGAATGCATGTGCAATCCAGAAATACAGCCTTCTACAGGGCTCACTTCTGGTGTCAGACAAGGAAATGTTTGCTTTAAAACCACCTCCTCTTAAAAGGGCATGTTTAAGCAGTATTTACCTGTTGTTGATCCACTTGTTCCAGTCGTCCCAGTCCTCCACAATCTTCTGCCATTCAAAACCTGATGGGTTGAACAAGAAGGGAGCAAAAAGCCAAGTTGCAACCAGAAACCACATTGAAATTGTGATCAGGATGTATGTTACAGCTCCGCTGGTAGACTTTGAGACATAAATTGAGTACACAATGAGTAACAAGAGCAACTCAAGTGCTTTTGTAAAGTGGGAACGTGAGTATAGCCTGTAGTTCTCAGCAAACCGCTCATGCCGTACAACAAAACCCCGACCAGTAGGTCTGTATTTGGCTCCTCCATGCAGCACAGTCCGGCCAAAGTAGTGTGTTCTTGTTCCTAAAGAAAAGGTGAAGAACACAGAGGCAAGCTGCAGCTGCATAGTCAAGAAATCACTCAGGGCTGTTCGGAAACCCCTTTCAAGCCCTATCTCCATCACCATGGGGAGGGACATCAGCAGCCCTAATTGCACCAAGGCTTGTGAACCTAAGGCTGCAGTGAGAGCTTTGTTGTTTGCTGAATGGATCAGAGAATTGTCCACACCACTAAGTGCAAGGTAGACACGGCCATACAGAAAGACATATACTGTGAGAACAACAATCTGCACCGCACATGTCAAATATCAGATTACCATAGTACCAAAGCAATCCTGATGACAGCATTCCACCTGTAGCAGAGGCATTTAGCCAACCATTTCAACTTATCAGCTTAGATTTTTCAGGGTCGGGACAGGATGTTCACCATGCTGCTGAAGTAGTATCCAACTGTTGTAAAATATGCTGATAACATGCGGAAGAAGTCAAAGCGGTGGCCAAGTCGATAAATATCTCTACTGAGGACTTGTTCTCCATTACCATTTGCAATCTTTGCCTCAAAAAGAGAGATTTGATTGAGCCCCACATCACGCCCCTTCCCAACTTGGATATATTCATGATGAGTCACATTTCCTCGTCTTAAAATTGAGTTGAAACCTGTTTACAGTTCACAAATAACCTCATGAAGAATTGTGTAAATTGTTCATTGAGCCAGCCGCAAAATCACTTATATAACTTACTTCAGATCATACCTATTTTAGGGAGTCACTCCACAAAAAAACATTGATGATAAACTGAATTTAATGAGGTAAGGATGCTAACCTGCAAATATGTCCTCACTTAAGTTGATCACACGGGAGGCCTTGCTCATTCCTCCTCTGGTGATGTGGAACAGTCTGTCAAATACATCTGGGTGACCATAATGGAAACGCACCCTGTGTATTACCACCTCACGAATATCAAAACAATGGCTCATCCACAATAGTATAATATCTTAAACAGTCTTTCATCCTGCTATTTCATATATCAAGAAAGGAGCACTAAACACTTTCAATCAAGGGAGGAAATCTGAAACAGATTCTGAATGTCAAGTTGATTGGCAAAATAGAATTGACTCTGTTGAGTGGTAAAATCTGAGTTATTCTTGTTACAAGCTTCAATGCCTTTAATAAATGGAAGCCAAAAAAATTCTGTCAAATGTCAAACTAAGAAACTCATTCCTATGGAACAATGTTACACTACAAAGAACACTGAAATTATGCATAAAATGTGTTTATGGTATGTCCCCAGAAGAGAGCACTCACTTTAGGGGACTGGCAAGCACACGCTGTCCAATAGTCACAAAGCTTGTCTCTTGATTGGACATGAACCATGCTAGAGATGACACACTGCAACCATACGCCCAAAATTCAGGACTTTCTGTGTGAAATACACAAGAAACTACAGCACACAGGGAAGGAGCCCAAGGATCCTTACATCAGGACCTCTTTTTCTAACAGTGTTTGTCTCCCTGACAATTGAGTGGCCACTGCACTTTGAATCAGGTACAAGAATCCAACTCTCAAATACAACCATATGCATTGATTTTTAAGCCAAGTGCAATTTCTAACTCACAGACACAACAGGGCCCTTTGAATGAAATGCTTCACAACACAGTTGGGCATGACAACTGGTTCTCAAACCATCACAGAACTAAACTTTTTAAGCATATAATCACCTGCCAGTGAAGATATGCTCTCGCACACCTAGAATAGTGGGTGGGCGTACTCCATGAGGCTCATGAAACTCTTCCAGCAAGTTTCGCATCTTGAATGCCTCCTCCAAGTAATTATCCTATCCATTCCACAATAATCATAAAAAAGTGGGTGCAAGTGGTCTTGCATTTCTACCACCTTGACTACAATGATTCACTATTAGTCAGAGTCTGAAATTCACAGTTCCTAGATTTAATGTCAGATATTTTACATCACAACGCATCTTGTTCATGATGGTAGCTCAAAGAAACACAAGAATAGATCAGAACACAGAGCTAGGAACTGACTTGATTCATGTCAATAGCCTGAAGGCCTTCTCCACGAGTAAAGATGATTGCATGATTTTGGTTCTCTGGCTTTCCTTCTCCAAGTTTGACAGGGCCAGGTAACCTGATTCGATATATTTCCTGGTCAAGATTATTCACAGCCTTTACCAGGACAGAGTAGTAAACCTTTTCAGTCTTGTCCTTGCGTCTCTCTTCCACTTCATCGATATATGCAACTCGAAGTGATGGGTTGCTGCATGGCACAACAGAACAGCACATGCACAAAAATATGCAGGCCATGATGAGAATTTGCAGGAATAGGTCACTACATTGACCCCCCTTATCCACATGTTCTTGAATGGTATCCATCATTTCCCTCATTGAAGCACCATTTACTGTCCCAACATGCAGAAGAATGGAGATCATTAACCTGTATCAGTTTCTGAACAAAAGGACCAGAGCATACTTGAGCATAAGATTCAGGATCTCTGCAGCATTATGATGACTTTGTCGTTTTTGTTCACCATAGTTTTGACATGCCGCAACATAAGTGAACTTCATATCAGCGATAGCTTGTAACTTTGAGCGTGTTGAGCGCTGACTCTTTTTCTGTTCATCTGGGGCATCGGTGATGACTTTGTACCCATTCACAAGCTCTGAAAACCATCACACACTGACTCAGGAAAGAATCCAATGCACGAGAATGTCAGCAGCACCTAGTCACCATACACCAAGGAGAGTGCCAACCAACTTGTTTTACTTCTACCACTAGAATGTACTAAGTTTTATTAATGCTTGGAATTACCAGTGATTTCTGTGGACTTCTTTTGGCACCTGTTACATCTATCTGATCAAGTTCCATGAGGCCTGCAGACCTTCAAAAAGGACCATACTACTTAGGAACACAAACTTATTAGTTAAAACAAGGGGAAAAAGTTATGCTGTGCTGAAAGTACCATCTTCAGTTGCCATGTCCAGGAAGGCCTGAAGCTCCAAAGCTCTTCTGTAGTACATCATGCCCCTCACTGCAACATCAGAGAGCCATGTGAGTTCAAAGAGATAGGCACAAAAGGTATAGCCCCAGATTCAAACACCACATACTGCACACAAGAATGCACAATCTGCAACTGCAACATCTCAAAGCTGTTCATGCCTAGAAGTTTCAGTCCAACACTCACAGTCTAAGGCTCAAAGCAATTCACAAGCTGATTTGCAATTGAAACACAGCCAACACACAAATTGAAGCCCATAAACCTTCACATGGTCAGAAGGGTCTATGTACAGTCTCTCAAGATTGGTATTCAGCTGTACAAGCAGATGTACAACCCTCGAAAGAGACAAGCATTGCAACCTAACATGGTAAGAATACCTGTGCGTGAGAGTGTTTGACCACGAAATGATGCCCACTCTCTGAGTTTATCCTCTAGAACTACATCCCCAAAAATTTCAGTCTCTGGATCTGTGCTATTGACATGAACTCGCTGCAAAAAATTGTTCCACTCATCTGCAACAAAATTGCAATATGTTCAGAGTCATTACATATGTGGTCCACAAATTAAATAGGCTGTGAAATAAGCATATTCAATCAAAGACTTTGCATGATTTTAAAATGCAGAAAGAAAAACATAGTTGATCAATTGGTCAACTTTGAAAGCAAAGTTCACAAAGCATCCAGAGCTCTGATCATGTGTTGGTATCAAGCAGGTACTCTCATGTTCTTTTCTCCAAGCACTTTTTTAGCTCCAGGCTTGATGCCTTACATGCTGGTTGTAAAGCATCAAGCAGGAGCAGAGTGTCATTATCTTCTTTTCCTACCATGGCTCAACACCCAGCATTATCCTCAGTCCTAGTATCCCACCTGTAGGTGTACCTCAACCTAACTATGGCAGAAATGCACTTTTAGGGCAATCTGGCTCAAATTCTCTGCTGAGAGATCCTAACCTGGGTAAATTTTCTGAAGGTAGAACAAGACAGAAATGCCATCCTCATTCTCAGTCATCAGGTCATCTTTAGAGTAGACCACATTCTCCTTGTAGTAGGGAGTCAGGACACTACACAGGCCCAACGTTGAAGATCCAATAACCATCAGTAACTAGAAGGAATACATGCAAAACGATAGCACACAAGTGATCCATGCAGGGGTACCCTTTCTACTTCTCAAGGATACAGGCCATCCTCTTGGAAGACATTTCAATAGCCTTCCTGGTCAGTCGCCATATTGACCCACCTGAAAGACAGCATGTTTCGTACTTGAGGGGCCCGTGGCATGTCCATGAACAAGGAATTTGTGAAGAATGCTATCCTGCGCCGAGCCTCAAGATTTTCAGGCACATCCATGGCTGACTCTCTTTCTGTCAACAAGAGGTGAAGCCTCTTAATCTGCAATCCACCAAATGAACTCATGTTTTTAATAATACTACCATTAACACGTAGTTTACACAAAAAGTGTCATGCTGAAAGAATTAATTACATACTTGTTCAATCCATGCCTCTTCCCGTGGTGGTGGAAACAGAACTGCTGGTTTCTCTCCCTTGGCCGAGAATAGCTCTTCTTTCCCTTGTTCTCGTGCAAGTGCACCATGACTGGATTCCCATATGTCCCTGGTAATACAAATTCAACTACATCTGTAACACACTGCTCATTACAAACACCAAGCCTCACACATACTGTACCCTGAAGGCCAATGTGTACAATGACCAACATGTACCTCATGGATTCAGTCATCATATCACGTGTCACCACTTCATACATATCTTGGAGTTTCAAGACTGCAAGGTCACGTGCAGCCTCAACTTCCTCTGAATCCGTATGATTCTTTTCCTGTCAAACCATACAACACTCCACATTGAGGGAGCACAATAACACAGCTGGAGCTCAAGGTGGTAGTTATTGGAAGGATCAATAACCTTCCCCATAACACTGCCAGGAATTCCCTACCATTTACCATGGCTGCAACACAGAATCACAGATATCCAGCTTTCTCACATTTGTCTTCCCAACCCAAGCTTTTACAGCAGCTTGCAGAAGAAAGAAACATACCAGGAGTTCTAAGAGTTCAATAAATTTCACACTCAAAACAGGAAGCTCCTTCAATCTGAAGTTGTCAAGGAGTGTATGCTCATCAATGTTTGTCTGCACCTCATTCAGGAGCCCTTCAATAACCCTGATACAATCCATTCACATGGCAATTGATCCAGATGGTTAAGAATAACTTGTGCAACACTGAGCAAAAGATCTTCATACTGACAACAAAATAGTGAAGTAAGCAATTAATTCCAAAGGCTCAAATCACAAATATTAACTCAGGTCGAATAGTGCAGATGTTCTACCATTTGCAGTTGGATCAATCAGACACCTAGACTTCTCACTGCACCAGAGTAAGATGACTTCCACAGTCATATCTTCCACATTCTTAGAGATTCTCGTAAAGTGTAGAGTACCTATCCATGAAATCCAATCACAACCAACATTTGGGGTGGGAATACCTTGTCTCCACTTCACCAACAATAAGCAACTTTAGCACCCGCTTGAAGGATTCATAACATTCCACCACAGCTGACTTCATATACTCATCAGTCCTGATCTTCCGGAGCAGATCCGCAAGTCTATCAGCTTCTGCTGCTTGCCTTGCCATCTGCAATGCAATAGGCACCTGATTCATCACAACCATGAAGTTTCATCAGGACAAAGGCAATTGCTAATGACCCTTATTCCAACCTCTATTGGCAAGTAAAACTGCAGCACCCCAAAACACAACACCATTTTACATAGACAGTTTTGCAAAAAATAGCTTACAAGCTAATCAGAGGTCCACATATTCCCATGAAACAATTCAAATTAAATTCATTCAAAAATATTTTTTGTCTCAGTAGAAAATTCACCTTGCTGGCAAGTAAGAAAGGTGGCCACTGAATGAGATTGAGTTGTAGGTCTGAAGAGTATGGAACAAGCATCAAATCTCTTTCCCTGTAGAATCATGCACAAAGGTAAAGTGGCTACATCAGGTTTACGACAACCCCATTGAAATACAATGATATTTGAGAGCTGGCATACTGGTCATGAGCTGAACATGAGTTTCACATGAAGGTGCTCACTTGAAAACCATGAGATTTCATAAAGTTTCAGCACATCTCATATGCACATATCAACCATGCAGCATATAAAACCCTCCAGACAGCACATCCAATGCCAACTGGGAGCAACATCCCCATGATCCTCTTACTTGTCACTAATCAGATCCTCTTCTCTGAAGCTGCAAATAACTTCATTCCACAGCTGAGAAAACCTAGCAGCCTTCAGCCTTTCAGTTTGCGGTAGAACCTGCAGAACCAAACTCCATGACATTAAAAACCACCAATAAACACACCAAGAAGCTCATCTACCAGAGCAGGAGTAAAAATTTCTGATTGGGCTGCTAGCACAGTGAAGCACAACATGAGAGGCCAAGCTTCTCAGGTTGGAGGAGCCTCCGCACCTTCTTAAAGTCACGGCGAAATGAAAAGCCACGTCGTGATTTCTTCCCTTCTGCTGCTGGCACAAGATTTTCATTGAATGCACCTGGTAGTGAGCTGAAGCGAGACCGCAGCATGCCTAATGTTCGGATCTGGAAACACATAATAGCCTATGTCAGCTTCTCTCTCTCTCTCTCTCTCTCTCTCTCTCTCACTAGTTGGAGCCTTCTCTATTTCCTCTAAGAATTGCAAGTAAACAGCAGAGATACATTAAGAAGATGTGCCAACCATATAGCTAAGAGCACATTTTGTGTCTGGACAAAATTTGGCCATAAAGTTGACATCATTCCTGATATGTTTAGTTGAGGATTCACCTCTCCCAGTCGATCTCCCAGTCCAGAAATACCACCATATATAGTTGAGTATATAGCATACCAAATCTGAGAGTCCATAAAGTACACCTGAAAAGATCCAACCAATGCAGAAGCAGATCTAAAGAAATGTCTTTTTGGGGAAGGCTGATGTGGTTCATACAACAGATACCCTGAGACACAAAAACTGGCACCACAATGTAGTCCACTTACCATGACGACAGGTGCCCAAAGTGAGATCAAAGCTCCAGGATTGTCCTTTGCTGCAAAACACAACAAAACATACCAAAATAGTTCAGCAAATGAATTCATGCCAAAACCAAATAATACCTTACAAATGTCACTTAGTGTATACTCTGACAAGGGATGAGATTCAACTTGCCATAGCTGATTTCCACCTCTTAACACATTAGTCATTATGAGTATGTCCTAAGAAAAGAATCAGCACAGCAACACCAAGTTCCTATCATTTGACTTTTTAGAATCATACCATGTGGGAAGAACTCATGCCATGTATATTTGATTGATCTTTGTTGCATAATTCTCTTTGTTGGAGCAACAAGCGGTTCAATCTGTGCAATAGAAAGTGGTTCAGAATCTGATCAATTTGAGCTCAGGTGAACACTCCACAGCATAAGTGAAAGACAGAAGATTCAACTTGGAAAATAGAGATTTGGAAATATAAACATAGGGGGCAGATTTCCAAAGTCCATTAAGAATGAGTCCAGTTCTCAGTGCATGCCAAGCAAATACCAATTGGAACTAGCAACAAGGCCAAACAGGAAGCATCTAGAAGCAACCATTTAAAGGCAAGACACAAATGGTTGAACAGACAGGCCTGAGGGTCTGATGCTATCAATCTATACCAGATAAAGAAAGACATTTCCTGTGTGATTTTATTTCAGAGAGTAGACTAATGTACAATTGATATGGACACAGGAAGTACCTGAACATAGTAACTGAATGCAAACTTGCTTGCAAGAAGCAGCACCCAGAAAAATGTGTAACTGGAAATGTGCAGACTATGTCAGACAGAATTTTGAAATGGCAATTGACGCAGCAGACATAAAACAAATCCACAGACCAGGGATTTATATACCACATAACCTTGTTGTGGAAAGAAAATTTGATGAAACATCATCCAAGAAAATTATCACATATACCATCTGTTGATTTCTGCATAACTGCAGTACTTTCTACAAAATAATCTGTTTAAAAAGTTCAACCTTCACATATTGCTTAGTGACAGGGTAACAGTATTTGCAACCATGAGGAAGTGCAAGCATTCAGATTGAAGACACAGAACTCAGGTCATGAGTTGCTCACCCAAAGAGAGCAAACTGACTTTCATGCATTCCTCGGCCAATGTAGAGACGGGGCTGTGAGTCACAGAAAACAACAGAGTATCTCATTCACCCCAGATTAGGAAATGAGATAAGTCATTTCCCGGTATATCAAACATGAGTCCAACCAGTACAAAATGAAAAAGTAAAGAAGAACAGAAAACAGACCTGGGACCACCACATCAAGGACCGCACAATTCTCCAGTTTGAGCTCTCAATCCACCGCCTCAGCATGGGGAACAGGAAGAAAAGACCACCAACTATGTTTGGCACTAAATATACAACCACTGCTGCAACATATAGATAGGAATTCTCCCAGCTTTTCCCAAGCCAACCCTGGATATCCTTTATCAGACCAGAAGGATGACTCCAGGTGTGAACATAACACACAGTCAAGATGACAAACCATGCAGCTGATGTCAGAAGCTTCAGAAATAATCGCAATATGCCAAGCAACTTCAGACTGTGGTAGGCATGGTAGCTCAACACAATGTCTAGGACAGCTGTTTCAAGGCCCACCAAAGCACAAAAGAGTCAGACACTTTCTAGGATCATAACTCTTTCTGTTTCAACTCTTTTTCTTATGGTGATTGTGGTTTGCACCATCCATAAGTTTTGGGAAATTCACAATAGGACATCCATGTGACAGGGGTAGTCTTCTGTGACCATAGCTATGGCCCTTGATCCATGAAACATATTTCTATTGCATAAACTTATTAGTTCTTTTTTTGCACATCTAAATTTGACAAGTTCATTTTCATGAGCAATGGAAATCCAAAGTTCACTTTGTATATTTGCTCAATATAGTGTGTTAATTTCTCCACCTCCAAGTTTAAATTATTTTTAGTGGTCCACTTTTTGACAGTGAGAATAATCATCTTCCCATGAGTTCTTGACACCTAGATTTTGCAGCTGACATATGGAGATCAAAAAATTATTTCTTCTGACTGAATTCAGACCTCTTCAGATTGGAGGTTGTAAAACAGATCAATGAAAAACACTCTTGATGAACACTCCACTGTAGGTGGACATTCACTGATTAGAATCTACACTAATCTCAATCAAAGAAAAGATGGGAAAAACTCTGTCTCTCCCTCAATGTGCAATCAGACTAATCTGCAATCCCTCATACTGGGTTGATTTTGTGAAAGATAACAGAACTCGCCTTGGATGAGTCGGAGAATAGATGCTGTGATAAAGATACTCAACACCTTCGTAATTATATGCCCAGTGAATGCATGTCGCAAATCACGACCAACATTCCAGGCAAGAACTATACAAGCCTGCATAGCACCGTGCAAAATAGTGAAGGGAAAGTGTATATGCAGTATTCCAACTGGACATGTTTGGACAGAAAATCCAAAAAGGTACACCATGAAGAAAAGAAAATGAGGTTACTACTCATCTTCTGATGGTCACTCCTGTGAATAGCTCAAATTCATCCTTGTTAATGAAAACAGCTCACAGTGCAGCCTCTCAGCTGGCACATGATAACTTCACTCTTATCACATCAGACATGAAATCACAGCTATAGCAATTAACCTGTCTCATGAAGACTGCCATTTCGTACTGACCAGCTAATTGGTTGTTCACAATGGCAGTTACTTTACCATTCTTTAGCTTCTGGTATTCTTCAGAATAAAGGTGGTCTTACAAAGGCATCACTGGAGGATTGTGTAGGACTTAATGCAATGACTCCAGACCCAGTGAGCTCAAATTTCAGTATCATCCACTGGTCATGAATGACTAGCAAACCAGCAATATGACAGTATCTGACCATGCTACACTTCTTTGGACCTAATCAGGAAGCTAAATTAGAAGAATCATATGTTTTAGAAACCCAGAGTATTAAAGCCCTGACAGTCTCCCTCTCTATCCTCTACACTTGAACAACTGACCTGTAAACCAAGGATGTAAAATGCCCACATACGATCAAAGCTTCGAAAGAGATGCCAGAATGTCCGAATCTCAACAAAAAAGGTTTTCCCGGTTGGGTTGAATATTTTCTTCTCAGCAAGCTTCTGCATTTGGCAAATCAAACATCCAAACATCCAAAGGTTGTGTAACCTTCACATCTAGAGTTCAGCAGTACACTGTGAGACATGCTCTCCATGACTAAAACTCAAAAAGAGAGGTTGGAAGTCTGGCAATCAAAACCTCAATCCTGAAGTGCTAGCATTCCACTAAGGTAGAGCTGCTTTCACTGCACTAGCCTTATCTCTTCTGCCATAGAGTAAAAATGAACTGGACCAGTACAGGACACGCACCACAGGTAAAGAAAATTTCCGACCAATTATTGCAGAAGGCTTGAAGAAGTCACCATCCTCCCGCATTGGCCAGCCCAGCTGAAAACAATCAACCTTCCTGCAATCTCCAAAATTGACCTTCTTTAAGTGACATACTCTTCCAGTCCTCTTGCAATGTTCAGGTCCCTAGCCCCACCACTCTAGACCTTTCCAGAATTGAGACCTTGTCACCCTCCATCTCTTTGGTGGCAGCATATCACATGACAGTATAAGCTCTCAAAATTCAAATCCAAGGACATATTTAAATCAGGTGTCAGATTCAAACCAGAAGTACTCATTAAGGTCATCATAGTTACGCCATGCAGAATGTGGTGCAGTGCCATTTCTATTTTTCTTGGTCTCCTGAAACCAGTTGAACACAGGTGCAATGATGAGTGAGTTGGGCAGCAAAGTTGAGCACAAAGTCAAGGACTTTGATTTGCTACGTGACCAACTAAACAAACTTCCACATCAGAATACAATTTCACATGGCAAGATGAATACCATAGACCAGTGGCACCACAACCTAGGATAACAGGTAAAAGTACCTAGGTAATCTGACTTCTTCTAGCCTACCAATAATGAAATACAGAGACTCTACACTATCTTCACCAGTCCCTGCCTACATGTGAACCAAACTGTATTTCATACTAGAAAATTCAGTCAAGGACACTTCATTGCACAAGAAGCTGACCAGAGAATTGAAAAAGAGAAACATTTCTACAATGATTGAGAACCTGTTCTTCATCATCAAAATGAGGATACTGTAAAATCACAGCATAAATCCTGAAACAGCTTCAAATAATGCAGAGACTATGTTAGTCTTGACACCTCTGATATAACGTTGTAGATTGGAGTCACAACTTTTCGAAGAAAAATCTCATCCTCCCCACCATATGCTGGCTTCATGTTGTCACCTGTCACCAAACTTACATTTCCAGCCAGCAGTCCATGTAACTCTGATGCCATCTGCACCATTACTCTTTTATGAGTCAGCATACAGCTGTAATTGATGTGCACAAACGACTGTATAGAACGTATGAAAGAAATTCAATCCTCCTATGACAGCCAACAGCCACTCAGTTGGATGAATAAGCATCAGCAAACTGTGAAGTTGGCAAAAAGATACCAAATTCTTCTGAGAAGAGAAAGCACAAAGGAGAATAAAAACTCTGGCAGTGAGCTCCAAAGTTCCAAGAGATGCCAGTGTAATCTATTGATTCTCATCTGTGCCTCATTATTGATGACTAGAAACTTGTAGAAATGACTTTTGCAAGCCTCGCTCCCAAATAAAGATGCTAAACTCACATGGTGATAAATGTAGCACAGGCACTCTGGCATGAAACGCAGGTTTGCAGCTTCGCCCCAGATTAGAAGATAAAGTCCCATGTACAATATTTTCCGTTGCCGAATCTCCTGATGTATTTGTGGTAGCCTGCAAAATAATTAGATGTGATTCTGTGTCCTTCACACACAACATGAGTTTTGACTTTAACATGATTCACGACAGGACAAATCAAAGTCATATGACACCATCTTCAAGTTCAGGCTTCATACCATAGGCTGTGCTTCCGGCCAAGAAACTTGCACCAACTTTTGTAATTCTTAAAAAGCTTGTTCATCACCGTGTTAAGGGCCCGATCATCAAGCTGGATGAAAGAAAGAAAAGTTAACTGAAAACCCAATTGGACTACAAGCACTGACCTCCTGCTTGCACAGAATTGACAAGCAGCAAGGGGCAACAACAACAGTCTCCTGCCCTCACCAGCCCATTGGACAAAAGCATAACAAGGATAAACAAAAAGCACAATAGACACAGGTCAAGCAACCTGATAGAAAGGTGAAGGCAATAAGTAGATCAAGAAGTACCTTGTGCATAGGTTCTGGTCTTGGAAGCAACCGGATGTGCACATTTGCAAGCATCAAAATCAAGTGCTCTCGTTGATTTGCCACATTGTCTTTCTACAATACACGGAGAGGGATTGGTGAGCCTTATTCATCAAAATGGGATTTCAGATTCAATCAGACTGGTTATCTTGCCCACCTAGACCTTTTGATCTTGGATGTCCTAGAGTAAACCCAAAACTTTGGCTTGTTGCTCTATTCTGAGATGTATCTCCCCACTTTGTACATACTGACAGCAGAACCAACAATTGCTACTACCTTCTTAGCTGGCACATACAAATAAGAAATAGTAGCAAGGCAGTGCCAATACAAAAATGGACGTTCAGTTGTGTAGAAATCCTGGCAGTGGTTTTTCTTTCCTACATATTCTTCTCTTGTCCTTGAGTCAAATATATAGTAGGAAATTCAGTGTTCTATGTGTTCCCCATGCAGGGAGAACACTTCCCAGTACCCGTGGTTCAAGCAAATCATAGCAGCCATATCCAATCTGCATGTCCACAGCTAGATATTCCAGAAAGATTGAACTTCATATGTCATGGATGCACTTCCAACCTGGAATCCAAACATATCCTGCAGCCAATCAAGGCAATCAGCATCCCCTGATTTGTGGCGAGATTCAGCTGCTCGTGGCCAAGGGAGGCCCCGTATGTTTCGAAGTGACTCTACAGCAGCCTTTATCTGCCCACATACCACCAAATTAGCAATAAACACCGAATACCATTAAGATGTGAGGCATTTTCTACCAAAAATTATATGAAGCTAATCATTGCTGACCTGGATGGCCACATATCTATTATCCCTTTGCCTGAGGAATCTCACCTCATCAAGCTGCATAATGGCCTGGGAGGCACCAGCAGCATCCAGGGGCAGGACATTGTATGGAACATAGATTTCCTTCTTCTGCTCCACATCTGCTGCTGCTGCAATGATCTACTGACATGCCAGGGTGAAACTTAAAACCTGTCTGACTGCCAAAATGGCATGATGTAAACACATACACAGACATTGCTTCCAATTCCAACACAGGTGTTGCTGTGTGAAACAGGATGGCAGATTCTACCAGAAAATGTGAGGCAAATCTTGTCAGTCAGAATTCAAAAACAATGCCTGATCAAGCAACACAATCTAGTGACACATATGAACTGATGGTTGTTTAATTACATCACAATCTAGACTAATTTGGCATGACATCCAATACATTGCTATTTCCAACTCACTTCAGGGGGAGGTTCCTCTGTCTTGTCACGGTTTACAGCTTTCAAAACATCAAAAAGCACACCCGCAGTCTGGTAAGCTTTGGCCAATGCAGCTCTGTGAACCAACATCAAAAGAAAACAGTAAGTCAATTACATAAATAGAAGACATCCTCAAAAAGACAATTCAGGTACTCACATTTTGGTACACAGTAATGAACCATGTTGTCCTAGATATTCAAGTTAGCAACACAAGCACAGCTACAAGTACCATTCTGTGACTGATTTTGTGTATTCAGACAGGTTCCACAGTTTGAAATATTTATGTTGGGATATCGGTGCCTGTTCGTACTCAAATCAGACTTGATCTTTTTTATGTTGCTAGATTATCCTTCTAGATAGTCCTTTCTGTAACTGTTTCTTGGAAACAGAGCTTCCACACAATATTGCTTCCATTGACCTACAAGCAGGGTCTCCCCTAGCTACCATGCAGCATGCATTTCAAGTTTTTACTTCCACCTCCATTAAATACTGACTATAACCAGCTACTGTAGACATGCCTAAAATTCCATTGTAGGCAATGACTAACCTGTCAGAGTGCTCAGCTCCATCAAGGGCCTTCACATATTGATTGTAGTATTGTTGATAATAACTCTGAATCTCCCGGGCATCACTTCGCCTACGTCGTAATGCCAATGTTGGTTCATTGTCCTATCATGCCACCAGAGCAGCTCAGCAGCTCATACTAAACCAAAAAGTGAAGGCATGAATAGATAATAGAGCACACACACTGCCATGCACTAACCCCATAGTCTTTTCCTACATGATAGGTGAAGTGGAGACTGATATCAGGTCTCTGGTAAAATAATACCTGATTGATGAAAAAATTATGAAGGGAAATGTACAACAAATGAGGCAGCAGTGTAATTTACCTTTTCAAGACGCTGCAGGAGTGAGGTCTTGAACTGTCGAACACCTCTCCCACTTGATGTAGGATCAATTCGATGTGCTTTCTCAAAAGCATGGTATCGACCTGTCACCAATCCATTTATCAGGTTTCAGGTGGGCTCCAAATGGGAAACCCAAGATGACAATTGACAAGAGGGAGAGAACAACTAGGGATCCATTCAATCAAGTAGAATTTGGGTCAAGGAAATCAGGTACACCTGATCGAGTACTAATGTGTTCTCAAAACTTTTACTCCAAGAACTCATGTACTTAAGCAGGGTGAAAAGGAACAGAAGTTTGAAGAGGAGAGAGATGCACATACAAAGGTATGCAACACGAGGTCGCTCAGCTTCAATCTCATTTGCAACTCGCAAAATTGGGGCAATGGATGAAAGCGATGAAGGAACAACCTCACTGTCAAATGTCTCAGTGAGCTGACCAGTTGTATAGGTCCGTGATAGTCCTCGCCTTATCACAGGGGAGGAGCTATGCCCATCAGCTCCTCCAGAAGCTGCCATTCAGAATATACTCCCTTCCTTGTATCAATCCCCAGCTTCCTCTCTCAAGATTTTAGCAGCTGCTCCTGCACACGATGCACTCTTGGGTCTGAGTCATGATGGGTTTCTAGTTGGAAAAATTGCTGTCTAACTGTCAACAGTAGCAGGTGAGACCTCTAATGCCTTTCCTTGCACAGAAAATTTCCCCTCTTTCCTCAATTCCTCCTCACTGCATCTCTGTATATGTTTTCACACACTTCCCTGCATCGTGGTAGAGAGAAAGCTTTAAGCTTTCCAAGCTTCGAATCTGATACGACACACGCTACTCCCAGCTAACTAGAGAACGCACATCTTTCCCTTCCTCTCCACATGACTGCATCTCTCTATAATGTCCAAACTCCTTTCAAACTCGCTTCTTTAAGCAAAATCAGCCACAAAACACATCATCAAAACAGCAATTCCTACTATTTCTAATTCTTCTTCTTCTTCTTCTTCTTCTTCTTCAACTGCTACTAGTACTAGACAAATCTAGTCATCCGAACTACTCCAAAAGACATGATTCTCTAATGCAGTAAGAAGGACGAATATGGAGCTATTATATAATACGTATTTGTAGTTTGTGTGTGTGTGTGTGTGTGTGTTTTTTTTGGGTACTTTGTGGAAAAGACCAAGACAACAAAGCGGATGCAGAAGAACATAATAAAGAACCTCAATGAAGAAAAGAAAGATGCAACAGACTTGTAAACTTCGCTGCTGCTGCTGCTGCTTTGTTGATCGCGATCCACAACGAGGAAGCTCTGCGGCCGCAATTGTTTGTTTGCTGCTCGCTTGCTTTCTCGCTTCCTCTTCGCTGCCATCGCACGCTTCTGCCGTCGAGCGACAATAGCAGCAACAGCAACACAGGCTGTGCTCTGCCAGTGCCAACGTTCCTCCTTCAAAGAGCGTACTGTACTTGTACTGTATTTTTGTATATGATTGTGTGTACGTGTAGTATGTACTTACGTATATTGGTTTGATACGGTTCCTCGTCAATCAGAAGGGATCCGGCGGGTATTTCTCTCTACGTAAAGACCCGTGATATACCTTATATACCCTCCGGGTATCTTGGGGAAGAGAATTAAGAAAGAACTGTTCTGCTGGTGCTTTGTGTTGGGTTAATGCTTGAGCAGACAGAGGTGTTCCTGAATTAAGCATCCCTAGGCTCTGCCTGAGGACGCAATTTAGTTATTTTGGGGAACACCCCCCACTCCTTGCGTGTTACCCTACACTAAGTTTGGGAACCATGTGTTTTGGGACAAGAGAGGGGGGTTTGCGTACCTTCGGGAACATGTACATTTTACAGATATTTCTCTGGAACATCAAGCCTCAACTCTTAACCAGTGTTTCGCGGTTCTTTGATTTTGTTAATAACCTTCAATTCTGACTTTTTTTAATAAATTTCTAAAGACCCTTTGGTTCCAGTCTTTTTTGAAATTTTTCAGAATCGCAGAACCTTGGGTTTCAGTGTTTTTTTTTTTTTTTGAAAGAACTGACAGTTTGGAGGCTTTCAAAAGAACAGATAGTTTCTGGTTTTGGAGCGTCTTTAGTGGTGCTCTGTCTGTGATCCTGCACAGTAAAATTGGATGAAAAATTTCCAAAATACGCTGGTTTAGCTTTGGAAAATAGTTTTCTCTCTGCATAATCACATCCATTGCCACAGCTGGTAAACCTGCAGAAAATAGTGTAATAAATATGATTAAACTGCTGCTCATTGTTTCTGATTGGCCCATCATAATGATTTGTCCAAGTGGTTTGCTATTAGTAGTCAAGTGCCCCACCTATTTGCTCTCTCAATTTCAGTTTTATGGGCGGGTTTGCAAAAGAGTACACAACTAAACTCGGATGTGAAAAATATTGTCAGAGAATCACATACTGAGCACCACTGGAGATGCTCTTAGAAAGAACTTGCAAAAGAACTGACAGCAGAGGGTAGTTCCTTTGACCTGGGCTCTTTGAGTTGCAACCCCAGTCCAGGGTCCAAACTCGAAACTGGTTCTGTGTGTTTTCTGAGAACCGCTGGACAAAGGTGAGAACACGATATTCGATTGAGGAAAACCACCAGACAAGGATTCATAAACCTGGCCCATACGGTGTCCTTTCTCGTCTTATGTCAGATCTAACCAACTTTGGGTTTTCTTGGGACGTGCCAAGGGCCAAGTTTTAGTGGGTGTTGCCCACAATTTTGGAAGTTCCAGAACTTGGACTCATAGAATCGTGACCAAACCAAAATTTTCCCTCAACAAAAGCAATTTTGAGAGAAAAAACGGTCTAGAACCGAGGATTAACCAACAGTTAACCACCAATTTTAACCAAGGTTACTTGAACCCAAGATGAAACCAGAACCTAAAATTATTTTTTTTAATGAACGGGACCTGAACTGGACCAAGGGGTAGGGTTTTTTTTGTGGAACCAGAACCAGAACTGGATCCATTCTTTTTTTTTAAAGAACCAAAACCCCAGCTTCTTCAGAAATGGCAAGAACTGAACTTGACTAGTCTCAACTGGTGTTGAGTGTGTATTGACTTTGAACCTACCAGTTAGTACTAGTATCAATTTGTTTTGAAAAATTCGTCATGGCTTGGTACTGTTATTGGATCTTCTTTTTAAATAACATCCGAACTTTGTTACTACCGTAGTATCTGAACGATTTTAGCATAAATTAAATTGTCATTCATTTTGTTGAATTTTTGAATTTTTATTTATTATTTGCGTCAAAATTTTAAGAAAATTAGGAATCAGCGAGATTTGGACTGTCAAGTTTGAAACAAAGACCTTAAAATACAAGGACTTAAGAAAGATGTTGTGTTTATTATTTTTTATAACCACCATTACCTGCTGAAATTTTTAGAATTAAAAAACCAAGTGCAGAAGTTAAGATTTCAAATTTTAATTAATTTTCTGGCAGTTTGTTGTCGAATCCAATCAGGGAGTATTATGGTATATAGGATCTTTTTTAAAACTTTCACACCAACTTGGTGCTGGTATGAGGGTCCAAGGCTGATTTTTGGCTGGTATGTGACATATATCATACTACCTTTACCATTTCGGCAATAGATTGTTGGATAATTAATTAAGTTTTAAATCTTAACTTGAACACTTGGTTTTTTTTTAATTCAAAAATTTCAACAGGTAATGGTTATACATAATAAATGAAAAATAATTTAATTTATGCTGGAATGGGTAAGATACTACAATATACCTTATATATGGAGATGGATAGACCAAGAGTACTACTAACAAGGGGGTGTGTCACACCGTGGCCTTGCCATTTACATTAACAAGTATCTTCAGGCAAAAGAGGAATTATGAAAGCTCCAATATTTCACCATGCAAAAAATATAATCTTCAAAAAACTACTCTAAAGGAAACCAAAATCCTTCAAGATATTATAACTCTATTATAACTAATCTCAAGTTTCAACACAAGCCAAAATATCATCTTTCAAAAATCCTACATATAATAATAATAGACCTATTACCTAAGGGCCAAAACCCCTTAAGCTACTATACTCTATAATGAATCTAAACCACAATATCCAAGGCAAGGCCAATAAACCGACATTCAATTGAAAGGTTCTAGCCAGCAAAAAGTTTTGTGATTTTTTTTTGCTGAGTCCCCGTACATTCAACGATAGACTCAAACTTCAAAAAAACACATTTTGTCATATTCAATTCCAACTTCGATGCAAACTCTTCGAATTGAAACAGTCAAATAACTAGAAGAGACAAAAGCAAAAGAAACGTCATCTTGCCCCCCCCTCCCTCCCCACCTCGGTTTGGCCCACTTGACAAATTTAGTAGACATTGCAAAAGTTGCAAAGCCACCCCAATTGGAGGCCATGTCAAAACTCTTGAACAAAATTTCTAAGAAAAAATAGAATGCGGGCGGGTGAGGACTAGGCAAAAGTGGATCAAGTTGAAGGGTCTACCTAAGGTGTACACTCCAAGTGGAGCATGTCGGCCCCCCAAGTTTATATACTTCAGTTCTACATGAAATATATAGAGTTGAAAATATACTGAAAGAATACAAATGGATGGCATGCAAGAGTTTCGAGTAGCCCAATATAATTGTATTATATCCCGACTCATTAATTAGTCATGGGGACCTCAAAAGTTCACTTTTCTTTTCTTTTGTGATGGGCACCTTTGATTGGCCCATAACAATAATTAAAATTCTAGCTTTGGAGAGTATGGGAATAAATATGTTGCTATCTCCTCCTTGGGGCTTGTTATATTGGTACAAGAATCGAACTTAGGGCAAAGGATATGGGATAAAATGAGCAGCTATTGGGAGCATGTTGGAGGTGTTAGTTGCTAGTTTTTGCATCTTGTTTTGTGGATGTGGGTATTTGTTTCAAAAGTTTTGTGGTGGTGTGCATTTGGTTTACAGAAGTTTAGAATAGTGGAATAGTTGGTTTTTGTTTGGTACTCTTAATTCTTTTTGGCGATGGCAGGCTGGGCAAAAGTCCTTGGGCGAATGACTTTGTGGGGGGGGGGAAAATGGCGAACGCAAATGCTTAAGAAGAAGGGTTCTGTGCAAGCTAAATGTTTTTTTCTCTGCTCTTTGATTTCCTCATTAGGACTGAATGGTGTAGGACATTGGACATCTAGTTCACTGAACGTTTTTGTGAAGTCAATGGTTGGTTGATGGGAAAATTGCCCATAGCCATAATCTTTGTAGCTTCTGACTTCAAGTATTTTTTTTGTTGTGTCCTAAACTTAGAATTTGAGAATCGTTCAAAATAGGAAACATGAATAAATCATCACATAGAGACGATGGAAATGATGAAGCTCCATAGGGGACAATTAAGGTTTGTATGAAGGAAACATCAGTTTGCGGGTTATGAAGGATCAGTGGGGAATTTGCACTCAAGAAAATTGAGATTCATTGGTTTGAGAACTTCAGGGATATGGTGTTTGCAGTTTTCTAAAGGGTAAAGTTGTGAAATATATATGTTGATGTGAACCTTCATTTCATCTCTGTCACAAGCCTGAGTGAATTCATGAACATTGTTGGTGGTAGTAGGGTTGATGTGTTAAAAATTAATGTTGTGTAAGACCAAATAACTTATAAAAAGGGTTGGGAGAGATCTGATCTAAACATCTCTATAAACCAACCATTCATGCTTGGGAGTCGGTTTCAATAGGTAGTCTACATTCATAAAGTAGTTAGCACTTGTTCACTCCATAGGAGATAGGTTTCAGCAAAGGGTTTATGCAATAAGGATTGTTAGGTTGATTTCAAAAAGCAAGATTGTTGTTAAGCAAATGTTGATATGTCATGGACAATGACTACTATTTGCATGGATTTGTAAAGGTTTTGTATGGCCTCTTTTTTTTTGTCACAGGTCTAGATGTTTTGGGGCAATGAATTAAAGAATATCAAACACTTGAATTACGTGGACATTATTAAGAAAAATAATCAATCTCAAGTTTGGGAAATTATTTATGTATCATATCACACAATGCATTTTCCATTGCCTCTAGTGTTTTTTGTGTGCTAAATTTGTTTAATAAAAGAATATTTTGTTGCAATATTCTTTTTTTTTAAACACCCCCCCAAAAAAATGATAAATTTTGTTGGATGTTTATGGATTGTTGTTATAGGTAGCCAAACTATAAAATGATTTGTTTTTACAAGTTCTAATAAAAGGTTGCCTAAATCCCTATTGGGATGTTGTTATTGACATTCTAGGATAAAATTGAAAAAAATATTGATTCCCTCACACATATATATCCAATAACTTGAACAAATTTATGGTAGTATCTTGGGTCTTTTTAAGTCTTTTTTAAATCAATCTTAAAATATCTTCATATTTTCTATTAGCCAAAAAAATTCTAAATCAACAAAAATTGGAAAACAAAAATCATGTGTATAATATAAAACAAAAAAATGGTACATATACTTGGAACGTGTAATTTAAAAAGCTACCAGATGCAAGCATAAATATAATGCCAATTTTTTTCATCAAATAGAAGTACCTAATCCAAATATTGCTTTTTGAAATGAAGGTGTTTATTTGAATGAAACTTAGAGCTTAGATCTAAGTCAATGTGAACATGTTGAAACCATCTTTCACATAATGAGTTATATTAATTTTCACATTCCAATCTTGGTTTTGATGGTTTAAATAGATTCTTTTTTGAAAGCTATAGGAGATGATTATTTTGTGAATTGAAAAAAAATAAAAATTGTAATTACTTAATTATAATTGACAAATTAACAAATCTCAACAAGCAAATTGATAAAAGTGTCATTACAATTTACAAACTTCAAAGAAGTGAATGTGAATATTAATTTTTTGTATACTAAGCAATGCCTTCTGTGAACTAGCACCCACATTCGTGCTTCAAAGAGGTGAATGTCAACATTAACTTTATATATGTTAAGTAATGTCTTGTGTGAACTAGCACTCATTTTTGTACCAACAAGGGATGGCCAATATTTTAGAATGAAAATTTTGCCCATATTCATACCAACCAAGTATGGACAATATTTTAGGATCAAAATTTTGAGAAAAAATATAACTAAGCCTACTTAAATAGGGTAGTAATCTACCCAAACCAAAAAGTAAATAACTAAGGTTTTGAGAGAAGGTAAATAAGTAACATTTTGAAGTAGGAAGCAAAAATTTCCCACCACCATTGTCTCTTCAAAAGCCAAAGCAAAATACCTCATTTGCCATAGATTCTACTCAAGCACAAGCAATCTTTTTTTTTTCATCTCTTTATTTGTCCATCTTTTTGTTCTTCTTTTATCTTCTTCTTTTTCATTGTCTTCTTTTTCTTCTTCTTCTTCACCGCCACTATTTTTTTTTTGTTTTTTTTTTTTTTAAATGGGTATACTAGAGTTCACACTCCAAAAAAACCTATGGGATCCTAACATTCTAAATAATCACAACAAATAATGCAAGAACATATGTAAGAGGTGATATAGTGGAACAAACATGAAAAATAAATGTGTTTATAAGTTTTTAATTTTGATTTTTTTTGTTTCTTTCTTTGTTTTTTCTTTTCTTTACAAATCTTGAAAAAGATGTTGATAATGTTTTTGATGTGATGAAAGTTCCAACTTCAAAAGGATTTTTTTGCAAAACTTATGTTGACTCATGTTGATTGTAGTATATAACAAAAACAAAAACACAAATTGCTTGAATGCAAAATTCCATAAAAGATTTCAACATACAAACCTTGGACATGATAAATCACATTGAAAAATATAATCTCATTTAATGAGAAAACTAAAAAGAAAGAAAAGAATAGATTTGGGAGAGGGTTGGGATGATAATGAGGAGGATGAAAATGAAAAGGAATATGATTTTGATGATGATTGTGATTTACTTTTGAATAATGTTTGAGTTGGTAGAGGTTCATCCTCCTGTGTTTGAAGGTAAAATATTCTATAAACTTGAGAAATTTTAGAGTTGTTTTCACGAAAACAATTGATAGTTATGATTATGTGTGTTTTTTTTCATGTCATGAAACTTTTTATAATTGCTATGTTTCTTGTGCATTTTTTCTTTGTTAAATTTTCACCCAACAAAAAATCCTTTTTGTTCCAACTCATATTTATTTCACTTTAATTTTCCTATGACTTATAAAGTTTCATCTTTTTCCTCACATTTTGATTAATACATAAATGATTTAATGAACATAATACAATTAGAATTATGTACCTAACACAAATATAATGCATGTTGTCCACAAGTCATTGCATCATTGTTATAATTGACACAAACCCATTCTTGTAACAATTTGAAGTAGAAGTGTACAATTTAATTTTCATTTCCACAACTAAATCAATTATACTTGGCATGCTACTTGTTTTGTGAATCTTTTCAGATGTTATACATGTCATGGCCTTTGTCATTATTTGTGGTCATTTACATTGTACCTAATGCAATGCCTATTGTGCAATATTTAAAGCTAAATTTGATTAATTGATTTTATATTTCAAAACTCAACCAATTAAATAAACTATAGAATTAACCACATTAATAAAGATAGTAAGTTTGATATTTTGTGACTCGTCTTCATTCTACACCAACAAGTTAAAAGGACAAGTGAATGATCTCCTTATTAGTAATGTGTTTTGTTGAGCCTACCTAATGTTTTAATCAATGTTATGAACATTCTCTATCTCATCCTAAATAATCTAAGGATACAATAACAAAGTAATAGTTCAAACTACCTATGTGTACCTTCAAAAAAGCCAAATCACACATATTGATTTAATATTATGAAATTACAAGGACATAAGGTGGATAATTTTTTGAAACCCATTTGTGCAAATATGTTTTTTTGCAAGTATGAACACGGGTGCTTATTCACCCTAGCCATTAAACAATTATTATGAAATTTTGTCAAAAAAATGTAATATTATGTCTATAGGTATTTTGCACACCCTTTATTTTGAAGTTATACAAAATAATTGAGAATGATTTTGAAGGTGGAATTAAAATTGTGATTGTTGTTAAAATATTAAGGTTGAGTTTATGGAATTGTCACATTGCGTTTGAGTCCACATTTGAATATTGCATCTAAATTAGTCTTTAATCAAATTTTTACCATACTCAAATATTCGATGAAAGTTAAAAGATGGTTCAATTTGAATAAGTTGTAATTAACTAGGAATTTTTTTAAAATCATTCCTTCACAACAACATCAATCATGAGTTAAATAGTTGGCAAAATCAACATGACAACAATTATTTTGCACATTCAAACCCACACCATCTCTTCATATTAAGTTCAATGGAACTCAAACCCTCAATAGTTTTAACAATACTATTCTCCTTCACATTAACCAAAACCTACCAAGATCAAATGATGGATTTTTTGAACTCAACAAATGTTCAACCAACATGAAATCAAAGTACAACCCAACATAAATTCCAAACACAACTTCTACTATAAACCTCTAATGGGCATAAAATATTGTAAACATGGTTTAAACCTCCTTGAATTCTCACACACCAAAAACCAACTAAAAAAACTAAAGGTTAAAAAGAAGGGGGTTTTCCAATTCTTGTTGGTCTTCATTTGCATTTATCCATAACGACTTGGTTGATAAATTTTTCTTGATCATAGTTTGATGGTGCTATAATGTCTTAGGCATGTGCTTTGATTAATGATCTCAAATTATTTATATTTTTAAGTTCATTTAATGATAGATTTCATAATAGTAAAATTAAATGCAAAAGGTCCAAAAATTTCCTCACATTCCAAAACCTCCCTACAATCAAACTAACATCATGTTTGTTACAAAAGTTTAAACTTAATGTTACTAAGCTTACTATACCCTTAACTCATAAGAATGCCTTCTCCAACATGAACACTAGTCTTCTTTTTTCAAAATTCAGTCTCCTCTCCCGAATTGTCTCTCCCAATTTCCAACTTTCCATACACACCTTTTAAAACACACTTTTTTTTCTTTTCCCAAAAAATTTCCATTTTCAAAAGAAAATGGTATTTTCCTTGGTCCAATCAAAACTGAAGAATATCTCTTATTTTCGTTTTTTTCTAGTCCCTCTAGAATGAATCTGCTCCCACCCAATTAAAATTCAAGGTCATCCAACCCCTTTATTTCCAACGATCAACTTTAAGATGAAAACAAATGGTTTAAATGATTTTGAAGCAACCATCTTGATTAAGATCCTTCAAATTTTTCTTTCCATGTTGATCACCTCTTCCAAGTTTCTTTTTAAAATTTAAACTTCCCACGGCTAAAATCAAATTTCATCTGAAACATTTGGTTAAAGTAAACCCAACCACAAGGGGTGATTCTTCTTGTCATAAATGAAAAAAACTAACCTTTTAACTTAATCAACATACTATATTACAAGTAAACCCTAAATTATCAAAACTTATATTTAAACTTGTTTGACTACATAAGCCCTTTTTATAGATTCAAATTAGGTTAATGATTTATCCATTAGAATTTTGTTTACCCCTAGCATGATTGGTGGATTTGTTGCACTTATGTTTTTTATTAAATTTAAGGCATTTCACTTAATGATCTTAATTTCAAATGGATACCATTTGAACTTTGCCCCACCTAGTTGATAATTATTAAAATGGTTTTTCATTATAATGCGAACATTTTTTTTTTGCTTGGTAACATCACAAATAATTCAAGGTTATAAAAACCCCAACTTGCACAATTAAATGAAGAATGTTAATTGATAGTAATTACTATTACAAGGTTAGTCAAAAATTAATTTTGGAATGGAAATGTTATTTAACAATAATATAATAAATGGATTACATTTAGGGAAAATAATCCAAAGTTAATTTTGGAATAAAATTCCAATAAGAAACCTACTCAAGTTTAAAATTAAATCTTTCAATCCAATTAGCATAATGGGCATCCTAATAATTATTTTGTATTTTTTAGTGGTAAGTATTTACTTAGCTTTTTCTCAATGTTTTTCTTTGCCATAAATTTAATATATGTCAAGTTTTGCATGCATGTTGTAGAGTATCAAGAGGAGGAGGAGATGGTAGAGGTGGCTATGGTGTGAATAGTCTTGGGATTTAAGGAGTTGCAATGTTGTAGTAGGAGCAACTTTCGACAATCTCAAAGTTCTCTACTTCCCTAAAACATCGTTAGTTCAATAGGAACGATTTAGTGATGTTTTTGCTTTTTTTTGGTCCTTGACGATCTTTAAACTTAGTGTTGGTAGTTTTTTTCTTTTTCTATTGAGGTTGTTTTGTACCTTGGTAGTGGTCTTCTCTTTTGATAATTTGTATGCAAACTAAATCATCATGTTGCAAGTTATTTTCTTCTGTAAAGTCATCCTATTTTCACCTTATTTTTGGGCCTCCTTTCACACACTAACCCCTCTTTTAGTGAATGGCCTACCCAACTATAAATAAGAGCATCTTCTTCTCCATGTGGCTACTAAACCATTACAAGTATGAGTTTTGTAGCTTTCTTTAATAATATTACCTTGTATGCTTGTGGTTTTCAGAGGTCTAGGATGATGAAAACATATTTCAAAATAGTATGTGTTAGCTTGAATTGTCCTACAAGGAGTTAGGGTTTTCATCTAGGGTTTTTGTTTAACTCTTATGGGTTTGTTGACAAAGCACCCAACAAATCAATCACACTAAAACTCACATCCACCCCCTTCCATAGAAAGAAAAATTAAAAAGGAGAAAAAGAATGGGTGGTAGTGAGGGTTAAGGTCTCTTAAACTTTTTAAATTTTCTTAGCATAATGGGACATATGAAATAAACAATTTTTTGGAGCAAAGGAGGTGGATAGTGATGACAACAACACTAGCATTAATAAACATCAAGACAACAAAAGTAAAGAGGCTAAGGGAAAATAGGTTTTGTGTTTTTTTTTTTCTTTTGTTTGGGTTTTTTTTGGGGGTGGTCCTTTTTTATATATTTTTTCGTCAAGCCTATAAAGTTTTTTATCTCCAAGAATCTAGTCATTATATTCAAACTAAACATAATAGAAAGTTTTTACCACACAAAAAAAGTTTTACCAACCTTTTAATTAATTTTTCTAATTTTTTGCATAATATTTTGTATGCGACTTGGACTACCCCATCCTTCAATTACATGCATCTTTTGATGTGTGTGCACACATCCCATTGACCCTATGGGTATCTACCTTTTACATTGTGTTCATGGCAATAAACCCATTGGAACCCATGATGTAATTCGAAACACATTTGCCACCATTGCACAAAATGTTAATTTCCACGTGGGACAAAAATAATTACATGCGCTTTTTTCAACCACATTTGACTCGTTTCGTTGACAAATCAACATTGTGCTTACCAAAGATGGCATTCACACCTTAGCCAACATTATCATTACCAACCCAACGCAAGCATAGTTATTTCCTTGATTTTGCACAACTCAAAGATTTGTTGGATTAGATATAGTTCAAGCCAAGGAAAAAAATTTCCGCAACCAACACCCCATTGATCAATTCTTCCCCTTAGCAATTGAGATATTTAATTGTTTACACAAACATGTCGATGTGTTTTTACACGACTATGCCAATGCTATTTAAAGCTTGAAGGGGACAAAAGGTCCTCATTTTTTTTACTTTGGTCACTTTTCTTTGTAAAAATTTTTTGATCACATTACAAAAGATGTAAACATTTTCCATCTTAAATCAGACAATAGCCGTAGGTTTAACTATTTCCCAACTTCCACCCCTTTAAAACACACCTCCCAACACCATAGCTAACCTATTGTAAGCTGTTGATTTTTGACATGTAAATATGGTCGACCTTCCACAAGCGGTCGATTATAGACATACATAAATTTTCATAACAACTTTGAGGCAACTTGACATCCTATTGCTTCTCCTTTTTCCTTTATTTTATTCCTTTGTACATTTCCCTAATCTACAATGTGTTTTTTAATAAAGATTTATAGGTCTTTACTTATCGTTCCCAACTTACTAGGGGATGAAATTATTTGGGTATTTAATTTTTAAGGATAAGGTGATTGTCATGAGTTTGTCAATCAATTAAGAAATATGAAGATTTGAATAAATGCTTAAAAGAAAGGATGAGGTTTGTGTGACTTGTGGGGTGGAACTTTATGATTTCATTTTTCTACTCCTCAACCTTTTTTTATGCCCATTTTTTTTTCATTTTCTTCTCATGTACATTGTTTTTTCAAATATTTAAAAGAGAAACATAAGAAACTAAAAGAGGGGGAAATTTGTATTTGTGTGAAGAAATAACGAAATAAGAAATCGAAGGTCGTGTCACATTGTTTTTGTTGTTTGATTTTGCCTTGATTTCTTGAATGCAATGAAATAGTTGGTATTAGTTTTATATAAAATATTAACTTTCACTTTTAAAAATGCTTACAAAAAATTAATCATTAGACAATAATTACAATAAAACAATAGTTATAGCAGGGACATATTGCAACATGAAGATAATTATAGCAAAAAGGTAGCCAATAAAAAAATAACAACTCATGTTTGACCTAGGTTAATCACAAGGGCATGAACTGTGGGACATTGTGAGCCTTATTATTGCCATTTTAACCTTGTTAAATTTCATTTGGGAATTAACATAAAAGATTATTTACAAACAACATTTAATGATTTAAAAATATGAATGTTAATATATTGTTTTAGACCTTCAAAGTTTTTTTTTTTGGGGATTTTATTTTAGTTCTTCAATATTGAAAATTGATTATCTTGTTATAATGGTGTTCACAAGGTTAAATCAAATGGTCTATTTACAAATTTTCCAACTAAATTATATGTTTTGACAAAATCAATGTTTAGGCATAAGGAAACATAAGCCCGTTGCATTAATAATGAGAATTTTGCAATATAAAAACCCATATATATATATTTAATTGGGAAGCTCAAATTAAAATACTTTATTGATGGTTTGTAGAACTTTTCACATATTTTTCAAAATGGTATTCATTCTAGGGTTTTTTTTATTGTTTAGCTAAGTTAACATCATCATATTTTAAAACTACAAGAAATAAAAAATGCAATAGATGGTCTAAACAAAAAGTTTATATTGTCAATAGGAATTTGAAGGATTGGACCATGTGGCCATTGAAGTGGCTAATTCCAAGGATTATGAATTGCATCAAGATGACAACATCATCGCTTTTAAAACATCCTTCCACAAAGGAATTTTGGTTTGCCATCCTCTACATGTTTAAATTCAAGCACCAATAATAGTTGAGTCCAACATTGTAGTTTGTGAATGTCCCTCTCCTATAAAGCTTTAGAATTAATCCAAACTATTGAATAACTAATTAAATTTTAAATTTTAACTTCGGCACTTGGTTTTTTAATTTTGAAATTTTCGACAAGTAATTGTTATAAATAAACAATAAACACATTATTATTATGTTTATGGGATAGTCTAATGTATCTTGAACTTTAAGGCCTGCAATTCAAACCCAATAGCTACAAACTTGCAGATCCTTCATTTAATAATAATTATAAAAAAATTAGCAAAAGTAATGAATAATTTTTCAAAAATTTGACAAATTGAAAAATGATTTAATTTATGTTGAAACGGTTTATGTACTATGGAATAGATCACAAAAGGCATAATACTCAAGAGGGGGAGGGTTTTCACAACTATGCCTTTAAAAAGTAAGAAAAATCTTACACTTATAGTTATAATTTCCCTCCCATTCTTATTTCTTAAGGAAGGATATATTCATGTGAAGCGTTAAAGCCCAAAGGTGAGAGCATTAGAAAAATAAGCACTCGTGTTTTCAAGAGACAAAATCAAGTGCAAGCTCAATTTCAATAATTCTCTCACTCAAGGGCTTTACACAAAACTTAAGGTGCCCTCCAAATATACTAAGAAAATTTTCCCAAGTGTTTTAAGTGCTAGGTAAAGCCCTAGGGCAAGGATTTTACCAAACTATGGGCCTCCTTGACATGGCCCAAATATAGTAAGGCCCCTCACCCAAGGGCTTTAATGTGCATAAAGACCATGGCTACATGACAAGAAGCATTGGAAGCGAGCTTTACAAAAATTGTAAAAGCTCCATAAGAATTGGATGATTTTTTTCATTTTATAACAAGACATTTAAGTACACTAAAAAAAATAAAATCTAGCTAGGTCTTTACAATTGTGGAAAGTAGAAACCAATGTCTTGTCTAAGTGCTTTAAGTTTCATATTTACTTCGTAAAGTTTAATTTAATTACTATATACTCATGTTGGTTATTTAATGGTACATGCATAAAAAGCTCAATTATAATCAAGTTTCAATCAAATGTAGTGATTATTTACATCCAACAAATATTTGTTGCATTCTTGCATGGAATACTATACTTTCAATATTCTTAAGACAAGTTTGATTGTTATAACAAAGTGTGTGTTAACTAGATTTTCCACCATGTTGATTTCTCCTCTACCAATGCCTAGTTAGTTGCAACCATATGTTTTTTCTAATTTTATTTTTTAGTTGTGCACATTGCAATATCATGCCTCCATGGATAAATTATTTTTTGAACACCAAATAAAAAGGGCTCTCTCTCATAATTTGATTTTCCTTAGCAAAAGTTTATGATATTGTTTGTTCAAGATCTTTACTTAATTTACACTAGAGTTACTTGTGCCAATTGGCCAAGTGTGAATTGGTTACTTGATTAAATTTTCCTTCCAAAACTATTTTTTTGGTAATTTTAATTGAATTTCCAACTACAAAAAATATTCAAAATTCAATATTTCTCACATCTTATGTCTAAAAGTTTCCGAATTGCCTTCATTAAATCCTATTGATGGAGGACTTTCCAACAATATGACGAATGCACCCCAAATTGGCATCAAGTTTTTAGTTTTGATTTAAATGAATTTTCAATGAAAAACTTGTTCAACATTCAATAATTTATGGATGAATTACATTCACGTATTGAATATGTTGGGAAATTCATCTAAAACAACACAAAGTTGTCATCTTAATATCATTCATTAAAATCAAACACTATTTTCCGTTTCAATGGATTGAAGTCTTAAGAGAAAAGTCTATTTAACACCTTAAAAAGCTTTTTGCATGAACATAGACCAATTTCAAAGGGTATTATGGATTAATAATGAGCAAAAACTATTTCAAGGCCAAATAAAACCAAAATCACCCCAAGTCCCATTTCAGGGTTCTCTTTTTCTGGCTAAACCTAAATAGCTGGCTAATATGTTTTTCAAAATGGATAAAAAATATGGTTTTCTGGTTTTTTTAGTTGCCAATTTTTTTTTTTGGTAAAAAAGTGCCAAATTTCTCTATTGGGTTCTAGCATGTAGCCAAAAATGTGAAGGAGAGTTAATTTTTATAAAAATTCTATCCTCTTTATAGCCAATTTTGGCTAAACTGTGTTATGGATGATTGTCACTTCAGCTACATCAAAAAAAAAAAAATTAAAGGGGGGGAAAGAAAAGAAAAGAATAGAACATTGGTACACACCTATTAACTTAATTAGAATTTACCATAAAATCCTTTTGGATTAAAGTTTTTTAAGGCGACAAATGCAAGAGCAACAACAAGGTCTTTTATCCCATCAAAGAAAAAAAAAGGGTCAAGTTGTGCCCAAAAAATTAAATAATAATAATAATAATAATATTCAAAAAAAATTTGAATCTCATTTTTCATACCGAAATTTTGTTTTTCTGATTATTTTTATTGAAATAGGTAGCCCAAAACGACTTTCTGCCATAATGAATGAAGATCATCATCCCCTGGGAGCTCACTTTCTCGTGGATGATATCATCCCCCTTTTCTTCCTTGGTCTCGCTGTTGTCGTTGGATTAGTGTCGTGTTTGTTGTTGCGTGCGTCTTCTGTTTTCGCGGTGCTGGATTTCTCTCTCTCGCGCGCGCGCACACATAATTTGCGTTTCTCGGAGCGATTTCCCTGCTGTTCTCGATGGCGGTCGTCGCCAGGCCTTCGATGCCGGCGGCGATACAAAGTCGTGGAATTTCAAAAATCCAGCTGCAGACGCAACAGCAGCAGAAGCAGCAGCAAGGGAGCTTGCGGATGGTGCCGTTGCTGCCCATGCCCTCGGTGCGTCGTTGCGGCAGCAAGAAGGAAGAGCGCTCGCAGCCAGGATGGAGAGATTCGCGCCGGCGCATGAAGATGTATGTTTCCGCGGCCGTCTCCGTGAATTCTGGTGAGTCTATATCGGCCTCTCTCAAAAACCTCGTAGTTTTGAGCAGTTTTGTACCGGCAGTATGGCCTAGGGTTTTGGATGTCCTTGCCGCAATTGTTAGCCAGCGCACGCTTCTTCGGCTTTTGTCTTGCGGTTGCATCTCATGGACTTGGGATGAATAACGATCTTCTGACTTGAAGAATTGTGCATGAATGAATGTCGTGGGGGAGGCAAAGTAGAATGACGAATGGGCAGACTCTGGATCAGCTGCACGCGTTCTGTAACCAGGATGCAGTGGTAGTGAGCTTGCTAAGATCTGTGAGGCATGGAAGAGCAACTTTTAATTGGTGTGTGGGAGTGTGGGCGGTACAGGGGTTTTAAAAGGGCAGGCTCAAAACCAGAATTCAACTTTTATTAGTAAGGAGGATGCAAAGACGATCTCATCAGCAGACAATGATGGTGCAATATCCACTGAATCCACTGTTACAATCATAGTTGTTGGAGCCTCAGGAGACTTGGCAAAGAAGAAAATATTTCCAGCTTTATTTGCTCTCTATTATGAAGGCTGCTTACCTAAGGTTCATAAACTGTCTCAAGCTTTTTTTAACTAGATTTGGAATGGGGCTTTCAGCTCAAATCTTTGTATATCAAGTTATGTGTTTTTTTACTGCCGTAAGACCTTGTTTCCTGATAGCATTTTTTCTGTGAATGGCAGCACTTTACAGTGTTTGGCTATGCCCGGAGCAAGATGACATCTGAGGAGTTACGCAACGTAATCAGTGGAACGCTCACATGCCGGATTGATCAAAGGTAAAATAACTGCTCACACACTATTATCTGCAGTGTGTTCATTTGGCTTTGTGTATGATAGCCTAGTTAGTTGTCACAAGGAGCATTGATTATGATACAAATGTGTAACCACATGCTTGCCATTTCCAAGCCAAAGTCTCCCATGTGTGGCAGGGACTATCCTATTACTGCTTGTTTTCTGGACATGTGCATTATACCACTGCTTTATATTGGATGTAGGGAAAATTGTGGGGACAAAATGGACAAGTTTCTTCAACGTTGCTTCTATCATTCGGGCCAGTACAATTCTGAGGACTGTTTCAAACAGCTTTCCAAAAAACTTGAAGAACATGAGGTCAACTTTGCAGTTTTGCTTCTAAAGTTTGTCCTGTGGAAGTCCAGTGGTTGTTGATAACACATTTCTTTATGTGGATGAATTTTCCTTGTTAGGCAGTTGTCAGAAAGATAATTTGGTTGATATGGGATATGTTGTACATCACAGACAGGAAGAGTGGCAAACCGGCTGTTTTACCTCTCAATTCCACCTGACATTTTTGTCGATGTTGCACGCTGTGCAAGTCACTCTGCATCATCCTCAAGAGGCTGGACCCGTGTCATCGTAGAGAAGCCTTTTGGTCGGGATGCCCAATCTTCAGCTGAGTTGACACGGGGCTTAAAGCAACATCTAACAGAAGAGCAGATTTATCGGTGGGAAAGCCTTACTCAAGTATGCCCTGATTTGCCATGTGTACAATCATTATTCCTCTTGGTGGAGCACTTGTGCAATGGTGCATGAATGGGTTTTGTAGCTACATGCAGTCTTCTTAACACCAGTTTGCTGAATCGCTCTTTTTCATCTGCAGAATTGACCATTACCTTGGGAAAGAACTGGTGGAAAACTTATCAGTGTTACGGTTTTCAAACCTGGTGTTTGAGCCATTGTGGACACGTCAGTATATTCGTAACGTTCAGCTCATATTTTCCGAAGACTTTGGGACTGAAGGAAGAGGCGGGTGAGAGGCTCTGTTCTTTCTCCGATGTCTTGTTGACTCTGGCATTTAGACTGTGCTCTTGTAATGGGACAAGGTCATCTTCTGCAATTTATCATATGCCTGTTGCAGAAATTGGGCAATTGCAATCTCTTCCTGTGACCAAAGTTAGGTGGGTCTGTTGATCTATCTCCAGTTGAAGTGTCCATCTAGAAGATTAATAAGTGCTGCCCGAAAGTCAGGAGGCAGCACCAGGTCCTCATCACTGATTTCTGGGTTCTGTATGAAGAGAAATTTGACATGCTAAATGACTGATTTCAGGTACTTTGACAACTATGGCATCATCCGTGACATAATGCAGAACCATTTGCTTCAGATTTTGGCCCTTTTCGCAATGGAGCCACCTGTTAGCCTGGATGCTGAGGATATACGTAATGAGAAGGTTCGTACATGGAATATTATCATCCTACATTTGCCAGGTCTAAGCTGATGTAGTTTTGGTTATAGTGGAAGGATGGATTTGCATCTGATGTCAGTTGGTTTGTCCTGGAGGATGAGTGCCAAGAACTTGTCCTTGGATTATCTGTATTGCTTCCATCAGGTTGAGAGTTTGACATGACATATCTTTTCTCTTTTTACCTATAGACTGGATATGGTTGGGATTCAACAGACTTTCTTGCCAGTTGTATCTTGAACTGTTCCACATGATGATCAGTCTGGTGATTGTTCTTTGTTTCCATTGTTGCAGGTGAAGGTGCTAAGGTCAATGAGAGTGCTGTCTGCTGAAGATGTGGTGGTAGGCCAATACAAGAGCCATACACGTGGTGGTGTCAAGCACCCTGGCTACACTGAAGACGTGACGGTGCCCAATCACAGCCTCACCCCAACCTTTGCTGCAGCAGCTCTCTTCATTGACAATGCTCGCTGGGATGGTGTTCCTTTCCTCATGAAGGCCGGCAAAGCGCTGCATACCAAGAGGTTAGTACTCTTCCCATTGCAAAGTTGCACGATTTGATCAAGAAACTGGATTTGAACATCCTGTGGATACAAAATACTGCAAGGAACCTGCCTTGTGTGGCATCATTGAGGTGGAACTATTTCAAATGGTTAAGTCAACTGTGCCAAGTAAAATCCTTTGCTTTCCTGGGTTGGTTCTGTAATTGAAAATTGTCGGTTTATTGTACTGGAAAGGGTTTGGATTTAGGTCCTCTGCTCCTATTCCACCATTCAGGAAGCTATGAAATGTGTCTTTTAACTTCAATTGCATGGCAGGACGGAGATAAGGGTACAATTCAGGCATGTACCTGGCAACTTGTACAAACGCAGCTTTGGATCTGACCTTGATCGAGCCACAAATGAGCTTGTCATACGTGTGCAGCCAGATGAAGCCATCTACCTTAAAATCAACAATAAGGTTCCTGGCCTTGGCATGCGGTTGGATCGCTCCAACCTGCACCTGCATTATGCTGCCAGGTATGGACTTCTCTGATCATTTACTTTGCCAAGAACCTCCCAATGCCAGGTATATTTGGGGGTGCTATGTGGTAAAGTGAAGACCAGTGGACATACATAGTATTTGTCCTCAAAATGTGATGCTCTTACAGTTATGGCATTGTTTCTCACTTCTGTTCCTCTTCTCTTGTTTCCTTTTTTTCCTTCTTTTGTGTTCCTGTCTTCTTCCTTCCCTTTGTCATCTCTCTCTGTTTCCTTTCTATTTGAGAGGGTCAGCATAGTGGCACTGTCTTCCTGTTACTGCCAGTTGTGACAGAAACTCAGCATGTGAATTAATGCACCGTATTGACTATTGACTTCTGCCCGCTGCTGGGAGTTAATGACATCAGTGGGGATATTATCATAGTGGATCATTACCATGCATGTTCCTGATGAATTTGACTAAACCTGCATTTGACTTTCACTATTGCTGAAACAGCTCCTCAGTTTTTGCTGTGTTTTCTGGGGTTGGGTCTCCTCTTTTCTGTGTTTGTGTATGTTTGTGGATCTGAAATCTCTAGAGCCCTATTTTGCACATCTCTTAATTTTAATCAGGTTGACTTGGATAGTATGCATGGAGAAATTCTCAATACGTATGAAGACGTTTATGTCTTTTCTGCTGGCAATGGTAAAAAGTATGTATGTTCACACCACCACACCATCATCGAAGCTCCAGTGAAGTTTGTTAATTGTGGCAAAAGGCTTGATATATAAGAAGTCGATGATAATTTTGGTCAATTGAACGGTCAGAGTGGCTGTAGTGTCTAACTTTGTGCAATTGCCTTATCAGGTATAATCGGGAGATTCCAGATGCATATGAGCGGTTGCTACTTGATGCCATAGAGGGCGAACGCAGACTCTTCATCCGCAGTGATGAGCTGGATGCTGCATGGGCTCTATTTACACCATTGCTGAATGAATTGGAATCAAACAAAGTGGCACCAGAGTTTTATCCATATGGTAGCAGGGGTCCAATTGGAGCTTATTATTTGGCAGCCAAGTACAATGTGAGATGGGGTGATGCAAGCTCTGAGCTTACCACAACTTGAACACTCATTGCTGGAAGCAGGGTACCTCCAGAACATTGAGAACAGTTTTTTTCTCAGAGCATGGAACCTCTAGGATTGTAAAATATGAATTCTACTTCTTTATATTCTATCATTCTTGGGAGTTGATATGACCCAGGAATGTTGCAAGACTCTCCCTCCATCTCCTGGAAGCTAAAAGTATTCTTGGAGTTTGCGTCTCCCCCAGTATGTGGCCAATGTCCTACCATTCTGGTGCTGATCCTCAGCTTGGGAGTTCTTTTTCAGAATGATATCATCGTATACCTTCTGTGGGGTGTATCCGTGCCTGACCATTGTAGGTGTGGTGGGAAAGGCATATGAGCCTTAGCAGGAGTCATCATTTTTTAGTTTGCATCACATTTCAGGAAATGTTCTATGTAATAGAAATTCAAGTAGTCTAGTGTCATCTTGAAGTCAGAAGTTGTCCTTAGAAAGTCACTGACCCATCCAGAATAGCTGCTGCAAACTGTGAGTGATAGTTCAATGGTGAGTTTTGCAATCCCTAAAACCCTCATGAAATATAGAGCAAGGTACTTGAGAGTGTTCAAGTGTGCAAAGAGAATACTTGGTGCTTGATGACTATGGAGTAAGTGACTACTACTCCTTGCTTTTCATTGTTAGAGGCTGAAAGGGTTGGGGCTGGAAATGTTTATGGAATTGTTGCAGGCCGTGAAACCATATGTTGTCTCCTTGTGGAAGAGAGGTGATATCTGTCATTTGCAAATCGAAGACTGACAGGTAGTTAGTTTCCAATTTCTGGGGTGTTCAAGTGCCACACATACCAACTCTTCTTTTGCATGCCTAGTGTACTTTTGTGATGGGTGGGGTTCACTGTAGAATGAAGCTGCTGTTTGCTGTTGTGCAACCCCTTACGGAGTGGTTGGAGCTTTTTTTAATAACTCGTGTTGCCACTGCAAAAATAAGTATTATCAAATTTGGTATTGGAAGTTGGGTTTTGAATCCGTGACCTTGCAAATGTGATTTTTCATAGGTTAACAATTAGGCTATGGCATGGATTTTTTGGGTGCAAGGTTTGCACCGTTGCAATTTTCAAAACAATAAGTGCTAAGAGCTCACAGTTTTTGTGGCGTTTCTTTTGTCAGATTTTTGGGTTTTTTTTCCCATTTTCTTTATCAGGTGGTCAAAAAAAGAAAAGGATATCCGGAATTGTTTTGGATGAGCACCATTTTCCATCTTGTTAATTTTCCATCTTGTTATTGATGATAGCTATTTTTGACTGCTTCTTGTTATCGATGATTACCATTTGGGCTAGATTGAAAATTTGGAGGGAAAAAAAGAACACTGACGGCTGCACAATCTCACAAATTTATGCACTTGAGATTTACATAAGATTGGTTGAAAATATGTACTAAGAAAATATATGACTTCTTTTGCTTTGGAATTTTAACTAATTTAGTATATGGGCACCAAAGTATATGGCTCTCACTCTGGTAGATGTTTTGTATTTTTTTCATTTTGGGTAGATTTCAACACAACATTGAAAATGGAGCAAACTTGTGGGACTGTTATCCTAAATGAAGTTTGTAATATGGAACGAAATACCTCTTGTTATTAAGTATCATTTTACATATGTCAAATGCATGATATATATGGTCATGGAAAGGGTGAATGTATGTGTGAATGAAGCTTATGTGACATGCATGACATTTATGATCAATGGAATGTCTATATGTATCGATGAACTTATCTAACATGCATGACATATACTGTTGTGGAAAGGATGCAAATTTGTGGATGAAATCAATTAGATTGTGAGATGGTAAAGGTGGATTGGTGCTTACCCAAGGATGGAGAGAGGTGAGGTCACTTTGGGATGGGGTATACTTGAGTGGTTGCAATTTTATGATGTAGCCAAGGTGGTGATCATCCATAAGCAGATTTGGCTATTAACAATATACAAAAGGAAAAAACATTAACATCTTATATATTTTTGGCTACCTACATGAACCCATCTATAAAGTTTGGGCCTGATGCTTAATAAATCATTGAATTTGTGACAAAAAATTTCAAAAGATTCACACCCAAAAAATAGGCTGAAATGTCAAATGAAGTGAAAATTTGAATCTCCAAAAAGCATTCTTTTAGGGTTTTTTTGGGGGTCTTTCTTTCCTTTGGACCTACAATCTTTGTGTGGAAAGTATCTAGATGGCAAGTCTAATTTTCCCTACTAGAGGATGATAATTCAGCCAAGGGTCCTAAATGTAGGTAGTACTAAAGTAGCATTTCTTTTTTCATTATCTGCCTTCAACCCAATCCAACCCTTGTTGAAGGCAGACAATGAAAAAACATAAATGAACTTACATGGTTTTACATTTACACATCCGGTGTATAACGCTTACATTTGCATTTACACATGTAGATGATTCCTTATACTCTTACATAAAATGTAAGTCATAACCCATACACAAACACTAGTCTCAATAGACATCCTTACCCAATTTTGGCAAATGTGATTCCCACCAATATGTTCTTGGTCTTCCAATTGTTGGTAGTCTTAACTACCAACAATGGCAATTGCCATATAACAAAAAAAATCATGACCATCATCACCCTCACCATCCTTAAAACCTATGCTACCTTTCCTCTTTCACAAACACCTACAAGGTTGAAAATGTGAACATTACCAATGTACAAGGTTCAATCTACATAGGTTGAGGTTGGAAATACATACTAGAATTCAACAATTTCATGTACATTGTCATATTCGTAATTAGTTTTGCCACTCTTTCATTCTTGATGGCACATGTGACAATGTGCTTTTATTTGAACATCGCCAACTCCATCGTGAAGATGGTGCCCTTGTTGATTGACTTGATTATATCCATCAAATATGTGCCTTTAACCGAATGTCTCTTGACATGGAATTAAATTTTTTTTCTCTTATGGAGATTCTATAAATGGAAGATCCTTGTTGATGAGGTCATCTAACACAATTTCTAACACGATATAAAAGCACCAATGGTGATAGGTCGTCATCATCATTCCTTAACACAAAACATTTTTTGTTTTTCATCTAAACTCTTGCAATTTATTATCTGTGAATTTCATAAACTTTGATGTAATAAGACATTGTTTTGGTTCATTTTTAAACAAGAAAAAAAAGAAGTTCAACCGTGGATTCTAAATGCAACAACATTAATTTTCATGTACATTAAATAATCTTTAAGCTTTTGAAATTTTCCTAGAAAAGAGCTTGGATTCTTCCTCTAGGATCATGTTGAGTTCATGACTCTTTGATATATGGTGGATTGTTCATTAACCTACATGAATTTCCAAAATCATCATCATCATAACTATAAGCTTGATAAAAATGCTAGTAACTAAATTCAATTGAAAAATGTGCAAGGATCAACATTGAGATGGAAGAGTTCATATCAACTTGGTATGCATTGTAGATCAATTATATTAAAAAAAAAGTTGAAGTTATAACTATAAGGCTAAGTAACAAAAGTTGGTTAGTTGTCAACTATTAAATCATGCTAAAAGGACACTAATTTAAATTTTGAAAATTTTCTATTTAATCACTTGATTAGAGTTTGAGGTCTTTTGATGAACATGGTGGTAATAATATTTGTTACAAAAAGGATGGAATACTTTGCAACCGAGACAATAAAAAATAATTACAATAGGTGCAAAAAGAAGTTTGTTTTGTGAAACCTTGATATCTAGTTAAACATTACAAAAGAACTTAGATTTTTCACACTAAAGGTCACAGCTCATGACACATGTGTGAGGTAAGTTTTGTGGTAATTTCATGCATTACAATATAGAAAATTTGGTGTTTATTGTGGCATATATTACATTAAAATTATAATTTGACATTAATTTATGGCACATATCATGCAAATGTAATTTGTGTTATAATTTATATCTCTTGTGGGTGAAAACACATTAAATGTCACAACCTTAACCTTGGTTCGCGACCAAGGCAAAGGTTAGCAAAGTTGCGAGCCAAGAATGAAGTTCGGGAATCACATTTCTTGCTCTTGCGAGTGTACGAAAGTGTGAGGGAATGAACCCTCGCACTCCCAAGTGAGCTCTCACTTTGGGAGTTGGTTCCCAAATTTTCAGAGGGCCATTGCAGTGATCAAAACTCATTGGATTGAAAAGTTCCTTATATCATTGAAAAGTTCTTGAAACGTAAATGTCTCAAATGGGCTCGCATGACTCATTTGGGCACTTAAAACATAAGTTATGGTCAAAAGAAGGGTCAAGAGTCAATTTGTCAATTTGACTCCTGACCACTAAAAGTCAGGAATAGCCTTGATTTCTTTACTTTTAAGTGACGTGCCATATATCATTGAAAATATCTCGACAATGGCTACAACTTTGCTTCAAACCTCACTTCAATTGGAGGTTTCCACACAAAGTTATAGGCCTCCAAAGTTGCGAAAGTCCTAATTTCGAAAATTTCGGGACTTCAACTTGGGAGTCCCGAAACAAAATGACATTGGTTGATGGCCCCATGGCCAGGCATAGAAAATATTATAAGGGGGAAGGTGGTGGTTTCCCCCAAGTCCAAGCCATGGTGAGTCTTGTGGGTCTGTGTTTGTCCGTGGCTCGTTTGTGCACCAAAAGTGTTCCAATTACGCATTAACCAACTTATTGTTTGGTTTGTGCAAGTTTGTGTGAGTAATTGGATTGCTCGTCACTCATCCAAATCCCATCTCGGAACTCCAACACACCCCCCTCTACCCCAAAAGTGCTACGAACCAAAGAGCGTGCCCCTAACTCCTAATCCTTTCGTTAGTTTCACTTTAGACTCACGTTTGAATCTATCAAGGAGCTTGGGAGTGTGTCACTAAGGGTGAGCCACTTTTGCTCAAAAAAAATGATGTATAACAAATATTATAGTATGTAGTAAGTCAAAATCTTGATCTCATTCTTATCCTAAACAGAAGTAAATAACTTTAAAATTTGCACAACAACATTTTTGAATTCAAATTTCATTTTGAATTAGAATTAATTTTGATCCAACAGTTAGATGAGGAGGATTGAATAAAATTAGTGTATACACTGTATATAATTTACAATATTTTAGTGGCCAAAAGGTTTCATGTTTAAGATTCATGAAACATTACCAAACAAAAGAAAATTGAAAAAATAATGCAATGACCATCTATAAAATCTCTTTCTTTTTGATATGGTAGTGGTTTTTTTTCTAAAAAATATATATTATTATGCATTCATTACTAAACAAATGCGAAATGACACATTTTTTGAATGGAATTTCATCCAAAATTTTTTAATTTCTAAATTCTCCTAGATTTAATTGATGTATATCACTATCATACATTGTAAAAAAATTCACCCAAGAATCCCATCCACAACCTAGTTTTGAAATATATATTCAGAATTTCAAACTTTGTGACAAGTTTTTTTTTGTTAAGAGTATATTCCATATGATCAAATTCTTCAATGTTTGTTGAATTTTTCAAAATAATTGATTAGATGAAGTTTAAAACTAATCAAATATACTTAAAACAAACCAAAAAAATCAATATGTGATGTCTATACATTATTAAAAAAATTAATTGCAAAAAGATTATACATGTGACTACAATTTGGGGGGGCTTAGTGTGCTTTCACCCTTGTAATATTTCTTGTTGTAAGATTCCTTGTTAAAGTCCCTTTTTTAATGCCTTTGTGTCTTTGGTTATTGTCTAAAAGCTAACCCGACCTAATTAACTTGAGGATTATAGTCTACCATCTTGTTTTTGCAATGTTACATAATTCAAATATGAATTTGACATGAAGAAGTAGAACAATGGAACAAAACACAAGATGGCACATTTCCAAAATCATCAATGTAACAATAATTTGAACATCTATGTCTCCTCTACCATTGATCTTTGGAAATATGACAAAAGGTTGTGTTACTTTAACGGAAACCAAAATAATAACAAAGAAAATTCAAACTACCAGAGATATTAAAAGTAATTGGAATCCAAATATATGTACCTTCACTTTTCTATCCTTCTCAACAAAAGCTTCAAGTGTTTAGATATATTTTCGTTGATTTTGAAAAGCAACCATACCATGTCCCAAGCTCATGTTTTCTACCGAACTTGAAGAAGATGAAATTTAGTAATATAAATTTATAATGTTGTTTTATGCATAGATAAATGAGATACCCATCATGATAATTCACATGCAAACTTTTAATCTTGCAATAAAGAATCTCTCATAATCACAAGCACAAATTGACTTGGCGAGCATTGACTTCATGTTCCCTTGATACACATAAATACATAGTAAGTTCATGCATTGATCATTTAGTACATCACAAAGCCACATGACATTTATGTCTTATATCCATGGAACTACAAAAAACCTCCATAACAACTTGAAACTAACATTAATCATTTCATTCATCAACTTTGGTCAGTGGTTATACATATGTGCATATTAAATCAACCAAAAATTTGGGCAAACCATTATACTAAATCTATGTTATGAATTTGTATCACATTTTTAGAAGCAACTAAAGAACCAAACATGAAATAGTTAAAAGATACATAGCTAATAGACGTCAATAAGATTTTCATTCAAGGTGCAAAAAGCTTATAATTCAAATATTTTAAGGGACCTAAATTTCTTTTCACTTACACTTATCCCCATGAGAATTTCCATAAATATATTTCAAAGGAAACCATGCACATAATCCACAATCAACAATATTTGTAAAAAAAACTACAAAATATATATTACATTAGTAATGTGAGCACCTCATTACAATATAAATAGAAATGTATGACAAATGTCAACATCTGCAAAAGAAAAACATGATGTAAATTTTAACATTTACAAAAACAATACAATAAATATCAACATCTACAAAAACTTTACATGAAAACTTTGATGGTAGTCTAGGTACAAAGAGTATATGTGTAATGCATTAAGTGCATGCATTGCAATTATGTGGTCCAATTTTCTGATACACTTCATGACATTACGAACTCAAATCAATACATATGTTTGCCAATAATATCATGATGCCATAAAACATATTAGAGAAAACAAACAAATCTCAAAATATTTTAACTTCAATGGACACAATGCCAAAAACATGTTAAATTTTTTTTACACATCATGTTAAAATTTGAGTTGTTAATGTAGCTAAAATGGCTTCAAGACAACCATATCAATTAAATATCAACTAACAAATTATTCTATGTGCAACAAATGTGAATGAAGAATATAAATTTAAATGTTTATCGACATTAGGACAATTTGTGAATGCAATCTACTTTTGTAGGTTGAGTTGATGCAAGCGAAAATCCTTTTAGCCCAAAAAAAATTCCTTCTTTATTAGTTTTTTGTCAAACTTAAAAAACCCAAAACTCTTGTATCACTTAGGGGACATAATAAGGGACATAATGAAAATATGTACATCTAATATTTTGTTTGAAATGCATCAAAACACACCAAGGGTGATACAATTGTTTATATATAAGCATAATCATATCATTATGGGGGAATCTACACAAACAAATTACACAAGGTGAAAATTTCAAAAACATTTGCCCATTATCAAATTGAACATCATGATTACATAAAGGATGGGGGTGTAGCATTGATCTTTTGCCCTTATTTATGAAAGCAACATGTTACTCCCCTAAAAAATAATAATGTAATTCATAGAACTCTTGCATGTATTCTAGTTTTATGAATTCAATCTCCTTCACATCCAACTCCACGCCCAATGTCTGGTACCGATCGAACCTCATGCTTGATGCTCATATTCATCAATCATTTTTCTTTTATTCTCTACATTATTAAAACATATGATTCCCAAGTGAAGCCTTTCTTCGATAGCTAATTTGGGAAATGCTACCACTAGTGGGAAAACACTTGCAAATTCTAAAGAAACATCAAACTCCTTGGGGTTAGGGGAGCCACCAACAACTTTGGTACAACTCAAAGCCAATTCCCATCACATGTTATCAACCTCTAAAACCCTTGTTTGTTCAAATTTGGATTTGGAAGCTTCCAACTCCATGGAAACAAACTATAACAATCAAATCACTTCCCTTATGAACTTCAAGTTCCAATCTCTAGAAACTTTTTGCAAATTAACAATGTGTAAAGTCTTGATGATCTTGGACTTCATTGTTTTACATGTAGACTCATCTTTGTGTTGTGATTCACGTTTCACTTGTGGGGCTTTATGCCCTACCTTGGTTCTTTTTAATGAACTTTCATCTTATTTCCCATGCATTTAAAGTATTTGGAACATTGGTTATTGTTGGTTTCTTTAACAAAAGTTGTTTAGTTGATTGCCTTCCCCAAATTTTTATAACAATACCCATAGCAATTTTTTTAAAAATCAATTTCAAATAAAGCATTTATGCCTTCCCATAACATGAAGGTCAAACCTTTGCCGGCTTTGCCTTAATTTGTGGATCTCAACACTAAGTGTACCAAAACCTTGATCTAGGAAAGGCCTTGTTGAAGGTTTCCACAAGTTTGTTTTTTACCAACATCCCTATTAGCCTTTAATCTATGAAGATTGATGCATACAACACTCAAACCTATTTTCATATAATATGCAAAGTCCTTTTCTAAAGGTGGTTGCTTCATCCTTTCCATGTTAGCCTCAAGTTCACTTAATTTCTCAACCTTGATCTTGCATTTTGAGTCTTTAACTCTCACATCCAAAAAATGTCATCACTTTGATTGGAACCTTTTTCTTCTTCATATTTGTGAATGTTCTTCAACTTCAACTTCATGATAATTGTGTGTTATCAAATGACAAGATGTAAACAAAACAAAAGTTTATGAAAAAACCAAGGACTACAAAACAATTTAACCAAATTCCAAATGCAAAGGGATGGTAGATTGCGGTTACAATTGAAAGGAAGCTCTAACTATATTGTTGACAAGAGCCTTTAACGGGGTCAACACACAAAAAGGAGATCTTGGAATTATTGTCCAACCTAGTAAAAATTGTTGATGTTGTTGATACGTGGACATTAGAATAATTAGGCCAAGTAAGAAACTTGTTTCTAATAACTTCGCAAGATTTTAATTAACATACAAAGCTTAATAATTCAAGTTTTAAGTATAGTTGTTCATTTGAATTAGGATTTTTTTCAATTTAGTAATGAACAATTTTAGATATGCAAGAACCAATGTGTACATTGAATTTGTGAATAAAATTAAGAAAATATGTACTTTTATCACTCATAGATTTCCTTAAAATTGTCTACATCATAATTTGTTTTCACCCATTACAAGGTAACCCACAATTACACATTTATCTTTCACCCTTAAATAAAAAACCAATACATGACACCTCTTATATTTATTAAAGAGTGTAATGGTTTAGGTTAAATGTTCCAGTGATTTGTTGTTTTTCCAAAATTAGTCAAAGTCAACTTGATTAGCACAGTTGACTAATAGGCCGCCTATGATGCTACTTGAGTTAACAACTTAGCCACCCACCTATGTTACCTACCTCCTTAAGCTACCAAGCCACCTTCCTCATATCTATCTACCTTACTTACCCAGTTACCAACCTACCTTGCCACCTAGGTAGATACTTACACTAGGTAGGTGGCATAGGTGGTAAGCATTAACATGTAAGTAAATACATCAAGCATGTGGATATGTAGCTAGTAAGTGGGTAAATTAGATAGGTTGGTAAGTGATTCCATAAACCCACAACCACCCTCCCCACCCAAAAAACAACAAAAACAAAACAAGGATGTTTGAGGTAAGAAGGAATGAATTTTTAGCATTCATCAGCAACTTGTAATTTTTGAAATTTTTGGGCAATTTGACCTTTAGGCTACCTCATGACCATGAAAAAATGACCCTAAGTTGCCTAGGGCTTAAAATAGGGTGAACCATAGGTTGCTTGGGACCTCAAGCAAGAGAATCCTTTCGTATTTCGTCCAAGCCCAAGCAAAGATTTCATGTCCTAGAATCCAAGAACATGAACCTCTTGAACTCAAGTCTCCTCACTCTCTTCAAGTCCAACAACTTGTCTACACAAGGAAGTCCAAGACAATGGAATGAAATGGGGATAGAAATCTTCCACTAATGGGAAATGGAAAGCCACTGAAGAGCAAGAATTCTTTTTTGTGTGGGTGGGCATACATGGAGGTGCTGCCTTTGAGCTCCAAGTTTCTCCAAATGGCTAGTCTACACCATTCTTCTCCTGAAGAACAGAGTTGAATTCATTACAGAAACTACCTTATTCCCGTTCATGCCTCCTGCGTACCCATCCAATCAACTACACAATGTAACATTTCTCCAATGGGCTTGCCTCACCACCATTCTTCTCTCAAAATTTAGTTGAGCTTGTTGGAGGAACTGCCTTTTCCCCTTCATGCCTCTTGTCTACCCACCCAAGCAACTGCACAACATAACAATGATATAGAGAATGAAAATTTCTAAGACCTAAGTGTTTTTGCCAAAGCACTACCTTTGGCTTCCACACTTCCAACAATTGTGGCTCATCAAGAAGTGACAACACTTGCCACACAATTAGATCACTTTGGTGTTGGTTGTCCTTAAACCAATGCTCCAACTTTGCAAGGAGCTAAGGGCTATGACACTATGTAAAACCAAGTTCTGTAGATTTAGCCATGGTTGTAAGAACCCTCAAGCTAGCTGCTTACCTACCAAGCTACAACAAACTGTCAACAATCTCTAGAAGGAACTTGCTAGTGTTTCTCAACGAACCATTCCAAGACGAGAGAAAAGTTGTGACCACAACCAGGCTGGTCTATTGTGGCATTCAAGGATTACCAATATCTTAATGTGGCAATCAAAATAGCATGAAAACTGAGAACAACCTTGTTTCCATATAGAATCAAACATACATAAGTCCACAACAATTATATACACAAAAAAGTTGGGATTAGAGGAGTTGATGTTGTACATGTTCTGTAAAACAACTAGCCAATATTTTACCCAAACCTCTTGTCAAATCAAGCATCCACAATCCAAATCTGATCTCAAGTTTCCATCCTCGCCTCCTTGAAAAAGAAAAAAGTAGGTTGACTGAGAGCCTTATCAAAATTAAGGCAAATAACATTTAGTCTCTCATTTCAATCCCCCCACCCTACATATCTCCAAGTGTTTAGAAAAGCTCAGAGTATTTTGTATCAATCTCTTCACTATACCAAATAGGTCAATATGTCTTCTACATGAAGTTCAGAGATTTTCCCACAA
>Ga0116231_10000030_pt1 | contig 129960 bp, 92 predicted proteins | sample S1TSphgellanicum_2_FD_89695 | JGI IMG/M metagenome (GOLD analysis project Ga0116231, IMG submission 89695) | Host-associated microbial communities from peat moss isolated from Minnesota, USA - S1T2_Fd - Sphagnum magellanicum MG | ecosystem: Host-associated > Plants > Peat moss > Unclassified...
ATTAGAAACTGCACTAAACCCCCTGACACGGATTGGGTTGGAACTTAGGGTTGCTCACCATGGTTCTCAAAAATCAAATACCCAACTGTTCTAAAATATAGCCACATGGCTATCAAAATTTATGCACCATGTACTAATACACAACCATAATTCTCAATTTAAATTTGAAACGGTCAAATAATTGCAGACTATGCATGTGAATGGTTCTTACCAATGTTAGTCTGGTGTATAGGATTGCACTTGGTATCAAGCAATGTTGTGAGGATATCAGGTTTGCAGTGTTAAAACTGGGGGTTCAAGGTTAGGCTCTTGTGATTCAAACCCAAGTTCACACCCTTTTTGTTGGAATGACCATAAGAACCAAAATGTGGAACTAGTGTGTTTTTGTGCTAGATTCAGACTTGAAATTGGAATCATGAAAAACAACCTCTTGAAAAAAGGGGCAAGTTCTTCAAATATGGAAGCTGATTTTTTTTTGGAAACTTGATAAGTAAGCTCAACTTGAGAGTTAAGTATTATCTTTTTAATTAGTTATTGAACTTCATATTTATATTGACCTTGATTTTAATTTGTTATAAAACTTTGTACCTTTACAATTCTAGCATAGGTAGGATAGAACTGCTCATCACCAAACATCTACTTATCGTTAGGCAATTTCCAATGCATTCTTGTTTCTTGACCAAATTGATTGATTTTTGTGTCATTGGACATGCAAAATAAAGGGTTACAAATGTTCTTTGAGCATCTGAAGTAAAGCAGCAACAAAGAAAACACAGGAAAAGGATGAATGATAATTAATTAAAATTTTTTGGGAAAAAATGGTTCTAAGACTCTCTTTAGTTCCAGCCCCATATTTTTCTCATTTTTAATATGTTTCAAGTAATTAAAAACCTGATGGGTGCATCAACAAGGGCTTTACAAAATTTCTTTGTATGCCAGAGGCAAAGATGCAACGGTCAAAGATTTTAAACTTGAAATCTTAATCTGTTTTAATTCACCAATCACTAAACACTGGACCCCCCTTGCACCAAACACCCCCATATTTTCCCCATTCCTTTATCAAATTAGTAATTTATGTGGCATTGGAAGCATTAGGTGGAGGTCTACAAAGGTTCTTGGAGCTTCAGAAGCAGATGATCAATATGTGAGAATTCAACGTTGTTCTTAAAGGGTTTGTTCACTAGCCTATCTATGATGACATAAGCGTGTGCAATGTTGTGAAGTGTTGATCATGGAACCAGATCTCAAGTGATTATCATCAGTAACTTATAGTCCAACATGATTAAAATAGCATTGAATTTGAAATCTATACTTATATGTAGTTATTAGCTCAAAAGAAGATTTTGCGAAGAGGTTGAAGGAACCAAATGGCTAGGTTAAACTAGCACCCATGTTGGTTAGTTTACATTTTTGAGTGAGGCCTTTTAGTAGTGTTGTGACTGGACAAGAAGTCACTTGGATTTCTACAGTGTAAACACTAGTTCGTTTTAGGGTTTAGGCTTTTGTTTTTAGTTGTCATCAACTTTCTTCGTGTAGGTGGCGGAGTTTATATCATTACTGTTTGTTAGTGGTTGTGAGTAGGAAACTTTGTTGTTTGTGTGTTATGTGAAACAAGTTGGTAGCAAACGATGGATGGCCAAGGGCATTTCAAGCATGGAAGGGAGAGAAGAAAAAGACGTTGTTGGACGAAGATAAGAAGAGGCGTTCGAAGGGAAGGAGGATAGGTATGTGGTTTTTGGATTGCATCTGTTGTAGATCACATAGAATCAAAAGCTTGCAGAAGTGTGTAGTTACTGTTTGATTTCCGCTATGCCAATAGCTACATCATGGCAAGCGTTATGTTCTTGTTAGTGTTAGGTTTTAGAAGGGACTAATGTGGAGGGATGATGATGCACAAGGGGGTCCAAGCTATAGAATCAGGAGCATGTAAAGGGATGCATTTGTATGGGACTTTGGTTGAAGCGTTCCTGAAATAGCACATTTGTGATGAGTTAAGCCAGAAACCTTAGCGAGTACCCTTGGGTTGGGTAGAACGTGGGTATAAAAGGGGAAGGATTACAAAAATATCCATAAAACCATTTTCTGATTAAAATTTTGTTTTCCCCAAGTTATTGCAAACCAACTTGGCATCTATTGCTCATCCTTAGTTTGGAACCAGAAGTCATCTTGTTTGTGGAACCAAGACAAGTTTCTTTCTGCATTATGTCACAGGGTAAAAAGATGAATTAACAACTCATAATGGACCAAATGAACACAAAGGGCGCTGACCTCAAGCTAGATCCCACTAATTAATGTACTCACAATACCAGGAACTGTTCCTAGCAATAGTTAGACAGATACTACATAAAGATCCAGAAGGGACTAATAGGTATGTGGTGCTTAGAGTTTCATTTGGGTATAAAGATTTATGTTATGTTGGAACAGTAGCACCAATGTGTTGTAACAGTGCCTAAATGGCAAGATATAAATTGTAAAAGTCAAAGGTACAGAATTTGGATTTGTGATGAAGAGATGTTTTTCATACCCTTTTCTTTTAGTATCACAGCATGGTCAGATCTAATGACATAAGTCAAACTTATGTATGGTTGGATATGACGATAATCATGATAGTATGTCATCATCTAGTGCAGATGAGGTTGCCGTAGATGAAGTTACATAGGAAATTTGGGAACAATAGATAGTCATCATATTTGATTATCCAAGGAAGTAGGATGGACCCTAGAGCTACAAAGGTAATATCACTACACTTCATACCTTGCGTAGAGTTTCATCTTCAGTTCCTGAAAGGTAACATAGTGTACCTAGAATAGGAAACATTTGGGTTCCCAAGCTTTCTGCTTCACCTAACCACTTTATCATATCATACATCCATGGTGTGGAAAACTTGTTTCAGAATGGATATCACCTTCTTAGGGTGGAGCAATATGGATCAGAATCTCGCATCATAAGTTGGGGGATATGGCGAAATCCGGATGAAAGGTGGCAGTTCCAACAAGCATCCACAGATGAGCAAAGTTTTTCCACTCTACCATGTGATGTTGTGCCTTTAAGTCCAATAGGAAAGGGAGATCAGTCTGAGTTTTTGAATTAAATCACAAATGACACATGGCTACTTCTTGAAAGGAACTTTGTCGCACTTAGCATTTCAGGTTTGATGGAGTCACAGTTAGACTCAACAATCAATGGATATCTTGAGGGTTTATATATTTGAAAATGAATTATTTTGATGCTTTTGTAGCAGAAATAAGGTGGTTACCAATGGTGTTATTTCCTATTTTAGAATAATGGTGTACTTCAAGGACAAGGCATCATCTCTTAAAAAGGAGTGGTGCATCATACACCTAGTGAGTGTCATCCCCATCCCAATGGAGTTGGGTCTTTTAATTCAATAAGAACAGATAAGGGTGAGGATTATGTCTATCTGAAGATGTTCTAAAGACATTTGTACAGCAAAAGATGTTACAATCTTTGATTAAAGTTGCACATTGCAAAATAACTAGCCCGCAAAAGATGGATGAATTGTTTTGGGGGTGAGACCATGAAGATGTCAATGATTGGGTAGAAAAGCTCACCATGTTATAATTTGGATTTCAACATCTATGAAGGAAATGGGTAATAAGTTTCACTACAATTTTTGCGTAGGCATGCAAGCAAATCCATACAAGTACATGGGTATGAATCTTGGATGTGGAACAATCTTTCAACATGAGGCTTGACAATAGGCAAAAAGTCGCCAAATAGCACAAGGCTACCAATTAGTAAAGTTTATTGCCTTCACATGAATGAATTAGAAGAGCTCCAAAGGAGCTTGGTGACCAAGAGCACTAGAGAATCACCACCAATAGGATTAAATGAACACATATAGCACCAAGGAAGCAACACCAAGAAGATCAATTGGACATGAAGAACGTAAAAAAAAACCCCATCAAGAGGACTAATTATACACAAGGAGAGGATTGATGTAGTTCAGAAAGCTTATAGGAGGTGACAACTAGGGGGAACACTAGTACTCAAGTGTGAGATCTAAATGCAGATAAACTCTTCAAGATTGCGAAACTGAATTTGAAACGTAAGGCTAAGGAATGGTTTAAGATGTTGCAGCCAGCACCAGCCAATTGGGCTAAGTTGAGGACTCTAATAGTACAAAAGTACAGAGACGTTGATGTTGATGACATCAAGATGAAGTTTGATGCCATCAAACAAGAACCCAAAGAGAGAATTCAAAAATACTTTGAATGTATTGACAAATTGTTTCAAAGGGGTAGGATACAAGATGATGAGCAAAGAAGAAGATTTATAGCTAGATTTAGGCCAAAAATTTGGAAATTGTGTGTGGTGAGGACGTTTACAAATATTGAAAAGTTAGTGGGTGCTACAACAAAACTAGAGAGAGTGTTGGGTAAGCTTGGAGAAACTCCATATGAACCTCTGAAAGAGGAACAAGAAGAAGGGGCCTCAGAAACCATGATGGAGGAACATGTCATTGTGTTAAACAACACATTTATCAATTTCTTCAAAGGAACTATGCACAATCCAGAGGCATCATCTTCTTCCACTATGTTTGGAGGGTGCCAAATCTACAAAGGAGGAGACCTTTGGCCACCACCCGTCCGAGATTAAATGAGCCACGGCCAAATTGCGCTAAATGTGGTAGTCTCATAGGACAGAAAATTGTGGAATAAAATGTTACTTTTGTTCAGGTTTAGGTCATTATGAAAACATGTGTTGGAAGAAACCCAAGGATGGGAAGTCCCACTCTAGAACAACAAAACTTTTGGAGGTATTGCTGAATGATGAAAAGGCGACCATACAACAGTTCAACAAGCTTTGCGAGAATGCGAATTTTTTTTCTTACATTCGAGTGCCTAAGAGGAGGATACCTATTGATGTAACACCAGGAGGGGTTGTACCGACCCCTAAAGCTGCAGGAGATGGGACAGGTGCAAGTCAAGACACTTCAATTAGATCCAAGATTCTTTCCCACTTCATAAAAAGAAAGATTTCATTTTCACCTATGGAAATAATCCTTATGATTCCAAGGGAACTTGAACACCTTGAAAGTATGGTAAGGTTGGCTAGATGAAAGAAGGATTCAAAGGCAACTAATAATCAAGTGTCTATGGTTTTCGCAGTTTCAACACTTAGGAAGATCTGCATCAATAAAACACATCGGAGCAAAACCTTGCATTTGCTTGTAGAAATAAACAACTATGTTATTGAGGGACTAATGGATACTAGAGCATCTATGTATGTTATGGCTACTATTGCAGTCAAAGAATTGGGCATAATGCATATGGTTACCAAATCTAAAACTTATAAAATTGCATCAGGAGTCGTTACATAGGCATTGGGTATAATTGATGAAATACATGTCAAGGTTGGAGGAGTGCAATGCACTATGACCTTCATGGTAGTTGATACAAACAATTATGACATATTACTTGGCTTGGATTTTTTGATAAAGATTGGTGCAATCATGGATGTGGAATGAAGCCTAATCCAAGTAAGGCATGGTCCAAGGGCCAATGTGGAGGTGTTGCCATTGACTATGGTAAATCTATTATAGAGAATGAACTCATGAACTCCGATTCGGGATGTTATGATTATTTTGGAAAACACACACATCAGTGATGATTCTGACATTACTGATTAGATCCCAGATAAGTTTAATCCTATCATGCCCAAAGGTGTAGATGCATTTGTTTAGATTCAAATACTAATACTAATGATAGTGAGCATTGTGATGGAAAAATTTGTCAATTTGAACAAATTGATGATGAGAACGAATTATGGGATATTGATATTGGAAAACTTGGTGATGTCAAAAGGATTGCAACAGATTTTATAATTGATACTATAGGAATAAGTTGATGGGTTCATGGAGGAAGAAATAATAGATGTAGATGACTATGCAGATTGGTTCAAATGGGTGTCTAATGCAAAGATAAGGAAGCAGGCCATGTTTGAATCCACACACTATGTAGAAAATTCAAGTGCTACTACAAGTTCAACAAGAAGGGGGTGGTTTGAACAACAACTCCACTAAGCAAATGGCATCATCTTACAATGATGAAATCAGCACCAGATGGAGGGAGATTTGCCAACGAATCCGAGTGGACCCTAACTTGGATAAAGAGAAGCAATAACAACTTTGGAAGGTACTAGAGTGTTACCAAGATGTTTTTGATTGGAACAAGGGTGAACTGGGCTGTTGCACCATCGGAGAACATTTTGTGGATATGCAAGGTTTTCCACCTTGCGAAGTATCTCTTAGACGATTATCCTATTGGGAAGAAGTGGAAGTAAAAAGACAAATTAATGTACTAGTGGATTTGGGCAAGATGAAGCCCAACAACTTTGAGTATGCATGTCGTGTCACTCTGCTAGTAAAAAAGGATGGGAGTAGGTTTTTTGTGGAGACCATTGACCACTCAACACATAAACCCATCGGGATTCATTTCCAATGCCACTTGTGGATGATGTGATTAGCCAACTAGGCAAATCATCTTGGTTTACTACACTAGATTTGTAGTATGGCTTCTAACAAATTTGGATGGCTCCTAAGGATATGAAAAAGATAGCACTAATCACTAAAATTGGGTTGTATGACTAGATGGTCATGCCATTCAGTCTTAAGAATGCAACCAACACTTAACTAATACAATGTCAAAAGTCTTTAAAGATTTGGGAGACAAATTCCTGAAGGTATTTGTTGATGATCTCAATATACACAATGAAAGTTGGGAGGAACATCTTCAACATTTGGAGGCTATGTTTTTCAAGTTCAAGGAAGTTAACCTGAAATTGAACCCGAAGAAATGTTGTTTTGTTGCAAAAATTATTACCTTTTTGGGCCATGTGGTTAATAAGGAAGGCACCAGACTAAATCAGAGCAAAATTGAGGCAATTCTGCATTTTCTAGAGCCAAAAACGGTCACAAACATTAGGTCTTTCTTGGGCCTAACTGGGTATTATTAGAATTATGTTTGAAATTATTCACGATTGGCTACTTCGTTGTTTGAGTTGACAAAAAGGGACATTGACTTTGTGTGGAATGTGGGCTATCAACAAGCATTTCAGGTGCTAAAAGAAGCACCGGTTGATGCACATGTACTTATATGACCTGATTTCAGGAAACCATTTTGTCTTGATGTGGACTGGTCACCAAAAGGTGTTGGAGCCATATTGTCACAGAAGGAAGGTAAGCTTGAAAAGGTGGTAGCCTATGTTAGCAAGAGTTTAACAAAGGCACAAATAAAGTTTCACCCCATGAAGGGGGAATCCTACGTGCTGATATGGGGCATCATGCATTTCAGGCAGTACCTGCATAGGAACCATTTCATTTTACGAACAGATCACAAACCACTTGAATGGTTAGTAATAGTATCATATGCACATGGCAAGAGAGGTAGGTGGATTGATATGTTGCAGGACTTCAGTTTCAAAATATTGGACAAGCCAGGCCTCAAACATACGAATGTTGATGCATTGAGTAGAAATCTAGTGGGACCAACCATGAATGATGATGACTTCAATGAAAAAATCCAAGACATTGGAGGTACACAAACTGAACACCTAAGGCTTAAGATGATATTCTCTCTGTTCAAACTGGCAAAAGTTCAGAATGGTTCGATTTTAGGAGACAAGAAAAAAAGCTTTTTCAACATCATGAATGTTGTTTTGGCATCAATCACTTACATTGTGCCAGAAGTCATCAGCTCTATATGCTTGATGTTGTACCAGAGGACAATCAATAAAACAAGTTGGCTCCACATGTTGAAGAGAATGATGCAGCAGATGAAAAAGGAGGTGAGAGTCTTAAGGATAATGATGTGAGACATGAACTGAAGAAAAGGAAACCTCAATATTATGACAAACAGTAGAAATTGGAACTGGTATTAGCAGCCCAAAAACTACTTGAATTTGGTATGCATAACTTAAAATCTACAAACTTTGATGAAGAGGAGAAATGTTGGACAAACACAAGGGACAATGACATCTAGAAGGACGTAATGTGCATGAAATTATTACATGAAGGGACATTACCAAACACTGTTGATCCTGAGGAATGCAAGAGAGCAAGGAAGAGGACATTGAATTATCACTAGTAGGATCAAAGACTTTACTTGAAAGGGTTGTTTGTGCCAAGGCAAGAAGACCGAATGGGACTCATAATCCAAATGCATGAAAACTTGGGGCATTTTGGAGAAGAAAGGACATTAATTGAAGTTTGCAGGAGGTACTTATGGCATAATAAGACAGTAGATGTAAAAATGGTTATAAAGTTGTGCCAGATGGTGAGGAAGGTGGGTAGTATCCGCTCTGAAGATGAGGAGTTGAAGAGTTTACTAGTTTGTGAACTATTTTATAAGATTGCCATGGACACTTTAAGACCATTACCTAAAATCAAGTCAGGAAACAAATACATTCTAGTGGCCATCGACCATTATTCAAAATGGTGCGAAGCAAAAACAATCATTGATCATGGTGTTAAGACTACAGCCAAATTTCTGGAAGATGATATAATATGTAGATATGGAGTTCCCAAGTTTGTACTGATTGATAATGGAGGAGAATGGGCAACATAATTTGATGTCATGTGCAAGGACTATGGGATTCACCATCAACATACAACACCTCAATGGCCACAATGCAATGGGATGGCTAAACGTTTGATCAAAACTATTAAGCATGACATTACGATGTTATTTGCAACACCCGAAAATGCAAACTGTTGGGATGAACAACTAGCGAAGGTTATGTTTGGATATAAATGCAAGATTCAGACCAGCATTAAGTTTTCCCCTTTTATGATATTGATTAGGTGCACACCACGCCTTAGGGGTGACAACTACCTACATTCCCTGACTATTGTGGTTGATGACACTCCTGATGCAGAAACTACTATAAATTTTTTTTACAAAAGATGAAGTTGATAACAAACATCCATGAGAATGTTCTACTCAATGTAAAACAGGCACAACCAAGGCAAAAGAAGACCTATGCTACCAGAAGAAGGAAGCAAACCTTTGAAGGGTTAATTGTTGGACAGACAATGGTTAAGATGAAAAAACCAGGAAAGAAAAAGGCTTTAACTTCTAGTTGGGAAGGTCCATACCAATTTGTTGCACATGCAGATGGAATTGGAAATCTTGATTTTAAAGAAGGTAGCAAAATATGCATCATTAAAGATGCTAATGGAAATCAGTGGGAAAGATCCCGCAAGGATCTATAAATCTATCATGTTCTATAAGATTAAAGAAGTTAAAGGATTCAACTTTTTAAGGAAGGAAGGGGTTACATATGTGGCCGGACAATAGGTGACTTGGATTTTTATAGTGTGAACATTAGTTTGTTTTAGGGTTTAGGTTTTTGTTTTGAGCCATTGTCAACTTTCTTTGTGTAGGCGACAGAGTTTATATCGTTACCATTTGTCAGTGGTTGAGTAGGAAACTTTGTTGTTTGTGTGTTATGTGAAACAAGTTGGTAGTAAACGATGGATGGCCAAGGGCGCTTCAAACATGGAAGGGAAAGAAGAAAAAGATGTTGTTGGATGAAGATAAGAAGAGGCATTCAAAGGCGAAAGAGGACATGTCTATGGTTTTTGGATTGCATTTGTTGTAGATCATATAGAATCAAAAACTTGCAGAAGTGTGTAGTTACTGTTTGATTTCCACTTCGCCAATAGTTACATCATGGCAGGTGTTGTGTTCTTGTTAATGTTAGGTTCTATAAGGGATTGATGTGGAGGGATGATGATGCACAAAAGGGGTCTAAGCTGTAGAATCAGGAGCATGTAAAGGGATGCATTTGTATGGGACTTTGGTGGAAGCATTCCTAAAGTAACACATCTATGATGAGTTAAAGCCAAAAACCTTAATGGGTATCCTTGGGTTGGGCAGAATGTGGGTACAGAAAGGGAAAGAATACAGAAATATCCATTAACCCATTTTCTGATCAAAATTTTGTTTTTCCCAAATTGTTGCAAGCCAACTTGGCATCTGTTGCTCATCCTTAGTTCGAAACCAGAAGTCATCTTGTTTATGGAACTAAGACAAGTATCTTTCTACATTATGTCATAGGGTAAAGGGACGAATTAGCAGCTCATAACGAACCAAATGAACACAGAGGGCACTAACCTCAAGCTAGATCACACTAACTAATGTACTCACAACACCAGGAAGTGTTATTAGCAGTAGTTAAACGGATATTACATAGAGATCCAAAAGGGACTGACATGTATGTGGTGCCTGGAATCTCATTCGGGTATAAAGATTTATGCTCTATTGGAGCAATAGCACCAATGTGTTGTAATAGTGCCTAAATGGCAAGATATAAGTTGTAGAAGTTAGAGGTACAGAGTTTGGATTTGTGATGAAGAGATGTTCTTCATACCCCTTTCTTTTAGGTTATAGTGCCTCATCATCATCATCATCATCATCATCATCATCTTAGCGAGTATATTAAGCCCAATAAATGTTAACATTTGAATGCACAGACCTTGATTTACTATAGGCATGGGATATTTGTAATAGTATAGTCATTTAAAAATAGCTGAAATTATGGATTCTTAAATTCTTTCCATGGTAGTCGGGTGTCGATTCACCCAAGGCATCATGAAATACCAAGCTTTTGAAGGGTCGCCTCACTTCTTCATTGGGAGGTCCACAAAAGGTGTTGTGGACTATGTAGAATGTACACTTAAAAAAACACTGATTTGTTTTTCCCTTTGTTATTTGACAACCTTTGCCAATTAGAATAGGTATTTCAAAGGTTGGAAGATTTTTGGAAGATTTCATTCCATTTTTTCTTTCTAGCATTTCAATATATTTCAAAGAAAATATATTTTAAGGAATTTGTTTTTTGTAACCCAAGTGGCGATCATCCATAGGAACATGCAAAAAAAATGGTGATCATCCTTTGAAACATTTAGCCAAATCTAGCTGTAAACCAAATGTGAAGTGCACAATTTTTTTAAACCTTATATATATAGACACTAAAAATTTAATATAATAATTTGGTGAATTTTTATTTATTTTTGTTGGGTCGCTTCTAATGATTGAAACCCTCCAAAATCACTTCATTTTCAGTTTTTTTGATTTAAAAATTTGAAGTTCTCTAGTAAGAAAATACCATCACTTGGGCTACCACCCTCATGCCTAGGCACTTCAAAACATGGAAGGGCCTCTAGGGCTATGTTTTTTTAAAATATGTAAAGCACCATTTTTTTTTTCCCTTTGTTATTTGACAAGTATCATTGTTGTCAAGTAGCATATTTTGAGAGCTCTTTTACAATTTGGAAGATTTCCTCCACTATGTAAATTATCCTCTTAACCTTTTTTCCTTTTCAACATTTTTGTATATTTCAAAAGATTTTTTTTATCATTTAGGATCATTGTCACATGTAAACATGTCATGCAACTTGTTAGAAAAAAAAAAGCATGAAAATGAGAGAAAAATGGTTGATAGAGGTGAACACTATGTTGGCCTTGGATTGTGAGTTTATCTAATCAACAAGCATGGCCATGTCCAAGAATTGTTTTATCTCCATGAACCATGGTAGACATTTCTACTAGTACCATGGGCACTTTGAGGGGGATTTGATGGAATTTTCCTGTAACCGACCTGCTCAAGCCATGTTATGGGACATAACCGATGAGCCATAAGACATCACGAATAGAACCACAGAGTGGATGAGTGGGATTTCATGTGCTCATAACCTGTGAATATGCCAACGGCCTGATTTGAGTTGTAGTTGCTATCGTTGTAATCAAGTTGTAACCATCTGGCTAACCTAATACTTGGTGGATACAAATTATAACCCACCAGCTCTAAACAAATGCAATGACACCACATCACTGAAAACCCCCTGCGAACCAGTTATGTTCTCCTCCAGTACCTTTCTCCCTTGCATCATTTCCTTTTATTTTGATCTATCTAATTATGGTTATTCCTCAAGTGCCATGTCCAAGCTGCTTCGCTTGCCACCACTTGCCACATGTTTACACTTGTTGTAGTCCCTCGGGAACATTAGAGGGGTCATAGATGAGATAACTTTTTACAATGAAAGGGATTAGCTTTCTCCCTTTTTTTCTAGTTCCTACGGGTTGTACATCTTTTGGCCTTTCTTTGGCCTTCCTTTTTTGTCTCCCTTGTGATGGTTTTGGCCATCAATCTTTTATTGGATTTTTGTGATCTATTCAGTTGTAACCAAGTTTGATAATCACTATTGGCGAAGGAATGTTGGGTAGCACAATGGGAGGGTCAAATAACATTGAACAATTTGTTGGGAAGTTTGGGCAACACAAGGATCATTGGGCAAAACATTGAAAGTGGCAAGGTTTGACCCAAAGAAGAAGTTGTAACACCCCTTGCATGTTGGAGTGGAAGCCAAAATATTAAGGCAAATACAAAAATGTTGGTGCCTCTAATAATGTCCAACTTAAAAACATCAAGCAAAATGCCAAGAACATTGAGGCCCAAGAAAAAACACCAGCACATTGAACATATTCTTGGAATGACAATGGGCAACATGCCAACACATTGGTGACAATGCCAAGATCATATTGAGAATGTTGAACTATGAGGTAAGTTTGAGTCATAAGAAAAAAATATATTAAACAAACATTTTAAAATAAACTTCCTACAATGAGGGGATGATCCATGACATCCCCACCTATGAGGCACATTCCTCATGACAACCTTTCAAATTTAGAAGTCCATAGAATACATTACTATGTGAGTTATGGGACATGGGCCTTATAACTTGTGATTTCAAACCTTGATTGCAAAAGGAATTTACCTTGAAAAATAATTATGTAATAGTTAAATAAAAATGTATTTTTCGACTCTATATATGAAATGAAATGGCGATTTAAACTTGCATATTTCTTTCCCTCAGCCAATTTTTTAATCTCCTTATGAAATGATTTACATTGTTGACTTTTCAACTTGGTGTGTTTTCTAAGAACTCTAGACTCAATATGGCTAAAGAACCATGAAGCTTCAACTTCTTTTGTTCAGAATTTTTAGAAGTTCAAGAATCAATGTTTTTAAAATAAAAAAATCAAAATTTCACCATTAATGACAAAAGAAATGGGTTTGTGATTTCTACAAACCAATGTTTTGGGGGAAAATACCCCAAATTCATCACATTTCAAGGAAAGATGGGTTGCAATCCCATTTACATATTATTGGTTTTGCAAATTGCCAATACATAATGGGATTTGAAAAAAAAACTATTTTTCTTTCTTACATGTAGTCAAATTTGGTTAAGTCCTTTTAAGGAGGATTGTTCATCAAAGTCCTATAAAGCTTTATTAAAAAACACCATAGATTAAGAAAATGCACAAAGGAGTAAAATTAAGGAAAAAAAAGAAATGACAGGATGTTAAGTTGGTTCAAAATAGGTATGAAAATCTCTCCATTTCCATAACTGACTACTTATAGTAGGTCGGCCATATTTATATGTCAAAAATTGATGGCTTGCAATAAATCAGCTGTGGTGATGGGAGTTGTGTCTTGAAGGGGTGGAAATTGAAAAGTAGCTAAACCTACAGTTATTACTCGATTTAAGATGGAGGACGCTTGCATCTTTTGTAATGTGATTGAAATTTTTTTATGAAGAAAAGTGACCAAGGTAGAAAGATGAAGGCCCTCTGGCCTTTTCAAGTTCCAAATGGCATTGGCATAATCGTGTAAAAACACATTGGCATGTTTGTGTAAGCAACCAAATAACTCAATTGCTAAGGGGAGGAATTGATTAGTGGGGTGTCAATTGCAAAAACTCCTTTCTTTAGCTTGAGCTACATCGGAAGCGTCAAATCCTTGAATTGCGCAAGATCAAAAAAGTAAATCCGCTTGGATTGGGTTGGCAATGACAACTTCAATTAGGGTGTGAATGCCATTTTTGGTAAGCATAATGTCAACTCATTAATAAAAGAAGTTGAATGCGATTGAAAGAAGTGCATGTAATTATTCTCATCCCATGTGGAAACCAACATTTTGCACAATGGCAACAAAGGTGTCGCGAATTACATCATGGGTTCTACTGCATTCGTTGCCATGAACGTAACGTAAGAGGTGGATACCCATAAGGTCAATGGGGTGTGTGCACACACATCAAGGGATGCTTACAATTGAATGATGGGGTAGTCCAAGTCACATACAAAGTGTTGTGGAAAAAATTGGGGAAGATAATTGAAAGGCTGAAAATATTAATCAAATTATAAGCCAAATGTTCGCCCCTGGGACAAAACATGATAAAATTCAGGCATGATGGGCTTCAGATATCTTGTCAAAGAACATGTTAGAAAGGGTATGTTGGTGCATACATTCTAAGATGGAATCTTGAAGTTGAACCATTTATTGTTCGATGAGTTGTTCAAATGGAGGAAAACATGCATGAGTTAGGGGTGATAGAAGATCACATGCTGCCTTGAGGTGTTGCTGGAAAAGAAATGTGTTGTTGTTGACTTGTGCTAAGGCTTCAAGAAGGAAAGGACATTGATCAACCATAAACCTAACAACTATGACTAAAACAACAAGGGCCCAACTCCCTAAATAGGCTACTAGGGTGATGGTCGATATCAATATGAACCTGATGCCATAGAAAGTTATTAGAAAGGAGGTTTATTTACGAATTAGAGGTCTTTCTAGGATAGCAAAAGATCCTGGACCTAAAAGGCATTTAAACACTTAAAGGAGGGAATAATTAAAGGAAATAAGGGATTCTGTGAAGGTGGAAAATGGAGGTGTGCATCGTAAAATATATGATGGGTGTCACATGAAACAATGAGTTAGAATTCCAAAGGCCACCTAAACATCACCCATTCTAAAGAAAAGGTTCACATATCAAGCATCCTTTAACAAGGCATCTTTGATGAAAGATGATGCGAAAGTTAAGGTGCCCAATGAAACCCCTAAGATTCTAATTCTTTCAGATGCGAGTGGTAAACTAAGATGGGTTGTTAAAGTTTAGTGGCAGGCCAAGGGGTGACCATGTTACACATTTTTTGTCGCAACCCTAGCTTTGGGCTCACGACCAAGGCAAAAGGGTTGCAAGGTTGCGGGCCAAGAGGGAGCCCGAGAGTCAAGGCAAAGAGACTACAAGGGTGCGAGCCAAGAAGAAGCCCGGGAATCACATCACATACTCCGGGGAGTGTAAAGGAGTGTAAAAAAGTGTGAGGGAGTGAACCCTCACACTTCCAAGGCAACTCCCACTCTAGGAGATGGAATCCCAGTGGACTCCCAAAACTTCAAAAAATAATTTCAAGGGTCAAAATTCAATGGCTTGTGGCGTTCTTTATATCATTAAAAATCTCTTGGAACATAGATGTCTAAAATGGGCTTACATTGTTCATTTGTACATCTGAAACACAAGTTATGGCCAAAAGAAGGGCCGGGAGTCAAATTGCCAGTTTGACTCCCGACCAGAAAAAGTCAGGAATCGACCCGATTTACTTGGCTGCAAAGGGCGTGTGACATATCGTTGAAAAGCTCTCGACGAAAGCTACAACTTTTCTTTAGAATGCATCTCAATCTGAGGTCTACTCGCAAAGTTATGGGGCTCCAAAGTTGCGGGAGTCCCAACCGGCGCGATTTTGGGACTCCCATTCGGGAGTCCCGGGAGAGAAAAGCCATTTGGATGTACGCTCCGTGGCCAGCCATAGAGTATACTATAAGGGGGAAGGTGGTGGCTTCCCCCAAGTCCAGGCCATGGTGAGTCTAGTGTGTCCGTGTTGCCCGTGGCTCGTCCTAGCACCAAAGGTGTTCCAACTATGCACTAACCACTTTGTGTGGGTTGTGTGTAGGCCCGTGTGAGTGAGTGAAGCTTGTCAACTCTTCCTAATCCCATCCCGAAACTTCAACACGCCCCTCTACCCCTCAAAATGTTGTGAGCTAGGAGTGTGCCTCGACTCCTCCTTCTTCCGTTGTCTTCTACTTGGACTCACATTTGAGTCCTTCAAGGAGTTGGGAGTGCGTCATTTAAAAAGTTGGATATAAAGACTTATCGCAAAAAATTCGGTCTAGAAATGCTCATATGCAGATGATACAATTGAAAGGAGATGTATGATGCGAATATCATCTACAATGGATGGAAATAGACAAGAAAGGAAAAGATTAGTTATAAAATGTAAAGCCCTAAAATGGGCTAAAGCGAATAGTGCCACCCCCAAAGGATCATCTTGACGAGTCCCCGTGGTAGATGGGATGATTGTGACATCACCTTCACAATTACGATGATAATAAAATAGAGGAGACTCAAATGCATAAAATGCACGAACAAAGGGGATGAGTTGTATGATGTCCCCATCTATTGCATGAAGTTCTTGAAATATGACCCCTCTTAACATTGAATTGAAGGCATTTGCCACGTCCAATTGAATAACAACCCAATTGAGGTGAAGGTCTAGGGTGCACCTAATGCCGTGGATTATTACTTCACAAAAACCTTTAGTTGCAACTCCAAATTGGTGTGGGGAAAGATGTGTTACAAAAGTTTCATGGAATTAAAGGCATAAACGCAGCTTGTGAATCAATATAATGTTTCCCTCATTGCAATGGGATGAACTCCACCTAAAAGTTTGGTCATGGCTAAAAGGCGAACTGCTCTAAGGACACATGCAATTTGGGGTGGAATGTGACCCTATGTAATATGATAACAAAGTTGGAACAATTTAAGGAATCCACTCGCTGAATCTTCAAGGTGAAAATAATCCCAAAGGTGTTCAAAAACCATCCCAAAAGGACCACTTGTCGATAAATGTAACATGTGTCGGAATGCCATCTTGAAGGAATTAGAAAAATACTTGAAGTCCCGATTTGGCTAGTAGTCTTTAAGGAAAAGTAGAAAGTAGCCATCTGATTTAAGGTGTAATGTGATGAGAACTGAAATGGTGTCAGAGGATGTGGGCGTGGGAGAAAATGGTGCCAAAACATGAACTACTCAAGAGTATTCCCCTACATGCCTAAAGGATAAATTGCAAAGCAAACATTTGTGAATTAAAGGATCATGTTAGGGAGAAGGGATTGAGCTCAAACCGGTCAATAAAGCTTGGGCTTGCAAAAAAAACTCTTCATGCAAGTTTTCCTAGCACTTAAGTTAAATTTACGTTTTTTTATGCCTTGTCACCCCACCATGAAGGGGCAAAACAAGACACCATTAGGGTAGTAAGAGGAACAAGTGCCAAATTGTCACATTGTGCGAGTCTTGCGTTAACTTATCCAATGGAAAACGAAATGCCACTTGTACATCATGCCATAGAACGATGGGGATGCAATTATATAATCAAGGATGACAAAGGATTAAATGAGAGGACCTAAAGACATCCAATGTTGAAACCCATGTCCAAGTTGATGTAGGCGGGGTGGGAATAAGGGAAGGTATTGAGTCAGGATGATCACAAGGGTTTGGATTGGATGAATTAAATGTCTAATAGGAACGTTGATGATGAGCTAACCCTCAATTGGTAAATCGGCGCCCATAGGTTGGGCACAAGACTTTAGGTGGAAATTGAGGGCTTGTTGAAGAAATGGGGGTAGGTTGGGGGGGTATGATCATGGCCAACTATAAGAACCAATAGAGAAGGAGGGGGAAAATGTCCTAATTGTGCATGATCAAAGAGGTTTGGGAAAATGTAAGGTTGGGACCCCACATTCACATGAAATATTAAAGGCTAATAGAAAAAACTAGTAGGTGGTGTATGATTTGTTAAAATTGGAAGGGTAACTAATGGGTGGTTTATGATTTGCATGGGGGGTGAGGTGGATGATTGGTTGGTGGTGGCGCATGATGAAGCAAATGGGGGATGGGAACTACAAAATTCGATGAGATGTGATGAGTTGGGGGACATGGGACGTTTGGTGCCCATGAGGTAAGAGGTCTACTATGAACACGGGTCCCACTTTTTAAAGATTACATATCATTATAAAGCAATCCTAAATCTACAAAATTAATCACACAATATTAAACAAAACAAAAGGAAAAAGGTAAAAAACTTTTTAAGGAATCCATTGATAGGGCATTATGTTGAGGCCAAACCCTAATTTCGTTATGGGCCTAGGTGTCACAATCACTAACCTATGATTCAATAAGACTAAAACAATCTAATACCAAAATATTAGAATGGGACCTATTTGCGCAATTGCAGATAGGTCCCACGTTTTAAAGATTGCCTATTTCAACATAGTGATTTTAAACCTATAAAGCCAACCGCATAAGACTATACATATCAAATGGAAAAAAATAATGAATTGTCACAAACAAACAAGTTTTATTTCAAAAGATAATTGAACTTTAATTTTGCCATAACCTTCAACATCATCCTTATTTTACTAGGTTTAACACAACTTATAGACTTTTTTAGAAAACTATTATGCCAGAATTAAAGGTCTAAAAACTTTTAATCTTTTGTTCTTTGGACTACCCAATTAATGTAACACCTAACTTCAATAATAGAAAAACACCCTAGACTGAATCTTTTGCTAAAAAAGAAACATCCTATAAAACATATTATTGGTGAATGACAAGCCATTAAATATTGACACATTCACACTTACAACACATTTTTATTTATTTATTTATTTATATTTTTTCTTCTTCCTTTGCTAGTTTTCCAGGATTGTGACAAAAACAAAAAAAACCAAGATTGTGGCGAACTCTCTCTCTTTGTAATAAAACTCTCTATTGTGCTTAATTTATAAGTAATGACTAGATTTTTGGTGATAAAAGAAAAATTAAACTTGATGAAAACTTTAAAAAAATAACTCGCCACAAAACAAAACCTAAATAAAATAAAAGCAAAAAAACACAAAGCCCATCTTCCCTTAGCCTCTTCACCTTTGTTGTCTTGTTACCTATTGATGTTGGTGTGTTGTAGTCATTATCTTCCTCTTTTGTTCTAGAAACTAGTTGCTTTCATATGTCCCATTGTGCCATGAAAATTTAGAAAGTAAATTTACAACTAATCCCTAATGGAACTATAACTAGACTACCAACAAGACCTCTTTATATTGAAATGGAACTAGAACCCTTCTTTCATGTTTCTTGAAGGCCCCCCAACTACAATTTTTTTCTCTTTGTTTATGTTTGTCCCTCTTTGTCTATCATTCTTTCTCTTTTCTTTTTGCGCAACATTAACTAGTGAATGCAAGGAAGCAACGGCAATAGTGGCAACAAAGTTGTTGTTTCCACTACCATTGCCACTCAAACTATGGTAAAACCCTCATTGCCACTATCACTAATGCTTCTTGCTTAGATGGATTGTTAGTTCACCTACCTCATGAAATGGAAAAGAATCCCTACCAAAAATTCTAAGGATGAAAGGGGTGATGAAACTTTTGAAAAATAGGATGTTGTCAAGGCACTTGCCTTGTGTTTTCAAACTATTGTTTTGAGTGTTAATGGTTGTTTTTCAATATCAATCAAGCACAATTTTGCCTAGTCTAAACATAGTCTAAGCATCTTTGTCTTTTTGCATTATGTTTGGATCATTACAAGCTTGGGTTGGGGTAGTTTAGGGTTGGCGAGGTGGGAGGTTTTGGCCTTGATATTTCATTTGTGTTTCATAAGGAAACCATCCATGTAGTTCATTGATGTAATTATTACATGGTGAATGAGGTTAGAAAAGGTCTAAGAAACATTTCTAAAGGTGGTGAATGAAATGATATGTGACATAATGACAATTTTGATTGATTATGATTATGTACTATGATTTTTATTGTAATCATAAATATGAAAAATGACAAGATTAAATAAGGCAGGGCTCACCTTACATGGGTGTTATTTTCACAAAATAAATCAGACAAAACAAAGACATTCAATATGTTTTTTTTTAAAAAAAAATCTTCAAACATGAAATATTTTAAAATCAAATTGTGATTCATTGCAAACATGTTTTTAATTTAATTTAAATATCAACTTATAACTTGATGATCCATGGAAGACAATAATGTCCATAGTTCTTCATAATAAGTTATGAAATGTTAAAATTCATTACATGATAAATATTCATTCAAAAACATCAAAACAAAAAGGTTACACAATTGTCACAATTAACACATACCAAAAAAGTTCAATATGTAATGACATCAAATACATTATAAAACAAACAATGTCCACAAGTGAAATTTAATACTTAACACCTTTTTTTTTAAATTACAAAGGAATGATTGTCATTATAAAGAAAAAATTATATCATAAACTAGGGATTGTTAATGTAAGCATTGGCTACATCAAAAATATATCCTTCATAGATGTTGAATGGATACAAAAAAACATGACCATGCATCCCCCATAAATGTTTTAATAAATTTCAATGAATTCATTAAAAAAATCGTAAATTTACAAGACATAATATTTGAAAAACTCCCAAAAATGTCATATCAATAATACCCATATTAAAGAACCACCAATATTGTCATCACATATTAAAATCAAACACCTCCAAAACATTCACAATCAATAGGTATTAATTGCCACTTGCCCCAACTTTCTATCTCATAGGTTTCAAAGCATAAAGGTAGATGCAAATTAGGAAGGCTCAAAAGTGGCAAGAGTGTTACTCCCAAAAATTCATATTTTAACATTAAAATGGAAAAAACAATTAAAAACCAGTTTTGAATGGGCCTTATGTGATGATAAATCAACTAATAAAGTCCATATGAAAGGATGCCCATCTAGTCAATTCTTTGACATACATGTTAGGGTGAAAAAATATCAATCCAACAAAAAATGACCAAGATAAGGATTTAGGAAAATAAGATTCAAATGTGGTCATTCGAAAGTCCTAGTTGTTTGTTGGTTAAAGTTTTTGTTGTAATTTTTTTTCAATCCATTTTTTACCCCATCATGTATCATATATTAAGTCCCTATAAAAATGAAATCATAACAAAAAATGCATTTGAATGTTAATGCAAAACCCAAAACATAGTCCATATGCTCACTTTAAAAGTCCATTACTATGTGATTGGTGTATGTTTATTGAATTTCACCCCTCAATAAATATATTTATTCAAGTTGACAATTTTAATCCATAAATATTTTTGTTAAATTGATGATTTTACAACGCATTTGTGACATTTGAATAGAGTACACATTGTAAAAAGTCCAAAAAGGGACAAAAAGTGAGCCACCTTAACTTGACCACAAGAGTAGCCCACAAACATTTGACCACTTAATTATAAACCTTCACCAACCATTTGACAATGTGCAACTAAATATGCACAACATATATGTAATATTATGACGTTTATCATCCATAAATGGATTCATAATTTTATGATATATTACTATATAAGACATACACAAAGCTAATTTCAAAAATGGATCATTAGAAATGGTGATACTTATTTTTTAAAATAGATTTAATAACGAAAAATAAAACATAATTGCCTATTGAAATCCTACAATAGACAAAATAATCATTTGTTTATCATAGATGATAATTTAGATGATGACAATGTCATTGACTATTGCCACAAAAAAATCCAATTAACTAAAAATGATGAAAACATCCTTTTCTATTCAATGGATGGTAAGTAAAAACAATCAAAAATTTGGTTGTTGTGATGCAAATGTTATATATTAAAAAACTACAACCATTAAGATACCAACAGCTTACATGTGTAATCATGGGCAACGCACATAGATACTTAACCAATTGTTTTCAACACGTTTTCATAAACAACAATCATTGGATATTAATAAAAAATACATGTTTCCATTCTTGGCCTATAGTACATAATATATGATTCAAACACATTGACAATGAAAACATTAACAAATGACACCATACAATTATTAAATAATATAATCAATATTAAACACTTATTATATGCACATGAAAACATTATGCAACATGTAAATGGTTAATCTTGTGGGCTTTTGATCACAATAGCATATGTGACTGATATAACATTTGGATTCAACCTAGAACAATCTATCTATAATGTGCCACAAATGCAATTACATTTGCACAACATAAGTGATAAAAATTTATCTTCGTTCCCCAAACACTCACATCCTAACACAATATAATGTGCCACATAACTAATCATCACTAGTAATGCGCAACAATGCATAGCCCAAGTTCCTATACAAGGAATGTGTGGTGGGGGTGACAAGAATGTTTTTCTTTGATTCTCATATGTTTCCTCTTTGTTTTGCTAAGGAATGCCTAATTGACCCATGCCATGCTTCATTCCTCTTGTTGAATTGATTGTATTGTCTTGCTTTAACTTTAGTCACAAGCGCACAACTAAGGCCGCAACACTAATTGTGATTTGTTCATTAATTGATGTGCTTTACTATTCTTACCCTATATTTGAACTTGTTCAAAATTTGGTGGTCAACAACATGAAAATTAATTACAATTCCTTTTTGAAATGCATAACTTTTTCTAAGTTCATGAATTATTGTTGTCTTATTGACTAGCCAAAATCGCGTGTCTTAAAATTTATTTGAATTGACCTTTTTAATTAGCCATATGGATAAGGAATAATATGATAAAATGTACATAGTTTAACCATGCAATCTTGAAATTACAATATGTGAAATAATGTTTGGTTACAAACTTTTCGTTTGATTTATTTGTAAAAACATTATTTGACACAAAAAAACTTAATTTTTATATATAACACAATAATTGAACAAAAAAATTGTTATTACAAAAGAAAAAGCTTTAAAATGAATTAAATATAATTTTAATGAATGATGTTTTTTAACATTAAAAAAGTCTTGCTAATTCTTGTATTGATATATAAATTTAGAATTTATTATCTTTGTACAATAGTTTGCTTATTTATTCAAAAATGCTTAATGAATCATTTTTGTTGTTTTTAATTACATGTTATTATCATTAATTTAACCCAATCACCTTCAATTGTAATGGTTGAAACCTTACGGTTGAACTATATTAATTATGACAACTTCAATGTCTTAAGTTTTAATTACTTATATACATTATTTCAAATGGTGAGGCACCTTTGTAACTAGTGAACTGTCTAGAGGGAATGAATTTAGATTTGATCACTTCAAGTGAATTTATCAAAAATCAAAATTGATATTGTTCAAAATGTCATCCGTAGTGCCTAAAACATGACCTCAAGAATGCATTATTCCAATGGATTGAACAACCATGCATTGGATATAATGTCCCAAAATGAATAACCATTGCAAACTTCAAAGGATAGTTGTTTGAAAAGTTGGTTATGTGTAAATTGGTATCTTTGAAGTTTATCAATGAAATTTAGGGTGGTTAATAAGGATTATGTGGGACAAATAAATAGTTCAATATTTTCACCTTGATAGCATTAAATAGTGTTCTTGGAAGGGGGTTATGTGTTTGTAAAAATGTTTAACCATAAAAGCTTAATATTGAATTTAAATAAAAACTTTTTTAATTGCAAAACGTGTTAAATAATTATTTATGAAAAGATTGTCGCAACTTTTAAGTGTGTCACCCATGATCATCTAACAACATTTTGAGGTCAATGACTTGTTTAATTGGTGGAAATTGAAACATAATGTTATTGGCATACAATCTATGCCTTCGAATTATAAATATGTCGAGTTATTATGTCGAAAGACCTAAGTTATTGCTCCTTATGTGATGCTAAGCTCTTTTCCATTTTTTAACACATATAGGATACATTATTTAAGTAAAATTTCCACCCTATTAAAACATGACTATACTACAAGGGTAGTTTTGACACATGCTTGTCAAATAATTAATTAAATTTGAAAAATGGAAAAAATATACTTGATTTTCCTTCAAAATTCTGTGTTTAAAAAAAAAGAGAAAATATAATTTTTTTTACAAATAATATAATTTGTGTCAAACTTGTCGAGGGACAATGGTAATAGAGTCCATTCAATGGATCATCCCTTAATACTATTTAGGTGGATCATATCTTTTAAGGGATGAATAACCTTTATTCAGTATTGACTACATGTTTTGGAACCATTAATATTAGTGTAATTTTTTGAGATTGATTCTTCATACATGATGTTGAAGGTGGCATTGTTTAGTTCAAATTCCACATACAATCAACTTTTAACTCACACAAGTGAATCAAATGATGCAGTGAAAGGTTTATTTACTAAGTAACAAAACTGGTTAACTTTTTTTTTGTTTCTTCCTACCCTTAACTCCTTGTTTCCTTCATAAAGGCAAATGTCACAATTGATATCCATCAACCTCAACATGGATCAAAGGACATCCACGATAAATTTGAAATAATATTCAAATAACATAAAATATCTCATATGATAGTCAAATAGTCTATGTCATGGATGAATTTCATTCACAACTATCCACCTTCCACTCACAATGAATGAGTTTCATCTATCAATGTGTAGCTTATCATTGATGGATAAAATCTATCAATAAAAATGTAATTCAATCATCATCATTCTCATTTCATCAATATTGGATGAAATTCAACCATATTCCATATCCATGTTACATGAACCCATCCACAAAACTGTCCAATTCTCATCGATATTAGATGAAACCAAACACAAAGCTATTTACTTCTCATCCATATTAGACAAAAATTATCCACCAACATTCATTTTTCATCTACAATGAATATTTCAAATTTTTCTTAAGAAGTTCATTTGGACAATAGGTTTCTTGGGGAACTTCCATTCCATGTTTGAGTTCCATATTTTTCCATGTTATCAATCAAATCTCATTTGAATACCGTTTTGTAAATTTCATGTCTTTGTGTTAATTTTCATGTCTTTGAGGATGGGTACAATTTATGCTTAGGCCTATGTCGATATAAGTTTGGCATGACTTCAAGCCCATTAAAAGGTTTTTGTTCATGGTAGTTTCATGCCCACCACCACAAGTGGAACGTTTCAAACCTACTATGTTCAAGAGGAAAATCATCAACCTCCACCAATTTGCTAAATTTCCATGCATGCAGGTTTTGAGTTGCAGAACTTGGCGGTTTTGAGCAATATCGGGTGTAACATGCAAGCAGATATGGACATTGAGTTGGTGTTCTCATGTTACAGGAATTTGCAAGTTTTTGGAAAAACTTTTATGAGATGAAAAAGTGGCTGTTGGTGAGTCTGTGAATTCCATACAAGACGAGGATCTGTGTTTAATTTCTCCCCAAAAATGTGCCAGTTGCCCTTGTACCAAGCTAATTGTACTTTAGGTTGCTTGTGAAACTGAAGTACCCAAGGAGGGCAGAATACTTTGGTGTCTTCCTGAGTTCATGAGTGGCTGCATCAGACTAAATTCAAGGAAAGAATATGGTGAAAGTGCATACATTTCTGCCCAATTTTCCTTTGTATCAATAGAATGGACAATTAGGGTAGAAGAAATCTGGCAAAAATAGTTTGGCAGCATATCGATTAATCCACAATGACCGGGATACTGCCAGCTCTATTGACCTGTTGTGATTCCAGTGCTCAAACTGCTGAAAAGAATTTAGTGAGGTTCAAATGGTCATGACTGTTGCACTGCCAACATCTAGTATCGATCAAATGATGTCCAAGCACCTAAGAAACGGTTGATGCCTGTGTGGAACCCACCCATGATATGTTAATTGTTGTAAATTTGTTACCGTGCCTTGTTGAATGTTGAGGTATGTTGATTCTTCTGTAACTATGATACCATGCCTTGTTGAATGTTGAGGTATGTCAATTCTTCTGTAACTATGATACCATGCCTTGGTTTGTTGATGTATGTTGATTCTTCTGTAACTGTGATACCATCCCTTGGTTTGTTGATGTTTCTTTATTCTTCTGTAACTGTGATACCATGCCTTGTCGGTGCCCCCTCTTTGAACTTTGGAATCTCTACCTAGATACAAAGCCAGTGGTTGCTGTAAGGTGCTAAACCACATGATGTCTTTCAAATGAGACAAAGTGCAAGTGGTGAATGGGACTAGGACATGGTGTTGAAGAAATTCTACTAAGAGAAAGCTGGGCTGTCAAAAGTGTATAGAAGATAGGATGAGTAGTTGGTTAGATGCAGTATGGATTGTGCATGGGGCAATATCATATGCATATGGGAGATGGATACACTCCAGGGGAACCTGCACTCTCTAAACTAATTTTAATACAACATAGTGTTTTTTCAAGACCCCTGAGGTGCAGACAATTCTTTCTGTAAGAGGGATTCCCGGCAATTGTTACTTGAGGCACACTAAGGTAGCAGAGACCCAAAACATTGCGTTGTTTCATAAATTCAGCAGAAAGCAAAAAAGCAGTGAGGTTGGGAACAAGTGTTTAGCAAAAGAAGGATTTGATATGATGTCAGCTATGTATAAACTAATAAGTGGCATTTCCACAAGGCCCTAAAACCCAAAGTTACTGCATCTGAGGACTTTCACAAGTAGCTGCTTGTATGGTGAATTTGTCCTCAGTATCATATCCACAAGAGTGCGATAAATTTGTTCAAAGCAAATCTCCTGAGAATATTGCACTTGGGAAAGAGCAGAGATGAAAGTGTGAAGCTATTGTTAGATGCAAACCATGAACAATGCATCGAACCTAAATTTGCATGTAGGTCAATCAGAGCTTCTTGACTGCATTGCAGAACTTTCCATCCTGCATCTGGTGGGAGACTCCAGGAGATCTGAGTACTTCCCTTGTGAACTAGAAAAAGTGATGGACATCTGAGAGTGGGTTTGTGCACAAATGACGCAATGACACTACAAAATCTGTTTTGATGATCTCCACTATAATTATGCCAGAGATGAAACTCCTCACATCATGTGTCCTTATTCCTTACACATCTTGAGATCTTTAGAGTCTGAACTGTCAACACTATAGCTGTCTGCAGATTACAATGTAGAAAGAGGTGGTTAGTGAGAAAATGACTCCCAAGATTTGATTGATCATTGCAGTGGAACAGAATTAGTTGTCTGAGAGATGCATGAGTTTTTTACATATCTTGCAAATTCTTCCTGTGTGGTTCACTGAGCATTTGAAGAAGTTACAAACTTTGTGGTAAAGAGCTGCAAGGTTTTTTTTTTCCTTTGTATTTGAAAGCACCTCTTTGCCTGGAAGATCTTTTCATAAGATGAAGGGAGCTTGGGAAGCAGGCCCCTTCATACGTTACAAAACATTAGCATGATCCATTGAAGGTACAGGCAGAAAAGGTTTGTAAAATTTCCCATAAAGTTGCAACTCAACTCTTTTAAGGTCTTCTTTGTCATCAGATGTTGTTTGTTTTTAAGGTCTGATGACAAAGAAGACCTTAAAACACACAACATTCCTAAAAGACCTTAAAACAAGGGGTGTGTCACATTGTGGCCTTGCCATTTACATTAAAAAGTGTCCTAAGGCAAAGGCAAAAGAAGAATTATGAAAACTCGAATTATTCACCATGAAAAAATATAATCTTCAAAAAAATTTCTAAAAGAAATCAAAACCCTTCAAGATATTATAACTCTATAATAACTAATCTCAAGTTGCAACACAAGCCAAAATATCATGTTTCAAAAATCCTCATATAGAAGTGAACCTATTACCTAGGGGCCAAAATCCCTTAAGCTACTATATACTCTATAATGAATCTAAACACAATATCCTTTGCCTTGGTAGGCAAGGCCAAGGCCAACAAAACAAAAAAACATGGGAAAATAAATACCTCAAAACAAACACCATGGGGAAATGACCTAATTGACCTTGACAATGGGTACTGCCAGAATTATGGGGAGGCAAGCTTGATTCACGTGAATAGTACTGGAAACATACAAATTGTTGTGGCTAGACATTCAGAAACCTGAGCAACTTGATGTAGACAATTTTCCAAAGGCAGCTAGCTACCCGTTTGGTCAAAGAGTTCATCTGCTGCTTGATCACATTATTGACATGAATGTGAGTAAATTTTTTATTTAATTTTTTTTGCCATTTAAAAAATTTAGTCCACATATGTGTTAGGTTTACCTTTGTTGTTCAATTTCATTTTAAAAATCAATTTTATCCATGTTGTAAAAGTTCATCCACATAATTCTTTCTTTTCACCCCTGTAACAACACAATGTCATTTGTGTGATTGATTTCATTCATCCATAAGCGGATTTAGCCAAATTTTGCTGTATACCATATATGAAAGTTTTCTTTTTTAAAAATAAATATATCCTTCTATATTCTTAACTACCTAAATGGAAATTATCATTGAAATTTGGCAGGTGACTTGGAGCGTTTTTTCTTTTATTTTCAAAATCTGATGAATTCGGGGCATTTTTCCTCATGAAAAATCCTTTGTTTAGGTCGACATCATATTTTCCAGGTCAAAATGGACAAAAATTTGGCAGTAAGAAAATCACTGGGTTGTGGGTGTTTTAGGGGCTCAAACTGGTCAGGTCCCTTGCTACTAGGGTCCCTTAACCTACACTTAAGTGCCCCAAATGAATCACAACAGTTGCACTTGAAAGTGAAATCCTACTGGTTCTTTACACCTGCGCCTGGGTAAGGAACTTAAATAGGGCTGTTGTGGAAATTCAGGTCCCGCAGTCGTTTGGCTCCCACCTCGAGTGAGGACCTCAAATAGCCCCATTCTTGGTCCTAGCCCTAAAATTTGATAACTTTGTTCAAATAGGGGTCTGAAATTCTACAGGTCCTTTACGCCTGGAAAGGATCTAAAATGGGACTGTTGCATGGGAACTCTGGTCCCACATTTGGCTCCTCCCCCACCAGAGGGCCCCATTCCTAGAATAGTCCAGTTCTCTCAATCCTTTGCCTTATAAATTGATAACTTTGTTCACTTGGGGTCTGAATTCTAACTCTAACCTTAAGCTACCAAGCTATGGTATAGCTATGGTACTCTTACTAGCCTAGAGACTGACCCATTTCTAGAGACATGCAATAGTATATAGTTTTCTCAAATAGGCCTCACCTAACTCAACATGAGCACCACCTCTAAAGCCAAAAAAAGGCCTTCATTCTGGCAGTAGTATCAGTGTCAAGTGGTGGTAGTAGCCTAACTATTTAAGGTGCATTCACACTCGGTGTTAGGGACTCTAGTGTTGAGTCCCCTAACACCATGCTAGTAGTCATGTAGGACTTACACCTACTACTTACCATGAACATTTTTTGTTAAGTTAACATTCACTTAATATTAAGCTATCAGCCCATTTAACATTGGGTGCCACCTAGGATGCCACCTAGATTTTCATTTAACACTGACTTAACATCAAGTGTGAATGCACCAATATTATTAATAACAACATTTAATAAGTGTTTTTCATGTAGTAATAACTAATAGCAACATTTAATAAGGTTTTTTTATAAAAATTGTTTCATTAAATTTGGAAGTCCATGAAAGCCATGACGCCAATTTGCTAAGGACTCAACAGCCTTTATTTAAGACCCTTGAGCTCTCCTTGTGTTAAAGAACCTAGCTAGCTACAATTTACTTGGGCATTTCCCAAAAGCAAACCATCTCTTGATACTTGTTTGAGAAAAAGAAAGGAAAGATAACTGAAAGTCTCTTTTGAGAAAGAAAGATTGCCTCCTTTTATGGAAAAAGAAATCTTTCTTGTTTCATTCCATTGTTCCCCCATGGCTACAAGTTAGAACAAAAAACACTAACAAAACAAACAAAGCTGGCTGGCTGGCTGGTTGGCTGTCTGGCTTTTGAAAAGCTTTTGTCCATTGGTCCCTCAAAACCAAACTTTTGTAGCCCTATTCTTTTATATTGATAACCACACATGCTCTGTTCGGACTTTTGGACCTTCAGATCTCTGCTTGCTTGGTGATTGATGGGTAGATCAACCGACCGCTGGGCCAACCCTAGTGGTCACTTGTGATTTTTGTCCACCACTTGTATAGTAAGGATACCTTGCATGAGCCCAAAATACAAACAAGAACTCATGAGAATATAAAATGGCTTTGCCATACATTATTATTGTACTTTGATTTTTTTTTAAAAACTTAAATCACATTTAAATCTATTAATAATAGACATAAATCAAAGTAATTTGTGTTTAAAAAAAAAAAAACATGGTACTTGGAAACATTTGCGCTAAAATCATGTTGTCATAATAATAATATTATTATTATGAAGAAGAAGAAGAAAATCAATTTTTGAAGATTACTTTTTAATTTCCTTTAATTAGTATTATTTTTATTTTACTTGTGATTAATTTGAAAACATTTTTTTGCAAATGATTACGTGACCAATATGTAAATTAAAGTTACATTTCAAGATTTTTTCAATAAAAAAACAGGTATAAATTACAATCAACTCTCCAATTGTCACCACTAAATTAGTCCTATAAATTGAAGCCAAAATTATATCCCAAATCCAGCACAAATGTGAATAGCTTCTCTCTCTCTCTCTCTCTCTCTCTCTCTCTCTAGGCAGAACGAATGAACACAGATGTTTGTTTTCTCATGGTTTCCTTTCAAGGGTTGCCTGGGTCACCCCATGCAGTGTTCACATGCTGGGTGCCAGGTCCATCTTTTGCACCCAATCAAATGACAATAGAATGTTAGGTGTCTCTTTGGGATCTCCATGCTTTATGTCTCACTTTCTTTTAGAAATAAATAAATAAATAAAGGAAAAATAACCGGCAAGGGAACAAGAGAAGAAAAAGAAAAGATCGAAGTCCAAACAAAAGACCACACCCAAAAGCGCATATCATGATACATATGGGGGTTTAACACATCATGGTAAAACCTTGTGACATTGATTTACTATCTAGATAGTTGTTAATGTACTCCTACCTAAAAACCAACAAAAACACTTGTGACAAGTATGGAAACATTAGACACCTTCCTACTAGTGTGGCAAAGTAACAACTACACTACACAATTTAGGGAAATATAAGTTGCCTATATGAATAGTGCCTATGGAACCAAAAACATTTATCATATATGGAGAGCCACAACACCTATTAATGCTTGTAAGTTATTATAACAAAATCATGTAATTTTTAAAAAAATATTACAATAACTTAGTGATTCAAATATTTTCAACTTCACAATGATTGCATTAAACATTGAATCATAGGCACAATGAGAAGAAAACCAATTGATTTTGCCAAACACCCAATACAATCAAGCCCCAAAGGTTGCATCTTTCCTTGTCAATAGTTTTGCTTAACTTCTTTATTGATCTTCAACTATAGCCATTACCCAACCACATCTCATGATATACGGGCTCTAATGGTTTCAACTTTAGTTTTCATATTTTCATTTACAATGAATCCATTCCTTATGATGATATAACAAGCATAGATTCATACAAGTTCAAATAATTTCATGCACTTGTAAGCTAAACATGACTCATGACCTTAATTCTACCATTATTAAGTAGTGTTTATATACACCCCTTTGAAGATCCCATTATTGAAAGATGAAATCATTTCAAAGCACAAAATGTTTGCCTTGAACAATTTATCACAACTTGTCAAATGTGTCAATTGATTCAAATTGAGTTTATATCATTTCATTTGTTAATATTGAAACTATATAATTGCAAGCTAAAGTGAACCAATTTTCAACACAAAAGGTCTCCCTAATAGCATTCTTATAGTGTATTTTGATTGTAACAATAATGTGACATTGTTAGATGCCCATGTTTGAGGTTTTTAAAATCATCTTTTTCAAAAGTAACAAATGTTTTCTTTTTAATATAACCCAATATACAATGTTTATGAAAAAAAGTTAATTTTTTTCACAAAATTCACATTGTAATCAACTTCACCATTTTCCTAAACAATTATGTTGTTTTTAAAAGTTCCCCAAATTTTCATGCCATCTTAAAATGGTTTGGATATCCCTATTTTGAATTACTTATAACATTTATCAATTTTGAAATTTGATAATGTACTTATCATTTACAAACCATGATTATGATGAGTCAATTTACAAGTTGTTTATGCATTGTCACATAAGAGGTCAAGCATGTTAAAAAGTCTCCTATTTCACGTACAACATTATTTTTTATTAATAAATTTATTCCACCTAACTACATTATATGAATCATATGTTTGAGTATTTTTCATAAAATTCAAAAAGCATTTGGCATCATCACTTATCCAAAGTGTGTAGAAAAAATTACCATCTTACAAAAATTGTAAGTAATTCTAGCTTAAACTAGTGTAAGACATAGTTAATAACATGACAATTCATCTTTATGTTTCATTTGCCCTCAATAATTTAATACAATGTTTTTAATATTTAGTTTGCCATGTTTACAATCAACCTATTCTCTTATTTGTGCCACAAAGGTGAGTGTACTACGAATCCATAATACATTCCCTACTATTGTTGCCTTCATTGTTTGAAAAGTTACTCATAAAAGGATGTCAAAGGTGACAAAAGAAACCAATGGTCTCATGACAAAATACATCCAATGAATATTACTATGGCAAAAAAACACTTATGACATGTTACAAAAGAAAATGGATTATTCTAAATAAAGAGATTATGTAATCAACACAAAACAAATGAACTTGGTCGATGCAATCAATATAGGTTTCAAACATGTCACACATGTATGTTGTTTGCCAAGTCCCTTCATAACACCATGAATCATTCATATTATTTTCAAATGTTGAATTTATTCACAAATATCACATTGTAGATGAAAAAGAATAAAGATGCAAAAAAATTATAAGACAAATTTTCTTGGAGAACGCCCACTATATATGGTAGATTTGTATGACATGCAATTCTTCATATTTCTTGAAGATAAATAATTTTTAAATGATTGAAACATAGAACATTTAGTTTAAAACCAAAAAAATTGAATAACTTATTTCCATTTGAAAAATGTTCCATTTTCACCAAAATACATGGATCTCTTTAGAAAGTTTTTTTCTTGATCATTCATGCACCTTATGACATACTATGTAGGTTCAACACTATTGACATTTATCATGCTTGCTAAGGTTATCTTAATGACTCCAAATAAATTATGCACATGAACCTTTATATAATGGCATTCACCTTTCAATTTCAACAAATTGTGTGAAATACTAGCATAAATGAACATGTTAAGTAAGAAAGTCACTCATAGTTCAAGTTGCCCTAACAATTCTTTTGAAGGTGTTTTTCAAAATTTAATTTGTTATAAAATATTGTCCATGCTTGTGCTTTCAATTGAAAAAAAATTTCAAGTATCATACATGTTGAACCTCCTTAAAGGGGATTATGAACTAAGATTTCAAAGGATTTCCTTTATCACCAAACAAGTATGGAGAAATACCATTCCTTGTACATGCCCTTGACAATATCTAACAAACCTTAATATTGCACATGTTTGTAAACAAATGACCTTTTCAACATTTGAGAATGATTGATTGAACCAAATATAACCATATAAACGTCTATGAATTCTTGGGCTACAATGTTATAACTACTTAATTTAAAAGAAGAATATTCATTAACAAAGGCCCCTTTGGATATCTTTAAAGTAACATTGTGAATTCCATCAATGGTTTCATGTGACACAACTAGGTAATTATCATGACCCTAAGTTGGGGTGTGGGTAACTCTTGAATGTGCAATGAGTTCACAAAATGGGTAGCAAAATGTTTTTCCCAAGATGAAAGGAAGTTGAATGCTTCCAAATGGAATTGGGTCTAACAAGGGATCAACACATGGAGGGAATGTAAAAGAATGTAGACATAGTCCCACGTGAAATGAAATGTGTAAGTCAAAAGGAGACACTTTTAAGATTCCCATGTTGAACTCCCACTTTGAGAGTTAAAACTTTCAAGGTGTCCTAAATCTTTGGATAAAGGGGTGATTAATAATTCACACCAATTTCTACAATTGGTAAATATTTCATTACAAATAAGAAGATTGGCACCTTAAACAAACACCTAAATTACATAGGCTATTCAAATTTCAACATGAATTTATTTGCAATATTTTGGTGTATTGTTTGATAATCAATGACCTTACTTTCTCATTCATTCCATAGAAAGTAAGGGGTCATTTACACTTGAGTAATTGGGTAATGGGTTATTGAAATCGAAATTCACTCATTGGTCCATAATGTTGAGGGTTTTTGCTTTGGGTTTATGTTAGAGTAGTTTGAGGCCATAACCTAAGCAAATTGCAGTGGATGAAAAGTCCACATGGAATCCTACATACGTCTTAAGTGGATAATCTTGTCTTGGGCTTGAAAGGACTTTTTCAAACCTATTTCAAAGACGTGGGCCTTTATATTTTGTATTATTTTAACATGTGAAGTTGGAAGGAACTTTTGGTGGCTCCCCCCTCTCCCCCCAATTACTAGCCTTGGAATTACAAGGTTTTGTATGTCCCTTTCTTTTGTTCAATTTAGGTTTTCACTAAGAATAAAGGTTCTTGGGCCATGACCCATGGGCTTTACCATTGTTTCGTCCAAAAAGTGGGGTATATTAAGGTTTCATATGCCATGGCCAAAACATTTTAATGTTCACACCCAAAATAATATTGGGGATTCGTTTCCTTTTTTTCTAAATACCATGCAAAAACATATAGGGTGCAAATAATTCATAATTCATTAAAAAGTACAAATTATACAACTTACTTATTTGTAACTAGGGCGTTTAGAATTTATTATGAAAATGTGCATAATTTTTTTTTTGTTTTAATAAAATATTCTTTCAATATTTTATTATTTCATAGCATACTAGAAAAACCCCTTCATTTCAAGTGTTTCATTGAATATACGAAGCTCATGGGGTCCCCCCCCCAGCCTCCCCAAAAATTATTAACCTTGCAAATTATGAGGTTTTGTATGTTTTTTTCTTTGGTTTGGTTTAAGTTTACACTAGCATGAAGGTTCTTGGACAATGGCCTCATCCAAAAAATGAAGTACCATGAGGTTTCATATGCCATGATCAAAATAGTCAAATGTAAATTGCTTTTAAAATTGTTTAAATGGTTCACTTCCTTTTAATAGAAGTAAGATGTTGTATGAAACTAGAGCTTAAGCCTAAAGTTTAAAGTTGGAACTTAGGATGGTAAAATGCCTTTCCCTTATACACATGCAAGTAAAACTCAATAATTTTAATCACAAAATGAATGTTATACAAGTATATCTAGAATTAAACATGGGGATGAATGTAAGCATTCATCCTCATTATGGATGAATGTTTTATTTGATCATTAAGTTCTTATCAATGAAACTTTTCCCCCCCTAATTTTAATTAACTAGAGTTTCATGAAACACAATTTAATTCTAAATGATGTAACATTTGTTGAATAATGTAATGTAAATTTTATTACAAATGCATTTGATGGCTATGGTTTAAAATGCCATTATTTTCAATATGTCTTAACTATATTATTATAATCACGCTAACATCTACCCCATGATCATTTTTTAAAAAATAAAAAATTAATTTATGGGATTTTTTATTTTAAAAATGGGCAAACTAAACCAGCGTCGTTGATGATAATGAGATTTTTTTCCCCTTTTCCAAAGATGCCACCACTTCCTTCAAACTTGTTTATAAACGTAATGGCCAACATGGGGGATTTTTTTTCTTTTTTCTTTGAGGGTGTCACAACTTTCATCAAATCTAACTAGTGTTGTTGACAACAATGGGTTTTGAATGTTTTAAATATTTAAAAACTATCTATTGTTATTAATGACAATGGATTTTTGAAATAAATTAAAATTCAATTTCAAGCACCTTAATTAACTTCCTTCAAACAACCTATTATCATAGATGACAATGGGGTTTTTTAAATAATTATTTATTTTCAAAATACCCTAATTTTTCACAAAATACATATATAATGTTATTGACAACAATGGGGGAAGGGCTAACACTCATCCCATGACGACATTTTTTTAATTTTTTAACATTGTTTATGAAAATGATTTTTTAAACCAAATTTTTAAAATTATTTTGGTCTCATCATCATATTTTCCCCTATAATTACATTATTCATCATTATTAAATGACATTCAAGTTTCAAGTATTACTTGGACAACTTTTGAAAATGGATATAATTAAATTTTAACTTATTTATCTTCCATTGATGGATGAATTTCATCCGATGATTTATTTATTTCATCCAATTCATACACAAAATTCATCCATGCAAAAATGACATTCAGCTTAAGTTAGGAGGAAGCACCACCCTCCTCCCTATAATATATTTTGTAGCTTGTTGCATTTACATTGAAATGACATTTTCCCCAAGACTCCCAAAGTTGTTTCCCAAAATTGCGACCCCTTTGTTAATTGTCTCATGATTTTGGAAGCTCTTAACATTTGCAAAACCTAACCAAATCAAACATACAAGTACATTATCTTATAGCCTTTAAAAAGACCTTTTCAACACTATTCAATTCCTTGAATGATGCTTTGAGTGAGTGCAAACTATCATTTTGAAATTTTTTGTCCTAACCCTTGCAAATGGGCATAACGTATGCAACATATGTCTATTTTAAAAATTCAAGTTCACCATCTTGTAATGCTCAATGAGATCTTTCAAGATTGAATTAAAGATCATTTGATTTGGACAAAATTTGGTCCCCTAAAACCTTGTCCCAATGATTGCTAAAAAGAAAATGCACTTCTAAGTTCTTCCAATGTACTTCATCTCCCACACACTTCCCACTCATCTTGGGAATGTATTTGAGCCTTATCATGCCTTGGCTTTGTTCCCAACCAATTTCCTTTGTTTTGGGCCCCAACCTTAGTTTTGAGCCCAACATTTGAAGTAATTCTTATATGAAGATCATAATGCAACCCACTTATAAACAACTACCTTGACAACAAAAACAACAAAACAAACAAAACAATAAAGCAAAGTGCAAAGAATTTATCCTATATTACATCTAAACAACATTTTGAAAAAAAACATGGAAATGAAATACAAGTTACAAATCAAAACATAAGTAGTGAAGTGACACAATAATAAACAAAACACAACAAACTTATAATGCAAGAAATAAAAAATGTATATGAAGATAAACAAAAACAATGAAACCAAAAAAAGGAATGAATTCAACCTATGATGCAATGATGCAAATTTCCAATTTGACAAATTATGAAATGAAAGAAATGAACAAAGTAATAAAAAAAAGTGCTTCAAAGCATATCTATAAAACAACAAAATGTGATGAAAAGTATTGGAGTAACTTGGACAAATATAAACAAAACTTTTCAAATACAAAGTAGTGGACTAGAGACAAATGAAGAAAAACAAGAGAAAATAAGTGAGGAGAAGTGAGTTGCAAGGGGAAGAATTACTTGAATTAGTCATAGATTCATGTGTGAATTGATGACAAGTATTTTATGATGACAAAAAAAGAAGGTACAACATTGATATGCTAACTTTAGTTATAGGTTTTAATGCTAACACTTTAAATTATTAATAGGCTAGGGTAAGATTGTGCCACATGGTTCATGCAACATTAACCCTAATGTTAACACAAAACAAATTTAAAACTATGTAATGCATTCTTATTAATGTGGTTCCAAATTATGAATGGTATTGTTGGTTGCCATGTCAATCTTATAATTGGAGAATAAATTAATAATTTATGCAATATGAATAATCTGGTGGATACAATTGCATTGGCTAGTCTAAGAAAGGCCAAGGATAAATCAACACCCACATTTCTATTGTCGTAAAAGCTTAAAACTTTTGGGGCTTGATTCTGAAAATTAAAAGTACCTCAACATCAATACTTCACCACCCACATCCAAAATTTCTTGACTACAATCAATTACTAAAGCAAGAATAGAGAAATTATGAAAAGATTGTGACATTTGACAGTGTTGGTTGGATCATAATGTGTTCATTATTTGTTGGATGAACTTTTCACCACAAGGAAATATGGGAACTAAACATTTCATTCATTTTGTAGTGAATTTCATGGAAATTCATTAGATTGAATTTGCAATAAAAATGTGAATAACAAGTGGATCATTAATGAACTAAAACTAGTGCTATTCACCAAGTGGAGGCACAATTTTGTACAAATATACTTTGTTCATACATGGATTTTTAAATTTTCATTTCTACTTTCATTATAACAACATGTTCAGTATATACTTGGGCTTTATGCTACTATGCACTACCAATGACAATAAAATGACCAAAAAAAAAAGGGTTTACATTTGAAAATTTTATTATTTTCAAATATATATAGGATTCAAATTGTACAAAATATTACCCAATTATGATCCAAGGGGAGATTTAATTAGTCACCAATGTTTTTAATTCATTAAAATTTTGGAAGCAATTAAGGTGGATAAACATTAGATTAGCTAAACAAATGGAGATTAAATCCTTGAATTAGGTATTTAAGGGAAAAGTTTTTATTGAAAACTAGTTTAATCTATAAAAAAAACCATGTTAATCTTTTGAAATAATTTCAACATATTCAAATGAAATAACACATATTTGCATTTGTATAAAATTACATGTAAACACGTGTATGAAATTGGAAAGACACAAAGATTCAATTTTTTTTTTAAAGGACACAAAGATTCTTAAAACATTGAAAAAAATAACGAGTTTTGTTTTTTTTCAATATTTTGAAATCCATAAGAATGTTTTGAAGCATTACAACTTATAAAATGTTTATTTGTTAAAAATTTCAATTTGGAATTGACCTCTAATAAATTTTTAGTTTGGAATTGTCTTTTTGTATGACCTACGACTATAGACCATCCCACTTAAACCAGCTATGATGAAATCATTGTCACTAGAATATATATATATATATATATTCCCTAATACAAAAATAATATAAAAATATTGAAATATGAGTTTACCAAAACTAAATAAATTGTTATGATTTTAAATCTTAATTTATCCATGATTAGGTAACATGTTTAAATAATTGATTACTATTTTTTAAAAATTAGAAATAAATTGATTGTTCTTGTATGAACCATATGTCTACTTGTGATCGGAAAGGAACTTTGATCACCTTAATTTTCAGACAATTAATTAGTGGTTATTTTTAGGGTCAAACAATGTGATTATCTATTTTTGGCATGTGGCTATTAAAGATGGAAAGACATAATGTTGTTGTCAATTGTAAGTGAAAAAGATGGTTTGGTGAACCAATGAAGGAGGTTTTGTGATGAAGATGGAGCTAGTTAAGGATATTTTAAATTAGGGAATAGCTTGAACAATAGCATAATTGAGTTTGCAAGTGTGTTTTAGGAAGGTCCTTTGTGTGTCATTTATTTATATTTTGTGATGTTGTCAATTTGAAGTTCAAGATGTGGAGCTTATTTGGTTTTATGGTAATGGTTATTGTTTTTGGCTTTTGTGTGGTGTGTGGCATGGGATGTTGTTATTACTAGAACAAATGGAGATGATGTAAAAGGATGCAAATCAAAGATTTAAGCAAGGCTTGCACTAGTTTTGGAAAGGATTTTGAAGGGAAACTTTTCAATATGTGTGTTTGTGATGTGTGTGTTTTTCTTTGTGTTAGTGCAATGTAGATGATACATGTTAAAAAACAAATGCATATAATTACTTACACACGTGCACATTAATAAAATGGAAGCATGGATGGAAATGATGACAAACAAGGTAAACTTTCATGGTTGGAATGAAGTAAAGGGATGGTGAGGCAAAAAACAATTATGGGATTTTAAGAAAGTGGCATTTTGTGCATGTGTTGTTTATGCCAAGTTAAAAGGTTCCATTACATTGTAATAAGTATTGATTATTGTAGAATCATGATGATGCTAAGAGAAAAAACTTCTATAATGTAAATGTTATCCAATGTTTCCCAATGAAGTTGGGAGCTAAAACCATGGTCAATTTTGTTATGCCAATGCATGGTACTAAGGTTTTAAGATGTTAACCAATTTGGGCATAGAGGATATATTAGGTTGTGAGGATTGGATGGCAATTAGGAGATCGTCGGGAGAAGAAAAGAATTTTGTTTAAATGGACATACAAGAACTATTACTTTAGTAAAATGGGATTTTTAATGTTTTTGTTTTTTGTTTGGAAAGAATACCCAATGGAAGTGTAAGATGGTTTTGAGGTTGGCTAAATTGTCTTGCAAATCTTGTGTGTGAATGACTATAATGATGTTGAATCATCTATGGCATCATTGCATTTGAATCACATAATGTTGGGGGGTGTGGGTAGACATATGAATCACAAATGAATGCAAGAAAGGGTTTGATCCAAGCCCACGCTCCAAAATTTAGTGTGTAATTGCAACTTAAGATCTAACATTATTGTCATTGAATAATTTGTGTTTCATAATGGAAAAATGTTATTTAGTTGTTGGATTTTGTATTTGATAAGGGAATAAGATTTGTTTGTAATATTAAAATGTCCTTTCTTTGTTCAACACTTGTTTTAGGCTATGGACCTTATATATGGTCTAATGTGCTTGAAACCCAATATATATGGCCATATTGCATATGCAACCCACCCCAATTTCAACCAAATATCTCATGGTAGTTCACCAATGCCTTTGCCATCCAACCACACCATCACTTGGTTTAAAACTCCATAAATTTTGTGATTTATTATATTGTCTTTGAATTCATTTGAAAATCCAAATTTTGAAATGCATGTTCCTTTGAAAAATTTGCTTAAAGGATGCAAATTAAAACATGGCCTTAAATATTTTTCAAAGATATATTCAACAAAATAAATGTAATTTTTAAATGTTCAATTGAACTTCTTGAAAATTCTTTTGAAAATGCTTTATATCCTTTATGATTTTTTAAAATTTGAACTAGCATATAATATTGTTAAAGGTTCTTTAATTCAATGTGAATTCAAGGCCTTCTTGAATTCATCAAAAATGTTATTTTTAATTTAAAATATTTAATTAGGATATCATGATTAAAACATTTATAAATATTCACGTTTAAAACCATTTATTTCAATCAATAATGAAACACAATGAATAAAAAATGTCATTTGCATATTTAAAGGTCAAGTTGATTTATATTTGGATCAAATTTAAAAACATGTTTGAAAATAAATAAAATTTCATTGATAATGTAGTGGAAGTTGTGTTGTGTGTAAGCGGACATGCATGATGTGATGAAACAAATGTGCACATGTTGTTATGGTTATGTGAAATATCATCCAATGGAACTTTGGAATGCACCTATATGTTTTGTTGTATAATTCATTTGGGTGAAAATGTAATCAAACTAACCACCTAAAGGGGTGGAGACTCTTAAAACTTTTGTTTTATAATCGTTGAAAAATCACAATGGGAACATAATAGTTTCAAATTTGTCAATGTTTTTTTCAAATAGGCTTCATTATTTGCAAAGTTTCAATGTTCAAAATTTGATGCAAATGAAAAGTCTTTTTGCATGTGTAAAACATTTAAATCTTTGGAACTTGCTTTTTTTTCAAAATTATTTTTCCTTGTCAAATCTACACCATTCTTTCTCAAATTCGGAAAGGGATTTAATATTCATTATTAAAACTAAAAAATAATTGAAATGGATGAAAATCATGTTTACAACACATTTGAACACATTTGGTTCAAGCATGCTTTTGACCTTAAAATTTATGAATTTTGAAGATGTGGATTTAACAAAAGTTCAATTCATTTTTATGTGTTAAAGGGCATGCATGCATAATCTATCTATGAAGGAAGATTGTTTGTTTGTTTATTTGTTTGTTTTGTTTGTCATGTTAAGATTTCCCAAATCACAATGCCTCTTGTCACAATCTTGATATCACTGGAAAACCTTTGATGAATAAGGGAGCATTAAGTTGGTTTCATAATGTTTTGACCTACAATGGAGAAGTTATCAAATATTGATCATTTTTTACTAGAAGTTTATTTAATTTAAATTTGAAACATTATGGGGGAATTTGGTTGCACTTTTGGTATTGTTGGGAAACCCTTTATGAGTAGGATTTAATGAAGGTGATTTGGGAAATTTTAGACTTAAAATGCAAGAGATATTGAGATTTGAATAATTTTTGTCATTGGGCAACTCAATTCAATTACAAAAAATGGATTTGGAAAGAAAAATTAGTTGGGTAATCAGTTCACATGTGGGTCAACAACACATGTTATATTAATATACATGATATAGGTTGTATCTATGACATTTTGAAAAAATCAATATTATAGTTCAAAAATGTTTAATGTAGAACCAAAATAATCCACCAAATAGGAACAATATCTACCACAATCAATTTATTGGTAAAGGTTTCATATTTTAGAATAACAAGCGCTTGTGAAACATTTACATAATCAAAATATGCATTTATTAGACTAATCAACATGCAAACATGTGAGGATGTGTAAAAGGTTATAAATCATTTCAAAGTTATGTAAAATGAAATTATATAAATATTTTCAAATTTTTGTGTGTATATAACATAATATTCCCATTAGGCAACAAAGATGTGATTGGTAACTCCATCTTTCTTCACAACACATAAAGAATAGTTCAAATCTTGGAAGGTTTTGAATGACCACATGCAAAAGATAGAAGTAACAATGAAAAATAATATTGTTACTAGTATATGGTGTTATTTTTCCAGCAAATATTACTCAAATTTATCAAAGTTTCATTAGATTTATAAATAAAATACATTAAAAGAATAATAGCAACAACAAATCAATGTACATTCATACACAAATCAATAGGGCCTTTGGATTATATATTAACTATAAAAGTTATGGCCTATGGTTAAAAAAAGTAACACCTATAGTTGAATGAATTATACTTTTGGGTGAAAGCACATTACGGGGGACTAACTTGGGCAATTTCATAACATGTGTGTAAACTATACACTTACAAAATGTGTTACATTTAATTTTGGGTTTCACTTTTGGTGTTTGGGCTTGATATTTCAATTTTCACAAAGTTAGTGTTATTTTATATCATTTGAAAAAAAAAAAGTTCAAAAAATAATGGGTATATTTATGGTATATGCAATATAATAACACTTTAAAAAAAAATTATTACACTAGGTTTGGGTTTGAATTAGTTGACCAAAAAATGTTTGAAATGAAAATTTAAAAAATGGCCCACCTCACATATTTTGTCACCTTCCATTTGAAAATGATTATTTGTCAAAATGTTAATTTACCACATACTTATGATCATTGCTTTGAAATACACCAATTTGTGATATGATAATCATCAAACTCTTCACATGGCTTATAAATTTATTCCAATCATATCAAATCATAATGTTTAATAGATACTACAAATTTCATAAAGACTAAAAATCATTTTAATCATTTTTTGAATATATTTGCATTTTTTGAATATGTTGTGTGACATACATATTTTTGGCACAAATGTATTTTAACATCACATCATATGAAATAAAAAAGTTTAGTTTTTCTTGCATTTGACTTCTTTGGGTTTTGACCTATCATAATATGCAAAAACATTGTGTAAATATTTCATAATAAAGACATTATTGAAGTTCAAACATGGGACCCTTGAAAAATAGTACAATGTGACAATAATCTTGGCCCCCCCTAGTGTGCTTTCACCTTTTTGTCAAGTAGTTTTCATTACAAAAAAAAAGGCTTAATTCACTTTTTCTTTCCAATATCTATGGCATGCAATAATGCAACATTGATAATGAGACACAATGCCATGTACCATATGACCTCAAATGTAGTTTCTCCTTCACAAAATATTTCAAAGTGATTCAATGCATAATGAATTATTGTGATTTGAAAAATTAGTTACAATGTTTGTTTTCTTAAAAAAAATTCAAAATTCATAAACATAATTGATTCACATATATGGAATTCAGAAAATTACACCATTTTAAGTAATGTGTTGAGTAGTTAAGATACATATGCATTACAAGTAGTTGAAAAATATAATTCATGTGTACAATTTGCCTATTAATTGAACCTATTAACAATTATACCTAAATTTTTTTATACACATGTTATATTTTCAAAAATATTTATTTTAATACTTATTATTATTGCATACCCTATGTTAATTATGTTTGGATTTTGAGAACAAACATAAATGTACTTTAAAACTAATTTATATTTTTAACCCAATGACCAATGCATGTGACCATATATTTTTACTCGTATAATATTCAATTTTGAAAAAAAGTGATCACCTAGGCCTTATTATCATTAATGGCATTATGAGTTCATTGCCTTATTCATAGCATGTCCAAAACATGCACCATCAAATGGAGTAGATAAAGTTAATGTTTCACATGAAATCACTAATTTCACAATCATGGTAATGTTTCCCAAATTAGTATTTTCATTTTTGACATAACATAAAATCTTGTCGGTGAGATGAAAAGACTTTGACATGGCTTTCAACTCCCTTGCTAATGCATATTTAGTAGTGTCATTGTCAATTAAAAGGCCTATTGTAACATGATAAGACTTCCAATTTATGGTAAGAAAGTTGATGACAAGACCAAAAATATCGTGTTACCTCTTGCTCATCCACAAATCAAGTTTAATTATAGTTTTAGGTGTGAGATCTAGATGAAATGGCACTAGTAAACTTGAACAATGAACAACCATGAATGGGAAGGTATATTTAGACAATGTCCTTGGCGAAGGGAAAACCAACTTGGGATTGACCTTGAATGCCAACCTAACCATCCACAAAGGAAAAAACCCTTAATTGTGAACAACACCAAATCTTCCCAAATTGTTTTTGAATGTCATAACTCCAATTTGCACGTGTGACAAATTCTTGAAAGAAACAACATAATTATTCATGTGTATTCTTGGGATGAAAGAAACTTAATCTTTTAAACTAAAATTAGACTAATAAGATATTAAAACTAATTGATGTGATTGCAAGAGAATGAAAACACACTCTCACATTCAATTGCTATTATTTGCACATGCCAAAACAAGAAAAGAAAGAAAAAACCCATGACATGAAAGGAGAGAAAAAACAAAACCATGACAATGGTCACCATGAACATGACATGGCAAAGAGTGTTGGGGGGTTTAGGGTTGACATTGTGCACAATAGAACACATTGAAAGGAAGCAAGATCATGAATGGGAGCTTATGGAGCTTGTGTGAAAGCACAAATACAACTGTCAACAAACAAGTTGCACTTCTCAAGTCACCACTCTCAATAATGCCCTTTGCACTTGGACCTAGAAAACAAAAAAACAAGACTAGGAGGAGGAACTTTATTCCTTTATAACCTGAAAACATAAAAACTTGAAAAAGGAAGGGAAAAGATGGACGAGTGTATGAGTTCACTTGGAGCTCACCATTTACCATGTTGATGGCAAGGGTTGGGACATAAGGAGCACGGCAACTCCAAGATTTTGCAAACCCTTATCCATTTACATGGCCTATATACATTGTCAAAATTCATGAGACACATAAGTGTATACGAAAAGACTTGTACAACTTGCGTGTAAGTTTAAATGAAAACACATATGTAAGTGTAAAAATGTTCATCATGTAAGTGTAAATGAATTTCAGTTCCACTTTATACAATTGTATATATGACTATTTACACTTACACACACAACCCTAGTTTTTACCATAGTTGGAGTGTAGGTGCCAATTCACCCAAGGCACCAATATCTCTGAGGCTATGAGCAGACAACTACTTTCAACCCTTAGTTGAAAAGTATGGTGTTGGGAGGTAAAGTACTTTGTGATGTGGAGTCCTGGACTCTCCTCTCATGAGGAAGGGGGGGGTGGGGGGTAGAGGGGGCAGGACAACTACTCAACTAGAAATTCAACTTTGGTAAACAAAGCAGGCAGGCCAGAGAATGCTATTGATGAGCAGTTAGAGCAATTTTATGTCTGGCCACCTGTCTGTAGGTGAAGAGTTAGTGACTGGGCAGGGCCCTTTGCAGCAAAAACAAAAAGAGGACCACCAGAGCCCCAATGGGAGGGGACAAAGGACAAGTGTGTTCATCACACCAGTTCCAGAAGGCCTTGATTGCTGCTAGCACACAGATGCAAAGTGTATTATACCTAGTATATATAAACTTGAACCCTATGCAAATGGTTAGGTTAGGTGCATATATATATATACCAGCTAGCTAAAGGCTTCCCCCTTCCATCATCATAAATAAATAAACTAGAGAGGCTTCCTTCATTCATTAAGTGATTGGTTTGGCTGTTGACAGACAGATTCAGCAAATTTGGTGAACAAAAAGAAGAAGAAGCAAGAAAGCACAAAAAAAAAAAGAAAAAAAAGAAGTCTTCATTTGTTTGTGTCTTTATTCCTTCATGTCTAGGTTTTGGTATTGGTGTAGGTTTAGTATTTACCTACTACTCTCTAGTATCTCTACAAGTGAAGGAAAATCAAATATTGTTGTTTAGGTAAGTAATAATAATATGCCTGAACAAAATTGGTCCAGTTGTGTGATTCGTGACTCATGAGCTGTGTGAAGCATGAGCAAGCTGTAATTGTAAGTACTATAGTGCACCACCACCACAACAACAACAACAACAGCAGCAACCGTTTTTCTACCAACCCAAAGCTTCATTTTCTTTCCTCTCCACTACCCTCTCTGTCAGTAAGAAGCAAACCTTAGTCTGGCTGCCACTCCCCTCTCTCTCTCTCTCTTTCTCTCTTCTCTTCTCTTCTCTTCTCTCTCTTCTCTCTATCACAACATTTTCAAATTAGGGGTTATATTGCAAAGGAAGGTGTAAAGTCTTGATGATGGCCCAGACTTCTACTCACCCTTTGAGGAAAGGTTTGCCCTGCCCATTGATTTCAACATTCTTTCCAATGTTGTTTCAATGTTGTTTTTAAATCATCAGGGAAGTGAAATGCAAAACTCTTGGTTGTGGGTATGGTAACCCAGGTCCCTAACCCAGGCCAGAGAGTGAACAGGCACCAACCAATGAACCACTCGGTAAAGGATGGATGATGTGTGAACAAGAAACAACTTTTCATTGTACGTAACACAGTGGGTTAGCTATGGTGCCTAACCATCCACATGTATCTATCTACCTGTTGAGTAGCCACCAAGTGCCTTACCTAACTACATAGTAACCACTTATATTCCTGACCTACTTAATTACCTATGATACTAACCCATACATACCTAGTTACATACCTAGTTACCTAGCTAGTGTGTGGTGGAAGTAGGAGGGTTTGCAGGATGAGTTATCAAGGTGGAACCACCTTGGTAACTCAGTTGCAGTTCATCCGCAATGGCATGATGATGGGTTTTCAATGGATGGTGTACTGGTGGAGTGTTGTTGGGTCACGAAATCTCCTAAACCTTGGTAATTCATCAGTTGTGGTTCATCCACAACTGAGATGAACGACAAGTGAGTCATAACAGGATGTTGTGATGGATGGATGGATGGATGGATTGTGATGGTGGGAGCTTGGGGGGGGTCTCACATAATCCATTTGTTTGGGAATGTTTTGGTCAATGGTACAGGTCACCTGTAAGCTTGATGTAAGGGCTTCAAAACTGCCTGCCATTATGGACCTACCAGTCCAGTCCAGTCCAGCCCAGTAGCTGGATTGGGCTGGGCATGGCAGGTCTGCAAGTTATGCAAGTTATGCCACATTTTGACAGGTGTGTTATAGGTATGTTGCTCCTGACATTATTGGCAAGGAAGGAGTTGTGACTCACCTTCAACAGACTTGGGGAGGGGGTTTTTCAATATTAGCTTATTATTATTATTATTGTTCTAAGAGGGAAAAACAAATGATGCATCCAATTTGGGGTTTTTTTTTTTTTTGTGGTTTTTTCCCAGAAAATTCAATCACATCAAGTGATGGCCATTTTTATATGGGGGAGGAGAGAGAGAGAGAGAGAGAGAGAGAGAGAGAGAGAAACTTGTCAATAATTATCATCAAGGCCAGTGAGTGATAAGAGACTACCCATGATTTCAGCTAAACCACGATGTGAGTACTTTAAATGCCTCCCTCCATCCGTCCCTCCCTCCCTCCCTCCAAGTGTATACTCATTACCATTCTGTACATTAGCAGCAGCAGCACATACATCAATCGCACTTGTTGCTTACACAGCAGCTGCTGCTAGTTGCTGCAGAGAGTCCTGTGGCGCTCCATGTTCTCATAAAGGAGAGCAACATACTCATACTCCTCCTGGCATTTCGTCATCTTTTTTTGGAGAAAAGTCGTGAAATGCACAAAAAGTGCAGGTGGGTGTCATCGCGTCCATCACAAAAGTCTGGGCCGAGTCTCTTCTCTCTCTCTCTCTCTCTCACCCAGCACTTCCAACAACAACAACAACGGTCCTGTTAGGTGAAACTGAGAGAAACATTATGAGGTGGAAAGCTGCTGCTCTTGCCTGCTCCCCTTTGTAGCTGAAAACGGTTCTCTACTCCCTTTTTTTTCCTTGGTACATCAGTACTACCTAGAGGAAACTAGTGAGGACCATTTTCTTCAAACAAAACACAAAGATGATGATATTATTATTATTATTACTACTACTACTACTACTGGTTCTTTATAATACTAAATGGAGAATAGGTGGAATATATTTACAATGAGCAATGGGGTAGTTACTACTTTCCTTAACTATTTAGAATGAGGATAAAGGTACCAACTTATAATAACTACCTATTAGAGAGAGCATCTGTGAAAGGATGTAACTTGGTTATAGGCCTGCCTCATGGACTCTAATAATCATGCCCAACAAAGAAAATTTACAAGAGGGGGCAGAGGGTGGTGGGGGAGGGGTGCTTAAGATTGGCAGAGCAATAGGTGTTGTAATGTAAAGTGGTCGAAGTAGGGGCCCCCTGACTGAAGTGAACTGAAGTGAAGAAAGCTAGCTTTTGGTTGTTTTGAGGATGGAAAGTGGCTAGGTGGTGTGGATTTTGAAAGGGGAGATCTTCGGTGATTTGGGTTTTTTGAACGTTGTCCACGTTTTAGTCATCCAATTAGCTTGGTCCCCATCATATATATACGTTGGGGGCATTCTTTCCTTTGTGCTATCCAAAAATCACTTGGACCCATCATCATATTATACATTTGGGGGGCCTTCTTTCCTTCATACCATCCATGTATTAGTCATCCAATTAGCTTGGACCCCATCATATATATACGTTGGGGGCCTTCTTTCCTTTGTGCTATCCAAAAACCACTTGGACCCATCATCATATTATATGTTTGGGGGCCTTCTTCACTTCATACCATCCAAAAGAAACGTCACAAAAGCAATGCTTTTTGAAGCATATGAAAATCTCGACTTTGGCAGGTTTCATGTGCTTGCCGCTCTCAATTGGGGACCACCCACAAAAGATTTCAAAGTGCAACTTAATTCATGTGTCGAGTTGTCAAAGTACATGCAAGAGGACCTTGGCATTACTATGCAAAGCACAGATTTATAAGGGGTCAGGGAATGTTAAGGGAATGACTTAATTGTCAATTTTTAGGAATTTTGTGCCATTCTCTCTACCCATGTAAGTTAAGTTCTAAGTGGCCTTGAGTTATTTTTCTTTAATGGATGGATAAATTTTGCCAACTCCTCACCATAAATTAGAGTGCACTTGGACAATGGAAATGGGGGAAGAGGGATTAATTGAGTTCAGTTGTCCATTTGGAACAAGAGAAGGACTAATTAATTGCTGAGTTGACTAGTGTATTAAGGTGCAAGAATAGTTTCAACACTTGGGAGTATTAACTTGACATTGTACTCCCTTCATTTTTTCAAAGGTGGTGGATTCATTCAACAACGACTTCCTTTTCCCTGCAATTATTCATTCAAACATTTTGGGCAAAATTGTGTGTGAATTTTTTACAAAAGCAATTCCAAAGGGAAGCAAAAAGATGCACTCCAAGTCAACATGTGTGCTAAACCAACTTTGAACTTTTATTAGGGTTGGCCAATTTTTCCTTAAACATTTACCACCACCAATTTATGAAGTCTTTGTACACCAAAAACAATTGGGTTTCTCAACAATATCTCCTATAAATATATCTCATGCACAAATCAATTTAGTCTCTTCCCACTCTTCTTGATTCTATCCTCATCCCATTTCTTTCTTAGATTTGTTCATAGGTATCAAGTTTGAAGTAATAAAAGCTTCAAGAAAATTAAAGAAATCATAGACACCAAGTTTGAAATACACTAGGGAATTACCAATAAGAAACCAAAGAAAGAAACCTAGCTTGAAAAATACACTAGAGGATCCTGAGAATCATTTTAAAAAAAAAAACACATAAAAGGGTGAAGAAGACCTAGCACCTAAAATGGCACCTCAACCTTGTTGAAGCAAGCCTTGGGTGTAAACCAGCAGCACCTACACTCACTAGTCCCATGGTTTAAAAAAAAAATGCCCAATTGTTTGGGATTGTCTCTCATCATTAGAATTGCCCCTAAAAATTAAGACTAAATTAACATTAAATTAATCCTAGTTAACATTAAATTAGCTCTAAATTAAACATTTCTCCTGTTAAATATAGCCACAACAGAGCCCTCACAGAGTGAGCTGCGCTGGTTCACCCTGCCCAGTGAATGAAGACCCTTAGTTAGAGGGAGGCTAGATTTAGCCCAAGAGATGTTAAATTTGGACTCACCTAGACCCTCTTGATTTATGAGGAAAAAAAAAAGGATCATGGGATATTCATGAATTATAATAATGTGTAAAAATATAATAATAGAATTTGGGGTTTTTTTTAACCATGGAACCAGTAGAGGCCTACCATAGGTGGTCACTGCCGGTTTACCCAAGGTAGGATACTGGTTCACCCAAGGATGGCAGGTACCAGGCAGGACAGGGAAGGGAAGGGAAGGGAAGGAGAGGAAAGGAAATGAGAGGAATGGAAAGGAAAAGGAAGGGAAGGGAAAGAAAAGGAAAGTGAAGGGAAGGTAAGTGTGGTCGTCAGAGAAGGGGCCAGAAAGAACACGTGTCCCAGTGGGAAGGAAAGTGGGGAACTCGGCAGGTGGAGTGGCAGGGAACGTAAAAGAGGAGGCAAAGAAAGGGCCAAAAAAAGAAAAGAAAGGGAAGAAAGAGACAAACGAGAGAAAGAAAAGGCAACGCCAAAAGCAGAAAAGGTGAAGAAAGAAAGAAAGACGAAGAAGAAGAAGAAGAAGGAGAGAGAGAGAGAGAGAGAGAGAGAGAGATGCGAAAGCCACAAATCCAGCAACACGCAAATCCAATGTCCAAGCACCAAAACAAAGGAGCAAGCACATCACGAGTTTTCTCTTCCAAGTTTTTCCTCCTCCTCCTCTTCTTCTCTTTTGTTCCTTATCATCGTTGTTTCAAGTCATATATTATTCCCTGCCACTTCTTCTTCTTCTTCTTCTTCTTCTTCTTGCAGTGGTTGCTTTTATTGTTATCACATTCGGCTCCATGGCTGCTCCCCTGTTGAGAGACGTCGTCGTTTTCTTCTCCTTCTTCTTCTTCATAGCTGAGTTTTGGACTCTGCACACAACAAGGTAGCCAGCCAGCCAACCATTGATGGAAGACGAAGAAGGCACTTGGTATTAGCACAATCTCTGGCAACGGTATGTCTGTATCCTTTCGTGGGTTCTATGTGTGTAGTCTATTGAGTTTTGTATTGGCAAAGTGGGTGCTTTGTGTTCCATTGTTTGTTTGTCTCCTTATGTGAGGTTTTTGCTTTATGAGTTTGTGGGGGTCACAGACACACAGAGAGACAGAGACAGACAAAGAGCTTTTTTTGCACTAAATGGGTGGTGATCGAATCGGATGAGGATAGAGATGTGGGTGGGTGGGTGTTCTTGCCGTGTGTGTTTTGCAGGGTTCCAGACTTGGATTTTTTCCTCCCTCCAATGGCCATGCTGCAATGGGAATAATAGGGAAATTTGGTCTGAGCTTCGTGTAATTTGGGGATACGATTGTGTCGAAATCCTGTGTTGTTGCCTGTTGTATGTGATGTATGTGTGTATGCATGTATTTGGGTTATTGGAAATGCATTGAAAGCAGAGTGTGCGCGCTTGATAAGAAGAAGTGGGGGGACTGTTTCAAGATGTGATAAAAGTTTTGGTTGTTGGAGTAAAATGACTTGAGCTAAGTAGCGAAGAATGTTTGGTCATTGGCTTGCTGCTGCTTCGGATGAGGAGTCGTCGTCGTCTTCTGTCTGTGCCTTGTCCATTTTTTGATCGGGCGGGTAAGGCCAGACTGTTCTTCCCTAGCTTGCGGAGTGGGAGACGAACTCACTCCTTCCTTGTTTTGGTAATGAGGGATGAGCTAGCTCTACTGACATTTTGGCCCATTGTGGAAGACAAGTGTGCAGACGCCAGCCAACAGTAGAGGTGGCGGAGTGAGTCAGTCAGATGCGAGATGGCAGAATGTCACTCAAAGAAGACGACGACGACGCCGCCCGGAGCCAACAGCGGCTTCGATCTCTATGGAGGCATCATGTTCAACGGCAAGAGGGTGGGAACCACCGGGACTGGCAAGATAGATCGCTTCCAGGGATGGTCCAGTTATAACAACAACGACAGTCAAGGCACCGCCGGCGGCGGTGAGACTCGCATTAGCAACTACCCCAAGGAGGATAGCTTTACGTATAGCTCCATTTACACTAGTGACGGCGGATTCCGAAAAGAGAGTAGTCCTCCGCAGCAGCAGGAGACGACCCATAAATCGGATTCCACAGCTCGGGTGGTTAGTAGTAGTACTAGTGGTGGTGGCGGCAGCACTACTACTACTGGAGCTGGTAGTTTGCGCAATGGAAGCTTTGTAAATTGCAGCAGTCCCAGAAGATTGTCAGGAGGAGGCAGCCAGTCAGAGAGCTCCTCAATTGGTACTCGAAAATCTGCAGGAGACGGAGGAGGATCTGCATCTGAAGATGGGAGACGAAGCAGCATTGGATGTGGAGTGCCTCCGTTAGGTAATTCAGCAGCAGGTTCTTCTTCTGCTAAAGGAGCAGGGAGCACAACAGGTCTGAATTCCAATGATGCAAGCCCACCAGGCTTGCCATTGCATAGCAGAAGTAGTTCTACTGAAGAGAATTTTAGGAAATATACACATAGCAGACATAGGAGACAGATGTCTGATGTGGGTGGCAGTGCAAGAGTAGATGCAGTCTTTGGTGGTGGGGAGAACAACTTTCAGACCAGCAGACAAAATTCTGTAAGTGGAGATCTCTCCTCCTCCTCTGGTGGTGGTGGTGGTGGCAGTGGTAGCAGTAGCACAGCAGCAAGCACCCCCAGAACAACAACAGGGTGCGACAGTTCCCCTTATTGGAGTAGAAGTGACAGTGATCGTTCCTCTTCCAAAGGAGGAGGGGGCGGGTCTGCAAGTTCCAGTAGTGGCGGGAGTCCCACTGTACTCAGTCTGAAAGTAGGCAGTAGCACAAGTGCTGACTGCCCCAGCCCAAGGGCAGGTAGCAGCAGCTCTAGCAGTGGAAGCTCTCGAGGAAGCTCCCTTGCGGGGAGTCCTACTGTTGGACGCAGCAGTAGTGTCGGAAGTTTGTTTGGTAACAATATTACTTTGGTGGGAGCAAGTGCAACTGCTGAATCCAGCTCAATAGGGACAGCACCACCCACCCGGAGTATAAGTTGCAATGCACAGATCTTGCGTGGAGCTGGTTCAAGTGGTGGAGGACTCTTAGTTTCAGGTAAAATTGGTGCGAATTGCATTGTAGGGTTACTGCAGAAAGCTCAAGGGCTGATATGTGTGTATCAAGTATGTGCATTCTTACAGAGGTGCTGCTGATGAGAATGTGACACCATGTGTGCAATTGTGTGCTTGGCTGGTCTGCCCTGGTAATGCAGTGTTATATTGCCCCTGTAAGTTGTCATGCATCAAAGTCTGTGACTGCGGAGTTTGGACTCAAATGAACTGGGTGATGTTTCTGAGCTTGTTCTAGCATCTAATCTGCTGTAGAGATTGCCTGCAGGAGGAGGGGTTGCAAAATCAATCACAGTAAATGGAATGTGCCAGAATGGAGGGGTTCCTTCATCTCCCTCCATGGGAATCATTAGTGGGCCTGCCAACCATGCAAGAGCTTCCTCTGGAGCAGCCCCAGCTTGTACTGTCCAAGAAAAAGAAAAGGTGAATGTGAAAACAGAGGCACCCAAAGCTGCTGCAGCATCTGCAGTTCATGGAAGGGGAAACATCTATGCTGTGGGTGAGAGTTTATTGATCAAGCGGATGCTTCAGAGCACAGATCCAGAGGAGGTGAAAAATGCAGGAAATGATCAATATAAGAAGGGAAATTTTTCTGAAGCACTGTCTCTCTATGACCGAGCCATTTATTTGGCACCAGGACGAGCTTCATATAAAAGCAATAGAGCTGCTGCATTGACAGGGCTTGGGCGCTTGGCAGAGGCAGTGCAGGAATGTGAAGAGTCAATAAAACTAGATGCTTCCTATATTCGTGCCCAGCAACGACTGGTTTCTCTGTGCATCAGGTATGCAATCATTTTGAACATCTTGTCTTGCATGCACCTTATTGCGAGCAACTTTTGCTAGTGCCATAGTGAGTGTTTTTCTTTACACAAGGCTGTGGGTTATCTCAATTCTGTTCCCATGTCTCCTCTCTTTCTCCTCATTGAAATGTATCATTCTATTAAGTCAATAGTGAATCTGATGTCAGTTCTTGGAAATCTGCAGATTAGGTCGAGTAGAAAGAGCTAAGAAGATTCTCAAGGCCTGTGGTTCACAACTGGACTCAGGGGACATCCAGCAACTTGAGAAGATTGAGAAGCACCTCCTAAAATGCTTGGAAGCCAAGAGGGCCTCAGACTGGAATACCATTGTCAGAGAAAGTGAGGCTGCCATGGTATCTGGTGCTGACTCAGCACCTCAGGTCCGGTGGCTACCCATATGCCCCTTTTCTCCAGTGCATTTGCTCTAGCATCTTGATAGTTAAATAGAAGTTGTGCAGAGAGACAACACAAGGGCATCTGTAAGAAGTATTGTGAGAACTTATTATGTGACATGAGTTGTGCTGGTGGGAGATGCAACATCTTTGACCCAAGAAACTGTGGATTTCTAAAACTTGTACACTTTTTTCCAGATATTGACTTTGAAAGCAGAAGCTTTGCTAAAGCTTTGTAGACCTGAGGAAGCAGACACAGTCATAATGTCTGCTCAAAAAATGGAGACTGCTTTAAGAAAGGCAACAGGGATGCCACCTGACACCAACATGCTGATTGTCCAAGCAGATATTGACATGGCACTTGGAAGGTCTGTTGGTTTCCATCATAGCCATTCCAAATGGCATGGTGTTGTATATCTTTCCTTGAGCATTCACAAAGAACTCTATACTGTTCACTAGCAGTCAATCTGGAGTCTGTATACAAGCTAATGCTACATTCATGCCTTTCTCATGTGTTGTACTCAAGCATGTCTTCGGCACACATACTAGATCCAGACCGTTCTTTTGTGCAATTCTGCAGGCTAAAAATTTGATTGAATGATTGATAAGAAAACCTGGCTAGAGGAATCTGATCTACTATGGATTCTACATGTGATTTAATCCAGACAATTGGTTGTGAGCAGGTTTGATGATGCAGTAACGGCAGCAGAGAAAGCATTTCATTTTGATCCAAAGAATAGTGAGGTCTTAGCTCTGTTGAGGGGGGCACGATCTGTTGCACTAGCCCGCACAACTGGCAATGATTTGTACAAAGCAGGCAGGATTATGGAGGCCTCTGTGGCTTATGGCCAAGGCTTACTCTCTAGTCCATCCAATGCAGTTTTGCTTTGCAATCGAGCAGCCTGCAGGTCAGTTGCAATCTTTTGGGATTTCTTGATAATGTGCACCATATGAAGTCCAAGATGTGCTTTTTGAAGTTATCTCTGGCAAAAAATTTCTAGTCATTTTTATGACAAGTTATAAAATTGTTCTGTTCTGTGTTTCACTTGTTAGTTTCAGTTGACTGTGTGTTGAAAGGAAGCTTCCTTCTAGCATTTTTGTGTTGAACTCTGAAGCATATGGGGTCTATTCAAATGCAGGTCAAGGCTTGGCCAGTATGAAAAAGCTGTTGAAGACTGCAATGCAGCCCTTGATGCCCAGCCACATTATACAAAGGCCCTTCTACGGCGTGCTCATTCAAACTACAAGGTATAATTTCAAGTGCTACTTAATCTTGTTAAGGAAATCATTCAGGGCCTTCAACTTTCCACAGTAGTGAACTTCTTGCAGAGGGGTTTTGAGCTGCTGCCATCTATATGGACCTGCATCATCATCTCTTGTCACCATTGCACTGTGATGCAGTTAGAGCAGTGGGCAGATGCCCTGAGGGACTATGAAGCATTGAAAAGGGAATTGCCTGGGAATGTGGAAGTTGCAAAAGCATTATCTGAGGTTCAATTGGCCTTTAAAAAATCTCTTGGAGAAGAAACTTATCAAATGTGGTATGGAGGTGAAGTTGGGGAAATCAGCAGCAATGATCAATTCAGGAAGGCTGTTTCATGTTCAGGTATGCATTATGGTCAATTTTGGGTTACTGTATGGAGGAACTTTTCCTGGTTCACATGTACACAATTTCAGAGGTCTACACCCATTGAAGGACTTTTAACACTGCAGTGACCTACCTCCGAAGGCAAATATGAAACAGATGTATCAAATTGCAGGATGAAATCTTCTGATCCATTCCCCAGCATTTGATTCCAATAGTTTTGAGGTCATTTGTACTGTGTCCACTTCAGGGCTTGCAGTGGTGTTATTCAACACAAGATGGAGTGATCGTTGCAGACAAATGGTTCCTGTTGTTGATAAACTTTGCAAGCAGAACCGTACTGTAAAGTTTCTCCAGGTAATTTGCATTTGCCACTTCTATTGTGGATTTCTTGTTTATGAATTGTGTAAGAGCCTGCAGCATTTGGGATCTCTTTTGGGACTAATATGCAGCAGCCCTATGAATTAATGTTTTACGAACCCTCCAGAACTTAGCAAGGGAATTGAATGTGTGCTCTGAATGACTTGAATGCATGCTCTGTTCCCTCTTTGATGTGCAGGTGGATGTGGAGGCAAACCCATTCTTGGCAAAGGCTGAGTCAGTTGATTTTGTACCGACTTTCAAGATCTATAAAGATGGCTTCAAAGTGAAAGAATTACTTGGACCTACTGAGGAAGCTCTGGAACATGCTGTCAGTCACTATAGTCTCTAGGCAATCGGACCCACCATTGTTTGACAATGAAATATTCCATATACTACACCTGAATAACGGGAGCAGTACCACACCAAAGTAGAGAAAAATTCCAGATCAAATCTCAGACTATGTGTTTAGGTCCCTTGTGGGAATCCCCTTCTTTCTTTTCTGTCCTTCTGAACCCTGTTGTCTGCCTTGTGCTCTTTCCTATATCCTTGCAGTTTTGAGTCGACTGGGTTCCAATGATTTCTTTTGATTTTTCTGTACAAGGTTCTCATTGACCAATTTGCTCATAGGCAGTGATTGAGATAGTGGCAAGTTTGCCCCATGTATAGTGAGGCAGTAAATATAATTCTCTGTTCAGTAAAAGAAGGTTGATCATTCCTCGAACACCTTGAAACCCCCAAAAACATTAGTCATGCCACAGACCTTGATCTGGCAGCCCTGCTTGAGTGCAATTTTTGTTATAAAACATTTTCAGAGGTGGATCTCAAATAAAAGATCTGAGAACAGTGTGTGGAACTGCTGTCTACAACTTTCTGGTAATTGATGGGTTTACATGAAGTCTGCTTTCGGGCTCCTTAGTGTTAGGCAGGATGACAGATCCAAGGACGGACTTGATTCAGCCTTGTATGGGAAGCTATTAGACTTCTGTCTCTGTATTGGAGTTCCACAGCTGTGCGGACTGATACTTCTTGTCTTCAAGTTGCGAAGGCCAAAGGCCGTCCAAATGGAGCCCCTGAACTATGGTGATTGATCTGTGCAACTGTTTTGCAGATACTGATGGAGCTTCTGGGAAAAGGCAGTGCCAAGGCACCTCAGTTTTGATTTCATGGGTGTTTGACCAGGAAGTGTCTCCTACATGCTCTGCCTGCATGTTATACTTATGGTAGAAATTGGTTGTGCTTTCTTGGCCTTCTCACAAAGCCTAATCCACCTAGAAAAGAAGCACAATTGCATTTGATTTTCTTTAGGTATGCTGTGGTATACTTGTGCAATAGAAGAGACAAAAATTTTGAGGACATCAGGGCCTTCTCACAAAGCCTAATCCAGCTAGAAAAGAAGTACAATTGCATTTGATTTTCTATTGGTGTGCTGTGGTGTACTTGTGCAATAGAAGAGACTAAACTTTTGAGGACATCAGAGTGAGAGGAGTATGTCCACAGCTCACCAAGTTACAGCACAACTATCTTGTTCCAGAGATTGGAAAATTTGAAACACACTTGATCAAAGTGTAAGTGAGATGGACCACCCCTAAAGACATGTTTAGGGACCACATGTCTTCTTCATGGGCCAAAGAATCTTGAGAACATGTTTATAACCAGTCCTGAGAGGTTAAGTGAGGTTGCCTCAATTAACCTCTAGTTGTGGTTATTAACTATTCGAACTGAACCGAAACTAAGCTTCAGAACCAGAACTAGAACTGGAACTTGAACCCAAACATCTATTTGTATGTAACTGAAACCTGGAATCACTGCTCCAAGAGCGTATGGTAAGAATCTTGTTCAACTTAACTACTGTTTGAATAAAAATAAAATTCCAAAAACCATATATCTTCAATCGTTAGTCATCATAATTCAAACAAATTCATCATAATTTCATGTATTGCAAATTATTGCATAAGAACAGAATTGCCAAGTTTTTGTATGATTTTCATTTTTCTCCAAACTTAAGAGTTCAATCATAGCTTTAGGATTTTATACCACTCATAATTTACTGACAGTTCAAGATTATATGCAACCCATCTCAAAATGATGTTTTGGTCATGAATGCCCTTGGAATTGTAGTGATTTGTGGTATCAGTGTCCAAAGCCTCTCCCTAAAGCTTCACACCAAGCCTTTCAAAACCTTCCCCCCTCCCACAAGCACAATGCACATTCTGTCCAGGCCATTTTAATGTTGCCACTAGCATATTGCCATAGCCATGCTTAGAGATCACACTTTTGTGTGCAAAAAAATAAGACATCCAAATCTGTAACTTAACACTCAGATTTCTTTGATGTCTTTGCTTTTAACACAGGGTATGCCAAGCCATGGGGGTCGTTTGATGTAGACTTGACACATCAACTGCACTTGGGGTGACCAAGGCCTTGCACACCAGACCAAGTGATGCACAGCCCTCACTGACATTGGACCAGCATCAAGCCCAATAGGCTTGTGCAATACTGGGCTCTGCATCCAGATGTGAGGGTTGTGGCTAATGTGGTGCGGAACAAGCCCATCCCAGCATGTTGACAGTTTTTGAGGCTGATTCTGCCATGGACCAATACTGAGTCCAACAAGTTGCAAAAGAAACAATGGAAGATGCACCAAAAGAGGGACAGGTGACTTGTATCACCCATTGACGCAGTGTGCCTGAAGATATGCACCAGCACTGTACTAAATCAAGTCTTGAATGACATGAAAATCATCTCCTGGGCTCAATAATCTGTCTGAACACAAGGAACCAAGACAATATCATTTTGCTCAACAGTTGAGAAAACACATTATGTCCTTCAAGCCATTAAACATCCCAACTGGTAAAAGAATAGTGTGGGCACACATGTGCAAACCTGTGCTAAGACTCCTTGGGAACTTAATGGAACAGTGACCCAGCTTCTGGGTCTGACGCATATATTACCAATCAGAGTGCGATGGGAGACACAATCGTGCTGCTGAAACTGCCATCATGTGTACAACCTCAGGAAAGGGGAAAGGCCATCCTGACCATCTCTGGATGTAAGGAGGCAATTTGTATGAAGGTACAGACAATTGAACAGCCACATTCAATTCTATTGCTATTCATGCCAGTAACATTATGCAACACTACTGGAGAAGGACAGACTGACTAAAGAGTCACAGGCCATTTCTGTCGTTCACACAACTTCAATTGAATGTCAGATTCCAAATCAACTGTTTTCCCTTTGATCCATGCTCCTCTCCAATACTCTGTAAGCTCAACCTGGGGGAACAACGGTGAATCCAGATTACTGACCTAAGAAAAATCTCAAGCTTAGATTCTCAGTTTCAATCAGTTGTCACATAGGATCTTAAACAAGTTAGAAGTATCCTATATCAACTAGTTTTCAAAGGGGTAACATTAGCAAGAACATCCCATCAACTGGTAACTAATTGTTTGTAACTGACTAGGCACAATACCTCTGTGAAAGCCTGATTTGAGACATATTGAGCATCTACATTGCATTCTGATGTACCCAGATCCACTGAGATGACCATTGCTTGCCCCACTGCAGATTTCTTAACTGCCCCTGTCAGATAAAATACATGGCCACATACAAGCTTACACATGTCATGCCCTCCACTCCCAAAGGGGATCATGGTGCAAACGGTGGGATGACCTAGGTAATACTAGACAGCGAGAATCTAGTCTGAAGAATGGAATAAAAAGGATTAAAATGAAACCTGTAATCCGCACCATCCGATAGCCTGTGCCACCCAGGTGAGCCTCCCACCGTCCAAAACGCAAGCGCAAAAAAAATCCCTTAACCCTTGTCCCCAGATCTGGAGAGTCCAGCCACCTATTTGAAGACAAAGAGCACTATCAAGAATGGCAAGCAGTTTCAATCAATGTTACCTAATATGTTGCCCTTCTAACATGGTTTGGCTGGATATCTCTATTTACACTATTCCTTGGAATCTAGTATAGGTTGCAGAATGGATATTAAACTTTGGTATACACCCATGTTGTTCTGGCATATAGGGTCAGAGACTGGTATCAATACTGGCATGAACACTGGTATCAAATACCAGACCAGTCTGGTATGACCTAAGTCTGGTGATACCAGACCAATACTGATATGCACCTTGAGGTCATTAGAACATCTTGGGTAAATGAAGAGGGAAAATATTCACATTGAAAGCTGCAACTAGCTTCCTTTAACAATGGCAAAGGTTATGAGAATGCGCACTTCTGGAGGTCTGGCCGAGATAAGCGTATGAGCTCTATTGCACCCAGCATACCATAAGGAACAGGTGGTGGCTGGTTGCATAATCTGGATTCCTCCACCTTGTTACATGCCACACCATCCAGTGGAGGTCTTCTCTCAGACTCAAGATGCATTATCTCTGTAATGACAAGTTGTGGATTCCTTCCCTGCCTTTTGCTTTTTCCTTCATGCTCCTTTGCCTCTGGATTGGCCTACATGTCAAAATCATGCTTAAAAGTCAGTCAATAATATATATTGACAATATATAACAAGGTACAAACATGGTTTCAATCAGTTCATGCAAACAGATTTTACATGCCATTTGCTTCATGGTGGTGGACTTTCTTCTCAGCTCCAAGAAATAATTAACAGGATGTTCATATTCTGTAGATGAGTACTTTATTCCTCAGGGACTATTGGAAACAGATACCCCAAAGCCAATCCAGGTCTGAAAATTTCTGAACTTTGTGATGAGAAAACCCCCATATGAATGCAAATGCACTTGTCCAGGTACAACCTACACCAAAGGACAGAATGCAGTCTTAAACCTGTGACTCTCTCTCACATGAAAGTATCAAACTTTCATGTTCATGCTGCCATCACTTCCACATGACTTCATCAGTTGCCAACAGGGGTGCAGATGGATTACAGGCCCAGTTCAGAAATGAGAAAACTTGGTCGTGCTGTTGGAAAGACTAATTTAAAAATGTTAACCCTGTCTATTCTACTTCACATGAACACACAAAGTACCCAACTAACCAAATTATTGGTTGAGGTACAACCAAAAACCAGCACAGCAGCCATAATGATGTCATCTTGGGCATACAACTGTGCTCTGACTTTCTATCTGTCCAGAGATTACAGAAACTTGGAATGGATATTGGAACCCACACAGCTAATCAAGGGGCTGTCATCTTAGAAGGAACCTCCAATGTCAGTAGTCTCTCAATAGGTGAGGCTCCTTTGGCATGTATTCCATTGATTGCAAAGGTTGCTTCTTACTTGATCTAGGGTGGAGTTTAGGTTTTACGGGTCAGAATTACTACCTCATCAGCTTTTGGCCTCATATTTTGTCCATGGTGTGGTTGTGATTGGGACTCCCAAGTCAGATATTTCTCCAACTTGGAAGGTAATGCTCCTTCTGTTTCTGGTTGTTGCACATATCTGCACAGATATAGCACATGTTACTCAGCTTGTGAGTACTTCTGAGCAAATTATATGTGCTGGCTTGTACCTATAACCAACCAGTCACACAGACTAATTCTCGGTTCTACATGCAAGGACCTTGCATCAGACATCATTTCCAAAATTAATTTCAAATTGTCTGCTCTGTATGTAGCAAGTGTGGATCTCATACATCTCCACAGAGATACAGTTTCTTCAATAATAGCCAGTCTGGCCATAAGATGGAAACCCTATCTAAAAGTAGTAACAAAGAAGATGTGACAACTTTTCATTGCCACTTGGGCATGTAGGTCCAATTACTCCAGGGATCAGTTTGTCCTACATCAGGCATTGTTTAAGGCTTCCTTAAGAGTCCACAATATTAGACATTGCAAAATGACAAAACATGTACAATGGATCTACGGCCAACTAAGATGTATTGACATTTTGAAATGGTGAAAACACTTTACAAGATACACAATGCATGGCAAATTGGTAGCAAACCAGACTACAAAATTCAATTGTTCCAATCCAGAACTCCTGAAAGTGACCATAAGCTCTGAGAGTGACACAGACACAGAGAGATGTGCAGGGCAGAAGGTAAGGGGGGAGGGAGGGAGGGACAATACTTGCTGGAGTGAGCACTGCCCAGAAAAGAGTCAAGTACATGTGGAGAGAGTTCATCCAGGCACCAACAGGTATGGGTTGGTGTCTATTAAGAAGCTGCAGTATAAGGGAACTGTACCTTGCTCGTGTTTCTTCTTGTGCAGATTTCTCCAAACTTTGTATAGGAGCATAAGCCTTCCACTTTCCTTGATTAGGAGATGCCAGCAACTTACTCCCACTAGAGGTTGAGCTCTGATGACCTTTCCCTGAACCTGAGCTTTGACCACCTCCAGCGCTACTACTTCGATGTCTTGGGCAATAACGTGCCCAATGGCCCATTTCATTGCAGTTATAACACACAACACCTGCTGTATCCCGATTGGTGTAGTCACATGTACCACGGCCCTCTGTGACCAACTCCAGTTGTCTCTCTCCTTGTTCTCTGGAACTCTCAATGTTATTTCTCTTGTTCAGCCTCCAGAATTCAGCTTTGTCATGTGCCCTAGATGCCGCCTCGGTGACAGAAAGATGACATTGGGCACCCCAATGCCCCACTCCTAGACATCGTAGACATAGGACTTCACCTCTAAGCCACGTATCAAAACTGTTAATTGCCCTTTCTCCAAGTTTTTGGAGCTCACAGTCAAGGGTTTCAGAGCAGTCAACAACACAATGACCTGGAAGCCCACAAAACCAGCACCGACGAAGACCCACCTGATTACCAGAGGAGTTTTGGGTCATGCTCTCCCTATATTTGCTTGTCTGAATTCTCCAGGCTTTAACTGCATTCATTGAGGCTGCATAGTCCATGTTGCTCTGCTCATTTGGCAAATCCCCAGAACCATCACCTTTGTATATGCTGCCAGGACAGAAATTTGAATCTAGTGTTCCCAGAAGCAATCCACCTGCTGCTGAAAAATTGCCCTCTACATGGAGTACTGAAGAACTGTTTGCAATGTTCTCAGGAGCTTTACCTTTGATGTCACTGTGGGAATCAATTTTGGGAATATGCGAGCATCCTTGCTCAGTGAATCTGTGGCCTTTGGAATGAATTTGAGATATGTGATGAGGTGCGACTGCTTGCTTACTTGATGATGGCCCTAAGGTGTCATGCAGTGGTATCTCACAAACAGCAGGTCTAACAGCTGCTTTGGTCGAAAACCTTCAAAATGTGAAGACACAATTCTCCATTTAGTCCACCAAAAATCAACACTATATCACCTCACAAATTCATTCTAGAGATGAATACTTTATGCTACTGGACAAGAGAACAATCTATTGAAGGTAAGTCAATTTTGACCTCCAAAATTGCAGCCCTTGAAACAAATGACAAAGTTAACAATCAAAGCATGTATGCTGGATCATCACAATTACACCCTCACCATTCATAACTGTTAAAGGTTTGCTATTTATATTTGCAGTTTCAGGGGACTCATGCTAAACTCTACCAGTCAAGTGGACACTCGCAAAAGAAATTTCATTACCTATGAATCCACATGTCACGTGCACTCTTGGAACTGCAATATGATGTGACTCTGGCAGAAACAGAATCTTGTACTTGTTTTGAACCACACTTGGGTGAATGCTGTGCCCCAGCTAAACTGTCAGTCCCTGTAAACTTGGCAGGAACTTCTGCCGGCAAAGAGGGCTCTGCATTACTTATATCAGCATGCTGTGGCTGCAATTGCCCCAAGCAATCAGGAGTTGAAATCAGAGGATTGGCAGCTGCAGACATGGACAGCAATTTTCTCTCCTCCTTGTGCCTTGCTGTCCATAAGGGACCGGGAGAGGGAGAGTCATCCACTTTCCGCTTTCCAGTTTCAATCCTGCTTTGCAGATTGACAGAAATTTCTGGTACTGATGCCTTGTTACTGTTCTGAAGAAATGACCCAAATTTAAAATGCCTCAAGGCAGATATGGCATAATCTGTTGGGCTACTGTCATCCAGATCTGGAGACTTCTGGGTTGCTGAAGCTTGCAAGTCTTCATCTTTCTTCTCTCTGATCTTGACTCTTGGGTCCTCCTTTATAACTCGGTCTGCTTCAAATCCTGAGAGGTCCTGCACTTCTTGCAGAAGGGGTTCCCCCTTCTTAATTTCAGGCTGCATATTTTCTAAGCCTTCTTTTATGGGAAAATCCTCCACAAACTTTGTAACTTTTGAAGTACTTGCCACTGGCCATGGTGATGCATCTTTCTTAGGAGTCACATATTCTGGTACATGTGGTGATATAGAAATGTTCCTCAGAACATTTCCAGTTCGTCCTTTCCCAATGCCAACTGCCCATGGCAAGAAAGATCCTGCACCCAAGGATCGGGGCACAAATCCCACCTTCTCAGTGTCTGCAATGCGTCCTGTGATCTGGCACACATTATCAGTGAAGTTGGTAAATTTCTGCTTTTTATCAAGGGTTTCAGTAGTATCCCCTTCTCTGTTGTTGTCTCTCTCTCGCTTCACCTTGATCAAGACCCTTTCTTTTTCTTGCTCCCTCTCCACTCCCCCTTCCCTTGCAACCATTTCCCTGTACTTGACCTCAGCATGGTCTGGCTTTCTTCGATCATCAGTGCTTTCTTGCATATGTCTCGACACTGTGAATTCCTGTCTCACATGCTGTGGCTCAACTCTGCCAACAATAGGTTTAGACAGTTCTGCAATGCACTTATCCTCTGTGTGTACACAATCTGTGTGAGGTGTCAATAATGTCCCACTGACGTGCCCTTGGCTTGTCTCCATCCCATCCCCTTGCTTGCTGGTGATTCCAAAATGCTCATGGGCTGGCTCCCTCAACTGCCCAGGTATGGAACTCAGGATCCTAGCATCCTCCAGAGCCTTTGAATCCAGCTCATCACTCCCGACAACTGTTACCAACCCCAAATTTGAAACCTTGTTGAATTTTAGAAGGCAATCTTGTTTACCAAGAGGGCTACAATCCCCAACCAATGCTTGGTCGGTCTGTGCTTCTGTCCCAGTAGGTTTTCCTTTAGGCAAATTTGGGATGTTCCATCCTTCCCTTAAGCTTCCACTTGTGACTGGCCCATCAAGGCAGCTTGGAGCTTGTGGTTCAAGTGGTATGGATCCTGGACCTGAATGATATGGAGAATTCATAGCAACAGGAGGGCTGGATACTGTTGCTGGTGGGCCCACTGACAGTGGCTGACTAAGGTCTGGTGATCTTGGTGTAAGACACTGGAAATCATCCTTTCCACTACCAGCCTGCAAGTCCTGAGAAACCCTAAGATCCAATACCATTGAATTGTTTCCGTTTGCAATCATATCTTGGGATGCCTCATTCAATTTCAGGATTGTAGAACTGGGTGGCACCACAGCTGAAATCTCCTGTTGAAGATCAAAATCCATCTCCCTGTCTGGCTCAACTTGTTGCTCTGTTTTGTTACTACTACTTTCTCTTTGTGTCCCAATTGGAATGGGAACTTGGCTATATTCACATTCATGTTCATGAGTATGAACTGCTGACAAATCTTCCAAGGGCCTTTCATCTCTGCCTCCACCCTCTTGCAGATCATGCTCTACTGCAAGCACAGTGGAAGAACCTTAGAACAATAGCCTAAACCCTCAAACAGACAAACCCACTTGCCCTGAGCTCAAGTATCCTAGATTATTAGTAAGTCCCAGTTTGCATACCTTTCCAGGCATCCTTTGGCTGACCATGGCCCTGAAGTAAACCTTGGGCAGGCTTGCGCAGGTTAAGTGCATAAGCAAGGTTGCCTCGTCCTGCTGCTGCATAGGTCCCTGCACCTGCCATAGCCACTGCTTGGGCTCTTGGAACCCCAGTTGGATTCGATCCCCAAAGATTGAACACCTGTCCACCACCCAATCCTGTAATTCCCCAGGTCTCATGTTCAGTTTTCAAACTGATGCAAATGTTGCCCTCATGTGCTATTGTTCTCCACCATTATATTGATGACAGTAAATGAAAGTGGATCATAAAATACTCCACACATGAATCTTTAAAGTGCCAAAGAAAATAGTGCAAAATGGAAACGAAACCAACTACAGAGAGAGGGAAAAATGCAAACAAACACAGGGCATTATGCAATGTGAGCCAACTGAGGAGAGAGGAAGGGAAGCAGAAAAGAAGGGTCATAAGAAGAAGCAACCAAGTATGAACTTGGAAGCAAGACCTACAACTCATGCAACCACTAAAAATTGAACATCAATTCACAACTTCCATGTTTACATCAGCCAAATGCTAAGACTCTTCACTGCCTTTGTCAGCTCCAGACAATGGGTACAGCATACTTTGTGTGTCTTACTCAACAATTAATGAAAGCAAGAGCTAGAAGTAACACAAATCAAGTTAGCAGAACTTCTCAATAACTTGTTAGCATGGTATGACCCTATTGCCGACACTTACCTTGAGAGAAAGATGTTCCAGCACCACGACCTTGGTGGGATCCTCTCCCTCCAAGCCCTCCTCCTCTTCCCCACCAAAAACTGGAAGCAACTCCATCAACCTCAGATAACCCTGAGCTTCTGCCACTCCCACTTTTACCTCCTTCCTGCCCTAAACTCTCACTTAAACCTAATCCTACACTACCACCCATTCCAGCACTTGTGACTAATGTGCCTGTTCCACTCACCTGTTCTAAACCACTGCTTCCTGTTCCTGTTCCCATATCATTACTGGGCCCCAGTAAATCAAATCTGTCCTCTTGATGGTTTTCTGATGAAGCCACAGGCTCTATTGAAGGCTCCCTTCTTTCCAAATCCCAAACTTCAGCACCTCCAGAACCTGCATTTACTTCTAAGTCTTTGCCCCTGTGTTGTTGGTGCCCAAAAGTTAGGCCCACATTCACAGCACCTTCACCATGAGTTGAATCATCTAGGGCCAACACTGGCTGAATTTTGATCCCTTGTTTCGCAATGCCACTTACCCCCAAGCCTGTACTGCACTCTTTAATGTGCTTAAGGGCCCCAGCATCCACTCTTCCATCCCTTGTAAATTGACTGCCATCCAGGCTTGGGTGCCTTTGCCACTTCAAGGGCCCTGCAATGTTTCCAAGTGCTCTTGTGGTCATGATGCACCTACATTCTATAACTGCACATCCTGACCATTTTCACCCCAAATGTGTGTACCAAAACACAGAACTCCTACTATTGAGCTTCAAAAGGATCCAGTGAGCTTAAATGCAGGCGGTGTTGAGCATGATTGATTTATAGTTTCCTCTAGCAAGTTGTCTTTTACTCTGAGAAACAGAAGGGAACATCTAGTGTTATCCAGTACCATTTCTCATGGGCTCATGGATTCTCAAAGTGGCATGAGAATTTGGAATCAATCAACCCTTCCACTTTGCACATGTAAGTTTTTGAATCAGAGTTGAACTTGACAAACATAAACTGGACTGAGAACCTGCATAAGAACCAGTAGACTACAATTTCTCCACTTGGAAACCACAACATTCTAGTTCTTAGTTGGTTATAGGGTGCTGATACAATTCTCAATTACAGAGGCACAAGGTTGAGTGCAGGATGAGATAATAGAACATGTGAAAATCTTTGACAAGAGAAATATGGTGCAGGCTACCTTGAAAGGCATCAGGTTGATTAACCAGAAGGAAGGGATGACGAGTGCTTGAAGCACCAGCTGAAGACAACTGCTGTGTAAGACTACTGTTGGCTGAAATTGGTGGTCCTATATCCACTGCCAATGGCCAGTTTTGCCCTTGAACATGGACCATGGAGGTCTCATTCACATTCTTAGCAGCTGCATCTTGACAGTCCAGATCTGTCTCCTGCTGTTTACCAGATGCCATTTTGATCCTGCTGATTTCTCCCACAACTCACCTGGAACCATCATCAGACATTCTCGGTCCTGACCTTCATCCTCATACAACACCTGTTTGTGATAAATGCAGCCTGAATCAACATCATGCACTTCAGCCCTAAAACCTCGGATGTGCCTCACAGATAGTATAGCCATATTCCATTTTCTGCTTTGGTGCAATGTGGTAAATGTCCACAGGCTTCCGATGCTGTCATTGCCACCTGCGTCGCTGGCTTTTACACTGTAAATGTGAATTTTGTTCCTTTTGCTCATTGGGGACAAATGAAAAAAATTCTTTTGCATACATGGTTTGATACCTGTACCGTTGTTGGGGTTTGCTCCCAAGAAGAGAACCCCATGAAGTCTAAGAATACAGACCAAGACAAATTTTCCAATTGTCTCAAAACATTGCTCAACCAACACAAAACAGCGAGGCGGAAAAATAGGTACCTACCTAGTCTGTTAGCGCCTTCTCATGGAATTCTGCAGCTGGAAGATCCTTAGCGATCTCTGTCAGGTGCCCTGCTAACCATAACTAGTCATAACTAGCATTTGAAACACAAATGTTTCTTTCTCTTTGGGCCCTTTCTCTTTCTCAAACACAACACAACAAAAGGGGGGAAAAAACATCTACTTGTGGAGCACGTCGACAATGTGAGGACGACCCGCCCAACAGACAATAATACCACTACTTCTTAAACCAGCGATTCAAAGAAATAAAGACGAGGAAAGAGAGAAGATCAGCCAGTAAAACAACTCCACACCCAAAAATAAATAAATAAATAAAATCTCTGAACTCCAAATTTCGAAGCCACTAAAACCCCTGGACCCTCCAACCTCATCACCCATTTTCTCACGATTCCTTGGCCAAGAAGGGAAAAAAACCCCGGAGCAAAAATAACGCAGTACCTTATTCCTGAAGAAGCAGGCAGACAGACAGACAGATAGACAAGGGAGCCAGTGGATGATGAAAAAAAAAAAGAAAAAAAAGAATCGCTTAACTTGAAAGAAAGAGAGTCAGGGAAGACAGGTTGTACGCACCCGTGTGTGGAGTGGTTTACATGAGAGCCGATGCCGAACCGGCACCATATCCTCAAGAAAGCTCTACGACCAAGCTGCTGCGGCGGGCTTTCTCCTCCTCTCTAGAATAGCAACAGTGTAGAGTTTGGTGTGAATGTAAATGGGGGTGTGTGTGTGGGTGCAGGCACAATTGAGCGAGTCTGACTGGATGCCCAAAATTCGTCCATCGCTGCTGCTGGTGCTGCTAGTACCGCCGCCTGCGGGGGACGTACGTATATGGCTAGTGCGAATCTCCAAGTTGATTCCAGATGGCGAAGAGAGAGATTTGCTCATCCTCGTCGTCGTTGTCAGCGAAATTCTTTCTTTGTTGGGGGGGGGGATATCGAGGGCGGTGTTTTTTTGCGCAAATCCTGGAACACGTGGCATAAGGATCACCACGAAGTTCGTTGACAGCTGGAGCCCTGACAGCCACAGAAGTTCATAGTGGACAGGAGGAGACCTACGTTCATAGTGGACAGGAGGAGTCGTAGGTCCTAGTCACCCCTCACACTAGGGCCTATTTCCCCCCATTAGGGTCTATCACAGTAGGCCCCGCCCCAGTGCGGGAACTCATTCCGTACCCATCACTCACAATCGCCAGAAAACTGTGGATTTTTTTTCTAAATTTTAAATTTTAAAAATAGAAAGTGTCCGGCTGCCTGCGCAGTCCTCTTTTTAATATTCCCAGAATTTGGACAACTAAGGTACCTATTCTAATGGTTTGTAGCAGTCTTTATTTTATTTTATTTTATTTTTGGGGCGAAACAGCGTTAAATGGCGATACAGTTTTCTGAAAATGAAATTTTCAAAATTTTCATAGTACTGTAATACCTTGGCCACTTCAACACATGTTTATCGAATAGTTAATTAATTTTGAGAATTCCATTCTAACAAATGATACCCTCAATTATTTCATCAGAATCTCTCTTTCTTTTTTTTAAATTCTGAAAAAAAAAAAAAAAATTTGGAAAATTTCGACACTTGTGAAAATAATGTAATTAGTGTCGAACTGGCCCAGAGGTACTCTGGTGTACTTTACTTAATCACACTTTCAATGTTTTTTCAACAATACCCTTTTCAGAATTAATTAACATTATTAAGCCATAGTGGGGCAAGTATGGTTGTCATTGATTGACTAATTAGGGAGCATCTCATTTATATGGTAGCACAACTTTAGCCGTTCATAGGCTGACTTCCAAAAGGGCATAGGTTACCATGTCTATTGTGTCTAACATTTGACAAGAGGATGTAGGTCATTAGGTCAAATATGTTCGATAATTGGCTTGAGGGTGTAGGTTATGAGGAATAGTTGAGGAATGTGACTTGGTCCATATGTGCTTACATGCAATACCTTTTACTTCTACCACCATAGTAGTGTGATCTAAAAGCAAGTCATGAGGTGAAAAGGGGAAAAGTTGCACTCTTAACGAGTTATATTGATCATTCATCGTTATGGTGATCATGCTTTGCTTCAAATATCTTTTGTTTTGTTTGTTTTATATTATGTTTTGTGGAGTCTACATTCATGAAGAAAGGAAAAAGGTGGATGTTTGGTCTCTGTGTTTTAATGGTGAGCTTGCATACTTATCATCTTTATTTTTTCGTTTTTCATGGTGGATTGAGGAGTTGTGAGTCCGATTGGATTAAGGGATTCTATGGTGGTGGAAAATTGTTGGGAACTCCCAACTATAAGAGCAAAAGGTTGCACGTGGTAAAACATCTTTTAGTTTTTGGAGAAAGTTAAGCATCGTAGTCAAAAAAACTTTGTTTTGTTTTTTGTCATTATTTGAATTTTTTTTATGCACCTTTGGCAAGAATGCTCGTGGTGTTAATTCTGATCTCTATGTTTTCATTATGTTGGAGATTTAGGGTTCTAGCTAGGATGTTAAGATAGGTAGTTGATGAACATGATGAAAAACTAAAGAGATTCTAAAGTTGTTTTGAAAGGTTCTAGCTAGGATGTTAAGATAGGTAGTTGCTGAACATGATGAAGAACTAAGGAGGTTTTAAAGTTGTTTTGAAAGGTTCTAGCTAGGATGTTAAGATAGGTAGTTGGTGAACATGATGAAGAACTAAGGGGGTTCTAAAGTTGTTTTGAATTGACATTATCTAAAAAAAAACAACTGTGCTTGAAAGACATATTTCTTTAAAAAGTGAATTCTAAAATGGGATGGGAACAAATACCCTTGTGAGCACTTTGCATTAGTAGGAGTTTAGAAAAAAATAACTATGTTTACAACAAGATTTATAGTCATATTGGATTAAATGACTATGGTCACTGAAGTCATGCTTGATAGTTTGCTTAAACAACTCAATATAACATGGTGTCATGTTGTGTTTAAAACAACTATGTGTAATGTTCACATGGATTTACACTTAAAATAAAAATATGTAATCATGTAGTTATGTTGTACTCATTTAAGATCAAGTTTAGAATGTCATTACAAGGAATTCAACCTTCATTTTCACGACCACAAACCAACTCTTTAACCATCCATTCAATTATTTCAATTTGTGATATCTTAAGTCATCGCATAAATATAAACATGTATATTTCAAATCTTATGCATTATCATATCATTGTTTAATTATGTAAATTCATAATGAAATCAATTTCACATTTTAATTACATAATATTCAAATTAAAATAAATAAATTATGATTTTAGTTATAAATTAAACGTAATTTATAATATCTAACTAAATCAAATATTTAATATTAAAATAAAATCCTTTTTTTTTCAAAAATTCAAGTTTAATATTTGAGATTTTTTATTTGGTTCATACATTCAGATTTTTTTAATAATTAAGTTAAATTGATTATATATAGGGCCATAAATTAAATTTTCAATTAAATTTAATCCATTTTTTAATTCCATAATTTTATAAAATTTATAATTTTCAAATCTTCCGAATTAAATAAATTACATCAATTTAAAATATTTATTTCAAAATTTTCATTGTAAAGTTTTTACTTATAAACATACACATAAATATCATATGATTTAATTTTTAAATTAAATTAAATTATCATTGATTAAACCTTCATATATGTATGCACGCCATTTGTAAAAATGACAAACTAAAATATAACATTTTTATAAATCTTTAAAAAATCATTCCATTTGAATTTCATATACACATGTGTTTTAATGTAATGCATACATGATTACTGCCATTATAAAATGACCTATGAATGTTTTTATGAATGTCTGTTATTAAATTTTATGATGTATGATGTTAATTATTATCTATAGTATTTATATAAGTCACAATGTACAACTAGGGTATGATTAAAATGATGTTAATTTGATTACATATTTATACCACGTGACAAAATTACACATGTTAAATGTAAAGTGATGGACATTAATTTTTCACATCAGATCTTAATAATATTGCAATTTGTATGGTAGAAGGTTGCATAAGACACCAATCCTTCCAATATCATATGCCTTGTCATAATGTCATATGTTACATCATGTCATAATTACTATTGTTGGTTAGTTATTTGAACAACTTTACATCTTTAGCTTGAGTGTATATAAAATTGAACACATGTTCACATTATGCTAAACATCCATTCTATTGATTCATTAGTTGTAAAAATCACTAGATTGCAACTACACAAGTTGTGACATAAGCTAGATAGTTACAAATATGATTCACAGTTGTTTTTTTAATTGTTAAAACCACTAGTTGTTTAAGATGTGGTTGCATAGGACATGAATTCTTTTAGTATTGAAATAAAAGTTGCAAATGATCTTGATATAGGGAATGGACAAAAAATGAAAATTATGGAATTATCAAACAAGGGACTAGGCTATAATTCTTACTTTGTTCAAGCTTATAGGTTGTTGGGAAGTGAGTAAGTTCTTGTTGAAAATAGGCTAGGGTGAGAAAAAATGCCATGAAAAGGACTATTGACATTCAATGAAAATGAATCCAACAAGTTTTGATTTACTTAAGGCTTATTGCATTATAGGTTTACTTCTTATGTGATAGACTATGTAATGACCATATTACATATACAAACTTGTTTTTGTTGTTGTAACTTGATTTCCTTATGTCATTTTTTGATCATGATGCAATTAACAACCTTCTAGTTCTTTTATTTTAGTTATAATAGGTCCTATTGGGGAACTCATAGCCACTACACACAAAATACCTTCATAAAGTTTTGTATTATATTTCAAGGTTGGGTTTGTACTAGTGTTGGGTGATTTTCTAAAGATCACTTAGGGTTTTATTTGGGTCTTTACTTGAGTTTGTAAATCTAGACCTATTGGTCATCTAGAAACAAAAACCATGGCTAGGATTTGGCAATTAATCAACCCTTCATGAAACTCAACCAAACACATTGGATTTGAAGATTTTTTAAACTAGAACTTTAGGCAAGGTGTAAAAAATTGTGGTTGTAATTCAATTACTAGAACAATTGAAAAGTTTTTTTAAAAAGCCATTAAATGTGTTTTCCCCATAATTTTCCATCCTCCATTACCAAAGTGAGAGAGTTTGGTGTGTTGGAAGAATTTTTGTGAGTTAATGTTTATGTGAGAATTAGTAGGGGAATGGGACTGAAAGTAAATGGGTTTAGTTCATGGGTGTATTAACAATTTCAAGTTTATGACTCTTCATGCAACATCTCTACTTGGGTAAAGGCAAACTCATCTTTGGATGCTACAATTGGGAGTGTCACACCTCAAATTTTTTGTACCCATTCAACTTCATATAAGATTCATTTAAAGAAGATTCTTCACTTCAAATTTTATGTCAAAAGTTTATCGAAATCATGTAAAAATTTGAAACTTCAATTAAATTTACAAAAGTTTAAGTTTTAATATTCCAAATGAGTGATCAAGAAGTGTTTTTTTTAAGAAAATAACACTTTGCATTCCTGTGTTCAAGAACACAAAAAGAACATGTTTTTTCACTTTCTCAATGCTTTTAATTTCTAAGAAGGCTTAAGATGATCCTCTTTTTTATTTGATTAATAGATTATGGATTAAAATAATCATAAATTTTTGAACAATTTTTCAAAGATCAAGACTATGAGGTCTTGAAGTGCTATTACATTCATGTTTATAAATTTGTAGTAATTTACACTTTTTTTGTTTCAATCAACAATTTAGGTCATACCCTAAGGACTATAACTGATAAACCAAAAAAATAGCGGCATTAAAATTGTTCCCACTCTTAACAAGTAGGGATGATATTTCTCCTTTTGCTTAGGAGGGATATCCATGGGTATAAGATGCCATCCAAACACACTTAAGTCCTTTATGGTGGTTTCCTCTTGGGACCAGCCATAACAGACCAACATCACCACTCTACTAGGCTACACCAAAGAATAGGTCCAAATTTGATCAGAAACTCTTTAGAACTCCAACTGTGATTAGGTGAACTCCTTCAAATATTCACAAACGCTACAACTTAAGTTCAAAATGTTATGCATGCCAAGAGTTAGACAAATCCAGAATTGCTAAATAGTGTTTAGAAGTGTCATTTCCATCATTTTGGAAGTTTGTAATAACAATCAATTTTAACATCAATGCAAGAGAAAATTGGCCCAATAATACCTTGAATCCATTCTAATTGTTATTTTTAAAGCAAGTTGAATTTTTTTTGGGTTGTTGCATTCTAATCATTTGATGTTTCAAGAGAAAGTTGTTGTGTAAAGCATAGGTGAAAAACCCTGAATGTACACTAATACAATATCATAGTTTATAATGTAACATTGCACTGACAAAACTAAGCCAAACTTACCTGATCAGAAAAGAAATTGGAAAAAAGGAGTGCAATCGGTCTCCTTTACCTTGAATTGAATGCACCTGTCTAGGAAAGCTTTTGGCTAAATCATGATTGCACAATATCATTGGACAAGGTCATCAAAGTGGCTAAAGCTTTCATTGGGGTGGCATTCCCATGTTGTACATGTCTGATGTATTGTTTTGAGTTCGACTGGTACACAATTCAGTAACACCCAAGAATTTCAGGCAGGGAGCTTGAGAGTCAAGAGTCAAGACCCAAGAATTTCAGAGATATAATTGCTGGCAAATCCCAACCAGTGATGCAAATGGGCGCACAATGCAGGACATCTGTGGGGAGCTGGTTGATGTGACTCATTCCCCTGAAGAGCCTGCACACAGTACATCTCCAAAACCATCTGATTTTGAGTACCAATGCTTGCTTTGGCAGAACAATTTCACCTATTTCACATTGCACAAAGAAATCTTTCCCTCCACTTCTCAGCAAATTTCCCATTTACAATCTCTAATTACTACCCTCAGTCACAAGTCACTCCATCTACCTGAAGTCAATACCCGAATTCGTATCTGTGCCACATTATAGCCAACAGAATACCTGTTCAAAAATTTCATGGTAACTGCAGAGACTGAGGTTTTCTGCATCCTGAAGTTGAAGACTTCCACTCCCAGAAACCAAGTGCTGAAGACATATGTCTCTCCCATCCAGACCCAGGCACAAAACAATGGAATATAGTAATAGCCATCTCATACAGCTACCCATATTATTCAGTCATCATTCATAATCTCCACTGTTCCAACTAGCCACCAGACTAAAGCTCCAATTTGCAACAAAAAACTTGTTGCATACTGTCCATCACTCTCAAGTGGGACACTTATGTGAGACTGTGTCTGGCTGCACTAAGCACCAAACCTAGCAATAAGTTTCTTAAGCCTTCCCAAAATCATACCCACCTCTGCCAAAGTTGCCCCTCTACCAACTACCTCTATAAAAAAACTAACTGCTTAGTTGAGACTGTATAAGGAATACATGACTCGTAAATTTTGTAATGCCTGACATGCAACCTTGCATAGGCCATTCAATAGAGAGGGGGGCGGGTTGCTGTAACTTAGAGTGCACAGGAAAAGCCCATAGCTAGACAATCTGTTCATCTCCAGTTCAAAGTCAGCAGGAACAAACTCCTCACATCTTGCTTAGTTCACAAGCTGCAGATTTCACAGGGTGAGCAACACCCATTTCTGACTAATTCCCAACTCACTGATTCAACTGATGGACTACTAATCCTGGAGATGATTCTTCCTGAGTTTGCTGGGAGTGAGGGATACCAACCAACATGCTCACAAAACCGTCTCACTTAATGGGTGTCACCTCTGAAGCAGGGACATCAAACTCTCCCTCTCCCTGCTTTTCTGGAGAGCCATCCCCATTGGTTGAACCTACAGTTGGGGTTGTTGAGGCAATCGTGGCAGTTGCAACACCGGCCAATGTTTGCCCATCAATAATCGGCACATACCTTCCTTCAATGAAACCTTGCTCATTGAGAACACTCACGAAACGGTAAGTCACCTGCACCCAAGAACCCAGATTTTTTCCATCATTCCACAACAATGGTCATCATCCCCCCTAAAAGAACACAACCTTCTGTTTTGCTCTAAAAAATGATTGCCCTTTCTATAGCAAGCTCTAAACAAGCAACTATATTCTAAATCTCAGCCAGCTTTAGTTGCAAGCTCTGAATGGTCAAATGATGAGGGTAGATAGCAAGATTCTTGAGATCACACAATTAGTGAGAGTAGATACCAAGATTCTTGAGATCAAACAATTAGTGAGTCATATACTCCATGACTTGTGATTGTTGGGAAAGCACAGCTTTAAATGTTGCAAACTACACAAAGACACTCACAACAACCACTCAAAAGGAAGAAATTCCCTTACCTCCTTCCTTGGTTTTGTTTGACCCAGCACAGCTGCAGAGATTGCAGATAATTTGCCTTCAAGAAGCTTGCCCTTCAAATCTTTCTGGACTAGAGGCGTAAATTGCGCATCAAGTGAGCGTGCTGCACCTAACCAGGCCAAAACTATAATCAATAGAATGGCCCCTAAATAAGGTGTGGAGGCTGCCAGTGATCCAAATCCCAGGATGAGAAATTGCTGGATAAGAGCACCTCCTGATTTGCCAAGTGGGTTGCACACCACATCAATGGCAGCCTTCCCTTTCACCTGCACAAAATCAGCACCAATAACAGTCATATTTAGAAAGAGCTTTATACTTCTTACAGAAGCCCAAATTTCTTGACCATCCCAAGCCACTCTTGTGATACCCATTGATTGCACAACCGAATCCAGAGATGTGCTTCAAGATCATCTTCATGAATACTGAGAACTTCTCCACATTCACTATTTGAAGTGTATACCTTTGTGTCTTCATCTAAGGGGATATATGCCATCTCCTTGCAGGGGTCAAACAGGCTGTATTTGGCACTCTTGCTGAAGATATTCTGAAGGGCTCCAACATACACTGCTGCTAGCAATGGAGTCAGCCCAATGCCTGCAAGTGCAGGAGTGAGAGGAGTACTGAAGAGAACCAGTCCAAAAAAGGCAACCCCTGTAACTAGCAACACTGTTGGTGTGATCGCTGCAGCCACACCCCATCCATACTTCCTGAATATGAAACGGCTCAGTAGCATCATTATGAATGTTGCTACTCCTGTGTACGTTGAGAAGTCACCCATGAATGAAGAATACTCATTCGGGCTTGGGAACTGTACCAACCCAAAGACACATTCAATTTCATCAATTCAAACACACATAGGAGATACACACAGCCCATCTGCAACATTACTTGCAATCATGGCTTTGATTCAGTGACAGTGCTGGGTAGGTGCTACATTTTTTATCCTTGACTGTTATACAGAAAAGTTGGGCTAGAAAAGTACTTGTCAGCTCCAGCATAAAGATTCAGCCTTACAGGCCCCATAACAAAAGGATGTGTGCAGCTATATGATGCACCCACATGGCACAATTCTCTAGATCTGAATTGATCCTGAGCAATGATACATCCTTTGATTCATCTAGTGGCTCTGAAACTGTGGCAAGTGATGGTAAACATATTGCAAGGCACAACAAACACTGTTCCTTTGCACCAATTACCAAAATTCAGAACTTGCTATGCTTGATGATCAGGACAGTTTAGCACAGGAACAAAAGCACTATAGCCCCCCACAAAAAGTGCACTATAGCTGGAGAAGGCTTTGATCATTGTTGGGTAGTGCTCACCTGCAATTTGAGTTTTGATTTCCACGTGACCTCCACTAGATTGATGCTGATTCCATATGCAACAACCAGAGTAGCAAGGTCCCGAATGTAACGTGAGTTTAGCAAAAACTTTGCACTTTCCACCATGCCCAACTTAGGCTTGGCTTTCTGCACATGCATACAAAATAGCCACAAGATCATGATTATCCTGGAGGAGAACAGATTTTCTGTGAAATGAACTTCGCCTAGCTATCTCCATGTTTGTACAAATTTTCAACCTAAAAACAAGCTGATATGAACTGTTATTGAATTTTTTCTCCTGTGCTGAATTACAACTGCCTACAAAAACTTCAGGTTTCAGCATTCACTTTGAGGACTGGCATCCATACCACATCTTGGACACACATAACCAAGAAACTGAATTAACACAGCATCTCATACAACAGGATTGTCTGTGCAATTCAGCTCATCAGCAGATTCGTGTGCCCCTTTTTCTTGCAATTTCCAAAAGACAGATTCTTCAGAAATAACAGTTCCTCAACCCTAATCAAATTAAAATCTAACTGTTGATCAGATACACATGCTTTCTCCAGATAATGAAGACAAGAAACACAAACCTTCTTCCGAACCTCCGCCTTGGGAAGAGTTGGATCATTCACCACATACTTGTTGACCCACCAGTAAATACCCACAATTGCAAAGCCAAGAATTACAACAAGCCCCATCATGCCCTTGAGTGAGTAACCCCACCCATCAACCCCGGGCGGCAACTGAGTGCGCAACTTGGAGAAGTACTTGACAGTGCGGCCTGAAAACACAAGAGCCACATTTGCCCCTAGACCAAACAGAGGGTAGAACTGCTTGGCCTCATCAACAGTTGTAATCTGCCAACACACACACCTGACACCGGTAAGTGAAGAAAGTAGTATATTGTCTCCTGAATCCTGAAACAGGATGTAACTTTTCTCTCTCCTGACACATCAAAGCCTAAATTAAACATTGCTGAAGCATACAAAAGACCTGCAGACTTGTGAGTTGCTTAAAGCCCAAATCACAGCAAAACCCTTGCCACTCCAAAAGCAGTGACAGAAAGAGGTCACATGAAGAATGGAACAATGGTTTATGCAACATCCAAACATGAGATTGCATTGATTCCCACACAACAAAGACTTCTACCTTCTTTCAGTGTATCCATCCATCCTGACCTATTCTGCTATGATGCTTAGCATTGCCATGCCAACAGCATTTAGGCACTTTTGCCTTTTAGATTGTTGCAAAACACAGAATAATCAAAACTGAGTAAAATCCCAGACATTCCAACACCAACAACCAGTTTGTTGTCCACCGTCTTCATCACCAAACAGGCAACATTGGGAAGGAATACCTCACCTTCTGGTTGGAATTCACAACACAGCACATTCACAGCAAGATGTATGACAGTCACGAATGCCAAGAACAATCCCCATCTAACAAGGCAGGTGGACATGGGAGAGTGAAGCCATCACACCTGGTTAGCAAAGCCCCAAAAGAGCACTGAAACCACCACACTGCCCCATAGCTCAGCCATGACATAGAAGAGCACAAAAGTCCAATTGCGAATGATAGCAATGGGTCCTAAAAACCTGGTGCCCAGCTTCTGCACAAGGAAATCTGCGAATGCAGTGGGATGCAAAAAGTCCACCACGGGGTACATGAAGAAGGCAAAAGTCCCAAAGAATGCGATGAAAGGGAAAATGCAGGAGTAGAAAAGTTGCTCCTTGGAGAGCACATTGGAGAGCTTGGTGTAGATGATCATGAACCCAATAGCCATGGGCAAGTTCACCCATGTCTTGAGAAAGGGAATGATCTCCGCACTACTGCCTTTGGCAGTCACCACCAGCACATCCTTGGTGTCTCGCAAGATGGTGTAATTGAACAGAATGCAAAAGAACATCAAACCCAATGGCAGCACTTTCTTCAGAGTTGTTGTCTCCACACCGAAAAACTTCTTGGGAGTGGTGGTGATCACATTCTGGCTCGGTAAAGCCCCATCTTCCGCCGCCGCTGCTGCTGCAGATGCCGCCTGTGCACGAACAGTAGGAAGCCCAATCCCCAATCCAAAAGGAAGAATTCCCCCATCAAAACGCCCACTTCTCCGTATTCTTCTCAAACCACTACCAAACAATTCCTTGCTCACAGAAGAAGCTGCTGCTGCTGCTGCTTCTCTCAACCCACCACAACCCAAATCTCTCAAATCCTCCGCTTGCCTCCTCCTCGTCCTCTTCCCGATTACACTCCCACCACATCCACCACTTGTGCTAGATCGCATGGCCACGAACCCAGGCATCGCCGCCGCAAATGGCAACATCCGGCGCGCTGAAGCTCCTGCGCCCTTGTGTCTCTGCATCCCCGCAACATTGGTTCTTGTACTACTGCCTGCCCACGCGGGCGCTGCTACAAAGAGCGCCTGCATGGCTTACTACTGCGAAAGACGTCAAACCCCAGCTCCAAACAAAAGCACAAACCACAGAGACACAGACACAAAAGCAGAAGGAAACGACAAGCCCAGCGATGGCACAATTAGGGAAGAAGTGGAAGAGGAAATGGGCGGCAGCAGCAGCAGCAGCAGAAGAAGAAGGAGACGACGACGACGACGACGACGACGCAGAGGGGACTCTCGAGAGTGGCGAAGAGAGCGAGCCAGCCTTCCAGCGAGCGAGGAAAAGCGCTTTGTATCTGAGGTCCGCTTTCCAGCTCGCGCTTTTCGCGAGCGTTGGACGCTAGGCGGTGGAAAGTCAGGTCTGGCGTCTCGTCAGCCGCTGGGAACACGGCTCTGCGTGCGTTCGCTTGTTGGGCACGAGCAAGACGGACTGCGTTCACCAACTGGGCACTAGAACGTGTTGTTGGGGTTTTTTTTTTAAAAATAAAAATTTACAATAGATTTTTATAATAATATTATTTTTAAATAAATTTTTCTATAGTTTACATTTACATTTTAATTCTGCTGTTTCGAAAGTTTTGCGATTTTTTTCCTTTTTAAAAGAAAAATTTTCGACTAAAAATAGGAATTTTTCCAAAAACATTTCCCACAACATTTGTCGCCACAATGCAAAAATTCTCCCCAAAAAAATACTGGGCCACCCAAGTGTTTTTTTTCTACTGGCTAAATTTAGCCAGTTGGCTTTTTTTTTTCCTCTCTCTCTCTCTCTCGCCAAAATGGCTTTAAAACGTGTGTGTGTGTGTGTTTTTCTGGGTTTTTCTAGTCGCCAATTTTCGACACTTTTGTTTGTTTTGAAAAAATCTTCAGATTTCTCCACCAGGTTCTAGCATGGTAGCTACAAAATGTGATGATTTCTAATCGCCAATTTTTGAAATTTTTTATAATAAAAACTTCAGATTTCTCTACTGGGTTCTAAGCATGGACCATGTGGCAGGCAAAAAATGTGATGATTTCTAATAGCCAGTTTTTGACAATTATTTGGCCAAATTATCCCACCCCCCCAAAAAAGGAAAAACCTCTGTTCGTTGCTGTGTTGAGTTGAAGTGATTAAGTTCGTTGGGAACGTAGATAGGTAGATGCTTTACACAACCAGTTTATAAAGCATGGGCACTGGGCACTTGCATTGGGAACGAGCTTTTAATAGCTTGGTTGTTATCTTGTTCCCTACTTGATTTGTGAATTTTGGACTCTGACCATGGTCATAACTGTAGTTCCCAGAAGTGGTGACTGGTGGGTGGCTACATTTAAGGGCAATTCTTCCATTATGTGATTTTAAAAACTCTTTTAAGTCCTTTAAAGCCCTTTTTACACTCATTTTACCTCTATTGGAAGCATGGGCTTTTTTCTTTTGGTTTTTTCCCCCCAATATAGTGACATAAAAAATTTAGCAAAATTAGTGGAATTTGCTCTATGAGAACATATTTCTCCAAAATTCTTCCCCACCCCCCCCCTTTTTTTTTTGGGAAAAAAAAACACTTAAAAATATATATATTTGATTGGAAGCCATATTTTAGAAATTTGGTCCAATCTACTCATGCATAATGGGGATTGCAAAACCAAAAGTTGATTTCAAAGTTTACATACTCATAGGAATTTTTGGCAAGAATTTCAAGAAAAAATCAACCAAGGAATTATGAAATCTAGCAAAATCAAATTGGGCTCTTAGGGGATGGGCTAAGTGTTTTTCAACGTTTGATCCAAACTTTCATGGTCCAAACAAGACTTTTGATACATTGTAGGAAATTGAAAGGTGCCTTTGCTTTGCATAGTACCAAGCAAGTTTTGAAATTGCCTTTCATTTGACACTCAATTTCAAAACATGCCTTTCACATGGAAGATAGTTTTTTTTTTAAAATTCACATGGAAATTACATGAACGAACTTATATCATCCATGAATCAAATTAACAAATTGTGATTTGTAAGGGAAAATCGCAATTATTGAATTCAAACATGATTCAACAAAAAACACTCGATGATACAAAGCTTCAAAATCAAAATTATATCCTATTACAAACAAGCCTAGACCCATTGTTGTTGTATTTGTTTAATGCTAATATATTGTCATGAGAAGAAAAGGCTTCAATTGGTTCCATAAATGAAGAAAGATAGATGATTTGAATTGATATAATGAACCACAACATGTGCAAAATTAGAATCGTGTGCATTCTATTCTCACAATGTAAATGCATATGTATGATTTAAAAATGCAAGTAACAACTTTATAATCATATTAACAAACATGCAACACACATGTAATCCAATGATACAATTTGGTGATCTTTGTTGTTATGTCAAATGTCAAAAATTGTCCTTCAATCCATATTGCCAACTTGAATCTCAAACAATGAGATGAATATAAAACCATACAATGTGTCCAATTTCAAATGTGATCAAAGATTATTATTTTGAGCATTTTGTTTGGAAAATTAGTATTCATATATTGATGTGCTTGTCAAAATAAGTAATTTTTGCCATAAGTTCATTAAAAATGACCAATTGATATGCAAGTGATTATTGTGCTCACAAAAAAACACCAGGACTCAAATAGGCCTTTGTTCTCACATTCACATCTCAAAATCTTCGAAGATTCAAGCAATTTTGCCCTAAACAAAACACTACCAACTTTTGAAATCATGAATATTGTCATCAACATGTTTCCATTAAATCATCATTGCCATTGAAGTGATGTTTCTATGATTGAACAACTTTGGAACACTGAAAATTGGCAAATTGGGATATCGTTCAATCAAACTATCTACAACTAGTTACAAATACTTTCTAACCATTGCCTTCATCTCCTCCAATGAATTAGCTCAGTCAAACATGTGTGTGTGTTGCATGTAAGTCATCATATTATCTCCACCTACCATTTTGAAAAATCTTCAACAAAAAAATTAACAATGAAAGGGCCAAGGACTTAGCCCTAAGTTGGGACTTGGGATTTCTTCCTTCCTATTGCACATATATTGTAACCTTTTGTCAAATTTGTGTACATTGCAATTTCCAATGGTGATTTTAATTTTATTTTTTGCCTTTCAAGTGATTAACATGTTTTTTTTTCTTTCCTTTCATGAAATAAACACTTTTCTTTTGGCCTTTTACAATAACATGCAATTTTTTTTAAATGTTTTTCATTTGGTAGGCAAGATTGTTTTGGCCTTTTTTTTGCCCATGGGGAGGTGCACAAATGGGTGGACCAATTTGCCACAAACCCAAAATCCTAATCAAAATTTGGAAATTACAACTAGTTTACATTAAATTTTTCATATTTTTTCCATGTTATTAATGTCACATCTAAATTTACTTTCTTTTTAAACATGTAAGCAAAAATACCATAAAATGCCTATTCCTCCAATATGATATGGACTTACAAAAAAATGCTCTTAATTAGCCCATTCAGAAAGTCCATAAGTGTAATCCTAAAATTCAAAAAAAAAAACAATTTAACCCTTAGTTTCCTTATTATGATATCTTATTAATTTCAAGTCCCTAACACACAACCCATCAATCAATGGATCGTATTATAATCCACAAAGAAATGGTATTCAAAGGTACAATCCATGAGTTTTGAATTCAAAAGTCTATGATTTTTATGATTTTTTTTTAATATGTAAAATGATTTTATGCATCATGTAGATATTCAAGCTAAAATCTTTAAACCAAGTTCATTTTAATCAATTTCAAAATCTATAAAGTAACATGGGCATTACAAATGGCAACTGTAAAGCAAAATTGACTTACATGACACCGAAATTGGTCCACCCATTTGTGCATGCACCCCCATTAAAGTGCATGTGACAAGCAATGACATACATGAATTCCTACCTTATTTCAACATGACATTAGTACATCCATTTTAACATGGCACATGTAATGACCAAATTAGAAATTCAACAAAGATAAGAGTTTAAACCAAAATATGATTCTTCAAACAAAAATAAAACATTACAATTTTGGGATGTGAATGTGAAGAACTTTGAAAACAAGTAACAACTTGAAAAAATACATATGAATTTTTAATGTTAACCCCTTGTTGTCCACTTATGATTCCCACCACCCTAATTTGACACAAGTTTTATGTTCGTAAGTCTTAACTAGGTTCACAAATTAAAGGCCCAATACATACACTATTTCATCCAAACCTCATACAAACATGTGAAAATTCTTGATTACCAAACCATTTGAAAGATTTTTCAAAAACCCAATGCAACCCACAACCAATAAAAAAACACAAAAAACCACACCAATTGAATTGTTTATAAAAATCATTTTTTGGCTTATGAGATGTTTAGGAGTTTTAAATTCTAGAGTATGTTTCTTTTGAAAATTATGCATAAATTTTGTGGGAAAAATAATATGTGTCTCCTACTTTTTCATAAATAAACATAATGTGAAGAAGTTTAAAACAATTTGTGTGAATGTTCCCACAATTCTTTCCATTTTGGTCCTTGATGTAAAGTAATAAAATTCATCTTTAGGGTTTTAAAAATAAATACTTCAAAGTTTGGTGGTTAGTCATAAGATGAAAATTGTTATAAAATAATTAATGATGAAATTTTATGACTATAGAAACAATTAGTAATGTTTCTTGTTTAATTATTATTATAACAAATTGTTGATTTCCATAAAACATGGTGATCATGTTGTCTGTCAAATATTTATCCAAATATTGTTCACATTATTATGTTCAATGCATTAATGAATATCCAAACTTGTTCATCCCAATATCACTAATAACATCCAAATGTCATAAGTATTATCCAATAATCAACACTAAAATATGTTGTCAACATAATTTAAAGTTTTCTATTAATGATAAGAATAAGATATTTCATGTAGTTCTTAATTTGTCATCCATGGACATCCATAATGAAAGTGGTGACAATCATGAACTTCATCCAAGGACATCCATATTTAATTCATAATATATTTATGAAATGTGTTTTTTTTGTTTTTTTGCCACATGGAGAACTCCCAAAACACAACACCCCCGACCATGTTTTTGGTACTATTGGAAAACCTTCAATAAATAGCAATGTGTTGAGATGGTTTTGTAATGTTTAAACCAATGTTGTGTGGTTCTCCTTTTTTAAATGAACCTCTAATCCCAATTTTGACATTCTAAAATTTATTTTAAAATCTATTTATTTGAATGGATTTGAACCTAGTTCTTACAATTGTTAAACCTTTTGGTTTTAATTCTAACACATTTTTCAAATTCAAAAACCCTTGGACCCAATTTTTAAAAAAATATGTTCCATGTACACATTTACATCTTCCCCAATGTTAAATAAAAAGTTCAACAACAAATTAAAATTAATTTTTAATCATAAAATTTAGTACACTTATTAACTTTTCCAAAAAAATCAACTTTCCTACATAAAAACCCTAACCATGTTTTAAGAATGTTTTCTCATCGTTCCAAGTTCAATTTCAAATCTAACAAAAGATTAGTTTTGTGGTTTGATTATTGTATTAATTTAAACAAAAGGATGTCAGTTCAAGTCCAAGCCATAAGAACATGAACTTGAACTCTCAATTTTTACCTTGCAAGTCAAATGCCTTCACAACACTAGTTTATAACCTACAATGCAAAAATTATATAATATTCAGTAATTTTGTCATTAAAGTTTAATAAAATCAAGAATTAATATTTTTCGAAAACTAAGTTACATTTTTGCTATGGTTGAAAAACCTTTGATGAATAGGGTTTCATGTAGGCAATTTCATAATTAAAAAACCTAAAGGTGCTAGAAATTTAAAATTTGAATATATTTTTTTGCTGTGTTGGAAATTCAATAAAAACGAGGAATCTTTATTTTTGGATTTCAAACTTTAGTAAAAGAAGGTATACCATTTTCCCATTCAAAGTTTATTCATTATCCCAATATTAGTTCAATGGCACATGCCATATTAACATCATTTGAGAAAATTTTAATAAAAAGATTATTTAGACAATGAATTAATTCATTAAATAAGTACAAATGGGGGTAATTCCCCCCCACCCACAAATATCTTTAATATAATTTTGACATTGTCATTAAATATGACCTTGCAGCATAACTTTGGACAAGTTGTCTTATTATCATGAACAATGTCTTATTACCATAAGTTTTTAGAAAGCTTACATAGTTGAAGCTTTCAAAATGCTTAGTTAGTAGAACCTTTTTAAAAGGTTTAGTTGATGGAAGCTTTTAAAAATATTGGTTGCTAATTTTTTTTTAAAGACCTAATTAACATGAAAGTGTTTAGAATGTTTAGTTAGTGGAAGTTTCTAAAACATTTATTGGTATATATTTTTTAAATGTATTAATTAATGATTTTAAAAAAAAAGGCATAGTTGACAAACGTTTTTAGAAGGTTGATAAATATTTGGAAGGCTCCATGGGATAGTATAAATAGAAGTTTCGAAAGCAACACCTCTTAATTTCACTAATGCAAGATGGGTCTTATATACTTTTACCCCAAACATAGCTTTGTATCATGCATTCTTTCACCAATAAAACCTTTTAGTTCTTGTTCATTGTCAAATTTTTAGTTTTGCCCAATCCATATAATGTTTTTCTTAAATCTTTGCATTGTGCTTAAACACATATACTTTAAGAATACTAAACAAATCTTAATCATTGTAGTTTTATGTTAGTCACACCCAGTTTAATGTCATCAATATCAATTGTCCTTGAATCTTTGTCTTGTATTTGACATTTACCCATTATTCATATTTTAAGAAATCTTTTAATTGTTGTAATTTTTATGCCAATGATGCCCATTTTGGTGTCATCATGATCAAGCCATGTAAAAATAAAAGGTAAATTTTTCAAATGTGGTATGTTAGGTCACATGCCTTTCTATGCATTTTCATAATAATTTGCTCACCCCAAATGCATTCAATTTTATTTGTTTTATGAAAAAAAAAGCTTTCACCTTTTCAATTTTGGTTAGGTCTATGTAGATTCCAACCTTGAAACTAGCATGTTTAAACAAAACATTTAATGTGAAATTAAAAAAACAATATTTCAACTTCAAATAAACATTGATTGCTGTGACCCTAGGCTTGGGCTAAAGACCAAATTTAAGGCAGAAGACTAGGAAAGGTTGGAAAAATGTCCCAAGACTTAAACACATTCACAAGTGTAAGAAAATGCAACGAAGGGAGTTCAAGACAATCTCAAATGATAAGCATTATGGGAGTTGTAGTGCCATAGAGCATATACATGGTAAAATAAACAATTTTTGTTCTTTGTCATTAAAAATGACATGTAGCCATAAATTGACTTTGATGTCTTGAAAGTAGAAATATTATTTTATCCAATGATTAATATGAAGATAATATTTTACATTATTAAAATAAAATTGACAAATCACATTTTTAATATGCATTGAAGTAGATCTTTTTTTACATGCATCTATTTGCAAAGACATTTGGGTTTTGCAAAGTAAGTTGCAAGTAAAGGAAATAAGGAAGATTTTTTTTCTTCTTATTTTCAAATTAATGGAAACATAGAAGATAATTTTATACTTTCAAATTGTGCATATTATGGTCATGATATATGGAATTTCTAATGTAAACAAATAGCTTTGAACATTGTATTGATTGGGTTAGTTTCAAAGTTACTTGTTGCCTATTTTTATGATATTAAGGTTTTTCAAAAAAATTATTCAACTTACCACAAATTGCCTTGATGGTCTTATGTTTTTATTTACAAATTTTTTTAATCCACACTCTTATGTTTATGTCAAAAATTGTAGATTGGATTTTGGGTAGATGAATGATTTTCTTGTTTACTTTATCATTTTTTGCCTCATGGGAGTCCTGAAGTTTTGGGACAAAAGTGTAAGTAATAGACATGATTCATATTAAACCCCCACTATTCCTTTGAAAAGGTTTTGAATCATAAATATTGAAAGTGGGTTGACATTTTTCATTTGTAACTGTGACCTAAAAGTTATGGCCAAAAGAAAGAATCAAAGTCAAATTGATAGTTTGAGTTTTAATCATTAAAACTCAAGAGAGAAGGGTTAAATGAACTTAAAATTGAACGTGTGTATGTTGTTGGAAATGTTTCTTCAACAACTACAACTTTGCTTTTGAAAACTCCTCAATTGAAATTAATATGTGGAGTTATGGACCTATTAACTTAAAATATTTATAATTGGGTAAAATTTTAAAAATTTTGAATTTTTGGGGGGGGGTCGTAGGATTTTTTTTCATTTTGATGTAACCCCATTGTTGATCACAAATTATATTATAGGAAAGGAGTGGTGGTTCCTCTCCAAGTCTAGGTCACAATGTGTTTTGTGAGTTTGATTCGCATGTGATTCATCTGTGCACCAATTTGAACTTCAACTTGTGTTAATCACTCTCTTTCTTGATTTGTTCAAGTTGATCTCATGTTGAACTCTAGCTTGTGAGTACATTCTATTGTAAAACTCCCACTTTCATTTTTCTCTTGGGAGTTAAGGAACATGCCTTGGATTTACATTTTGTTACAAATATGAAAATTAACAAGTTTTTTTATCTTCAATATTACTTGACAAACCTAAAAGATGTCATTGACCATAACAAGTTGGTCAAATATTAACATTAAATCTTTAAAATAAGTCTTCCGATTTTCATCTATGTAGAAGTCGTGGACAAACAAATAAACAAATCTCCAATGTAAACTCGAAAACCTTATTCAAAAATGTTTGCAAAGTTGTTGGTGTATTACACAATTTGAATAAAACGATTATGTAAGCAAATGTAGGCAACGAAAATCTAAAAGTTATTTTAAAGATGTTTATCTTTGGTCTTTTGATTTGGTATTAGCCCTTGTAACCATCTCTAAATCTACATAATGCATAACTAAAAAAACCTTGTCCCAAATGTTATCAATGGATGAAAATAAGTAATAATCTTTCTCATGCATGCATACAAACGTTTATAATGACAACATATTCAAATGATTTTTGATGGTGAAGAATGAAGATGATAGTCTCACTCGTGCTTCAAAGATTCAATTGGCATAACATGACATTGTTAGCAAGAAATGAGGGGGGTACATTGCAGGTTAATACTAGGTACTTAGATAAATGAGGTGACATTAATATGGTTAACACCTCAATGGATAGGAGGATATTTAGGAAGTTGACACCTCGATTAGGATAAACATAGTAGTTTGAAGGCAAATCATGATTTAGAAACAACCTCTTTGGGTATGATTAATTCGCAATTCACAATGACATGAGGTAAACGTTCCTTAAAATGTGAAATCAAATGAAAACCCCATCTTTCCATAATCTTTGCATAAACCCATTCCTCCCTTTTAGAATAACATACTTTCCTGGTTTTCTAAACAATGGGGTTCCATCACATTAAGATTTGGGATGGTAGATTATGCCATTTTCTTGAGCATATTGCATGACATAATCTTCCAATGATGACCAAAACACTCATAAAAGTGACCAAAATGTCTGTTGAACATGAATCTGCCAGCCCAGACCTCAATGTCATGGAAAGGCGTCACCTTGTCCATTATGACAGGCGTGTCACCTAGCACGCCCTAATAGGCCTGCACGGCTCCTTGCCCAACATAATGGGCACGCACGGGCTTCACATTCCATAGTACAAATTCAAAAAATAAGCAAAAAAAAAGTCAAGTCTCATGGGTGTTGTGGAAGGGTGCCCTGGCTATTGATGCATGGAGCTATGCAGCTGCCATGGCTATTGTGGCTAGCACATTTAAATAATGATCACCCAAACTATGTTCTCCAGAACCCCACTCCAAAGGAGTTCCATTGACATGATGATGACCATATCATATCAAACTCATCACTTGAAAGAGGAGATGTGTTGTTGCAAGTGAGTGGAGATAGATGTTTGTAGTGAGGGCTGGGCCCCGGGGGGTCACGTGAGACCTGTGCTGGCTAATTGTGAGTACCACGGGGCATCACTTGGACCCAACAGTTGTGAATACGAGCAAGGCGTGTCGAGATTTTTCCTCACTTATTTTGTTTTGTTGTTCTCCTTGACTTTCATCATTCTTTCTTTTGTGATTCGCTTTGTTTATTTGGGGGCACATAAAATGGTGATGGTGATGCTCATGATTCACCCAAGGCCAAAGGACTTGCTCCTCAAGAATTCTAAGTACAAACTCTGCACCTGAAGGAAGGGAATCTTACATGTCAAAATGCTTCCCAATAAGTAAGTACTTAGAATGTATGTGACCACAAATTGGATTTTTCATCCACACAAATGGTCTTCACGAGTTTCTCACTCATGAGGAGGGGGGCCATTGGATCTTGGCTGTTCCCATCAAGTTCCCAATGAATTCCCAACATGTTTATTCAAATGCTTCACGTGTTCTTCAACATGTTCCCAGTACCACCTTACTCTGTCCCAAATGCTTTGCCCACCACTGTACCCTTGGAACCTGCCTACATAGGTGACTGAATGTTGAGACTTATATGTTTTTTATGTTCCGAGTGAATATTTCTTTTATTTACGAGTCTCCAAAGTTTCAGAACTTTATGGTGATGGGCTTGGTATGCAAAAAATAATTTGGAACTTAGAAGGCACTCTCAACTAATTCATATGGATCACAACTAACATAACATCATCCTAACGTCGTCATCCGAGTGTTTGTTGTGTTGAGCACTTGTAGGGGTGATGCTAACATAACATCATCTTATTGTTAGTGGTCTTATGGTTTCATCCATTGGGAACTTGATGGGAACACATTGGGAATAACATAAATCCAAAAAAATCAACATTCCCTCATCAAAAGAATTTTTTTTGTGTCTATTGGGTGCTTGTTACAATTCCTAATTGGTCCTAATTGGTTGGGCCTAATTCATGTTCTCAATTGTGTTCACCACCTACTTTGGCCTAGGTTAATGGTAGGCACATGACTTGTGGAGACATAGGTAGTTAATTGTGTGAATTACTTGTGGAGTGGTGTTCAAAGTTAATTTTTTTCGGGGGGCTATGGGCATCTTTGATTGGGCATCACTAAAAGAAACATTCACACTATGGGCACTCCCAAATAAAATATTATGTACAACCCTTCCTTTTGGTCTAGTTATATAGGTTAAAGAGTGAAAATTTGGGCAAAGCACTTGGGGTTTAAATGCACTACTATTGAGAATAGATTATGAAACACATTGGAATATGGGGAACACATTGAGATCATCATTACCAACAATTGAAAACCTAAGAAAACCCCCAAAAAAAGATGAAAACACAAACACCAACCCCACCTTATTTGGCACATTTACTCCCATAGTCAAAACATTATTATGATGGCGAATGGGAGTTAAATCTAGATATGTTTCACAAATATAATGTTAAAAACTTGCTCAAGGTGATTAAAAAATATGAACATAAATATAATTTCAAGTCATTTTTCTATGTTGGCAAATAATATTACAATTTAGTGTTGTGGATGTATATGTTTTTGATATACACATTGGGTAAATGTATGTGTTTGAATTTGAGGCAAACCTATCATTGGTTAAACCATTAGGAACCATCTCAAGAAATGGTTAAGAATTTCAAAATTAATCAAATAATTTTCTTAAGTTTTTTTTTTAAAAAATATTTCCACAATTGTAGATTTTTTTCACCATGTTTATCCATTGCATGCAAAAGTATACTACTTTAAGTTTTTTGAATCAAAAGAGGTGAGATTTTTTATAAATTTGTATTCCTAATTGTCATGGCCTTTTTTTTATTATAGAAATCACTCTTTTAAACTTTGAAATTTCATAATTAAATTATATGAAGTCAATTAATTATCTAATTCAAAATTCAAAAAAAAAACCATAAGAAATATTGAAGAAAACTATTTCTCAAGAAAATCCCAAAACATTTTTCAAACTTGTGTTTTTAACCAAAATGTCAAAAAAAGAAACACCATTACATTTTGAATTTTTTTTTCTAAATGCAATGATTGGGAACATCAAAATACAATTTTTATTGATATCATTAAAATTTCAAAATTTATAAAACTTGATGAATGTATTTACCAAAAAATTGAATGAAAATACATATTTAATTATTTTATTTATTTAAAAAAAGTTTAGTGGTTTTAGTAAAATGAAAATGTGAATTTTCTAATGGTATCATTCAAGAATGGGTTTTGCCTTTTGAATGTGTAAATGTAACTATAAATCACACATAAAAACATATATTTATATAGGCTTATACATTGTGTAAAGTTGTGTAAAACAATGTAAACAAAAATATGAACACAACACATGAAAATATATGCAATACTACATTTCAAAAAAGTTTTTCTCTTTTTTTGGGGTTCAAGACAACAATTGTGGAAGTGAAGTTAGTTTAACCAAAAAAAGAAAAAGAAAAAAAAGGGCAAATGGTAACCATGGAGAAATAACAAGAAGGTACATAGGAAAGAAAAAATATTTGGATATGGAAAAATGATATATTGCAAAGCTTCTTTCATTGTGATCTTGTGAGTTCCCTGATGTTGTTATATCTTACAACCTTTTGTGTTGTTGAGAGCTCCAACAATGACTTCTTATAGGTGAATTATTTTTTGTTCCTTATTCTTTTTATGTTGCATTTTCTTTTATTGTATTTATCTTGCAAAACAAGGTTTAAGGTTTAAGGTAAGCTTTCCCATGTTACTTTGCTTCATTTACAAATTTTACAAGTTTAAATGACAATGTCATGGTCAACTTGTAAATCCTAGCATTGTTATAAGTTTCATTAATGACCTGTTTCAAATGTGCTCCAATTTGTCATTTTACTTTCATTTTTATCTTGCTTTGTTGTTGCAACCCTACTTTGAAGGAAGTGTGAGGATGAAACTCACACTCCAGAAATTGGGACTTGGGAGTCCTCCGGGATTTCCAAAATTTCAAAGTTCAATTGCAGGGGTCAAAACACTTTGCATTGAGGTGTTCTTTAAATCATTGGAAAACTATTGAAGTGTAGATGTCGAAAATGGCCTCGAATTGGCCATTTGGACATTTACAACACAAGTTATGGCAAAGAGAAAGGTCGGGAATTGACCCAACCCCGGTGCGTGCAGGTGGAGTGCAACACACCGTTGGAAAGCTCTTGAGGAGAGCTATAACTTTGCTTCAAATTTCATCCCGATCGGAGGTCTGAGCAAAAAGCTATGATCGTTCAAAGTCCTGAAAGTCCAAACTGGGATAATTTCGGGACTCTTCCTTGGGAGTCCCTGGACAAAAAGCCATTCAGATGTGGGTGCTACGGAGAGGCACAAAGTATACTATATGGGGGAAGGTGCTGGTTTCCCCCAAGTCCGGGCTGTGGTGAGTCAAATGAGTCTAGAATTGCCCGTGGCTTGTCCTAGCACCAAAGGTGCTCCATAATGTGAACTAACCAACTTGTTGGTTGGTTTGATGCAAGTTCTAGAAAGTGAATAGCTTGTCACTTCTTCCTAGCCCCATCCCGTAGCTTCAGCACGCCCCTCTACCCCTTTTAGTGCTGAGAGCTGGGAGTGTGCCCTGAGTTCCCCACAATTTTGTAACTTGAGCAACTTAGCCCCAAGTTGGGGCTAGCTAGGGACTTGGGAGCGCATCATTTGTTGTAGAAAACTATAGCCACCAATGAAAAGTGTGATGTGCAATTCTTTCATTAAATATTGATTCTCCTTCTAGTTGTAGAGGTTTTTGGATGTCTACACTAGCATGTGGACATGTTTCTTCATCAATGTGTCAACATGGCATGGGGAACAAAGGGCATTGGAAGCCCTCCTTTTTCAATTTTACGCACATTTGATAAGCAAAAGGTGTCAATGATGTTACAACATGCATAAACAATCTTTATTTTGAAACATGTTGTTGCAATAGGTGAGGGTTATTCTAGGCTAGGTGTCCTTTCAAGAGGTCCTCCCCTTTCCTTATTTCATATGCTTCTTGTGAGAGGAAGGGGTTCACGAAGTTGATGTTCCTTTTGTGGTTCACCCTCTTGGGTGGTTCTTTTGTCTTCTTGGATGTGGGACCTTCCCTTTTGTTCCTTGTGCTCTCCCTTTTTTGGGTGCTTTGGTTTATTTATGATTGGCAAGGTTTCATGATTTACACTTACATGACAAAAAAATTAGGCAATGTAAGTGTATTTCATAAATATATATTCACACCATGCAAGTGTGAGTGTAAAAAATTGGTGTGTAAGTGTAAATGATTTATTTCACTTACACTATAAAACAATTATTTACACTTACATGCACAACATTGGTACAAACTAGAGGGTTTTAAAGTAACAAGTTCACTCAAGGTAATTAATGCAATGAATGGAACTAGATTGCAACAAAATTAAGAAGGTTAATCAATCATTGTAATTCAAACAAAACCATCAAAAAATGAAGAATTGGGTCCAATTTCCCTTTGTTAGTTAATATGCTTCTTTCAAAATCAAAATAGCTTGGCTATCAATGTTGGAGCATTACAAGAAATTGGATTGCACAATGCCAATTGCCAAAGAATTACATGAATATGTAACATACTCCTATAAAATTGCCCAGCCTGTTTGGTTCTACAGTAGGGTTGGCCGCATGTTGGTTGAGGTTTTTGTTAAATGAAAAGAAGTTGTTCTTGCAATATAATCCTGGAAGTAGGCTATTGGTAAGTTGTTGTATCAAACTTGTGTGAGGTTTGAATTCTGGTCCTTGCAGGAGGACATAAACATTGGATTCTTTTGTTCTATAACAGAACATATGTTTTGCTTTGTAGAACAGCTGTGCAACTGCATAGAACCACACTTGGTCTTGCATTGATGCCCATGAAGTTAAACCAACAATCAGTGTTCCTGGTCAGCAGATTACACAAGACCTCCCTGACATGGGAAATTCCACTTGGGGACTCACAAATATTGAAGGAAATCTCATGAGGTTGATAGTTGATGCATATTATGGAAATGAGCTGGGTATAGTCCATTGTGCCTGCTAAGGCACCTTTGTGGAATCTGGGCAGAAAAAGTGCACAATGGCCTGGTCCTGGCAAAACATAATACTTTTCATGTTTACACAATGGGCACATGGATTTGGAATATGGTTTTAAGTCAGGCACACCCAAGAAGTCCGGTGTATGGTGCCTTGCTGAAAAGAGGCAGAAAAGGCCACATGAAAACCATTACATATTCTGGAAGGTGCCAGGTACACACCATTGCATCTGGTAAGGGAATTTGGGCAAGGCCCATAGGAAACTTTGCTCAACAGTTTCAGAGCTGGGCAAGCTACAAATATTGAATTTCAAAGCATCAAATAAATTTCCCCACAAATGGTTACAAAGACATGTTCAATTGCATTGGATGCAAATGTTGCTCAAATCCAGAGCTCAAGGCCAGTGCATGTTGGCAAGGGTTATCAGAAGTTGGCTATCAAGTTCAGGTGCCATTTTCCACAAATTGCCCATAGCTTCTGTGAGGGAGCTCTCCATGTGCAAGTGGGCTCAGTTAGAGCAAATTGGCCTTATTTGGTCTGACTTTGGAACCAACCAAGCAACCACTGTCTAGTGTCTACTTGTAATGCTAGAACTCTCAGGAAAGGAGTTGGTGCCTCTGGAACCGAGGCTATGTGGGTGTAGCCATCTATTTTTTGGATTCCAACCTTTGGGTATCACTCAAACTTTTAACTGATTTGGCTAGCTGGGCATGAATGCATCTAGGACTATACCATTCAGGGAGGGTGGAACATGCAAATGCTTGAAACTCAATGTGCAAGATCCACCTTCCCTGAATGATGTGCACACAAATCTTTCCAGAAGATCAGCCTCCAGCTTACTCTGGTTTAGAACAGTGCTTAAAATCTCATTCATACAGAATAATTAACATAAATCTACATTTGAAGACAACCATTTCTAGCATGCTTCGGTTCATCATCATGACCATTTGCATGGGGATACTCAATGTGCCTATTGATGTTAATGCCAGCATCTAGGCCCAGCAGTATCATAGTGAGAACCAGCAACCAGGCAGAATGTACTAGGCATCAGAAGTAACTTGGATCACAGCTCCCTCCAAAAGAGCTGAGGCTTTCAGTACCTTGGATGTGGTCATAATTCGGTTCTCCTTGACTTGGCTCTCAAGGATTGGAATAGGGAATGGTATGTGAGTATTGAATAATTGTACTGAACCACTATTGGTCAGTGATGCACTTGCTACCTCAGGGAATCCTTGAATGTAACCCCTCCTTCTCATTGCACTTTTAACTCTCCGCCTGCCAGACAACCCTTTTATAAGCAGCAGGCTCCAGCTCATTGCAAAAGTCTGTCACAAAATCAAACTTGACATCCACAGAGCTTCCAGAGAATGCAAAATTGAGAGTGACACTGACTGAGTAACAGTAATAATACTAAACAAAACAAATGAGAAAGAGGAACATACAAACAGAATTAAGTCTAAAGTGGTGCAACTGTTAAATTGCTGGAGGTCACACTCACCAATAACGGGTGGTGGAAAAATGATGCCAGTAACAAGGTCCACCATTGTGAGTACGTGCTAAAGTCTCCCAGTCACCAAACTCAAGAGCCCAGGGGCAATACCGCAGCCAGTAATTGATTACTGTCCGCTCAGCATGGTCCACTTCTTCACAGTGTTCATACTTGACATTGTGACTAGCTTGCCACCATGCATCCGTGTGATATGCTGTGCTGCAAAGCTCAAGCCCATAATTTTCCCCTTCCTTTTAAAAACACAAAATCAAGTTGCTTACTACTGATGGAAACCTCCAGAAGTGCATGGACAGTGTGATAGATCTGTCCCTGCTACTACTTGAAAGATTGGATCAGTTGCATAGCATCTGCCTTACTCAATTTTCACCTACTCTAATGAATCCTAACTGGAGCACTTCAGAAAGTTTATTCTAAACTCATTTGTGACTCACAACATCAGAAAAGTCACAGCTGAATTCTTCAGCAGACTCTTCACAAAAGCATTCATGAGATTTCTTAAAGCAGTGCAACAGACAATAGTGTTTAGATCGTCTAAAACAGCAGTACCATCAATTTCCAAAACATATTCGCAAATTACCAAGGACAGAGAACTGCACATCCTGGCATTGTGAGGAACTACATGAAAAGACAGGTTTCAAGGGAAGTGAAAAAATCTCCTCTTGTTATGTTATCAGCAGAGCTTCAAGAGGGTAACCTGATTTGTAGAGGGCCAATGCTGAGGCCGCCATCTCCTCTAGGAGCTGGCATGATGAAACTGGTCTCCACATGTCTCAAAGCATTCAGCAGCATTCTATGTTTCTCCCGGTAATTATCAATATCTGAGAACGATTCAGACATTGGCGTAAGGGTCGGTGAAAAAACATTTCTAAACTAAGTGATAGTGGAAGAAAAGAAACATTTGAAGAACGACAAACGCGAGCCGTCTGCGAGCACAGAAAAGCATACCTTGTGGATAAGGAAACACATCGAAAAACTTAGCATTGGCGTCCGCAGCGAGTCCCTTCATGTGCGCTTTCACAGCTTTGAAATTCCTCCAAATTCGGCGCGGTTGCTCCACCGCCTCTTCCGGCAGCTGCAAAACATCCCCGGGATATAGCACGTCAGGAATGCTATTGTCGTTCACGTCACGCAGCTCTTCCAATGTGATCCCGAACTTCTCCGAGATATCCCAAGCCGAATCACCGGGCTGAACCACCCAAGCCTTGGTTCGTTTCCTGGGCAGTTTCAGAACCTCCCCGGCGTAGATCACCTCGTCCTTCAGATTGTTGGCTACCTGCAACTGTTCCCATTCAATCCCGTGTTTACAATCCACGCTCCACAGCGTGTCGCTATCTTCTACCACCAATTGCTCTCCTCTTGTTGTTGTTGCTGCATCCTCGTCCATGACCAGCTTCCTCGCCATAGCCACTCTTCCCTCCTGTTCCTTGCTCTCGCCGGGCGTGGACATCGCCTGCGCCCTGCAATTTCCACAGGCAGCGCAGTGGCTTTTAGGGTACGCGGGCAGTTGTGATGGTAATGGATTGGTTCCGGGTTCGAATTCCGTTAGCGGCGTGGTTACCTTCTTTTACTGTTTGCTTGCGGGTCTTTTTCCCAGTGTTGGGCAGTTTTACACACACAAACACAAATTCCAGGAAATTTTAAACGAGCCTATTTTCATTTAAAAAAATAAAAACCTAGTGTAGCCTGTGCCCTTGGCCCAAGTGTGAACACATTGAGCGCTCAACTGATTTTTCCTTTCAAACCCAATTTTTGCAATTTTTTTGAATTGCCAACAATAAGATCCACTCAAAAATCAACATTTTCTGCACCTTAGCTCTGAAAATTGTGAAATAAACTCTATTAAATCTGACTCATCAAGGGCTTTCCAACAACACCAAGAAAGCCCCCAAATTCTTGTACAATTTTTAATTTTCATTTGAAAAATGGTTCAATAATCAATAGCTTCCACACCATAGCTCCAAAGTTGGTGCACCCTTGCTCATTGAGAGTTTTCCAAAGATACCAAAAGTGTGGCCTAAAGTGTTTTGATTTGGAACATCTCAGTGTGACAAACAATGTCATGCTCGTATGCATGGCCTCATACATGACAGCCAGTTACAGGCATGCCAATCATGCCTTTAGGGTTAATGTGTGTTCTTAGGTTACTGTATGCTATTAGGTGTTTTAGGGTTATGGCTTGTTTAAGGTTCAGCTTTGTTGACGACTATATAAAGGCCAAACTTTTCCTTTCTCTCGTTAGTTTTTCTAGAATTCCTTTGTTAGGGAGAGTTTCCTCCATAGTCAAACTAGATTTCTAGATGTTCACGGCAGCTATTACACGGTCACCGTTTGCAAACATCACATTTTCTTTCCTTTTTTTCAATTTAATTCTAAAAAAATTGTTTTTTGTCGCTTAATGTTGAAAGTAGCAGATTTTTCTGGCTTTGAGTTTCTTAGGTTTCTTTTGCTTGCTGGTTTTTTATGTTCTTGAGTTGTTGCTATTTTTTTTTTCTTTTCTACTCTTATATTGCAGTTACAATAGGAACAACAACAACCATAATTAACAGCAGCACAAGCGAAGGAGAAGGGACATCAGAAACAAGCTACAAGCTATGAAGTTTTGAGTTATGAAACTTCAAAGGGAGGAAGGAGCGAATAGCTCCAAAGCTTGTTTTACTACCAACTTTAGGTCTTGGGAACATGCACACACACACACACACACAAGGTTTGATTGCAACACAAGATCTGCACTAGGTGATGCAACCCCACATACACTTACTTTCCTTATACATGGGTTTTGAGGTTAACATCTGGGTTGTGCACTCCTATGTGTTTTTGAGCTTGTAGTCATGTAGTGAGTAGCCCATGTAGTAGCTTTAGAAGAAGAAGAAAAAGAAAAAAAAACAGAAAAAAAGAATAATAATAATAAAAAACACAAAGTAGAAAAAAAAAATTCTTTCTTTTCTTTTGCACGCCATCGTTGCAGAATTCATGGATGCGGATCACTTTGTAACATTGTCATCGGCATAGTTGTCGTTCGTTCTATTCTCATTTGATGTCTTTCGTTGTTTCATCTGACGTTCGTCGCTATTCAGTCCGATGTTTGTTGTAATTCCATCCAATGTCCGTCATAGTTCCATCCATCAACATCCGTCCGTCACCGTTCATCCCCGTCAACACACTGTAATCTTCAAATCGTATGTTGTGTTAAATTTTTGTAGCTAGTGTTCTGTATTGTTACAAATTTTTGGGGCATGAGATAACACCATGTCCTCGAATGATGAAAACACTACCACTCAGCCAGAACTAAGGTATTAGTTACGAAGTAACACATAATCATTTGAATCAATTTTTTTGAGCTCACAATCTTCATGACGGTACCATCAAGCGTCTATAATGCCACCGCCATCTAATTCAATTCCTACCAGGAATTCAAGTTCAGGTTACACTACATCAATGGTACATCAGAGTCCATTTGGAGGGGTTAATCAGTGGGGTACACCTACTGCCACACCAGTTTTCACACCATCATCATATATTCCACTACAAGTCGTGACCTCTACACTCATATACACCATGGAGATTAATAGTTCCTTCAAAATAATTGAAAAGTTCAGTAAAAAGTCAGGTACCATTTCTTTGAGGGAATTCAAGGCAACATTTTCAACTGTGGTTTGTGAATTGGAGCTCAAGTATGGTGTTAATTACATTGAGGCGTTCTCATTCAAACAACTAGCCCATTATGTGCATTATGAGGCATTGGATGTCTACGAGTAACATTCGTCGAGGATTTTGGGTGTCACCCATATCCTTAATCCAGTTTAAACCATAGCCATCACCACTGCCTCTCAAACTACACTTCAAGCTACCATTGCACATCATGGGACTATGCCTAATAATCTAGATCCGGTACCTACTTTAGTAAAAAAATTTCTTTAATAATTCATTATTAATACCACAAACATTCCTCCCACCATCGATGCATCACCTTTTGCTCATCTAGTGGGGGAATTCTTTCAAGTTCTTGAGCTGGAATTTTCGGTCAAAAGTTGTGAAAATTTTTTGCAGCTCGCCACCTTCTCTCGACAGAAGGATGAAACCTTCAAGATGCTCTACAAGAGGTTTCTCAAGCTTAAAGAGGATACTTAAAGCATCACAGACAAACTACCTATTGGTGTCTTTGTTCGTTGGAAAAAACTCCAACACTCCATGCACAAGTTTTCTAACGGGTTTTTGCAGAATTTGGAAACTCGTACATTTTGTTAGATGTGTACAACATTTTTGAAAAGTTGGAACTTGCTCATGCACACTATGAGGCCAGTATTATGAAGCCTCCATCACATTCACGGCCTCAACTTCCACCAACTACGCCAACTAGATCATCACATTCTTCTTCAAGGGCTAAAGCAGTGCATTCGGCTACATCGATCCCACCTTTTTGCAACTATTGTGCTAATCCTGCCCATAAAGTTAATGAATGGAACATTCCTTCCGAGGATCTCTTTTGTGATTATTATGGGAAAGAAGGACATCAGGAAGCTATTTGTTTTAATAAGTTCTCGGGACGGAAGCAACTCCAATTACCACAGCAAAATTTGTTAGCATCTGCCATTGCCCTTTAACCAAAAGCCAAGGCACCTTAGCCTTCCACTCAAGCTTTCCCCACCAAGGGTAATTCCACTAAGAATGTTAAGAAGAAGGAACACAATGTTGATAAAAGGGAGGTGCTTCAAGCCCATGCCGCTCAAGTTTAAACTTTACAAAATGAACTTGAATCATTAAGGGCCCAACTTGCTAATTTAAAAGGCAAATCTTCCCAACCAGCTAGTCATGCCCAACCTGTACAGGGTTTAAGATCACGGGAAAGACCTCCTAGGTCATTTTATGGCCTCTCACACGATACCATGGTTGGGGAATATGTTTTTTCCAGTGCACACAATTTTAGTCTCACACCAGAATTTGCCACTTCTTTTTGTCCTTCCTACTTCACAACACAAGAAGCTAGTGTTGCACCCAAAGTTTCTACCATTAAGCAGGTAATTCAGACTGATGGACTCGCATATGGTTCAAGTCCTATTACCAGGGCTAGAGGAGTTCGAGCAGTCATGCCACAATCTTTTCGTCTTCTCAAGATGAAAGAAGAACTGACGCACTCCCAACTCCTTAAAGGGCTCAAATGTGAGCCCAAGTAGAAAGCAGCGGAAAGGGGAGGAGTCGGAGCACGCTCCTTAGCTCATAACACTTTGAGGGGTAGAGGGGCGTGTTGGAGCTCCGAGATGGGACTAGGAAGAGTTGACAAGCTTCACTCACTCACACAGGCCTGCACATAATTCACACAAAGTGGTTAGTGCATAGTTGGAGCACCCTTGGTGCTAGGACGAGCCACGGGCAACACGGACACACAAGATTCACCACGGCCTGGACTTGGGGGAAGCCACCACCTTCCCCCTTATAGTATACTCTGCAGCTCTCCATAGAAGCTACATCCAAATGGCTATTTTTCCCGGGACTCCCGAGTGGGAGTCCCGAAATCGCGCCAAATGGGACTCCCACGACTTTGGAGCCCCATAACTTTGCGAGAAGACCTCGGATCGCGATGCGGTCTGAAGAAAAGTTGTATCTTTCATCGAGAGCTTTCCAACGATATGTGGCACGCCCCCTGCAACTAAGTAAATTGGGTCGATTCCCGACTTTTTGTGGTCGGGAGTCAAACTGGCAGTTCGACTCCCGGCCTTTCGTTTGGCCATAACTTGTGTTTCAGATGTCTGAATGAGCAACGCGAGCCCATTTTAGACATCTACGCTTCAAGAGCTTTCCCATGATATAAAGAACGCCACAAGACATTGAGGTTTGACCCCTGCAATTACTCTCTGAAGTTTCAGGAGTCTACCGGGACTCCATCTCCCAAAGTGGGAGTTGCCTTGGGAGTGTGAGGGTTCACTCCCTCACACTTTCTAACACTCCCGGGAGTATGTGATGTGACTCCCCGGATTCCTCTTGGCCCGCACCCTTGCCATGCCTTTACCTTGACTCCCGGGTTTCCTCTTGGCTCACACCCTTGCCATGCCTTTGCCTTGACTCCCGGGCTTCCTCTTGGCTCACACCCTTGCAAACCCTTTGCCTTAGTCGCGAGCCCAAGGCTAGGGTTGCGACAAGAACGTACCTTGTTGGCAAGGGGGGAGGAGACTACTACACCACAAATTGCTAGGGCATCAGATTCTCATGTCCTAAGGATACATGTACATTAGGAAAACACACAATTGTCCACTAATCAACTTATGGAGTGCCAACTTCAAATGCGTGAAGTGGTGCAAAAGCTTATGAGTACACCATTATTTTGTTTTCAAGATTTGAAGTTAAGCACCATGGACATAATTACAATACTAAAAGATACCCTAAACATTACATCAAGTCCTTTACCAATCCCTGATCCACATGCTACAAGGGTCCCATTCAACACCTTGGAGAGACATTCAATTAGTTCACGTGTTGCAAATAATGTTCGTAATTTGGTCATTTATTATAGCATGGCTAAACTAGTGGTTTTTCCTACCTCTGATTCTACATCCACATATCAGAAGGGAACTAAAAACACCTCATTTGTGGATTTGTTACTTAGCAAAGACATTGTGGATAACCATTCTTTCCACAAAGTCTTTCATTCATTTTCAAAGGTGGTGCCTAGTGAAAGAACTTCCATCGCCACCGAAGTTGCCATTGTCGACAATATCGAATCAACAATCCAGGTGGGAGGACATACGCCCAGAGTTGTACTTCTTGATACAGGTGCCCAACCAGTGATTCTTGGAGTTCAATTTGCCAAGAAGATGGGCATGCTCGACTCTAAACTACGAAAATTTGTGGCAAATTCACACCGTTAGTGGGAGCGTAAAAAAAGTACTTGGGGAGAGTTTGGATTTGATTGCACTTAACTTCAATGAAGGTACAAATTAGGAGTTTTGCCTACAAGTCAGATGTTTAGTCACCAATGCCACCAGTTACGATGTGCTCATTGGGCAAGAAGTGTTGTTTCCACCAGGTTTCATAATTGACAACTGGTTCGAGCATGTGTACTACCGAGTGTATTGGAAGACTGATGGCCACCACCTAGGATACATACCTTTTGATTTACATGGGAACCATAATCCTATGGCTCATCATTTTATGTTCAAAGAAGCACACACTATTTCCTACATCCAACAAGTTAGCCACAAGTGGATAGAAGGAAACGAAGAGGAAATAGCTTACGCCCAAGCTATTGAAAGCTTGAGGGTGGTTCCTACTGACATTCAACACAAACCAAAGGTTTTATAGAGGTTCAAAGCAGCCCACAAGCCTTTGGTCAAGCTCTGTGTAGTTTTGAGAACATGGAGAGCCATGGTGAATCAATTAAACCAATATTTCATCAACTAATCACCTGGACATTGCCTAAGGAGGGGATTACATTATTAAAGTTTTTTGGTGGTATTGGTACAAATCTTGAAACCTTACTACAATCAAGGATGGTGGTTCAGAAGTATTTCTACGTAGACATTGATCCTATTGCAAGGCAAGTGGCGGCATCGAGAATGATGGAGCTCACAGCCAAATTTCCACAACAGTTTGCAACCACTACATGGAAGGCCAATTTCACTTTCTCGCCCTCTGACGTACAACTGATTTAGAAGAAGCATATGGAATTACTTGGCCTCGTGAACCTCATCATTTCAGGTTGGGAGTGTCAAGGATTTTCAACGACTAGATTTGGAGAAGGCTTGAGTGACACAAGATCCGGTCTTTTCACGGACATGATACGATTGATCACCTAGGCTCAATCCATTTCTCCTACACTTGGTTATGTAATTGAGAACACCCCTTCTCAACTTGATTAGAGGGAGAAAATCTAATAACACTACATGTTAATTAAACATTACCTTGGAGAGCCGCTTTTACACGATGTGGCATAATGCGGTTCCTATGCGCACAAACTGTGCAACTAGTGGATCAACTTTGCACCATTCTCAATTTTGAAGTTGGCTTTGAGATACACCATCAAAGACCCCAACCTGCAAGTTTATCACATATTGGATGATCAGAGCTCTTACCAACCAATTACTAGGTTAGAGAAACCTCATTGGTTTCTTGCGAACACAATAGGAAAACCAAGAGGTGTTTGGCCCACCTTTGTCTCCTTCCCAGGAGCACACGCCTTTTAGGGAGATGGACCAAGCTTAGTGTATCGTCATGCTTCAACCACTTGGGATGAACCATGCCCAGAAGAAAGAGAAAGGGCTATGGGGTTCCAACTTGGCACTATTAATCACACCAAGGTGACTAGATTGGAACGTAATGTTCTACTAGGGAGAAGCATGGACTTGAACTCCCTTACATGGTTATTGGTAACTTGTGTACTCTTTCAATTATACACAACACCAACATTAATTCACTCAGCTTACAATTTTGGTGATGCGACTACATGGCACCCCGACCAAGTACACTTGCCTATCTTCAACACTCTACATTTCACTCTTAATGTTGAGGGGGGGAGGAGGTACCATGTAATTTAACTCAAGTTGTTTTTAATACACTTGGAGGTAGATTAATTTCTAGAGAAACAATTATAACCTTCTACGAATCTACATAGTTAGATAGTGGAAAACCCAATACACTAGGTTTTTCAAATACACTTTCCAACTCCATTCCATGTGTTTCCAACTACCCTTTCGTTATGGCGAACCAGCTCACCAAGAAGGAAAGAGATCAAGTCATAGACTTCCTAATTAAGTATGAAAATGTGTTCGCATTCTCAATGAAAGACTTAAGTAGGTGTAAGACCATGTAGTTCTCTATAGACCTTACAGATGAGACACCCATCTATCGGAGGAGGCATAGGTTGAGCAAGCATGAGTGGGAACTGGTAGATGAAAAATGCAAAAAACTCCATGATATTGGTTTCATTCAGCCATCAAGTTCTGATTTCGTAGCCACTATAGTAATGCCAACAAATAAGGATTTAGCTCGATTATGGACTAATAAAAGGATGTGCGAGGATTATAGGCCTTTGAACCTAGTTACACCACCATGCCCATCCCTGAAGAACTGTTTGATAATATTGGAAACTCAAACATCTTCGCAATTATGGATTTGAAGTAAGGCTTTAGCCATATTAGGTTCACTACAAAAGATTACAAGAAAACGACATTCCATGGAAGCAATAAGTTGTGGGAATGGCTTGTGATGCCTTTTGGATTAAAGAATGCACTTGTCTTCTTTCAGCAAGTCATGGACCAAGTTCTCAAATGGGCAAATTTTTTGAAGTGCTACATAAATGACGTCTCAATGCACAACAAGGGACTCTTGCAACATTTGGCTCATCTTGAAGAGTTATTCAAGAGGCTCCACCTATGAAGATCCATCCTAAAAAATGTGAATTTTCTGTCACTTCAGTAGTCTACTTTGGACATAGAATTTTGCCAAATGGTATTATGGTTCATTGGGCCAAAGTAGTAGCCATTTTGGAGATGCCCCATCCTATTGATGTTCACACTTTGAGGAGCTTCATCGAACTATGTAATCACTATAGGATTTATGTCTAAGACTTCAGTATTATTGTTCATCCTCTCTATGCATTGTTAAAAAAGGATGTTGCTCGAACATGGAATGAAGAGGCTTAGGAAGCTTTCAACACATTCAAGGAAAAATTTTAGAATTCCCCATTATGAGAAAACCTGATTTCAATGAAGTCTTCATTCTACACACTAACTAGAGTGCTTTTAATATTAGTGCTATTCTTGGCCAACTTGATGAGGAAAACAAGGAATATGTTATCGCCTATGCATCCCAAAACAACAAGGTTGAAAGTAACTACTCTTCATACGAGGGGGAATGTCTTGCTATTATATGGGCCGTCATACATTTCAAGCCCCATTTTTATGGCACCAAGTTCACTTTGTATACTGACCACTAGCCTATCAAATGGTTGATGACCAACGACAAGCTTATTGGTAAGTTAGCTCGTTGGGCGCTTATACTTTAGGAGTATGAGTTCAAGGTTATTCACCGACCTAGTATTACACATTATAATGCGGATACCATGTTGCGTAGACCCCTCATTACCTCTAAAGATTTTTCAAAAACCAGGCAAGACTTCAACCAGATTCCAACAATACATGTATCTTATACATCTAGTTATCTTGCACTACTGTAATGTAACCTGGTTAAGCATCCCATTGTGGATATATGGCAAGACTTGGACACTCCAAGGTTTCTTCAACATGGGGAATACCTTCCCAAGTTACATCAAGTCATTGGGATCGCATACAACAACGGTCCAAACATTACTCATGGAGGGACAACCACTTCGTCCGATGCTTACCACAAGGCAATAGAGTGGTTCCTCCACCACATGAATGGCCTGGTCTTATTCAAAAGGTACACTCGGAGCTTGGAAATTTTGGAGTTAAGCGTATTTATAGCCTTTTCGCTCCTCATTACCATTGGAGAGGTATCTATGCTCAAGTCCGAGATGTCATTGTTAGGTATGAACAATGTGATAAAGTGAGAATTTCCTTCTCCTTTCGACAGCTCACACTTTCTCCACTCCCTATTCAGGGCATGTTCTATCCCTAGTCATGTGATTTAGCTAGAGAGTTACCACAGACCTCCAGGGATAATGTTTACATCATGATTATGATTGAACATTTTTCAATGTGGGTCAAGTTTGTTACGCTGTCGGACAAGTCATCACACAACACCAACCATGTTTTCTTACAACATTTCCTAAGTAGGTTTGGGGCTTTTGCTGAATGCCTTACTGATCAAAGATCTAAATTTAGAGGAGAATTCCAAGACCTATTTAATCATGTTCTCATTAACCATCGCCAGACTTCAAGGGATCATCCCCAAGCTAATGGCTTTGAAGAGAGGATGGTTCAAACATGCAAGAAAGGACTTCGAAACATTTGCCTTACTAGGGACAAAAAGGATTGGGGCATGGCCGTACCTTACATTGCCATGGGTTATAAAATGTCTAAACATGTTTCTTTATCTCATTTCACTCCTTACTTTCTACTTTTTAGGAGACATCCATTCCACCTTCTTCCATTGTTGCTCAAATGGACCAAGTTGTGGACTTGGACTCCCCAACCACTTGGGTTAAGGTCATTGCAGAGAGGGTTGCTCTATTCAGAAGGGTTATGCCCATGGCCATGGAAAACTTGTCCATTGCATAACATTGAAACACCTTACGGTATGCACACACATGAAATGGCAGTTACAAATTTAAGGCGAGACAATTTGATGTTGGTGACTTTGTGTATCTCCAGTGGCAACTTAATGATATTTTAAACATTTCTTCCGGTTGCACTATCTTGAGGATTAAAGCGATTAGGCCTTCATGTGTGTTGGAGTTATAAGGAGTTAACGAACGCACAATTCGAATCATTCTAAAAATTATGTGCCTTGCCACCTATCGAACTTGGATCCTACCATTATCACGTCGATTTGGATTCCTCCACTTGACTATCCATGTTAGGTATGTTAGAGGACAAACAATGCTGACCAAATGTTGCTTTGTGATAATTGTAATGGTGGATACCATCAATTTTGCTTCAAGCCGAAACTCACTCAAATTCCCACCACATTTGGTATGTTCATCATGTTCTCTTGCAGCACCTTAATGTCTACTTAGACCATGCCACGCTTTTCTCAACTCAAATCCAATGGGGGATACATGAAAATTTCATCTTAGCCTCCTCTTGTGCATTATATATATATGTGTGTGTGCATTTATTTTTGGTTGATTAGTTTTTACCTTTGACTGGTTTTAATCTTTTTGTTCAGTAGAATTTACTATGGATTTACACCCTTATGACATCGAATGTCACGACATTACACGTCACGACAACAAAACAAAACAAACTACTTTGTTTCAAAATAGATGTCATTTCTTTACAAGCAAAGTTTTTTTTTCTTTTCATTTTTTTAAATTTGTCATTCATAAGAGGAATGTGCCAAATCTGGCTAGAGGTCAAGCACTTGTTACCCTTGCTTTGGCTTTGACAAATGTGGTTGCATTCAACCTTACATTTGATATTTACATTTGTGCACAACTTTGTTAATATGATCAACTTTCCATCACCTACCATGTGAAATTAGAACATCAACAAGAAAAGGGTTGAAAAATGTAAATTTTTTTGGCATTCCTAATGCATTTGATTTCCTGAATGACAAATATGGCAATCTTGTGCCACACTAACATGCAAGATTTCAACAAGGCATCACAAACACGTTGGCCCTGCCAATAGATGAGATATTATACATCTACCTACTATGTCCACACTATGAACACCAAAAAAATCCATTCCAATCTAAACAGTTTAAACACTTGCACCAAAGGAACCAGTTCACCTGATGTGAAACTGGTTCTAATAAGGTAAAACTTCCAAAAGTTGGATCCAATGCAATAGTCCCTGTACTTGTGGGGGCATGGCCCAATAAACCATAAATTGAAGATGAATCAAATAACATCACACTTTTGCCTATGTGGGGGAACAATTTTGCTAATGATTCATTAATGAAGTGACCATGAATTATGTGCATTTAGGAGTTGAAAAAAATCATAATCAATTTGTATGCAAGTTCTTAATGCATCTCAACTTTACTTCAAAGTATCGGTGATAATTTTTAAAAATAAATACATTAACAAAAAAAAAGAATGATACATCCTTGGGTTTGTAAAGTGATATTGAGGATAAAAAATCATATCAATTCTTAAGTTTGTAATGAAAATTACAAGTATGTTACTTAATTTCTTAAAAAAAATTGAGGTGAAAGTTCTAAAATTGAATTAGGTTGCAAGGGTTTAAGGTGAAATCAACGTGCATTAAAAAAGAAAGTGATTAATGCAAATTAGAGCCAATTTGAAACATGTTAAATCATGAATGAATCAAATTCACAATACACATCATGATTTAGACTTGAAAATAATAATAATAAACATAGTTTTTGAAGTCATTTATGTTCATTGAATGATTTTTTTAATTAATGAACATGAACATTTTGAATAGAGGCCCATGACTTGAATGAAATGTGTATTTTTTGATCAATCAACTTGATTAAAAGTGAACTATTTGACTATTTGTTAAATTAAACATCTGATCAAGTTAGATTAAAAAAACTCACCTTAGTTAAAATGGTCAATAGGTTTTAGTCAAACAAGACATTTCATCAAGTTGAACATAAACCTTGTTAAATTAGATTGATAACCTAAGCCTACTTACCATGCATCAACTTACTAAATAAGTTTGATATGTTAGACTAAATTAAATTAGGTAGGTTAAGCCAAGCACCACCTACCTATTTACTTGCTTTTTTACTACCTACCTACCTACCTACATACTACAAAATATTTTTAAAATAAAAATAAATAAATAGTTCTAATTTAGACAAAAATTAGATTAGTCAAATGAACCGCTATTTGTGTAAAAAAAAAACACTTTAGTAATAATATACATGCTAAAAAATCAACTTGTCCAAAATGATAGGATGGTTTTTTTAACATTTATCCAAATGGGTTTTTTAGTTATATTTTCTAATGAAACAAATCATGTATTTTATTAGTGAAAAAAACCATAAATTTTTTTCTTATAATATATTATGTGATCAACGATGAAGATTACATCGAAATGGCAAAAAATCCTAATTTGATGCTTGAAACTTTTTTTGTCCATATAATTTTTAATTCACAACTCTAAATGAAAAATGTTAGTTCACTTTCACAAATATGCTTTAAGATTTTTTCAATAATATATTTGAAGCAAATTTGATGTCAAATACAAAACAAAATATAATTTAGAAAAAATAATATGGACTAAAAATAAACAAAGAACTTGATAATGAGCAAAAATTAAATAATTTTATTGTTTAAATAAAGTATGACACAAGCTAAGCATGAGATGGATTATACAAGTTACAATTTGCATTGATGAGATTGAAAGATTATGCTTTAAAAACCTTTATTCATATTAGCCAATAAAACATTCTAAAATTTCATCAACTTTCTAAAAACTTTCATTCATTAAACCTTTTATAAATTTCCATAAACCTTGTTTTTAAAAAGAAATTGTTAATCATAGCTTCTAAAAACTTCCACCAACAACATATTTTAAAACTTTTGTGAATCATTCTTTTAAAAGCTTATTTAAAAGATCCTTTTAATTAAATATTTAAAAAAAATTATTCTTGTAAATAATTTCGTTATCCAAATCTTTTAGAAAGTTCCTTTAATGTTTTAGAATCATTTATCATATTTTTCAAAAAAATTCAAAAATCTTTTAGAAAACTTTAAGCATAGTCCCAAAAGATCTTTTAAAAAGTTTCTTTAATAGTTAATGTCCATGACACAAGTTTCAATTTTCATCAAGTGACTCATTATTTTTGGTGTTAGTCCTATTAGAAAACAAACTTGATTACAAACTTTTCTCCCACATTTGATAAATTTTTTCCCCCAAGCTATTATTGATTTAAGTTTTCGTAATTAATTATTGCTGAACTTGTCAAGCTACTATGGTAGTCACACTATCCTGGGTTACTACCTGTAAATTGTCAATGTGATGATGGGATGTAATAGGAGCTTTCATCATCATATAGTGACAATCCATTCATTTGTAGTCTTCCGAGTTAACTCTTGGTTATTAGATTGTACTTCTTCTAAATACCCAAAAAAAAAAAAAAACAAAAGACAATGGTGGGTGCCAAGGAAAAAAAAAGGTAACCTGCTAGGCAAGCTTGACCAGGAAAACAAACACAAAAAAGTGAAAAACATGACCCTGAAAGCAAAGACAAGACATGAGTGTAAAGAACTTTAAAAAAAAGTTGATCAAAAGATTAAATTTTCTTCATAGGCTGGCTGACTCCACTTCTGTTGGCGAGTTTATGTTTTACATTAGAGTTATCCATAAAGTCACACGATTAGGGGGTGAGAATGGCCAGTTTCAGCATAATAAGGCATCAAACGTGTAATTGGGAATGAAAATTTTACAAAACGAAATAATTGGGACCCAAACTAGTCTTTCCACCAATTTTGGTGGTAAACTGAGTTTCATCCTGTGTTTCCTTTTTCCTGAGCGCCTCCGCTACTGCTCCATATATTTTCACTACTCCTACCTGTACAACTACTATAAATACTCTCAAACCTTGTACATTAAATGATGAGTTTCAGCATTTCACACTCAGATTTAATAAAATTTCCTTACTTTGTGGATACCAGTGAAAGAGGGGAGAGGGGATGGAAGCAGAGGGGATAGGGGTTGGAAGAGAGGGTGAAGACAGTGTTGCTTTACAGAGAACTCTATTGTGTAACTGATATCGGCCTCTTCTTCAGTTACTTTTGAAGGCTTTTTCCCTGGGTTGGAGAGGTGGTCCACTCAGGGCTTTTCTTTTCAATTTTGTGATGTAGCTGAAGTGGCGATAATCCATAAGATGATTTAGCCAGATTTTACAATATTTTCAGAAGCCTAGACTCATCGATCACTAAGCCATGTGAATATTGCCATTACCTGGGTCAAGAGAGCCTAGGGACTTTTTGAATATTCTTATGGCAAGGGTTAAGAAGTTGGGGCTTTCCAAACCCTTGCCATAAAAGTATTCCCATAACCAAAAATCTCTTAACCCTTGGTTATGGGAATATCCCATAACACAGGTGATGGCCAGTCAGTGGTACCTAGTAGCCATTTTGCTATTCCATAGTCACCTGATTGAGTGAGGTTTCCAACCCAGCAAAAGTTAACTTTTAGGAGACCATGATTTAGTCTCAATTGTTATTATATTCATAAACTTTAGAAGCAATCTTTAAACAACTCCATTTTTACCATGGTACCAGTGTGGGTGCAGGTTCACCAAAGGTATACAACTGGTTTGCGCCTGATGGAGAAGCCTCTCGTCCAACCAGATTTGAAATATACTAGAGTGAGTGACCCAGCTTCCACTGGTACACCATTGGATGGATGGATGGCTGGTGTGTGGACAAGAAACACTTTTTCATTGCATTACATGCCCCTATCTACATGTATCTACCTACCAAGTAACCACCAATTGCCTTACCCTACTTAACCTACCTATATTAAGAAACACTTATTATATTCTCTACCTACATAACCTTCTGGTGAGAGCTTGTCAAGCTTCCGATTGGCCTTCCCTGGTCTCTTAGGATGCATAACCTCTCTCCCTCTTCTGTTTTCCCTGCATATATCATCTGGACAGTGAATGGGTTATGGGTTATATGTTTTTTCATCCATTTACAAGAAGGCTACGAAACTTTTCATCCACTCACATCGGAGTTACGAGGTCACTTGCTAACCTCTAAACAAACAGAACGTTACGTCCCGTAACCAGCTCAAGGACACTGGTTACTGAAAATAACTTCGATGCTCTCACACCTCAGTTACTGCTGGTAACTGGTTACCTAGTCCTGGTTACCTAGTCCATGGTTCATTATCTACCTACCACCCTACTTCAACGTCACGCTACGCAGGTAGGTAAGAATGGTTGAAGAGAGGAGGACGAATGTGGTGGGGGCCCAAAGTGCCACAGCGACGCCGTTATTGTCACAGCGCAGCACTAGGAGCTGGAGCATCGAACCTGCGGGCCTGTAGCCATCGCATCTCCACGTTTTCCTATAACTCTTTTTTCTCAACAGCTGTAGGTAGCATTAGCAGCGAGACAAGGATCTGTACTACGCGAGGAGGAGCTTACCATATCTCCAAAGACGAAGAAGAGAAACATCCCTGCAGAGTCGGTGGAGAAAGTCGGGGCGAGATCCGTGACAGAAGAAGAGCGTCGTCGATTGGGCTGACGAAGATGTCGTATGCTTATCTTTTCAAGTACATTATCATCGGTGATACAGGTTGGTTTTGCTAGGGTTTGATGGTGCGGAGTTTTTGTTGTTTATATTAGATTAGCAAGATGTCGTTTGCGGTCTTGTTTCATATCCATCGTGAGTAGCCGGCTTTACAAGCGTGTTGTGGCCTGGAGAGCCTCGGAAATATGTTGGCATATTGGCACTTGGACTAGTCGTATTGTTAGGGTTCTACGAGGCGGAGTTGTTTATTCATCATAGCTTTGTGCTTCTGCTGCTGGCAGGGTTGTTGTTGGTTAAACTAATAGCGCTAGTTGATTATCCATGGCGGTTGGTTGTTTTGACATGCGTTTTTTCTTTGAAAAAACAGGAGTGGGGAAATCATGTCTGCTCTTGCAGTTCACAGATAAGAGGTTTCAGCCTGTCCATGATCTGACTATTGGTGTGGAATTTGGGGCTCGTATGGTTACAATTGACAGTAAGCCGATCAAGCTTCAAATTTGGGACACCGTATGTACACTTTTCATGCCATTATTCTTGAAAGCTGCCTTGTTCTCTGTTTGTGGAGTAGTGATCTTAAATATCTATTCAGGTTGACATGATTTGCACATGGAGAAGTTCTCTGTACTTATGAAGATATCTCTCAGGGAGCTCAGTACTCCACGATCTCTAGGTCCAGTTCTTGATCAAGAGACTTCTGAGTTCTTGATGGGCTGATCTGAATTTTGAATTGGCTGTTACACTCCGAAAGTTCTGCTTGCTGACCAACACAAAAAACAAAAAGAAATGGCCAACAGAAATGGCTGTGTCTTCACATTACCTCCAGACTTCTAACAGAAATCAGTATATTGTTTAAGGTCTGACATTCACATATAACCACTGTCAGTAACCAATGAAGTCAGTTGGAATTTTACAGTATCTTCTCACTAATACACATTCTGCTGCTGATGGTCACTGAATCTGCAAGAGGCTGTTGCTGTTGTTCATACCATGCCCTTTATATTCTGTTTTTTAGTTAGGCTTTTTCCTTTTCCTGCTGAATGTTTGTGGTGGTTTTCTGGAGGTTTGACTAGGAATTGCTTTAACCTTATTATCAGGTTATATCATGATTTCTATTAGGTGGAATCCGGTTGTAAATATTGTGAAGTTCTCAGTGTGAATATAATGTCTTGATACTGAATTCTATTTCATCCTCCTTTTATCCTTCTCTCCTCACCAGTCCTTGTTCTGTCTTAGTTTGACTTCTCTGCTATGTCTCTGTTATGGTGTGCTCATGTCACTTCCCGCAAAGCAGGTGAGGATAGTATGATTGTCATCTGAAAGCATTTGATCTTAACCTGTTGTATGTGTGGGCTGAATAGGCTGGACAAGAGTCCTTTCGTTCTATCACCAGATCATACTACAGAGGAGCTGCAGGTGCACTACTGGTGTATGATATAACAAGGTATTCCCTTGAATCTCTATTTATGTGGAGGAATCTTGTTTCTTTGATCTGTAGCATTAAGTTTGGTGGCCACAACATTATATACTTTCTTTGTGCCTTCTTGCTGATTTGTGTAAGGGAATGTGCAGGAGGGAGACATTCAATCATCTTGCAAGCTGGCTGGAGGATGCACGGCAACATGCCAATTCAAACATGACCATCATGCTTATTGGTAACAAATGTGATTTGGCTCATAGAAGAGCAGTGAGCACAGAAGAAGGTGAACAATTTGCCAAAGAGAATGGCTTAGTGTTCATGGAGACTTCAGCAAAGACAGCTCATAATGTTGAAGATGTAAGTAAATCTTGTCTTTGAGACTATGATCCTTGTAGATCCATTTAAAAAATTCCTTGGCCATGTCTTTCCACCAATGATTGAAGTATCACATCTGTATTTTGAAATTGATGAAATTTATATTCATTGTATCTCAGTACATGCAAGTCTTCAAGTTGGAAGAACTTGTTCCATTTTTGCTCACATAAATTTGTTTCTTTTATATTCATACGGGGACTCGTGACTGATAGTTGTTAACATGTATGTTTCAGGCCTTCATCAACACTGCAGCAAAAATATATCAGAAGATTGAAGAGGGCATATTTGATGTGTCTAATGAAGTAAGGGTGCCTCACTGCAAGCAGGCTCTGGTTAACCATGCATTTCATATGATAAGTAACCCCAAGTAAATGCAGTGGTGAATGTACTGTCATCAAAGAATGTTCCTTGTTGCATGCTGTCTCTATTATGTGATAGTCATAATTACTAATGATGCAGCTGAAGTTTACTTGGTTTGGCTCGGGTTTGGGTTTGAACTTTATTAGGATGAGATCGATAGATGTGCAGCATTATAGAGCTTGCTAAGATTCTTTCTTGTGTTGTTGAACCCTGACATTGAGGTGTCATACCTGTCACTGAAATTGTCATGCAGTTGTGATTGAGTATTGGAGTTATAGCAAATGATTCTGTGTATTTCATGAACATTTACATGGATACCAAGACTATAATGAACCTGAAGGGTTGGCATGGGGTGAAGGTCATTTTTAGTTGGAGTCAAGTGGGTGTTAATAAAAGTTGGTGTTTGACAAATATTGTGGTGGATGGCAGTCATATGGCATCAAAGTTGGGTATGGCGGTGGTGCTGGCACAGGCACAGGCGGCGGACGGGGGGACACTGCAATCCAACGAGGTGGGTGCTGTAGTTGATCTGACCTGCAGTAAGGAAGCAGATTGTCAACTTATATAAATTTATTATGAATGGAAAACTGTTGTCCATGGGTGGGATTTTAGAAAAGAATGTTGGGTTCAGATATTATGCCAGCTATGAAGCAATGTGAGGCCTGGGGTGGGCTGCTGTACCATGATTAATTGTAGCCTGAAGAGCTGTTGTAGATTTGTATCAGCTCTAGTTCAGGGTTTGTCAAGGTAAGGTGTGTATTTCATATCTTATATAGGTCATTGTGTTCATTCCTTTTCACACATTCATGAATCTGTCCAGGTATGTAGATTCCTTATAGAATAGTTGGAGCTCTGTATTGCTGATGATAATGCATCATGTCCAATCCTATATTTTCAAAACTCTTCAGGCTCAACTTTTCTTGAGTACCTTATAACCCTATTATTGGTCACCTCTCCATTCTGTTTTGAGCAGATTTGAATCATAATTTTGGAGATGTTTCTTCCACTGATTTAAATAGATATTCAGCATTCAGGTAGTGACCAGCTGGGTTGTTCAAGATCTATGTCAGGGTGCTTCTTTGGGTCTGTCTTGGAAGCTGCCATCCAAATAAGGTTATTCTTATTTTGTGATGTGCATTTTTTGGCTTTAGTTGGCTCTTGATTTGGTTTGATTTTCTCCTTTTTCAAATTGTATGGTTGCCATTCCATGGTTATGGTTAAATTGCACCCTTAAGGTTCAGAATGTTCTTAGTCAAGTTGTGTGATTTTGTTTAGTGTTATTCTCAAATCTTCCCAACCATGTAGGACATTTTTGTGGCATCTAAGGTTCTCTTGTGTGTCTTCGGTTGCCTAGCTGTAGCTCTGTGAGTGAGTCATTTTATCACAAGCCCAACTATAAAATTTGAGAGTTGTCAGTCCTTTTCGAAGGGCTCCATGTTCTTTTGCCTCTATATTCTTCTGTCTTTTCCAAGTTCATTTCTTCGACTTTAATGTGAACCTGCCAAACTTAAGGCGATAAGTGAAACAAGGAGGGGAAAAGGATAAATGAAGGACAGAGGTTCTAGTTACTATCTAAATCCCAAATAATAGCTGATGAAGACCAAACTTAAGATCAAGTTGTTCATCTATCAATAGTAAGTAGCAGACCAGAATATGAACTAGGAGAAGGATTTGCAAGGGGTAGAAGTACAGAGTTAGCCAGCCCCATTGTGACTGCCCCAAGTAGGATGGGGGATGCAATGCGTATTTTTTCACATGGTTCAAAAAGATGGGGGCCACTTGTATCTTTTGACGTGTGATTGAAACTCCTTGTCTAAGGAAAGTGATTAGGATTGAAAGGGAAAGACCTGAAGTCCAGAACTTTCATCCCCCATGTGGTGTGTGGTTTTCAACTTTCCAAGTTTCAATGGGCCTTTTAAGGTCAAGGTCAGAGTCCTAGATTACTTTAGGAAATTTGAGTGCCTTGTAATGGGCAACTTTCTGCTAGTGTCCTTTTTGTAGCAACAATGAACTGCCTTTAAGGCAGCCATCCAGTGCAAATTGGGAGTTTCTTGATTCCCTTTGGATCAAGATCACACACTTTCACTTGAGCGAACAAATATTTCTTAACTGTTGAGTTGGTGATAGCTTTCAATATCTTGAAGTTTCAATCCCTTAATATTTATTCAAGCTCAGTTTGTAAATTTGCAAGAATGGATTCATCACTGTAACATGTATGTACTTAAAAAGGTTTGCAAAAAACAAAAAGGTTCTTGTGAAGGTTGTTGAGTACTCCTCATGTATTTTGTATTTGATTCCACTTTTTTGAAGTCTTGCAACATCATGAATAATTTGTTTAGTTTAGACCTTGTTTAGTTTCAATAAAGATTTAGAGAGTTCAATATTTTGTATTCTCATTCAACCATGTGCTTTTCCTTTCATGTCCCAATTGACCAATGATAGCAGAGTTATGTATGACAATTGTGGGCATGTTTCAATTAGTGACTTAACTGCATGTCTCTCCAGGTTATCCCAAATTCTGACTTTGGTTCAAAGTTTGTGATTTTATGATTTACTATTATTTTTCTGGGTCAGCACTTGACAATCATTTTTATCATCCAATTTTCTCTCTCTTTCCCTACACACACACACACACACACACACACACTTCACCACACAAATTGCACATTATTGAATTTTCTCTCACCCTGCATCTAGATTGAATTTTTAAATTCTTGAATAAGAAAACATATGACAAGAAGTTGGGCAAGTCAACAACATGAACATCACACCCACTACCTAGTTCCATTAGATTGGTTAATGCGGTAGAATGAAGTCTAATTATATGGAGCCAATACTCAGAAACGCACAAGAATTTGAAGAGATTGATTGAACAATGTCAACCAAGGAATTCGCATAAAAAAGTTCAGAGAGTCAATAATGTGTGAGAACCACGTACTATGTCAGCTTGAGCACTCAACAAGCATCACTTCTCTTTCTGGCTGCCCATGAATCTGGAGGTGAGCCACCAGCCAAAACGGGAAGCCAGAAATGACCAACCAGCCCCTTCATTTGTGTAAAGTAGAATAGTTGCACTACATTCTGGTATATGTGTGTGTGTGTGTGTGTGGGGAATCAATTTTCTGATTGGCAGAATCAGTCATCCCCTGCTGATTCTAGTGGCAGAATCAGTCATCCCCTGCTGATTCTAGTGGCAGAATCAGCCAGAATCCGATTCAGCCATGTATACAACAACCTGAATTTCTGAAAGAATAGACACCTTGGACTAAGTTTTAGAGACCTACTTTTTGCTTTTGATAGCTGTGTAATACACATGCGTTTGATATAATAGCCATATTTATTGGTAGAATTGGAGCTTGAAACCTGCTTCAACATCTTTTACCATGTAATCAAATTTATTTGCATGGTAAGATGTTTAACTGCATGGGAGAGAGCTGCTGGTGCAGTCCAAACCAGGTGGCACTATCCATCCACATTCATGAACGGCATATAAGGGCCCCGGGGCCCATATTTATGCTCAATGGACGGTGCGATTTGAGCGCGAAGGAGTCGTCGTCGTCGTCGTCCCTGTGTAGAAAGAAATCAACAGAAATTCAAGAGCAGTGACTGTTTGTTTATTTAGCTACAGGACAGAAGAACAGTATTTTGCCTATTGAGCGCCTGTTTGGTTGTTGCTGTTGCAACGCGCTTTGTGCTCATGACTTTTGAAGTCTGCTACTGCTGCTGGCTTCGTGATTGGTATTTCCGACAGCTATCATTTCTTTCTCTCGATTCTCGACACCGAGATTACACCCCGTTAAACATCAGCCTGCAGCAGCCAGCAGATGCAATTACGTTGTGGCGCGGAAGTCATGGATCAAAGACGGACATGAAAGTTAGAAGATGTTCTTTACACGAGGACCTATATTATATGTATATGGCATTTGACTACCAGGAGTGCACCTTCCAGTCTTGCAGTTTTTGGCCGCTTCGTCTTCGTTAGGTTTTGAGGAAGTTTATCGCGCCTCCAGGACGATGTACTGACCCAGTCTGTTCCTCGGTATGCGATATTCACTTTCACTACTAGCTAGCTGCAGGTTGAAGAACAGTTTGCTGTAGAGATTTGTGTTGAAGCAAGTAATTGCTGCTGTGTGCAGAAGCTGGTCTGAAGGCTGAGACAGACTATAGTACTGCGATATGGACCCTATAATAGATCATGCCCTCGGGATCGGTCATGCAGGAAACTGTCATAGCAACACCCGTTGTGATTAAGCTATCAGTAATCTATATCCTGCATGTTGATTGCTGCGGGAGTGATCATGATCAACACCTGTGCAACAAAATAGTGTGCTAGTGAGTTCTAGACCTGAACAAAATGTAACACATTTCAGGGCCTGCTGGAATAGCTCTTCAGATATTCGATCCATGAGATGAATTCTTCTGCTTTTAAGAGCAGCTCTGCTCTACCCATACTTGGCATTTGACCCTGCAACAACAGTTGTTTCTCCCATTCAAGATTACTTATTTATTGATGCCAGGCTCCACCCATGAACATGAACCTGAGACAGTAAAAGGTCAGCACCTACTAATAACAAACCACCTGAACCAATCAATACATCTGACCAATCAAGATCAGGTATTAGAGTCTGCTGTGACTTTTGCCAGCCTGCAGATATTGAGCCAAAAATCTGATCCACGACCATTTTGTTGAGTATGTTGGGAATTTTTCTTTTTGATCATCATCCAAAACATGTTGTGCAGTGTGTTAGTAGAGATACTCTAGCAGCACTAGTTGTGTAATAGATAGATATTAGAGCTGTTTGGAGCTTTCTTGACAATGAGAGCAGTAAATGTGCACCTGGAGAGGCCTGGAGAGTATGTCTACCAGATTACTGATTCATTGAACGTCATATTTCAATGCTCAGAATCTAATACTGTCGTGCAAGTGCAGATTTGCATTACATTCTGTCATATCAGCTTGCAATGTTCTTTGATGTGTGCTATAAAAAATTGGGGTTGACTGATGGATGATCTTTAACAGCTTTTTTATTTGATATCTGCATGTCTCAACAGTCTCATTGCACCATGATTGAGCTTTTTGCTGGCAGGCTCATTGACAGGTCAAAACATTTACTCATGTCTAGGTTGCAAGCAAAATGTGGGTAGTGAAAGATCTTGTAATGAAAGATCTCTGCAATTCCATCCATCAAAGAGTTCACTTCCACCAGATTTCTTTCCCCTGCTCACCTACTGATTATACCTATTTGACATGATAAGCTGCAACAGCTTTATCAACCAACTGCAATAGCTACCCCATGGGGAACCCTAACATGCAGATATATTCTCAATACCATAGTGATTAATCCACAAGCATGTACACTGATGAAATACCCAAGTAATGTATTTAGGTCTCAGATGATGTGTAGATACAAATTACTGCAAGCTAGTGTTTGTGTAGTTGTTTAACAAAAAAGTAACTAATTTCCAAAATTACAAGCTCATCAGATTCTCAAACAAAGATGATCACAAATTTTTAAATGCCACAGATATGGGAGAACTGTACACTTGGAGCAAGATGACAATGATGGGCAGCATTGACTCCCAACCCTCTGTAGAAGTACACAGAGAGCAAAGCATGCTGTCAGCAACAGAGTAACAGCAACAAGTCAACAATAATGACAAGACCCATGCTTGTCAAACAGGGTTTTGCTTCTTTTCTCTTGTAGCTGACTACAAACTGATGGCATGTACCTATTCGCATGCCTACTTCCAGAAGCATGATCTAACAAACAATTGATCTGCATTAAGGATCCATGCTGCTCCCCAGAAAGAGAGCTGCTGACATGTAAGACAAATGAACCTGGGAACCCTGCTTAGTAATTAATGCCTAGCATGTTGCCATGATAGCGAAACTGACCATTGTTCCCATACCACCCTCACCCGCACAAGGTTCCATCTGTGTAGCTACGCAGCATGCCAGAAGGCTCCTCTCTTTCATGGACATGAGGATCTGGAAGGAGTGGGACCCATTACATCAATCTACTGTAGGTAACCCCTGACTTTCTGGAACAGCTTACATTCTCAGTCTTGAAATCCTCATCTAGTTCTCCTTTCTTGTGCCATTCACCTTGACCAAAAATGCACCAGCTTTGAACCAAAGCCCATAACCTCAATGAGAGAATCCCTTGTCACCTCTTCCGCCGTTTTAGTTCAGGCTGCACATAGACCAGAAGACAGATCAAAGCCAATAAAGACTACTGAATTACACAGCTCTAAAAGGACAGACCATGCCTCTCAGCTTTTCATTGCGAAGGCAAATCAAGCCTTTGTACAAGACCTGAATGAGTTCCTCAAAACAACATGCAGAGCTCACTTAGCACTGGATGAAACTACAGACAACCATCATAAAATGTGATGCAGATGATGACAACCAATTCAATGTGTGCGAGGTTGACTTGATTTCAAAGATTGTTAGGATAATGCCAGGCTTTAACAGAATGGTTCCAATGCCTTTTTCCTGATCAACTTGAGAATAGCAATCAGAAGCCATTAATTGCTCAAGAGGGGTGGAAACTGGAAACTGCAGCCAAAGACATATAACTCTAGAAAAATATCATGCATTGATTACCTTCATGTCTGGTGTCTTATGTGACGATGGCCCACTTGCCCTTTTGTGGTTCTCTGGGGCACAACTAGCACAGGTGTATTTATCCATATTTGTCACCTGCTCAGGTGTCAAGTCCACACAGTAGCTATGAAACCTGCAAAATTTTCAACAGAACTCAGATAATTCATTACTTCAAATTCCCTGCCAGCATTTATCCTGCAACCCCTGGACTCTTCTTCACATTGCAATCCTCTCTCTTGCACCTTATCTTTCCTGGTCGATTAAAGCAAACTGGAACCAGGAGGAAATTTCTTCCATTGTACCATGGTTGATAATCTACTAATTAACCTATCTATGAGATTCCAGAGAAAATCCCACTAACACTTTTGACTACTGAGAACTTCATATCCACAATTGTCAAACTGAATAAAATTGAGAGTTGATCTGCCCAGAAGGTTATAGTGATTTCAGATAGCATAACATATCAGCAAGTTATGAAAAAGAGGAAACCAAAAAACAGAGAAAACAAACTGAGGAGAGACAGTGACGATTATACACATCTTCAGAAACCTTCAACAACAGCACGTGTGGTATTCACCTACATAAAAACCCCCATGGCTTTCATCAGCTCCTGGCAATGGGTGGAAGTAAATGTCAAACATTAAACAACATACAGAGTTCCTCTCTAAAGAGTGGCACTGATAGGAAAACTTGGCCACAAAATTGTCTAGCTCAAGAAACCCTAAAAGGAAAGGAGAAGACACAGAAACAAAAGAAAGAGACACAAATACACAGGAAACCAAAAGGGCTTTTTGCAGCTACAAAGTTGTAAGAAGCTTTGAAGATGACTATTGACTACTCCAAATTAGGAGTGTCTGCAATATTTGGAATCCAGACATGAGGCATAAACATCTTGTTAATGCCTGCATATTCTGGCTGAGAACCCTTATAAAAAATGCCAATTCTTAATCCCTTGAAATTTTGGGATATTGCTGAATCCAAAAAATTAGAACTAATAAGATGATCCCAAAATCAAACTCAAAAGAGATGAGGAGGAAGTTAGCTAAAAAGACTGCACAATTGCTGCCCATTAGGATAGCCATCAACTGCTCGAAAACTTGACTTACAAACTGAAGTTTTTGTTCCCTAGTAGCTATAGAGACCCTGTAGACCTAATCTCACCCTTGCTAGCAGCTTGATACAACTCTAAACATCAGATTCCAACAAATTTGGCTACATCTAAACAGCTTTAAAGAGAATTTATCCCATTGAAAACTGAAGCAACCTTATGCATCTTTACAAACAAACACAGAGTTATCACCAAATTTTAACCATATGGGTAACAATAAGGAAAAGTGGAATATCTTAAGGGCTCTAGAATTAACACAAGAGAAAGAAACTGATGAGGAAGTAATACACTGGCTAAGGGGCAAAGATTAAATCTTCAACTTGACAAAGTCAAAGACTTTGGAACATTCACTCAAGAGTGCATGCACCCATAGGATCCCATCTTGGCTAATAACAATTTTGCTGAGACCTCTCTATCAATAGCTTCTTGAAGACACAAACCACTTAGAAAAGACAATCTAAACATAGTATCTATAGGCGAAAGGTCAATTATACTAGGCCCTCACAGAGTGTTGTGGTTTAGCTGAAATTCCAAGACCAAAGTGAGGATTAATAGAACAATGTAAATTGGAAAAAGACCAATCAATACTCAAAATCTTCTGGACTTCCAAGAGGCTCACACCCTGTGCAATATCTCTATAATCTAAAGAAATATCAACCTAAAGATTTCCATGCAACTAGGGGGTGGAGAACAACATATTCTAAGGATCAAAGGAAGACACTTCATGGCAGAAGGAGGTTCAGAATAGGACAGAGCCCGACATTATACATGACAAAAAAAACACTGGGATACCGAGATCTCTACCAAGAGCTGAGATTGTATGTACAACCATTGCCAAGAGGACTCAAGATATTGATAAGCTGCGAAGTGTGGCCAATAGAATACTTAACTTGAGAGGAGGAAGCCTACTTAAAGGAAAATCCCACCAGGATGACTACACAGAAGGACAGTCTGGGTTCACTGAGAAACTGCATGAAACTCAATCTTACATGGCACATCACAGTGACCATTAACTTCAAATTATGTAGTATGACAACAGTACCCAGGGACCCCTTGATGCCAAACACAATGAATCAACCCAACAATAGCCAAATTTATAGTGTAACTTGAAGAATTCCAAGTAGCTGCTGCAATGTGTTCCTGTGCACAAATTGAATAGGTGGGGCAAAGGATAGATGAGCCTACCAGTCCTTGCAAGATTCACATTGCACCATAAGGTCATCAGGATTATAGGGCATTTCACATTTACAATATCTGCACACATGCCAACACTTGAATTAAAATGTGCGACAAAGATCTGAACAGAAGGTTGTCCCAAGCCATCTGATTAGGGCAACACAGGCTGTCTGACTTGACCAACCTACAATACGAGGTCAAAGAGCTGGAATCAATGAAACTTTCAGATTCAGCAGGCCTGGCAAAGAGACAATGTCTCTGATCCCCCCCCACCCCCTTCCTCATTTCCCAGAACCAGACTCAGACTCAGATGACCCATGTCAACAATATCCAGGGATGGGATGGCACAAGGTTGCCAGTCCATGCAGAAACTGTTCATAACCAATGTAAGAGAGCTGGACTCCCAGAAGGGGCTGCCAATGGTCTGTCAAGCTCAAGTTGTCACTTAGCTGACCCTGTAGCACATCAAATTCACTTCCCAGAACACTCCTTGTAACTATGTAGTATTTGCTTTAGGTGAGAGGTTCTCCTGAGGAAACAATTTTTTTCAGTAGGCTGCATGCAGGAGATTTGCATGACAAAGTGATATCCTTGAAACCAAATCAACGGAAAAGCTCACAGGCATACCACAAAGATATGCCAGGAGACAAATTTTGCAGCCCAGAAGAGTCTTGTGAATTCGAAGTTTAGGCAAGGATATCAAACACCACACATCCAACACAAGTATGAATGCTAGTCTGTAGAGCTCTACTCTACTCTCTGAAGTTTTGCTTCTAGTTAACATGATGTAACATGATGTACAATGCAACCTCATTTTGAACCCTAAGGAAGCAATAGAAACAAGGGTACAACTACACTACAAATGGGGTAGAAAAGAGGTGCACCCATCACTGTTGGATTCTCAAGGGGGACTGTGACATCACATGGGAATAACTGACTTTAAGGAAGTAATTTCCAGCTTGTAAGCTGATCAAGCTGTAAATATATCAACTGTTCTGAAAAGGTTTTCATATTGCAGTTAAGCTAAACAGACCAAGCTTCCTGTAACTTCTATATAATGACAAATTTTCAATATGATAGAACGTGGAGATGATTACTGCTTGTTTGAATTCTCCCAATGAGACCTTGCTATGGCTCTCTATGGTTCACAGAATTTTTGGCAACCTGGTGTACGTATTGTATACTACAAGTCAAGCTCTGGTGGCCACCATATGATTGCTTCTCTTGGCATTGAACTAGTTGTTCACCAGGTGAAGGTTAGTACTGTCTTCCACTTCTCAGGAAAGAAACTAACAAGGTAATAGTTTGCAAAGTATTCAATACTTTGCGGTTCACTATGTTCCAAAGAAATTCTGAAGTTTGGCCAAGACATCCCTTCATATACCTGTGGCCAGCCAAAAAAATGAGGACAGAAGCATGCTTACACGGCCACTCGATCAGGAGTGAAGCCACCAGTTGCTGCCTTGTACTCGAAGCGGCAGAAATAGTCATCAGATCCAACACTGTCAAGTTTAGTATAGTTCTTGAAAGTGTGGACAATGCATTTGCCTTCAATGGTATCGGCACTCTGGATATCGTAATGGTCGGACAGAAAGAGCTCCTTGACCCCATGAAACTGCCTCCGACCTCCCAAGGACTCTTCGGGACGATAATACCATCGAACTCGCACCTTCACGTTGCTCCTGCTGTCCGCCTCAATTTTCTCTATCTTGGCTACATATGGAGGCTTATCTGCCTCTTGGCTGCGCATCAAAACCGTATCTCCCACTGCACCCCCACCGATCTCGCCCTTCACAACTTTGCTGCGTAGTAGTACATCATTAACACGTCCAACGACGACGACGACGGGCTTGGGACGAAGACAAAACAATAAAGAAGAGCAGCAGAAGTGATGATCCCCACTTTGAAAGGTATGATGATCCAAATACATACCTTTTACCACTTTATGCGTTCCTTTTATCGTGTAGGAGTCGAGTGCTTTCTTTGCCGCCTTCGCTTTCGCCATGGTCTATAACCAACCCCACGACGAAAAAGTACGAAACTACCGAAAACAAGCAAGCCAAAAAGCAGCCGCGACGACGTCTAAACACACACTATTTCCGTCCGCTGAAACCCTCGCGCACACACACAAACGGTCACAAGCTAGAGCTATCCTCCCACCTACTTGTAAGCCATAATCTCACACATACCCTCTCTCTCTCTCTATACCACCACCGATGCAACCTCACCTCGTATCGCAATGCCGTACAACAAAAGCTCACCCTAGCAACAGAAGTCTCCTCTCTTTACTCCGGCCGTTTCCCAACTCCCCCTTTCATTCACCATCATCACCTTCTACCAACAACAAATCCAGAAACAGTTCACGAAATCCTACCAAGACCCACATCTTGCACCCTTTCACATAACCACAAGGGGAAAATCACAATATTGCGCGACTAATGATGAGCATAGAGTCTTCTGATATCTCCTCCTCCTAATATTTACCAACCTAGCTTCGCTTCCTCTCTCTCTCTCTCTTTCCCCCTTTCTCTCTCGTCTACTCGGAGGAGTATATATCAAGCCCTCACGGTTTTGGGGATCGAGTTGCACATAATACACAAACACACACATATATGATGCTTACAGAATTTCAGATGCGGGAATACAACAAGCTACTACGAATGTTGGAGACAAATCGGTGGTGATGTGTTATGGTTGATTGCTGCCATGCCCCAAACGGACAAGCACACATGGTCGGTCGCTTGCTCTCTCTCTCTCTTTCTCTCTCTTCGAGAGATGTCCCAAGGCACAGCCGCTTTCACGCTCTCTCTCACACTCTCTCACTCTCGCGCACACAGAGACAAGATGCTCGCCCTACCGTTCTCCTTTTTAATGTATTCTTGGTGTGTACATTTTCATCTTGGGCTGCTTCGGAGTCGCTTGGCCTCGAATCCAAATTTTTTTGTTACTGTGCTATTGAGGGCATACATTAAAAAAAAAACAAAATTTTAAATTTAAAAGGGGTATCCCAGCTTATTTTCAACTGTTGAAAGTAATTTGGCAATTTCAAGTCTTTTTTTTGGCAGAAAAATAATAATAATAATAATAATAATAATATATATATATATATATATATAATTGCTGTTGAAAGTAATTTGTCGACCTCAAGTCTTGTTTTGGGAGGAGGGGAGAAGGGGGGGAATTTTTGCAAAATTTTCAACCTTAATTCACCAGATTTAGAATTTAAAAAAAAAAAAAAAAAAGTTCATCTTTAGATTTCTCTAGGTTCCAGGAGTTAGACAAAATATAAAAGGATTCTTAAACTCCTCTACCTGCTACTACTTTCATATCTGATCTATGGTCAAATTTGGCTAAATCTTCTTGTGGACAATTGCCAGTTTGGCTACATTACAAAATTGGAAATTGTTTTTTTTCAAATTTTAAATTTTAAATTTTAAAATTATTTTTCATTAAAAAAAAAACCCTGTCTCAAGAACGTGTTAAACACTTGTGGGCTAAGTTAAAAATCCTTTTTTTTTTCATTCTAGAAAAAAAATAGGGGACTAGGGAATAGGGGGGCACCTATGTAGGGCTGGTGTGGTGAGAATTAATTATATGGCGTCCCAATAGGGTTGGTGTCCTGAGGATGATGGCATGGAAGGTTCTTGGGGGTTGGGGGACGTTGTGGGCGGGGGGGGGCAGGGGTTTGTAAGGTGCCTCGGCCTTTATTGTGCCCCTAGGGTTCATTCTGCCTCCTAGTGAGCCTCACTAAGGTGAGGTCTGTAGGTCATATATCTAAGGCCCACTTTACACAAAGAGTCAAGACCAATGTTCAACTCAAATCAAATCAAGCATTCCTATTGGTGCAAAAGTTGAAATCAGCCCCAAGGGCTTTACTTTACACTAGTAGTAGTCACAAGGCTGAAATAGAAAAAAATTAAAATAAATAAATAATCTTTTCAATTGGCCCCCAAGTTACTAATAAATGCTGAACTTTACGGCCTTGTATTGGCCCCAAGGCTGGAAATTCGATCGTATTCTAAATGACTAGCATGGTGTTAGGGGACTCAACACTAGAGTCCCTAACACCAAGTGTGAATGCACCTTAAGTCGTCCATATAGTGGGGAGGTCGTCAAAAGTAGGTAGAAAATGACAGAATCAGCCACCATGGCCAATTCTGCCATTTGAAAGAATGCTCAAATAGGCAGATATAGACCTTGATGTTGGGTGAAAGCCCTTGGGGAAGAAGAGAGTGTTCTTGGAATTTGGGCAGAATAGGTATGGTGTTCTTCGCAAGGGGTATTAGCCCAGGCCAAAAATAGTGACGAACTCTTTTGGGAAGACAAATTTCATGCAGCCAATGGGAAGGCCCAGCCATGCACTCAAGGTGCCTTGCTTTTTTGACATTTTAAGATGTGGTTAAAGAGGGGGAGAGAAGGATTTTTTTTTTTCATTTTTCCCTGGTTCCCAATGTGTTCCAACTATGTTCTCTTCATGTTCCCAACGTGTTCCCTTCAACTAAGGCATGCATTATTAGGTCACCTTAAACCACCGACCTTTTTGTGGCCTCTTCAGTCAGTCAGGTATGTATGCTACTGTAGTATGTACCTTTGCAGGTTTGATACATGATTGTCGAAAAAAAAATTTATATTTAATTTATCATTTTGAAAAAAATAAAATACTCTCGTAGATTCAATAATTCCCATCACACACACCAAAAAAAAAAAAAAAAAAAAAAAAAAAAAAAAAAAAAAAAAAAAAA
>Ga0116231_10000031_pt1 | contig 128428 bp, 109 predicted proteins | sample S1TSphgellanicum_2_FD_89695 | JGI IMG/M metagenome (GOLD analysis project Ga0116231, IMG submission 89695) | Host-associated microbial communities from peat moss isolated from Minnesota, USA - S1T2_Fd - Sphagnum magellanicum MG | ecosystem: Host-associated > Plants > Peat moss > Unclassified...
CCCTCTTTCAGCCGAGCCGCAAGCCGCTTAGTCTCAAGGCGCGCCCGAACGAGACCGATTTAACCTTCGTTCAGACGGCGCTGCGTGTGACCGAGGACGCCCCTCCCCATGTGGTGAACGCTGTTTGGAGCGGCGTGCAGACGCTGTTCGTCGATTTCCCAGAAACTAAGGGCGACGAGACAGTTAGGTCCTTGGTCGCGTTGATGAAACGGCCCGACGGTCTTTACGGCTTCGCGCATGTGACCCTTGGCGAGGACGAGGGTTCGGTAGCGGTGTTCGACGCAATCGGTTTCGCCAAAGCGGATCGAACGGAAAACAAGGCTTTTATCACGATCGTCAGCTGGGATCAAAATCACCACGACGTCGTCAGCGGCACGCTCTACGAAGTCAGAATTTTTCCAATCCCTCGTCCTGACCAAGGCGAGCTTGCGTCCTTAGTTGCAAGCAAACACTTCGATGGCGGATGCGAATGCCGCCACAACGACGGCGGTCCTGGAGATAAACCCTATTCAACCCACTTCGCGTTCAAAACTATCGCCACGGTTACGGCCGAACTGAAAAAGCTCGGGTACAATTAGACCCTCACCGGCGCACCGACTGTCCCCAGCGTCGGTCTACAGGGCGCCTCCATGGCCACCCGCGCCCACATCCAAAGAAGACGAAGCGTATTCGACTCAAGGTCGACGACCATTACGTCCAACCGCGTCTCACCGACGATGAGGTCCTGATGCTCCGCCCCAGGGGATTGGCCGCACGTCAGACGGGCCGGCCGGCACGCCACTGTTGTGCCTCACGGTCGCCGCCCCGGTGCATGATGTCCACGACGCTCTTATTAAGCGCGAGGATCACACGCGGGTGGTCATGATGATGGCTCGGCGTGGCCACATGCGGAAGCAGGACCGACTTCCACAGCCGGACCTCCCTGTTCTCAAACTGTATTTCGCGATGGGGTTGTGCAGAGGAGTGGGCGAGCGCCATGCCGGCGGCGAACGACCCAATGGTTACTGCAAGCCAAAGCCCCGTCTTTTTGACCATGGTCGGCTCCCTCAGCTATTAAATTATCGTAACGTTAACCTCCGGTGTTGACAGCCCCTTTGTGTCGATTCGTCGCTCATAGCTTAGCCTTGCGTATTTAAGCTGCACGGTGAAGTCGTTGCCTAGGCTGCCCTAAGGTCACTAGGATCCACGGGGGCGGGGCGAAACATGATCAAGCATCTTGGATGGCTAATCAGCGCGGTTTTGTTTCTTGCGTCGACCGCAGAAGCGGCGAGCGTCGATCGCACGCCTGGCTTGGTCGTGCGGCTGGCCGATGGTCCTCTAAGGGGCAGGGTTGAGGGCGCCGTATCGGCCTTCAAAGGCATTCCCTTCGCCGCCCCCCCAATTGGCCTCCTGCGTTGGCGAGCGCCGGCGCCGGTTTCGCCCTGGAAGACTGTGCGAGACGCGCGCCAGTTTTCGCCGGCGTGCGCACAGGCCGCCTTCAACTGGAACCGCGCTGTCGCCGAAGCGAGCCAAGAAGACTGTCTCTATCTCAACGTCTGGACGCCACGGGCCAAGGTAGCGCGCGACCTCCCTGTGATGGTGTTCTTTCCGGGCGGCGCGAACCACGGCGGATCTGCGCGGGGCTCGACCACTATAGAGCCTTCCTACGATGGATCCCGCCTCGCCGCTCAAGGGGTTGTGGTTGTGACGGCGAACTACCGACTGGGCATTTTCGGCTTCCTAGCGCATCGCGATCTGACAGCTGAGTCGCCCACGCACGCGTCCGGCAATTACGCCCTCCTCGATCAATTGGCCGCCTTGCGATGGGTTAAGGCCAATATCGGCCGCTTTGGCGGCGACCCAGATAATGTCACCGCCATGGGACAGTCGGCCGGATCTTTCGACCTCGGTGCCCTGATGACCTCACGCCTCGCTGTCGGTCTGATGTCAAAGGCAATCCTCATGAGCGGACCGATTTTTGACCAGACCAACGGCTTCACTCCAGCGCGGGTTGAAGAAGCGCGTGGCGAAGCGCTGGCGCGAGCCCTGGGGGTGTCTGATCCCTGGGCATTGGACGCCTTGCGGTCCTTGTCGGCGAGGGAAATCCTGCGACGGTTCGAGCCCGGCGGCGATCTTCGGGGAATGGAGCCGCATCCTAGTATTGATGGTTACGTCTTGAAAGAGCAGCCCGCCGTCGTCTTTGCCGAGGGGCGAGAAGTGAAGATCCCTCTTCTTATCGGCGCCACCGCACGAGAAGGAGACGGGGCGGCCATGGGGGTGAAGGGCACGCCAAAGGCGGTGGCCGCCCGCCGAGATCGAGCACGGACCCTTGCTCGCTATCACATGATCAATCCCGCCAGTCCTCAGCAGCTTTCCGACATCCAGTCCTATTTCAAAGACGATCCGGCCCTCTCAGAAGCGGCGCTGCATCTGTACGGCGACCCTACGCGCATCGATCCGGTGGATGGAGACGTCGCCGTCGCCTTTGGTACGGACGTCATTCGCTGCAATGCGGTCATTCAGGCGCACTGGCACGCTCGCCTCGCTCCGACCTGGTACTACCAGTTCTCCCATGGCTATGAGCCCTTGGGCGCGGTGCATCTCTGGGACCTTCAATATCTTTTTGACTGGTTGACGTCGCCGGCCGACCAACCCATCGATCGTCGCCTCAGCCAACAGATGCGCTTATACTGGGTCGCTTTCGCAAAGGGCGGAGCCCCCTCCCCGTCTGGCGCGCCTAAATGGCCGCAGGTTAGCGCCGGCGACAGTTATCTTGACTTCACGTCCCTCGGCGCCGAGGCGAAGAAAACGCTTCGTCCGCAAGCCTGCGCGTTGTTTGAAAAGCATATGGTTGATGCAATCGCTCGTCTTCGGACAGGTGCAGGGTGACCTATTCCGGCGAGTGGAATGCCGCGTCGCGCTACAGCGATTTTAATTTGATCGTGGTGGTAGGGTTTTCAGCGCCCAGGGAGACGGGGCATGATGGATGCGTGGATCCGCGTGAGGGCGAAACGCGTCAGCCCCGTCACGCGAGTTCGCCCGTCGGATCCCATCCCTCGAAGGGCGCTCTCTTTTGAAATCTACCCTCTACCGGCTCGCCTCTTTGGCGCTGACAAGTCGGACCCTCCGTAACGTCTCGCGAGCGCTCAAGGCTCGGCCGGGCGCCCCGTTTATCGAATACTTCCACCAAGTCGACGATCCTTACAGCCACCTTGTGCTGCAGCTCTTAGCGCCCCTAAGGGTCGCCTACGGCGTGGAGATTAGAGTTTTTCTGACGCCGGCCCCAGATGACGCCGCCGCCCCTGAGCGGGAACGGCTGCGCGCCTACGCCCTGAGGGATGTGGCGCGGCTGGCCGGATCCTACGGCTTAGACTTTCCCAAGATTGCGTCCCAACCTTCTGCGGACGCGGCGTTCGCCGCTGCTGGACGTCTCTCGCAGGCGCTTGATTTCGCGACGTTCTCTGACCTTGGGCTCAGGGTCGGCGAAGCGCTTTGGAGCGGCGCTCCGCTTCCTGAGGGGCCTTCGACTGACCCCACCGCGGTGCTCGAACGAGGACGGGCCAGACGCCGACGCCTGGGACATTATCTTGGCGGGGTCCTTTATTATGAAGGCGAATGGTATTGGGGCGTCGATAGACTGCACCACTTGCAACGGCGGCTCGGCGAGCGGGCCCATCGCCCGTCCCTCCCTCTTCTTGCGGCGCCCAAAGACCTGTCGCTGACGGCCCGACGCCCGTCGGGAACCCCGCCCCTCATCGAGCTTTGGTTCTCCTTTCGAAGCCCTTATTCCTGGATCTGCTTCCCAAGAATGAGACGCCTTGCAGCCCACTACGGCGCCGACCTCAAGCTGCGTTATATCCTTCCAATGGTCATGCGCGGCCTGCCGGTGCCGGCGGCGAAGCGGCGGTATATCGTCTTTGACGTCAAACGAGAGGCGGATCGCCTCGGCATACCGTTTGGTCCTATGCTTGATCCGGTTGGTCCAGGGGTAGAGCGAGCCACCGCGGTGCTTCATCGCGCGACGGGGCTTGGGCTCGGCGACGCCTTTGCGGAAATTGCCCTAAGGGCGATCTGGTGTGAGGCGGCGGACCTGACCCGGGACAGCGTTCTCATAGGCTTGGCTGCCGACGCAGGGCTATCAGCGTTAGAGGTCCGAAGGGCGCTCGAAGACGACAGTTGGCGACAGGTCGCTGAAGTCAACCGACAAGCGCTGTTCGATGCCGGGCTCTGGGGTGCGCCGACATTCCGGGTTAACGGAGGCGACGCCCACTGGGGCCAGGATCGAGTCTGCGCCCTTGAGGAGGATCTTCTCACCGTGCTGGCGGCTGGGTAGACGGGCGGTTTAGGTCTCTGATCCGGCATGGAGCGCTGAGCGACCGCCAAACCGTGCGTAGACGTTGGCGATGGTGCGCACAGCGCGCTCCGACTCTTCTCTGTCAGGCGTTTCGTTGTCGTTGCCGTATCCTTTCATGTCGCCGCCTTCAACGGCCTGCACCACAATCCCATCCCGGCGCGGCAAAATGCTGACGTCTTGATAAAAGAGGCCGTATCGCACCTCCGGTTGCGGGATCAGCCATCCAATCTGTCCGCGCACGGGAACGATGCTCTCATCGCGCCAAAGGGCCCGCGCGCCATACCCCGGGCAGTTGATCACCACCTTCTCCGCCAGCCGAGTGAGGTCGCTCGGTTCGTGAAATTCGGTCTGAATGATTTTTCCCCCGGCCGTAAGAAAGTCCGTGAGCAAGGTGTGGCCATAGTCGGCGATGTTGAACATCATTGAACTCGACCGATAGACGAAGGGCGCGTCGAAGGGGGTAGACCCTTGGGGCATCAGTTCAGGCTTGCTGGTGATATCGCTGATGCGGTCGTGATATTCGGCGAAGCCCAAAGGATCGCTCGGCTGTCTGCGGTAGGTGGGATCATCCCGTGAGACGTCGGAAAGGACGTAGCGATCCAGCCATTCGACAGGCGCTCCCGGCAGTCCAAGATAATTGCGATAGGTCTTGAATGAGGTGCGCGCCATCTGCTCCCACATGGCCGCGAAGCCCGGACCTGCGGCTGATTGCAGCGCGATCCTGGAGTCGGGCGTCCAACTTCCGGTGGCCCGCGCCGACCGGGTCTGGGGCAAAAGCTCCCGGGCGTAAATTGTCACCTTCGCCCCTGCTCTTTGCGCGAGAAGCGCCGAGGTCAAACCCAGGGCGCCGCAACCGACCACCGCGACCGCGGATGGACTTGCACTCATGGCGTTCTGGACCGCGATAGCGCTCGAGCCCCAGGAAAGCGACCAACCGCTGCCGCCGTGACCATAGTTATGCGCCACAAGAACGTCGCCGAGGCGCTCGACGGTAAGTCTGGGTCCGGCGGCACGAAAAGGGCGAAGGCACACCGTAAGATCGAAAAGCCGATCCACACTCGCCCTCAAAGGCGCGAGCGACATAACCGGAAAGGATCGCGGCGACGCTGCTGGGGCGTTATTGAAGGGCGAGGGCGTTGCACACGCGCTGAGGCCCGCAGCGCCAAGTCCTGAAAGACCAACTGCGCCTTGAATGAGGCGGCGTCGGTCAATTGTGTCCCCAATGACGCTCATATCGCATCCCTTGCGTCCAAAAAACGGCTCCGCGTCAGGGGGACGGCGGAGGATGGCTCAAAGGTTCGTCCAAATCCATTCCGCTTCTGACTGGAGGAATATCAAGCTGCTTTTAAGGCGCCACGCGCCGCTCCTTCGCCGAGAGGCGTCCAAAACCTGAGCCGGATGTCGTGGGTCCGGGACGCCCATTGCTGGCGCTTAGCCTTGCGCGAGGGGCGTGTCGCAAACGCGTCACACCCTCACCACCATTGTGACCGTTTGACGTTGTTAGAGTTGCAATTGCGTATCTCAAAACGCTACCTCAGCGATCATTAGCCGATTGCGGCCATGTTTTCCTGGCGTCTGGGGGTGAGTATGTGTTCGTTCCGTGGTGCTCTTTTTACGACAACGTTTTTCATCGCCGCAGCGCTTTCAAGCGGCGGCGCCTTCGCACAAACGAACGCCTCAGGCGCCGTGGACTGCAAAGCTAATCCTTCGGCGGCTTCCTGCGCCTCGCAGGAAGTGGTCGTCACCGGATCGAGAATTAAACGGGCCAGCCTCACGTCCGAAGCGCCCATCAGCACCATCAGCGCCGAGGAGATCCAGGATCGTGGGATCACCAACCTCGCAGACATCATCAATGAGATCCCGGCCACCGGCCCGGGCATTACGCCCATCGGCAATCAGAACGATTTCGCCATCGGCCGCAATTACATCGACCTCTTCGGTCTTGGCAGCAACCGTACGCTGACCCTCGTGAACGGCCAGCGCTTCGTCGGCGATAATGCGCCCGCGAGTATTTTTGGTGTTGAGGGCGGCAACCAGGTCGACCTCAACGAGCTTCCCACTTTGTTCGTGGATCATATTGAAACCGTCCTCGCCACCGGCGCGGCGGTTTACGGCAGCGACGCAGTATCCGGCGTCGTCAACGTGATCATGAAGAAGAAGTTTGAGGGGATGGAAGTCGAGGGCTCATACGGCACCTCCACCTACGGCGACGCGCCGCATTACAACTTTGAAGGCGCCATCGGCCACGACTTCCTTGACGGGAAACTCAACGTCGCCCTCGATTTCGAATATGACCGGACCAACGAGCTCTCCGGCGCCGACCGGCCTTGGACGGCGGCCGCTTACGGGTTCGTGCCCAACCCGAACTCCGGTCCTGGCGAAATCCTTGTGACCAACTCCCGCTTTTCCGGCGTGACGGCTGGCGGCTTGCCGTTCCAGCTCGACGGCATGACGCCTATTTATCTGCCCAACGCTAGTGGCGGCCTGTCCACGACCATCGCGCAGTTTGGGAAAAACGGCAACCTCGTCCCATTCAATCCGGGAACGGTGTACGGCCCGCTGATTGGCGGAACGGCGAGCGGAGGCGACAGCCTGGATGTGGCGGCCATCACCTCCCTCCAGACCGTCAACGACAGAAAAGTCGCCGACTTCATCTCCAGTTACGAGTTCAGTCCTCACCTCCACGCCAACGCCAACATTATTTATACAGATACCGAATCTGTAGAACCGGCCAACCAGCCCAACTATTCGGCCCTGGCGTTTGGCGGAAGCCCTGCGTTTAACGAGCCCCTCGCTGGTCCGGCTCTCCTCATCAGCCCTAATAACGCGTTCCTGACGCCTCAGGCTCAGGCTGTTCTCGCTGCGAACGGCGTCGGCGCTGGAGGCTTTTATCTCTCACGGGCCAATACGGACATTTCGCCCGATCCAATTAACGCCTACGTGCACACGCTAAACGCGACCTTGGGGCTCGACGGCGACTTTTCCGCCCTCCAAAGGAAATTTGACTGGAACCTGAGTTATTCTCGTGGCCAGTCCTACTCAGGGTTTAATCAGTACAACATCGTCTATGGCAACCCGGCCTACAACGTCCCGGATCTGTTCGGCTACGCCCTCGACTCGATCATAGGCCCCAACGGTCAACCGGAGTGCGCTGTCAAGGCCCAGGCCACGACCCCGGCGAGCGCATATGTCACCAATTGTGTGCCCTTCGATCCGTTTGGCGTCGGCAACAACAATAAGGCGGCGCTGAATTATTTCACCGCGCCGTTCGGCCAGCGGGCCCTGAACCAGCAGGATGACTTCCTGGCTAACATAGGGACGAGCCTTTACAAACTGCCAGCTGGCGATCTCCAAATGACGGTGGGCTACGAGTACCGTCGCGAGAAGGCGAGCTTCACCCCTGATCTCGCCTCAGCTGAAGGACTTGGCTACTCCATCCCCCTCAACGGTCAGATCGGCGCCTATGAGAGCAACGAGCTTTACTTCGAAGGGCTGTTGCCGATCCTTAGCCCCTCTTTCAACTTCCCCTTTCTATACAGGCTAGAGCTTGACGGCGGGTTCCGTTACACCAACAATTCTCTCGCCGGTAGCAACAATTCTTGGCAGTTCGGCGGCCGATTCCAGCCGATCCCAGACATCACGCTGAGGGGAAGCCGCAGCGACACTTTCCGCACGCCATCCCTCGACGAATCTTTCGCCGCCTCGACCCAAGCCTATGATAGCGGCGCGGACCCTTGTCAGGCCTCCAACATCACCTCCGGGCCGAATCCTGCGGTCCGCCAAAAGAACTGCGCCGCCGCTTTCGCAGCCCTAGGAGCAAATCTATCCGGTTTCACCTTTTCCGACGTGGGCGCCTTCACCATTCCCATCACAGCGAGCGGTAATCCGCAGCTGAAGAACGAGACAAGTGAGAACTACACCTACGGGATTCTCCTCCAGCCGCGCTTCGCTCCTGGACTGGCGTTTTCAATCGACTACGTCCATATCAACATCACCAACGCCATCGAGTACTTCGGGATCGGCAGCATCCTTGAATCTTGTTACGATAGCCCGAGCTATCCCAATACGGCGACCTGTCAGGACTTCACCCGAAACTCCCAAGGTCAGGTGGTCAGTGCCAACGAGACTTACGAAAACGCTGGTTTCGAACACTTCGTGTCGGTCATCTACGACCTGAGCTACGAGAGGAATATCAATCAACTTCCTCTGATGCACATCGATCGGGACCTTGGGCGGGTGATGCTGGACTTCAACGCCACCAATATCCACAGCGAGATTTCGTCCTTCTCTGGGCTCGGCTACGACGACATCAACTACGCGGGAACGATCGGGACCCCGCGCTGGCGCTGGAAGACCAGCGTCGGTTGGCAAGGCGGCCCTGTGAAGGTTGAGTGGATCGCCCAGTACATCGGGCCATCCGCCTACAATCTGACCTATACCTCGGCGAACCAACTTCCGCTCAACGTTCATCAGAGTCTGATCAACGACCTGTCAATCAACTATACAATTATGAAGGGCCTGAAGGCCTACCTTAATATCGACGATATATTCAATGCAGGTCCACCGATTGGGGCTGAGACAGCGATCGGCAACTACTATGACTACATGGGACGATACTTCACCATGGGAATAAGTAAGAAGTTTTAGCCTACATAGCGTTGAGGCGAGAGGGCGCTGGTTCCACTGCTGGCGCCGGCGCCTTTTGTCGCCTCACGCGTCGCCACCCCAAGGCTGGTTTCAGGGCAGCGCCCCTTAGAAGTTGCGTTCTCTCAGCCAGGCCTCAATCACGGACACGGCCTGGGGCAAGAGGTCGGGGCGCTCGGCGTAGTAATGGTCCGCGCCGACAATGTCAGCGTAGGTCTTGTCCGACGATGATGCGGCCGCGAAGAGGCGGCGGGCGTGGCTTGGAGTGCAAGCAAGATCGGCGGTGTTGTTCACCACCAGCAATGGGCACGAGATTTGTGCGCCGTTCAGTACGCTATTCGCCCGGCTTTCATCATAGCTCCACTGGGATAGCCACGATCGCAGGGTCGTAAATCGTGCCAGGCCGACGGGACCGTCGTTGGCGATGCGCGGATCCCCGAGATAGCAGGCGCCCGGCCTTCGGTCTGACGGATCCTGGCTTGGATCGCGCCAGCGGACGTCCATCATCGTGCCGTAGACGACGAAGGGTCTTTCACGATCGCCCTCGCCGCGGACGCGCATCTCGTCCAGACGCTCGTGCGCCCAGGCGGTAATCCGACGGTTACGCGCGCGTTGCGCGTCCCGAAAGGCGTCGACGAACGATTGGGTATAGGGCGGTTGGTTCGGGCACTGAGGATCATAAAGGCAGAATTCGACATCCCGCGCTTCGGGATCCGCCTCTGAAAGGACTGACGGATCAAGCCACTCCGTTAGGGTTACGGAGCGGCCGATATGGGCGGCCAGGAGCATCACGCCGTCAGCGGGCGTAAGACCCGCATTGACAAGGTCAGCCACGTCTCCCGCCGGCGTCGTCGTAAGCGTGGGGCGTTCAGCCTGCGCCTGGTAGAATAGGGACAACGACCCCCCGCCCGACCAGCCGCCGAGAACCACCTTTTCGTAGGCAAACCGGCGCTTGAGGTCGGCTATGCAGGCGCCGAGATCCAAGACACATTTCTCAAGAATCAGGGCCGTGTCGTTTCCACGGTAACGCGGGTTGCAGTAGATCACATGCCGTCCAGACCGCGCCAGGGCTGTGACGAGGGGAAGGAAAGCGCCCCCGCCGATGGGGTGTGTGAACAGGAGCGCCGTCTTTGATGGGCGTGTCCTAGGTCTGACGCGCATGCACTCAATAAAAACCTGCCCCGTTGGCCCTCCGTACACCTCTTTGATCGGACTGGGATCTTTGTGAACAAAGCCATAGGGCTCGCGCACGATCTCCTCTATCGTCGTCGCCCGCGCGACTGGATCCGTTTCGGCAGGAGGCATAAGGTTTCACCTGCAACGTCGGCGTCAGACCGACAGACACTGCGGAGGAAAAGGTGATCCAACATCCTACCGGCGTCCATCATCTTGCGTTCATGGCGGCCGACATCAAGCGGCACATAGCGTTCTTCTCGGATGTGCTCGGTTGTCCTCTCGTTGCATTATTCGACATGCACGGGGTGCCGGGGGGCTTCACGCCTTTCTGCGCCTCGCCGATCATAGCTATCTGTCTCTCGTCCAGTTGCCGGGCGTCGGGGAGATCCCGATCGAGCTTGGAAAAACCCACGCAGGAAACGGCGCGCTGCCTAGTGCGCCAGGAACCCTTCAGCACCTCGCGTTCGGCGTCGGGAACGCGGCTGAGCTTTTGGCGATGCGGGATAGAATTCGGTCCCGCGGCGTCAACGTCGTTGGTCCCATCGACCACGGCATGTGCCAATCAATCTATTTTGCTGGGCCCGACCAGATGACGCTGGAAATTGCCGCGGGAGCGGCGCCTATCGATCCTAAGCGCTGGATTGATCCCCAAGTCCTACAAAAGGCGGGAATTACGCAAGAGGAGGCCGCCGCCTACTGCGCGCCGGAGCCATACGAAGGGCCTGGCGATGTCCCGCAACCGCCGTTTGATCCGGATAAACCCCACATGGCTTATCCCCGTGAGATTTACCTCCGCCTTTTGCAAGCGCCGGACGCGGCCATCTTCGCCGCAGCGTCATACCCCGAACCCCCGGTGCACGCGCCGGTTTAGTAAATCGCGATGGACACAGGCGCGCCGCTAGCAAAGCTGTGCGCCCCATGCCTTACTAAATGCTCCAAGAAGGAGGGGTTCTTTGCGTTTACGTATGATCGCCGTCGCATGCGTTGTCGCCCTGGGCGGCGCTTTGCCTGGCCTGGCTAAGGATGCCGACGGTCCAGTTCGCCGCCTTCAAAGCGCCGACCTTTTCCGTCTTGAGCTGGCGCAGGACCCGCAGATCAGTCCAGACGGCGCCGTCGTCGCCTATGTGCGCACCGACGCGGACATTATGACTGACTCAGATCGCCGGACGATCTGGCTCGTGGACGCAGCGACGGGCGAGCAGTCGCCCCTGGCCGCCACAGGCGCCTCGTTCTCCCCCCGTTGGTCCCCCGACGGAGCCAAACTGGCTTACGTCTCCACAGCTGATGGTCGCCCCCAACTCTTCGTGCGCTGGATCAAGAGCGGCGCAACCGCCCGGATAACCGAACTGCCCTCGTCGCCGACGGACATCGCATGGTCCCCTGATGGCAAGACGATCGCATTTTCCATGATGACCACGGAGGCGGCGCCCGCTTTCGCCGCACCCGGCCTTGGCGCGCCGGCGGCGAAGCCGGAGGGCGCGAAATGGGCCGAACCTTTGCGCATCTATGACACGGTGACTTACCGCTTCGATGGCGCAGGCTACCTTACGCCAGGGTTCTCCCATTTATTTGTGGTTCCCGCCGACGGAGGCGCTCCACGACAGCTCACCTTCGGCCGCGTCAATGAAGAAGGACGTTTGCGCTGGGCCCCTGACGGGCGCTCCCTGGTCTATAGCGCCAACCATGACCCGGATTGGGCCAGGGAGGCCGACCAGTCGCAGGTCTATGAACTCTCCCTTGCGGATGGGACGCAGCGCCAGCTTACGCACCGGCAGGGGACGGACCAAAGTCCGGACATCTCCCCAGACGGCTCAAAGATCGCGTATCTCGGATATGATGCGCACCGGCGCGGCTATGAGAACGTCCAGCTCTACGTGATGGATAGAAACGGAGAAAACGCGCGCTCTCTCACCGCCAGCCTTGACCGGTCGGCGTCGGCGCCGCGATGGGCTGCGGATGGTCGAGGGGTATACTTTCTTTACGTTGATCATGGGGTGAGCAAGCTCGCTGAGGCTCTCCTCGACGGAAAGATCCGTGAACTGGCCGCTGGCATGTCGGGAGCGGAGCTCGATAGGCCCTACTCCGGCGGGAGCTACTCCGCCTCCCGAGGGGGCGTGGCCTTCACCCAGGGAGCCCCTGACGAGCCTGGAGACGTCGCCTTGCTCGCTGGAGGCGTCGTAAAGCGGCTAACCCACCTTAACGACTCGCTGTTCGCCGCAAAGGCCCTCGGCAAGGTGACTCATCTGGCGGTCAGTTCCTCAGCGGGCGGCCTACCCATCGACGCTTGGATGATCACCCCGCCAGATTTCAATCCTCAAAAGAAATATCCTCTGATCCTAGAGATCCATGGCGGCCCCTACTCGAGTTATGGGCCTGTGTTCGCCTCGGAGCTGCAACTTTATGCGGCTGCAGGATATGTGGTCCTCTATGCAAACCCCAGGGGATCGACGTCCTACGGCTTCGCTTTCGCCGACGCCATCAACGACAACTACCCAAGCAACGACTACGACGATCTCATGAGCGCAGTGGACGCCGCTGTCGCTACGGGCTTTGTCGACAAAGATAACCTCTTCGTAACGGGAGGTTCGGGCGGAGGGCTTTTGACGGCCTGGATCGTCGGTAAGACCCATCGGTTCCGAGCCGCCGTGGCTCAAAAGCCGGTCATTAATTGGACCAGCGAGGTTTTGACCACAGACGCATACCCCTTCATGGCGCAGGACTGGTTCTCCAAGATGCCGTGGGAGGATCCTGACGGTTATTGGAGACGCTCGCCCCTCTCTCTGGTCGGCGCGGTGACGACGCCCACCCTCCTCATGGTCGGAACGGACGATCACCGCACGCCTCCCAGCGAAGCGGAGCAGTACTATCAGGCCCTCCAACTGCGCGGCGTCCCCACCGCCCTCGTGCAGGTCCCGGGCGCCTCGCACCATGGGTTGGCGGACCGGCCCTCCCAGGAGGCGGCAGAGGCTGGTGTCATCTTAGGGTGGTTCGCCCGCTACAGGTCCGAGCCAACGGGGTCTTCAGGACAGCCCTAGATCAGCGCGTCCGGCCTCAAGCCTTTGGGGACGGACCGCCCCCGGCTTTAGCGTTATCGCCGCCGGCGTTTCTCCGTTCTACTGACCCTTTGGTTTGCGATAAGGCGCGCGAGATCTTTGGCCATGCGATCGATGGGCTCCGCCCAGCGGCCTGGAACGTCTTGGCGATAAAGGCGCATGGAAGGATACCAGGGGCTGTCGGCGCGGTCCTGCATCCAACGCCAGTCGCTGACGGCGTTGAGCAAGAGCCACGCGGGGCGGTGCAAAGCGCCCGCGAGGTGGGCCAGGGCCGTATCGCACGTGACCAAAAGGTCAATGGAGCAGAGAATGGCGGCGGTCTCCCCTAGATCTCCCGCGTCGAAATCAGGCCCTAGGCGCCTTAAGCGCATCCAGGTTGGCAGAGTCTCTGCCTGGTGCAGACCGTAGTCTTGTTGCAGTGAGATGAGGTCAACCCCTGAAAGGGCGAATAGGGGTGCGAGCTCGGCCAGGGGCACCGATCGCCCCCGCTCCACTGGGGCGTTGGGATTACCCTGCCAAACCAGGCCGATCCGGAACGCGCCTTCCCCCCCTATTCGCTTTCGCCAGGTCTCCACTAGAGCGTGCTCCGCATGGAGATATGGCGTGGTCGGCAAACGGTCTTCGTTCGCGCCATAAAGGCCCGGCAGGCTGAAGATGGGGCAAAGCCGGTCTTCAGGGGCCGGTGCGATGTCGGTCCCGACCATCTCTATCCCGTCGACGCGGCGGCAGAGGCTCAAGAGGGTCTCCGGAGCCTGGATCGCAGCTCGGCCAGCCCTGAGCGCCGCCCAGCTCGCAAACCGCAGGCATTGAATAGTGTCTCCAAGGCCCTGTTCCGCCAAAATAATTAACCGCCCGCCCCCGAGGTTTTCGCCCCGCCAAACCGGGCCCTTGGGTGCGCTCACGGGGGTCTGAAATCCCGGGTGCGCCTTAAGGCGCGCCTCGTGCGCCGCCCAACCCTCCTGAAAACGACCCGCCTTCAGCAAAGCGAAGGCGTAGCCTAGGCGATGGTGGTCACTCTCACCGAGGGCCAGGCCGCGCTCATAGGCTTCGATGGCGTCCGCCACGCGCCCCTGACGGCTCATGCCCACGGCGAGGTCGCACCATGCGGTGCCGCTCGAAGGATCAAGGCGCAAGGCGGCCTCAAGATCCCCTATGCCTTCGACCAATCGCCCTTGCTCGATCTTCGCCGCGCCCATGTTGACAAGAGCGTCCACGCATTTCGGGTCAAGGCGTAAGGCCTTCACGGCCGAGGCGATGGCGGCCCCCAGTTGGCCGGCGTCCTTCAACACACCAGCGAGAACGCCTAGAGCGGCCGCTGGGTTGGGGCCCTGTGCGGCCGCACGGCGGTACGCGTTCGCCGCGCCGTTAAGGTCGCCGAGGCGACGCAGGGCGAAGCCTAAGGGCGCCCAGGCCTTTCCGTAGTCGGGTTTCATCGCCAGCAGGCTTTCAAGCTCCTTCGCCGCGCCGTGTGCGTCATTTGTATGCGCGAGCGCCAATCCCAGGGCCAAACGCGCTTCGGCGCTGTGCGGATCTAGAGCCGTCGCCAGGCGACACTCAGGGACGGCGCGCTCGTAATCCCCAAGCTCAACCAGGATGCCCGCCAACATGAGCTGAGCGTTCGCGTTGGCGCGATCGAGGCGCGCGGCGCGCTCATAGGCCTGCGCCGCCTCGCGGTCGCGTCGAAGGGCGCGCAGGGCGGCGCCGAGATGCTCTGCAGCCTTCGCATCATTTGGCGTGCACGCTAGGGTCTGGGCGTAGCGCTCGGCGGCCGCCTCGAAGCGCTCGAGGTGGTGAAGGGCGGTGGCGAGGGTGAAAAGCACGACGACGTCGGATGGGTTTGCCCGGTTCGCCGCCTCAAGAGGCGGAAGGCTTTCCCCAAAGGCGCCCTCTTCAAATAGAACGAGGCCCAAGGCGCGTTCGGCCTCATGTCGGTCAGGCGCGAGGTCCAGGGTTGTCCGATAGGCCTGCGCCGCCGGACCGCGCTTGCCCTGCGCCCAGAGCGCGTTGCCTAGATTTTGCCAAGCATCGGCGAACTTTGGATCCATCGCCAAGGCCTCGCGACAGGCCTGTTCCGCTTCAGAGGGCCGTGAGAGAAGGAAAAAGGCATTGGCGAGGTTGGCGTAGGCGCCGGGCGTAGGCTCGAGGGCTATGGCGCGCCTATGCCAGTCAAGGCTTTCCTCAGGTCGCCCGCTCTGTTGAGCGAGAACGCCCAAAAGGTCATGGGTCGTCGCGTCCGTGGATCGCGCCTCAAGCGCCCTCAGATAGAGGGCCCGCGCCTCTGACAATTCCCCCCTACGATGCTGCTCGAGGCCCTTTTCCCTAAGGATTAAGGCGTCATCGTCCCTGCTCACGCCCCGGTTCCAGGACGTCGCAGCAGGAGGGCTTGGGAACGGCGCGATTGACGCTCATGGGCTTTTGAAGGCCTTATCACCGCATGGATCATAGGCGTTAGGCCGAGCCTGTCGAGATCCGAGACCCGCAACGGCGGCGACGAATCTGAAACGCGTGGAAATCCTCGCCGACGCACCCCCAATCTGTCAGGATCCGACTCCTCTCTCCCCGCCCCCAACAGGGTCTCATGAGCCAGCCGGACGTCCCGCCACGATCTATTGACCGGCTTCTGGCCATTATGGCGCGTCTGCGCGCCCAGAAGGATGGCTGCCCTTGGGATCTTGAGCAGACCTTCGCCACCATCGCGCCTTACACCATTGAAGAAGCCTACGAGGTGGCGGACGCGATCGAGCGGGGGGTCCTTAGCGACCTCAAGGAGGAGCTGGGCGATCTGTTATTTCAGGTCGTGTTCCACGCGCGCATGGCGGAGGAACAGGGCGCGTTCGCCTTCGACGATGTGGCCAGGGCAATTTGCGAGAAGATGATCCGCCGGCATCCGCACGTTTTTGGCGAGGATGGGGTGCGCTCAAGTGCGGACCAGACCGCCGCGTGGGAGGACATGAAAACCGCCGAGCGGGCAGCCAAAGGCGATAGGGGCGTGCTTGCGGACGTTCCGGTCGGACTTCCCGCTCTCACCCGGGCGGTGAAGCTCTCTAAACGCGCGGCTCGCGTGGGCTTTGTCTGGCGTCGGACCGAGGATGTGGTCGCCAAGGTTCGCGAAGAACTTTCCGAATTGGAGGATGAAATCAAGTCGGGCGATCGGCGACGCCAGCACGAGGAGCTGGGCGATCTTCTGTTCGTCTGCGCCAACTTAGCGCGCGATCTTGACATCGATCCTGAGGACGCCCTGCGCGCGGCAAATGCGAAGTTCGTCCGCCGGTTCACCTTTATCGAAGCCGCTCTCGCTGAGCGGGGCGCAACGCCAGCTGCGTCCACGCTTGAGGAAATGGACCAGCTCTGGAACGTCGTGCGGGCCAGGGACAAGGCCGACGCCGGGGGGCCGTCCTAGCCCTCTGTTTCGACTTCAGGAAAGAGACGCGCGAAACGGCCCTCCGCCCCCTCTTCAAGCTTGACGCTCAGATGGACGGTTCCACCATCCCCATCCCTGCGGCTCACGACGCGCCCGTGCCTATAAAGCCAGGCCATTGCGTCCCCGGCTTCGGGGCCGAGGACAATGTCCGCCGGGGCGCGGTGATCGATCCGGCCGGCCAGGTAGGCGAGGAGGGCCTCGCATCCCTCCCCAGTCGCCGCCGACACCGCCAAGGGCGGCGCCTCGTGGTCGCTCCGGGGCCGCCGGGCGCGGGCCTCGACGACGGCCCTGGGTTCAGGCGCGAGGAGATCGATCTTGTTCCAAACCTCAATCACCTTTGTTGACGCTTCAGTCTCATCAATCCCGAGGCTTGCTAGCACAGTTTGCACGTCACGCGCCTGATGCTCTGTCGCCTCGCTGGCTATGTCGCGGACATGGATGATCAGGTCGGCCTCCTGGACCTCCTCCAGGGTGGCGCGGAAGGCGGCCACGAGCTCGTGCGGCAGGTCCGATACGAAGCCCACGGTGTCAGAGAGGATCGCGGGCCGCCCGTCTGGGAGTTTGAGCGTCCTCAAGGTCGGGTCGAGGGTGGCGAATAGCATATCCCGCGCCTCTACCGTCGAATGGGTGAGACGGTTGAATAGGGTTGATTTGCCCGCGTTGGTGTAGCCGACGAGGGCGATAGTTGGGGTCGGCGCACGCTTCCTGGCCGACCTGTGGAGGCCGCGAGTGCGGCGGACGTCCTCAAGATCCTGCTTCATGCGGTCGATCTTACCCGCCAAGAGCCGGCGGTCCGTTTCGATCTGCGTTTCCCCGGGCCCCCCCATGACGCCGAAACCGCCGCGCTGGCGCTCGAGGTGGGTCCAGGTCCGCACGAGGCGTGACCGCTCATAGCCAAGTCGGGCCAGCTCCACCTGCAGGCGCCCCTCCTTCGTCCGTGCGCGCCGCGAGAAGATCTCGAGGATTAGACCAGTTCGATCTAAAACTTTGACGTTCCAAGCTTTTTCAAGATTTCTTTGCTGGACGGGCGTCAAAGAGTCGTCGACCACAACAACATCGACGCTATGGTCGCGGCAGAAATCGCCGATGCTCTCCACGCGTCCGCGCCCGAAAAGCGTCGCTGGGGTTGTCGTGCGCAGGCCGACAATCTCGCCCTTGAGGACGACAAGGTCCAGCGCCGCGGCAAGCCCTTCGGCCTCCTCAAGGCGACCTTGAGCCGTTGCGCCCGCCGCAATCGCACGTCCGTATGACGGATGGATGACCAATCCCGTCTGGATGCGGGGGGCGTGATCAATCAGCCGACCACGCCCCTCGCCCTGTTCTTTCGTTCGCAGACTGCGGGTCAATCGGCCAAAGCGTCTTCTGGGCCCGGCTCGTAGAGCTGAACCGGTTGCGCCGGCATGATGGTGGAGATGGCGTGCTTATATACAAGCTGCGCCTGGCCATCCCGACGCAAGAGGACACAAAAGTTATCGAACCAGGTCACCACGCCCTGCAACTTGACGCCGTTGACGAGGAAAATGGTGAGGGGCGTTTTTGAACGCCGTACGCTGTTAAGAAATGTGTCTTGCAGATTTTGCTTCTTATCTGTCGACATCTTCCGTTCCCTTCCAAGGAGACAAACGCCTCCCACACACGAGTAGCCCGATCAGCGCGCTTCTTTCCGAGCACGCTGCTGATATAGGGCGCGCAATCGGACGGAAACAGGGCCGGGGCGACCGTCGGCGACGGGTTCTCCATCAATCTGCACAACCGGGGTCAGAAAGGCCGACGAGGCGGTGAAGAACGCCTCTTTAGCAGCCTTCGCCTCCGCAACCGTGAAGGGTTCCTCCACCACAGCGAGTTGCAGCTCCCGCGCAAGATCGATAATGCCAAGACGCGTTACGCCCCGCAGGATATTAGCGTTGACATCCCGCGTCTTCAGCCGGCCTTCGCCGTCGACGATCCACGCGTTGGTTGAGGACCCCTCTGTGACGTAACCGTCTTTATCCACCAGCCAGGCCTCGAGCGAGCCTGCTTCCCGAGCGGCCTGTTTGGCCAGAACGTTGGGGAGCAACCCCACAGTCTTGATGTCGCATCGACCCCAGCGAATGTCCGGCTGGGTCAAGACGCCGACACCAGCCTCCGCGCGCTCGTCCATGACGCCATAGTCAGCGGGTCTGGCGATGGCCACTACCGTCGGTCGGGTCCCCGGCGGCGGGAAGGGATGGTCGCGGCGGGCCTTGCCCCGGGAAATTTGAAGGTAGAGCGAGCCGTCGCCAATGCGGTTTCGCCGGATGGTCTCGTGGAGAACGCCCAGAAGCGCCGCCCGGCTCATGGGCGGGGGAATCCTGAGTTCTGAAAGGCTGCGCTCAAGACGGTCCAAATGACCGTCAGCGTCGGCTAAACGACCATCCATGACCGACCAGTACTCGTAAACCGCGTCGGCGAATTGGAAGCCGCGGTCCTCCACATGCACCTGGGCGTCCGCAAGGTCCCTATAACGCCCGTTGACGTAAGCGATCCGTCCCATCGGTCACACCCCCTCTAGATCCATGCCCCGTGGGACCACGCCTAGGGACTTTAATTTGCGGTGGAGGGCTGAGCGCTCCATGCCGATGAAGGCCGCCGTCCGCGAAATATTGCCTCCAAATCTCAGTATCTGTGCTGTTAAATACTCCCGTTCAAAGACTTCACGGGCGTCCCTAAGCGATAGGGCGATGATCCGTTCCGGGCCCACCGATCCCGCCACAGCGGTGGTGGCCACCTCTGCCGGGAGCATTTCGGCGGTAATCACGTCGTTCGGATCTCCGCTGGCGAGGATCAGGAGACGTTCAACGTTGTTGCGAAGCTGACGCACGTTGCCAGGCCAGTCATGCACCTGCAGCGTTGCGATGGCGTCCTCCCCCAGAATGCGCTTGGGCAGTCCTGTGGCTTCGCTGATCCGATCGATGAAATAGAGGACGAGTTCAGCGATATCCTCACGACGTTCTGCGAGTCCGGGAACGCGCAGGGGCACCACGTTCAACCGGTGGAACAGATCCTCCCGGAACCGCCCAGCCCCGATCTCGTCGCGTAGATTCTTGTCCGTTGAGGAGATGACGCGAACATCCACCTGCACGTCGCTGTCGCCACCAACGCGCCTGAAGCGTTGGTCGACCAGGACCCGAAGAATCCGGCCCTGGGTCTCCCGCGGCATGTCAGCCACCTTATCGAGGAACAGGGTCCCTCCATGGGCGCGCTCGAAAACGCCGATCTTTCGTGGGCGACCGCCCTCGCCTTCCTCGCCGAAGAGCTCAAGATCGATGCGCTCGGGGGTCATATCCGCTGCGCTCACCGCCACGAATTCCCCCTTGGCTCGGGCGCTCTGGGCGTGAACGAGACGGGCGGCGAGTTCCTTGCCTGAGCCCGGCGGACCGGAAATGAGGATCCTGCTGTTGGCTGAGGCGATCTTTGCGATGGTCTGGCGAAGTTGCTGCACTGACGCTGACGTACCGATAAGACCGTCTGGCGCCATGGCCTGGGTGCGCAGGCGCTTATTTTCGCGTTTCAGGGTCGCCGCTTCCAGGGCGCGCTCCACAAGAAGCAACAGGCGGTCTGATTTGAAGGGCTTCTCTAGAAAGTCGTAGGCCCCACGCTTAATAGCGCTCACCGCCGTCTCGATGTTTCCGTGTCCCGAGATCATGACGACCGGAAGCTCCGGATCTAGGCTCTTCACCAAGTCCAAGAGCTCGAGGCCATCCAGTCCTCCCCCTTGCATCCAGATGTCCTGGACCAGCAATGAAGGACGGCGGGCCCGGATGGCCGCCAGGGCCGCATTGGAGTCCGCGGCGGTCCGCACCGAATACCCCTCGTCTTCCAGAATACCCGAGACAAGGTCGCGAATATCCGCCTCGTCATCCACGACCAGAATGTCCGCGCCCATGGGCGATGCTCCTAAAGCGTTGTCTGACCCGCGAGCACGCGGTCAGTTTGCAAGTGTCGGGTTTTCGGAAACACTAGGATCGCCCGGGCTCCGGGGGTCTCACGCGCGTCGGTAAGCACGATCTCACCCCCGTGCTCCTCCATGATTCGCTTGACCACGGCCAGTCCGAGGCCCGTTCCCTTTTCCCGCGTGGTGACGTACGGCTCGGTTAGGCGGTCGCGCCCCCGTTTGGGAAGTCCAACCCCATTGTCCTCAACCTCGAAGGTGGCGCCTCGCTCGTCGACAATAAGGCGAGCGATAAGTCGGCCCTTGAGCTCTGGCTCGAGAGCCTTGCGCGCCTCTACTGCCTCCCCTGCGTTCTTTAGGATGTTGGTTAGCGCTTGGCCGACCATACGGCTGTCGCAGACAAAGCCTGGGGCTGCAGCAGGCTCCTCAAGATCAACCGCGACCTCAGGGTAGGCGACCCGCTGTGCGAACACGGCTTGGCGCAGGAGTTCGGCGGCGTCGTCTTCGGCGAACTTGGGCGCAGGCATCCGAGCGAAGGCGGAAAATTCGTCCACCATTCGCCCGATGTCCCCCACCTGGCGCACGATGGTGTCCGTGCACCGGTCGAAGGTCTCCACGTCGTTGCGAATATCCCCGCGATACTTTCGCCGGATGCGCTCCGCAGAGAGTTGAATCGGCGTGAGGGGATTTTTGATTTCATGAGCGATCCGCCGCGCCACATCGCGCCATGCAGCGTTTCGCTGGGCGGCCACAAGTCTTGTGATGTCATCGAAGGTGAGGACTAGCCCGTCCGGGCGACCCGAAGCGCGAACCCGCAACCGGTGGGTCTCGGTGTCGCGCACGATGTCCACTTCGGCCTCTGCGTCGAGGCCGGTCTCCGCCGCCCGGCGCACCACCGGCTCGAGCTCTGGTGCGACGTCGCCGAGGAGTTTGCCAAGGGCGCTGGTCGTGGCGAGACCCAGGAGGGCGTGGGCGCGATCGTTGAGAACAGACACGCGTCCTGATGAGTCGAGTCCGATAACGCCGGCGCTGACTCCAGATAAGACGGTCTCGATAAAGCGGCGACGCTCCAAAGCCTCCGCACTCGCTGCGCGAAGGGCCCTTTGCTGGGTTTGCAAGTCGCTGGTCATGCGATTGAAGGCCCGCGACAGGACGGCGATTTCCTCCGGATCGCGCTCGGTGTCCACACGGGCGTCAAGATCGCCGCCCGCCACCCGATCGGCGGCGACCACCAGTCTGGCCACGGGGGTGGAGATCTGCGTCGCCGCCGCCATCCCCACCCATACGGCCCCCACCAGCACGAGCAGGGCGGTGGAGGCGTAGCTTAGGGCGAAAATCGTCTGGATCCGCGCCCGGCCCCGATCGGCGTCTCGGTAGGCGACCACTGCCGCCTCCGATTGGCGCAGTTGACCCAGGATACGCGGATCCATGGCCCGCGTGACATAGAGAAAGGCGTCCGAGTAGCCCTTCAGTCGATAGACGGCTCGGAAAAGATCCGAGTCTGTCGGCTCGCGAGTTTCAAGCTCGCCGATGGCGGCGGCGCGCTCAAGGGTGGCCGGCGGAGGCGCCGCGTAGGGCGCCGCCCCCGGCGCTTCCGCCCGGGCGAGCACGCGTCCCGCCGAGTCGATCACATAGATGGAGGAAAAATCCTTCTCCACCGCCTGGCTCAAGAGGGCGCTGTACACGAGCCTGCGTGTCGAGAGCATTGCAACCACGTCGGGTCGATTGAGATCATGGGCCATGGGGCCCACATTATCTTTCACCTGCCGCTCTTGATCGCTGAGATAGGACTTGGCCACGGTGGCGGCGTTGTCCACCACGGTCCTTATCCGGCTTGAAAACCAGGTTTCCACGCCGCGGGTCACCAGGAGGCCGAAGAAGAGCGCCACGACGATGGCTGGAAGAACGGCGGCGAGGGCGAAGAGGGTCACGAACCGTCGATGAAGGCGCACGCCTGCGTCCTCCGCCCCGGGAGCGAACAGACGCAACGCGCGCCAACCGGCTGCGGCCGCCAGGCACAGGATCAGGCCCAGATTGAATGCGAGGACGACAAGAACGGTCTGTCCAGCGTGGATGGACTGCGTGGATCCGGGCGTCGTCGCGGTGAGGAAGATCGCCAAGGCCGTAACGAGGGCGGCGATGACGAAGCCGGTGCCGAAGGCGTAACGCGCGAGGAAGCGGGCGACGGAGGTCCAGGACGACTCGTGGGACCTGGAATTGGTGGAGCCGGCCGCTGTCATGGGCCGACCATGGCGCTGGTGTGCTTAAAACTCAACAGTGTTGTGTCTTTTGGGCGTCAGGTCCTACGCCGCGACGAATCTAGGCCAAGGTCCTGAATCTTTTTGCGCAACGTGTTTCGGTTCACCCCAAGCACGTCCGCCGCCTTAACCTGATTGCCCCGTGTGGCTGCAAGGGTGAGGCGGATGAGCGGCCGACTGACCTCCTCAACGATACGGTCGTAAAGGCCCGCCGGCGGAAGCACGTCGGGGGCGTCGGCGAATTCAGCTGACAGACGCTGCTCGATGAGCGCCTCCAGGGTCTGCGGCTGCTCGGCGGCGGGCGGCGGGACGTGATCTTGAAACTCCCGTTCAATGACGCGGGCTGTGATCACATCCTCAGCATAGAGGGCGCTCACCCGTCGCATGAGGTTCTCCAACTCGCGCACGTTGCCAGGCCAGGTGTGCCGCTTCAGGCGCTCGAGGGCTCCGTCATCTATGCCCTTGGGCGGCAGCCCCTCGCGGTGCGCCCGAAGCAGGAAGGCTCTGGCCAGGTCAGGAATGTCCTCAAGGCGTTCGCGTAAGGGTGGAAGACGCAGGGGCGCGACATTGAGGCGGAAATAAAGGTCTTCACGGAAGAGGCCCTGACGAATAAGGGCCCGCAGATCCCGGTTGGTGGCGGCGATGAGGCGGGCGTCCGCTGGACGTCCTGTCCGCGGGTTGATCGCCTTTTCCGAGCCGTCGATCACCCGCAGCAGGCGGGTTTGGGCGTCCAGCGGGAGGTCGCCGATCTCGTCGAGGAAGAGCGTGCCCCCGTCGGCGTCCACAAGTTTGCCCGTCTCGCCGTCGCGGCCGAACAGTTCTGACTCGACGCGCTCCCGCGGGGTCGCCGCAAGATGCACAACCACGAAGCGGCCGTCGCGACGTTTTCCGAGATCGTGCAAGGCCCTGGCGGCGAGTTCCTTTCCGGCGCCAGATTCGCCAAGGATGAGGACCGTCAGCTCGGCGCCGACAAGACGCGCGAGGGTGCGGTAAACCTCCTGCATGGGCGGCGATCGCCCGATCAGGGGCAGACGTTCGTCCCGGGCCGCCCGCGCGCGGGCCTGGACGGGCTCCCCCGCAGTGGGTTTGGCCAGGGCCCGGCGAGCGATGGCGAGCATGTCGTCGAGGTCGAACGGCTTGGGCATATATTCGAACGCCCCCGTCTCGGCGGCGCTGACCGCCGTCAGAAGCGTGTTTTGCGCGCTCATGACGATGACGGGCAGCTTGGGGCGCAGCTTTCGGATCTTCGGCAGAACGTCGAAGAAGTTCTCATCGGGCATGACCACGTCAGACACCACAAGGTCGCCTTCGCCCTCAGAGACCCATTTCAACAGCGTTGCAGCCGCTCCCGTGGCTCTCACCTGGAACCCGGCGCGGACAAAGGCCTGGCTGAGAACGAGACGGATCGAAGCGTCGTCGTCGGCAATGAGGATCTTACGGGCTGTGGTCATGGACGGGCACTCGTAGGCGTGTGGGCGGGAGCAATGGGCAGGAGGACGCGGAAGGTTGTCCGCCCCGGCTCGGATTCGAAATCGATGACGCCCCCTTGGCCCGCAACCAGTTTGGCGACGAGGGTCAGGCCAAGGCCGGCGCCTTGGGGCTTGGTGGTCACGAAGGGGTCGAACAGGCGCTCCTTCAGGTCTGCAGGCACGCCTGGTCCATTGTCTTGAATCCGCACTTCCAAGGGCGCGGTGCGAAAGCCCTGACGAAAGGACGTCGAGATGAGGACGTCGCCGCGTGCGTCGCCACGACTGTCGGCGGCCTCCGCAGCGTTCTTCACGAGGTTAAGAAAGATCTGGATAAGCTGATCCTCGTCGCCGAGGGCGTTGGGGAGCGAGGGATCGAAGGCTTCGCGGAAGACGAGCTCGTTGCCTGCGCTGGCGGCCATGAGCGCGCGGACGCGGTCCAGGACCCGGTGGATGTTCACCGGCCTTCGTTCGGGTTGACGCTCCTCAGCGAACGCCTCCACGCGGTCGATTAGGCGGCGGATCCGGTCGGTTTCATCGACGATCAGTTGGGCCAGGGCCGCATCTTCCATGCCGCCCCCTCCTCCAGACCGCAACAGCTGCGCGGCTCCGCGGATCCCAGCGAGGGGGTTTTTGATTTCATGGGCCAAGGTGCGTCCCATGCCGGCCACCGATCGGAGGGTGCCGGAGGTACGGTCAGGCCCCGAACCCTTGGCTCGAACATTCAAGGTGAGAAGCAGCATCCTGTCCGGCAGGGGCGCCACGGTGGCTTCTGCTTCAATGGTCGGCAGGTCGGGGAGCGCCATCTCGACGGATCGCTCACGCACGATGACCCCCTCGTCGGCGGCTCGGGCCAACATGGTCGGCACAAGGGCGCCGGAGGGAAACGCTTCGCTGAAGGGGCGGCGGGATAGGGCGCCCATGGTGCGCCCGAAAATGCCTTCGCAGGCCTCATTAGTGGCGAGGAGGTAGCCTTCCTGATCCAGGATCAAGGTCGGAGTAGGATGAAAATCAAAGCCAAGCGCGCGCAGGACTTCTGCGGCTCCGCGGATGTTTCTAGCCGAAGATCGCAAGCTCAGCTCCTTTCGGCGGAATAAGACGCACAAGTTTTAGTCACTCGCAACGCCTAATTTCTCAGCAGTTGTGGGGCGGCCCCTCGTCGCGGCGTAGACGGGGGGGGACTCGACAACCACGGCCCGCGCCGTAGAAGGCGGGAATGGAATTTGCAGCAATCGTTGTCGCCGGCGGGGCCGGTCTGAGAGCAGGGGGCGGAACGCCCAAGCAATGGCGCCCCTTATGTGGGAAGCCCTTGGCGCTGTGGTCCTTGGAAGCGCTCTTGGCTCATGGCGCAAGGCCCCTGGTTCTTGTGGCGCCGGCGGATCAACTCGCTACAGCCAAAGCGCTTTGCGCCGGGCTCGAGGGCGTCTTCATCGTCGCAGGAGGGCGCGAGCGGATGGACTCGGTCCGCGAAGGTTTGCAGGCCATCGCGGGGTCCTCTGCCGCTGTTGAGGCCGTCCTGATCCACGACGCCGCCCGGCCCCTCCTGAAGTCGGGCCATATCAGCGCCCTTCTTGACGCCCTTGGGGACGCTGACGGCGCTCTCCCGGCCCTCGCCATCGCCGATACCCTGAAGCGCGCGCATGCCGGGGGAGCCGTGCACGGAACTGCGGACCGAACTGGTCTCTTTCGCGCGCAAACCCCCCAGGCTTTTCGGTGGTCCGTCCTGCGCGCCGCCTTCGCTGTGTGGCCCTCGGGGGAGACGCCGACAGACGATGCGCAGGTTGTCGAGCGCCATGGCGGCCGAGTAGTCCTCATCCCAGGGGACCCCGCGTTGATGAAGGCCACCTATCCTGAGGATTTCGCCATGCTTGAAAGCCTTGCCAGCGGTGCCAGGCTCATTCGGTCGGGGATGGGGTTTGACACCCACCGCTTCGGCCCCGGCGACGGGGTTTGGCTATGCGGCGTGCACATACCCTACGAACAGAGCCTCATTGGCCATTCCGACGCGGACGCCGGTCTTCACGCCCTCACGGACGCCCTCTTGGGCGCCATCGGCGAAGGCGATATCGGCGATCATTTCCCACCGACAGATCCGCAGTGGCGCGGCGCGTCGTCGGATCTTTTCCTCGTTCACGCCGCTGACCTCGTGCGCGGGCGGGGCGGCCGGATTGTCAATGTTGACGTCACTCTGATTTGCGAGCGGCCGAAGATAAAACCCTATCGCCAGGCCATGCGCGCACGGTTGGCATCACTTCTTCACCTTCCCCTAGACCGCGTCAGCGTCAAAGCGACGACGACGGAGGGGTTGGGCTTCACGGGTCGGGAGGAAGGCCTCGCCGCTCAGGCACTGGCCACGGTGGAGACGCCCGGGTAGGCTGAGACATGGCCTCCCTGTTTCCCCTCGAGATCATCCTCCTCGCTCAACTCGTCCTCGACGAGTGCCGTGAACGCCACGTTCGTATCGTCACCGCAGAGAGTTGCACTGGAGGTCTTGTCGCTGCCGCACTCACCGAGATCCCCGGGTCGTCCGACGTGCTCGAGCGCGGGTTCGTCACCTACTCCAACCGCGCGAAGCACTCTCTCCTGGGCGTTCCTGGCGACCTCATCGCGGATATGGGCGCGGTGTCGGAACCGGTGGCGAGAATGATGGCCGAGGGGGCTCTGGCGGCGTCTGACGCTCATATCGCCGTCGCGATCACCGGCGTCGCCGGTCCAGGCGGCGGCACGGCCATGAAGCCTGTGGGTCTTGTGCATTTCGCCACCGCCCGCAGCAATGGGTCCATTCTGCATCGCCGAGAAATGTTCGGCGATTTGGGCCGGGAGGGGATTCGCCTTGAGAGCGTCCGCGTAGCCCTTGAGATGATCCGCGATAGAGTGATGGGATAATGCGGCGAGGTTCAGGCCTGAGCAGCCTGCGCCGAGCCGTAAAGTGCCTCGGCCCGCGCTTCAAAGCAGCGGATCAGTCGATCCACTGCGAGATCGAAGTTGGCGTTGAGCATGGCGTCCAAGAGCCTTGATTTGAACTCAAATTCTATATCGAACACCACCTGCGCGCCGTTGGGCCCGTCGACGAAACGCCACGTGTTCAAAAGCCGTCGAAAGGGTCCGCTGATCAGGCGCACCTCAATGACGAGGGCCTCGGCGTCCCGGCGGACTCGGGTCGAAAAGCGTTCCTTCAAGAAGGCGAAGCCGACGCGGGCCTCCGCGTCGAGGACGGTGATGCCCCCCTCTTCCGTACGGACAGGACCGGTCCTAATGGATTGAATCCACGGCACAAACTCAGGGTAGGCCTGAACGTCGCCCACGAGGTCGAACAGCCGGCCAGCTGTGTAAGGCAGCACCCGGACCACATGGTGTCGGTAGGCCATTTTAAGGCCGCAGCGCCTCGCGCGCCGCCTTAAGGCGGGAGAAATCCTCGCCGGCGTGGTGGGAGGATCGCGTTAACGGGCTGGCGGAAACCATCAAGAACCCCTTCGCGCGGGCGATAGCTTCGTAGCCGGCGAATTCCTCCGGCGTCACGAACCGATCCACGGGCGCGTGACGACGGCTCGGCTGCAGATATTGTCCAATAGTGAGAAAATCGACGCCGGCCGCGCGTAGGTCGTCCATGACCTGCATGACCTCCTCCTTGCTCTCCCCCAGGCCGACCATAAGGCCGGATTTAGTGAACTGCTCCGGGTCCCGCTCCTTAACGCGGTCCAGGAGGCGAAGGGAATGGTAGTAGCGAGCGCCAGGACGAATGGAGAGGTAAAGGCGCGGGACTGTCTCCAGATTATGATTGAAAACGTCCGGTTTGGCGTCGATGACGGTCTCGGCGGCCTGGATGGGCTTTCTGAGGAAATCAGGGGTCAGGATCTCTACCGTCGTCCCTGGCGCGGCGTGACGGATGGCGCTCACCACGGCGGCGAAATGGGCCGCGCCGCCATCCTCTAGGTCGTCCCGATCAACGGAGGTGATGACGACGTGTTTGAGGCCCATGGCCGCCACAGCGTTCGCAACCCGTTCCGGTTCTGACGCGTCAAGGGGATCTGGACGGCCCGTCGTCACATTGCAAAAGGCGCAGGCGCGCGTGCACACCTCCCCCATGATCATCATGGTGGCGTGGCGCACCGACCAGCATTCGCCGATGTTGGGACAGGCCGCCTCCTCGCAGACCGTCGTCAGGCCGTGCGAGCGTACGATCGCCTTGGTCTCGTTGTACACCGCCGATCCAGGCGCGCGCACCCGCAGCCAATCCGGCTTTCTCAAGACCGGCGTTTCAGGCCGCTCTCGCTTTTCCGGGTGGCGCAAAGCCCTATGATCGATCACCGTGGCCATGGAGGCTAGATCGGGCCTCCGAAGGCCATGCGCAAGCGCTTTAGAAGGGCCAGAGGGTTTTGAAGAAGTTGGTGCGTCGGTGGCGCTTGTTCTTTCGCTCCGCGGCCGCTTCGTCCACGAGCCAGAAGACCTGAAGCACCCGGCGTTCGCCCGCAAACGGCTTGTGGCCATGCCAGCTGTCGTTGGCCCGGGCGAAGGCGGCGAAGGATCCGTACCGGGCGGGGATGGGATCTGTGCCCGGACCATCGAGATCGGGTCCTTCAAGGAAACGCAGGGCTCCGCCCTCCGCGCTCCAGTCATCGTTCAGGTAGACCAGGGCGGTGGCGACCTTATCGGCTCCATCGGTATGCGGGTTGCCGTCCTTGAGGGCTGACCACTTGCGAACCACGATCATTTGCGGGCGGGAGACGAGGTCTCTATTCAGCTTGTCGCCGACGATCTTGGAGAAGGCGGGGGACCGCACGTCCTCAAGGAGCTGGCCGAACGCCGGCCCGTATTGCAGTTGCTCCACTGGAAAGAAGCCCGTCTTGCGCTCGTCGGGAAAATCCCGCGCCAGGGCCGCCTTGTCCCCATCCTGCAGCAAGCCCTCCGCGGTCAGATGGGGGAAGGGACTAGTGGCCGTGTCGCGGGCCGCAAGCTTCTCGAGGTTCAACATAAACAGTCTTTTACCCTGAAATGGCGCACGGCGCCAACTCCGCCCGGCTCCGCCAGGTTAGATGTGCAACGCCTGGCCAAAGGCGTCCAGGACGGCCTCGTGCATGGCCTCGCTCATGGTGGGATGGGGGAATACGCTCGCCATAATCTCCGCCTCGGTGGCTTCGAGCGTCATGGCGAGAACGAAACCTTGGATCATTTCGGTGACCTCCGATCCGATCATGTGCGCTCCAAGGAGTTGTCCCGTCCGGGCGTCGAAGATGGTCTTGACGAAGCCGTCGGTCTCGCCGGCGGCTATGGCCTTGCCGTTCACTCTAAAGGGGAACCGGCCCACACGGATCTCCCGACCTTCCTCCCGCGCCTTCGCTTCCGTTAGGCCCACAGACGCGATCTGAGGTTCGGCGTAGGTGCACCCAGGAATTGGCGACGTCGTAGGACCCTGGCTCGATTTTCCAGCGATGACTTCAACACAATGGACCCCTTCGTGGCTGGCCTTGTGCGCCAGCCAAGGGCCGCCGGTAACGTCGCCGATGGCGTACAATCCGCGCACGCCCGTAGCGCCAGCCAGGTCGGTTGTTACATGTCCGCGCTCAAGGCTGACCCCGAGGGCCTCCAAACCCAAGCCGTCAACGTTGCCTTCGATGCCGATGGCGACGATGGCCCGTTCGGCCCGCAAGGTCTGCTTGGATCCGGCCGTCTCAACGACCGCCTCCACACCCTCGCCCATGGCCTTAAGGCTCAAGACTTTGGCGGCGCATTTGAATATGAGGCCGCGCTTCTCGAAGGCTTTCTGCGCGGCGGTGGAGATGTCTGCATCCTCAACCGGCAAGATGCGCTCGAGGGCTTCCACAACGGTGACCTCGGCCCCGAGGGCTCGGTAAAAGCTCGCAAATTCAATCCCGATAGCGCCCGAACCGATTACCAGCAACGACTTGGGACAGGCCTCGGGCGTCATGGCCTCCCGATACGTCCAAATCCCCTTGCCGTCGGGAACGAGGCCAATGGCCGGTACGGTCTTGGCCCGAGCGCCAGTGGCGAGGATCACGTGGGTCGCTTGGACGGTGCGAACGCCGCCCGCGCTCAGGGCGACGACGACCTTCGGCGCAGCGTCGCCAGGCTCAAGGCGCGCCTCTCCTTCGATCACTGTGACGGCGTTCTTCTTCATCAGAAAGGCGACGCCCTGATTGAGTTGCTTGGCCACGGCGCGGGACCGGGCCACCACCTTGGAGAAATCGAATTTTCGCCCTTCGACGCTGAGACCGTAGGCGTCCAGGTGGCTAAGCTTCTCATAGAGCTCGCCGGACTTCAAAAGGGCCTTGGTGGGAATGCATCCCCAGTTGAGGCAAACGCCCCCCAACTTCTCCTTTTCGATGATCGCCGTCTTAAGACCGAGCTGAGAGGCGCGGATGGCGGCGACGTATCCGCCGGGGCCGGACCCGACCACCACAAGATCAAACTCAGCCGTCATAGAAGGGCGTCCTAAAGTAGGGGCTCGATGGAGGCGGCGATGTCTTCAGGTTTGGTCGTGGGGCTGAAACGCTCGACGACGTTTCCAGTGCGGTCTACGAGGAACTTGGTGAAGTTCCATTTCACCGCTTCACTGCCAAGAAGACCCTTTTTGGCCCGCTTCAGGTACTCGTACAGCGGGTGAGCCTTGGGGCCGTTGACATCGATCTTGGCGAACATGGGAAAGCTGACATCGTAGGTCAAAGCGCAAAACGAGCGTATCTCTTCAGCGGAGCCTGGCTCTTGGGCGCCGAACTGATTGCACGGGAAACCCAGGACGGCGAAGCCCTTCTCACGATACCGTCGGTACAGAGCTTCGAGGCCTTCATACTGGGGCGTGAAACCGCATTTCGAGGCCGTGTTGACGATCAAAAGCACCTGACCCTTGTAGTCCGCCAGGGGGACGGGGGCGCCGCCTAGGGTTTCAGCGGAGAAATCATAGACGCTCATAGTTTTGCCTTTCAGCCGGCCCTAAGCCAGCATGGTGATGGGATCCTCGATCAGACCCTTAAATGCAGTGAGCCAGCGGGCCCCGATGGCGCCGTCGACAACCCGATGATCGCACGTGAGAGTGACGGTCATGACCGTGGCCACGGCCAATTGGTCGGCCCGAACCACAGGGCGACGCTCGCCCGCGCCCACGGAGAGGATGCACCCTTGGGGCTCATTGAGGATGGAGGCGAATGACTTGATCCCCATCATCCCGAGGTTCGACAAGGAAAAAGTGCCGCCCTGGAATTCCTCAGGCTTTAATTTGCGCGCCCGAGCACGCTCCGCCAAGTCCTTCATGATCCGGGCGATATCCGCCAGGGACCGGTTCTCCGCCTCCGTAATGATCGGCGTGATTAAACCGCCGTCGATGGCGACCGCGACGGCGATATCGGCGTGATGGTGCAGGGCGATGCCTTCGGGCGTGTAGCTGGCGTTGGCCTCTGGCTCCGCCTTGAGGGCCAGGGCGCAGGCCTTGATCACCAGATCATTGACCGACACTTTAACGCCCTGTTTTTCAAGCGCCGTATTCAGTCGCGACCGGGCGTCCAACAGGCGGTCGATTTCAAGATCAATGGTAAGCGGGAAGTGGGGTATGTCCCGAAAGCTATCGGTCATGCGCCGGGCGATGGTGCGTCGCATGCCGTCGAGGGGCATGAGATCATACGATCCTGGCTTTACGCCGAGCTGCTCGAGGGTGCTGGCGGTGCGGGGCTCAGCCTCGCTCGCAGGCGTCGCGGCAGGCGCTGCGCTTTTAGCGGACCCATGGGCGCCCTCCGCCGCCTGGAACCGCTGCACGTCGGCCGCAACAATGCGTCCCCGCGGGCCGGATCCGGCGATGGACGCGAGGCTGAGGCCCGCCTGCGACGCGATCCTGCGGGCCAAGGGGGATGCGAAGAGCCGTTTCGGCCCCGCCGCCTCCACGGGCGTCGATGTCGCTTGGGCTGGCGGCCGAGCCGCCGAGACGGCGCCTTGGGGCGGTGCGCCCTTTTCTAAAGCAGGAACCGCGGGGGCGCTTGTCGCGGTCGCTTCGGCGTGGATCGGCGCGTGGTCCTGGGCTTTGACCGGGCTTGCTTGGTCTTGGTCGGCCCGCAGTCGGGCGATGGGCGTATTGACTTTGACGCCCTCAGTACCGGCTGGGATCAGGATGGCGTCCACAACCCCCTCGTCCACCGCCTCCACCTCCATGGTGGCCTTGTCCGTCTCAATTTCGGCGATCACGTCTCCCGCTTGAACGGCGTCGCCTATCTTGACGTTCCACTTCGCGAGGACGCCCTCCTCCATGGTGGGGCTTAGGGCCGGCATGAGGATGTCGATCATGGCTCGATCTCACGGCTGAGGTGGGCGAGGTCGGCCGCATGGGCTTCCCAATTGCGTCCGTCGAACGGCTCGACCGTAATGTCGAGGGCCTCAGGGTCGTCTAAGCAGCGGGCGTTCACCGACCACCCGTCGGGATTAGAGCGGGGGCGGTAAAAGCTTTTAACGCCGCAGGTTGGGCAAAACATGTGTTCCGCGACCTCGGTGTTGAAACGGTAGCGAGTGAGGACCTCCTTGCCCGCGGAGATCTGGAAGCGACTTTCTGGAACGATGAGGTGGATAAACCCGATCTTTCCGCACATGGAGCAATTGCACGCTTGCGCCGTCGCCGCGACGCCAAGCGCGACACGAAAACGCACCCGGCCGCAATGGCACCCGCCGTCGCGCCAGACGAGGTCGTTCGCCATCAGCACCTCACCGGTAACAGGCGGCTTTAACGGTACGGACGATCTGATCCACAGACGGCAGGGCCAGGGCCTCGAGATTTGCGGCGTAAGGCATAGGCACGTCAGCGCCGTGCACCCGCGCCGGAGGCGCATCGAGGTAGTCGAAAGCCCCCTCAACCACACGAGCGCATATTTCTGCGCCAACGCCGTAAGGGCCCCACCCTTCCTCCACCGTGACGATGCGATTAGTCTTGCGTACGCTGGTCAGGATGGTCTCGATATCCAAGGGACGCAGGGTGCGCAGATCGATCACTTCGATTTCGATCCCTTCGGCCGCTAATATCTCCCCCGCCTCGAGGGCGACCCCCACCATGCGGGAGTGGGCGGTAACGGTGGCGTGCACGCCAGTTTTGCGGATCCTGGCCTTGCCGATGGGCACGAGCCAGTCGTCTCCGTCCGGGACGTCGAATTCGTGCCCGTAGAGCATTTCATTTTCAAGGAAGATGACGGGGTTGGGATCACGAATCGCCGCCTTTAAAAGCCCCTTCGCATCCTTTGCGTCGTAAGGCGCGATGACCTTCAGACCCGGCACCGAGGCATACCAAGCCGAATAGTCCTGGCTGTGCTGCGCCCCGACGCGGGCCGCCGCGCCATTTGGACCGCGAAACACGATGGAGGCGGTTATCTGTCCGCCCGACATGTAGAGGGTCTTGGCCGCCGAATTCACGATGGCGTCTATAGCCTGCATGGCGAAATTGAACGTCATGAACTCCACGATCGGCTTTAGTCCAGCAAACGCGGCCCCGACGCCGAGACCGGCGAAGCCATATTCGGTGATGGGCGTATCCACGACGCGTCGAGGACCAAACTCCTGGAGCAAGTCCCGCGACACCTTGTAGGCGCCTTGATACTGAGCAACCTCCTCGCCCATGAGGAAAACCCGGTCGTCACGGCGCATCTCCTCAGCGATGGCGTCCCGTAGGGCGTCACGTACGGAGGTGCGAACCGTAGGCCCTGTCCCCTCGTCGTCGGTTGGCGCCTCCACGGGCTGGGCTTGAGGCTTAGGCTGAGGTTGCGGCGCAGAGGCCGTAGGCAGGGATGTCGACGGCGGAGACGCCGCCGGCTTGATCTCCGGCGCGGCGCTCTTGAGCGGCGGTGCGGAGACTGAACCCGCACCAGCCTCGTCCTTGAGCTTGGCGATTGGCGTATTCACCTTCACCCCTTCTGTGCCGGCCGGGATGAGAATCGCCTCAATGACGCCGTCGTCCACCGCCTCCACCTCCATGGTGGCCTTGTCAGTTTCAATTTCCGCGATGACGTCGCCGGACGACACCACGTCGCCCTCTTTCACATTCCACTTGGCGAGCGTGCCCTCCTCCATGGTGGGAGAGAGGGCGGGCATGAGGATGTCGATGCTCATTTCGCCTCAGGTCTCCGCATAGACGTCGGTGAAGAGTTCGGACGCATCCGGCTCCGGGGCGGTTCGGGCGAATTCTGCGGCGTCGGCGACAATCCGCTTCACATCCGCGTCCACGGCCTTCAGCGCCGTTTCGTCGGCGAAGCCAAGGTTTTCCAAGGTCTCTCGCAGATGATCGATGGGATCGCGGGTCTTTCTGACCTCATCCACCTCCTCGCGGGTGCGGTACTTGGCGGGATCCGACATGGAGTGGCCCCTGTAGCGGTACGTCTTCATTTCCAAAATGAAGGGGCCGAGGCCGGAACGGGCGTGCTCGGCGGCGCGCTCGCCGGCGTCCCTGACGGCGAGGACATCCATGCCGTCCACCTCCAGACCTGGGATGTTAAACGACGCGCCACGTTTATAGAGGTGTGTCTCTGAGGAGGCCCGCTCAATGCTGGTGCCCATGGCGTATTGATTATTTTCGATGACATAGACCACCGGCAGCTTCCAGAGCTCGGCCATATTGAAGGCTTCGTAGACCTGACCCTGGTTGGCGGCGCCGTCGCCGAAATAGGTGAAGCAGACGTTCTGATTCTCCCGGTACCGGTTAGCGAAGGCTAGACCCGTTCCGAGGGGAACTTGAGCGCCGACAATGCCGTGGCCGCCGTAGAAGCCCCGAGCGACGTCGAACATATGCATAGAACCGCCCTTCCCGCGGGCCGAGCCCGCGGCGCGCCCGGTGAGCTCAGCCATGACGGCCTTCGGGTCCATGCCCGATGCGAGCATGTGTCCGTGGTCGCGGTAGCCTGTGATGATTTGGTCGCCGTCGCGTTTAACCGCCTGCATGCCGACGGCGATCGCCTCCTGGCCGATATAGAGGTGGCAGAAGCCGCCGATCAAACCCATCCCGTAGAGTTGGCCGGCGCGTTCTTCGAACCGGCGGATGAGCATCATGTTGCGGTAAAAGCCGTAGAGTGTCTCACGTCCGGCGTCGCCGGCCGTGGACGCGTCGACAGGCTTGGGAACGGCCTTCTCCTTCGGTTTCGCATCCCCCTTAGGCGCACGCGCCATATCAACCCTCCGGAAACCCGCCGCGCTCAGCACTGCCACCTTCATGCAGGTCTAAGCGTCGGTTGGCGGTGGGTATAGAGCGTGCCTGAGCGGTTAGGAAGGCGGGGACCCTATGCGATTCTCGCGGACCACATATTCTCGCGGGTCGGCGAAGCCCAGGACCGCCCTCGCCCGCTCGTCAAGCAGATCGCGGGACAGGTTGTCATCTTGAAGAAGGCGAACGCGGGTTTCGAGGTCTTCCCGCTCGGCGCGGAGCGCCCGTAGTTCAAGCGATCGGCTGGCAAGGGTCTCTTCGCGGATCGCCCCATGCAGCAATCCCCGATCGCCTGTCAGGGCGTGGTAGCCGAAGTAAAAGATGAGCAAGGCCACGAGGGCCGTCGGAAGATAGGGACGCAAGTGAGCCATTTTTAGCCTACTCCGCATACTGCAGGAGACGAAGGCTCACGGTTAGGCATACACCCTTAATAGAGAATTATTGGGCTCGAAACCGTTCGGCGAGGCCGGGGCCGGCGTAAAGCGCCTGATCGCCTAACATACCCTCGATTCGCAGGAGTTGGTTGTATTTGGCGAGACGGTCGGAACGGGCGAGCGACCCCGTTTTGATCTGTCCGCAGTTGGTGGCCACGGCCAAATCTGCGATGGTGGAGTCTTCGGTTTCCCCCGACCGATGGCTCATCACCGCCGTGTAGCGCGACCGATGGGCGAGATCGACGGCGTCCAAGGTCTCCGACAGCGTTCCGATCTGGTTCACCTTGACCAGAATGGAGTTTGCAAGGCCGGACTTCACGCCCATGGCCAGGCGCACGGGGTTGGTGACGAAGAGGTCGTCGCCGACAAGTTGGAGCCGTGAGCCGAGGACGCGCGTAAGCTCAGCCCAGCCCTCAAGGTCGTCCTCAGCACATCCGTCCTCGATGGAGACGATGGGGTAGGCGTCGGCTAGGCCCTTGAAATAGGCGACGATGCCGGCCTGATCGAGGGAGCGGCCCTCCCCTGCCAGTTCATAACGCCCGTTCTTGAAGAACTCGGTCGAGGCCGCATCGAGGGCCAGCCAGAAGTCGCGACCTGCATGATAGCCGGCGCTCTCGCCCGCCCTGACGATGAAGGTCAGCGCCTCCTCTGCCGACCGCAGTCCAGGGGCGAACCCGCCTTCGTCTCCGACATTGGTGTTGTGCCCTGCGGCTTTGAGCGCGCCTTTGAGGGCGTGGAAAATCTCAGCGCCCATCCGCAGGCCGTCGCTGAAGGTGTCGGCGCCGGCCGGGACGATCATGAACTCTTGAATGTCGATGGGATTGTCCGCGTGCACGCCCCCATTGATGATGTTCATCATCGGCGTCGGAAGAACGCGGGCGTTGACGCCGCCAACGTAGGCGTAGAGGGGAAGCTCCCGCGAGGCGGCCGCAGCCTTGGCGACGGCGAGGCTGACGCCCAAAATGGCGTTCGCCCCTAGGCGGCTCTTGTTGGGCGTCCCGTCGAGATCGATCAAGGTTTTGTCAACACGCCGCTGATCTTCAGCCTCAAATCCGCACAGGACATCAAAGATCTCGCCGTTCACCGCCTCAACGGCGCTGAGGACGCCTTTACCGAGGTAACGGCTCTTGTCGCTGTCACGCCGCTCCACAGCCTCGTGGGCGCCCGTGGAGGCCCCAGATGGAACGGCCGCGCGGCCGAAGGCGCCGTCCGCGAGGGTGACGTCCACCTCAACGGTGGGGTTGCCGCGGCTGTCGAGGATCTCTCGGGCGAGGATATCGGCGATGGCGGTCACGGCAGGCTCCTCAAAGAAGGCGGGGCGTAGAAAAAAGGCGCCGCCGGGATCGCACCGGGCGGAGCCTTGGGCGCAGAGGAGGACTATCAGCGCCCTGGACAGTAAACCCTACTCGTCCTTGGGCGTCAGCACCTGACGACCGTTGTACATTCCGGTCTTCAGGTCGATGTGGTGCGGGCGCTTCAGCTCGCCGGTTTCCTTGTCCTCAACGAAGCTGTTGGCGGGCAGGGCGTGGTGAGAACGGCGCATGTTCCGCCGGGACGGTGAGGTTTTGCGCTTAGGGACGGCCATGACGACTCTCGCTTAGGGGCGATGGGCCCCGAAAAAACGGGAAAGCGGCGGAAAGGCCTGTGACCTTGCCGCCGCATTCAGGCGGGGTCTATGCCAAAAATCTCCGTGCGTTACAAGCCGCCTCCCCTCGCGGCCGCGGCGCCCTTCGCGGCGCCTTGCGCCTAGACGAGGCGGCTCTGCTCGAGGGCGGCGGCGACGAAACTCTTGAAAAGCGGGTGCGGCGCGAAAGGCCGGCTCTTGAGCTCGGGGTGGTATTGCACCCCGACGAACCAGGGATGGTCCGACCGCTCGCAAGTCTCCGGAAGGACGCCGTCGGGAGAGAGGCCGGCAAAATTCAGGCCCGCACGCTCCAGGCGATCGCGGTAGGCGATATTGACCTCATAACGATGGCGATGCCGTTCGGAGATGACGGTAGATCCATAGATCTGCGCGATCTTCGACTGCGGCGCGAGCGCCGCCTCATAGGCGCCCAGACGCATGGAGCCTCCCAGATCGTCCCCGGCCCGGCGCACTTCCAAGGCGTTGCCGCGCACCCACTCGGTCATTAAGCCGACGACAGGCTCCTTGGTGGGACCAAATTCGCTGGAAGAGGCGTCTTCGACGCCGGCGAGGTTTCGGGCCGCCTCGATGGTGGCCATCTGCATGCCGAAGCAAATGCCGAAGTAAGGGACTGCGTGCTCACGAGCGAACTGAACCGCGCGAATCATGCCTTCAGCGCCGCGCTCCCCGAACGCGCCAGGCACCAGGACCCCGTCGACGCCTTCAAGCCTGGCGGCGACGTCCCCAGGCTCCCCCTCAAACGCTTCGCCTTCGATCCAGCTCAGGTTCACCTTCACATTGTTAGCCAGTCCGCCGTGGTGGAGCGCCTCAATGAGCGACTTGTAGGCGTCTTTTAGACCGGTGTATTTTCCGACGATGGCGATCGTCACATCCCCATCCGGCGCCGCAACCCTGGCGGCGATGTCGCGCCAGCGCGACAGATCCGGTTCAGGCGCGTCTTGAATGCCGAAGCACGCCAAGACCTCCCTATCGAGGCCCTGGGCGTGATAGTCCAGGGGAACGCCGTAGATGGAGGCTGAATCTAAGGCCTGGATCACCGCCGAGGTTCGGACGTTGCAGAAAAGGCCGATTTTTCGCTTCTCATCCTCTGGGATGGGCAATTCGCAGCGGCACAGGAGAATATCGGGTTGAATGCCGATCGAGCGAAGCTCTTTGACCGAGTGTTGGGTCGGCTTGGTCTTCATCTCTCCGGCGGTTTTAATAAACGGGAGGAGGGTAAGGTGAACATAACAGGCCGCGTGCCTCGGCAATTCCTGTCCAAGCTGGCGGATGGCCTCAAAGAACGGCAATCCTTCGATGTCTCCGACCGTCCCCCCGATCTCGACCAAGACGAAGTCCACCTCGCAGCCCTCGTTGTCCACGGCCGGCGCCAGGACGAACGCCTTGATGGCGTCTGTGACGTGCGGAATGACTTGGACCGTCGCCCCAAGGTAGTCGCCCCTACGCTCTCGCTCGATGATCGACTTGTAGATCTGACCTGTGGTGATGTTGTCGCCCCGCGTAGCGCTGACGCCGGTGAAGCGCTCGTAGTGCCCCAGATCAAGATCAGTCTCAGCACCGTCGTCGGTTACGAACACCTCTCCGTGCTGGTAGGGACTCATGGTTCCTGGGTCGACGTTGAGATAGGGGTCGAGCTTGCGCAAGCGTACGCGATAACCGCGCGCTTGCAGGAGCGCGCCAAGGGCGGCGGACGCTAGACCCTTGCCAAGGGAGGAGACCACGCCGCCGGTGATAAAAATGTACCGGGCCATGGGACTCCAGACTAACCCCGATTCGCCGCCCTGTCCGCCCAAACTTCCCCAGGGCGGACCTCGGGCCGCCTTACGGTTTAGTCGGTGCGGCGGGCACCGTATGGACCTCGGGGGCCGGCGCCGTGAAACCTACCGGACCGCCAGCGCCGCCCGGCGCCGGCGTCAGGGGCTTCTTCTGGACGAGGGTCTCCGGGTTGAGGGGATCAATTTTCAGCCGGTCGACCACCGACTCGCCGTGATGCAGTCGCCCGTTCACGACAGTCAAGATGATGCACAGGGCGAAGAAGATCGAGGCTAGGATCGCCGTCGTCCGCGTCAGGAGATCGCCGGCTCCCCGGGTGGTCAGAAAACCGGAAGGACCGCCGCCAGCTCCTAAGGCGCCGCCTTCCGACCTCTGTAAGAGAATCACGCCCATCAAGGCGATGGAGACAATGACGAGAAAGACTAAGAGGATGCCCTGCAGCATGGGAGACGCCGGTGATCGAGGAGGCGCGGAGGCCAGGAGAGAAGGCAGGCGTGTAACACCGCAGGGGGCGCGGCGCCATAGGCGCCGGGTTGGACACGCCCTTAGGCCGCCCGGATGATGGGAAGAAACGTGCTGGCCTTTAGCGATGCGCCCCCTACCAGAGCCCCCCCCACTTCGCGCGCCCTTAAGATGGTTGAGGCGTTGGAGCCAGACACGGACCCGCCGTAGAGTATCGGCGGGGCGGAATTGGCGAAGCGTTCCTCCAGGAGCGCTCTAATGGCGCGGTGAACTTCCTCGATGTCCTCCAGGGTCGGCGTTCGCCCCGTGCCAATAGCCCAGACAGGTTCATAGGCGACGGCGAAGCGGCGGGTGTCGAGTTCGTCCGGAAGCGATCCTCGCACTTGAGAACGCACCACGTCCAGCGCAGCGCCCGCCGCGCGTTCCTCGGAGGTTTCGCCCACGCAGATCACCGGCTCCAACCCCGCGCGCAGGGCCGCCAGCGCCTTCAACCTGACATCCTCATCGCGTTCACCATGGCCGGAGCGCTGTTCAGAATGGCCAAGGATCACAAGGTGCGCGCCGGCGTCGCGCAACATTTCGGCGCTGACGTCTCCGGTGAAGGCCCCCGCGGCGGCAGGATGGCAGTTTTGACCTCCGAGCTCCACCGGGCCGCCCCGGAGTTCCTGGCTCATCCGGCTGAGGAGTGTCGCGGGCGGGCAAAGGGCGACCCTGCACCGGGGAGGTTGCCGGGTCAGCTCATGGGAAACCGCGCTCGCCTCCGAGAGGGAGTCGCCGAGGCCGTTCATTTTCCAATTTCCAGCGATGAGGGTACGGATGGCGGCGGTCATCGCGCTCCAGTCTTCAGCGGTTCCGGGAGAGCCAACGGGCTAGTACATGCGAGGCGCGTTGTCACCTCCCGAGCGCCTTGCTCAGAGGCTGAACGCTCGACTATACCGCTCGCCTGTCCTGATCCCGGACAGTGTTAGGATCTTCGGTTCAATGCTCGGTCAAATTCGCGCTTTTGCGAAGTCCCCTGTCGCAAACGTGCTCATGGCGATTTTGCTGATCAGTTTCGTCATCTTTGGCGTTAGGGGGGCGACGAGCGCCGTCGGCGCTCAGGATGAAGTCATTAAGGCGGGATCGCGCCCGGGCATCACCTCCGAGGTCTTTCGCGACCGCTTCATGATGTTCAAGCAGCAGCTCGAGCAGCAGAACCAGCAGACCATCTCAATGGATGAAGCGGTTAAGGCGGATCTTGACCGAGAAGTCGCCGACGAGCTCGCCGTCGGTGAATCGTTCGCCGTGATGATGAACCGCATCGGCGTCAGGCCGGACGACAAGCTCGTGGCCGATCGCCTTCGCACCATCCGGGGTCTGTTCAATCCCATTACCGGGGCCTTCGACAAAACCGCTTACGCGACGCTCCTGCGCCAAAACAATTTGACCGCCGCTCAGCTTGAGGGCGATTTCCGGGACCAAATCGCCGAACGCCAGTTCGTCTCGGGCATGAGCGGCGGCCTGCGCGCGCCCATGATCTATGCGGCCCTTGAAGCCGCCTATGTCGGCGAGGCCCGCGACTTTCAATGGTTCGCCATAGAGCCGAAGGTCCTCGGCCCGCCCATCAAGCCGACAGACGCGGATCTCAACGGCTTCATCAAGAAGAACTTGGCCCAGCTCATGAAGCCTGAAATGCGGCAGCTCAGCGTGGTTCATTTCAGCGCCGCCGCTCTGGCGCCCACCCTCGCCATCGCCGACGCAGACCTGAAGAAGCGGTTCGAGTTCGAGAAGGACACCCTTTCTACGCCTGAGAAACGCACGTTCGTCCAAATTCCTGTTGCTGACGCAAAAACCGCCGCCGCCGTGCGGGCGCGTCTGGCGGCGGGCGTAGATCCGACGGCGGCCGCCAAGACTATCGGCGCGCAGGCGGTGGTTTTCACCGATCAGCCGCGCAGCGCCCTACCGGACAAGGCTGTGGCTGCAGCAGTCTTCGCTCTGAAGGAGGGCCAGGTCAGCGATTTGGTCACCGGCGACCTTGGCGCCTCCATCGTCAAACTTATCAAGATCACGCCGGGTCATGAAGCGACCCTTGAGGAGGTGCGCCCCAAGATCGAGGGCGAGGTGCGCAAGGCGGCGGCGGAGGAGAAGGCCTACCAGCTCGTTCAGAAGTATGACGACGTCCATTCGGGCGGAGCAGATATGGCCGCAGCCGCCAAGGCCAGCGGTCAAGTGGTTGCGACCCTTCCTCCGATCATGGCGCGCGGCGTCGACCTACAAGGGCAACCTTCAAATCTTCCGCCCAAGGTGCTGACAGCGGCCTTCTCCTTGCCGAGCGGCGGCGAAAGCGATCCCATCGATCTCGGTCAGGGCGAATATTACGTCGTCCACGTGGATAAAGTGCTTCCGCCCGCTCCCCCCACCCTTGAGGAAATCAGGCCGAAATTGACGCAGTTCTACATCCTTCGCGAGACGGCGCGGCGTCTTCAGGAGAAGGCTCAGGCACTCTCGACCGCCGTGTCCAAGGGGGAGAGCATGGCGGACGCGGCGCGTTCGGTGGGCGCGTCGGTGACAGAAGCCAACGGGGTGCTGCGCAACGGCGCCGGCCAAGTCTATTCGGCGGACCTCATCGGGAAGATCTTTCAAGCCAAACCTGGCGATGTTGTCACAGGTGAGGGCGTGCGCCTTAGTTACGCGGTCGCCAAGCTGGTGCGCATCGATCCGTCCGATCCGGCCAAGGCGGCGCCGCTTGCCGTAGCCCAGCGCAACCAAGTCACGCGATCCCTGTTTGAGGACCTCGGCCAGGACACCCGCACCTTCGCCAGGGCGGTGGTCAAGCCGAAGGTTGACTACGCGCGGGCCCGCAAGGCCCTTGGCGTGGACACCCCGGCGTCGGGGGCGGTGAGCGCGGGCGCGCCCGGCAAGGCTCCGGCCGGGGCTCCTGCGCCGTGATCGTCGAGCCGGCTTTCGAGGCGTTTGAAAAGGTCCATGCGGCGGGCCGCCCTCAGGTCGTTTGGACCCGGGTCATCGACGATCTGGAAACTCCAGTTTCGGCCTTTCTCAAGATCGGGCGCGGCAAACCCTTCGCCTTCCTCTTCGAGTCAGTTGAAGGCGGGTCGTGGCGCGGCCGGTATTCCATCGTCGCCCTGGAGCCTGACCTTGTGTGGCGCGCCTTTGGCGACAGGGCCGAGACGTCGGTAGGGGGAGACCTGGCGGGTGGCGTGTTTCGGCCGGAGGCCGCCCGCGCCCTGGAGTCGCTCCGCGCCTTGGTTGCGCGTTCAAAGATCGATCTGCCCCAGGAATTGCCGCCCATGGCGGCGGGCCTGTTTGGGGTCTTGGGGTACGACATGATCCGACTGGTCGAGCCCGTCGGCCCGGCAAAGTCCGACGTCCTCGGCCTCCCCGACGCCGTGATGATGCGCCCCTCCATTGTTGCGATTTTCGATAGCGTGGGGGGCGAAATTGTCCTCGTCTCCCCCGTACGGCCGGACGGCGAGAGCGCGCAGTCCGCTTACGCCGCTGCTCAACAGCGCCTCGAGGCGGTGGTCTCAGACCTCAGGAACCCCACGCCTCCGATTGAAGCGACGCTGGCGACGCCTGAGGCCAAAATGAAGCCCGGCGCCACGCGGGAGGCGTACGCCCAAGTCGTCGAGCGCGCGAGACGCTACATAGAGGCGGGGGACGTTTTTCAAGTTGTGCCAAGCCATCGCTTTTCCCGCCCCTTCGCGCAGGATGGCTTCTCGCTCTATCGCTCCCTGCGTCGCCTCAACCCCTCCCCGTTCCTGTTCTACCTCAATTTTGGCGACTTTGAACTCGTTGGATCCAGCCCCGAGATCCTTGTGCGCCTTCGTGACGGGAAGCTCACGATCCGCCCCATCGCTGGGACGCGTCCCAGGGGAAAGACGCCCGAAGAGGACGCCGCCCTTGAGCGCGAGCTCCTCGCGGACCCCAAGGAGCGCGCTGAGCACCTCATGTTGCTGGACCTTGGCCGCAATGATGTCGGGCGCGCCGTCATGCTCAACGATGAGGGCCGGAATGCGCCGACGACCGCGCCCAGGGTCCGGGTGACGGAGAGTTTCAAGGTCGAGCGCTACAGCCACGTCATGCACATCGTCTCCAATGTGGAAGGAGACGCGCCGCCCAATCTCGATCCGGTGGACGTAATTCTCACCGCCCTCCCAGCCGGAACACTCTCGGGCGCGCCCAAGGTCCGGGCGATGCAGATTATTGATGAGCTTGAGCAGGTGAAGCGCGGCGTCGCATACGCAGGGGCGGCGGGATACATCTCGGCCAATGGCGGTGTGGACACGTGCATCGTCCTCAGGACCGCGCTCGTAAAGGATGGGGTGATGTACGTCCAAGCCGGCGGCGGGGTGGTCGCCGACTCCGATCCTGACGCGGAATATGAAGAGACCCTGCATAAGTCCCGCGCCCTAAGTCGGGCGGCCGAGGAGGCGTGGCGCTTCGGTTAAGGTCTTAACGGCAGATTAGACGCGTCGCCTGGGGCAGATGCCTGCAAGGGTGTACTACTGGCGGTAGGCGGGCCGGCGTTTGGCGTTCCCAATATGACCACTGCGGCGAAGGCTAAGGCGGAAGAGGCGGCGAAAACCGCCGCCAGGAGGAGCCGGCCAAGGGGCGGCGGATCCTCGGACGGTCCGAAGCCGACCGTCTCCTCAGGTCGGCGAAGGAAGAGCGTGGTCTGCAGCATGATGGTTGGTAGGGGTGCCCTGATCCGGTTTCCAAGTTCTTAACGATCGCCATCGCGAGGACCGCCCCCTTGGCGAGGGCCTTCCCCACGCCTAGAAGCCCATGTCCTTAGTCTGCCTTGGAGCCCTGCGTGATCAGAGCCCTCATTCTGTGCCTGGCCATAACCGCCGTCGCCTCGACGACGTCGCACGCCACGAGCCCTGGGTCCTGGCCCGTCGCATCCGGCGATGCGGTCTTCACACATGTCCGTTTCGGTTCTGGCGAATCCCTAGCTGATGTGCATCTTCATTATCGCACCCTTGGCGCTCCCCGGCGCGATCCGGCGGGCCACGTCCGGAACGCTGTTTTGCTTCTCCACGGCACGGGGGGCGACGGAACTCAATTTCTGCAACCTCAGTTCGCCGGTGAACTCTTCGGTCCTGGACAACCACTTGATATAAATAGATATTTTATAATATTGCCAGACGAGATCGGCCATGGGGGATCATCCAAGCCCAGCGAGGGCCTGCACGCGCGTTTTCCCCGCTACGATTATGCAGACATGGTGGCGCTGGATTACCGGCTCCTGACCGAAAGGCTTAATGTCGACCACGTCAGGCTCATCCTCGGAACGTCCATGGGATGCATGCACACCTTCATGTTCGGCGAAACTTACCCGGCGTTCGCCGACGCCCTCATGCCGCTCGCCTGCCTCCCCGTTCCCCTCGCCGGCCGCAACCGGGCGTGGCGGCAGATGACCATCGATGCGGTGAAAGCTGACCCGGCTTGGTTGGGAGGAGAGTATAAGACCGAACCGGTGGCCGCCCTGCGCACCATCGCGGATCTCCTCCTCATCGCCGGGTCGGCGCCCATTCAGTTGCAGAAATCTTATCCGACGACGCAAGCCGCTAGCGACTGGGCGAGCGCCGCTACAGCGGCCACCATGGCGAGGACGGATGTCAATGATTTCATGTACCAGATCGACGCGTCTCGTACCTACGATCCCTCCGGCGGGCTTGGACGCATCAAGGCGCCCGTCATGTGGGTGAACTCTGCGGACGACTTCATCAATCCGCCGGAACTCGCCATTGCGGAAGCGTACGTCGGCAAAATTCCTCATGCGAGCTTTGTTCTCATTCCCGCGAGCGAACACACCCACGGTCATGGCACGCACACCTGGGCTGCTGTCTGGAAGGGGCAGCTCATCAAGTTATTGGCGAGGAGCCAATGATTCTCGTTATCGATAACTATGACAGCTTCACGTACAACCTCGTCCATTATCTCGGGGAAATCGGCGCGGATAGTTTAGTGCGACGCAATGACGCCCTTTGCGTTGCCGAGGCCCTAGCGTTGAAGCCGGACGCGCTGCTCCTGTCTCCAGGTCCGTGCACGCCTAATGAAGCGGGCATTTGCCTTGAGCTCTTGCAAAAGGCGCCCGCCGACCTTCCGATCCTTGGCGTTTGCCTGGGACACCAGGCCATTGCTCAGGCGTACGGCGGGCGAGTCGCCCGGGCCAAGAGCCTCATGCACGGCAAGACCAGCCCAATCGCCCATCGCGGCGATGGGTTGTTCGCCGGCCTGGCTAATCCTTTCACGGCCGCGCGGTATCACAGCCTGGCCACACCCAGGGCTTTCCTCCCCGCCGTTCTTGAGGTGACCGCCTGGACGCAGGACGATGAGGTCATGGCGCTGCGGCACACGGAACGCCCCATCTTCGGCCTGCAGTTCCACCCCGAGTCCATAGCCACGGAAGGCGGCCGGGCGATCTTGGCGAATTTCCTTGATCTCGCCAGCGTCTCCCGGGCCTGACCGACCATGGACCTTTTTAAACCGCTCCTCGCGAAGCTCGCCAACGGGGAGACCCTGAACGAGGCCGATGCGGAGATTTTCTTCTCGGCCTGCCTCAGGGGCGAGCCTACAGCGGCTCAAATCGCCGCCGCCGTCACCGCCATGCGCCTGAGGGGCGAAACTGTCGGCGAAATCACCGCATGCGCCAGGGCTATGCGCCGCTCCGCTGTGGTCCTCGAGCACAGTTTCGACGTGGTGGACACGTGCGGCACCGGTGGAGACGGACACCATACCTACAATATCTCCACAGCCGCCGCGATCGTCGCCGCAGGCGGGGGGTTGAAGGTCGCCAAGCATGGGACCAAGGCTATCTCATCCAAGTCCGGCTCTTCAGACGTCCTGTCCGCCTTGGGCGTGAACATCACCGCCCCAGCCGACGCTCAGCGTCGCGCGCTGGACGAGGCAGGTCTGTGTTTCCTCTACGCGCCGGCCCATCACGGCGCCATGCGCCACGTGATGCCAATCCGGACCGAGCTCGGATTTAGGACTGTCTTCAATCTTCTTGGCCCCCTGTCCAATCCGGCAGGGGCCAGGCGACAGGTTCTCGGCGTGGCGGAGCTGCGCCGCCTTGAACCCTTGGCGCGGGTGTTGGGCGCCCTTGGCGCAGAACGCGCCTGGGTGGTTCACGGACAGGGTCTGGACGAGCTGACCACCACAGGCGCCAACGAGGTCGCCGAATGGCGGGACGGCGGCGTTCGTCTTTTCCATATTGCCCCGGAAGCCGTTGGCCTGCCCAGGGGCCAACTTGACGACCTGCGGGGCGGGGACGCGGCGCACAACGCCGCAGCCTTGCGCAGACTGCTCGAGGGGGAGAGCGGGACTTATCGAGATGTGGTGCTTTTGAACGCCGCAGCGGCGTTTCTCGTGGCTGACGCCGTAGAGACCTTGAGGGAAGGCGTTGATCGCGCCGCAGCCTCCCTGGATACGGGTAAGGCGAAAGGGGCGCTCGAGCGCCTGATCGTCATTTCAATGGCGGGGTCATGAGCGATATTCTCGAGAAAATCCGCCTCTACAAGCTGGACGAGGTGGCCCATCGCAAATCGCGCGCGTCCCTCGCCGACCTGGATCGCGCCGCTTCAGCTGCAGGACCCCCGCGCGGCTTCAAGGTCGCGCTTACACGGGACGCCGGGCCCGGCCGTCCAGCGCTCATCGCAGAGATCAAGAAGGCCAGTCCGTCCAAGGGCGTCATTCGCGCCGACTTTCATCCCGAGACCCTAGCGAAAGCCTACTACGCCGGGGGCGCGTCGTGCCTTTCAGTCCTAACGGACGAACCGAGTTTCCAAGGCGCGGATCGCTACCTCGTGGAAGCGCGGAACGCCGCGCCCCTGCCCGCCCTGCGGAAGGAATTTCTCGTCGACCCCTGGCAGGTGATTGAATCCAGGGCGCTCGGCGCCGACGCCGTTTTGATCATCATGGCCATGGTCGAAGATGGCCTGGCGCTCGAGCTTCTGAAAGAGGCCCGCCGCCTCGGTATGGACGCCCTGGTGGAGGTCCACGATGAGGAGGAGTTCGATAGAGCCGGTGATCTAGGTGCAGACCTTATGGGGGTCAATAACCGGGATCTCCGCACCTTCGCCACCGACCTTGGCGTTACTGAGCGCTTGGCGCCGAGGGTGACCGGCGACATGCTGCTTGTTGCGGAAAGCGGCATCAATGGCGCTGAAGACGCGCGGCGGCTGGCCCGGGTCGGCGCAAAAGCCATGCTGGTCGGAGAAAGCCTTATGCGTCAGCCAAACCTACTACAGGCGACGCGAGCGCTGTTAGGCTCCTAAAAGACCCGTAATTAGCGCCGCAAAAATGCGCCTTTATAGCCACTTTCAGCCCGCGGCGGGCGCCGGCGTTCACTTGACATTAACCCAGAACACTTACAGAACATCGTCAGGCGTTTGCGCTTTGTTCGCATTTTGGAGCGGCTGGGACTGGCATGTTGACCCGAAAACAGCACGAACTTCTGATGTTCATACAGGAGCGCATCAAGGAGACTGGGGTGTCCCCGTCGTTTGACGAAATGAAGGACGCCCTCGATCTCGCCTCGAAGTCGGGTATCCATCGGCTCATCACCGCTTTAGAGGAGCGCGGATTTCTGCGGCGACTGCCGCATCGCGCGCGGGCGCTGGAGGTGGTCAAGCTGCCTGACCAGGCGGCCATGGGGAGGCAACGCCAACCCTTCGTGCCCCAGATCGTCGAGGGCTCGCGCCAGTCAGCGCCCCCCGCCCTCACCTCCGCTAACGATGCTTGCGACCTACCCGTATTGGGGCGGATCGCCGCCGGCACGCCCATTGAAGCGATACAGCATGAACGCGACCGCATAGCCGTACCGTCTGACATGGTCTCAAGCGGCGAGCACTTCGTCCTCGAAGTTCAGGGCGATTCGATGATTGAGGCTGGAATTCTCGACGGCGATTTCGTCGTGATTAAGCGTTGTGATACGGCCAATTCTGGTGAGATCGTCGTCGCCCTCGTCATGGGGGAAGAGGCTACGTTGAAGCGCCTGCGTAAAAAGGCCGGCTCCATCGCCCTAGAGGCTGCGAACCCGCGGTATCAGACCCGGGTGTTCGGTCCGGACCAAGTTGAGGTTCAGGGCAAGCTCGTCGGCCTTATACGCCGCTATCACTAAGACTGGCCGGCCCCTATGGCCGACCCCATTGGGCGGACCCTCTGGAGGGACGTTTGTCTAGGCGGGCGTGATGGGCGGTGGTAAGAGCCCCTCCCCTACGCTCCTGGTCCAGGTCCTATGTCAGATTCCCGTCCTGTCGTCACCCGGTTCGCCCCGTCTCCCACCGGTTCACTCCACATTGGCGGCGCCCGGACGGCCTTGTTCAACCTCCTCTACGCCCGACACTGCGGTGGGCGCTTTCTGTTGAGAATTGAGGACACGGACCGCGAACGGTCGACGGAAGCGGCGGTTCAAGTGATCCTCGACGGCCTATCCTGGCTCGGCGTCACACCCGACGCGCCGCCTGTCTTCCAGTTCGCCCGGGCGGCGCGCCATCGCGAGGTCGTCGACGGTCTTCTGGCCAGCGGCGACGCCTTCCGGTGCTTTCTCAGCCCAGAGGAGGCCGAGGCCGGCAAAGTGGCGGCCCGGTTGGAGGGCCACGCGTTGCGTTCGCCGTGGCGCGAAAGGGCGCCGGGTCCGGAAATGGACGGCAAACCCTTCGCCGTGCGATTTAAAGTGCCTGAGGGCGAGACGGTCATCGACGATTTAGTTCGCGGACGCGTCACCTTCCCAAATAAGGACCTTGAGGATCTTGTTCTCCTCAGGACCGACGGCGTTCCGACCTACAACCTCGCTGTCACCGTGGACGACCACGACATGGGCGTCACCCACATCATTCGCGGCGAGGAGCATCTGTCCAACGCTGCGCGTCAAAGCCTCATCGGCGCGGCCCTCGGTTGGGATCGCACGGCCTTCGCACACATCCCCCTTATCCATGGGCCGGACGGTCAGAAACTGTCAAAGCGCCACGGCGCGCAGGCCGTCGGAGAGTTCGCTGACATGGGATATCTGCCGGAGGCCCTGCGCAACTACCTCGCCCGTCTGGGCTGGGGCCATGGCGATCATGAGATTTTCACCGACGCTGAGGCGGCGGCATGGTTCGACGTCGCCGACGTAGTCAAGGCGCCGGCGCGACTTGATTGGGCGAAGCTCAACCACATCAATCAACACTATATCCGCGCAGCCGATGACGCTCGCCTGGCAAGCCTCGTAGAGACGGTCTACGACAGACGCGCTATTCCCTTGACTCAGGCGCAGAAGGCTAAACTTCCGCGCATCATCTCACTCATCAAAGACGGCGCGCAGACCGTCCCGCAGTTGGCGGATTTGACCGTGTTCGCCCTGAGGGAGCGTCCTTTCGCCCTTGAGGAGAAGACAAGAAGCGGGCTGACGGAAGAGACGACCGCGCGCCTTCGGCGCCTGAAAGAGCGACTGACCCAGGAGCCGACGCTCTGGTCGCCGTCCTACCTCGAAAATTTGATCAGGGAATTTGCGGCCGCAGAAGGGGTCGGAATAGGCAAGTTCGGCCCCGTTTTGCGGGGTGTCCTGTCGGGCGGCGCCCCGGCTCCAGATCTCGCCAGCACGCTTTTGGCCCTGGGGCCGGCGGAGGCTGAGGCCCGTTTAGACGACGCGCTTTCGCTACCGCGATAAAGCGCTATAACCCGACCACGATGCGGCCAAGCAGGGTGAAGCCCTGTGGAATGCTGGGCGTTTCTTGAGAAGGGATTGGCGATGGAAAATAAGGTGGAGCCCAACGGCGGCGCGTCGTTTCGCATCGGCGAGAAGGAGATCAGCCTCCCAGTGTTCAAGGGCTCTGTCGGACCCGACGTCGTCGACATCCGCAAGCTCTACGGCGAAAGTGGGCTTTTCACCTACGATCCCGGCTTCACCTCCACGGCGAGTTGCGAGAGCCAAATAACCTTCATCGACGGCGATAAGGGCGTCTTGCTCTATCGTGGCTATCCCATCGATCAGCTGGCGGAGAACGCAAGCTTTCTTGAAGTCTGCTACCTTCTCCTTCACGGCGAGCTCCCGACGGCGGATCAGTATGCGGAGTTCGAATACACCATCACGCGTCACACCATGGTCCACGATCAGTTCAATCGCTTCTTCCAAGGTTTCCGGCGTGACGCCCCGCCAATGGCCATCATGGTGGCCGCCGTCGGAGCGCTTTCGGCCTTCTATCATGACAGCATCAACATCCATGACGCCAATGCGCGGATGATCTCCACCCATCGCCTGATCGCCAAAATGCCGACCATCGCGGCGCAGGCCTACAAGTACTCCATCGGGCAGCCATTCGTTTACCCGCGCAACGAGCTCGGCTACGCGGAAAACTTTCTGCGCATGTGTTTCTCTGTGCCCGCCGAAGACTATTCGCCCCATCCGGCTGTTGTGCGCGCCATGAACCGGCTGATGATTTTGCAGGCGGACCACGAGCAAAACGCGTCGACCTCAACGGTGCGGTTAGCTGGGTCATCGGAAGCAAATCCCTTCGCCTGCATCGCCGCAGGCATCGCTTGCCTTTGGGGTCCGCTGCACGGCGGCGCCAACGAGGAGGCGCTGAACATGCTGCGGGAAATCGGCAGCGTGGATAAAATCCCCGAGTTTATCGAGGGGGTAAAGAACCGCGAGCGCAAGCTCATGGGCTTCGGCCACCGCGTGTACAAAAACTACGACCCCCGCGCCAAGGTCATGCAAAAAACGACCCACGAGGTTCTCGACGCCCTTGATATGCGTAACGACCCGCTGCTCAAGGTCGCTCTGGAACTTGAGCGGATCGCGCTTTCCGATGAGTATTTCATCAGTCGCAAGCTTTACCCGAACGTCGATTTCTATTCGGGCATCACCATGAACGCCATCGGCTTCCCGGCCGACATGTTCACCGTCCTGTTTGCGGTGTCGCGAACCGTCGGTTGGATCGCTCAGTGGGCCGAGATGATCTCAGACCCCTCGCAGAAGATTGGGCGTCCGCGCCAGATCTATACCGGACCGACAGAGCGCCAGTTCGTCCCCATTGAGGCGCGCGGCTAGTCAGCTTAAAGCGGCGAGATCGGGGAAGCGGGCCGAGAGGCTTTTTATCACCGCCCTCGCCGCCAGTTCCGCCGGATGCGGACCCCCAAGGCCCATACGGCTCAGGGCCGCCGTCTGGCGCGTCGCTTGATGGCGGCGCAGGTCCGGGTCATCGAGGCGTGCTTCGAGGGCGAGCACAAGAGCGTCTGGCGTGCATGCGTCCTGCAACAGCTCCGGCGCTACCGCGTCGCCTGCGGCGATGTTGAATAAGGTAGCGTATTTGGTGGTGACAAGCCGCTTCAGGATGAAATGGGTTAGTCGGCCAACCTTGTAGGTCACCACCATCGGACAACCGGCGAGGGCCAGTTCTGTGGTCACCGTACCGCTGCAGGCTAAGGCCACGGTCGCGGCGCGCATGGCGTCGTACTTCAGAGTGTCCCCTTCAAGCAGATGGACCGGCGCGCTCCACCCTTCAATCGACGTCTTGATGAGGTCCGTGACCGTTTCCGCTGCCGGCAGGACCAGTCGCAGGTCGGGGCGACGCGCTGCAAGGCGCGCGGCGACCTGTTGATAGATGGGCATAAGGCGGCGGATCTCCGCCGGACGACTTCCAGGAAGGATGAGCAGGAGCGGGTCGTCCGGGCTAGCGCCGATGTGGACGCGAAGGCGCGCCGGATCCGCGCGAGACAAATCTAGCGCCAGCGCCGAATTTCCAACGAAGGTGGTCTTCAGTCCCGCCTTCTCGAAGAACGGGGCCTCAAAGGCATGGATCGATAGGAGCTCGTCCACCGCCTTGGCGAGCACCTTCGCCCGACCGGGTCTCGAGGCCCAGACCTGGGGTCCTACATACTTGATCAGAGGCAAGGCCGGATCGATGCGCCGCAGGCGCTGTGCGACGCGCAGGGTGAAACCCCAAGAGTCGATGAGGATCGCAACGTCAGGCTTTTGTGCTAACGCGAGGAGGGCCGTGCGATCGGCGCACCGCACGACCCGCGCATAGGCCATTAAGCCCTCCCAGAGGCCCAAGATCGAAAGCTCAGAAATATCGACGGGGCTCTCCACGCCTTCCCGCGCCATGGCGGCGCCGCCGACCCCGACGAAACGCGCTCGCGGCCCAAGGCTGAGGCGTAGGGCTCGGATAAGACCTGCGCCGAGGTTGTCCCCTGAGGCTTCACCAGCCACGAGCATAATGCAGATGCTCGATTGATCAGAGGGCCTCGCTACAGCCTGAGGTGAGGACGCGTTCAACGGGTCTCCTCGAGGCCGAAGACGAATAAACCCAGTTCATCCGCAATCGCCCTGACCTGGGGCGCATCGATCACAAGGGCTGCTCGCGCCTCGGCCACCACTCCCGCAAAGCCGGCCTGCGCTGCGCCAACGACGGTCTTTACGCCAAGGGTCGGCAAGTCTACCCGGCGCTCTTGTATGGGTTTTGGCCATTTGGCGAGGACGCCGATCCTCGCTGTTGGCGATCCCCGTAAGGCTTGCGGGAGCTCCGCACAGCGTCGCAAGAGGGCGTCCGTGCCCTCTTGCGCCTCAACCGCCAGGACAACGCCCCGTGCAGCAGCTGCAGCCTGGCCAATATCGAGGGCTCCAAGGGCCTTGGCGGCGCGGACAGCGAGGCGAATGTCGGCTTCATGTTCGGGACCGGGCGAGACCGCGCCGAGGGCGCCCCTGGGCAGGGTGGCGATGCCGACTTCATCAGCGCCTTCCACACTATACCCTTCTTGTTCGAACTGCTGGATCAAGTACCGCAGGAGCGAATCGTCCCCCTTAGCCGCCGCGGCCACTGCGCCTGGAAGCGCGGCGACCCCGCGAAGATCCGGCTTGAGGCTGGTGAAGTCCGGGCGTTGCACATTGCCGGCGAAGCAAACGGCTTTGCACTCAAGCTGGCGCAGAAGGTGAAACTGCCGGCCGAGCTCCGCCATTCCAACCTCACAGCCCGGATGCCTTTCAAGACGGGGATCTGCGAAGCCGCGGAGGCGAAAAACCGCATAGGGACGCCCAGTGGCGCGGCAATGGTCGGCGAGGTGGATCGGGAGGTCGCCGCCGCCGGCGATGAGGCCCAGTTTGGGTCTAGAACGGGCCCCGGTCTCGCTCACGGGCTTGGCATGCACAGTGGTCGATTTGCATCCGCTCGGATGAATTCCACGATCTCCCGCACTTCCGGGGACCCGGCATAGGCGTCAGCCACGTCTTCGAGGCGTTCCTGGAAGGTGCCTTCCTCCGCGAACAAGAGACGATAGGTCGCCCTGAGGTCGTTGATAGCTTCCCGCGAAAATCCGCGCCGCTTTAGCCCGACCAGGTTCAACCCCTCAAGGTGGGCGTGATTACCCCATACCGACCCGTAGGGAATGACGTCCTTGGTGACGATGGCGCCTCCGCCAACGAACGCGTAGCGGCCGATCCTGGTATGTTGGTGCACCGCGCACAAGCCGCCCATGAAGACAAAATCCCCGACCTTCACGTGCCCAGCCAGCGTCGCATTGTTGGCGAAAATCACGTGATCCCCGACGACGCAGTCGTGGGCGACATGCGAGGCGATCATGAAAAGTCCGTCCGCCCCCACCCGCGTGACACCGTGGTCCATCATCGTGCCGGTATGCATGGTCACATGCTCGCGAATGACATTTCGCGCGCCGATGATCAGTTGGGTTTCTTCGCCCCGGTAGGCCACATGCTGGGGTGCGCCGCCGAGACTCGCAAACGGATGCACCACCGTCCCGGCGCCCACTTCGGTCACCCCGTCGATGACCACGTGAGAGAGGAGACGCACGCCCTCGCGTAGCCGCACCCGCCCTCCGATAATGCAGTAGGGTCCGACAACGACGCCTTCTCCGAGTTCGGCGGTCTTGGCGACATGCGCCGTGGGGTGGATCTCAGCCATCTAGGATCTCACCACCATGGCCGCGAACTCGGCTTCCGCCGCCAGTTTCTCGTTGATGAACGCCCGACCATGGAACTTGAAGAGGTCGGAACGATGACGCAGGACCTCAACCGCCATGCGCAGGGTGCAGCCTGGTCGCACAGGCGTACGGAAGCGGCAATTATCCACAGAGATGAAGAGGATGGTCTTACCCACCACGTCGGCGTTGAGGGACTTGGACATCAGGACCGCCCCCGTCTGACCCAGGGCTTCTACAATGAGAACGCCAGGCATGACCGGGTTGTTGGGGAAATGACCCTGAAAGAAGGGTTCGTTCATGGTCACAGACTTGATGCCGACAATAGACTTAAACGGCTGATAGTCCTCGGCACGGTCCACGAGCAGGAAGGGATAGCGATGGGGAATCCGCCTAAGGATCTCCTGAATTTCAATGGCGGTGTCCGCCGCCGCGCCTATGGCTTCGCTCATGGGCGCCCGCCCTCTCCCCGTGTTTCAGCCTTACGGGCCAACCAAGCAACCTCCCGCAAAAATTGCCGGATAGGCTTCGCCGGGATGCCGCACCAGGTTTCTCCAGCGGGTATGTCTTTCATGGCCAGCGCCCCGGCAGCCATTCGCACGCGGTCACCGATCGTCAAATGATCGCCAATGCCGACTTTTCCGCCAAACTGCACGCCGTCGCCGATCACAACGCTGCCGGCGATGCCGACCTGTGCCGCGAGGACGCAATTGCGGCCGATCCGCACGTTGTGCGCAATCTGCACGAGATTGTCGATTTTGGTGTTCTCGCCAACGACCGTGTCGTCCCAGGCCCCGCGGTCAATGCAGCTGCACGCTCCTACGGTGACGCCATCCTGCAAAATCACCCGCCCCAGTTGAGGCGAGTCTACCGCACCAGCCGCACTAGCGGCGACGCCGAAGCCCGCCGCCCCGATGACGGCTCCAGGATGGAGGCGCACGCGGTCGCCAATGAGGGCGAAGGCAATCGAGGTATTGGCTCCGATGACGCAGTCCCTGCCAATCGTCACCCCTGGGCCGACGACGGCGTTGGCGCCAATTTCTGTTCCGCGTCCGATCTTGGCGCCAGGGCCGATGACGACGCCGTGCCCGAGCCGCACGTCAGCTTCGAGCACAGCATCCGGGTGAACGGCCGGAGCGTCCCGGTCATGCGTGCGCGGATGATGGAGATAATTAGCCGCCCGCGCATAGGCGGCCTGCGGCTCAGGGCTGATGAGGGCCGTGCACCCAGGAGGCAGGTTCTCGGCTAGTGCTTGCGTCACAAAGCAAGCCGCCGCTTGCGTTAGAGCCAGCTCTCCCAGGAACCGTCGATCGACGATGTAGGAGACCTCGGACGAGCCCGCGCGCCCTAAAGGCGCCACCGCTACGATCAGGCGGGTCTGTGCCGCCTGGTCAAGCAACTCGGCGGCGCAAATGCGTGCGACGTCTCCGAGGGGCGCTGGCGGACGCTCGTGGTAAAATCGTGGATCCGGCATGTTCCCCCCGCCAGATAAAAATCCCGACGCGCCCGCCTAAACTCCCGCCTACTGGCGCGGCGGGAGAACTTCACGTTCAAAGGTCATCGTCGGCATAACCGTGTTGATTTGCTGCACGGCCGCCGGGGTGAGGTCCATGGCCGGATTCGCGCCCATCACCACGTCGCCCCGAAGCAGGATGCTGCAGTTGTGAGATTGGTAAAGGGTCCGAAGAATCGGCGTCATGGTTTGACTAAAGCGCTCAAGAGCCTTTTCGCCGGTCGCCTCAAGTTCCTGATTGCGCTGTTCGGCCTTTCGGCCAGTGGCTTCCTGACGCTGCTGGATCGGCGCCGCCTGCTGCTGAAATTGCTCTGGCGTTATGGTGGCCCGCTTGGCGATCAGGGCGTCAGCGTCAGTTTTAATCCCTTGCTGTTCCGCCTGAATCTCGGCGGCGGCCTGGGCGCGCAGCTGCTGCATCCGCTGCAGCATGGCCTTACCCGCGGTAGACTCGCTCACTGCGGCGTCACGATTATAGAGACAGAGCCCAGCGATGGGCGGGCCGGACACCAGCGGCGGCTGAGCCGCCGGCGCCGCAGGAGCGGCAGCGGGAGGCTTTGGCGCCGCCTGGGCGGTGGTTGCGAGAAGAAGCAGAGCGATGGAGGATGCGCCGATAGTTTTCATGATCATTTTATTGGAACTGCGTGGAGGTTGAGAAACGGAAGAACTCAGTCTTGTCGTAGGTGTCTTTTGCTAAGACCTGACTGAAGTCCAGGCGGATGGGCCCAAGGGGCGAGGTCCAGAAGACGCTCACGCCCGCCGAGGCGCGCAGTCCGAGGTCATCTTTCACGGTTGGCTCACCTTGGGTGTTGTCCTTATCGAGCTGGCCAAGCGTACCGACATAGGTGAAGAGCGAGGTGCGAATACCATATTGTTCGGGCAGATGATTGGGAATTGAGAGTTCAACATCGTTGATCACGTAGAGATTCCCCCCGAGGGCTTCTTGGAAGTTCGGGTTGGTGTCGCGCGGACCGATGCCGGCGATCTGGAAACCCGGGAAGCTGTCGCCCCCCTTGAAGAAACGGTCGTTGATGCGGATGTCGTCGCCGCCCCAGCCGGCTATGTAGCCGCCGGAGGCGGTGACCGAAAGGACGTATTCTGGCGTAAAGCCAAAGTAGAAGGACGCCGTTCCTTCAGTCTTGAGGTAACGCACGTCCCCTCCAAGGCCAGCGAAATCCTGGCTGACGCGCGTGTAGAAGCCACTTGTGGGGTGAATGGGGTCGTTTCGCCGGTCATAGAACAGAGTGTACCCGACCGAGGACGCTAAGCTCTGTCCGCGCTGGTCGCAGATCACCACGGAGATGTCTCCGGCCGCGCAGGAGGCGTCGTTCACCGTGACCTGGTTCGCGTGAATGCTGTAGCGGGTGTCGAGGAGCGTGTAAGCGTTGAGCGGGAAATCCGTGTGCAAATTCAGGAATGTGGACGCCGTGTTGAACCCGGAGAACTGGGTATAGTCATAGCGGTAGTAGCCGATGTCGAAACCCGCCCGCATATCGCGGCCGTCAAACCGAGGCTCGGTGTAGGAGAAGTCGACTTGCTGTCTCAATGAGCCGATTGAGGCGCGCAGGCGCACGTCGGTGCCAGTTCCGCGGAAGTTTTTCTGCGTCACCCCGATGTCCAACAGCAGACGGTCGATGGAGCTGTAACCCGCTCCGAACGAAAGCTCGCCCGTGGGCTGCTCCTCCACCTTGACCTGAAGGATAGTTTTATCCGGCGCACTACCTGGGATCTGGGTGATTTCAACGGTCTTAAAGAACCCCAGCCGCTTCAGCTCAGTCTTTGAGCGATCGACGAGGACGCGGTTGTAAGCGTCGCCTTCGGCAATCCGCAGCTCCTGACGGATCACCGGATCCAGGGTCTGGGTGTTGCCGACAATGTCGATGCGCTCCACGTAAACGCGAGGGCCTTCTTTAATCTCAAACACCACATCAACCGTGTGGGTCTGCCGGTTGGCTGAGTAGCGGGGACGAATATCGACGAAGGCGAATCCGGCGGCGCCGGCGGCGAAGGTTAGGGTGTCGACGGCCGATTCGATCTTGTCGCTGCGGTAGACCTGCCCCTCTTTGATGGGCAGGAGGATCTGAAGGATGCTGGCGTTTAGTTTCTTTAGATCCGTTTTAACGGTCAGTTTACCGAACTTGTAGCGCGCCCCTTCATCCACCGTGTAGGTGACCGCGAAGTCCCTCTGGTTCGGCGTCAGCTCCGCAACCGACGAGATCACGCGAAAATCGTAGTATCCACGGTTAGTGTAATATTTGCGCAGTTGCTCACGGTCGTATTCGATCCGGTCGGGGTCATAATTGTCATTTGATGCGAAGAATTTATACCAGGCCGACTCCTTCGTGACCACGACATCCCTCAAGACCGGATCGTTGAAGGCATGGTTTCCCAGGAAATTAACACGTAGGATTCCCGTCTTCGGGCCCTCGCTGATCTCAAACACCAAGTCGACGCGTTTTTGCGGCAGCTCGACGATTTTCGGGGTCACCACGGCGGAAATGCGCCCGGAGCGTCGGTAGAGCTCGACGATCCTTTGGACGTCCTCAAGCACATGAGACCGGGTGAAGATGCTGCGCGGGTGGATTTCCACCTCGTCTTTCAGCTTGTCTGTGCCCAGGGCGGAATTTCCCTCAAAGACCACCTGGTTGATGATTGGGTTCTCCACCACCCGAACCACCAGGGTGTCCCCTTCAACGTCAAGGTGAACGTCGGAAAACAGGTTCGTGCGAAAAAGGGTCTTGAGCGCTAAATCGAGCCGCGCCGGATCAGCGCGGTCGCCGGCGGCGATAGGCAGGTAAGAAAGGATGGTTCCCGTTTCGATTCGCTCGTTTCCGATCACGGAAAACTTGTTGATTACCGGCGCTTCAGGGGCTGGCGCGGCCGGCGGCGCTGGGGCCCCTTGACCGGTGGCGATGGGGCCTGCGGATGGGGCGGGCGCGCCGGGGGTCTGTGCAGCCGCAGGCCTAGCCACGGCAAGAACGGCTACAGCCAGGACGGCCGAGCACAGGCGAGCGGAACGACTAACGCAGTATCTTGACATCATTAACCATCGGCGGACGGCGAGCTAGGAAAACAGCCCACCGAGGATTTTAAAGACACGAAGCTGCTGGAGATCGTTCCAAGTGGCGAACAACATCAAACCGACCAGCAAAGCAAGACCCACCCGGTAGCCGACAGCCTGAACCCGGGCGCCGAGGGGACGGCGAGCCGCCGCCTCGTAGGCGTAGAACAGGAGATGTCCTCCGTCCAGCACCGGTACGGGAAGCAGGTTCGCGAACCCTATATTGACGGAGAGCGCGGCGATGAGGGTCGCGAGCGCCACGCTAACTCCAAGGACCTTGGCGGCGAAATTCGGCGCGCCATACGCCCCCTCGTGGGCGAAGTCGCCAGACGTCTTGGCGATGCCGAGCAGGCTGCGCAGTTGGTCCCCCGACTCTTGGCCTCGAACGATCCGGTAGAGGTAGAAGACTGTAGTGTCGATTTGCTGCCACGACCGCATGACGCCGCCGCCAAGGGCCTCAACGGGGTTGTAAGCCCTGTGGAATGTGTCTTGCGGCGCCGTTGACGCGCTGATGCCGAGGTACCCTAGCCGCGCGCTCCCTCCAGTGATGGGGTTGCTCAGAACCTTACGCTCCGGCGTCACCGTCACCTCCACCAGGGTGTCGGCGCGTTGGACGGTGAAGCGCACCGGATCTCCAGAACGCAGGGCGGTGAAGGCCTGAATGTCTCGGAAGTCGCCGATGTGGCGACCATCAGCCGCAGTGACCAGATCCCCGGGCTTCAGGCCCGCCGCCGCAGCTGGGGTCCCGGGAAAGACCTGTCCGATTCGTGGCGCATGAGCGGTTTCTCCAAAGGCGAGGAGAAGAGCGGCGAAGAGGACGATGGACAGGGCGAAGTTTGCGACCGGGCCCGCTAGAACGACGAGAGCGCGCTGCCAGAGTGGTTTGAAGGGGAAGTATTTCAATTCCGCGCCCACGCCCTCGCGGGCGACGATTTCGCGCCTTAGCGCCGCCAGGTCCTCCCCTGTCGGCGACATGGAGGCTGCATTAGCGTCCCCGGCGAAGCGCACGTAGCCCCCGAGGGGGATCCAGCCGATACGCCACTCGACGCCGCTTTTGTCACGTCGCGCGAACATAGCCTTACCGAAACCTAGGGAGAATTGGTCGATGGCGACGCCGCACCAGCGCGCCACCAGGAAGTGCCCGAGCTCATGGACCGTGATCACAACCATAAGAACGATGAGAAAGGGCGCCGTATACAGAAGAGCTTGGTGCAGCAGGTGCAGCATGGTCACACGCCTCTAGACTGAAGCCTTGCGGCCCTTGGACGCTCGTCGATCATCATACGAGCCGCTTCCTTCGCACGGGCGTCGACAGCGAACGCCGCTTCAAGGCTTACGTCGTTGCCCTTCAGCTCGCCAGCCTTCTCCATACGCTCCAACGTCTCGCCAACGATTGCGGCAATTTCGAGAAAGCGAATGCGACCACCCAGGAAAGCGGCTACTGCGACTTCGTTCGCGGCATTGAGCGCCGCAGGAGCGCCTCCGCCCAGGCGCAGGCACTCTCGCGCCAAACTCAAGGCGGGAAAGCGCGCGGCGTCAGGCGCTTTGAACGTCAATGCCCCGAGGCCGGCGAGATCTAGGCGGGGCGCTGGCCACGCGAGGCGGTCGGGCCAGGCGAACGCGCACGCGATCGGACCGCGCATATCCGGCGGGCCGAGTTGGGCGATGCTCGAGCCGTCCACCAGCTCGATCATGGAATGGATGATCTGCTCTGGATGAACAAGGACCTCGATACGGCTTTCCGGCGTGTTGAAAAGGTAGGCCGCTTCAATGATCTCCAGGCCCTTGTTCATCATTTGGGCCGAATCGACCGAAATCTTCGCGCCCATGGAGAAATTGGGATGCGTGACAGCCTGGGCTGGCGTGACGTCGGCCATGGCGGAGAAGGACCAGTCGCGAAAAGGCCCGCCAGAGGAGGTTAGGATCAGGCGAGAGGCCTTAGAGGCGTCAAGGCCGCCTAAGGATTGGAAAATTGCGGAGTGTTCTGAATCGACGGGGATGAGGCGTCCGCCTGCAGCGTCGATCTGGGTGAGCATCAAGGGGCCTGCGCAGACGATGCTCTCCTTATTGGCGAGGGCGATGACGGCGCCTGTGCCTGCGGCGGCCAAGGTCGGGCGAAGACCCGCGACGCCGACAATAGAAGCCATCACCCAGTCGGAGGCCTCTCCAGCCGCCGACGTGACCGCCTGTTCGCCAGCCGCTGTTTCAACGCCGCTGCCCGCCAGCCGCTGTTTGAGCTCCGCATGGCCAGCCGGGTCGGCGATCACTGCAAGCTTGGGACGCCAACGCAGCGCTTGTTCGGCGAGAACGGCCACGTTTCGCCCTCCAGTCAGAGCGACGATCTCAAAGTCGGCGCCGCCGGCTTGAGCGTGGCTGAGGACGTCCAGGGTCGAGACCCCTACAGATCCTGTGCTGCCGAGGACTGTGATGCGCCGACTACTCAATATTTCACCCCCAAACGCCAGATCCAACGCGCCAGGGCCATGACGACGGCCCCGAACATCAATCCGTCCACCCGATCAAGCAGCCCGCCGTGCCCAGGAATCAAACTCCCCGAGTCCTTTACCCCGAACCGGCGCTTAAGCATGGATTCCCAAAGATCGCCGCCCATTGCCGCGAGGCCTGTAATAAGCCCAAGCGCTAACGCCGCCTCGGGACCCGGCTCTATGCCAGCGGGCTTGAGATAGAGAATTGCTTCGGCCGCTAGGACCGAGGCCGCCAGCCCTCCACCGAACCCCGACCACGTCTTATTGGGGGAGAATCGTGGCCAAAGCTTGGGCCCTTTGAAAAGGCTTCCAACGATAAAGGCTCCGACATCCGCCGACCACACCACCGCCAGGAGCAGGAGGGTCCAAAATCGACCCTCAGGGGACTGGCGCAGCCAAACAAGGCACACACACGGCGCGCCCACATAAAGAACGCCAAAGGCAATGTCCGCCGGTCGATCGATGCGTCCTCGCCACAACGCGATCAAGGCGCCGGTCGCGGCGCCAAGCCCTACGAGAAGCCAGCTGACCCAGGGGTGCTCGAGGTAGCTGGCGAACAGGGCGGCGAGAACGGCCACGGAAATCACGGCCGCGCTGCGCGTAGGCGTCTCCGGGTCGCACATCTCCCCCCACTCCACGGTGAGGAGCGCGACGGCTACGGCGACGAGAACCAGGAAGGCCAGACCGCCGAACCAGACGCCTAGGGCGGCTACCGGAGCCAGGATCGCCGCCGACGCCGCCCGAAGACCGAGATTAGCCCAGTCGAAGCGCTTAGCCGGCGGCGAGGACGTCATCCACGTCGGCTCCGCCGTAGCGCCGTTCGCGGCAGTTGAACTCCTCCAGGGCGGCTCTCAAATGCTCGGGGCCGTAATCTGGCCAAAGGACATCCTGGAACACGAGCTCCGCGTACGCCGCCTCCCATAGGAGGAAATTGGACAGCCTACGCTCGCCCGAGGTCCTGATGATCAAGTCCGGCGGAGGCCCCTCGGACGTCGAGAGGAAACGGCTGAACGCCTTTTCGCTGGCGTCCTCGGGCGAGACGGCTCCCGCCGCGATCGCCTGTGCGTAGCGCCAGGCCGCCTCCGCAATATCGGCGCGACCGCCATAGTTGAACGCCACTTGGAGATGGAAACGGTCGTTGTTCCGCGTCCGCTGCTCGGCGTGTTCGATCACTTCAAGAACATCCGGCGACAGATCCGAACGCCTGCCAATGATCCTCAATCGCGCCCCTTCGGCCTCCAGGCGTTGCAGATCGCTCTTGACGTAATTCTTGAGCAGATTCATGAGCTCGGCGACTTCAGCTGCGGGGCGGCTCCAGTTTTCCGTGGAGAAGCCAAACACCGTCATCCATTCGACGCCGAGGGCGGCTGCCCCTTCAACAGTCCGTTTGAGAGCGTTCACGCCTGCCCTGTGACCCAGGGTCCGTGGCAGGGCGCGCTTCTTAGCCCAGCGACCGTTGCCGTCCATGATAATGGCCACGTGGCGCGCGCCATGTCCCGACCGCCCGCCAGTAAGGGGTGCGCCGCCGTTGATCGAACGGCCTTGCGGCCTCAGCGCCGGCGACATCAAACCCCTCTCCTCCCCTGCGCGCTCGCTACCGACTACACGCAGATCTCAAACCTGCATGATCTCTTGCTCTTTGGTTTTCAAGCTCTCGTCTATGCGCTTGACCGCCTGATCGGTGAACCCCTGAACTTCAGTCTCGTACCGCTTCTGATCGTCCTGAGAGATGACGCCGTCCTTCTCAAGCTTTTTGAGCTCCTCCATGGCCTCGCGGCGCACGTTGCGGACGGCGACCTTCTGCTGCTCAGCGTACCGGGCGGCGAGCTTTGCCAGATCGCGCCGTCGTTCTTCGGTGAGCGGCGGCACGGGAATGCGCAGGGTTTGGCCGTCGACTATGGGGTTCAGCCCCAGGCCGGCGTTGCGGATCGCCTTCTCCACAGACACGGTCAGTCCCTTATCCCAGACGCTCACAACCAACATCCGCGGTTCCGGGACGCTGATGGCGCCGACGGAGTTCAGCGGAACCGTAGACCCATAGGCCTCAACGGTGATCGGCTCGATTAGACCCACAGACGCACGCCCTGTGCGCAGTCCGCCATATTCCTCTTTCAGCGCCGCAATGGCGCGATCCATCCGGTCCTTGAATTTGGCAAGATCGGGTTTGCTCATCACTCTTGGCTCTCATGCGCCGCGCCGGCCGGTCGTGCAGCGATCATCGTGTAGGGGCCGATCCCGCAAAGGACGTCCAATAGGGCGCCGGGGCGCCGGATTGAAAAGACGACGATCGGAATGGCGTTTTCCCGCGCCAGGCTGATGGCTGACGCGTCCATCACTTTAAGATCCTTGGCTAAATACTCAAGGTAGCTCAGGTGTTCGAACCGCGCAGCGCTGGCGTCCCGCTTGGGGTCGGCGGTGTAGACGCCGTCGACGCTGGTGCCCTTGAGAAGGGCGTCGCAACCCATTTCAGCAGCCCGCAAAGCGGCCCCCGTGTCGGTGGTGAAGAACGGATTTCCCGTCCCCGCTGCGAAGATGACGACGCGGCCCTTCTCCAAGTGGCGCATGGCGCGCCGACGGATATAGGGTTCGCATACGGCCTGCATGGCGATGGCGGACTGGACGCGGGTGTCGACGCCAATCCGTTCTAGGGCATTTTGCATGGCGAGGGCGTTCATTACCGTAGCCAGCATTCCCATGTAGTCGGCGCTGGCGCGCTCCATGCCGCGTCCAGCCGCAGCAAGTCCTCTGAAGATGTTTCCCCCGCCGATGACGAGGCAAAGCTGCACGCCGAGGGCTACGATTTCTGCAACCTCCCTTGCAACCTTGTCCACCGTCGGCACGTCGATGCCGTAAGCGCCCTCGCCCATCAAAACTTCGCCGGAGATCTTCAACAAAACCTTACGGTAGCGCAGATCGGGCCGAGCAAGATCTTGGGCTGCGGACATGAGGTTTCCTGCAGACGGTCCGCGCTGGAGATGCGGCGCAAAGGTAAGGGCCGGGACCGCACGTTGCGGGCCCGGCCGTATTTATCGATACCCCACCGACTCGTCTAGGCGCGCGGACTGTTCTACGCTTGACCCGTCAGGGCGGCGACTTCACCTGCAAAATCGTCCGCCTTCTTGTCCACACCCTCGCCAAGAGCGAGGCGAGTGAAGCCAACGATTTTAATAGGCGCGCCGAGCTCCTTAGCGGCCTTAGCCACATAGGCCTCAACCGTCAGATCGGGATCCATGACAAAGGCCTGCTTGAGGAGGACCACCTCCTCGTAGAATTTACGTAGGCGGCCTTCGATCATTTTCTCGACGACGGCGGGGGGTTTGCCGGAGGATTGCGCCTGCTCCATGAATATGGCCCGTTCGCGCTCTACCGCCGCGGGGTCGACCTCGTTGATGTCGAGGGCGATGGGCTGGGTGGCCGCAATGTGCATGGCGACCTTGCGGCCTACGTCTGTGACGCGATCGTGTGCCCCGGAAGACTCGAGCGCTACGAGAACGCCAATGCGGCCAAGGTCGGGAGCGATGGCGTTGTGCACATAAGCCGCCACTGCGCCTTCGGCCACGACAAAGCGCGCCGTGCGGCGGACCAGCATGTTCTCGCCAATGGTGGCGATGAGGTTGGTGATCATATCCCCAACCGCCTGACCATCGGCCATGGTGGTGTGGATAAGCGCGTGTGCGTCGCCATCAACATCCAAGGCGGTGCGCGCCACGTCACGGGCCGCGGCTTGGAAGAGGTCGTTTCGGGCGACGAAATCCGTTTCGGCGTTAAGCTCGATAGCTGCGCCCACCATGCCGGCCCCAGTTTCGCGCAAGGCCAGGGCGACTAAGCCCTCAGCAGCCACGCGATCGGCCTTCTTAGCCGCCTTGGACAGCCCCTTGGCGCGGAGCCAGTCCATGGCCTGTTCGATGTCGCCGGCGGTTTCCTGCAAGGCCTTCTTGCAGTCCATCATGCCGACGCCGGATTTTTCGCGAAGCTCTTTAACGAGCGCAGCCGTTATCTCGGCCATGGCCCACTCTCCGAATCAAAGGTGAAAACCGGAAACGCCGCCCATATGGGCCGCATCTATAAGCGTTTGATGACCGCGCCGCCCCCCGGCTCAAGGCCAGAAAGACGGCGAGCGCCATTTTAGACTGCGGCGGGCTCTTCCGCCGCGGCTGCAACCGCAACTTCCGCCGCCGCTTCAGTCCGAAGCACAGGCTCCACAGGCGCTTCCGCAGCGCCGAGATCGACGCCGAGGGCGGATTGGCCGGCCGCCAGACCGTCAAGGACCGAGTCGGCGATGAGGTCGCAGTAGAGCTGTAGGGCCCGGGCGGCGTCATCATTCCCGGGGACCGGGTAGGTTATGCCGTCCGGATCGCAGTTCGTGTCGAGGATGGCGACGACCGGGATATTGAGCTTGCGCGCCTCCTGGATGGCGATGGCTTCCTTATTCGTGTCGATTACGAACATCAAATCGGGGATGCCGCCCATGTCCTTGATGCCGCCAAGGCTTAGCTCGAGCTTCTCGCGCTCCCGCGTCAGCTGCAGAAGCTCCTTCTTGGTGCGACCGTGACCGCCTTCGCCGTCGAGGACACCCTCAAGCTCGCGAAGCCGGGCGATGGAAAGGGAGATGGTCCGCCAGTTGGTGAGGGTTCCGCCTAGCCAGCGGTGGTTCACATAGTACTGAGCACAGCGCTTTGCCGCCACCGCGATGGGTTCGGAGGCCTGACGCTTGGTGCCGACAAAAAGAATGCGACCGCCGCCGGCGGCGACTTCACGCACCTTCACCAGCGCTTGGTGCAGCAGGGGCATCGACTGCGAAAGGTCGATGATGTGAATGTTGGAGCGAGAGCCGAAAATGAATTTTTGCATCTTCGGGTTCCACCGGTGGGTTTGGTGGCCGAAGTGAGCGCCAGCTTCTAAGAGCTGACGCATAGAGAATTCAGGAAGCGCCATAACAGTTGTCCTTCTTCCGGTGCGCCTCCGCAGACAAACCCCCCAGAGGAGGACCGGAACGGATGCCCACGGGGATTTACCCGTACGCCGCCGAACGTCTGCGTGTGAGATGCCGTGCTCTTATGGCCAGAAGCGAGAAAATTCAAGCCTCGTCTTCAGCTTAGTGGGGATCAAACATCCTCGAGCCACCGCACCCCGGGGGCGGTCTTGAGCGCGCCGCGAAGGGCCGCGTCCAAAATGAAGCGACCCGGCAGGCGCATTTCAACCTCGCCAAAACTTTCCACTGGCGCCACCAAGGCCACTTCGCCGCCCCGTTGTGCGGCGCCCGCATCCAGTCGTCGGCGAAGGGCGGAGAAATCCACTTCGTTGGGTTTGAGATGGATCCTCAGTCCGCCCTGGTCAGCTTCCACAGCCTTCCCCACAGGCTCAGCGTCGTCGCCGAAGAAGCGGACCTCTCCGTCCCGTCCTTTAGCGCGGACTTTCAACATTACCGCTGCGCCCGGCTCGAGGATTTCTCGACATCGACGCAATGCCTCCGGCGGAAACAAGACGTCATATTCGCCTGTGGGATCGGACAGGGAGACGAAGGCGAACTTTTCGCCCGATTGAGAAGCGCGTTCCTGCCGTCTCCGGACCACCCCCGCCATGCGGAGCGCTTCATCGCCCTCCTCCGCCCGCTGGACAGCTTCAACGAACAGAAGAACGCGGCGACGTCGCAGCACCTCGATCATATCTTCTAATGGATGGCCAGTCAGATAGAAGCCGACGGCGGCGAGCTCTTCGTCAAGTTGGACGGGACCTACCCAAGGCTCTGAAGCCGGCAGACGCGGTCTAGCTGCGCCGCCTCCATCGAAACCGAAGCTCGCCTGGCTGGACGTCCGATCCGCCGTCATGGTCTGCGCATAGGCTATCAAGGCGTCCGCCGCCGCCACGATGGAGGCCCGATTGGGATGGATCGAGTCAAACGCCCCCGCTCGGGCGAGGTTCTCCAGAGCCCGCTTATTCACAATGCGCGGGTCGATGCGCTCGAGAAAATCGTAAAGGTCTTTGAAGGGGCCGCCCTGCGCGCGCACCTCCACAACATGCTCCATTGCCTGATGGCCGACATTGCGGATAGCGCCGAGAGCGTACAGCACCTCTCCGTTCTCCACCTCAAAGTCAGCGCATGACTGATTGATGTCCGGCGGTCGGACGGTGACGCGGAAGCGTTTGGCGTCCTGGGAGAAGATCGCAAGCTTATCGGTGTTGGAGATATCAAGGCTCATGGACGCCGCGAAGAATTCTACCGGCGCATTCGCTTTCAACCAGGCGGTCTGGTAGGCGATCACGGCGTACGCGGCGGCGTGGCTTTTGTTAAACCCGTACCCCGCAAATTTAGCGACCATTTCAAAGATGAAGTCGGCCTGCTCAGCGGCGACGCCCCGCTCTACGGCGCCGTCGAGGAAGCGCGCCTTTTGACGGTCCATCTCCTCCTTTTTTTTCTTACCCATGGCTCTTCGGAGGAGATCGGCCTCTCCCAGGGAGTAACCTGACAGGATCTGGGCGATCTGCATCACCTGCTCTTGGTAGATGATGACGCCATAGGTCTCCTTGAGCACCGGCTCGAGGGTCGGATGCAGCATATCGGGTTGGCTGCGTCCGAACTTTCGGTCCACGTAAACGTCGATGTTCTCCATCGGCCCCGGACGATAGAGCGAAATCAAAGCGATGATGTCGTCGATGTTGTTGGGTCGAAGTTTGCGCAGGGTGTCTCGCATCCCCTGCCCTTCAAGCTGAAACACTCCGATGGCGTGACCCGTAGCCAGGAGCTCGTAGGTCTTTGGATCCTCCAGAGGCAATGCGTCCAAATCTATCGCCGCCCCGCGCTTTTTCAGATGCTTCAAGGCTCGATCAAGGACTGTCAGGGTCTTCAAACCGAGGAAGTCAAACTTCACGAGGCCCGCGCTCTCAACCCATTTCATATTGAACTGGGTCGCCGGAATGTCCGACCGTGGATCTTGGTAAAGGGGCACAAGTTCAGTTAGCCCGCGGTCGCCGATCACAACGCCGGCCGCATGGGTTGACGCATTGCGGTAAAGCCCCTCAAGACGCAGAGCGATCTCCAGAACCGCTGCTACGGATGCGTCTTCCTTACGCGCCGACTGGAGGCGCGGCTCAATCTCGATGGCCTTGGCCAAGGTTACCGGGTTGGCGGGGTTGTTGGGCACCATCTTGGCCAGCCGGTCCACGAGACCCAGAGGCAGCTGCATGACGCGTCCGACGTCCCGTAGCACCGCACGCGCTTGAAGCGTGCCGAATGTGATGATTTGCGCTACCCGATCCTCGCCATAGGTCCTTTGAACGTAAGAAATCACTCGCTCGCGGCCGTCCTGACAGAAATCGATGTCGAAGTCGGGCATGGAAACCCGCTCCGGATTTAGGAATCGCTCAAACAGAAGCCCGAAACGTAGTGGGTCGAGGTTGGTGATGGTCAGGGCGTAGGCCACAAGCGAACCAGCGCCCGAACCGCGGCCCGGACCCACCGGGACCCCGTTCGCCTTCGACCACTTGATAAAGTCCGCGACGATCAGAAAGTAACCCGAGAACCCCATGGATGTGATGACGGAAATCTCGCGCTCAAGTCGCGCCCAATACTCGCTTTCCGGCGCCGCTAGAACCAGGGTGCTCAAGCGCTCCGCGAGCCCCGCTCTGGCCTGATGGGCCATTTCCTCAGCCTCGGTTCTGCCTCCAACCGTTGGAAAGCTCGGCAGGATCGGCTCACGTTTCTGGACCAGAACAGCGCAGCGCCGCGCAATGTCGAGGGTATTGTCACAAGCTTCCGGCAGATCAGAGAACGCCCGACGCATTTCATCCGGCGTTTTGAAGTAGTGGTCGGCGGTGACACGACGGCGGTCGTCCTGACTGAGGAACGCGCCGTCAGAAATGCAGAGCAACGCCTCGTGCGCCGTGTACATCGCGGCGTCCTGGAAATAGACGTCGTTGGTCGCCACCAGGGGGATGTCGCGGCTGTAGGCGTACTCAACAAGCTTCCGCTCGGCCATTCGCTCCTCAGCTAGGCCGTGTCGCTGCAACTCAATGTAGAAACGATCGCCGAAGACCTGGGCCATCTGGTCGAGGGCTTCCGCTCCGGCGTCGGTCCGGCCTGAGGCCAAGAGCGGATCGATGGGGCCGTCCGGGCCGCCGGATAGTAGGATAAGCCCCTCGGCGTGCTGCGCCACGTATGTCCAAGGAACCGTCGGCTCCAAAGCTTCGGTCTGCAGGAACGCTTTTGAGGACAGGGCCATCAGGTTGCGCCAACCCGCCTCGTTCTGCGCCAGCAGGACGACACAGGGGCTGCGCGCCCAGCGCTCGTTGCGGCCCTCGCCTATCCCGCTAACTGGTAAGGCGCACCCAATAATGGGCTGCACTCCCACTTCTTTCATAGCCTGGGAGAACTCGAGGGCGCCGAAGAGATTCGCACGGTCGGTCAAAGCTAGCGCCGGCGCCTGGTCGCGCACCGCCAACGAGGCGAGCTCACCACATTTTATTGCGCCCTCAAGAAGCGAATAGGCCGACCGTACGCGCAGGTGAACGAAACCCTCGCCGCCTTCTCCCACCAATCGACCCCCCGAATCTCACCCCGCAAAACGGGTTGCCAGACATATCATCCAAACAAAGCTTGCAATGGAGGCAAGCGCCATAGAGTCTCGGGCTAACCGCGCCATGGGGTTCATCCGCTATAGGGTGTTGTCATGTGTTCATGCTTTGTTCTGTGGCGTGTGTCAAGAGCGTTGAAGGGCCCACAACGCTCTAGCGGGTGAAAAGAAGGTATTTTGTGATGAACGACAACGGCCGTGGCGAGGCTCGGATCGTCGACACCCGGGGACATCGATGTCCGACGCCAACCCTACGCCTGCGACGAACTCTAGAAGCGGCGCAGCCGGGCGAGATCGTACGCCTGCTTGCCGACGATCCCCTCGCCCGTGTGGACGTGCCCCACTTTATAGCCGGCGCAGGCCATAAGCTTGTGAGCCTCGAGGTGACGGACGGCGTCCTCGAGGCTCTGGTGCGAAAGGCCGACTAAAGGCCATAGGGCGTTAGATCGCGCCCGCGGTGCGGAGCGCCTCGATCTCGTGCGGCGCAAAGCCCCAGTCGTGCAGGGCCGTCTCTGTGTCCGCGCCAATAGCGGCGGGCGGGCCCTGCACCTTTCCGGGCGTGACGGAAAACCGCGGAGCCGGGGCCGGTTGGGTTACGCCTTCGATCTCAATGAAGGTTTCACGAGCCACGTTGTGCGGATGGCGGGGCGCTTCATCAAGATCTAGAACCGGTGCGAAGCACACGTCCGACCCCTCCATAATCTCGCTCCATTCATCACGGCTGCGCGTTGCGAGGACGGCGGCGAGTTTCTCCCGAAGGCGGGGCCACTCGGCTTTATTCATCTGCGCCTTAAACGATGGATCGTTGATCCCGGTCCGTTCGAGCAACAGGGCATAGAACTGAGCTTCAATGGAGCCCAACGCCACCCATTTGCCATCGGCGCATTGGTAGGTGTCATAGAAATGCGCGCCGCCGTCGAGGAGGTTCGACCGACGCTCGTGCCCCCAGATGCCGACGGCGTGGAAACCGTAGAACATGGCCATCAGCGATGCTGCGCCGTCAGTCATGGCGGCGTCGACGATCTGTCCCACTCCGGTTGTGCGGGCATGGATCACACCAGCGAGGATGCCGAACGCCAAATATAGCGCTCCGCCGCCGAAATCGCCGACGAGGTTGAGGGGAGGAACTGGCTTGTCGCCGGTCCCAATGGCGTGTAGCGCGCCGCTTAGCGCGATGTAGTTGATGTCGTGGCCGGCGGCGGGCGCTAAGGGACCCGTCTGGCCCCACCCTGTCATGCGCCCGTAGACGAGCGTGGGGTTGCGGGCCAAGGCGACCTCAGGACCAAGCCCAAGACGCTCCATCACGCCCGGCCTGAACCCCTCAAAGACGACGTCAGCCCCTTCAAAAAGCTTAAGGCAGGCCTCAACAGCAGCGGGAGACTTGAGGTCCATGGCTAAAGACCTGCGGCCCCGCTGGGTGATGGAGTATTTGTCCGCCGCGGGCCGAGAGCCCCCTCGCGGTCCACCGAAGCGGTCTATGCGGATCACGTCGGCTCCCAGGTCTGAAAAAAGCATGCCGCAGAACGGGCCGGGTCCTATCCCGGCGAATTCAACGATCTTTAGTCCAGCGAGCGGGCCCTGGCCCATGGGGGTCTCCTCTATCTGCTGGTCCCGCGGCGGGCCCTTGAATCCAGTCCTAGAGGGACTGGCCGTCGTCGATTGTGAACAAAGAGCCGGTTATTCCCTTCGCGTCGGCGCCCGCCAGAAGTAAAAGCGGCGCATCCAGGGCGTCCTCGTCCAAAAGACGTCTACGCGGGAAGCCGGCAATTTGCTTCTTCCCCCCGTCCATGGTGAACCAATGGGCGTTGATCTCAGTCTCAATGTAACCGGGACAAAGCGCGTTGACTGCAATGCCTTCCCTCGCCCATTCCCGGGCCATTGTCTTCGTCAACATGACGACAGAGGCCTTGCTGGCGCAATAGACCGACAACCCAGGAAGCACTGTTGAGGCGGCGATAGAGGCGATATTGATGATGCGCGCACGGCCAGCTGAGGCCTCGCCATTGGAGCGCATACGCTGCGCTGCAGCCTGGGCTGCGAAATACACCCCCCTCACATTGACGGCGAACGTCTCGTCGAAGGTTTCGATTGTCATATCCTTCGCCAGCCCGTCGCCCCCAACGCCGGCGTTGTTTATAAGAATGGAGAGGGGCCCAAGCTGGTTTTCCGCTGCATCGAGCGCCGGTCCAATGGCGGCGGCGTCGCGGACATCAAGTTCAACCCCGATCGCGCGCCCGCCCTGCTTCTCAATGGCGCTGCATGCCTCCTCCAGGCGATCGACCCTTCGGCCCATCAAAGCGACGCCTGCGCCTGCTCGGCTGAGGACGTGGGCGAAGCGGCGGCCGAGGCCTGACGTTGCGCCGGTCACGACGGCGACACGACCGCTGAGCGGCTGCTGAACAGTCATTTTCCGCTCCTCCTGGATTGAACCGTGCGTGCGGCTCTATGGCGCATAAAACGAATCTGCATTCATGCTCTTTTGATCCATGGCGCATAGCGTGGGGTCGTCGGGGGCTCAAGCCTGCCGGCCGCGACGGACAGGGGCTGTTTTGCTTTGAAACGCGCTGAGCGGGAGCACTGGTCTTGACACTGACCGCCCGTGTCTTGGTCTTGGCGAAGGATGATCGCCTAGCCGGCCCGCTCGCCGACGGGTTAGACCGGTTAGGCTGGAAAACCGTCACGGCCCGAAGCCCGACCGCGGCCTTGGGCGTTCTCAGGGATCTGCAGGTCGAGGCGGCGATCATCGACGCCTCAGCGGGAGACATGGACGCCTTTGACGTCGCGGTGCGAATGCGCGCGGCGTATGTGCCGCGTTGCCTTCCTATCCTCGCCCTTGGCGACCCCGGTGTCGCCATGGACAGCGGTCCCTTCGACCTTGTCATCGCCCCGCCGGTGCACGCCGCTCAGGTGGCCATGCGCCTGGACGCCATGGTCAGGCTTTCGGTGGCTGAGGAGGAGTTCGATCTGCGCTCTCGAACGTTTGCGGATCGAGGGCGCAAGCTTGAGCCGCCTACCAACGACGCCTCCCCTTTACAAATTCTCGCGGTGGGGGAGCCTGCGCCAAAGTTTCTCGCCTTGTCCCACGCCCTAAGGAACTGCGGCGCCGAGGCCATTGGGGCGTTCACGGCCTATACCGCGTTCGACTATCTGCACGAGAGGGCCTTCGACGCCGTCATCTTATGGGCTGGCGAGACCCATGCCGAGGCGCTCTCCATTGCCAGCGGGATGCGGCGGAACAGCCGGCTGTTCCATGTCCCAACTATTCTATTCCAACGCGAGGGAGCCGCCGTCGGCCTGGCTGAGGCCTATAATCGGGGCCTGTCGGACATCGCAAGCTCCGACACACCTGAGGACGAAACCGCCCGTCGGGTCGTCGCTCTGGCCAGGGCCTATCGACGCGAGACCGCCATCAGAAAGGCCCTCGATCGGGCAAAGGGATCGGGGTTGATGGATGCGACCACAGGCCTCTTCACCCGAGACCTCTTCGCCGCGCATCTCGCCCACCTCGCACCGGCGCTTCAGCTGCGTAATCGCCACCTTTCCGTTGCGGTCCTCAAACTGCGCGATAGGCCTGACAGCGCCCGTCTCAGGGCCGGGGGATGGGTCGACCGGGCGATTCCGCAGATCGGGTCCATGATCGGTCGCCTTGTCCGCGCCGAGGACACCGCCGCCAGACTGGCGCCGGATGTTTTTGCGCTCGCCTTGCCGGGCGCTAACGTGGTGGCCGCCCGTACGGCCGCCGAGCGGATCGCCGCGGTGATCGCCTGCACAGCCTTCGACGCCGGAGACGGGCAGGCGCCGTTCACCGTCGACTTTGATATTGGCGCGGCGCAGCTTGACCGGGGTGAGAGCCCGGCGTCAACCTTGGAGCGGGCCGCCGCCCGCGCGATGGTGCGTCGGGCGAGCTGACCTGCGTCGCCCTGGCGCGCCGCTAAAGCGAAAGGCTTGGGTGAGATGACGGATGGGTCGCCCTCGCAGCTCCTCATCTATGGCGCGATCTTTGTCGGCGTCCTGCTCCTGGTGGCTTTCCGGGTCAGGCGCATGACCCAAAGCCGCCCCCTGAAGGTGGACAGGCTGTGGGTCATTCCCGCAATTCTAGGCGTTGGCGCGCTCTCCAGCATTCTGAAGGCGTCCTTCACTGGACCAGAGTGGGCATTGATGCTGCTCGCTTTGATCTTGGGCGCCGCCATCGGCTGGCTTCGAGCGAAGACCATCCGGATCGCGCCAGATCCCGTTAATGGTGGGGTGACGGCGCAAGCCTCCTTTGTCGCCATCATCTTTCTTTTCGCGGTGCTCTTACTTCGCATGGGCTTACGCGCCTTCCTCGCGGCCAACAGCGCTTCAGCGCGCCTCAGCGCCGGGGCGGTCGACGCAGCGTTCCTGGTTTTCGCCGCGGGCCTGTTCGGAGCCCGAGCCCTAGAATTGAGCATTCGGGCGAAGGCCGTGTTGCGCGCCGCCTAGGGCCTCAGGGCGTCTGGCCGCGTAGCGGCGCGATCATGCTTGATTAGGCGGCGAGGGCGATTTTCGCCAGGGCGCCCAAGACGCGTTCCGCCGCCCCGAGGCGCGCTTCCGGCGTCGCCCATTCGCCTCGGATGACCACCTTGTGATCCGGCCGGAGTTTCCAATCTGCGGACCGGTTTTGAACCAAGGAGACGAGGCCCGCCGGATTGGGAAAGCTGTCGTTGCGGAACGTCACCACAGCGCCCTTGGGGCCTACGTCAATCTTGGACACGTTAGCCTGCCGGCAAAGGCCCTTAATGGCCACCACCTTGAGAAGCTGGCCCGCCTCCTCCGGCAAGGGTCCAAAGCGGTCGATGAGTTCGGCGGCCAGGGCTTCACGGTCTTCCGGACGCTCCGCCTCAGACAGGCGACGGTAGAGGGACAATCGCACGTTCAGGTCCGGAACGTAGTCGTCGGGGATAAGAACCGCGGCGCCAGCGTTGATCTGAGGCGACCAACCGCGGCTATCCGCTTCGAACTCGGGCGCCCCTGCGCGTAATTCGGCCACGGCGTCCTCGAGCATCTGCTGGTAGAGCTCAACGCCGATCTCCCGGATGTGTCCTGACTGTTCGTCGCCAAGGAGATTGCCCCCGCCGCGAATGTCGAGGTCGTGACTGGCGAGTTGGAAGCCGGCTCCGAGGCTGTCGAGGGATTGCAGGACCTTCAGCCGCCTCTCCGCCGCCGGCGTCACCGGGCGGTCGCTGGGGACGGTCAGATAGGCGTAAGCCCTCGTCTTGGCCCGCCCCACGCGCCCGCGCAGCTGGTAGAGTTGGGACAGGCCGAACATGTCGGCCCGGTGCACGATGAGGGTGTTGGCCGTAGGAATGTCGAGCCCGGATTCGACAATGGTCGTCGAGAGAAGGACATCATAGGCCCCTTCGTAGAAGGCGCCCATGACGTCCTCGAGCTGGGTTGGGGACATCTGACCGTGACCCACCACAAACTTGATCTCAGGAACGTGTGCGCGCAGAAAAGTCTCTATCGCCGGGAGATCTGACAGACGTGGGGCCACAAAGTAGGATTGCCCGCCGCGATATTTCTCTCGCAGGAGCGCCTCGCGGGTCATGACCGGATCGTTTGGCGCGACGTAGGTCCGGACAGCAAGACGATCAACCGGCGGGGTCGCGATGATGGACATCTCCCTAATCCCGGACAGGGCCATCTGAAGCGTTCGTGGTATCGGCGTGGCAGACAGGGTCAACATGTGCACATCGGCGCGCAGCGCTTTCAGTTTCTCTTTGTGCTTCACGCCGAAGTGCTGCTCCTCATCGACGATGACCAGCCCGAGGTCCTTGAAGGCCACTTGCTTGGAAAGTACCGCATGGGTTCCGACCACGACTTCAAACTCGCCATTGGCGAGGCCTGAACGCGTATCGGCCGCTTCCTTTACCGGAACCAGACGCGACAAGCGCCGCACCTTCACCGGCCAACCCGCGAAGCGTTCAGAGAAGGTTTTGAAATGCTGGCGCGCAAGGAGGGTTGTGGGACAGACCACCGCTACCTGCTTGCCGCTCATAGCCACCACAAAGGCCGCGCGCAGAGCGACCTCGGTCTTGCCAAATCCTACGTCGCCGCAGATCAACCGATCCATGGGGCGCCCAGATGAAAGGTCGCCCATGACATCGGCGATGGCGTTAAGCTGGTCCTCGGTCTCCTCGTAGGGAAAGCGGGCGCAAAACTCGTCAAATAGGCCGTGGGGCGGTTCGATCTCGTCGCACGACTTCAGCTGGCGCGCCGCGGCGAGTTTGATCAGGCCGTCGGCCATCTCCCGCAGCCGCTGCTTCGCCCGCGCCTTTCGCGCTTGCCAGGCCGCGCCGCCCAGACGGTCGAGGACGACGCCTTCACTCTCCGACCCGTAGCGGGTAAGAAGGTCGATGTTCTCTACAGGCAAGTAAAGACGCGCATCGCCTCCGTACTGAATATCGAGGCAGTCATGCGGCGCGCCGGCGACTTCAAGGGTCTTCAAACCCTCGTAACGGCCAATGCCATGGTCGATGTGAACGACGAGGTCGCCGGAGGACAGGGACGTCGCTTCGGCAAGAAAATTCTGAGCCCGCCGACGCCTGCGCGGCCTTGAGAGCCGGTCGCCGAGGATGTCGGTTTCAGTGATGACCGCGAGGTCTGGGGTTTCAAAGCCATGCTCCACGGGGAGAACCGCCCGTTGCGGAGGCTTCGCCTTGGTCCCGGCCACACCGAAGTTTTGGGCGTCCGCCCAATTCTGCGCGAGGCGGACCGCCCCAAGACCATGGTCGGAAAGCATCGCTCCAAGGCGGTCTGAAGAGCCCTCTGACCAGGAGGCGAACAGCACCCGTTTCCCAGCCTTGCCCAATCCCTGCGCATGGGCGGCCACAGCGTCGAAGAGGCTCACACTGTCCTGCGCCCGCTCGGCTGCAAAACTCCGGCCGGCCCGCGCGCCGAGATCCAAAGTCCCTTCCGCGCCCTCTTGGCCGAAAGGAGAGAAGCGCCGCACGCTGAGCCGCTCCATCGCCGCGTCCCATTCCTCGCCCGAGAGGTAGAGGGCCGCCACCGGTAAAGGTCGATAGAGGGAGCCGCCTCGCACCTTCGCCGCCTCGCGGCGCGCTTCGAACGCGTCGTGGATCATGGCGAGGCGTTCGTCACGACTTTCAATCGCAAGATGGTCCAGGGCGACGAGGGCGCCAGCGCCCACGTAATCAAAAAGGGTGTCAAGTCTGTCGTAAAACAGAGGCAGGAAGTGCTCCATGCCGGCCCGGCGCCCGCCCGCGGAAACGGTTTCGTAGAGGGGGTCGTCTCCTGCCGCGCCGAAGGCGGAGAGGTAGCCCTGGCGAAAGCGCGAGATGGCCGCAGGGTCGATGAGCACTTCAGACACGGGCAACAACTCTACGCTGTGCAACTGCTTTGTGGACCGTTGCGTCGCCGCATCGAAGGCGCGGATGGACTCTAGAGTGTCGCCGAAGAGATCGAGGCGGACAGGTTCGTCATGGGTTGGAGGAAAAACGTCAATTACCCCTCCGCGGATCGCAAACTCCCCCGGCTCCGACACGGTGGACGCCCGCGCGTACCCATTGACGGCGAAGTAACGCTCAAGGTCGCGCACGGCCACGTCAGCGCCGCTGTTTGCACGGTAGCTCGCATCCAAAACCACCGTGCGGGGCGGCACGCGCTGCAAGGCGGCCGGCGTTGTCGCAATGACAACGAGCGACGTCTCATCGTCCGCCCTGCGGTGAGCCAGCCGACTCAAGGCAGCCGTCCGCGCCGCCGCAACACTCGCCGACGGGCCGATCCGGTCGTAGGGAAGGCAATCCCACGAGGGGAGCCTTAACTGGTCTAGGTCGGGAGCGAAAAATCTCAAGGCGTCGGAAAAGTCATTCGCTCGCGGGCCGTCCCGGGCGATGAACAGACTGACGCCTTTGCGCGTTCGTGCGAGGTCGGCGAGGACCAGGGCGTCAAAACCCTCTGGAACCCCGACGAGATCCAGACGGCTGCGCTCAGCGGCTATACGACGAACGTCCAAATCAGGGCCCGGATCAGCCGCCGGCGGCCATGTGGCGGTGCGTTTTGGGTACAAAGGCTTGCAGGCGGCGCAGGACGGGGCCGTCAAACGCTGGCGGCGGCGGTTCGCGCCCGATAATCCACCCGTAGAGGAATTGATCGGGCTGTTCGAGAAGGATTTCGAAGGCGTCGAGGTCTTCCGCGGACATGGCGTCGACCTCCGCTTGCGCAAATAGCCCGATGATGAGGTCCGCCTCCCGGAACCCGCGTCGAGAGGCGCGGAACTTCAGCTTCCGAAGGCGAGCGTCTTTGAGGTCGTCGGGTGCGTCGGTCATGGGAGCCGGCGATATAGGGCTAAGATCCATTGGTGGCTATCCTGCGGGCATGCGTCCGCAGATTCTTTTTCCGCTTTTTGCGCCGATCCGGGGGCTCAGGGGCGTTGGCCCTCGCATCGAGCCCCTCGTGGAGCGGGCGGCCGGGCCCCTGGTGCGGGATCTCGTATTCCTCGCGCCGCACGGGGTGATCCATCGCGCCACACGGGTGGCTGCAGAGGCGCTAGAGGGTGAAACCGCGCGTTTTGTCCTCACCATCGGCCGACACGTCCCGCCAGAACGGTCTGGCCGTCCTTATGTGGTCAGGGCCTACGACGCCACGGGTGAGATTGATCTGGTTTGGTTCAAAGGTCACGGCGCCCACCTCGCCGCCTCGCATCCGCCGGGGTCGCATCGCGCGGTGAGCGGGCGGGTGGATCGGCATCGCGGCGGCCTCAGCCTGGCTCATCCGGAATATATGCTCCCAGCCGATCGCCTCTCAGACATACCGGAGACGGAGGCGGTCTACCCGACGACGGCGGGTTTGGCGCCCCGCACCGTGAGACGCCTGGTGCATGAGGCTCTCCTGCGTGCTCCTGACCTCGAGGAATGGCAAGACCCGGCCTGGATTGGGCGGATGGGTTGGATGTCATGGCGTCAGGCCCTTGCGGCCTTGCACGCCCCCGCCGACGCACAAGATCTTTCCCCGCGTCACCCTGCTCGGCTTCGCCTCGCCTACGACGAGCTCCTGGCGCATCAACTCGCCATGGTTCGGCGCAAGGCGCGAGCTCGGCGCGCGCCCGCGAGATCAATTGCGAGCAGCGCCCTCGCCGCCGCAGTTGAAAAAAGCCTCCCTTTCGCCCTGACAACCGCCCAAGCGAGAACCCTGACCGAGGTGCGCGGCGATCTCGCGTCAGGCGCCCGGATGTCGCGGATCATTCAGGGCGATGTGGGCTCCGGCAAGACGGTCGTCGCCATGCTCGCCATGGCCGACGTAGCGGCCGCCGGTCGGCAATCCGCCCTCATGGCGCCCACCGAGATCCTCGCGCGCCAACACTATGAGACCCTCGTTGGTCCCCTTGAGCGGGCTGGTCTGGCTGTTGCGACCCTGACCGGACGGGATAAGGGTAGAGCGCGGGCGGCTAAGCTTGAGGCCATCGGCCGCGGCGAGGTCCAGGTGGTCGTCGGCACTCACGCCCTTTTTCAAGACGGAGTCTCATTCTCCGATCTCACTCTCGCCGTCGTCGACGAGCAGCATCGTTTCGGCGTCTTTGAGCGTGGTCGTCTCCAGGGTAAGGGCGAGGCGGTCCACCTCTTGGCCCTGTCGGCGACACCTATTCCTAGAACGCTGGAGCTCACGCTTTTTGGCGATCTGGATGTCTCAAAGCTGGATGAGAAACCGCCGGGCCGATTGCCGGCGACGACAACGGCCGCGCCTTTCCGACGCCTTGATCACGTGGTCGAACGGCTGAGCGCCGCGGTAAAGAACGGCGCGCAAGCGTTTTGGATTTGTCCCCTCGTCGCTGAAAGCGAAACCCTGGACGTCACCGCCGCCGAGACTCGCGCCGAGCATTTGCGGGGCGTCCTCGGACCTCGAGTGGGGTTAGTGCACGGCCAGATGAGCGCCGCGGAAAAGGACCATGCGATGGCCGCGTTCGTAGACGGGCAAACCGACGTCCTCGTCGCCACCACCGTCGTCGAGGTCGGCGTGGACGTGCCGCGGGCCAGCATCATCGTCATTGAACACGCTGAGCGGTTCGGCCTCGCTCAGCTGCATCAGCTGCGGGGGCGGGTAGGCCGCGGCGGCGGGGCGAGCGCGTGCCTCCTCCTTTATGATCCTCCTCTGACGACGGCGGCGCAGGCGCGCCTCGATGTGCTTCGTCGCACTGACGACGGATTTCTTATCGCCGAAAAGGACCTCGAGCTGAGGGGCGGCGGAGATCTCCTAGGAGCCAAGCAATCAGGTTTTCCCGACTATCGCTTTGCTGATCCCTTGGCGCACCGCGACCTTCTGCTGGCTGCGGCCGATGATGCGCGTCTGGCGCTAGCGCGAGATCCCGGTCTCAACGATCTGCGAGGACGTCGGCTGAGGATCTTGCAGGCCTTGTTCGACTGGCGGGCCGATGAGGACTGGGCCGCTGCGGGCTAGCTGAGGGCGAGAGGGCTGGCTTAAGGTGGCGTCGGAGAATATTTCACGTGGACCAAGCCGAACTGAAGTCAGCGCTTGAACGCCTTTCGGATCAGCTGGCGGCGGGCGGCGGGGAGATCGTCGAGCTTCGCCGCCTGTCCGGCGGCGCCAGTCAGGAGACCTGGGCCTTCGCCGTTGCGGCCGACGGGCATAGGCGCGATCTCATTCTGCGCCGCAGGCCCGAAAGCGCCATGAGGGACGAAAGAACTGTGGGCCTCGCCGTAGAGGCGGCGATCATTCGCCAGGTCGCCAAGGGCGGGGTCCCGGTTCCTGGAGTGGTCCATGTTTGCACCCCTCACGATGGGGTTGGCGAAGCCTACATCATGACCCGCTCGCCCGGCGAAGCCCTCGGACGGCGCATTGTTCGGGATGCGGCGTTCCAGGCCGTTCGGCCAGGCCTCGCACGTCGTTGCGGAGAGGTGTTGGCCGCTATTCATGCCGTACCCCTCGCTGAGCTTCCGGCCTTGAACGCCGTAAGTGCGATAGAGGAGATCGCCCAATATGAGGCGATCTACCGCGGTTCCGGGGCCGCCTCGCCCACCTTCGAATGGGCCCTGCGACAGCTGAAGATCAAGGCGCCGCCCCGGTCCTCGACCGTTCTTTTGCACGGCGATTTTCGGAACGGAAACCTCTTGATCGATCCATCCTTCGGCTTGACTGCAGTCCTGGACTGGGAGTTGGCGCACGTCGGGGACCCGGCCTCGGATCTTGGGTGGCTTTGCGTCAACTCCTGGCGCTTTGGCGCCTGGGATAAGCCGGTGGGTGGGTTTGGGGCGTATGAGGCGCTTTTGGACGGGTATCACGCCGGAGGCGGGCGCGAGATCAGCCTGAAGCAAGTGCGATACTGGCAGATGCTCGGATCCCTTAAGTGGGGGATCATGTGCTTAATCATGTATGCGAGCTATGCGTCCGTGTCGGACCGCTCCGTAGAGCGGGCCATGATCGGGCGCCGTGTGAGCGAGACTGAAATCGACCTCGTGGTCCTCATGGAGCAAGGCTTATGAGCCGCCAACCCACGGCCGATGAACTGCTTGAGGCGGTAGGCCTCTTTTTAGAAGGCGTCTCCGGAGGCCTCGCGGACCGGGATAAGTTCCTTGCGCGCGTCGCCGTCAACGCCCTGGCGGTGGTGCGGCGGGAATTGCGCCAAGGCCCGAAGGCTGAGGCCGGCGCCGTGGCTCGCCTCAAAGCGCTCCTCGGCGCCGAGGGGGACTTTACCGCGCTCAACGGTATGCTCTGCGCCGCCATCGCCGCCGGCGCCTTTGACGACGCAGACCCCGGTCCTCTTCTGGCGCACCTTCGGGCGAGCGCTGTAGATCGCGTTGGCATAGACCAGCCGAGCTACTCAGGGTTAGCCGCAGCGTCGGCCCAGATCAAACGGGGCGATGAACTTCAGAATGGACAACCGTGATGGATCCGCCGAGGGGCGCGATCGGCGCGACGTAGCCCGGCGCGTCTTGGAGGGCCGCAAGGCGGCCTTTCGCGTCGGCCTCCTCATCCGCATAGAAAATGTTGAACGGCGGCGCCTTAAACCGGTCAATCCAGCCGCCCGAGCGCCGCAGGCTCGGGGACTGAGGTTGCGACACTCTGAGAAAGCCGTTGACACACTGGGCTGAGGCCTGACGCGGCAAGAACGCCGGGCGCGCGCCCCACTCAAGGCTCGTGGCGTTGGTGGCGCCGCGGTTGAGCCTTTGGGGCGCCAGCGCGTCGCTAGCGGCGCCAAGAAGCGGGTTGACGCATAACGGTTCCCTTCGCCCCAGGTCTTCGAGAAGCCCGTTGGGGGTCCATACAAGGGCGCGCTTAGCCAGCTGCGACGCTTTGGCCGCGTCAGGCGCCGTCTCCCACGCCAGCACGCACCCGATTTGCGCCGGGCGCATACAGGCGGGGATTGCAGCGTGCGGCCCGTAGCGCTCTTGCGGCACAATGGCGTCCACAAGATAGGCCGCGACAAGACGGCGGAGGAGAGAAGGATCCCGGGCCACGACATCGTCGAGGAGCCGAGCGCCTAGCTGTCCGCCCTGGTCCACCCCGACGAGGATGATCGGGCGACCGTCGTTGTATTGCCGCAGGAACGTCTCAAACGCCCGGCGTACGTCCGTGTATGCGAACTCTCGGGCGTCCTGAGCGTCCTCTCGATTGGTCATAAAGGCATAGAGACTAGCCTGACGATATTTGGGCGCAAAGACGCGGCCCAGCTTCTGAAACGGGCCGGCGTAGTTGGGCGTCATCACCTCGTTCAACAGGCGCTGTGAGCCTGGTTCGGTGATGGGGCCGTTCCAGTTCGCCCCGCCGTTGAAGGTCGTCGGATGAATGAAAAAGACGTCCGCTGGCGGATCTGACGGGGTCCAGAATTCTGCCCGGGGCGGCAGCAAGGCCCAAGCATCGGGGCGGCTGTAATCGGGAGCGGGTGGCGGATGATAGGTTTGAAAAGGTTGCTTCGGATCCAGCCAGCTTTTCAGAATGTCGTCGCGCCAAATGATCGCCGAGACGCAAAGGACGCCCACAACGATCGCCCCCATCGCAAAGGCGATGCGTTTCAGCCTTGTTGGCGCAGCCATGATCGTCTCGACGTCGGCTGGATTGGCTTTTGCGCAAGGGTCACTGGGCGGGTGACTTCGCTAGGGCGTCGAACGCTTGAAGGCGCCCAACCAGGGCCTCGAACTCGTTCAGGGGAACCATGTTTGGCCCGTCCGAGGGCGCATGGTCAGGGTCGGGATGGGTCTCGATGAAGACGCACGCCACACCAACGGCCACAGCTGCGCGGGCCAGCACGGGGACGAACTCGCGCTGCCCCCCAGAGCTTGCGCCGAGCCCGCCGGGTTGCTGAACCGAATGGGTTGCGTCGAACACCACCGGACAGCCGATTTCAGCCATGATCGCCAGGGCGCGCATGTCCGACACCAAGGTGTTGTAGCCGAAGGAAACGCCGCGCTCGCAGGCGAGCACGTTGGCATTTCCCGCGCCGGTAATTTTAGCGACAACGTTCTTCATGTCCCATGGAGCAAGGAACTGACCCTTTTTTATATTGACGGCGCGGCCCGTTTCAGCGGCGGCCAAGAGAAGATCGGTTTGACGCGAGAGGAAGGCAGGAATCTGAAGGATGTCGACGGCTTCTGAGACGGTGGCGCAGTGATCCGGGAGATGAACGTCCGTGAGGACGGGTAGCCCGACGCTTTCGCGGATCTCAGCAAAGATTGGAAGCGCGCTCTTAAGACCAAGGCCCCTTTTGGCCGTCGCCGAGGTGCGGTTGGCCTTGTCGAACGAGGTTTTGTAGATCAGGCCGATGTTCAGTCGCTCCGCGATTTCCCGCAGGGCGCTCGCCGTCTCTATGGCGTGGCTGCGGCTCTCAAGCTGACAGGGACCGGCTATGACCGTCAAAGGTTCGGCGTTGCCGATCCGCACCGGCTTGAAACCTGGAGCGGAAACCTCCACCACCGGATTTGGTGAGAGAGAGTCGGGGGCGGGTCTGGTCACCGAGGGATCCTCCACTTGAGACGGTGATGTGGCGCGCCCCGCTCGATGGCGCAACCAAGAAAAGGGAACACAGCTTGAGCGCCAGCGTCTCCCCCAAGAGCCCGAGCATCGTCTGGTTTCGCCGGGACCTCCGCCTTGCGGACAACCCCGCCCTGCAGGCGGCCCTGCACTGGGGCGCCGCCGTCATCCCGGTTTTCATCCTGGACGAGGCGCGGGAGATGCGGGCCCCCGGCGGCGCGGCGCGTTGGTGGCTCGAGCAGTCCCTCAGCGCCCTCTCCGCCGATCTTGCGGCGCGGGGCTCGCGCCTCGTTCTCCGTCGCGGAGAGGCGCGGCAGGTTCTTGGCGAGCTTGCGCGGGAGACGGGGGCCGGCGCCGTTTTTTGGAACCGGCTCTACGACCCGGGCGTCGTCGAGCGCGACAAGGCGGTCAAGGCGGCGCTGCGTTCGGCGGGGCTGATGGCGGAAAGCTTCAAATCCTACCTCCTCGTCGAGCCCTGGGAGCTTCGAACCAAGACGGGCGGGATCTACTCTGTTTTCACACCCTTTTGGCGGGCCGCGCGACCCCTGGCCGCCGTCGCCGCCGGATCTGTTGAGGCCCAAGCCGGCGTCCGTGCGCCGAGCACCCTCCCCGCGCCGGCCACGTTTCCCCGATCCGACATCCTGAGCGACTGGCGCCTCCACCCGAAGATCGCAACCTGGACGTCAGGCTTCCAGGACTGGCGTCCGGGGGAAGCCGGCGCCTTGAAACGTCTGGACGCATTTTCTCAAACCGCCCTCGGCGCCTACAAGGACGATAGGGACCACCCCAACCGTCCCGGAACCTCGCGCCTGTCGCCGCACCTTCACTGGGGCGAGATCAGTCCGGCAACCGTATGGCGGGCGGCTGAGCGCGCGCACGCCGCCGGCGACGGCGTAGACACGTTCCTGTCGGAGCTGGGATGGCGCGAGTTCAACCACCATCTCCTGTTTCACCGCCCTGACCTCCCCACATCGAACTTCCGAAGCCAGTTCGACGCTTTCCCATGGCGCTCGGCGCCGGACGATCTAGAGCGCTGGCGACGCGGCATGACGGGATACCCCCTCGTCGACGCCGGCATGCGGGAGCTGTGGAGCACTGGTTTTATGCACAATCGGGTGCGCATGGTGGCGGCGTCCTTTCTCATCAAGCATCTGCTCATAGACTGGCGCCACGGGGAGGCCTGGTTCTGGGACACGCTTCTTGATGCGAGCCCGGCCAGCAACGTCTTGAACTGGCAGTGGGTGGCCGGCTCCGGTGCAGACGCCGCGCCATTTTTTCGCATCTTTAATCCTGTGGCGCAGGGCGAGCGCTTCGATCCCGACGGCCGTTACATCACGCGTTGGGTTCCGGAAATCTCAAGACTAGGCAGCGCCTTCGTCCACGCGCCTCAGGCCGCTCCAGCCGCAGCGCTCGCCGCCGCAGGGGTGCGCTTGGGAGAGACCTATCCCCGGCCAATGGTGGACCATGACGCAGCGCGTCAAAGGGCGCTCGCCGCGTTTAGAAGCCTGAGGAGCGACCCCTGAGGCCGACGTCGTCGCGCGTGGGCTTTTCTCCGGTGTCGCGCCCTCCTCGCGCGTTCGCTACCAGCCTTTAGCCGACCCCCATTAATGAACCTGGTGCGGCTGAGGCCCAGTCACGGTGATCAGCGACATGATGGGCGTCTCGGGACGCAAGAGGATCGCGGCGATGATCGATGGGGTCAGGAACCCTCATACCCCGGCGGCAATGGCGGATCGACGCATCAAGGCTCGCGAAAAGCGCTCTATGCCACCTTTAATGGCTGCTTGACCGACCACCATCAGCCCATGCTCAAGCTCTAGCTCAAGCGGTTCGACGCCCTTGAAGCCTCGCGCGTGAAGATCGATCAGACTGGGCTGCGGCGTTGGGCCCGCTCGGAAATCGGTTCCGACATGCGCCGCTTCCCGACGTCCGGGCGAGTCATCGCGTGGACGGGCCTATGTCCAGGCCGGAACGAGAGCGCCGGCAAGACAAAGTCCTCGCGATTGCGCAACGGCGCACCCTGGCTGAAGACCGCCATGGTCCAGGCCGCCTCGTCGGTGTGAAGAACAAGGACGGCTACGACCGGGACCAGTTCCACAGGCCCAAGGCCCGCCGCGACGCCAAGACAGCGACCTGCGCCGTCGCCGCCTCCATGCTCGCCCCCATCTATCACAGGCTCAAAAGCGCGGTTGAGCACCACGACCTCGGCGTGGATCACGTCGGCAAGCGCTGAACCGAGTTCAAGGCCAAACGGCTAGTCGTCTAGCTCACCCGGCTGGCTTTGAGATCGCCCTTCACCCCACTGACACAGCGGCATAGACTCAAAGGCTAATGTCCTAGAAAGCGGAGACGCCCAGCGCGTCTGCGTTGGTTGGGAGCCCGTCGTTTGAAGATCACCGCCTCTATTGTGGACGCCATTGGACATACGCCGCTGGTCCGGCTGGCGGGACCGAGCGCAGCGACGGAGTGTGAAATCCTCGCTAAGGCCGAGTTCATCAATCCAGGCCAGTCTGTGAAGGATCGTGCGGCCCTGCATATTGTCCGCGACGCCGAGCGGCGCGGACTTCTGCGTCCGGGCGGACTGATCGTCGAGGGTACGGCGGGCAACACGGGCATCGGTCTCGCCATGGTGGCCGCCGCCCTGGGCTATCGGGCGCTCATCGTCATGCCGAGGACGCAGAGCCAGGAGAAGAAGGACGCCGTTCGAATACTAGGCGCGGAACTCGTCGAAGTGGACCCAGCGCCTTACTCGGATCCAGGCAATTACGTGCGACGCTCCGAGGCTATTGCGCTGGAGCGGGTTGAGTACGAACCAAATGGCGTCTTTTGGGCCAATCAGTTCGACAACCGCGCCAACGAAGAGGCCCATTACCTGACCACAGGTCTGGAGATCTGGGAGCAGACCGATGGTCGGGTGGACGGCTTCATTTGCGCGGTCGGCTCCGGCGGAACCCTAGCCGGCGTCGCGCGACGGCTTCGTGAGTTTAATCCGGCGGTCTCCATCGGCCTCGCCGACCCGCCAGGGGCGGCGCTTTTCAGCTACTACACAACGGGCGTCCTCAAGGCCGAAGGGTCCTCCATCACTGAAGGGATAGGCCAGGGGCGGATCACGCGTAATCTCGAGGGCTTGCAGGTGGATCACGCCTACCAGATCCCAGACGCTGAAGCTCTGGAGGCGGTCTTCGCCCTGCTCGCCCATGAGGGGATCTGTCTGGGCGGCTCTTCAGGGGTCAACGTCGCCGGCGCGGTGCGACTCGCCCGCGACCTCGGTCCCGGCAAGACGATCGTCACGATCCTCTGCGACCACGGCTCGCGTTACCAATCCAAAATTTACAATAAGACGTTTCTGGCGGAACGGGGATTGCCGGTGCCTGCATGGCTTTGAACTCCGACCCCCTCGTCTCCACAGAATGGTTGGCCGAACGTCTGATGCAGGGTGGTGCGAAGGCCGTCGACTCGACGTGGTGGTTTCCGTTCGAGAACCGAAACGCCAGAGCCGACTTTCTGGCGGCTCGTATTCCTGGCGCGTCGTTCTTCGACATTGACGCTGTGGCCGATCATGAGACCGACCTGCCCCATATGCTGCCCTCGCCCGAGCGGTTCGCCGAGGCCGTCGGCGCCCTTGGCGTGACCGACGACGCCTGCATCGTCGTCTATGAGACCGACACGCCCCGGTCCGCCGCCCGGGCCTGGTGGAGTTTTCGTGCCATGGGCGCGCGCGATGTTCGCGTGCTGGACGGCGGGTTGCGCAAATGGCGCGCTGAGGGCCGCCCGCTGGAGTCTGGACCGGCGGTCGAGAAACGGACCACATTCTCCCCTCGCTTCAACCCGGACCTGGTGCTGAACGCTCACCAAATGGCCATCCGTCTTCGAGACGGCGGGGCGCAAGTGGTTGACGCTCGACCGGCCGCACGTTTTGCTGGCGTTGCGCCTGAGCCCCGCCCGGGGTTGCGTCCGGGCCATATGCCTGGAGCGCGCAGTCTGCCGGCGTCTCAGCTTTACGGACCTGACGGCCTAATGCTGTCGCCGGAGGCGCTTCGGGAACAGTTTCTCGCCTCAGGCGTCGATGTCGAAAAGCCGGTCGCAGCCACCTGCGGCTCAGGCATCACGGCATGCAACATCGCCCTGGCGCTCGCGCGGCTTGGTCGGTTCGACGCGAGCGTCTACGACGGATCCTGGGCGGAATGGGGCGCCTTGGCAGACGCGCCGGCGGTCCACGGCGAGCCTACGCCGCCCTGGGAGGGAGGGTGAATATGCTCGGATCTCACCAGAGCGATGGTGAAGGCGAGGCGCAAGTCAGCCGGACCGACGGCGCCAGAGGCGAGGCGACGCGGCTTATTCACGCTGGACGCGCCACGGCGGCGGCCTCGCCGGTGCGGACCGTCGCGCCGACCCTCCAAAGGGGCTCCACCTTGCTTTTGCCTAGGTCGAGGGATCTCTATCGGGAGGACATCCCAACCTACGGTATGAATAGTCTTGCCGTTCATGACGCCCTAAAGGCGGCGCTAGGCGACCTTGAAGGCGCGGATCACGTCGAACTGTTCAGCTCCGGCCTTGCCGCCTGCACGGGGGCCATCCTCTGCGTCGTGGAGGCGGGGGACGAAATCTTAATCGTGGAAAGCGTCTACGGACCGACCCGGCGTTTTTGTGATCGATTTCTAACGCGCATGGGCGTGACCACGCGGCGCTTCACACCCAAGGCCTCGCCCGACGAGGTGGCGGCCATGATCGGGCCAAGAACGCGTCTGCTGGTTTTGGAAAGTCCAGGCTCCCTGACCTTCGACATGCTCGACGTCGCGGCCTTGGCCCGGGTCGCGAGGGCGCGGGGGGTTTTGACCATGATGGACAACACATGGGCGGCGGGGCTCATTTTCAAACCCCTCGATCATGGCGTTGATCTAAGCGTGCAGGCCCTCACCAAGTATGTCTGCGGCCACTCCGACGTCTTTCTTGGGTCCGTCGCCGCGCGCGATCGGGCAGTGGCTCTTAAGCTGGCCAACTTCGTGCGCGACACCGGAGCGTCAACCTCGCCTGATGATGTGTTCCAGGCCCTGCGCGGCCTTCGCACGCTCAAGCCCCGCATTGAGCGTCACGGTCAGAACGGACTTATAGTCGCGCGCTGGCTGCAAACCCGCCGCGAAGTTAAACGCGTCCTGCACCCTGCGCTGCCGGACGATCCCGGACACGGTCTTTGGGCCCGAGACTACGCTGGCGCGTGCGGATTATTCGGCCTCGTGCTGGAGCCGGCCTCGGATTCGGCGGTTGAGGCGTTCCTGGATCGGCTCAAGCTTTTTGGCCTCGGCTTCTCCTGGGGCGGGTATGAAAGCCTCGCAATTCCCTGTGATCCTCAACTCCGTCGGACGCCGGCCGCCCAAGACCTCGGCGGCCCCCTGATCCGCCTGCATGTGGGTCTGGAGGACCCGCAGGACCTGATTAACGACCTCGAGCAGGGGTTCGCCGCCCTAGCAGCCGCACCACCCTAAGGTCGCGGTCTTTCCAATTTCGAGACTGCGATTTGCGCGCGGACCCTCGGCGGCGCCCTTGTCTTTGCGTTGAATTGCGTGTAGTGACCCGCGCTTCTCAGAGGGCGGTCTGTTGCACAGTAATATGGGTCAGATGTTTCTGATCCGGCGCGCAGAGCCATCGTCTCCACGGGGTCCTTCCGGCTCCGGGATGCGCCGCCTTCGTCTTACCGGAAGAGGATTTGCATGCCCCTATACGAGCACGTCGTCATCGCGCGACAGGACATCTCGGCTCAACAGGCCGAAGCCCTCAACGATCAACTCAAGACCCTCATAGAGCAGCACGGCGGACATATCGCCAAGATCGAGTATTGGGGCCTGCGTAATCTGACCTATCGGATCAAAAAGAACCGGAAGGGGCACTACTCCCTGCTGGCCATCGATGCGCCTTCCGACGCGGTCAAGGAAATGGAGCGCCAGCTCTCTATCAACGAGGATGTGCTGCGGACGCTGACCATTCGCGTCGAGGCTATCGACCTTGAGCTTTCGCCCATTCTCGCCCGCCGCGACCGCGAGCGCTCCGAGCGCGGCGACCGCGAAGACCGCCCGGATCGGGCGGAACGCGTCGAGGCGCCCGACCTTCTTGAAGACGTTTCGGCCTAAGGACCATTCGCCATGACCGACACCCCCGCCCCTGACGCCCCCGCCTCTGGCGGCGGCGCCCGCCGCCCCTTCTTCCGCCGCCGCAAGGTCGATCCGTTCGCCGGGGCCGGCGCGCCGAAGATTGATTACAAGGACGTTAAGCTGCTTCAGCGTTACATTTCTGAGCGCGGCAAGATTGTTCCGTCCCGGATCACGGCCGTGTCCCAGAAGAACCAGCGCGAGTTGGCCAAGGCCATTAAGCGGGCTCGTTTCCTCGCTCTCCTCCCCTACGTCGTGAAGTAAGGCGAACACCGTCATGAAGGTTATCCTTTTAGAACGCGTCGAACGCCTCGGGGCGATCGGCGATGTTGTGTCAGTGAAGGACGGGTTCGCCCGCAACTTTCTTTTGCCGCGCTCCAAGGCTTTGAGGGCCAACGCCGCGAGCCTTCGTCGTTTCGAAGCCGAGCGCGATCTTATCGAGCAGCGCAACGCCGAGGCGCGCGCCGCTGCTGAGAAGCAAGGCTCGCGGATCGACGGTCAGGTCTACGTCATCATCCGCCAGGCCGGCGAGGGCGGACAGCTTTACGGATCCGTCTCGGGACGCGATGTGGCCGACGCTGTGGTAGCGGAAGGGGGCCGGGTCGATCGCAGCGAGATCGTCCTGGACAAGCCCATCAAAACCCTCGGCCTGCACGACGTGAAGGTGCGCCTCCACGCTGAAGTCGCCGTGACCATCCGAGTTAATGTTGCCCGGTCGCTCGACGAGGCCGAACGCCAGGCGCGCGGTGAGAACGTCATCGCAGCCCAGTTCGCCGAGGACGCCGCATCCGCGGCGGCGACGGCGGCTGACATGCTTGAGGGCGGTGCGGGGTCGATCGGAGACGACCGAGACTTCGCCTGAGCCCGGTGGACGGTATGTGACGCGATTAAGGGCGCTCCCGCTGCCGGCGGGGCGCCCTTTTTCTATGGTTGATTGGAGGACGTACGTCCTCGAGGCGGGAATCTTGTCCCCAAGGCGCGTTATTCCTGTGGAGCAGACTCTGCGTCGCAGGGACCGCAACGGCGCTGTTAAGCTAACAGTAAGGGCATGACGTCTCCGGCCTTTGATTTCTCCAGAGCAGACCCTGCAGCCTCGCCGCTCACCCCGGCCATGCCCTCAAATATTGAGGCTGAACAAGCCTTGTTGGGTGCGCTTTTGTATGACAACGCCGCATATGAGCGGCTCATGGATAAGCTTCAGGCTCGTCATTTCTACGAGCCGTTCCATCAGCGTCTGTTTGCGGTGATGGAGGAGCACATCAAGCGCGGCCAGCTCGCAGAGCCCATCCTTGTGGCCGATCGATTTCGCCAGGACGCCGCCTTCGAGGAACTGGGTGGATTGGGCTATCTGGCCGACCTTGTTGATCGGGCGCCGCCCGCGGTCAACGCGCCGGATTACGCGCGGATCATCTATGACCTCGCCCTTCGACGCGACCTCATCCGGATCGGCGGCGAGATCGCCGCCGGCGCGCAGACTGATTCGGAGCGCAACGCCCGGGATCAGATCGAGAGCGCCGAGCAGCAGCTCTACACCCTCGCCGAGACCGGCGGCGTCTCCTCGGGGTTTGTGACTTTTTCCGACGCTTTGCATGGGGCGGTGGAGATGGCTGCGGAGGCCTATAGCCGAGACGGCGGCCTTGCAGGGGTCTCGACGGGACTCATCGATCTCGATCGCCAACTTGGCGGCCTCCATCCTTCCGATCTTTTGATCCTCGCCGGCCGCCCCTCCATGGGCAAGACCGCCCTGGCGACTAATATTGCGTTCCATGTGGCGCGTAACTACGCCTACGACATCCAGCCGGATGGCACTAAAAAGACCGCCAGCGGCGGCGTTGTGGCGTTTTTCTCCCTGGAAATGTCCGCCGAGCAGCTGGCCATGCGCCTCCTCGCCGAGGTTTCGGGGGTATCGTCTGATCGCCTACGCAAGGGCGAAATAGACCAGAGCGAGTTCGGACGGGTCAGGGACGCAGCCCTGGAGATCCAGGAGAGCCCCCTTTTCATCGACGCCACCGGCGGTCTCTCCATCGCCAAACTGGCCGCTCGAGCGCGACGGTTGAAACGCACCTCGGGCCTTGACCTGATCGTGGTCGACTACCTCCAGCTCGTCACGGGATCGGATCTCAGGTCCAATGACAACCGGGTGCAGGAGGTGAGCCAAATCACCCAAGGTCTCAAGGCGCTAGCCAAGGAGCTAGCCGTGCCGGTGATCGCCCTCTCTCAGCTCTCGCGCCAGGTCGAGAACCGGGAAGATAAGCGCCCCCAGCTTTCTGACCTCCGCGAGTCGGGATCTATCGAGCAGGACGCCGACGCGGTGATGTTCGTCTATCGCGAGTCCTATTACCTTGGTCGGGCGGAACCGCGCGAAGGCACGCCGGAGCACTTGGCCTGGCAGGAAGATATGGACAAGGTTCAAGGCCTAGCGGAGGTGATCATCGGCAAGCAGAGGCACGGCCCCATTGGCACCGTGCGGCTGCATTTCAACGAGGACCTGACCAAATTTGGCAATCTGGCGCGGGACAATCGCTACGAGCCCCGGTAGTCGGGCGTGACGGACGATTACGCCTGCCGCCTCACCGTCGATCTGGATGCGGTCGCCGAGAATTTCGCGACGCTGAGGCGCCGCGCCGGCGAGGCCGAGGTCGCGCCTGTGGTCAAGGGAAACGCCTATGGCGTGGGCGTGGCTCCAACCGCTCGCAGGCTTTGGGCGGAGGGCGCGCGCAGGTTCTTCGTCGCGCGGGTTTCCGAGGGAGAAGCCTTACGCCGGCATCTCGGCGCAGGGCGGTCGGCTGAAATCCTGATCCTTGACGGCTGCCCGCCCGGCGCCGCGTCGAGGCTGGAGGCGGCGAATCTGACGCCGGTGCTCAACAGCCTTCATCAGATCGAGGAATGGGGCGCTCACTGCAGCTGGAAAAGGCCGGCGGCCCTGCATGTGGACACGGGCATGAACCGGCTCGGACTGCGTGTGGAGGAGGCCGCTGACCTCGCCGCAGGGCCAACCGCCCGGTTCCTTAGGGTGGATCTGATCATGAGTCATTTGGCGTGCGGCTCTGATCCGCGCCATCCCATGAACGCGGCGCAGAGAGACGCCTTCGCCGTGGCGGCGGGGCTTTGGCCCGACGCCAGAGCCAGCCTGGCCAATACCGCCGGATCCTTCATGGGCGTAGGCTATCGTTTCTCAATCACGCGTCCTGGCGTCGGCTTGTTCGGCGGCTCGCCCTTCGGTCGCAAGAGGGCGGATATCCGGACGGTCGCCTGCGTGGAGGCGCCCATCCTGCAGATCCGCCGCGTGCCGGACGGCGAGAGCGTCGGCTACGGCGCCGCGTGGCGCGCGGCCGGGGAAAGGCGGGTGGCGATTATCGCCGCAGGATTCGCCGACGGCGTCTTGCGCGCCCTGGGACGGGGCGGCTATGCGTGGTTTGAGGGGCGCAAGGCGCCGTTCGTCGGCCGGATATCCATGGATTTGATCGCTCTTGACGTCACCGAGTGCCCAGCAGCGAGGCCGGGGGCCTGGGTGGAGCTTTTGGGGGATCACGTGGGCTTGGACGAGACCGCCAGACGAGCCCGGACGGTTTCCTACGAAATCCTCGCCCGCCCCGCCCACCGCCTTGAGCGCCGGTACGTGGGGGGGGCATGACCCCGGTCCGCGCTATCGGGCGATCCACCTTGGGCCTTTTTAGGACTGCGGGCGCCGTCGCCATGTTCGCGGGAAAGGGCGCCGTCGCGGCGTTCCGCCCGCCTTTCTTCCCTGGGCAGTTCGCGCGGCAGATCCTAGCGATTGGATATTTCTCGCTGCCAGTGGTCGGCCTGACGGCTGTGTTTACCGGCGCCGCCCTGGCCCTGAACATCTACACCGGCGGCGGTCGGTTCAACGCCGAGCAGATCATGCCCCAGATCGTGGCGCTTGGGATCACCCGCGAGTTGGGGCCGGTCCTTGCGGCGCTCATGCTCGCCGGCCGGGTGTCGGCCGCCATCGCCGCTGAGATTGGAGCCATGCGAGCAACCGAACAGATCGACGCGCTTCATACGCTGTCGACCGATCCGTTCCGCTACCTCATCGCGCCGCGCTTAGCGGCGGCGGTGGTGACCCTGCCCGCGCTCACCCTTGTCGCCGACATTATCGGCGTGGCGGGGGGATGGATGGTCGCCACAACCACCCTTGGTTTCTCGGGCGATCTTTACGTGCGCAACACGTGGGATTTCTTACAGCCGTGGGACATCATCTCCGGACTGATTAAATCGGCGGTGTTTGGTTTTGTTGTGGCCCTCATGGGCTGCTACCACGGCTTTTACGCCACCGGAGGAGCGCGCGGCGTGGGGCGGGCGACAACCCATGCTGTGGTCTCCGCAGCGATCCTCGTGTTCGCGTCAGATTATTTCATGACCAGCGTTTTCACCCACAAGTGAGCGGTCCTGTCCCACCGCCCAAGCTCGAACTGCGCGGATTGCGCAAGAGCTTCAACGGCCGCACGGTCCTCGACGGCGTCGACCTCGCGGTAGATCGCGGGCGCTCCCTCGTCATCATTGGCGGCTCCGGTCAGGGCAAATCCGTCACCATTAAAATTGCGGCTGGATTGATCGCGCCGGACGCTGGATCGGTCATGTTCGATGGGGACGACGTGGCCGGCTTTGGCGCGAAGGCGCAGCGCACACGCACGGCGCGCCTGGGTTTTCTGTTTCAAGGCGCGGCCCTGTTCGACAGCCTTAGCGTCTGGCGCAACGTGGCCTTCCGCCTCTTAAACGCCGACGGAGTGACGCCGGCGAAGGCCCGAGCCGCCGCCGAGGCGGCCCTCGCGCGGGTTGGCCTTGACGCGCGCGTATCGGATCTCTTTCCTGGCGATCTTTCCGGCGGCATGCAAAAGCGGGTGGGGCTGGCCAGGGCGATAGCTGCTAATCCGGATGTGATTTTCTTTGACGAACCGACGACAGGCCTTGATCCCATCAACGCCGACGTGATTAACAACCTCATCGTCGAGGTCGTCAAACGCCTAGGCTGCACGGCGGTCTCCATTACTCACGACTTGGCGTCGGCGCGTAAGATCGGCGATGAAATCGCCATGCTTCACGAAGGTAAGATCATCTGGCGTGGCCCTGCCGCGGATGTGGACCACTCGGGAAATCCCTACGTCGAGCAGTTTGTCGCCGGTCGCGCTGAGGGCCCCATAAAAACGGCGACCTCCTGGCAGGCCTAAAGCAGTTCCAGCACCAGCTTTACGCCCTGCGTCGCCAGGGAAACGGCGGCGATGTAGCAGCCGAGCACAAGACTGACATACCCGATGCGGCCACGCAGGCCAGCGGGCGAGGTCATGACCTCAGCGCCCCGGTAAAAGACATAGAGTCCATAGAGGACGAAACCCGCTGCGATGCCGTCGAAGCGGGGAGCCAGATAAGCCAGTCCGCCAATCCAGCCCGGCACGCTGGCGTAGACGGCGAGAACGAGACTACGCCTGCGGCCCAAAACGCCGCCAAATGGCCGCGCCAGGAGCCAGCTCGCTAGGGCGAGGCACACGACGCCGAAGAGAATAAGGAGCCAGGCGATAAAGGCCTCAGCGAAAAGGACAAACAGGACGTGGGCGCCTGACCCCTGCATCATGGGACGTAGCGCCAGTATACGGCCCGCAGCCTGGCAGAAAGGCGGGAGGGCGCTGAGGGGCGCAACACGCAGGACAACACCGCGGACGGGCGGCGCAGCCTCGACAGCGATCTCGCGCCAGGCGATGGTCGGCCGGCGAAGCAGGTCCCAAATTCGCCCGCCTGGGCGCCCGGCGGAAGTCGGCGCACCCATCTAGGGTCCCCTCAAGTTCGTCGCGGCGCAAGTGGACGCGACTCACCTCACACTAGTCATTCCCTTGGATGAGGTCACGGCTATGGCGCGGGAAGGCGCACTCTACGTCTGTCAGGCCTGCGGCGCGTCTCAGTCCAAATGGGCGGGGCAGTGCCCCGCGTGCCTGAGTTGGAACGCCCTGGTGGAGGAGGTTGGGTCCGCCGCGCCGCCCGGCGCCCTAGCCGCCCGTCGGAACGTCAAGCTGCGCAACGCCCTGGCCTTCGAGACCCTGGACGCGCTCACGCCGGCCCCAGGGCGAATCCCGACGGGGGTGGACGAGTTTGACCGCGTTTGCGGAGGCGGCGTCGTTCCAGGATCCGCTATCCTCGTGGGGGGCGATCCAGGTGTCGGTAAGTCCACGCTCCTGCTGCAGGTCTTGGCGGCGGCGTCCCTTAGAGGGGCGGCGTGCGCCTATATTTCGGGTGAAGAAGCGGTGGAGCAGGTGCGCGCCAGGGCCCAGCGCATGGGCCTGGGACACGCCCCCGTTAAACTGGCCGCCGAGACCAACCTGCGGGCGATAGTCGAAGGGTTGAAGCGCGATCGTTTCGATCTTGTCGTAATCGACTCGATCCAGACCCTCTGGAGCGACCAGCACGACGCTGGACCAGGATCGGTTACGCAGGTTCGGGCTGCCGCCAGCGAGCTTGTCCGCCTCTCAAAGACCCGCGGAGTCGCCGTGGTTCTCGTGGGTCATGTGACCAAGGACGGACAGATCGCCGGACCGCGGGTCGTCGAGCACATGGTGGATGCGGTGCTCGCCTTCGAGGGCGAGCGCGGCTATCCGTTCAGGATCCTTCGCGGCGCCAAGAACCGCTTTGGCGCCACCGACGAAATCGGCGTCTTCGAGATGGGCGATGCTGGTCTGCGGGAGGTTAAAAACCCGTCGGCTCTTTTCCTCAACGAAGGCGACGAGCGGGCCGCCGGCGCAGCTGTGTTCGCCGGCGTCGAAGGCTCGCGGCCCGTTTTGGTTGAGTTCCAGGCGCTTGTCGCGCCGTCGGCCTACGGCACTCCGCGCCGGGCTGTCGTGGGGTGGGACTCAGGGCGTCTTGCGATGGTTCTTGCCGTCCTTGAAGCGCGCTGCGGCCTGGGTTTTGGCGACCGGGACGTTTATCTCAACGTGGCCGGCGGCCTTAGGATCACCGAGCCTGCGGCGGACTTGGCCGCCGCAGCCGCGCTTGTCTCATCAGCACTGGACAAGCCCCTGCCGCAGGATTGCGTCGTCTTCGGCGAGGTTAGCCTCTCCGGAGAGGTCCGAGGCGTCAGTCGGATGGACATGCGCACGAAGGAGGCGGTGAAGCTCGGTTTCGCCCGGGCCCTGGCGCCTGGCGTCGCAGCGGAGGGACCGGCTTTCCCAGTGGCAGGCGTCGCGCGCCTCACGGACGCCGTCAGGCGGATTGGCGAGGGGGATTTCCAGATGACCAAGCCTAGCGGCGCAGCAGGCGCACGCCTGCGAGCGCGACACTAGGAGGCGACGGTGGCTTTCCAACTCAGGGGCCTTCGTCGATGACGGCGTTCGACTTGTGCGCCGCGGCCCTAGTGGGTCTCTCCGCCTTCGCAGGTTTCTCTCGAGGCGCCGTGCATGAATTGATCGGTCTCTTCGCCTTCACCCTAGCGGCCCTGGGCACCGTCGCCCTTCTCCCCTTCACCGCCCCTTTCTTGCGACACTTCATCCATTCAGGATGGGTTGCTGCGGTGATCGGCGCCCTCGCGGCGTTTGCGGCCATTTTCATTCTTCTCCGACTCACGGCGAGCCTTGTCACAAGCGTCTTGGAGCAAACTACCGTCCTGGGCGGCGCCAATCGCCTATTCGGCCTGGTGTTCGGGGCCTTGCGGGGGGCGGTGCTCATCGCGGTCTTCGCCCTCGTATTCAACCGCGTCACGCCCCCGGATTTGAAACCCCGATGGATAACCGCCGCCGCTTCCTATCCTGCGGCGAGTAAGGCCGGATCAGTCCTGCAGAAAGTCCTACCCAAGGGCCTCACCCTCGCCGGTGGCGTCAGCCCGGCCGTTATCCGGGCCGTCGAGGCCCAAGGCGGTAGCAGCGACGACACGGCGCAGGATCCGACGGGGGAGCGACGACATAGTCAGCGATCTGATCGTGCCAAGGGCGATGAACGCGGCTATACACAGCGCGCCCGCGACAGCGTCGATGCCCTTGTGGAGCGTGCGAATTGACCAGCGACAGTTTTTCGATCCGCGATCCTGACGACGATCAGCTGCGTCTGGAATGCGGCGTGTTCGGCGTTTGGGACACGCCTGACGCTGCAGCCGTCGTCGCTCTGGGTCTGCATGCCCTACAGCACCGCGGCCAGGAGGCTTGCGGGATCGCCGCGTTCGACGGTCATCGTTTCCATACCGAGCGACATATGGGCCATGTCGGCGACGCATTTGGCGGCGCTGACCTCGTCGAGCGCCTGCCGGGGACGGCCGGCATCGGCCATACCCGCTACGCCACAGCGGGGGCGAGTGTGATTCGTAATGTGCAACCCATGTTCGCCGACATCGAGGCGGGCGGCGTCGCCATCGCCCATAACGGCAATCTCACGAACTTCCTTGCATTGCGTCATCGCCTAGTGGCTGAGGGCGCGATCTTCCAGTCCACTTCCGACAGCGAGGTGATCTTGCACCTCATCGCTCGGTCAAGAAAAGCGCGGGTCGTGGACCGTTTTATCGACGCGCTCGCGCAGATCGAAGGCGGGTACGCCCTTGTCGCCCTCACCAACAACCGTCTCATCGGCGCGCGCGATCCCCTGGGGATTCGCCCCCTTGTCTTAGGCGCCGTAAACGGTCGCTACGTGCTGGCTTCTGAGACCTGCGCCCTCGACACAATCGGCGCGAGCTTCGTCAGGGACGTCGAACATGGAGAGGTGGTCGTTATCTCAGACACGGGGATAGAGTCTCTGCGCCCGTTCCCGGCGGCGAAGGCGCGCCCATGTCTTTTTGAGTACGTCTATTTCTCTCGCCCCGACTCGGTTGTGAACGGCAGGTCGGTTTACGACGTGCGAAAGCGTATGGGGGCGCGCCTCGCCGAGGAGACCGGTGTGGACGCGGACGTCGTGGTTCCGGTGCCTGACTCAGGCCTCCCCGCCGCCCTCGGTTACGCCCAGGCCAGCGGTCTGCCGTTCGAAATGGGCATCATTCGCAGTCATTACATGGGAAGGACCTTCATCCAGCCCACGCAGGGCGTGCGCGAATTGGGCGTTCGCATGAAGCACAGCCCGAACCGCGCGGTGCTTGCGGGGCGCCGCGTCGTCCTCATCGACGACTCGATCGTGCGTGGCACAACTTCAGTGAAGATCGTGCGCATGGTGCGCGAGGCCGGGGCGCGGGAGGTTCACCTCCGCTCAGCTTCGCCGCCCATTATGTGGCCAGACTTCTACGGCATCGACATGCCGGATCGGGAGAAGCTCCTGGCGGCCACCCACACTATGGATCAGATGCGTGAACTGCTTGAAGTCGACAGCCTGGGCTTTCTTTCCGTCGACGGTCTTTACTGGGCCATGGAGGCGGGGGCGAGGGATCCGGTGACGCCCCAGTTCACCGACCACTACTTCACCGGCGATTATCCGACACGGCTTCTGGATCGCGAAATCGCCGAAGGACGCAATGCTCCCATGGAACGCCAGCTTTCCCTCCTTAGCGCATGACTGAACTGCCTTTCGAAGGGCGCATCGCCCTTGTCACCGGCGCGTCCCGTGGCATCGGGCACGCCGCCGCCCTCGCCCTGGCCAAAGCTGGCGCCCATGTGGTGGCGACGGCCCGCACGCAGGGCGCGCTAGAAGCCTTGGATGACGCCATCCGCAGCGCCACGGGCGCGGGCGCAACCTTAGCGCCCTTGGACCTGAAGGAGCCCGACGGACTGGACGCCCTCGGCAAGGCCCTCTTTGACCGGTTTGGGCGCGTGGACGTTGTGGTGGCGGCGGCTGCAGACCTGGGTCTTATCACGCCCCTGGCGCACCTCGATCCGCGCACGTGGGACAGGACCCTCGCCGTGAACCTCACGGCCAATTATCGCCTCATCCGGTCCATGGATCCCCTTCTGCGCTTGGCTGACGCCGGCCGGGCGGTTTTTCTCACAAGCGGCGCCGCCGCCGAGCCGACAGCCTTCTGGGGTCCCTACGCTGTGACTAAGGCGGGACTTGAGATGCTGGTGGGCATCTACGCAGATGAGGTGGCGCACACCAATGTTCGCTGCACGCTCCTCAATCCTGGTCCCGTCCGCACCCGCATGCGCGCGGCTGCGTTCCCTGGTGAAGATCCGGAAGACCTGCCCACACCGGACCTTATTGCACCCCTCATCCTCGACCTGTGCAGGCCAGATCGCATTCCCCCGCCCGGAGTGGTTCGCTTCCAGGGATGGACGCGAACCTGAACGCCTTACCGCTTAACTGGTGACGACCGGCCCGGCGTTCTTGGTTTACGCAGCTTATGGGTCGTTGGAATGCGGTTGGCGTTGCGGCCGCCCTTGGCTCGCTCGGCCGGCGTCTTCTTCGGCTTGACGACCGTTTTGGCGGCGAGCTTGGTCCGCGCGCCGGGTCTTGAGGTTTTCGCGATAGTTTTCGCAGCGCGCGTCGGCGCATGCTCTTTACCCGTCTGTACGGGCGCCGTCGCCGCGCCACCCTCCCCGACATCCCGAGCGGCAGGCGAAGCCGGCGCGGCCCGGGCCGCCGCGAAGGGTTGGGGCCGGGTCTTGCGGTTCCCGTCGCTCTCCTCTGCGTACGGATTTTTATTCGATTTGATGGTGATGCGAATAGGCACCCCTGGGAGATCGAAACTCTCTCGCAGGCTGTTGACCAGATAGCGACGGTATTGCTCGGGAAGGTGCTCGGCGCGGCTGGCGAACAGGACAAAGGTCGGCGGCCGACCCTTGAGCTGGGCCATATATTTGGGTTTTATCCGTCGGCCGTTCACCGCCGGCGGCGGATGGCGCTGGACGGCCATAGCCAGCCAATCGTTGAGATCGCGGGTCTTTACCCGAGTCGCCCAGTTGCGGTGCACATCGAACACAGCGGGCATGAGACGGTCGACGCCTCGGCCGGTTTCAGCGGAGAGAGCCACCAGGGGCGCGCCGCGCAGTTGGGGCAACATGCGCTCAGCTGTCTCCTTGAGTTCCGCGAGCCTGGCTTGCGGATCCTCGACGAGGTCCCATTTCGCCAGGCAGAACACAAGACCCCGCCCCTCGCGCTCTACGAGATCGGCGATCTGCAGATCCTGGGTTTCGAAGGCGTTTTCCGCGTCCATAACCAGGATTACGATTTCAGCGAAGGTGATCGCCCGGATGGTGTCGCTGGTGGACAGCTTCTCCAGGGTTTCCTGGACCCTGGAGCGGCGACGAAGGCCCGCCGTGTCGACCAGACGCACGGCTCGGCCCTCATAGTCCCAATCGACCGGGATTGCGTCCCGTGTGATGCCGGCCTCCGGCCCGGTTAGAAGCCGTTCTTCCCCGATCAATCGATTGACGAGGGTTGATTTTCCCGCGTTCGGACGTCCCACGACAGCAATCCGGACAGACTTGTCGCCGTCCTCCATATCAGGCGCCGCCGCGCCGTCTGGCGCGAACTCAAGCAGCGCCGCGTAGAGCTCCGCCAAGCCCTCCCCGTGCTCAGCTGAAATCATTAGGGCTTCGCCTAATCCCAAGGCATAGGCTTCGCCCGCCCCGAGGTCCGCCGCTCTTCCCTCCGCCTTGTTTGCAAGGAGAACAACCGGTCGGTTCCTGCGCCGGATAAGGTCGCCGAAGATCCGATCAAGGGGTGTGACCCCCTCCCTCCCGTCGATGACGAAGAGGCAGATATCCGCTTCCTCAATAGCGCGTTCGGTCTGCTGGCGCATGCGCGCCTCAAGGCTTTCGTCGAGGACGTCCTCAAACCCAGGCGTGTCGATCAGGTCGAGATCGAGGTCGCCTAGTCGGCCCTGGGCCTCTCGCCGGTCCCGAGTGACGCCCGGCTGATCATTGACGATGGCGAGCTTTCGACCGGCGAGCCGGTTGAAAAGCGTTGATTTACCAACGTTTGGCCGACCGACGATGGCGATTTTTAAAGACATCGACGGTGCATAGCAAAGAACCAGGGCGCCGCGAAGAACGCGATGCGCTGTAGATCATTTGATGGCGACCAATTCGCCGGTGTCCGTAACGACGAAAATGAGCCCTTCTGCGGCGATGGGCGTCACAAACGCGGGCGCGCCGATCCTCAAGGTCTTAAGGGTCGCGCCGGTTTTTGGGTCGAGCGCAAGCGCGACGCCTTTGCTGGAGACCATGACGAGGCGGTTTGACGCTAAGATCGGGCTTGAGTAAACCGCCTGGAATTTCTTCCGCAGCCCGTCGTTCATACCGCGGATCCAGTAGATTTGCCCTGAATCGCGAGCGGCGCAGATCACACGGCCCTTCTGATCTGTGACGTAGACCACGTCCCCAGACGCCCAGGGGGTGGTGATGACAGCGGTTGGGATGGACCAAGCCCTTTGCCCTGTGCGGATGTCGATGGCGGCCACAACGCCGGAGTGGCTCCCAGCGAAGGCTAAGCCTCGGGAGACCACCGGCCGACCTGCTATGTCGCGGATCTCTGAGAGGGCGTCATTGCGGTTAGTGAGGGAGAGGACGTCGGTCCAAAGTTCGTTGCCGTTAGCCGAGTTGAGGCCGACCAACTCGCCCGAAGCGAAGGGCGCTACGATTTCTTCCCCGACGACGGCGGGACTAGACGCGATCAGCATCCGCGCCGGCTCCTCGAGGGCTTGGTAGGTCCAAAGCGACTGGCCGGTTTTCGCGTCAAAGGACTGAAGTTGGTCGGAGACGTCGATCACATAAATATGGCCGTTGTCATAGGTGGGCGCGCCGTGAACGGGAGATACGGTCGGCGTCCGCCAGAGGAGCTTTCCGTTCTCGGGGTTGTAGGCAGCGATAAACCGAAACCCGGATGTGACATAAACGCGTCCGTCGCCGTAGGCGACGCCGCCGCCGAACCCTTCTCGGCCGGGCCCACGATGGCTGGCGATGTCTGTCCGCCAGAGCTCTCGACCTGTCTTCGCATCGATGGCGCTGAGGAGGGAGCGACCGTCCAGAACAAAAAGCCGTCCGTCGGCCACCACGGGTCCCGACACGAGGAACTGCATGTTCGAGTAGAAGAATCCCTCGCCCTTGGCGTCGCCCGCGCCGAACCGGCGCCGCCATGCGATCTGGAAGGCGTCGCCAGCCTGAACGTGCTCAACCGACTGGGCTGCGTTGCCGCCGGGGGTCGGCCAGTTTGAGACGGGTTCTGGCGGCGGAATGGAGAAGTCGATGCCCTTCAAAGCGGGCGCCGGCTCAAGGGTGACGTTTTGCGTGAGAACAGGAATGCGCTGCCCATTGGCGGCCCGCGCCTGATCGTTTTTAGTGTTGTGGAACAACGCCATCGGCGCCTTGAGCACCGCACAGCCGCCCAGTCCAAACCCCACGACCAAGGCGGCTGTAGCCAAAGTGATGCGGCGGCGCGTCATTGGGCGTCTCCGGAGACGGGCTGCGTCGGCGCCTGGGGCGGCAGGGCGGCGGCGGCGGCTGCGAGGGCCGGCACTGAACGCGCCGATCCCGACTGGATGAGGTCGAGGGCGGCGCGGGCCCGGGTTTGGGCGCTCTGAGAGACGTCTTGGGAGAGCGTGAGAACCGAAAAGTCGCCCTTAGCTTCATCGAACTTGCCAGCCTTGAAGCGCGCCATCGCCAGGGCCTCCAGGGCAAGGGCCCTGAACGGGGCCTTCGCCGCCGCCAGAGGCGCGAGACGCGCCTCCGCGTCCGAAAGCGGCCGGGTGTCGATAACGAGGTAGGCGGCCTTGAGCCGGGCGGCGTCCCCTATGAGCGGTGAGGGCGCAACGGCGGCGGCCTTGTCAAGGAACCCAATGGCGGCGTCGACCTGGTTGGCCGAGAGTTTAATCTGCGCCTCCTGCATGAGCGCCAAGGACCGATAGGCGGGCGGCGCCGAGGCCGCGAGGGCGGCAAAGGCTTTGTTCGCGCCAGCGATATCGCCCTTGGACTGGGCGTCCAGTCCCGATTGGTAAGCAATAGACGCCTTTTCCTGCTCAGCTTGACTGTGCTGTCCCCAAGCCCAGACGCCCAGGGCGGCGAGTAAAGCGACACCAGCGGCGGCGGCGGCGAAGGGCCAACCGTTACGCAACAAAGCCTCGACACGTTGCGAGCGGATCTGCTCGTCAATTTCTTCAAAGACGTCGACCACGTGAAGGGGGGCTCCGGACTGACAACCAATGCGCGGGCAACCTATAGGTCGGCGCAGCCTCCGCGGCAACGCGACGCCTTCACACCCGGCGAAACAGGCTCCGCCTTACGCACCACATCACCATCGCGGCGGACATGGCTAAAGTGTGGCGCTTGCGGCGATGAGCGCTTTAGAGGTCTTCAAGGGATCGGCCGGCGATCAGGGCGACGGCCAGGACGACGAGGCCAACGGCCAGCCACAACCCTTCCGAGCCGAAAGGCTGCTCAGCGAGGGGAGCGAGTTGCGAGGGCCACGGGACGTGGGCCAGACCTTCGCGGGCGGCGTCGAATAGGCGGGTTGCGCCGGTGATTCGCGCCCATAGCCCCGATCCTACCGCCTGGCCGATGACGATGAGCCCGCCGGCGACGCCGCCAGCGGCGATCAGCGCCCGCCGCAACGCCCATCCGCGTCCGAGCCGCGTGTCAATCCGGTTCAAAAATACTTGCGAATCACCAAGCGCCGGATCCTCAGCGAAGAGCCTTGTGAGGCGCGCTTCGAATGCATGGTCATCCAACGGTGCGTCTCCCCAAATCGTCAGTCGGCAGTCCCTCGGGATTAAGCCTTCGCTTCAGTTTCTCGACCCCCCGCCTAACGTGGGATTTGACGGTGCCGAGCGGCGCTTTTAGGGCCTCAGCCGCCTCTGCGTGCGACAGGCCGGCTCCGTAACACAGGCCGACGCATACCCGCTCGGCGGGCGTGAGGGCGCTGAGGGCGTTATCCAGGTCAAGACGACCAACCATGGCGGCCTCTCCCCCGGATCCGTGCTCGGTCAGCCCGTCTTCGTCTCCTACTGGATCAAGAAGACCGCGTCGGCGCCAGCGCTTTATGTAATGGCGAACCGCTATCCGACGGATCCACCCTGCGAACGTCCCCTCGCCCCGGAACTCGGCTATCGCCTCGAAGGCGGCGAGGAAGGCGTCCTGAGCAAGGTCGTCGGCGAGGGCGGAATGGGCGCCCATGCGACGCAGGAGACCGCGGACGCCAGGCCCATGGCGGCGCGCGAGTTCGCCAAACGCCGCTCTATCGCCTGCGGCGGCGAGCGTGGCTAACTCCACGTCGTGCAGCGAAGGGAGCGGCGTGCGCGATCGGCCATGGCCGGACGGCGCCTTCAAGGCGGGCATCCGTCCTAAATTCTGCGACGGGCGATAACCGAGAGGACAACAAACGCAAGTCCGACGCAGAGCGGGACCGCTGCGAGGGCCGCGAAGGTGCAGCCGGTCTCAATCGCCCCGCCTGTATTGTACAGCATGGCGTAGAAGACGCCGCCCACCATCAAAAGACCAAGACCGATGGCGAGCCAGACGACGCCGGTTCGAAGGTCTCTCTCGGCGCGGTCCACCACCGGCGGCGCGGGGGGCGGGTCGACTTGGGCGCCCTGGAGGGCGTCGAACAGCGCCGGTGGTACGGGCTGTCCTTTCTCATAGGCGAGGCGCAGGGTCTCATGCAGGCGCTCTCTATCTCGCGAACGCAGGTATTTCGGCACGAGCACAATGGCCGCTATCATTGCAAAAAAAGCGATTGGCACCAGTATCGACGAATCCATTCGGATCTCCGTGGGATCGGGACGGTTGCGGTCCGCAACCCGGATCATGCTCCCATGAGGCGGGAAAGCCTGCATTTGGATGCGAAGCTGAGCGTTAAATCGTCGTAATGATAAGACCTCGGCGCCGAAAGCGCTCAGTCGGGCCCAAACCCGGGCCCGTTGCCTGGCGATCCGGCCGGGTTCACGGAGGCGTCTATGCGGATCGGTGTGTTAGGTTTGGGAGCCATGGGCCGGGAAATGGCGGCACGCCTGGCATCGGCGGGTCATGAGGTCCTCGTCTGGAACAGAACGCCCCTGCCCGTCGAAACGCTGCAAGGGCTGGGTTGCGTTCAGGCGGCGGGGCCGGACGCGGTCTTCAGTGCCGAGCTCGTCGTATCCATGCTCGCGAATGACGCGGCTATCGAGGCCGTCGTCATCTCAGGCGGCGCAATGGACGCCGCGTCTCCGGGAACGACGCATGTCAATATGGCGACCTGTTCGCCCGCCCTCGCCGACACCTTAGCGCTGGCCCACGCCCACCGGGGGCTGAGGTATGTCGCAGCCCCGGTTCTTGGCCGGCCGGATGCTGCGGCGAGGGGCGAGCTTCACGTCCTCTGCGCCGGCGCCGACGACGCCATCAACGCCGCCGCCCCGGTCTTTGAGGTGCTTGCGCGCAAGGTTTGGCGCATAGGTCTCGTTCCGCACCAAGCCAATGTCGCAAAGATCGCCTGCAATCTCGCCTTAGCCTCTATGATTGAGACCCTCTCGGAGACGGGCGCTCTGGCGCAAGCCTACGACGTGGCGCCGACAACGCTCTATGAGGTGATGACCGGCAGCCTCTTTGCGGCGCCCGCCTACGTCACTTACTCTGGCCTCATCGCTCAGGCCCAGTTTAGTCCTTCGGGGTTCAAGCTGCCGCTCGGCCTCAAGGACGTCTCCCTCGCCCTGTCGGCGGCTGAGGCGAAAAGCGCATCTCTTCCCCTCGCATCCCTCTTAAGGGAGCGTTTTTTAGAGGCCATGGCGGCTGGCCACGCCGATCTCGACTGGTCCGCCCTCGCGAAAACCGCCTTCTCCCGCGCAGGTCTGACGTTAGGGGAGGCGCCGCCTGCGACGGATGACGCTTAGGGGCGGCGGCTCGCGGCCTCCGGCGTCTTCATGCGCTAGTGCGATCGAACGCCCCCGGCTTGGCGGCGCCCCGTCAATCGTCGGCGGATGGACCGCACCAACCCGGCAAGTGCTGCGCCTCACGGGTCTTGGATAAAACCAATGCTCGAGCGAGGCCCTTGTTGAAGTCTTTCTCGAGCAGCTCGATCTTTACCCGCCGCCTCAGAAAGTCAGCCCACATGAATTCGCTGAACGGCGTCTCCTGCTTGGCGTAGCCTCCCACACGCCGAAGTTCGCCCGCGAGGCTGCGGTAGAGGTCGTCTTTCATGTGCGATAGGCGGGTCGGCACGGCGTCGTAATCCCTGCGCACACCTTCATCGTCAAAGGGGTGGCACCAACCGTGATTGTCGCAAAACGTCCAAAACTCGCGCTTCTTCAGGTCGCTCAGATCAGCAAGGACGTTGACGGCGATTTCCTTCACGCCTTCCTGCTCCAAGGCGAGCGCAAGATGGTGATGATCGATCACAAACATCTTGTCCTTGGGGCCTTTGAGCACAGGGATCTCGTGCCGACCCAAGAATTCGGGGCCGTCGCGTTCCGCCCGCTCACGCCAAAGCCTTCGTTTGATCGCCACTTCGCGGAACCCCACAGTCATCTGCGTCGGTCTTAAATCCTCGATCTTTACCGGGAGCAGGATAGGCTCGCGTTGGGCCATCGGGGCGTTGTCCTTCTGTCATGGTTTTGTCTCACTATGACAGCCCAACCTTAAGGTCCATCATCTGCTTCGGATCTGATGAAGTCTGACGCTGGCTGGAGGCGGGATCGTAAGGCCCGACCTTAGAACTCTGCAGTAGACCCGTGGAGGAACACTTTTGCCCTTGCCCACGCCACTGAAACTCCTCGGCTCCCCAGGCTCGCCATATACACGAAAGATGTTGGCGACGCTGAGATATAAACGTCTCTCCTACGCCTTGATCATCGGCTCCCACCGCCTTGATCTTGGTTTGCCCAAACCAAAGGTTGAGTTGCTGCCCACCTTGTACTTGCCGGACGAGGACGGCGTGATGCAAGCCCTGGTCGACTCGACCCCGCTGATCCGGCGGATAGATCACGAGGCGCCGCACCGGGCTGTACTCCCCGGCGATCCTGTTGTCGCGTTTCTCGACTATCTGCTTGAGGATTTCGCCGACGAGTGGCTGACCAAGGCGATGTTTCATTATCGCTGGACCTTCGAGGCGGATGCCGCGAAGGCGTCTTCCATCCTGCCCCGCTGGGTCGTTGAGCCGTCGCCGGAGGCTGACGTCGCCGGTCTTGCGACCCAGTTCGCACGCCGCCAGATGGCGCGGTTGGACGTCGTCGGTTCAAATGAAACGACGGCTCCGGTGATCGAAGCTAGCTATGGGCGCATCCTCTCGCTGATGCGCGATCATCTCGAAACCTCCGCCTTCCTGTTTGGGTCCCGGCCGTCTGCGAGTGATTTCGCCATCTATGGGCAGTTAACGCAGCTGGCGCGGTTCGACCCTACGCCTAGCGCCATAGCTTTGTCCGCCGCGCCGCGGGTGTTCGCTTGGGTTGATATGATCGAGGATCTTTCCGGGCTTGAGCCCATCGACGGAGACTGGTTCGCCAGGGGCGCGATACCCGACACGCTGCGCGCGCTTTTTCAGGAAGTGGGAAGGGTCTACGCGCCCGTTATGATCGCCAACGCCGCCGCCATTTCACGGGCCCTCGAAGTGGTGAGGACACAGGTGGACGGACGTCCCTGGGTCCAGCGCCCGTTCGCCTACCAAGCCCGGTGCCTTGTCTGGATTCGCGAGCAGTTCGCAGCACTCGACGTAACGTCAAGGGCGGCGGTCCGGGACATTCTTGATGGAACAGGGTGCGAAGCCCTGCTTGCGGACGCGCTCTGAACCGGGCTTTCTGGTGATCGCGCCAGGCGGCGCCGGACAGAAATGATCAAGGCGGACGTGGGCGCGGCGCTCGTAGCCGGCCCAGTCGTCATCGCCGCGCGACAGGAATTGGAGAGGCTAGCCTCATGAAAACCCGCATCACCGAGCTTTTCGGCATCGAGCACCCCATCGTCCAAGGCGGAATGCACTACGTCGGCTTTGCTGAGATGGCCGCTGCAGTCTCCGAAGCCGGCGGTCTCGGGGTCATCACCGGGCTCACCCAGCGCACGCCCGAGGGCCTTAGCAAAGAAATCGCGCGCTGCCGGGAGATGACGGACAAACCCTTCGGCGTGAACCTCACCTTCCTGCCCGCCGTCACCCCGCCCGATTATCCAGGATTTGTGCAGGCTATCATCGAGGGGGGCGTGAAGATCGTCGAGACGGCGGGAAACAACCCGCAAAAATGGCTGCCCATGTTAAAGGAGCATGGGATCAAGGTGATCCATAAATGCACGTCCGTCCGCCACTCCCTTAAGGCGGAGGCCATCGGCTGCGACGCCGTCAGCGTCGACGGTTTCGAGTGCGGCGGTCACCCGGGCGAAGACGACGTGCCCAATATGATCCTCCTTCCTCGCGCGGCCGAAGAGCTGACGATACCGTTCGTCGCGTCTGGCGGCATGGCGAACGCGCGCTCTCTGGTCGCGGCTCTCGCCTTGGGCGCGGATGGGATCAACATGGGAACTCGCTTCATCGCAACACAGGAAGCGCCGGTTCATGAGAATGTGAAACGCGCCATTGTCGCTGCGAGCGAACTCGACACGCGACTGATCATGCGCCCGCTGAGGAACACCGAACGGGTGTTGGACAATCCCGCTGTCGAGCGGCTTCTAGAAAAGGAGCGCACCCTCGGCGCGGCGCTCAAATTTGAGGATATTATAGGCGAAGTGGCGGGGGTTTATCCAAAGGTCATGACGGATGGCGATGTGGAGGCGGGAGCATGGTCGTGCGGCATGGTGGTCGGCCTCATCCATGACATCCCGACCTGCAAAGCGTTGCTGGAAGGCATCGTTTCCGAAGCAGAAGCGATCATTAAGGGTCGGTTAGCGGGCTTCGTTTGAGGCGGTTCGCCGCCACCGCGCCGACGCGGCGTCCTCGCGGGGCGCGTCTTGGCTGCCTCGGCGAGACCCGCCGCCACGGGTGCGCCGTCCAAGGCTTGGCGCACGTCAAAGCCGCGCGCGCCGGGGGTGAACCGCCGCCTTGGGGGTTTCCCGCGGGTCCGGTCCCGCACAGGCGTAGGCTGCGGATAAGGGCATGAGGCCCAACGTCAAACTTGCCGGGATCGGGCGCCTGATCCTGGTTTTGAGCATGGGCCTCACTGTGGGGGGGGCTGCGGCCCACCTCTCGTCGGCGCAAGTGTTTCCACCCCTCGCCAGGCTTGTGGCGCCGGTGGTCAGCCCAAGCTGGAGCGATGACGCGCACAGGGATCACGACGAAGAGGTCCCCCAGATAGCAGCCCGTCTGGGCATTCGCGAGGGCATGACTGTGGCCGATATCGGCGCGGGGAGCGGCTATGATACCGTGCGCCTGGCCAGGTGGGTGGGGGCAAAGGGTCGGGTCGTGGCGGAGGATGTGACCCCAGCCTACCTCACCCTTCTCAAAGGCGCGGTAGCGAAGGCCGGTATCGGCAATGTCGAGATCAAGTTGGGCGCCGAAGGCGATCCGGGCCTGGCGCCCCGCTCCATCGACCGAGCCATCATGATCCATATGTACCATGAGATCCGCGCGCCCTACGCCCTCCTCGCCCATCTCGCCCCTGCATTCAGGGCCCACGGCCTCTTAGGCATAGAAGAGCTCGACAGGCCGACTGTGCGGCACGGAACCCCGCCGGCTCTTTTGCGCTGCGAACTCTCTGCGAGCGGTTACCAGCTTCAAGCTCTGAGTCCGTTGAAAGGCTCGTTAGGCTATTTCGCAGTTTTCAGTCCGCCCAAACCCGGCTGGCGGCCTGGGAGCGCCGTCCGCTGCACGGGTTAGGACGTGATCTTCGGAAACCTCGCCTCTGAGGAGGAGCGCGGCGGCGCGTTTCTTAGGAGCCGCGCTAAACCGTCATGGACATGCCGCGGTAAATGCGAGCGCGATAACGCGAGTCTTCCGCATCTGGCAGGGGGGCCCCGAGGAGCAGGACGGCGCGCGCAAAGCGTTTCACCTCCTCGAGGTGTTCCTCAAGATTGCGCGGCTCCTCGGAACGAACTCTTCGGGTCAGGTTGATTTGATTTACCGGCACATCGTGAACCAGCCGCTCGTTCTCAACCGCAAGGGTTGCCGTAAAGGCGTGCAGGGTGGTTTTGATAAAGTTCGCCAAGGCGAACCCAGGCCCCTTGCTGGCTGGCGGAACGTCGGGGGAGACGATGACGAGCTGGACCGCATCGTAGAGGGATGCCTTTCGGCTCACGCGGAAGTGGTGAGTCAGATTGGCGTCCACCAAGGATGCAAACCCCTCTCCGTCCAGATGGTCCGTCTCGCCGAAAAGAAAGTCAGGCAATGGCGAGAGGGGGGTAGAGACCACAGTCGTCGGGGTTCCCCACTGTCGGCGCGCCAGGTCCATGGAGGCTTCGATGTCGTCAGCGCAGGTGAGGACCTCAAGGGTCCCTGCCGAAAGATCCGAAAGCGCGTCGCGATACTGGGCGCCGGCCTCTGAGGTTTTCACCATCAGTACGACGCGCGCGACGTGGCACTCCTCGACAAAGGCTCGAGCGGCCTCCGAAAGATAGTCTACAAGGTGCTCGCCGATAAGCCACACGGTACGTCCTCGCATCTGATCCAGACGCTCTTGCTTGGGACCGCCGAAAAGTTCCCGTTCCGTGGTCGAGCGCTCAAGGGTGAGCCCTCCGGACGGCATGAAGGTTTCACCGCTGACCGCTCGGTCTGCGAGGAAAAACACCGTGGCTTGAGCCACTTCACCTTCAGTGGGCATTTTTCCGAGGTTAAGGAGCGACAAGACCCCCTGCCCGACCTTGCGCGCTTCGTCCTGCACCTTGGCTGCAGGCAGCCACGGGCGATCTTCCGGCGGCGGACGCAAAAGCCACCCGGCGTCAGCACGATCCGACCATTGGGGACAATCCAGGAAGGCCCCCGAGAGACGCAATCTGGCGACCAACCGCTCAGCAATGGCTTCGGTCATGAGGTAATCGCCCCACGAGCAGTCGTCCTCGCGTTCGCGAGCGCATTTCAAGGCTAACTCGCGCAGCTCGTGCGGATTGTCCGTATCATGGGCCATGCGCACAATGTCGTTGCGGGAAAGGCGGTTAAGCACGGCTTCGACGCGAACGCCGCGGCGCATCGCCTTCACCGTCGCCTCATAAACCGCGTTTAGCCTTTTGTTTTCCAGGATCAATTTGCCCCTACGATCAAAGAGCCCGGGGCGTCCGGCGACGCCGGCAAGGCGATCCCCATCCACTGGTCCTGGCGCAATGGCGTTGATTTGGATTTCCGGGCCAAGGAAGCGGGCCATAGACTCTACAAGGGCCCGCTGTCCGGCTTTGGAAACCGCGTAGTCGGCACGGTTAGGATAGGCGACGGCGAGGTACTTTTCGCCGCCGAAGTAACTTGAGACGTTCAGGACATAGCCCGAGCCCTGGCGTTTCATCAAAGGCACGGCCATCTGCATAAGGGTGTAGTTGGAGATCAGGTTCGCGTTCAGCGTGCGCCTCCAGGCTGCCAGAGACATGTCGACCACCATCTCCTCAGCGCCAGAAATACCGGCGTTGTTGATGAGATAGTCGATGCGTCCAAAGGCCTCCAAGGTCGCGTCAAACGCCCGCTTAAGAGCGGCGGGGTCGGCGACGTCTATTCCCGCCACCGCGCGGACCCGTCCCTCCGCTCCTGCGTAGCCCACATCCTCCAATTCGCTAATGATGCGCGCCCGCGCCGACGCCAGCTCGTCCTCCCGGCGCGCGACGATCATCACCTTAGCCCCGGCTAGGGCTAAGAGACGCGCCACCTGCCCGCCGATGCCCGCTGAGCCGCCGGTGATGAGGGCGATTTTTCCGAGGTGCAGGCCCGCGATGTTTTCCGAAAACCCGGCCACCGCCTTGCGCGCTCCGGTGGCCTCGCCGATCAGGCTGGGCACGTCCAGGTTGATGTCCGGAATGCGACGGTCCTTCATAAGGATGCGGGCCGCCTGAGCGGCGGAAAACGGGGCGTTTTCCGGCTCGCTATTGGGGTGACGCACGATCTGGTTGCCCCACGGAGCCACGGCAATGCGCCCCTTTTCCCGGGCGACGGCCGCCTCTTCGCGCCAAACACGGATGAGCTGCTCGACGGCGGCGCTCAAAATCTTTGCATAGGCCGCACCGAGGGGGTTGTCGGGCGCTGGGTTTGACATGAAGACGAAGCGCGGATCACGCTCCGCCTCGGGAAGATCTGACCAATAGCGCGCCAGGGTGCGCGCCACCGCCAACGTCCCCACAAGTTCCACGTCGATGAAATAGTCGAGATCTGCGTCTGAGACTGCGCTTAAGGGCGCCGTCAGCCGGTCCTTGTCCAGGGCGGGCAGCACCACCGCGCCAGTCAAGGGGCCGGCTTTCGATGCGAAAGCAAGAAGGGTTTCCGCCATCTGCGCCGGATCAGATCGGCGGAAGACGCTAACCGTAATTTTCCCCACCGCGCCTTGAGCCTCAAGGCGAGCGCGGGCGTCTTCGACCGCCGCCGGATCATCAAAGCCGAGGAGAACCTCGGCGCCGCAATCAGATTGGGTCCGGGCGATGGTCAGGGCGTCGGCCACCTGATCGCCAGCACAGACGATCACCGCCTGACCTGACCCATCAACGGACCGAAGGGAGGGGCGGGTCAAGAGGGTGGAGCGGGATGGTTCATCCACAGTCATGCCGTGGGTGACTTCGAAATCGGCGCCGTTGAACCCCGCCGCCTCATCGCTGCCAAGAAAAACGCAGGTGCGGGCGATGTCCGTCGGGGTGGGATAGGTTTTCCCGCGGGGCGCGCCGTCGACCCCGCGCTCAAGGGACATCAGCGCGAACATCTGCGCCTCCGTCGCTCCTGGAGCGTCGCCTCGTATTCCATCCATGGCGGCGAACACGGAGCGGATACGTTCGCTCGCAATCGGGCCTGGAAAAAGGAGGTTGATGCGAACGCCCCGCGGCCCGAGTTCGTGGGCGAGACCGCGAGAGAGGGCGTTGAGCGCGGCCTTGGGCACCACATAGGCCGCCCGCCCAAAATAGGGGGTTCGCGAGAAGATGGTGGAGACATTGATAACCGATGCACCGTCGCCGAGCAGGGCGCCCGCGGCGCGGACCATGTTCCAGGACACGGCGAGAATATTGCGAACGGCGTCCCCCACCGTCTCTCCATCGGTCGAGCCCCCCGCGCGAAGGTCTTCAAGGTCCCTGGCCGTGATGGGGAGATGTGCGATGAGTTGTTTAGGGCCGGCGGATCCGGCGTTGTTAACAAGGATGTCGATCCGTCCCCAGCGCGCGGCGATTTCAGCCATGCCAGCGCGGACAGACGCCGGGTCCGCTCCGTCCATGGTGACGACCGCGGCGCGAGCAGCGTCCGCGCCGGTGGCGTCGAGGGCTGCTTGGCGGGCCGCCGCAGTCCGCTCCGGAGTGCGGCCGGTTAGGATCACCGTCGCTCCCGCTTCGAGATAGTGGCGCACGATCTCGCCGCCGATGTTTCCGGCTGCGCCCGTGACGAGGGCGATCTTACCGTCAAGTCTTCCTCGACCTGAGGGGCTTAGGACAGGACGCACGGCGGACGCGTCGCCCGGGGCCGGCGTCCGACGGGCGCGGGGGGGTGTCTTGCTGACGACAGTCACCGGCTTGCTCCTGAGGCCTTAGGTCTGAGGGGGTATGCGCAACGAATTACTGGCCGCCGGTTCCGTCTTGGGCCCAGCGTTCGAAAAGGGCGTCACGGCCGCGCAGGCCAGCTTCAGGAAGCGCGTGGTTGACCACATAGGTTGCGCCTGAATGGCGGTTGTCCCACATGGCCTGATGGGCTTCGGGGAGCCCCTCCCACGGGACCACGGTCGGGTCTGTTATCTCCAGGAGCCCAGCGGCGATCATGTCGTTCATCCGCGCCACTTCAAAAGCATTGCACAAGTGCGTGCCGAGGATCTTCGCCGTCGGCATGATGATACGCCTTTGACGCGTCCAGACCTGGGGCGCGTAGAAGGTGTAGCGGCGGCCCTGCATGGCCTCGCAATACACCACCCGCCCGGTGAAAGGCTTCACGAGGGACGTGGAGACGCCCAGGGTGTCTTGCGCGGCTCGCTCGATGATCACGTCCGGATTACCCCGGGGATTGTCGGCTGTCCGAAGCACCTTGCCGATGGCGGCGCCGAAGGGCTTGAGCGTCCGGTCCTGATAGTCGCGGACGCCGGCTTTGAACGCTTCTATATCCTCCCGCGCCATCGGTAGGCGCGGCATGGTCTTGGGCCAGTCGAAGTTTCGTCCTTCGCGGCGCGCGATCTCCTCAAGACTGACCATGCCGGCGACGGCGTCCTGGAAACCCAGGGACTGAAGGAACTCCCTCTGTCCGTCCGTGCGCGTGGCCACAACGATCCGCGCCCCAAAGGCCCTGAGCGCCTCGATCATCTCAAGACCCACGGCATCCAGCAGAGATCCGTCCTCACCACCATAGTATACGAGGGCCGCCTCCCCGCCGCGCAGCATGGCGCGCGTGAGCATCTCCTCGGCCGGGGCGGAGCCTGTCTTTCCCATGAAGCTGAAGTGGTAGCCCGAGGAGGCGCCGTAGAAGGTCAAGGCGCCGCCTTCTCCGAGAAGTTGGAAGCTTCTCGCGAAGGCCGTTTCGCCCGCATGGCTGACGACGTAGTCCGCTAGGCGCCCCTCGTTCAGGTCCTTAAAGGTCTGCACGAGCGGGGCTCCACGCTCCTCCCATGCCCTGGCCTCATGGGCATCTTCCGGCACCGCCGTAAAGAGGGCGGCGAAAGCCGGGTCGCTACGGTTGAGGGCCCCTACGGCGCCCTGGGTCTTGATGAAGCGCGCCCGCTCGGGGCTTGACACCAGACCAGTCACCGCAAGACCTGCGCTCTTTGCGCTCTTAAGCGTGTCGAGACCCGTTCCTGTGGCGGCGCCCTCGACGAAAAGCCGCTTGCCGGGAGCGATGTTCAAGGTGGTGAACAGCGCCCGAGACACCGTCCCAAGGTTCAAGACATAGGAACCAGCCTGCTCGAGGGTCAAATCCCCAGGGAGTCCGTGCAGCTGAGGGGCCTGCACCACCAGAAACTGGGCGTGACTGCCTGTGGCCGTCTCATAGCCCTGGATGGCGAAGTCGGCGAACATAGGGTCCTGTCCAGCCTTGGGTGACAGAAGATCGCTGGTGCCCGAATAGACGCAGACTAGATCTCCAACCTTCAGCCTGCCCTCGCGTTTGGCTTCAGACCCAAGGGCCGCGATCAGGGCTACACCGCCCGAACCCGTGATCTGAACGTCTTCCTCGTGCGCATCGAACGGCGATACAGGGATCCCCGTGAGGGCCCAGATATCATTGAAGTTCACCTCCGAGGTCAGCATGTAGACGAGGGCGTCGTTAGGGCCTGGTTCGTCCACAGGAACAATCAGCTCGCGCTCGGACAGGGCTGGGGGCCCAAATCGAGGGGCCCCGGTATCTGGATCTCGGGCCACGCCGAAGGCGTACTGTCGTTTTGGGATGGGGGTGACGCCCGGGTAGAAGGGCGCGCCGACCGGCAGCAGCTCGCCCTTGGCCTCAAGCTCGGCCGCACGGGCCCCGTGCTCGGCCTCGATCCAGACGCCGTTTCTGCGCACAGGTAAGGGAGGGCTTTGTTTATCGAGGAACTGCTGGATCCCCGTCTTGCCGCCCTCGGGGTCCACCACCGCTTCGGCGAAAAGCTCCGCCTCCTTAGAGAGGCCCGCGCTCAGGCCCTTAAGCCACCCGGTCCGGATGGCTTCGATGGCCCTGTCCCGGGCGCGTCCACGACCCGCCCAGTCCAACTGTCGCCGGATCCGCAGAATAAATTCGTCACGAAGCGCCGCCTCGAGGTCGACCGCTCCAGGCTCTTCCCAGAGCGTCGTCATCGCCTGGCGCGCAGAAAAGGCTTTCCCGAGGACGCTCGCCTCGCCATGAAGGACGTAGGCCCGCACAGCGGCGTGAGCGAGGGAGAGCGCGTCTTCTCTATCCTCGGCTATGGCGTCAACGAGGCCCATCTCCAGAGCCGCCCCGCCATCGATCGTGCGTCCGCCAAGAATGAGCTCGAGCGCGTCGCGCACCCCCGCCTCGCCTCGCCGTTCCGCCAGAAGCCTGGGCAAGCGCTGCGTGCCGCCGTAGCCGGGAAGGAGGCGAAGACGGATCTCAGGCTGGCCGAACCGCGCGAAGGCTTCCGCAATCCGGAAATGGCAGGCCAGGGCGAACTCCATTCCCCCGCCGAGCGCGACGCCTTGGATGGCCGCAATGCAGGGCTTGCCCATGGTTTCGATCTTGCGAAAGGCGAGCTGAGCGTTGTTCGGAAGGACCTTGGCGTCCTCGACGCTGTGCACCTCTTCAAGAAACTGTCTGATGTCCGCGCCCGCAACGAAGGACGCCGTGCCGGATCCGGTAAAGACGACGGCGCAGACGTCGTCCCGGTGCGCAAGATGGTCGGCGATAATTACAAGTTCGTCGATGGACCGCTCGTTCAGGGCGTTCACCGGGGGATTGGTCACCGTCACCGTCGCCACCCTGCGTCCCGGCGCCACGGCGTTGTATTGCACCACAAAGTAGCGATACCGCTCGAAAAGTTGTTGCTCCTCGCTCGCCTTTTGGCGCCGCTTCCAGGCCGCGATGACATGGCGAAGCTGCTCGAGGCTCTCGGGATTGCGCAGGGTCGAGGTGTCCCCGACGTCTAGGTCCTCAACGATGGCGCGGACCATGCGGCGCATGTATTTCCCGCTGCGCGTCTCGGGAAACTGAGGCACCTCAAGGAAATCGGAGGGCGCGGCGACCGCGCCTTTCTCCTGGCGAACGAGCTCGGTGAGCCGGCGCCTATCCTCCTGGGTGAGGCGTCGGTCGGGCACCAGGGTCACCAGGGCCAACGGGGTCAGTCCTTTCTCGCGATGGGGCGCTCCGACGACGAGCACATTGCCCACTGGCGATGCAGGATTGAGGGATTTGTCGCGCAGGATGGCGCCTTCGATCTCCTCAGTCCCCATCCGATGTCCGGAGACATTGATGACGTCGTCGCTGCGTCCATGCAGCGAGAAGGAACCATCCGGATGGCGCACGGCGAAGTCGCCCTGCGTGTAGGCCCAACGGCCCTTCCAACGACTCCAATAGCCATCCTCCCAGCGGCGGGCGTCGCCGCGCCAGGCCGGATCTATCCGGGTCCCGTCGACCTTGAAGCCGTCGCTGTCGCCCCAAACCGTACGCGCGAGATAGGGATAGGGCATGGAGATGACGATCTCCCCACGCTCACCGTCATCTGCCCGCCGCCAGGGCCGTCCCTCGTCGGATGCGCGTGCAAACAGGCCATGCGCCGTCTGAGGGGCCGCTTCAGCGTCCTCCACCCAAACCTCACCTCCAATCCACGGCGTCGCCCAGGTGTGGGCGTCTGCGCGTAGGGGATAATCCCTGTTCCCATAGAAGTGGGTCCAGACAATGCCGCCGTGTTCCGTAGCCCAGTAGCTATTGATGTAGTTGGCGGTGATCTGCTCCATGGCGAAGGCCTGAACCGAAGGGGAAGTCGGCTCGGCGCAGAAGGTGGCCACCTTCAGCGAGGACAGATCGTAGGTCTTTACGTCACGCAGGTTCTGGGGGTCCTGCATCACTGTTTTGAGGAAGGTGACGCCGGCCTTGAAGATGGTGACGCCGTAGCGCTCGATGATGGACGCGAAGCGTCCAGAATGGGGAAACACCGGCGCGCCCTCAGTAATGACGCTGGTGACGCCCGCGGCAAGGGCGCCGCAGATCATGTAGCTTTGCCCGGTGATCCAACCCGGGTCGGCCACCACGTAGATGACGTCTCCAGGACCTGCGTCGAACGCCGTCTTCATGGTTTGAACGACACCGGCGACATAGCCGCCGTGAACGTGGACGACCCCCTTCGGTTTACCGGTGCTTCCGGATGTGTAGATAAAGAAGAGTGGGAATTCGGCGTCCACCGCTAGGGGCGGCGACACCGACCAGATAGCCCGGACGAGATCCGTGTCGGAGAGTTTGAGGAGATCTTCCGGCTCCTTGACCGAGAGCCCAAGGGCAGACGCGCCCTGCACCAGGGCCTCAGCGGCCGCATTGGTGAGATCATGCCCCCACTGGTCCCGATCGGCCCTCCAAATTAGATCAGGTTGAGCGACATGCTGAACCACGACGACCGTGTCCACCCGCGGCGGCGTTGCGACGAGAGCCGAGGCCAGGGCGATGCGCACCTTAGATGCGCGCGCCGGCTCGATCGTTGCGGCTTGGTCGGCCAATCTCCTGCCGACTTCCCGCATAACGTCGCTGCGTTCGACGGTTACTTCCCCAGCGAGGGCGGTGCGAAGGCCGTCGAGGATGGCGCTGATCTGCTCGGCGTTCAGCGCGAGGTCCGGATTGCCAAGCTCAGCCTCCACCGCCGTCAGGGCGACCCCAGCGGGGACATAGTTGTCGAGCGCGGGATCTGTGAACGCGGTCTTAAACGGGGTGACCTGGGCGTTGCGGTACCCGCCGTCTGCGGTGATGACGACACGCGCGCCAGCGTCCTGAATGCGATCCGACAGGGTCTTGTCACTAAATCCGCCGAACACGGGCGTATAAACAATGCCTGCCCTCTTAGCCCCCTCTGTCCAGTAAATCTGCTCTGGAATGTTGGGCATGTTGATTGCGATCCGGTCGCCCGGACGAAGGCCGAGAGCCCGAAGGGCAAGGGCGCATTTCGCGCTTTCAACGAGGAGAGTACGCCGCGAAATCCGATAGGCGTCCGCCGGGCCGCCGCGACCGCCGTCCATGGACATGTCCCATCGGTCGCCTTCGAAAATAAGGGCAGTTTCTTCGCCCCGGCCAGCCAGGACGTGGCGATCGACTTCGTTGAAGGCGGCGTTGGTGAGACCGCCTTCAAACCAGCGAAAGTGCGGTGGCTCGTCGGCGTTGAAAGCACGCGTCCAAGGTTCGAAGGCTTCAGGCAAATCTGCCGAGAGCTTAAGGCCTGTGACCGCGTCCCAACCCGTCCACCCTCCGGCGGCGTCGTCCAGGGTGAGCCACGCCTCTCGGCCGTCAGGGAGGGAGACCTTCCAGTGGATGGCGCGCTTGGCGCGCTCGCCGTGGAACCAACCCGGATCCGCTTCGCAGGCGGAGCGCATGGCCTCCCAGTCAGCGGCGGACGCCACCAATCCAGTTGTCGCAGACGGCTTAGTCCTCATCGCCACTGTGCCGCCATCCGGCGCGCCCTCCCCATCGTCGTTCGCCTTGGAGGGTTGAACCGCCCAGATCAAAGATCATGGTGCGGTCGCGACCTCTCTATTATGTAAAAGCTATGCGGTACGTCTGGCGACGCTTCGAAGCCGGACCAGAGCAAAGCCTATGGATCTTTTCAACGGTAACACGTCAGATCGATCTGACAATGAGCGTAACAATACGATCTATAGTTATTAAGGTTCCGCGACATAGGCGCTGGGGCTCATGTCGATTACGTCGCCGCCTATCCCTCCGGGCCTGATCGTCTTGGCGCAGCATACCGTCAAGGCCGGCGTGCTCGCTCAAGCTCGCCTCATTGAAGGCAAGGCGTCTTCTGGGCGCGCTTAAGCTGCGTGATCCTTTCAAGGTGTGAAAAAGAGCGTGTCTTTTCAATTTGTTAGCCTTCAAACGCCGTGGCGATGACGACCGCAAGGCGCTCAAAGACGGCGAAGGCTATCGTCCAGGAGCGCTCAAGGCCGACGCCCAACATCCTCCGTTGCCGTTAAGCGACCCTGGAGCGGGCGTCGGGTCCGACGTCGTCGCTCCTGACGCGGCTCTTCAGCGCGTCCCGATCATGGACGCCAGCCTGTCAAGGAGACCGTTGTCGATGGGGATCTTGACAACGCCCTTGGCAGGGGCGCGTACGCCGCCTTGATTGCTTCAAACGGACGACCGCGTCCGGATCGAGGTTGACGGTCGAGGCGCATGGAACACTGCTTCCCGTGTCCTCTCGCGCCCGAGCTGGGCCCTAAGCCGGCTGAAGATGCAGCGCAGCAGACTGAGCGGCGAGGGCCTCAACTGGCGTCCAGTTGAGGTCGCCGGCGTAACGCCACGCCATCCGACCTTGGTCGTCGAGGGCGATCAGGCTCATCCAACGATTGTCGAATAACCGCCGTACCTCCGCACGCTTTCTGAGAACGCCGACGATCGCGTCACGGGGCGCTTCGATGCAGACGCAGAGGCGCAACGGTTCATGGATGTAGCCGTCGCCGTCATGGATGGATTGCCAGGGCAATCCCGTTCGCAGGATGCCGCCATTCCCCTCAAGAACGCCGATCCCGCCGACCACATTGTGCAAGAGTTTGCTGCCCGCGCCGAAGGCGTCCGGCGCCACAGCCGATCCAAAGTATTGCAGGCTGATCCAACTTGCGACGACAACCGGCGCGGTCATGATCATCTCGAGAATGAGGAACTCAGGATCCCGGCTCCAAACGTAATCGTGGAGAAAGACCCGTCCTTGAAGGTTCTTGTCCCTTGTCCGCTCCCGGGGCGCGGCGATGAAGGCCTGGCAACCGGCAAGCCCCCACTCCGGCCTCACCTGCGACCAATCCCGGCCGCGCTTGAGCAGCGCATTCCCTCCGCGCGCACCAGGAAGGCGCCGGGCCCGTTCTGATCTTGCAAGGACACCCGCATCCTTAAGTTGCTCAAGGATCCACGCGATCTCTTCCGTGCGGCCTTCGGCCCTGCGGTCGTCGCAGAAAAGCGCGACCTTGTCCGTCGTGGTGTCGTGCAGCCCCGCCAAGAACAGGACGTCGTCAGGAATCACAATGCCCCGGTCCGCAAGTCCAGCGCGCACGTGAGTGTCGTTGAAGAGCGACGCGGCGAGGCGGGCGTTCACATCGCCCGGGTGCCCTCCACAGGCCCCGCAGGCCAGGGCGCTGGCGTGGGGATTGTTCGTGACTTTCGCGCCGTGCCCGATCAGGAGCACGAGGGGCGCAAATTCGTGCGTCAGGGACATGGCCCGCAAGATCGTCTCCGCTGTTGCTATCCGCGCGGGCATCTCGAATGACGCCTCAAAGTGCGGCGCTGGATCCGTCTGTTCCCCCTTGGCCTTTAGCCCCAGGGCGTCGACGACAAGCTTTCCGGCGTAGAGCGGCCCTGAAGCTTCCACGAAGGCGAAGGACGATACCGCCGCCGCCTTGAAACGCCCCCACGCGCGTGCGGCTCTGGCCCTCACCCGCGCGCCCGCTTCATCGCGGCCGACGCCAAGTCCGTGGGCGCACGTTGATGCGATCGGACCGACGAGAACCGGCATCCGCATTTCATCGACGTCGGAGGCGAAGCGCCGATGCCGCGCCGCTAGTCCAAAAAATCCGGCGAAGCCCAAGGTCTGAACCTCCGGCGTGACGCTTTCGAGGGCCCGGCGGAAGACTTCTGAGCGCACGTCGATGCAAAAGGCGGCTTGACCCCGGGGCCGCCCCTCCCGCGCGGCCGGCGCGGCGGCGGCGAGGAGGCTTGACAGACGCCGCTCGGCCGCCCGCTCGGCGCTCGCCTGCAAGAGGCTGTCGACCACCTCGTCCATCGTGGGGGAAATAGGTGCGGCGTAGGCCTCAAGGGCGTCAAGCCAACCCTCGGTAAAGCGATCGCCGTAGCGATTGAACAAGGCCTCCTCCCAGAGAAGGCGCACTGCGAGAAGGTCAATCATGGCGTCTGCCGCGCCTTCCCGCGTCTCGGCGTCCCAGGCCAGGCGGCGAACGTATTGGGCCCAGCCTCCAAGGGCAGTCAAAAGACGATGAAAATAGGCCTCTAAGGCGCCGGCAGGGACGCCGAGGCGCTGCGAGGCCCTGACCAAAACGCCCTCGGCAGTCTCGGGAGCGTCAAAGACGAAAGCGGCGAACCCGGACAGGCCCGCGATTTCTGGAGTGAGATCGTGAGTGGCGCCGGCGCGCCAGGAGAGATAGGCGTTCTTTCCACGCGGAGAGGCCCAGAGCGCCTGGCCTTCATCGAAGTAGCCCGACGCCCATGCGCCGAACCGGTCTTCGATCAACCCGCACCAATTCGTCCCCGTTGCGCCAGCGGCGAGTTCCGCTACGGTTGGAAGCGCCTTGACGACGGGCGTTGGTCGCAAGGCCGCGTCCTTCAAGGCGGTGACGGACAAGACCACGTCTTTCGGCGAAGATCCAGCAAGGGCGTCTTTAAGGTCCTGGTCGGTTATGCGCCCCGCTGCGATGGCCTCACAGTACCACGCCCGCGGCATGGTCAGGCGAACGCCCGCGGCCCGGCCAAGACGGGCGCTCGCCGCCTCGAGGGGTTCGCACGCTTGGCCAAGAAATGGATTGACGGCGACGCTCGATGAAAGGGGCCACGCCGGCGGTATCGCTTGGGCTGCGCTGACGGCGGCCTGTCGCACGCGAGCGACGGGCTCATTTTGAGGCGGATCGGCAAAGGTCATGGCGGCCTCCTTCATCTCAGCCGACATGGTCGAGGGACCAGGCGCCGGTGATCCGGTCGAACAGGGCGTTGGCGTAGAAGCCATTGGAGAGGTGAACCCGCAGCCCCGCGGCGGCCGGATGGTAGGCCCATAGGGGGAACATGGCTTGCACGACCGCGGTGGCGCCAAAACTCGCCAGGGCGAGGATGATGAGGCACCATTCCAGGGCCCCGGGCTGCGGCGCCGCCGGCAAAGTTCCTGCGGTGGCCCATGATGCTGCAATTTGAAGGGCGAAATAACTGACCGATGCGGCCAGGGCGTAAAAGGCCGTGCGGCGGGTCAGGGCTTTTGGCGCCTGATCAGCGAAACCCTGAGCGAGGAGGTAGGCGACGCCGAATATCAAGATTGCGCCCAGGGCCACAGCCTGGGGCGACTTATGCTGAAAGCCGAACAGCAGACCGATAAGCAGATAGATTCCCAGGGCGGCGACAAAGGCTCGCCCGACGGCCGAAGCCTTGGGCGTGGCGACGGGACCAGGACGCCGGTTCGCCGCTATGGTCTCCACCGCCCCGCCGGAAGACAGGAAGGCATGAGCCTTATAGAGCGAGTGCGCCACGATATGAAGCAGCGCGAGGGGGAAGAGCGCCAGGCCGCATTCCAGCATCATGAAACCCATCTGAGCGACCGTGGACCAGGCGAGAGAGGTTTTGACGGCCGGTTGGGTCAGCATCACCAGGGCGCCGCAAATTGCCGTGAACCCCCCAAGGGTCGCCAGAGATGCAAGGACGCCAGGCGCAAGAACCATCACGTCGGCGAAGCGGATCAGCAGAAATCCGCCGGCGTTGACGACCCCCGCATGGAGCAGCGCTGAGACGGGCGTCGGCGCCTCCATCATTTCCGTCAGCCAGCCCTGTGTCGGAAACTGGGCTGATTTTAAGCATCCTGCCGCGGCCAACAGACCGGCGGCGAGGTACATCGCTCCATCCCCTGGCGAGGACCTAGCCCCTTGAAGGATCACCGTCAGATCAAGGCTGCCGAACCGCGCCGCAAGGACGCCAAGCGCCACCACCAGGGCGACGTCGGACAGCCGAGCGGTGATGAACTTCTTACGCGCCGCCCGCCGCGCGGTCGGGCGGTTGGGATAAAACAAAAGCAGACGATGCAGACACAGACTGGCGCCAATCCACCCCAGCGCCAACTGCGTCAGATTTTCCGCGGACAGAAAGAGCAGAACGGATGAAAGGGTGAAACAGAGCCATCCGAGGAACGCCCCTTGCCGCGCCTCTCCGTAAAGATAGGTCCGCGCATAGCGAACCACGATCCAGCCGATAAAGGCGACGAGAAGCAGCATGACTTCGCTGACGGCGTCCAGCCGCACACAAACGCCCGCTCCCCGCCATCCCAGAAGGACGCTTCGCCCTGGGCCCATGGCCAGCAACACAAGACCTGAAGCGAAGGCGGCGAGCATGGCTGCGCCGGCTCCGCCTTCCGTGACCCCTAGGAGCGTTGGGGCGCGGCGGGCGTCGGCGAAGAAGGCCGCTATTCCGGCGAGCCCCAGGAGGGCGCAGGGCAGACCTGCAATGAGGTATATCGGCGCCACATCCTTCTCCCAACTACCCTTGGGTGTTGGATATCCGGAAGTTTTACTTAAAAAAATTTCTTTATAAGCGACGAAACGTTCTATTTTATGCAACGAGATGGCCGAGCTGAATTTCAACCACCTGCGGTATTTCTGGGCTGTGGCGCACGCTGGCGGCCTGACGCGGGCCGCTGAACACCTCAACCTCTCGCCGTCGGCGCTCTCAGTCCAGCTGCAGAAACTCGAACATCAACTCGGCCATCCCTTGTTTGAACGGGTGGGACGGCGGCTCGAACTAACGGAGGCGGGAAAAATCGCCCTCGACTATGCCGATACGGTTTTTGATGCGGGAAAGGAGTTGGTGAGCACCCTGCAAGGCGGCCCATTGGCGCGCCGCCCAATTCTCAGGGTCGGCGCGCTCACAACGCTGTCGCGAAACTTTCAGCTTGATTTCCTCCGTCCCCTCGCTGGACGGCCCGACGTTGAACTGATCGTACGTTCTGGAACCACCAAGGACCTTTTAGCCCAGCTCGAATCCCACGCCTTGGATGTGGTGCTGGCGCATACGCCGGCGCCTAACGATGGACGCACCAGCCTGCGCAACCATCTTCTTGACCAGCAACCTGTCAGCCTCGTTGGCCGTCCACGTCCGCCTGGATCTTCGTTCCGCTTTCCACAGGATCTCAGTTGGGAGCCCATCCTCCTTCCGGGCCTGGAAAGCGACATCCGACTTGCGTTCGACCGCGTTCTGGAGCGCGCGGACATCACGCCCATCATTCAGGCTGAAGTCGACGACATGGCCATGCTGCGGCTGCTTGCGCGAGAGAGCGCCGGCGTGGCCTTGGTGCCCCCTATCGTGGTGCGTGACGAACTGGAGGCCGGCTCCTTGGTCGAGCTGTGCAGGATTGATGAAGTGACTGAAAGTTTCTTCGCCATCACCCAGAAAAGGCGCTTTCCGAACCCTCTCCTCACGGCGCTTTTGAGCGCGCAACCGATATCGTGACGCGCCGCACCAGGGTCGAGCTCGAAGGCGGCAAGGCGGCTAAGACACGACTGGACGATCGCAGCCTTACCTCGTCGAAGCTAATGCGTTTGATCGCATGAACGCTACGCTTCATTAAACATACTGTGAGATTAGGTTCCTGAAAGACGCGTCTATACCCAGACCGCTGGAGCGCAGCAAGATGATTTGGCTAAACCCAGGGTCTGACGGCGACACAATACGCGCGCTCATGCAGTCTTTCGCCTTCATTGAATTTACGCCGACGGGTGAAATTCTCAACGCCAGCGCTCAGTTCTGCTCCACCATGGGATACGCGCTGGCGGAAATTAAAGGCCAGCACCATCGAATGTTCGTCGAACCAGAGTTCGCAAAAAGTACAGCCTACGTAGAGTTCTGGCGCCGCCTCGGTTCGGGAAATTTTGACACGGGCGAATATAAGCGCATCGCCAAAAGCGGCGCTGAGGTCTGGCTACAGGCCTCTTACACGCCGGTCAAGAATAGCTCGGGCAAGGTCGTCAAAGTCGTCAAACTGGCGCTGGATGTCACGGCGCAAAAAGCTTTGGCCGCTCGAAATGAGAGTATTCTCACCGCCATCAACCGGTCGCAGGCTGTTATTGAGTTTGAGCCGGACGGCACAATCGTCGACGCCAACGAAAACTTCCTGAAGACCGTGGGATACGGCCTTGATGAGATCAAGGGGCGCAAACACGCCATGTTTGTAGAGCCGGACTACAGCGCTAGTCCTGAGTATGTGGATTTCTGGAAACGCCTGAAGGCGGGCGAGTTCCTCAGCGCGGAGTTCAACCGGCGAGGCAAGGGCGGAAAGTCCATTTGGCTCGAGGCGTCGTATAACCCAATCATCGACCCGAACGGTCAGGTTAAGAGGGTGGTGAAGTTCGCTACAGATTTGACCACCCGCATGGCCAATGTTGGTCTAGTGGGTTCGGCCCTCGCGGAAATGGCGAAGGGCGATCTCCGCACGCGCATTGGCGAGAAACTGATTCCCTCGTTGGATCAGCTGCGTGTCGACTTCAACGCGGCCGCGGACAGGCTCCAAACCGCCCTCGTTTCGGTCAACGCGGCCGCGTCGGCCATCGAGACGGGTACAAGCGAAATCGGCGCCTCGACCCAAGATCTGTCGCAGCGGACAGAGCAGCAGGCGGCGTCTCTTGAAGAAACGGCGGCGGCATTGGATCAAATCACCGCAACTGTGAAAAACACGGCCGTGACCGCCGGACGCGTCCGCCAGGTGGTGGCCGCCGCGAAGCAGGATGCGGAACGGTCCGGCGTTGTGGTGACGGAGACGGTCACCGCCATGTCGGCTATTGAGCACAGCTCGCGGGAGATCGGACAGATCATCGGCGTCATCGACGAGATCGCGTTCCAGACGAACCTTCTCGCCCTCAACGCCGGTGTCGAGGCGGCTCGGGCCGGAGACGCGGGCCGCGGCTTCGCCGTCGTAGCGTCGGAGGTGCGCGCCCTCGCTCAGCGTTCCGCGGACGCGGCCAAGCAAATCAAGAGCCTCATCGCCAAGTCCGAAAGTCACGTCTCCCGGGGCGTTGCTCTTGTGGGCGAGGCGGGATCGACGCTGCAGAAAATCGCAGGCCAGGTCGCTGAAATCAACGCGCAGATGTCGGAAATCGCCGCGAGCGCCGAGGAACAGTCCACCGCCCTCACCCAGGTCAATACTGCGGTCAACCAGATGGACCAGATGACCCAGCAAAACGCGGCAATGGTAGAAGAGACCACTGCCGCCAGTCAGCACCTCGCTGCAAGCGGGCGCGATCTTAGCCGCATGATGTCCGACTTTAGACTGGGTCAAGCCGCCGGCGAGGTTGCGTCCATGCGGTCGACCCCGCGGCTCTCGGTGTCGCCGCGCGGCATCTCGCGCGGGCCCATGGTCGTCGGATCGGCGGCGCGGAAAGCTGCTCCTTAGGCCGCCTCTGAGACTTGGACGGAGTTTTAGACTTCGCGTCGGAACACTGACCGCCGCGTCCATAACCGCCTCACTGAAGTCTTTGGCGGAGATGCGTCGGGCCTCTGCATCGCGGCGCTTGTGTTCGCCACGGACCAGGAGCGAAAGGATTGATCGATGAGGCGGCGTTTTGGTCCAAAACGCGATCGCTCTTGCGGACGAGCCTCATTTCTGGCGCGAGGGCCCTGCAGCGGTGATGAAGGACTAGTAAAGTCCGGCGTAATGTAACGCTCCGGTGACGACCGCCATGTCGCAGGACGACGGCGACGCGACCCTCCTGACCTTCCCCCGAAAAAGTGGACGGGGTTATGCCGCTCTTCGCTCGTAGTCGGCTGGGGATTGAAACCCCAGGGCGGA